>Ga0137307_100001_pt1 | contig 502198 bp, 414 predicted proteins | sample NAcewD2O_March_2_FD_97180 | JGI IMG/M metagenome (GOLD analysis project Ga0137307, IMG submission 97180) | Mouse cecal microbial communities from Vienna, Austria - N-Acetylglucosamine amended D2O_March | ecosystem: Host-associated > Mammals > Digestive system > Large intestine > Cecum | place... | reverse complement strand
GGCAACAGAAACGACCTTTACATCACCGTTTACCAGGAGATGGTCCCCGAAAGCCCACATGCTCCAAAAACAAAAAACAACCAACAGTAATTTTCGCATCCGATATATTTTAAAATTTACCACATTCCTTTCATCCTACTTTACTGTAATCTTTACCATTCCATGCCCCGCTCTCTGCCCTGTCTTTAAGACTCCGTTTTTAAATAAAATACCACTATAATGAACAGCCTGACCCGTATAATTACCCCCTTCATCCACAGCATTACATCCTTCTAATCCGGAGACAAACCCTGAACCACCACCAGCACCGCCATTATTATGATTGGTTACATATCCGCCACGATAACCGCCGCCGCCGCCGCCAGTATCGGTATTGCAAGTAACATGCTCTCCCTGTCCCCAGGCATACCCTTGGGTCTGAGTTCCTCCCATTCCACATCCGCTACAACCAGAAGCCGTATAATAACTTCGGTTAACGACAACTCCGTCTATACAGGCAGCATTGCCTTGCAAACCACCCCCGGCACCTCCGGAGCCATCATCATCACCCTTAAAAGTACCGCCAGGATTATCCGGTCCTCCACCTCCTCCCGCAACCATAATACGGGAAAACAAAGAAGTCCGGTCATTCCATGCCCCATCCATTAAACGTATATCTGTCGCTCCCCCACCTCCGAAACCAGTATTAGAACCATTTCCGCCACCATTCCAACCACCTGCAGTAGATCCTGTCGTACCCCCGACATACAAATAAAATCTTTGGGATTCCGACACCTCCAAATCACCTCCGGCATATCCTCCTAAACCAGCATGGCTACCGACATTCTGATTAGTTGATCCACCCCCCGAAGCACCCCAACACTCAAAAGTATATTCCCCCGGCAAAAGATTCAGCGTATGAGCTCCGGCAGAAGCATAACTACGCGAAGGCTCATGCAACTCCATCCGGTAGACCTTATCAGGAAAGTCCTCACACACCGCCTCCACCGTGATATGACTGCACATCGTCGAAGATACATTACTCACCAAACCACGGTCAGAAATCTCCAGCGTACCCAAAGAACCGTTCGTCAAAGTCCAGCGCTGTGCATCAGGACCGCTCCAGGTGTTCGCTATCTGATAACTGTTCTGACCATTATACGCATAAGTCACCACCTTGTCAGGAAAAGGGTTGCGCGTATAGGGCACCACCAAGACCTCCAAGCGGACATCCTCACGGCACTTCCCCGCCACATTGATCTCCACCCCTATCGTATAAAGACCGCTAGGCCACGAAGAACCGGAAGACTGAAAATCACTCACACGCAAATCATGACGGCTCGAAACCGAAGACAAGGCCGTAGACTCAAGCTCCTTGCCGATATCCAGACACTCCCAACGGTACGTCGAGGGAAGCCTCGTAGAAAGAGTGAAACCGTGAGAGGCAACACAAGGCTGCAAAGTATCACAAATACGGTCGGACTCATAGCCGTGGGAAACAACCAGACCGACAACGCCGCTCTCCGAATAACCATGCAACGTATAAGTCAGACGTTTATAACGGAAAACCTCCAGACTGTTACGGGGTAATAAGGAGGTCAGGTTTCGCAGATGAAGGTCCGCCGAGGTACAGCCATCCAGACGTTCCCAGGACTCCCCGTTGTCCTTACTGCAAAACCAGAAATAATGACCATGCTCCACGGGCAACACACTACCCCGGATCACATAGTCGGAACCATCGCAAATCGTATCAAAAACTTCGGTAGCACCAGAACGAAGACCGTTTTCAAGACTTAGTACCGTTTCCATGGTTCCAGGCTCACAACTCAGACCCAGACGCACCCCCACTGTTGGAAACTTATCGTTTAGATCTCCGAAAAAGGAACACATCCGGCTACGGTCAGCCACACGCAAAAAAGAATCAGAAGAACTGTAATCACCTCCACGAACTCCGTAAGCGGACACCTCCAGAGGCCAGTACTCCCGGCTCACACTCACATCACCGGAAGAAGACAAGACGCCACTGCCCGAATGGTCCCGGCGGAACTGAAGACCGTAAAGTTCTGTATTCACATATATCTCACTCAGGTTGCCGCTCAGATCGGAAAAACCTAAAAAAGAATTGCCGGAAGAGGAACGAACACCGCTACCAACAAAAGAACCAACACGACAAGGACCTTCCAGACTCCCTCCCGAATTCACATTACCAGAAGAAGCATGTTCGCTCTCCGTTCCGGAGGACTGCCAGCCACTGCCGGGGGAGGGAGACACACTGCCCCAGGCGTAATCAGGAGAAGACGGCAACTCAGGATACAACACCCGGCACATCTTCTCATACTCAAGCTCACTCAACGGACGCAGACCGCTCCAATCGGCATAGGCAAGCATATCGCCGGGACTGAGGTAGTTGCAACCCACCGTCTGACCGTCGTCCAGACTGTTTGCTACATTCTCCGGATTCAGGTTACACGCAAACAAGTAGGGGGAACGGCTGTTCAGACGACGCTCCTGGACGATGATTCCGTTCCGGAAAGAAGGACGGTCACGCATGGGGCCGTAGACATACTCTCCTTCCCGGACCCCGTCAAGCAAACCTCCGATAGTACGGCTGTACTGTGCGGAACGGGGCAAACGGTTAAGGAAAGTTACATACTGCTCCTGGGTCAGCTCATATTTCATAGCATAATAACCACGAACTCCGTCGGCATACCCAGAAGGAAGGCTGTTAGAACAACCGTCCTGAAGCAGGAAGCCGGTACCTGAAAAACAAGACAGGTCATCCTCGGTCATTGCGACATTTGCGATCGATATGTTGTCCCAGAAATCTTTACGGCGCGAATCATCCACGCGGATGCGGTAATAACGGTAACTTCCCGGAGAAGTCACCCGGATTGCATGCTGGACTGGGTAAGATATACGGGACTCACCCCAATCCTCCGGACCGCCATGCCACAGCTCGACCCAACTGCCGGAAGAACCGCTCGGAGAACCTTCCAGATACCAGGTGCCACCCGGAGAAGGCGAAGACTCCTCCCAGCACAGACCCGACACCCCAAAATAAAGAATCCGGCGGTCGGACTTGAAATCAACCTGCCACCACGCCGGATAATTACCACTGGCACTGCTCCAGTAATGGGACATGCTGCCGTCGTCAACGGCATTATTCCGACGGTCTGCCGCACGTACGGCATAAGTGCTGTTAGTGGAAGCGGTATAAACAAAATTACTGTTCGTCCCGATAAGGTCGCTAGAAGAAGGAAGTACTCCGAAAGTCGGAGTACGGTAACTGCCGGAAGAAAGTCCGTCTCCCATATAGAAAGGAGAGGTCGGGACATAAACCATCTCCAGACCCTGTAAAGATACAAGCACTTCTCCGGAAGACACGGAGGCCGCACTCACCGGGGCGGACGCATTACCGTCAAGCGACCAACGCAGATGGAGGGTCACAGCCGACTCGCCCTGGCCATCCTCTGAACGGTACACAAGCAAACCCCGACCGCCGTTCATCACGGACAGACCGTAACCGCTTCCCACGGAATGAACGTCATCCGACGCATCAAAAAACAGGTGGTGCCATTTCTCGTCGGAGTCCGGCAATCGGTACTTGCCGAATATATAGACGGCATCGTAATTGCAACTGTTACGCCAGGAATTGGACCAACTCAACTGCACTTCAATATCAACCTGATTTTCGGCTGTAACCACACAATTGACAGGAGAGACAATCCGCAGATTATCTCCAAAAAGAGGAGTAATACCACAGCACAATAAGATCACTCCGACCCACTTTCCTATCTTACCTGAAATATACATCTCCAAAGGTATATTTAGCATATTCTCCGCTATCTCCGGTTTCGTCTCCATAATAACGCCAGATCGGAATCAGATTAATATCGGTCACTTTTCCATGAGCCTGACGCCATACAGCATCATTCGGATTACACTGATCGTAATTCGGCCAATTATAATAGTGCCCGAAATTCAACGTACTTCCGGAGGTATATCCGTAAGCATGCCACGAACAATGAGCATCGGAACTAGCCAAACTATTGTAGCATTTTTTAGAGAAATACTGGTAACCGGTCTTCGATACAGCACGCAAGCCTACTATCTGCTCCTGAGTCAGATTATAAGTAATTGTATAAATAAGCGTATTACTCTCAGTACCATGATGATCTACATCCTCTCCAAAATTCACCTTTATCACACTCCAGCCACCACCATCCGTTTCCATATCACAATATACATCAAAAGGTTCAATGGGACCGGAACGGCCATCCGGATCAACCCGGTAAATACCGCTTCCGATATCTCCCCGATATTCATATCCTCCCGTCGGATGAAGATAAGCGTTGGCCGAAGGAGCATAAGAACCGTCAGCCCATGCCCGGTAAGTACCGAAATCTTTCACCCTCATTTTACTTTTATCCAGTGTATTGACAATATCCACTTCAAAAATATTACTCCGTTCACAACGACCTAAAACCTTTAACTTCACCATCACATATTTAGGCCCATGCAAAACTCCCTCATCCGGTAATACCATATCGGCTTTTTTAGGAATATAGCGACTGCTCAGATCCGTTTCTTCATCCGGAGTAAGGGTATTCCCGTTTCCCAAATAAGTCCAGGCATAAGAAGTAGGATATTTAGCGGTAACGCGAATACCTGCTCCGGTACCATAGCCATTAATGGTATCCCGGTAGCGGGAAATCGTATAAGCCGGATTCACCACCCTCAACTTCACTACAGCACTATTGCCTTCATTATTATCCCGCACCACTTTCCGGCGGAACCAATATTCCTGCAAAACATGGTCATCCATGCCTATATTTCTCAGGTTACTCAAAATCAGATTTCTGCCAATACTCCCGCTATCACGCAACAACTCCCATGTCCTTCCCTTATTCTCACTTTTATACCATAGGTAATGCAAAGCATAAGTCCCGGGAGGCTCATTTCCTTCAATCACATAATCGCCACCATCACAAACCGTATCACACACACTTCCTTCCGCAGTTGTCAGTCCGTTCTCCAGCGTCAGAATATTTTCCAGGGGTGTATCAGGTTCATCGCAGGTATATCCCAAACGAAAACTTACCGTTGAATCGCGACGATTTATATCGCTGATGCTTCCCCGGGCATACATACGCATAGAAGTAGCCAGGTCACCCGTGGAAGTAGAACGGAAATTTCCTCCTCTCAGTCCAAAAGCCTGAGGGTCGTTCACCCATCCACTCACATTTGCCGTACCGTTAGCCGGCAACACCCCATTTCCATGTAAAGTCCCGTTGTAGGTCCGCCCTTTACTATTGGCATTATAATAAATCTCACTCAAATTACCGCTCAAATCCAGAACTCCCCAAAAGCTTGCACCGGCAGTCTCCCGGTCGGTTGTGCCCTTGGCAAAAATACCCACCCGGGCCGGACCATCCACTACACTACGGAAATTCACGTTCCCTGTGTCAAAAGATTCGTCGCTTTTTCCCGGGTTATTCAATCCGCCGGGAATGACAACTTTCCGGTTCCCCCAGGCACAACTTCCAGCCAGAGTCACCGAAGGAAAAGGAGCCCTCGACATTTTTTCGTATTCTAACTCCGTCAACGGCCTCAATCCCACCCAACTGGCATAAGCCAGCATATCAGCCGGCGTCAGATAATTGCACCCCAAAGGAAGTCCGTCTCCATCCATTCCCATAGGGTCCTCCCGGTTCATATCACAGGCAAAAGACGCTGTATCCCGGCTGTCCTCATTATTCCAGGTCGCCAACGCAATAGCATTGCGGGCATTTACCTCATCCGGCGAACTACCAAACACATAGGCTCCCATCGGTAAATTTCTTAGTTCACTACCAATGGTCCGGGCCTGCTGGGCCTGAGGCGGCAACAATTGCAAAAAACTGGCATACTGCTCCTGCGACATTTCATATTTCATCACATAAAAAGCCCGGTAACCATTCGGATAAACACTCCCCAGAGTAGTCTCCGGCCAGGTTTCACCGTCATTTTCAGCACAAAGGCCCCGTCGACCGCCCAAACGAACAACAGTGGTATCTACAATAAAAGAATAATCACATTCCCTTTCCAAATCCCGGTCAGTCATAGACACCGACTTTATAACAGGCAAGGCCCCTTTGGGCATACTCGATTTTTCCACTTTGATCCGATAATAACGGTACTTATCCAGATCGTGAGTCAATTTTATTGCAGTTGTTCCGGGGTACACCCTTTCCAGCCCGGTAGACCAAGGCGCATCCGTAACATTATTCAATAAGGTATGCCATCCGCCGGGGGTATCATTCTTCGCTGCCTGTAAAGTCCAGGCCGTAGGAGCATGCCCCGGAATAGACTCTATGCTGATGTATTTCACGGTGTAAGCCTCACTGATTTCCGTTCCGTCAGCCAAACGGCCGAAATCAATCGTCCAGCTCTGTGTATCCCCGCCATTTCCAACCCAGGAGTTCGAAGTGCTGTTGGTAATGTCATTCACCCGATTAGCCGCCAAAGGAGCTGTCTTCGTCTCCTCTCCCGCCCCGTTGGTCTCAATCCAATAACGGTTGCTGACCAAATCATAGGCCGCCGGAATATACATATCCCGCTGCCGGAAAGTACGACTGGAAGCCTCCTGCCCGGCCGAAGCAGTATAAACCATATCTCCCAAAGCAAAGGCACCCCGGGGAATATACACCATCTCAATACCTGTACAAGCCAGAATAACCTCATCATCATAAATGGTACTGGAACTCACATGTCCTTTGCCGGAAGCCGGTGTCGTTTGTGCAATATTCCATTTCAAGTCAACATTCACGCGGGAGATGCCGCTACCAGCCATAGAACGATAGATAAACACCCCCATATTCTTCCCCGCAGCAGCACCACGAGCCGCTGTCCAGGTAAATCCTCCGGAAGTCTCATGTCCGCTATCCTGCAGGTAGACTTGATGCCAGACCACCGGACTCTCATGACGTAAACGATATTTCAACACGACATACACGGCATCATGATTATAGGAATCCCGCCAGGAATTTTCCCACTCCAGCGTAAACTTTATACGCGCCACATCATCACTTACCATCTCACCGGCCGGCAATTGGATATTCCCGACAACCCGGACATTATTGGCCCGTAAACCTGTAAAACAAAAGCATATCAGCAATAAGAACAAATATCTCATAACGCCGTCTTTATTTCAACATTAATTTCTGACAATAGAAACCATTCCCATATAAACCTTTCCTGTCGCAGTCCTGAACTTATAGACATAATTGCCCGCCGGTAAAACATGCCCGTTATCCGTTTCTCCATTCCATTCATCAGCATAAGGAGAAGCTTTATATACCCGTTTCTGGTCACGGTCATATATCTCCAGCGTATTATCGTTCCGCGATTGCCACAATCCCTCTATTACCCAGGTGTCATTATATCCGTCCCCATTGGGAGTGAAAGCCACCGGGAAACGGTAAGGCTCCATCTGACGGTATTCGGCATGGATATAAGTCTCACGCGTGACCATAATCGTACTGTCCGTTTGTAAATCCGCACCGTCAATGTCCAGACTATAAAGCATCCATCCCTTTGACGGAAGAGGATTCACTCTCAGTATCGTATAATGTTCGACCGTATCCACAGGTATCGCCAGATGTCCCAAATCTTCATTATACAACAGAAGCTCGCCTTCCCCCTGAGCAGTAGCAGTCACCTGCCAACGCTTAATCCGAAGCAAAGCAGAAATATTAACATCTCCCAACACAGTCCATTCCGATTCATTTTCAATCTCAACCCCATTCACCCGAATCCAGGATATCTCATATCCCTCCGAATCATCCAAACGGACTTCCACCTTCAACTCCGTACGGTAGGCTATCTCAGCTCCCGGAATAACCTCTTCTCCTTCTCCGGTTGTAATCACAAACTTCCCATACATCGGATGCTCATAAGTCACCGTATACATCCGCGGCTCAACCACAGCTTCCAGCCGACAATCACCCTTTATGGTCCAAATATCACCCGCTTGAACCGGTTCTCCATTCATCGTCAATCCAGATACTTTATAACCTCCTTCGTTATAGACACCAGCCATAAACCGGATTTGAGTCCAATAATCCAACTCCACCGGAGCAGTAACACCCAAAGACTCCCATACTCCATTCGCCCCCAACTTTTCTACCGTAATATAACCGCTATCAGGTTGCACAACCGTAAGTACCTGGGTCCGTATCTTATACCCCGCTTCTATCCTCAACGTATCGTATACTGCATTCTGAGGTAAAGCCACCGTATGATTAATCACACTCTCTCCGTTTGCCGTCAGAAAATCCACTTCGAATCCTTCATCAGGTACGGTATAAAGATTCAGTATTGCTCCTCCCGGACAACGGTCACCGAATCCGACCACCCGTCCATCCTTCCGGACTTGCAAAGTACCGTATTGAGGCGTATTAAACTCTATCCAATAATATTTCTTAAATTCAACATCCACCGTCACATTGCCGGTTATCACAATCGTAGTATCCTGACCGCTGACAGGAATGATCCGGCCATCAGACAAATGAATATCAAACTTATCCAACAAATAAGGAGTACCTCCGGCCTCCACAGCAAAAGTCACCTGAGTGAAATGGCTCGCAGACCGCACACGGGATGTACCCTTCACCTCATAATCTCCACCCTGCAAACCGGAAACCGTAACCTTTCCTTCTCCTGCAGCAATTACCTTTAGCTGATATTCCTTCAAAGTATATTCGACAGCAAATTCTACACTATCCAGATTAGAAATATTTGCCGGAATATTTACCACAATCGAGCCTCCTTCTTCCGGCATCTGATTCAGTTTCTGGCCATTCATCGTCAAACTGCTCACTTTATACCCTTCATTCGGCCGCGCATTTACAGTAAGTCCTGTTCCCGCCGGATAACGATACCCGACAGCGGAGGTATCCGCCTGAAGAACCGCCAGAGAACCATATTGCGGTTGCAAAAGACGTACTTCATATACCTTTTCAAAATCAGCCTTAATATCCACCTCTCCCGTAACGGAAGCAATATATTGCAGATTACTAACAGCCACACCACCCATAGATACTTTCAAACCCTCTTTTTTCAAACGATAACTCTCATTCAAAGGCTCAGCCTCAATAGTCAGTTCCGTAAAATGCTTCACTTTATCACCGGATTGCTGTACAACACCTTCCATCACTCCTCCGAAAGCTTTGTTCACCACTACGCGACCTCCCGTATTGGCCTGAAAATAGACCGGATAACGTTTTAATTCGAAACGGGCGGTCACCGTCACATCCGCATCCGGCATATTCTTCATATTCAATTTAAAAGGAGCGCTCACTACCGGACCAGTTGTCCCATCATCAGCCGAAAGCAAAATTGTCTTATACCCATTCGTATCCACAGTCCATATTTCAACAGGCGCACCGACTTCAACGGTCAAACTACTGTTAGCAGTAAAAATATGCTGTTTCCCATCTTCCAGTTTCACTACAACCTGATTACCACCGGATCCGTTCTCCTGGTCTATCACAACGTTCAACTGCTTTTTCTTCCGGTGGGCAATAGCATGAATAACAACATCTTCCTTAACCACCATAGGGTTCGCTTGCAAATCATAAGCGGCCGGATTAGACTTTACAAAGGCCTTCACTTCTATCGGTCCTTCATACCAAGGATGCAACTGCAATGTTGTCTGGTCCAATTGAAGTTCCGACAAATATCCTGCCAAAGAACCGTTTTTCCGGTCTACATCATACGTCGTATCACCCAAAACAACACCAATATCCAATACCTGAAATGCCAGAGTATCCGGCTGATGCACAACACTTACTTTAAACATCTTCAGTTGGAAACTACCCTGCACATCTACATCCCCACCCGGCATCACAAAAACCTTCTTTATAATCCCCAGCGTATCTGCATCACTCCACTTCTTCCATGCTTCTCCGTCTTTCGTTGCGGTTAAGGCAATACAATCATGTCCTATCAATTCCGCCTGAGCCGTCAAACTCACCCCTTCCGGAATCTTGCTCCCACTGCTGACCTCCGACTGATTATCCGTTCTCTTTACAACAACATTGGAACCGACAGTCAACGTATATAATCGGCCGAAACGTACCTCAAATACAGTATCCTGTTGCAGTGTCACTGCTCCTGTATAGGCCGTACCCCCGATTTTCTTGCTGACAATCTCAAAATCAGAAGAAACTACATCCGCATAAAAATTCAATGCAGAACCGTATTCTACATCCTTAACCACTACCGTATCTGTATCTGTCGACTTCAAATCCAACAGTAAAGTGCCGCCGCCGTCTTTTTCCCCTATCCAAATCTCTGCACTTCCTCCGTTTGCCGGAGTCTTTTTTAAAGTCACCTGACAAGTTTTCTTAGCAAAAACCGCTTCCACAAGCAAATCCTTAGCGACACATTTATCCGGAATCACATAAGTCACTTTTCCCTGACTATCCAATACTAAAGTCCTGGATAAATTAAATCCCGGAGCGACAACAACAACTTTTTTACATTCATAATCTTTGTCGGCAGGAACAACGGAGATACTGAAAGATTGGCCCTGAGGATAAAATTTACCATCGGCATCCGTTGTAGTGCCTGTCTCAACAATAGATAAAACTCCATTGGAGGAAGGTGCCTTTACAATCTTGTACAAACGCTCAAAACGAGCCTCTATTCCCACCGAGTCCGTAATCTTATCCAAATGACAAGGCTGGGACTGTCCTTGTATACGATCTATCCCTCCCATCAAGGCTGTCAGTCCTGTATTACGGTAATATTCATCTGCCGGAGTCGCTTTAATCTGCGTCAAACTGGTCCCATACCCCACAACATATTTCCCCACCGAATTATTATAACTCATTCCGGAACCATCCACAGCAACGACACTTCCACTGCCTGCCGGGATTACCTGTATGTTCAATGGAATTTCTTTCAATGCATAAGCCAAAGACCAATTTAAAGACTCATTTATCGGCATTTGCTTTTTTTCATAAACAAGTTTTTTCCCATCTCCAGGGAAATGAAGAAATTCATAACCCTCCGGCATCGGTGTCGGTGTTTTCACCCGAGCCTCCACTATTGCTCCCACCGGTACACTAATCGATTGATATCCATTCTTGTATACAACCGGAGTTCCTCCGTCAATTTGTATCTCAACACCGAATCCTTGGTCGGCCGGCATAATTTCCAACTCCAAAGGTTGTACCTTTCTTTCCAATTCTACCAAAAAGCTAACATCCCCGTCAACTGTTTCCGTAACCACATAAGTATAAACCAAACCGGAAACAGAAGTATTAAAACTTAAAATATTAGCACGTCCCATTGTTCCGGATACAGATTTCACCTTATACCAGGAATCGCTACCGCCATTGGCCGGAAGTAAAGTAACCTCTATTTTCAGCTGATCACCATATGACAATACTTTTTCACCCTCAGCCACCACTTGCTCCACTCCTCCAACAACTTTCTTCACCACGATAGTTCCGCCCGTGCCTGTCAGCTTATAGCTCAAATCATAATTCCGGGGACCTATCTCAGCTTCTGCCAACACATCTTTCTCCGGCATGGAAAAAGCATACTCTATTGTTCCATCTGCCCCGGAAGTCGTTGAATTCCCCAAAACATTTCCAGGAACATCATTTTCCTTTATACTAAGTTTTTTACATTCCTGCCCTACTGCCGGTTTGACAGAAACAGCTTTCAGTTTTTCCTGGGCATAAGCATAACCGCCATTCCCCACTTCCGTACCATCAGCATGCAATACCCGGGCAATATTTGCCCCATAAACTACCTTATATTTTTGGATGAACTCCGCTTTAAAAGTAACGTTCCCTTTCACAAAAGCATAAGTATACGACTGGTTCGTGGTACCGATCACCTTATCAACATTATCAAAATATAAACGCACAGCCCAACCGGTTGCCGGCGTCGCACTCAATGTTAATTTACTTCCATGTTCCACTTTGGTGGTTCCCGCCGCTGTCAATAAAGTATTCATACCATCGCTCAGACTGATATCCGTACTTCCCTCCGGATGAATCACCTCCACAGTAATTGTATACACTTTCTTCTCAAAATCAGCAAGCAAATCCAGATTTTTGTCCAGCGACAAAGATTTTTCAAACGTACCGGAAACAGATGTTGTATCCAACAAAATGGTATCCTCAGGAATAACACCTTTATTTCTTACCTCATGGTCCGCATTCAACTGGTATCCGTTATCAGGTATCTCCGAAGCTGTAATCTTAATCGTAGTACGGGCAGGATACCAATACGCGGTACCGGAAACCAGACTCACACTATCAACCGTCACACTCAAATGTCCGAAATCCGGCTCAACATACCTCACCTGATAATAAAGTTCCGTAGTACCGGAAAATGTTACATTTCCCCCGGTATGATCTTCCGGAATGACATATGTGATCCACCCGGAAGTCGTTACAGGCGCCACCATCAAAGAAACCGGTCCGGTCCATTTGGCCACTCCGTCCACTTTCAGATCCTTACAACCTGTCGTTCCGGAAGTTCCGGCAGTAGCCACAATTCTCGTTTCCAACTCTGTACCGGCAAGCACCATATCTCCCGTTTTCAAAACAGTACCGTCTTTTTTACGAACTTCCACTGTACCCGAAGAAGGGTTATTGATTACAATCGTACATTTCCGGACAAATTTCACGTTAAACATCACATCACCATTTAAGGTATAACTCTCCTCCCAGTTAAGAGGATTGTTCTCTCCATCCTTCACATACAACAACTGCTCTCCGGCATCTTCTGTCTTGATGAAATTCAAAACCGTACCGGCCACATACAGTTTACTTCCTTTGGTAACATCCTGCTTCGAACCGTCATCAGTAGTATACTGCACTTTAAAAGAGCTATTGCTACTCGTCGTCGGCTTCGAAACCACCCAATCCACAGAATAAAGGTCCGCAGTTTGTTTAATCAGCACCTTTACTGTCACATTCTCCTCTACCTTAAAATTCTTAGTAGTACTTATATCTTTCGTTTCCGTTCCTGTCAACTCAACTCCAACCAAAGAATAGCCTTTATCACACGCAGCATCCACCCATAAATCGGTTCCGTATTCGACCTCTATCTCTGCTGTCGGGCCGTTCTGTGCTTTTTCCAAAGTCAACAAAGCGGTGGTACCCTTTTTCACCATCACTTTCCCTCTCTCCGGAGTTGCATCCGGATTTTCTGCCACTACCACCTTTTGCAACTTCACCTTAAACTTCTTAGCCTTAAACTTCGCTACAACATTCACATCTGCCACCACCGTATGTTCGCTTCCGGAAGTAAAAGCACCACTGTTCAGTTTCAGGTATTCAAGGTCATATCCCCCATTTGCCGTAGCAGTTATTTTCAACTGATCCTGATAATAAACCGTTTGCGGACTATTATCCAAAAGTTTCCATTCCGTCGTTCCTTTCTCTTTCCACTCCACTTTTAAAGTGCCATAATCCGGAGTTTCATTTACAAAAGCAAGAGCATATCCGATTCTGTTGAAGACGAACTCCACAGTATGTGCAGCCTTGATTGGTCCCAGTTTTACGGAAGAAAGATTCTGCTCCACTCCGTCCAACTTCACTTTCTTACATTCATAGCCGGTAGGAGCCTTTGCTGTCAAATTCAAAGTAGCCCCATATTCCACCAAACGATCAGCTGCCAAAGCCGGGCTGGCTGTAAAATAATCGGTAGGACTGCCTTCCAGGCCACTCTGAGTTACCGTAATCAAATATTTCTCCAGGCTAAACTCAGCTGTTAACGTAGCATTCGAAGTAACCGTCCAGGTTTTTGTTGTACTAATATCCGTCAAAGTACCTCCATCCGGATTGACTTTCAACGAACCATTCACATATTTATATCCTTCGGCACTACTGGGAACCGGGGTAACCGTTATTTCCGTTCCATATTTCACTTTCACCTGTTTTCCGCCACTGCCGTAACTTTCAACACTTCCGACAGAGCCATCCGGCCCCGTCACAGTCAAATCACCGTGTAAACAGTTCCAACGGACATAACACTCCTCCGGTTCGTAATTGACCATAATACAAACACCGCCCACCCGCATACGAGCCGTTTCACCCAATTTTAAAGAACTGGAATTGGACGTTCCGTCAGCATCCGATACAGTTGTCGACTTCCACTTGTAACCCGGTTTCGCTGTCGTTGCTATCTCCAACACTCCGGTCGGATTATAAAGTAAACTATACTGTTTTGTCGATACTCCTTCCGGTATGGACATTACCGTTCCTGTTCCCTTCTCCGTGACAGACAACGTACCCCATGCCGGATTATTGACTTTCATTATAAGCGGATAACTATTAGGCTCAAATACAGCTTTACAATTAATGCTTTTGGCCACAGCATGCACCTTCCCAAGCCCTGCCTCACTCAAAACAGAGACCCAGGGGGAATCTTTCGGCTCCTTGAATTGTACCAAAACATCTGTACAACGATAACCTGCATCGGACACAGTATCAAAGGAAACCTTTTCGTTCGCTTCTATCACCATGCTGTTCTTTCCCTCATCGGGAGCATGATTTTTACTTCCCGATACGGTCAGAGTACCATGTTCCACCGGCACGACCGTTACTACCGTCGGCGGTGTCAAAATCACTTCAATCGTCATGTCACTGTTCACCGGACCTATGGAATAAGCACCGTCCGCACCCAGCGGAATCTCTTCATTTCCTCCCACCTTCTTGACTATAATGGATTTCTTATCTATTCCGGTAAAATCCGAACTACTCACCTTAAAACGATAAGTCCCTCCCGGTTCCACTTTGCTGGCATAATAGGTCACTCCATTCACTATCGAATCAATAGTAATTTCCGGGTCCTTGATAAAGGTAATCTTATACGTTTTATATTCATAAGCTCCGATATCATAAGTCCCTCCACTCAAACGCGGATTTCCCCAAAGGTCAAATAAATTCTTTAACAATTCATCCAACGAACCTGCATTAATACAAGGAGAAGCGGATTTCAGACGGAAATCTCCGTTGTCCGCATCCTGAAACAACGGATCATCCGAATTCACACCTTCTATGTAATTGGTAAATTTAGAAGTACCGGAATAATCCAATTGCTTGCCCTTATTCCCCCAGATCAAGGTATTTTTAATTGTTGCTCCGGTCCCCAGCTTTACTGCAGCACCTTCCTCAGAAACCGATTGCCCCTGAGCAACTGTAACTCCCCATGCCCAGAGACATCCTGCCAAAAAACACCAACTAAATCTCTTTATCATAGTTTTTTATCCTTAAAATCAATATACAAAAATCGGACGAACCCTGAATTGCTTATCCCGGGTTGTCGACTCTCCTCTTTGGACAGCACCTGCCGTACCATACGAATCGCGGTCGGGATGCCCGAAATTAATCACCCAGGCATCTTCATTCTTTACATCCTGGTTGGTCGTCGCGCACCAATATACATCTTCCTCCAAAGGCATAATTACCCGATCCGGATTTAACACCTTCAAAGCCCTCAAAGTCTTATCTACTGCAGGCCATGCAACATACATAGCCATCACCTGATAACCCGCCGGAAAACACCAACGAACTCCCGCCGGCTCACCCTCCGCCCGGTAGTTACTGCAATAAACAGCAGCTTCAGAAGCCGGGTCTTTTTCCAGAATTTCAGCAGTCACACTATAACAGGCCGTATCCTGCAAAGGATTATCCCGATAAGTACCGTTCAGCCGGACCCCTTTTGTCCCCCAGGCCTTAAAAGCTTCTTCCAAGGCCATGACATAAAAGCGCCCCTGTAAAACGAAAGCATCACTATTCACCCAAAACACTACTCCAATGGCATCTTTCTCTGTTCTGCTTTCATAAGCCGTTAAATCCACAATCTCTCCATTGGCACAAAATATATCTCCCGGCTGTACCCCGCTTCGCAACTCCCTGACGGAAAAATTCCGGCAAACCGTACAATTCAGCAAAACCGCATCCCCTCCGGCAATACCGTATCCTTCTTTTGCCTTATTGCCCGTAACTAAAGAATTAATCATCCTCGCACCCGTCTCCAGATATACACCTCCGCCTTCTATCGTTTGCCCCCAAGAGCGTACTCCGGAAAACAAACCGAACCATAAAACCATATATACCAACAACCTACTCATCAAAAAGATTTTACAGACAATATTCCTCCTTCCTCAAACCAATCCACAGCCTGAACCCCACCAAGACCGGCAGGTTCCACAACATTCAACCATATTTTTCCCTCTTCCGCCTCCGAAGAACTCCAGTAAGGAGATGCCTTATCCAACAGAAAAGGGAAATAACCGCCGCCGCCAGCATTCCGTACTACCTGATAAGTCGCCTCCACCCGTTCCCACTCCGCAATCAAAGTCCTCAGTTGGCCCAATGCCGGCAAATACCAGCCGTCAGTACAAGAGAAGACAGCCGGATAGTCATCCTCAGTCCCTTTTTCCTTTGCTCTTTGCGTATGCTCATACCCTGCCGTATCTGCCAAAGCCTCCAATAGAGTCTTATACCTTTTTTCCGTAACATTTCCGGAATACTCACTGTACGTCCACCCTCCGTAATAATCAGGCGGGTCTACATTCACCACCCATCCCCGCTGTCCCGAAGGAGCTGCCGGGTCGGGATTTATCCAAAAAACAATACCTTCCACCTGCTTTCCATTTGCCGTATTAATCTCCTCTTTCCGGAGAAATTTACCGTCCCCACACCATGCATCCCCCACCTTCGGACTATATTCTGCCGCAACATTATTCCGGACGATACAATTCCGGACAACCCCGGTAGCCCTCACATATAAACCTCCCCCGTTGGCAGCATGAACAACACCTCCCTGCACCGTAACCCCCTCGATAATTCCGGCAACGGTAGCCACGCGGAATTGTCCCGTTACCTGTAAAATGGTTTGGGCCGAAGGATTTTCTACCTTTACACCAGCATCAGCAATCCATCCCCCCGAAAGCGTTTTACCGGCAGGAATAAACAACTCCGCATCCAAAAGATAAGTTCCTACAGCCACCCGAACTTCATCACCGGCTTTGGCTAAAGCATCCCCAATCCTCCCCATTGCATTCGTCCATGAACTCCCATCACCATTTCCTCCCGGCACAACATACAACGTTTGGGCCTGCCCCAACAGTCCCAACCCCATCATTATTATGACAAACACCCCTCTCATACCTTACCGTCTAATATAAAAATATCGGACGAGCCCAATGTTGCATATCTCTATTTGAGCGAAAATCGTTTAGACATTCTCCGTTATAAAAATTTACAACCCAAACACATTCCCAGGTATCTGCCGACCCTCCATCACAACTGCTCCAATAAAAAGCCTCTCTCTCTTGATCCTCCGCACAGACGAAATCATCCACCGAAAGCCCAGAGGTAGTTTGTCCGACCACTTCCAGAGATGGAATCACTTTCGGCAGGACAGCCATCAAATTGCTCAAATATTTTAAAGTCGGCAATACCCAACGAATATTCTTCGTTTTATCATTCGGATTATGGGTTTGAAAATAAGCTTTGTAATTCCAACAATGATGCCCCGCCTCAAAATCATCTCCATACATATCCCAAAACTCTTCCAATATAGAAGTATTCCTGTAACAGGCAGTATCTTTTCTATAAGGATGTGCAATCCCTAAATCAACCATACCCTGCATCAACCAACAATCCGACACACCGATAGTTCCCCATGAACACTTTTTTTGCCCGTCAAGCGAAATGACCGCTCCTTTGGGATATTTCACCTCAGGATCCCCATTCAACCAAAACACAATTCCAATAGCGTCCTTGGTTGCACGGGTCTTGTACGTTTCACGGTCTACAATATCTCCGTTCGAACAGAAAATATCTCCCGGTTGAGGATAATGGACTTCTACAGCCAAACGGCTGTTCTGGGACAATGTAGAATTCAATAAGACTCCGTTCCCCCCGGCTACGCCGAATCCGTCCGTAGCCTGATTCTTATAAATCAAAGAACCGATGCAGGTAGCTCCGTCTTCCAACCATACTCCTCCTCCCACTCCCTGTGCCGCACTCCGGGATAAAACAAACATTATCCATAATCCCGCTAATAAAACTGCCTTCCACATAATCTTTCTTTAAAATTCCGTAACGTATACAAAATTAATCTCAGATCTCGCTAGCTGATTCTGTATATTGGCCCTCTCCGCAATATCAACCAACCCCCATATCATACTATTATTATATAAAGTAGAAGAGGCCAACAAAGCAGCTTGCTGATGCATAAAATGAAAAGTGACATTACTCCAATGATCCTTATCACAATTTGAATTAGTCCACACACTCCTCACTCCGCGTCCATAAAAATCCTGTGCTTTTGCCAAATCATTACTCTCCCTAATCACTCTCCATAATTCTTCAAAGGTATTCTCCACCTCATCCCAACCGACCAACAAGCGGTACAATTGTCCCAAAGAAGGCAGATAAAAATCCCCGCTACCGCCAAACGCCAGGCATCTTTGAATAATGCCACAATTCGGATTGTTCTGAAAACGAAGCGTGTTTTCTTTTCCGTTCAAATCCAGCAAAGCCTCCTGCAGATTCAAAAAAGAAGCAGGGTCCGCTCCGGTTATACTATTACTTGACGCCGCCCACCATTTATACGGTTCATCCGTGTAGGGCGATACAGCCCATCCCTTTGGGGAGGCAGCACTCTTATCAGGATTCACCCAGAAAACCACACCCTTCACCTGCTCCATCTGGTCATAAGTAAATGCCCCCACATCCATATACGAACCGTCCTTCATCAGCAAGTCCCCCACTTTCGGCAATTGATAAGAGGCCGTATTTCCCGTGATGATACAATTCTGCACTTTCCCTCCGGTAGCCACATAAACGCCACCCCCGTTCGCTCCTTTACATTTCCCACCGGTAACCGTCACACCTTCCAATTCCCCATACACTTTAAATACCCGATTGGAACCATCTCCCTCAACAACAATCTTCAAAGCCGGGTCCGATATTTTTTCCCCTTTTTTATTATATCCTCCACTGACTTTCACTCCTGCGGGGATAACCAATTCTCCTTTCGTCTCAAACACCGCTTTATTTCCGTTCTCCCGAATCAGTAGACGAACTTCATCATTGGCGTTTGCCACACTCAGTGCTTTTTTCAAAGACAGATAAGGCGTTTCTATACCTCCTGAACCGGAATCCGATCCCCTATCCAATCCCACATAAACCAACCTTTGGGCACATAATTCCCATCCCATACACCATAACAGTACGATCAACCATACACTCTTCATAACCGAACCTTTCTTTTATCTGAAATACCATTTATTCTTACAATCATCAGCCCGTTTCCAAATCCGATAGGCTATTCCGATTTCATGCGATCCTCCCCACTCACTCTTATTTATATCATAGGTATAATTTATCTCCACCCGGTTTCCCAGCAACAAACCAACATGTGCAGAAGGATTCTCCAACTTCCGCAACGAGGCCCCTGCCCATACCACATCATAAAACCAAAGCACTGCATGAATGTCCAGACCTTCTCCAGAATAACCGTTATAGCAATACATCAGAGACGGGGTAAAGGTCATATTCCGAAAAACCAATTGCCACCCTGCAGTCGCATATATATTGTTATACCGCGTCTTCCCGTCCTCATCATACGGGTCTTCCATATACTTTGACAAAGACATGCCGATATAAGGACCCGTCGTATACAACCAGATTCCGGCCTCAAGCACCGGAGTAATCTCATTCCTTTTTCCTGCATTTAACAACGGATCATCACTGTTTCCGATATAATTACCGGTAACGTCAAGCGTAGACAACGACATCCCACCTCCGATTCCTACCGACAGGGTAAAATAAGGATTCAAGGGAACATGACAGGCATAGCTTAACAACACATCCGTATAGTTAAAAACATTCACTTTGTCATAAGTAGCCTTTAATCCGACTCCATGCTTAATGCAACGATAATTGTAGTCCAAATGCCCCTTCCCAATCCGGTATTTCCGGTCTGCATACGAATACCTCAACACCTGGTCTTTTTCTTTCGAGAGATTGGTATTAAAAGTCAATAATACCGAAGAAGGTGAATTCTCGATAGCAGTCCATTGGCGACTATAAGACAACCGGGCGTCCATATAGTCATGAATCCCCCCTACTGCCGGATTCACCAAATAATTATTCAAAAAATACTGACGTGAAAACAACTCATTTTGCGCCAACAAGCGCACTGAGAGACTGCAAATTAAGCATATAAATAAAAATTTTTTCATATACATTGATATAATTCACACATCAATTTACAAAAATAGGCCAAAAAATCTAAATAATCTTCTTCCTCAGGCAAAAATATCAGATTTCAATCATTTTTTCTTTAATTTTATTTTATATTTGCATTATACATTTTTTCACAAACTACAAATTAACATTTATCAATAAATCATGTTACCTAAATTTCTTATTGCAGACAATTCTCAAGAAGCAATCGACCTGGTTTATGTGGTACATACGGAAAAACCGCGTTGCATTATCCAATGTGACTTAGATGGATTTTACAGCAATCAAAAAATTTATTGGATAGACGAAGAACCGCTCATTCAGGACGATATAGATTCCTTAATGGAAGAAGCAGAAGATTTTTACGAAACCGAGCTGGATAATCAGGAAGAGATTTATGATGAGGAAGAAGACTGATGGAATCCGACCCAAAGCATAGTTTACGTCATGAAATACACAAAAGAAGATTTAAAAACATTCAAACGCCGGGATCTTAAAACCGAACAAATAGACCGCCAACTGGAAAATTTCCAAAAAGGTTTCCACTTTGTAGAGCTTTCAGAACCGGCTGTTACAGATAACGGAATCCTCCGCATAAATCCGGAAGACGAAGAGATTCTGCTGAAAAATTATGACACAGCCTGCCAGAGTCGCACCATGATTAAAATGGTTCCCGCTTCCGGTTCTGCAACCCGGATGTTTAAAGACTTATTCCATTTTCTGGATACTTACGAAGATTCAGAAGAAGAATTTCTGGAATTTATACAAAAGAAAGGACCGGGCACCATGCATTATTTCTTTGAAAAACTGGATGAACTGCCTTTTTACAACCGTTTATCTGCAGCCCTGTGGAAAGACGGTAAAGACATTGAAAAAATGATTGCCAAACGGGAATTCAAAGAAATCCTGCAATATATCCTCACGGAAAAAGGACTCAATTACGGCAACACCCCCAAAGGACTGGTGGATTTTCATATTTACAGGGATTTTGTCCGTACGGCTTTTGACGAACATATTGTGGAAGGAGCCCTGTATTGCAGCAATGGCAAAACAGCCCGGCTGCATTTCACCGTAGCGGAAGAATACATGCCCCTATTTAAAAACCGCCTGAAAAAAGTGACTAAAGTATTCGAGAAAATGTTTAATGTAAAATACGAAGTCAGCTTTTCCATACAGAAACCTTCCACTGACATGGTCAGCATTGACGCCGAGGGGCAACTGTTAAGAGACGAAAAAGGCCAATTGGTATTCCGTCCCGGAGGGCACGGTGCGCTGATTCACAACCTGGACGATTTGAAAGAAGATATTGTTTTCATCAAAAACATTGACAACGTCATTCCAGACCGGGCAAAAAGCGACACGGTAAAATACAAAAAACTGCTGGCCGGAACCCTGATAGACATACAAAACAAAGTATTCGGTTTCCTGGCTACATTGGATAAAAAACCGACCCCCGCACAATTAGAGGAAATCGACCGTTTCCTGAACAGCATCGGCTACAAAGAAGCAGAGGGAAAAACCTACAAAGACAACAAAGAACACATCAAACACCTCCAGCAATTGCTGAACCGTCCCATCCGTATTTGCGGCATGGTAAAAAATGAAGGCGAACCGGGCGGCGGTCCTTTCTGGGTAAAAGCCCAGGACGGCAGTTCCCGTCTGATGATTATAGAATCTGCCCAAATCGACTTGAAAAACAAAGAACAGAAAAAAATATTTGAACGCTCCACCCACTTCAATCCGGTGGATTTGGTATGCGGTATTAAAAATTATAAAGGCAAAAAATTTGACCTCCTGAAATTTGTTGACGCAGACCAGGGATTCATTACATCAAAATCGTACAAGGGCAAAGAAATCAAGGTCCAAGAACTACCTGGTCTTTGGAACGGCGCAATGGCCAATTGGATTACCGTATTCGTAGAAGTGCCTTTAACCACTTTTACCCCGGTAAAAACCGTCTTTGACTTATTCCGTTTCGAACACAGAAACGTCATTAAAAAATAAATCCGGTCAAAAACCAGAACATGGGAAAAAAACGCAGTATCTTTCTACTTATACTACGGGGATGTGCTATGGGGGCCGCTGATGTGGTCCCGGGCGTATCCGGCGGGACAATCGCTTTTATAACAGGCATCTACGAAGAATTGATTGATTCCATCAAAAGTATAAATCCGGAAGCCATAAGATTGATATTCCGTCTTAAATTCAAAGAATTTTGGACGAAAATCAACGGCAACTTTTTACTTTCCGTGGTGTGCGGTGTAGGTATTTCAATCTTTTCATTAGCCCGGTTGATGACATGGCTCCTGGAACACCATCCCATTTACATCTGGTCGTTCTTTTTCGGCCTGATCATCGCCTCTTCAGGCTTGGTCGCAAAAGAAATCAAAAAATGGAATCTGCCGGCAGTCCTGTCCCTCATCAGCGGTTTTTGCATAGCATACTTCATCACCATCATGACTCCCTCTGAAACCCCCGACACCTGGTGGTTTATCCTCCTCTCCGGGGCCATCGCCATTTGTGCCATGATACTACCCGGCATATCAGGAGCTTTCATCCTGTTGCTAATGGGGAAATATGCCTATATTTTAGGTGCCGTCAGTACATTCAATGTTAAAACACTGCTGCTTTTTGCTACCGGAGCAATAACAGGCATCATCAGTTTTTCCCATTTACTTTCCTGGTTGTTGAAAAAATACCATACCCTGACCATTTCTCTCCTGACAGGCTTTATGTTAGGTTCATTAAATAAAGTGTGGCCCTGGAAAGAAACCCTCCAAACCTATACCGACAGCCACGGTGTAGAAAAAGCCCTGATAGAAAGCAACATTTCCCCCCGGCAATTTGCCGAACTCACTCATCAGCCTGCTTTAATCTGGGAAGCCATTCTAATGTGTATACTGGGTTTCCTGCTCATCTGGGGAATTGAAAAAATCAGCCACATGCGCAAAAAATAAGTATGGACACCTACGGCATCATCGGCTATCCACTGGGACACAGTTGTTCTCCCCGGTACTTTAACGAACGGTTTCAAAATGAGAATATCGACGCTGAATACCTTCGTTTCGAAATCAAGGACATCCAAAATCTGAAACATATACTAAAAAACAATCCCACCTTAAAAGGATTCAATGTTACCATTCCACACAAACAGACCATCCTTCCCTTTTTAGATGAAATCAGCGACGAAGCCAAAGCCATCGGTGCCGTAAATTGCGTAAAAGTCAGCAGGGTCAATAACAAAACCAAATTATACGGCTACAACACAGACATGTTCGGATTCCGAAATGCCCTACAATCCTTCATGCCGGTCAATACACAAAAAGCATTAATTCTTGGCAACGGAGGAGCCGCCAAAGCAGTCCGTTATGCACTCCATACGCTGAATATGGAAACCCTTACCGTTTCCAGAACTCCCCGTCAAGCCGAAGAAATCAGCTATGATGCCCTCCCTGCCCATCTTCCTTCCTGTCACTTACTTGTCAACACCACCCCATTAGGCACCTGGCCCAATACAGAAGACTTTCCTAATATTCCTTATCAACTGCTAACCTCAGACCACTATCTGTTCGATTTAGTTTACAATCCGTCGGAAACCGCTTTTATGAAAAAGGGAAATGCAGCGGGAGCACATACCTGCAACGGATATGCCATGTGGCTGGGCCAAGCCCAAAAGAACTGGGAAATCTGGAGAATCCAAAAATAAACCTCCTCCATACCAAAGATTAATGTTAAAATATTTTTCCTGTTTTTAAAAATATTCTATATTCGCAAACGTTTTAAATTCTATTCAAAAACAGGATGTATCACCCTTCTGACTATTATTTTGTATTGGCATACATTATGGGAGTTTTAAAATTCCATTGGGGACTTTAAGTCTCAATCCATCCTGTTCCTGATTACTCTTGTTTCTTCCGATTTCCCGGCAAGGGAATAGCTTGATTTATCCTCAAAACACATATTATGCAAAAACAATTACTATTAGGTGTGGAAGCAATAGCTCAAGGAGCCATTGACAGCGGCATCTCCGGAGTATATGCTTATCCGGGTACACCTTCCACCGAAATTACGGAATATATCCAGGATTCTCCCGAAGCAATCAGACGAAACATCCACCGGGCCTGGGCCGCCAACGAAAAGACAGCCATGGAATCTGCACTGGGCATGTCATATGCCGGAAAAAGAGCGTTGGTGTGTATGAAACATGTCGGCATGAACGTAGCCGCCGATTGTCTAATGAATGCCGCCATTACAGGTGCCAATGGCGGGCTGCTGATTGTGGCTGCCGATGACCCGTCCATGCATTCTTCCCAGAACGAACAGGATTCCCGCGTATACGGAAAATTCGCCCAAATCCCCCTTCTTGAACCTTCCAACCAACAGGAAGCATACGAAATGACCCGATACGGCTTTGCACTCTCGGAGACTGTCGGCAGTCCTGTCATACTGCGTCTCACTACCCGCCTGGCCCACTCCCGGGCCGGAGTAGAAACTCACGACTCCCTGCCGGAAAACCCGTTACACCTTCCAGAAAACAAACGCCAGTTTGTTTTACTGCCGGCCATCGCCCGGAAACAATATAAACTGCTTCTGGAAAAACAACCCGACTTCATCAGGGCCTCTGAACAATCTCCCTTTAACGCTTACATAGAGGGGCAGGATAAGTCGTTAGGAATCGTTGCCTGCGGATTGACCTACAATTATCTGTTGGAAAATTTTAATGAAGGCTGTATCTACCCCGTCATAAAAGTAAGCCAGTATCCTCTTCCCAGGAAAATGCTCAAACGCCTCATACGGGAATGCAAGCAAATCCTGGTATTGGAAGAAGGTTATCCCGTTGTCGAAGAAATGTTGAAAGGCTACCCCGGCAAAGAAAATATTTCAGGACGGTTAGACGGTAGTTTACCCCGGGACGGTGAGTTAACTCCGGACCTGGTAGGCAAAGCCCTCTGCTTTGAAACCCGGGAAGGAGCCCCCGTTCCCGAGTTGGTCGTTCCACGTCCTCCCGCCTTATGCCAAGGATGCAGTCACCGGGACGTTTATAAAGCATTGAACGAAGTTATTTCAACTTACGGCGAAGGCCGGGTATTCGCAGACATCGGCTGTTATACCTTAGGTGCCCTTCCTCCCTTTGAAGCCATCAACTCCTGCGTAGACATGGGTGCTTCCATCACCATGGCCAAAGGAGCCTGTGATGCCGGACTGTTTCCCGCCGTAGCAGTCATCGGCGACTCCACCTTTACCCATTCCGGAATGACGGGACTTTTGGATGCCGTCAATGAAAAAACACCCATTACCGTCCTGATTTCCGACAACGAATCCATTTCCATGACCGGAGGACAAGAATCTTCCGCTTTGGGACGCATTGAATCCATTTGCCGAGGCATAGGCGTAGAAGCCGAACATATCCGGGTGCTCTTGCCTGTACCCAAAAATCATGAAGAGCTCTGCCGTGTCATACGCGAGGAACTGGAATACCCCGGTGTATCCGTCATTATACCCCGAAGGGTATGCATACAGAAGGCAGCAAGAGATGCCAAAAAAAAGAAAAGTTAAAAGAAAAATCCCAAGTTATTATGAAAACAGACATCATATTGGCAGGAGTCGGAGGACAAGGCATATTATCCATTGCAGCAGTTCTGGGTTCTGCCGCACTTTCGAATCACCTATACATGAAACAGGCAGAAACTCACGGCATGAGCCAAAGAGGAGGAGACGTGCAATCCTTTATGCGCATTTCCGACCGTCCCATCCATTCGGACCTGATTGCCAAAGGCTCTGCCGACCTCATTCTGTCAGTGGAACCGATGGAGGCTTTACGCTACCTGCCCTACCTGCGGTCAGGCGGATATGTTGTTACCAATGCCACACCTCTGGTCAATATTCCCAACTACCCGGACCTCCCCACACTAATGGCCACCCTGGACGCTCTACCCCACCGGATAGTCCTGGACGCCGACAAAATAGCCGAAGCAGCCGCAGGCAACAGCCGCGCCGGCAATCTGGTCATGCTGGGAGCAGCTTCCCCGTTCATAGATATTCCCTTCGAATACCTGGCAGAAGGAATCCGTACCATCTTCAACCGCAAAGGAGAAAATGTCGTAGCCATGAACCTGAAAGCTCTACAAGCCGGCCGTGAATTTGCACAACACCAACAGTCCGTCAGCTATTAAATTTACTTTTTACTTTTATTTTTTACCTTTATTTTAATATCTTTACCCACCAAATATAAATGTGCAATATCATTAAAGTGGAATATTAATTCTGGTCTTTTCAACCGGTGTTACCGGTTGAAAAGACAATAATTTAAATCGTGTAACATGAAAGGACTGAAAATTGTTGTTCTTGCGAAGCAGGTTCCCGACACCAGAAATGTAGGGAAAGATGCAATGAAAGCAGACGGAACTGTAAACAGAGCAGCTTTACCTGCTATTTTTAACCCTGAAGATTTGAATGCCCTTGAACAAGCATTAAAACTCAAAGATAAGATAGAGGGGACGACCGTACATATTTTAACCATGGGACCGGGCCGGGCCGCAGAAATCATCCGGGAAGCCATGTTCCGGGGAGCAGACGGAGGCTATCTGTTATCAGACCGCGCATTTGCCGGTTCCGATACCCTCGCTACCTCCTATGCTTTAGCCTGTGCATTACGCAACCTGAAAACCGACTTAATCATCTGCGGACGTCAGGCCATAGACGGTGATACTGCACAGGTAGGCCCTCAGGTTGCAGAAAAATTAGGCCTTCCCCAGGTCACCTATGCCGAAGATATTCTGGAATGTACATCCGAAAAAATAACCATTAAACGTCGTTTGGAAAGAGGAGTGGAAGTAGTGGAATGTTCCATGCCTTGCGTTATAACCGTAAATGGTTCAGCAGCTTCCTGCCGTCCGCGGAATGCGCGTCACGTCATGAAATACAAATATGCCCGGGCAGCACAAGAAATGCAGGATGCAGACGAAGATTACCTGAATCTCCTTCACGAACGTCCTTACCTTAAAATCACAGAATGGAGCGTCAACGATATTCAATGTGAAGCACAGGAATTAGGTCTGAGCGGTTCACCGACCAAAGTAAAAAACATTGAAAATGTCGTATTTCAGGCCAAAGAAGCCAAAGTTCTGGAACCCAGCGACGAGGCTATTGATGCCATGATGAAAGAGTTGATTGTTAATCACACCATCGGGTAATAATTTACGATTTAAAAAATCTAAAATCAAATTATGAACAGTGTATTTGTATATTGCGAAATAGAAGAGGGTATTGTAGCAGATGTCAGCCTGGAATTACTGACCAAAGGCCGTACCCTTGCCACGGAATTGGGTGTCAAACTGGAAGCCATCGTTTTAGGAAACAATCTCAAAGGAGTAGAAAAACAAATATTCCCATACGGAGTAGATGTACTATGGGTTGGCGATGATAAACGGTTAGCTCCTTACACAACCCTGCCCCATACTTCCATCCTGGTAAACCTTTTCAAGCAGGAAAAACCTCAGATTGCTTTCATGGGAGCTTCCAGCATCGGCCGGGATCTCGGCCCCCGGGTTTCCTCAGCTTTGCACAGCGGCCTGACTGCCGACTGTACCAGCCTTGAAATCGGAGATTACGAAGACAAGAAAAATAATAAAATATATCACAACTTGCTCTACCAAATCCGTCCCGCCTTCGGCGGTAACATCGTTGCCACCATTGTAAACCCCGACTGCCGTCCTCAAATGGCAACCGTAAGGGAAGGCGTGATGAAAAAAGAGATTTTCAATGCCGGTCATCAGGGAGAAATCAAAACCATTGATGTCAACAAATTCACTTCACCGGAAGATTTTGTGATTCATGTGATTGAACGCCACATGGAAAAATCAAAGGTAAATTTGAAAGCAGCTCCGATTATCGTAGCAGGCGGATATGGCGTGGGCTCAAAGGAAAACTTTCAGTTATTACACGAATTAGCCACCGTATTAGGAGGAGAAGTAGGAGCTTCCCGGGCTGCCGTGGATGCCGGTTTTTGCGAACATGAACGCCAGATTGGCCAAACCGGAACTACGGTCCGTCCGAAACTGTACATCGCTTGTGGTATTTCAGGACAAATCCAGCACACTGCCGGAATGGAGGAATCGGCTATGGTAATCGCCATCAATACAGATGCAAATGCTCCCATCAATAAGTTTGCAGATTATGTCATTACCGGAGACCTGAACGTAGTGATACCAAAAATGATCCAATACTACAAAAAGAACAGCAAATAAACATTGTAAATTGTAAAAACAAAGGTATGGCTAATTTTTATACAGATAATGAAGATATAAAATTCCATCTGGGACACCCCTTGATGGAAAAGATTGTGGCTTTGAAAGAGCGCAATTACACAGAAGCCCAACAATACGAAAGTGCTCCTCGGGATTTCGAAGATGCAATAGACAATTATGACAAAGTATTGGAAATTGTAGGTGAAATCTGCGGAGACGTGGTTGCTGTCAATGCCGAATCGGTTGACGCCGAAGGTCCGCAGGTAATCGACGGACATGTAAAATATGCCGCAGGGACCCAGCAAAACATCGACGTCATCAACCAGGCAGGCCTGAATGGTATTTCCTTGCCCAGAAAATACAATGGCTTAAACTTTCCGATCACTCCTTTCATCATGGCAGCAGAAATTGTGGCCCGCGCCGATGCAGGTTTGCAAAACATCTGGGGCTTACAGGACTGCGCAGAAACCATCAACGAATTTGCCAATGAAGAGCAAAAAGCCAAATATCTGCCCCGGGTATGTGCCGGAGAAACCTGCGCAATGGACCTGACTGAACCCGATGCCGGTTCAGACTTACAAGCCGTGCAACTGAAAGCAACCTATAACGAACAGGATGGACAATGGTATCTGAACGGCGTTAAACGGTTCATCACCAACGGAGACGGCCACATTTCTTTAGTACTGGCTCGCTCCGAAGAAGGAACCAACGACGGACGCGGTCTGTCCATGTTCATCTATGACCGGAACAGCAATGCAGTAACCGTCCGCCGCATTGAAAACAAACTCGGAATAAAGGGTTCACCGACCTGCGAACTTGTTTTCAGAAATGCACCCGCAGAATTAGTGGGAGAACGCAAAATGGGGCTCATTAAATATGTCATGGCCCTCATGAATGCTGCCCGCTTAGGTATTGGGGGACAATCCGTAGGTATCGCCGAAGCGGCTTACCGCGAAGGACTCAAATATGCCCAGGAAAGAAAACAGTTTGGCAAACCCATTATCGAATTTCCGGCAATCTATGAAATGCTTTCCAATATGGAGGCAAAACTGCACGGCGTTCGTTCCGTACTTTACGAAACTGCACGTTTCGTAGATATGTACAAAACCTACTACCATATCTCCAAAGAAAGAGCATTGGACAAAGACGAACGCAATGAAATGAAGGAATACCAAAAACTGGCAGACATTTACACTCCGCTGCAAAAGTTATTTGCCAGCGAATATGCCAATGAAATCACTTACGATGCCCTTCAAATCCATGGCGGTTCTGGTTTTATGAAAGACTATCCCATCCAGCGTTACGTCCGGGATGCACGTATCACCAATATTTATGAAGGTACTTCACAATTACAGGTGGTAGCAGCTATCCGGGGAGTAACCACCGGACAATATGCCAGACAAATCCGGGAGGTATATGAAAAAATGCCTCTTAAACCGGAACACGAATACTTGCGCGAAACCTTAAAAGGTATGACCGACCAACTTGAAAACTGCACGGTCAAAGTAACCGAATCTGCAAACACGGAATATACGGATTTCCATGCCCGTCGTTTAGTAGAAATTGCCGGTTACACCATCATCGGCTATTTGTTGCTGCAAGATGCCCAAAGGTGTGAAAAATTTGAAAAATCGGCAGAGATTTTCATCAATTACGGAAAAGCCAAGGTTGCTGCACATGCAGAATTTATCCAAAACTTTAACCCTGATAAATTGGGAATCTACAAGAAAAACTAACTTTATCAGAAATACCTAAAAAAACGCCTTTTCGAAGGCGTTTTTTTTAGGATTATATACCCATCTTTCATTCCGTCAATGATTCTTCCTTCCGCTATATAAAGTTTAAAAAGTCGCACTGATACAAGGGAAGGGATGAGAACACAAAATATTCACAATTTTTCGTTAAACTCATCAGAGGATGTGCATTCTTACCTCAAATTCATTACTTTTATCCCTAAAACATACAACTAAATCATTATTTCCTAAAATAATTTCTACAATCATGAATTCAATGAGAATGTTTTTAGCAGGAGTATTCCTACTCCTTTTCTCCAGCCTTGTGGCACAGGAGACTCCTTTATGGACCCGCAATCCGGCCATCTCTCCGGACGGAAAAACCATTGCTTTCTGTTACAAAGGAGACATTTTCCTGGTTAGCAGCACAGGCGGACAGGCCACCCAACTGACAACCCATTCGGCCTATGACAGTCACCCCATCTGGTCTCCGGACGGAAAAACCATTGCTTTCTGCTCCACCCGCGACGGTGGCAGGGACCTGTTTACCATTCCGGTAACCGGAGGTACTCCCACCCGTTTGACTACCTTCACCAGTGGTGCTATACCTGAATGTTTCACACCAGACGGGAAAAAAATCCTCTACCGCTCCTCCATCATGCCCGACGAAGTATACGGCCAATTCCCTTCGGGAGGCCAAGTTTATAGTATTGACCTTAAAGGAGGACGGCCGGAACAATTCCTGACTTTCGAAGCCTACAATATCTGTTTCAACAAAACCGGAAATAAAATCTTATATCACGATAAAAAAGGATATGAAGACGAATGGCGTAAACATCACACTTCTTCCGTTTGCCGGGATATCTGGTGCTATGATTTGCAAAACGGCACATTTACAAATCTGACTGACAAACAAGTAGAAGACCGTTATCCTGTAATTGCTTCAGATGATAATACCATCTATTTCCTGAGCGAACGTTTCGGCGATTTCAATGTTTGCCAGATGTCTTTAAGCGATCCCAAAAACATCAAACAACTGACTCATTTCAAGAAACACCCGGTCCGTTTTCTCAGCCGTTCCAACAATGACTTACTCTGTTTCTACTACGACGGAGAAATATACACCATGCAACCGGGGCAACAACCCCAAAAAGTAGCTATCCACCTCATCATGGATAACCAGGAACCGACGGTCAGCAAATATACCTGGAACGGTGGGGCCCGGGAGATAGCTCTTTCCCAGGATGGTAAAGAATTTGCTTTTACCAATCGGGGCGACGTCTTCGTAGCCAATGCCGAATACGGTACCACCAAAAGGATTACCAACACCCCAGCCCAGGAACGCAACCTCAGTTTCGCCCCCGACGGACGCTCCATCGTTTATGCATCCGAACGCGACGGACAATGGAACCTTTACATTGCCCGGCTCAAAAACGAGGACGACAAATCGTTCGCCTATGCCCGGGAAATCGAAGAAGAACAACTGACCAAGGGAAATACAGCTTGTTTCCAACCGGCTTTCTCTCCGGACGGGAAAGAAATTGCCTACCTGGAAAACCGCACAGAAATCAAAGTAATCAATTTAAAAAATAAGAAAACCCGAACTGTACTGCCGGCAAAATACAATTATTCTTATGTAGACGGCGACCAATCCTTTGAATGGTCTCCGGACGGACGGTGGATTCTGGCTAAATTTTTTGAAGAAGGAGGATGGCAACACCCCGACATTGCCCTGATAAAAGCAGACGGAAAAGGAGAAATCCACAATCTCACCAACAGCGGATACAGCGATGCCAATCCTCGTTGGATGATGAACGGAAAAGCCATTATCTGGCAAACAGACCGCCAGGGTATGCGTAGCCACGGTAGCTGGGGTGCACAATATGATGTCTATGCCCTCTTTTTAGATCCTGAAGCTTATGAGGAATTCCGGATGTCCAAAGAGGAAAGAGCATTGGCAAAAGAACAAAAAGAGCTGAAAGAGAAAAAAGAAAAAGAACTGAAGGAAAAAGAAGCCAAGAAAGAAGAGAAAGAAAAAGCGGATAAAAAGAAGAAAAAAGAGAAAAAGAACGAAGGAGAAAACAAACAGGAAGAAACAGAAGAGAACAAATTGCCGGAGCTTAAATTCGACCTGAATAATCTGGAGGACCGGATGGTCCGAATGACCATTAACTCTTCTAATCTGGGAGATGCCGTACTGACCAACGACGGTCAGAAACTCTTCTACCTGGCAGCTTTTGAAGGCGGACATGACTTATGGGTACGGGATTTTGAAAACAACAGCACCCGTATCTTATCCAAAATGGGACGTTACGGGGCTCTGCAATTATCTCAAGATGGCAAAACCCTTTATCTGCTCTCCGGCGGACAGGTCTTCACCATCAACCAGGGGAACGGCCAATTGAAGCAACTGCACTATAAAGCAGACTTTGAACTGAGAAGGGCAGAAGAACGGAAAGCCTTGTTCAACCATGTATGGCAACAAGTCTCCGATAAATTCTATGATAAAGATTTCACAGGAGTAGACTGGCCATATTACAAAAAAGCTTATGAACGTTTTCTTCCTTACATCAACAATGATTTCGATTTTGCAGATGTCCTGGGAGAAATGTTGGGCGAGCTGAATGCTTCCCACACAGGAGCCCGCTATGGTGCCGGCATCTATCGTCCCGCAATTGCTTCTCTGGGTGCTTTTTACGACAAGAACTATAACGGCGACGGATTAAAAATCAGTGAGATTCTGGAAAAAGGACCACTTGACAAACCAGAGTCTAAAATCAAAAGCGGAATAATTATCAAAAAAATAGACAACCAGGAAATTAAAAAAGGAGAGGACTATTATCCTCTGTTGGAAGGAAAAGCCAACAAACGGACTTTACTCACTGTTTATGATCCAAAAAGTAAAAAAGAATGGGAAGAATACATAAAACCCATTTCTTACGGAACGCAAAACGACCTGTTATACCTGCGGTGGGTTAAACAACGCCAGCACATCGTGGACAGTCTTTCCAAAGGACAATTAGGCTATATCCATGTAGCCGGAATGAACAGTCCCAGTTTCCGGAAAGCTTATTCCGACATCCTGGGCCGTTACCGCAACCGTAAGGCAATCATCGTAGACACCCGCTATAACGGAGGAGGTTGGCTACACGAAGATCTAATTCATCTTCTGGGCGGAAAACAATTTGCCTCATTTGTTCCCCGCGGGCAGTTCATCGGCATTGATCCTTTCGCTCAATGGACCAAACCTTCTGCCGTACTGATCAGTGAAGGCAATTACAGTAATGCGCACGGTTTCCCCTGGGCATACAAAGAACTGGGAATCGGAAAACTCATCGGAATGCCTGTCCCCGGAACCATGACGGCCGTTTGGTGGGAAACGATGATTAACGGCGTAGTCTTTGGTATTCCGCAGGTGGGCATGAAAGACAATCAGGGCCGTATTCTGGAAAACATGCAGTTGGAACCGGATATAAAAGTTACCAATGACCCGGCAAATGCATTGAAAGGCCGGGATCTCCAACTTGAAGCAGCCATTAACAGCCTGATGAAAGAAATCAAATAAAACTTTGTATAATACCCTAAAATATCCCGAAAGCCGATACTGGCTTTCGGGATATTTTTATCTCCATCCCTACCTACCGTTAAATCTGCCTCAAGACTAAAAAAGGAATACACCAGCCTTCTCGCAGGCCTTCATAACTTCCTCTGACCACAAACCGGCCTGCACTTCCCCGATATGGCATTTTCTCAAAAGTAACATACACAAACGCGATTGTCCGATTCCCCCTCCCATTGTTTGGGGCAATTTGCCATCCAGCAACAAAGAATGGAAATACAATTTCTTCCGGTCTTCCGCTTTCCGGATTTTCAACTGCCGTTCCAAAGCTTCCCTATCCACCCGGATGCCCATAGAAGAAATCTCAAAAGCAGACTTTAACACCGGATTCCATACAATGATATCCCCGTTCAAACCCACCAAACCGTCCTCTGTAACCGTAGACCAATCGTCATAATCCGGAGAACGGTCGTCATGAAGACTGCCATCCCCTAAAGCTCCTCCTATCCCCCGGATGAAAACTGCACCATATTCCTGAGCCACCTGGCTTTCCCGTTCTTTAGGCGACAATCCAGGATAGAGCTGTCTCAATGTTTCTGCATGAACAAAATGAATATGTTCAGGCAAAAAAGGCTGCAACACCGGAAATTGTTCGCTTAACAAAAACTCCGTACGCTTCAAAGCCGCATAGATTCGTTCCACACACTTCTGCAACCGTGCCGGCGTCCTCTCTTCCGGAGTAATCACCTTTTCCCAGTCCCACTGGTCCACATAAACAGAGTGAATATTATCGGTCATCTCATCCGGCCTCAAAGCGTTCATGTCCGTATAAATTCCCATACCCGCCCGAATGTCGTGCCGCCATAAAGCATAACGCTTCCATTTGGCCAAAGATTGTACAATCTCAGCTTTATTTCCTGCCAATACCCGTGTTTCAAAACTGACCGGAGCCTCCACTCCACTGAGGTTATCATTTAAACCGGTACCGGAAGGCACCACCAAAGGCGCAGTCACCCTGCGCAACTTTAACTCAGCAGCCAGAGCCAATTGAAACGTATCCTTGATAAATTTAATGGCATGCTCAGTCTGCCAAACATCCAGCTTTGAGGTATAACCCCCAGGCAAAAACAACCGTTCCATCTGTTTTGTAGGTTTAAGTACATAAAAAAAGCCCTCCGCTCGGGAAGGCCTCAGTTAATTCATTCAAATTTCTATTTTTACAGTTCTAACAACAACCTCCCCATTGCAACAAATTCGAATTGCAATTATAATTCAGATAGGTATGATTACTTAAAACTGCCATTTTTCTTACATGTGTTTACAAATATAAAGCAAAAATCCGACATGCGGTGCAGCGGTATGAATTTTAACAAAATACAGTTTATGCGTTAATATTTATCCACTTTTATTCATAGGAAAGCCTATCAAATATCAAATTATTTAGATTATCTTTATTGGCCTCGAATAAACCGGAATAATTTTTAATAATACAATGCTAACCAGACATTTATATATCACAATATTTTCATTCTATTGTCTCTTTTTTCTGTCATCCTGTAATACCAGGCCGGCCGGCCACCGAATGGTCACCGTCAGCATCCTTCCTCAAAAATACATGGTGGAAAAAATTGCCGGCGATTACCTGCAGGTAAATGTGATGATTCCTTCCGGCATGAACCCTTCCACCTGCGATTTGAACACCGGACAATTGAAAAATCTCTATGACAGCGACCTTTGTTTTACCATCGGACACCTGCCATTCGAACATACCCATCTTTATCCGGTCCTGGAAAAACAAAAAAACATTCCGGTGATCAATCACTCTGAAAACATCCATCTTCTGAACGGCAGTTGTGGCCACAGCCATGAAAGCCCTGACGGAATCGACCCACACATCTGGCTTTCGCCGGCCAATGTCAAAATAATGGCAACAACTATTTTTCAGACATTAAGCAAACATTATCCCGGACAACAGGAACTATTCGAAAAAAATTATCACCTTTTCGTACAGGAACTCGACCGGATTGACCGCCAGACACAGTTGGCACTGGCTCCGAAACAGGAAAAGACATTTCTGATTTATCACCCTGCACTTACCTATTTCGCAGCAGATTACGGCTTAAAACAAATATCCATTGAAGAGGACGGCAAAGAACCAAGTCCCGAACATTTGAAGGAAATCATTGATCTGGCTATAGAGAAAGATATCCGTCTGATTCTGATCCAAAGTCAGTTCGACAAAAGCAATGCCCAATCCATAGCCCGCCAAATCAACGGGAAAGTTATCTCCATTGATCCTCTGGCAGAGAATTGGGAAGAGGAAATAAACAAACTCATCCGCTTGCTGGGAGAAATGCTTCATTAAAAACAACCGAAAAATTTAGGCTATGAATCCCATCCTGGAATTAAAACACATCACAGCAGGCTACGACCATCAGACAGTCCTCCACGATATTAACCTCACCATACGCCCGAACGATTTTATCGGAATTATCGGCCCCAACGGCGGCGGAAAAACCACATTACTGAAAGTCATCCTGGGATTGCTGAAACCTTTCAGCGGAGAAATCATCTATCATACGCCCAAACAAAACCTCTTCGGATATCTTCCCCAAACCAACCGCTTCGACCGACGTTTTCCGATAAACGTAACTGAGGTGGTCCTTTCCGGTTTGATGTCTGAAAAAGGACTGTACAGATCCTATACCCGCACAGACCGACTCAAAGCAGAGGCCCTGCTGGAAAAATATGGCATGAGAACATATAAAAAATCACCCATAGGAGATTTATCCGGAGGACAGATGCAAAGAGTATTTTTGTGCCGGGCCATCATATCATCCCCCCGTCTCCTCATCCTGGACGAACCGACGACGTATGTAGACAGCAATTTTGAGAAAGAATTTTACCCCATACTGGAAGAACTGAATAAAACAATCGCTATTGTCATGGTCTCACACGACCTGGGGACAATCTGCTCTTATGTAAAAACCATTGCCTGTGTCAACCGGGAATTACATTATCACCATTCCAACCTTATCACTCCGGAACAATTGCAATCCTACCACTGTCCGCTCGAACTGCTGACCCACGGTCCGGTGCCCCACCGTGTTCTCAAAAAACATTCCGACTAACCCTTTTATCCGTTTCATTTGTTTTCATCCCATGCTTGAATTACTAAAATACGATTTTTTTCAGAATGCTCTTTTCAGTACCATCTTCATTGGTATCAGTTGCGGATTAATAGGCACTTACATTGTGGCCAAAAGAATGGTTTTTATCAGCGGAGGCATCACACATGCCTCTTTCGGAGGTTTAGGTTTGGCCTACTATCTCGGAATTTCACCCATGCTGGGCGCCACTGTTTTCTCTTTATTATCCATTCTTGGGATCTGGAGTTTGTCCGAAAATAAAAAATTCCGTGAAGATTCTTTAATCGGCATCTTCTGGTCGGCAGGCATGGCTATCGGAATCCTGTTTATCTACCTCACTCCAGGATATGCACCGAACCTGATGTCTTATTTATTCGGAAATATCCTGACCGTCACTTCCGGCCAAATTCTTTTATCAGCCCTTCTATGTGTCCTGATTATCCTTTTCTTCCTCAAGTTTTTCCGCCCGTTATTTTACATCGCCTTTGACAAAGAATACAGCCTGACTCATCATGTACACATCAATGCAATTGATATTTCCATCACCATCCTCATCGCCCTTTGCATTGTATTGTGTCTCAAATTAGCCGGGATCATCCTGGTCATCTCGTATCTCACCCTGCCCCAGGCCATCGCAGGAATCTATTACAAAAACTTTAAACAACAACTCATCGCTTCGGCACTCATCAGTACACTGGGATCGGTCACCGGACTTTTCATTTCCGCACAAACCAATTTACCCTCAGGAGCTACCATTGTTATCGGTTTCCTTATTCTATTTATCATCAGTTGGCTGGTTCAAAAAATCCGGAAATAAAAAGTGTGTATTGTTTTTTTATTAGCTTTGTACCATGGAGAATGAAAACGTTTTAAATCATTCTTTTCGGATTCACCGTTAAAATCACATACCATGAAGAAAATGACACTTCTGTGGCTGCTGGTATTCCCATGCTCCCTGATAGCCCAAAAAACTTACACATTACAGTCTCCCAATCAAAAACTAAAGACAACCGTTACAGTCAGCGACCAAATCCGGATTGCACTGGATCACGGGAATACCGTAGTCCTGGCCCCATCTTCCGTGTCCATGACTATAGATAACAAAGAGACATTAGGACTTAACCCCAAAGTACGAAAAATATCCCGTCATTCTGTCAAACAAACCCTTCCTTCTCCCCTTTACAAGAAAAGTGCAATTGAAGAAAACTATAACGAAATGACTTTGGACTTTCAGGGAAAATACAGCCTGCAATTCCGACTTTACAACAACGGAATGGCTTACCGGTTCGTTACGCATAAACCCGGAGATATCATTGTCAACAGCGAAAAAGCAGATTTCCGGTTTCCGGAAAATTTTTCTACATACACGGCTTACGTCAACTCTACTGCTTCCACGTTCGAACAGCAATATACCAATTCTTTCGAACAACCTTACAGCCATGAAAAAATCATGCAGTTAAACGACAAGCGGCTAAAAATATTACCCTTGATGGTAGAATTGCCGGAAGGTAAAAAATTGTGCATTACCGAAGCTGACCTTGAAAACTATCCGGGAATGTTTCTCAACAATACCACAGACCATCCCTCTTTGCAGGCCCATTTCGCCCCTTATCCCAAGGTAGTGGAACAAGGAGGCCACAACCAGCTTCAGCTCCGGGTCAAGGAACGGGAAAACTACATCGCCAAAACCCAGGGTACCCGCTCTTTCCCCTGGCGCATTTTTGTCGTATCTTCCTCCGACAAAGAACTGACAGACTGCGATATGGTTTACAGCCTGGCCTCCCCTTCCCGCATTGAGGACATCTCCTGGATCAAGCCAGGTATGGCCGTATGGGACTGGTGGAGCGACTGGAATACCTCCGGAGTGGATTTCAAAAGCGGCATCAACAATGACACTTACAAATACTACATTGATTTCGCCGCCCAATACCATATTCCCTACGTCATTCTGGACGAAGGCTGGTCCGTCCGCCTCAAAGCCGACCTCTTTCAGGTGGTCCCGGAACTCAATCTGCCGGAACTGGCCGAATATGCCAAAAACAAAAATGTAGGCCTCATCCTATGGGCCGGTTATTATCCCCTGAAACGGGATATGGAGAAAGTAATTAAACACTACGCAGAGATGGGAATCAAAGGATTTAAGGTCGATTTCATGGACCGGGACGACCAACTCATTTCCGAATTTTTATACGAAACAGCAGCAACCTGCGCCAAATACAAAATGGTAGTTGATTTCCACGGCATTCACAAGCCGACAGGCCTGCAACGCACCTACCCGAACGTGCTGGGATATGAAGGAGTCAACGGCCTGGAACAAATGAAATGGGCCCCTCAGACTTATGATGCAGTAACTTACGACGTGAGCATCCCTTTCATTCGTATGCTGGCAGGTCCGATGGATTATACCCAGGGAGCTATGCGCAACGTCTCCCGGAAAAATTACCGTCCCTGCTACACCGAACCGATGAGCCAGGGAACCCGTTGCCATCAATTAGCAATGTACACCATTTTCGAATCCCCCTTCTGCATGCTGTGTGACAACGCTTCGGAATACATGCGCGAACCGGAATGCACCGAATTTATCCGTCAGGTACCTGTCATCTGGGACCAGACCATCGCCCTGGACGGGAAAATTGCAGAATACGTGGTTCTGGCCCGCCGCCACAACAAAGAATGGTATGTGGGAGCAATGACCAACTGGACCCCCCGGGAACTCGAAATAGACCTTTCTTTCCTCGGTGAAGGCAATTATCAGATGGAAATCTTCCGGGACGGAGTCAATGCTGCAAAAACAGGGAGGGATTACAAAAGGGAAATACTACCGGTACCCTCCAACCGGAAAGTCAACATCCGGATGGCTCCCGGCGGAGGCTGGACAGCCCGGATATTCTGAAATCTTATCCCACAGCAATACGGGAACTTTTACTAATTTTGTAATAAAAGGAAAATTGTCGGATTATTTAAAACGCTTTAAAATATGAATTATGATTTAATCGTTATCGGAAGTGGCCCTGGCGGATACGTGGCTGCTATCCGGGGAGCTCAGTTAGGGCTGAAAGTTGCAGTGGTAGAGCGTGCCGAACAAGGCGGTATCTGCCTCAACTGGGGATGTATACCAACCAAATCTTTATTAAAATCGGCCCAGGTTCTGGAATACGCCCGACATGCCGAATCCTATGGAATAAAAATCGAAAAAGCAGAACCCGATTTTGAAGCTGTCATCGCACGTAGTCGGGGAGTTGCTGATAAAATGAGCAAAGGAATCCAATATCTGTTCAAAAAAAACAACATTACTGTAATTTCCGGACACGGCAAACTGGCTGACGGCAAGAAAGTAGAAGTGACCGGTGCCGACGGAGAAAAAAATCTTTACGAAGCCAAGCACATCATCCTGGCCACCGGAGCCCGCTCGCGGGTACTTCCGAATATTCCCCAGGACGGGAAACGAATTATCGGTTACCGCGAAGCCCTGACCCTGTCCCGTCGTCCCGCCTCCCTGCTGGTAGTCGGCTCAGGAGCCATCGGCTCGGAACTGGCCTGGTTCTATAATGCTATGGGAACCAAAGTGACTCTCGTAGAGTTTATGCCCACAATCCTTCCCGTAGAAGATGAAGAAGTGTCCAAACAGGTAGGCCGCTCTTTCAAAAAAGCAGGAATTGAGGTACTGGTAAAATCCACCGTAGAAAATATTGAAACTGGAGGAGAATTACTGAAAATCAACATCCGGAACAAAAAAGACCAAATCGAAACCTATGAGGCTGAAATGGTATTATCGGCTGTGGGCATTACCCCCAACATCGAAAATATCGGACTCGAAGAAACAGGCATCGAACTCGAAAAAGGCAAAATCAAAGTAGACGACTATTACCGCACCAATGTAGAAGGCATCTATGCCATCGGAGACATTGTGCATGGTCCCGCACTGGCACACGTCGCTTCGGCAGAAGCCATTTGCTGCGTAGAAAAGATAGCAGGGCTGCAACCTAACCCCATAGACTATACCAATATACCGGGATGTACATATACGAATCCGGAGGTTGCTTCTGTCGGATTGAACGAAGCCAAAGCAACAGAGGCCGGATATGAACTGAAAATCGGTAAATTTCCGTTCACCGCCTCCGGAAAAGCCAGCTCAGCCGGTGCAAACGACGGTTTTGTCAAATTGATATTCAATGCCGCCGATAACACCTTATTAGGTGCCCACCTCGTCGGAGCGAATGTGACGGAAATGATAGCCGAACTGGTTCTGGCCCGGAAAAAAGGAATAAAAGCGGAAGAAATCATCAAAACCGTACATCCCCATCCGACAATGAGCGAAGCCGTGATGGAAGCTGCTGCCGCAGCCTACGACGAAGTCATCCACCTTTAATCCGTTTCATTTACATTTGATATACTAATCCAATTGATGACATGAACATAAAAAATTTTATTACAGCCAGCTTTATCTTTACCTGTTCCGGAATTTTCGCACAAAACATCACAGAACAGGACCTTCAGGAAATCCGGGGGAGCCTTGCCAGGGATGCGGCCACCAAAGCCATCCAAAACATCCTGACCAACGACAAGGATTTGAAAGCCAACGCCCTGAATTGGGACTTACAAGGGAAAATCGACCATTATTTCAAATACCGTGTCAACGTAAAGGGCATTACCAACCAATACAGTTCCGGCCGTTGCTGGATGTTCACCTCCATGAACGTACTGCGCCCGCTGGTAATGGAAAAATACAATCTGGAACAATTTGATTTCTCACACAATTATCTCTATTTCTGGGACATCTTTGAAAAATCCAATCTGTTTTTAGAAAACATCATTGCAACAACCGGCAAACCCATGGATGACCGCACAGTCACCGAATATTTCAAATCTCCGGTAGGCGATGGCGGAGTGTGGAACTTGTATTACAATGCAGCCCAAAAATATGGAGTCGTTCCACAAGATGTCATGCCCGAAACTGCACATTCCAACAACACATCCCAGATGGTAAGCCTCATCAATGAAAAACTCCGCCAAGGTGGTTACAGCCTGAGAGAAATGGCGCAGAACGGGAAAAAAAACAAAGACCTGAGGAACGAAAAGAAAGAAATCCTGAAAGACGTTTACCGGATGTTGTCTCTTTGTTTGGGCGAACCACCGACGGAATTTACCTGGAGATACAAGGACAAAGCCGGTAATATCAAAGAACTGGCCGGATACACACCGCTGCGTTTCTACCGGGAAATTACCCCGGCCGATTACAGTCCGGACAACTACATTATGCTCATGAACGATCCCACCCGGGAATACTACCGGACCTATGAAATCCAGAATTACCGGAACACCCATGAAGGGATTAACTGGATATACCTGAACCTGCCCAACGAAGACATCAAAGCTGCAGCTTTAAAATCCATAAAAAACAACGAAGCCATGTATGCCTCCTGCGACGTAGGCAAACAATTCAATCGTACATCCGGCATCTTAGACCCCGGCATGTATGACTATGAATCTCTACTGGGAATAAAACTGAATATGGATAAGAAAGCCCGCATCCTGACCCGTCAGAGCGGTTCATCCCACGCCATGACCCTCATCGGATGCGACACCGATGAAAAAGACCGGCCTGTGAAATGGGAATTTGAAAATAGCTGGGGCGCTGCTTCCGGCCACAATGGCTATCTTACTTTTACCGACCGTTGGTTCGACGAATATATGTTCCGTCTGGTCGTCCATAAAAAATATTTAGACGAAAAAGCCATCCAGGCATTAAAAACCCAACCGGTACAACTCCCTGTTTGGGACTATATGTATTAAAAAAGAAGTGCCAGACCTGGCACTTCTTTTTTTATCGCAGCAATCTCTTACAACTTATATACCAGGACAGAGGCATAAGCGGAAACCCCTTCTTCCCTTCCCTCAAATCCCAACTGTTCAGTAGTGGTAGCCTTTACCGAAACATCTTCCGGGTCCAGTTCAAGTATATCAGCCAAACACCGCCTCATTTCATCAATATATGGACGTACTTTCGGACGTTGCAAACATATCACACTATCTACATTACTAATGGCATACCCCTTATCTTCAATCAATTTTTTGGTTTTCTCCAACAGAAGCTTGCTGTCAATTCCCTTGTAAGCCGGACAAGTATCCGGAAAATGTTGTCCGATATCCCCCATACCGGTAGCCCCAAGCAAGGCATCACAAATGGCATGTATCAGCACATCCCCGTCGGAATGAGCAATACAACCTTTTTCGTGTTCTATTTTAATTCCTCCCAACCAGAATTCTCTGCCGGCTTCCAGACGATGCACATCTATTCCGATACCTGTTTTAATTTTCATAATATAGACAATTGAACGACAAAAAGATAGCTTAAACCATTCAAAAATACGAAAAAATAACATTCCGTGAATTTTAAAAGCAGCAATTCTGAAAAAATAGCACTATATAAGTTAAAATGTAGCTTTTTTCAAAAAAATACAATCATTTCCTTTTTCCCAAAAACATTATTTATCTATATTTGTGGATTAATTGCAACGTGTGTTTTTGACAAAGAAATATAACTATTAGCTAAAATATTTCCACGCATGAGAAAAAATGGATTTTTAGTTTTTGCAACTTGTTGTTTCCTCCTGACATCACTGACATCCTGTCAGAAAATAAAGGGTATATTCGGCAAAAAGAAATCTGCCACGACAGGCTGGAATTACAACGACAGTAAAAACGGCGGAATTGCATATAATAAAGTAAAAGCCCAAAAAACCGGTCCCGGCCTTGTTTTTATCCCCGGAGGTACTTTCGTCATGGGACGTACCCAGGAAGATGTCATGGGAACCTGGAACAACGTTCCCAAACGGGTGAGCATTGCTTCTTTCTATATGGACGAAACCGAAGTCCGCAATATCGACTGGCTGGAATACTTAGCTTGGCTGCAAAGAGTATATGTGACCTATCCCGAAGTATACAAGAAAGCACTTCCCGATACCCTGGTATGGCGGGAACAATTAGGATATAACGAACCTATGGTAAAAAACTACCTGCGTTTTCCGGCCTATGCGGAATATCCGGTAGTAGGGGTAAGCTGGGAACAGGCCACCGAATTCTGCGTCTGGAGAACAGACCGGGTAAATGAACAGATACTGATTGATAAAGGCATTCTGGCACACGACCCGGACAACCAAAAAGACGAAAACAATTTTAACACCGAAACATACACCAACGGTCAATATACCGGTACGGTGAAAAAGAACTATAAAGGGTTAGGTAAAGAAAGACGGCCCGTAAAATGGGAAGATGGCATCTTACTTCCGGAATACCGCCTGCCGACCGAAGCCGAATGGGAATATGCCGCCTACGGATTGATAGGGAATACGGAAGACGAACGCATCTCCAACGCACGCATTTATCCCTGGGACGGTTCATGGGTCAGATATGCCGAAAAGAAAAGCCGCGGTCGCATGATGGCTAACTTCAACCGGGGAAAAGGAGATTATATGGGTGTTGCCGGTTCTGCCAATGACGGCTGGGATTACACCTCTCCCGTAAAAGCATTCTGGCCGAATGACTTCGGATTGTACGATATGGCAGGTAACGTCAATGAATGGGTAGCAGATGTCTATCGGACCCTCTCTTTCCAGGATATGGCAGAATTCAATCCTTATCGCGGAAATGTCTTCAAAACTCCCCTTCTCAATGAAGACGGAACCCTTGCTCCCAAGGACAGTCTGGGCCGCATGCGCTACCGCAATCAAACGGATGCAGAATTGGCAACCCGCGAAAATTACCGGACTGCAGACAACCGGAACTTTGACGATGGTGACCTGAAATCCCGTATTTCTGCCGACGTAGACTGGAAATCTGCCGAAAACGACAAAGGAACCCAGGATATGTATTATAATGACGGCAAAGGTGAAATCACGACTTTAATTGATGACGAAGCCCGGGTTTACAAAGGAGGTTCCTGGAAAGACAAGGCTTATTGGCTGAACCCCGGAACCCGTCGCTACATGAACCAAAAACGTTCCAGCAACGATATCGGATTCCGATGTGCAATGAGCCATGTGGGAAATGCCACCGGAGGAAAAGGAAATAAAGTATTGCAAAAATAAAACAGCCCGCCAGGTCCCACCGGAACCTGGCGGTACTTTTCAATCTCAATCAGTTATGAAGTCACTTTCTGAACTTTATACCCACAATATCCGGGGACACCGGATAACCACAGACTCCCGGCAAATCCAACCGGGAGATATTTTTATAGCCCTGAAAGGAGAAAATTTCAACGGAAACCAATATGCGGCAGAAGCTTTGAAGAAAGGAGCAACGTTAGCCGTAATAGACGAACCCGCCTATTTCTGTGAAGGATGTGAGCTGGTTCCAGATACCTTGGAGTTTCTCCAGCAACTGGCCCGGCACCACCGACGGCAACTGGGCATACCCATCTTAGGCATCACCGGAACAAACGGCAAAACGACAACCAAAGAACTTTGCCAGGCTGTGTTGTCCCGGAAATTCAGGACTGTTGCTACACAAGGAAACTACAACAACCACATTGGAGTACCTCTTACTCTGCTTAGCATGGACGAAACAACCGAATTCGGCATTGTGGAAATGGGAGCTAACCACCCGGGTGAAATCCGGGACCTTTGTGAAATTGCCGAACCGGACTTCGGTATCATTACCAATATCGGCCATGCACATTTGGAAGGATTCGGAAACTACGAAAATATCATTGCCACCAAAAAAGCACTTTATGAATATATTTTCCGGAAAAACGGCAAGGTATTTGTGAATGCAGCAGACCCTCTGCTCATGCGACTCAGCGAAGGACATGACCGTGCCACATACGGAGCAGAAGGCGATTTACAAAAGGGGGAAATCAAACAAACCATCCCCTACCTCGTATATGCCTTAAAAACTTTAAAGGGGGACCTCTACATAAAAACCCACCTGGTGGGAGGATATAATTTTGACAATGCCATGGCAGCTTCAGCAACAGGTATTTTTTTCGGTGTAGAACCTTTGCAAATCCGCGAAGCTTTAGAAGAATACCGTCCTTCCAATCTCCGGTCCCAGTTGATCCGGACAGAAAAAAACACCGTCATACTGGATGCCTACAATGCCAATCCCAGCAGTATGAAAGTTGCTGTCAGCAATTTCTGCGAAATGCCCGGCAACCATAAAATACTGATACTCGGCGAAATGCTGGAATTAGGACAGGAAAGCCTAACCGCTCACCAGGAAATTCTGAACCTTACACAACAAAGCCGGTTTGACAAAATATTTCTGATAGGAATTCATTTTGAACATTGCAATGATAAATGTAATTTTATCACTTGGTTCAAAGACACAGAGACCTTGATGGAAGAACTCCGCTGCCACCCGCTGACCGATTCTTTCATCTTTATCAAAGGCTCCAGAGGCAACCGTCTGGAACGTATCGTAGAATATCTATAAGACTGAGAAACTGTGAATGAGAGATTAGTCATCATCCCGACCTACAACGAAAAAGAAAACATCGAGAACATCATCCGATGTGTATTTTCTTTAGAGCCCGCTTTTGACATCCTGATTATAGAAGACAATTCCCCCGACGGAACAGCACAAATCGTCAAAAGGTTACAACAGGAATTTTCCTCCCTCTTTATGATAGAGCGCCAGGGAAAACTCGGATTAGGAACTGCTTACATCACCGGATTCAAATGGGCTCTGGAACATCAATACCAATACATTTTCGAAATGGATGCGGATTTTTCCCACAATCCTCAGGACCTGATAAGACTGTACGAAGCTTGCGTCCACGGAGCAGATATGTCTATCGGCTCCCGTTATGTGACCGGAGTAAATGTAGTGAACTGGCCCATGAGCCGGGTCCTGCTGTCCTATTTCGCCTCAAAGTACGTCAGAATCATTACAGGCATGAAAATCCACGACGCAACAGCTGGTTTTGTCTGCTACACCCGGAAAGTATTATCTTCAATTTACCTCGATAAAATCCAGTTCAAAGGCTATGCCTTTCAAATAGAAATGAAATTCACAGCCTATTCTCTAAAATTCAAATTAGAAGAAGTACCCATTATCTTCACTGACCGGACTCTGGGAACTTCGAAAATGAGCAGGGGAATTATTAAAGAAGCGGTATTCGGAGTAATTACAATGAAAATCCGCGCCCTCTTGGGAAAAATCAAAAAAGGAACTGATGCCGGAAAGCTATGAAAAAAATCATCAAGGACGGAACTCTGATTAACGAAGGAAAGAAATTCAAGGCCCATATTGTCATTGAGAATGATAAAATTATCCGAATAACAGAATTTCTTTCGGAAGCAGACCTGGAACAGGCAGAAATTATAGACGCCACAGGATGTTACGTCATTCCGGGTGTTATTGACGACCAGGTACATTTCCGTGAACCAGGACTTACCCATAAAGGGAACATAGCCGAAGGCAGCCGGGCTGCCGCTGCCGGAGGAGTCACTTCTTTTATGGACATGCCGAATGTCATGCCGCCCACCACAACGCTTTCCCTTTTAAAAGAGAAACAGGAAATTGCTTCCCGCACGTCCCTTGTCAATTATTCCTTTTATTTAGGAGCCACAACAGAAAATCTCCGGGAAATAAAAAAAGCTGATCCGCACACTACTTGCGGCATTAAAGCCTTTATGGGATCTTCCACCGGAAATATGCTGATAGATAACCTGTCCGCATTGGAGCAGCTGTTTTCCGAATGTCCTCTGTTAATCGCAACCCACTGTGAGGACACCCCTGCCATCAACGCCAACTTAGCGTTATACAAAGAAAAATACGGAGAAGACATCCCGGCATATTGTCACCCCCTCATCCGCAGCCGCGAAGCCTGCCTGAAAAGTTCATCGCTGGCCGCGTCATTGGCCCGGAAATACAACAGCCGACTGCATATCCTCCACTTAAGCACAAGTGAAGAAATTGCATTATTGGATAAAGGCCCCCAGAGCGATAAAAAAATTACCGGCGAAGTCTGTGTTCACCATCTCTGGTTCAACGACCAGGCATACCGGGAAAAAGGCCATTTCGTCAAATGGAATCCCGCCATCAAAACGGAAAACGATCGCCAAGCTTTGTTGAAGGCAGTAAACGAAGGAATCATTGATGTCATTGCCACAGACCATGCTCCCCATACCCTCGCGGAAAAAAGCGGACCTTATACCCGGGCAGCCAGCGGAGGCCCCATGATACAGCATTCCCTGACCGTCATGCTCGAACTGGCAGCGCAGGGAGCCATCAGTCTGGAAAAAGTCGTAGACAGCATGTGCCATGCCCCGGCGAAGCTTTTCAACATAGAAAAACGGGGATTCCTGAGGGAAGGCTATAAAGCCGATATCTGTATTTTCCACCCCTCATCCTGGCAGGTGACAAAAGAAAATATCCTCTACCAATGCGGCTGGTCTCCACTGGAAGGACAGGTTTTCCAATATCAGGTACAAACCACCCTGGTTAACGGAAAAACAGTTTACCACAAAGGAGAATTTCCGACCTCCGACTGCGGAGAGATTCTGACATTCCATCACACCATGTAAGTCAGGAAACAAGCACCCAGGAATAAAACAAACATCAGGTTTCCGAAAATAACTGTCCGGTAAGTCAGGAAATATTGACTATAAATAAAAGAGAGAGGCAAAGCAATCACATACATAAAGTCGTAATAATTGCCCGGAATTAAAAATAAAGTAACGGTCAGGAAAATCAGCATAGAAACCAAAGACAATATACCTCTTCGCTGATTGACGGTCAAGATTGAATAACGAACGGATAAATTGTACAATGCCACCAGCAAAAGGAACAAAAGCATCCCCAAACGCACAACTTCAACGACCGGAAGACGATGGATATATTCTCCGACCAATAAATTATAAACGAAACTATCCGGTAGAGAAACCGGACTACCTATCCAAAAGTAATAAAACGTCAAAAACACTACCGGAGTCAAAAGCCCCAGCAACAAAGCCGTGATATCCTTTAAAGTCGAACGCCCTGAAAAAAACAACACGCATATAGCCCACACAACCAACAAGACAAATTTAGGATAAACGGCCACTGACAGCATAATCAACATTCCGAAATCATACAATGCATGATTGTCCTTAATATCATTAATGGCAAGTTGCAACCTCTCCACAGCCAGGATAATAATAAAAACAGAAATCAAAAGATTATCAATACCCAGGCTCACCAACATACCAGAAGTCAACAACACATACAACAGCGAAGGCAAAGTAGTGGTCTGATACAATAACTTGAATCTCTCATTAATAAAGAAAATCAGATAAGCCACTCCCAGCACTATCAGAGACCCTATGACCGACAACCAGGACTTATCCAGATAATTGAAAGCAATATTGATACTCCCCTTTACCGGCACTCTGCTCATGGTTTCACCCGGAAAATAGCCGTCTAAAAAAGCAACTGCCATGACTAAAAACGGCAATACAACAAGCATATATAAACGCCGGGATTTTAAAAAATCATTCATAGAATAAAGTGACACAATATCAGGGTTATAAATCAAAGATATTTATCCGGGTCAACAACCGGACAACAAATCCTGCCCAATATCCCGACGATAATTCATATCCTTAAAAGTGATTTTCGCTACATTGCAATAAGACCGTTGCAAAGCCTCTTCCATCTTATGTCCAAAAGAACTGACAGCCATAACGCGTCCGCCGTTAGTCACAATCTGCCCCTCCGCCAGTTTGGTTCCGGCATGAAAAACGATACTGTCCTCAACCTTTTCAAAACCGGAAATTACATTTCCTTTTTCGTAACTCCCCGGATACCCTCCTGCCACCAACATCACCGTTGTACAATACCGCTCATCCAGGGCAAAAGCAGTATCGGCCAGACAACCCGTAGCAACAGCCCGGAACAATTGCACTAAATCTGTCTTCAAACGTGGCATGACAACTTCTGTTTCCGGATCGCCCATTCTCACATTATATTCTATCACTGCCGGCTCTCCATTGTCATTCATCAGCCCGAAGAAAATGAATCCGCGGTAGTCGATTCCGTCCTTCTTCAAACCTTCCACCGTAGGCCGTATGATTTTTTCTTCCACTTTGCGGTTGAACACTTCATCTGCAAAAGGCACTGGAGAGACAGCCCCCATACCTCCTGTATTCAACCCTGTATCTCCTTCTCCTATCCGCTTATAATCCTTGGCAGAACCCAATATTTTATAATCTTTTCCATCGGTAACAGCAAAAACGGAAATTTCTATTCCATGCAGAAACTCTTCTATAACTACCCGGCTACTGGCCTTCCCGAATTTTCCTCCCAGCATACTTTCCAGTTCCCGTTGCGCTTCTTTTAAATCCTGTAATATCAACACCCCTTTCCCGGCCGCCAGCCCGTCTGCTTTCAGTACATAAGGAGGCCGTAACGTAGCCAGGAACTCTTGCCCTGCGGCAACATTCTCCGGAGTAACCGTCATATAGGCAGCGGTGGGAATTCCATGCCGTTTCATAAACTGTTTGGCAAAATCTTTGCTTCCTTCCAGGATTGCTCCGTCCTTTCCCGGACCTACAATCATCAGGTCCTTGAACCGGACATCGCACTGTAAAAAATCACGGATACCTTCCACCAAAGGGTCTTCCGGTCCGACAACCACCATCTGTATATCCTTTTCAACGACAAAAGCAGCTATCGCCTCAAAATCCGTCACCGAGATATTCACATTCTCAGCAATACCGGCAGTACCGGCATTGCCAGGAGCTACATATAGTTTTTCCAATTCCGGACTTTGAACCATTTTCCACGCTAAAGCATGCTCACGTCCTCCGCTTCCCAGTAATAAAACTCTCATATTTTTGTTATTCTGATATTTTTACAATGTGATGCAAAAGTAATAAAATATGGCAACACATTGCGTAATAAAGCAACTGACTTGCCGAATTAAGATATATTATCAATGGTATAATTCAGAAAGCGGTTGAATTTATATAATTTCCTGAAAACACAGTCTGTTTTTTCCAGCATATCCTCACCCTCAAACCAACTGTCCGGTTTTATCGCTCCGACATCATAGTGTTTATATTTCAATAAATCCGCTTCCGGGAAATCTGCCGGAAAAGGGGCCGGCACTTTCTTCAATTTGTCAGTAGGGTCTATTTCCGGAAATTCGGCAATAAATTCCGGGTCACGGATAATACCGGTAAACTCCTCCATGTTATCATAAATATCCTGACGCAGGCGTTTCAACAAAGCCGGTTCAGGACAATAACAACCTCCTGCCAACATACTATTCCCCGGCTCCAGATGCAAATAATAACCACACCGACCGCTATTCCGGCCCCGGAAACCACAAATATAAGTCCCGAAATGCGTCTTATAAGGACTTTTATCCGGAGAAAAACGGACATCCCGGTAGATACGATACACACAATCTTTTGCTCTTAACCCCTTGACTTCCTCATCCCAAAGACCGATACGGGCAATCAATTCGTCTGTCAGCGCCTCGAAGCCGGCTTTTAACTGCAAATACCTCTCCTTATGTTCTGCAAACCACTCCCGGTTATTGTGTGCCTTTAACTCCTTCAAAAAGGCAAAGATATTTCCGATTAATTCTCTTGATGCCATCTGATTCATTTCTTACGAAGTTTTCCTGACCATATGCTTCATCTCAAAAGGGATTTCCATAGACACTTCCATAAATCCCCCATACTCTCCGCCGACATACCAGGGAGTCTGATAAATTAATTTTTTTACTCCGTTTTTTTCAATGGTATAAACATTGGTCCGTGGATTTTGCAACATATCCGCCAACATCGAGTGTGCCGGTTCCGGATGACAATCCAACACATTCTTTCCGACCAATTCCTCCCTTCCGGGTTTCAGAAAGGTCTTGCGCGATTTATCGTTCATGTCAACAATCCGGCCGTCCTTGTCACAAACGGTCACTGCAAAATTTACTTCTTTAAAATAATCCATGATATCCTGTTTTTACAATTCAACGATATTGGCATCCCTTCTGTTCCCTATTCTCTCAGCAGCAATACAGTCCCCTGCGTTGTTTCAGGTATTCCGGAATCGTTGTTTTTGCCAGTCCATACATCATCATTTCCGAAAATTGCCTCTGCACGCCAGATATAGACTCCCTGGGGAAGCCGCTCACCCTTTCTGTTGCAACCATCCCACCCCTCAGAAGGTTTCCCGTCTTTCAAAGCCGTCGTTTCCCAAATCTTATTACTATGCTGATCAAATATCTCCAGTTTATACCGTACCAACCCCATCCCGATGCCGTTAAAACGGTTAACCTGCCCATTCAGACTATGCGGAATAAAAGTGTTGGGAAAATACAACCCTTTCAACATCACCTCATGCTCCAATGTCGCCGTATCCCGGCAACCATATTGATTCTCGGTAATCAACGAAAACGTATATATTCCGTTTTCCATAAACTCCAAATATTGATTTCCTGCCGTATGTTCGATTCTATTCTCTGGCAACACCCAAATATAATCAACATATCCCTCAGGAGACATATTCATCAACTCTACTTTCTGCGGTCGTCCGTTCGTCACCCGCTTTTCCAAAACGGCATGCGGCAAAGCAGCCACATGCATATACCCCGTATAATCCTCCGGGCATCCTTTATCACTGACAGCATGCAATACAACCTCATAACCCAACAGCGAATCGGTCGTATTCACATACCAGTGTTCCCCGGCAGATGTTTCCGGACTTCCGTCCCCATAATCCCACATCATTTTATCTGCCTCCCCCTCAACTTGCGGCACATAAAGATAAGGAGAACATACTAACGTATCCCAGGGAACAATATGCAATACCGGACGTGGATGGACTGTCAGCAAAGCCTCTTTTACTGAACGGCAGGCAGCCCTGTTGTCACCCACGGCTTCCAACCGGACAGGATAACTTCCCGGTTCTTTATAAACATATGAGAAAGAAGGAAGAAACATTTCCGACTCATCCCCCAAAGTCCATTTTATCCATTTTAAATGCTGGTCTGTCGCAAAAGCAAAATGAAATGTATCACGGTCACAGTTTTCTTGCTCCAACTGCAAATCTATTTTCGGATTCCCAATAACGTTTATGAACTTACTTGTCGTATCCGACGAACACCCGTTATCCACATACAACAAAACTTTATACCTCCCGCTATCCCGGTAAGCATGGCATACATTCCAGGAAGTGTCGCGCACCTCATCCCCGAAATCCCAGTATCTGTGAGTAATCTCCCGTGCCGTATCTCTCGTATAATTTGTAAAACAAATTTGTTCTCCCACACAAATATCATCCTTCGGACGGTCGAAAAAAGCCCGGATACTTTGCGCCAATACCGTTAAAGGCTGCATGAGACTATCTCTCCCGCACCCGTTGATAGCCACCAACGATATATCAAATACTTTCCTCACAGAATCCGTCACATACAAATAATCCAGCGGCTCAAACACATTCAACGGCTCTGACCCATCACCCATATTCCAAAAATATCGATTATGGGAACCTGTAGAGGTATTGAGCACCCGTAAAGTCAGGGGCGAACAATTCCTTTCACCGTTCTCAAGCCGAAAATCCGCATGAGGCAAGGAACCTACGCTCAGGGAATCTATTTTTTCCGTTTCATTACAAATATTATATACCCTGAATTTCAATTGATACACCGTATCTTCCTGAGTTGAATAAAAGACCTGCGGGTTATCCGGGACAAGAGCCTCAGACCTCGTTCCATTTCCCAACACCCACTCGAAATGCAGATTATGGTCGCTGTAGTCTCCTTCTTCGACCTTGATTTCAGCCGACACTTTAGGACCACATTTCTTATCCACATGGAAAGTAAAATCCGCTGGCGGAGCATCATTCACTACTTCTATCCGATGGACGGCAGAAGTATCCAGACATCCGTGAACCGACTCAGCAACCAAAGTAACATCGTAATATCCGGACGAATCATAAACAAACCCTCCGTTTCCCGGTAATGTATCCCAAACGGCTCCCACATAATACTCCCACATATACCGCTTTATTTCCACATCCTCATTCACCGTGAAATCAGCCAGGACTCCCCGGCAATACTGCGGTTTAGACGTAAAAGCGGTATCTGGCAATGCATGCACCGTCATCACCGTAGAATCGGCATTTACACAGTGATGCACATCTTCATACCGATAAAAAACGGTGAAATCTCCGATACCATTTGCCTGAAAATGATGTTCCGGTAGCAATTGCTCCCCCAAATACCAATTTCCCCGGTTCTGCTGCCACACCGTGCCGGTTGTAGAATCTTGTCCCACCAACAACTGCGGGGCATGATTCAGGCACATCTCCCGGGGAATTCCCGCCTCAACGTGAGGCAAAGGCCACACATGCATTTTCATTTCCGCCGAATCGACACAGGAAAAATTATACAACTTATACACCAACGGCACATCCAATTCCTCATACGCCCCGAATTGCGGATTAAAATAGTAGTTGTCTCCTTCATTGTACAATATCTCCCCGGCATGAGGTATATCTGCATTCTTTAACGACCAGATTCCGTTTGCGGGCTCCGCCGTCAACAAACGCACTTCCCGGCTCCGGGTGCAAATGGAATCATCCCGGATGGAAGTAATCGGTATAAACTTATCCGCCTGAATCCGGAATACCGCCTTCCCAGGCGTTTGACAACGGTTCCAGTACTTCACCTCCACTGTATAATCTCCGTTGTGAAAACGAATATCCGGATAAAGCGACGTATCAGCAGACATTCCCAAATACTCATATCCTCCGGAAATTACATCCGGATTTTCAGTAACCAACCACCGGGCTGTACGAACAGCATCATTGCGCGGATCAATGATAATCCGGGCATCTTCTTTCCCTTTAAAATCAAAAGGCTCACATACTGCCAAAACATCAGCTATCGTCACTTCCGGCACACCACTTACCGTCACCGGAAAAAACGGAAATTCCTTTTCGGAACAAGGTCCTACCGCCTTTGCAAACACCCGGTAATCCCCATATTTTGTAAAAGTAATCACAGGCAATTGTTCGGTCGAAGTCCGGCCTCCATCCTGAAAGACATACCCGTCCGCTGTTCCCTCCACCCGCCATTCCCAACGGATCCCACCATCTGCATTGGTTGTATTCATGAACGTAACCGTCTCTCCCTCGCAAATTTCACCAGTCCCTACCATCGTAATATTTCCTAATATTTCCGGGTCATAAACATGAAACATCTTAATATCTTGCAAGGAATCCTCTTCACATCCCAGGGTATGCGAAATCAAACCGACCTTCACACTGTAATCTCCCGGTTTATTGAATGTAATTTTCGGATATTCGGCATGTATGTCATCTACGACATACCCCACACCTTCACCCAAAACACCCTTAACTTCCCATCCTACTTCCGGTACATTATTAAACCATTGATAAGTGACATAATCGCGCATATCATATTCCCCCATACAAACCCCGTCAATTTGCCGTAAAGCGACTTTCGGATCTTTTTGCACCGTAATCCGGAAAGTAGTGTCTAAGGTCCCGCAAAAACCAGTGGCCGCACCCCGGACCTCATAATCCCCCCAATGTCCGAAACGGATTTCAGCCACCCGCTTATCATTCCCGTAATCTCCGAATGCCACCGTATTATCCGGCGGAGTTACCGTCCAGGCATACATCAGAGGGTCGTTTTCCGCCGTTTCTGCCTTTAATACAAACGACAATGAATCTCCTTCACAAACCAGATTATCGGTTACAATCCCCGTTATCGACATCGCAGAATTACGCACCCGGATATTTCTTGTTTCTATCTTTGACATCGTGTTATCCGGACAACCAGCCGATTCCAACTCCACCGTAAAACTATAATTGCCCGGCTTATGAAACAATAAAGTTGGCTTCGGGGTATGGATATCTCCCTCTAAAAACTCCCATCCGCCATCATCCGGTGAAATTGTCCATTTCACCCGCTCCGGATTATTATAAAATTCATATATCACCGAACTGGAAAAGAAGAAAGGATAAGCAGGTCCCGGGCATACCGCTTCGGGCGGTTCAAAAAAGAATATAGAAGGATCTTTACGGACATGCACCTTATACACCATATCCACAGCCCCACACCCCGAAGATGTATACATATGCAATTTTACCTCATAATCACCATACTTGTCAAACCGTATCACCGGCGAAGCACTGGTGGGGTTCGTACCATTCGCAAAACTGGTCTTTGCCGACGGTTTTACCGACCATTCGTATTGTAAACGGTCACCGACCGAAGTATTTGTAAAACTGACAACCCCATTCTCGCATATATTCAGCGATGTCGTATCTATCTTCACGGAAATCGCGGGATCATAAACAACAATCTCTTTCATTCCTGTCAACTTCGTACCACCACACCCTGCATCCGGTAATTGCATCTTCACCTGATAAACACCGGCCTGCCTAAAACGAAAAACAGGAAAAGGGGATTGCGCACCCGTACCGTCCAACCACTCGACATCAGCATTTCCCACTCCTCCCTTCCGGGTAATGGTCCAATTCGCTTTCTCCTCATTACCATTCCAGGCAACAGAAACATAAGAAGCCATATTCACCGCTTCCGGCAGACAACTCTGAGCAGGAAGGTCATAACGAACCAATTCCGGGTCCTGTCTTACGGTAACTACCGTATCTGTCTGGTCGTGAGAGCAAACATTCTCTACATACAATGTAATTCTATATCTTCCCCAATGATTGAATTTCAGACGGAGATGCCCTCTGTCCACATACTCGGGAACCGGAAAACCATCTAAAGATACAACTGACCAGGTAGATGTAGCCTGATCTCCCCAACTTCTATTCTCGACCAATAACTCTTCCCCTACACAAAGTTCATTCTTATCCAATGCCATGATAGCCTCTGTCCGGTTAATCAAATTCACCGGATACTCCACTGAATCCGTGGCACAGGCATATTTATTGCTGACTTTCAGTTTAATCTTGTAAGGATCTATTCCTACCTGCTTATACTCAATGTAAGGCTCCCACTCCTCCGATGTTTCCCCGTTCCCAAAATCCCAGAACGCAATAGGATCACCCATACCACAATCGGAATCAGTTCCCCCTGTCGTTATATTCCGCAGTTCAAGTTTCTCATACGTACACACTTCCCTTTTCCCCAGATGGTCAAATGTAAACCTCGCATTAAAAGGAACAGCCACAGCCTCGGAAAGTGTACCCAATTCCCCGCTGTAACACTCGTTCTCATAAGTCAATGAAACTTTAAAACCCTCCTCATGGCCAAACATCGAACAATAAGATTCCTTATACTGATGTACAAACACTCCCTGACCGTTCACTAATTTGGAACGATCCAGCTCATCCAGACCGCTACCGTCATCATAATCCAGGAAATAACGGGTCCTGTCCGTATCTCCCGACAAAATCACTAATGTATATTTAACATCAGAATCCAAACACTTCACCCACTCATTCTCCCTCTCCAGCCTTGCATTCACTTTCCCTACAATCTTCAATACATACCCTCTGATTACCTTAATCCCGTCCGCCCTCTCTCCAATGAATTTCAAATTGAAACTTCCCTTTTCCTTATATTCTATTGTCTTTAAACCTCCCGGTCCCGCCATATCTATCTCATCACTTCCATCTCCCAAGGACAATTTAAATGAAATAAATTTACCAACGCCGGTCTCATTCTTCAATTGGAACCGGAATGGCGGTTCGCCGTCATTGCAAACCAAAATATACCCATTCACATATTCATTTCTATATGACAACTCCAAATCCGCCGATGTTTGCCCATACCCCTTGCCCGGCAGCAATGAAACACACATCAACAATAACCCTATAATAAACTTCATCTCCATAACCCATTAAAATTTAAACGCCCTTTTCCGTGTACTGCGCATTGACTTAACACGCTTTGTGTTATTGGGGGAATGCTCAAAACGGAGGACACAACGCTTTGGTGTTATTTTAAAATACCAATGCAATGACAGGGAATGACTGGTGTTTTTATACATGGTCCCCTGATGAGTAGGCATCTCAAACGTATAACCAACTTTCCAGCCCGAATCATTATTGGCCATGATATTAGCCCCTAAATGCAACAACAAGGTACCCACCTGCAACCCCTCATACTGGTCACTCCGCAACCCCAATCCAATCATTCCGAAACGTTCTTCCTCCCAATAGACCCCGAATTGAAGATTACGCATTACCGATTGCACATCCATCATCAAATAAGGAGAAAGTATCGTATTCCATTGATTACCAAATGTCAAAGGGTGTGAATAAGACAGATAACCGGAATATCGCCGGTTCAGCAAATTTTTCTCAGAGGATTTTGAGCCGTGCTCCGACAAAAACGACTGGGTGGATTCGATAATGTGATAGACCGAAAAACCATATTCCAGACTTGCCACACCGTGCCAGGCAATATTGAAATCTGTCTCTCCGTAAATACCAGCCCCAATGTCGAACATCGTCACCCTGTCCGCATAAAAGTTAATCAACTCAGGCGATACGTCCAAAATCTGTCCGTAAAACGGGTCGAACTGGTCGCCCAGGGTAATTCTTGACGGATCAACGCTCTTGTTGTACAAAGAGGGTTGTATTCCTACCTGAAGCACAGTGGAACGCGCCACTTTCGCCCGGGCAGAAACCGCAGCAGAAAAGGTATTGGTGACATACATCAACGAACCTTCCTGGTCGCGCTGATAAAACAGGGAAACACCTCCTAAACCGAAGGTCCGCTTCTCCTGAAAAGCATAATCCGCCGCCACAAAATAAGAACGGAAATCCAGCGGATTACTCCAGTAAGCTCTCTGCATCCCGACACTCACGCCTGCCAAACCGTTAAAACCTGTATAAGCCGGATTATTAAACGACTTCCACATAAAAGGATGAGTCACTTTCGTATCCTGCGCCAACAACACTCCGCCCCAAATCCAACACCCAATTAGTATAATTATGTTTTTCTTTATTTTCATAAAACACTCCGCCAAACCTGACTCGGAAATCAACTATATATAGTTACACTATCTGGCAAACTTAACTCATTTTTATATTTGTTCAAAATTAATAAGAAACATTCTATAAAAAACAAAATGTATTTCTTTGGCTATGCCCGAAATGGTTTTCAGAATTGGTTCTTCCGACGTTTTTATAATTTCTCTCGTTCACTAACCGGCGGAAAAATAAAAACAGAATCCATTTTTTTTCGCATAAATTTTGTAGCATTCAAAAAAATCCATATTTTTGCAACGCTTTTGAAAAATTCCTTAGTAGCTCAGTTGGTTAGAGCGGCGGACTGTTAATCCGTAGGTCGTAGGTTCAAGTCCTACCTGAGGAGCCGGAGTTCTTTCATACTTCAAAAGCAAATTCCTTAGTAGCTCAGTTGGTTAGAGCGGCGGACTGTTAATCCGTAGGTCGTAGGTTCAAGTCCTACCTGAGGAGCCAAGCAGGACAAGCCACCGGAAACGGTGGCTTTTTTATTTTACCCCCACTCCATAACAAAACAACTAAAATTAATATTCCGAAGAAGAAAGCTATAAAATGTCAATTTTTTACTATTTTTATACACTCAAAATAAAGTACCTGTATTAAGACTATGGATATGTCCCTATTCATTACAGGTTCCAACTTTAGGGAACACAATCAGCCACAGGAGAGAAAAAGGCAAAGTTGAATAAAATAAAAATACAATTATGAACAAACTGAACAACATTTGTAATCAATTTCAATTGGAAGGAACAATTCTGACGGTAAAACCGTTAGGAGAAGGATTTATCAACGATACACTACTGATTACCACTGCTGAAGCTACAGCCCCTAACTATATCTTACAACGGAAAAACAAAAACATTTTTCAGAATATCCCCGCCATGATGGATAACATCCAACGGGTGACTACTCATCTGAAGAAAAAAATCGTTGCCGCCGGAGGAGATCCCATGCGTGAAGCAATGACTGTTGTTCCCACCAAAGACGGGAAACTCTATTATCAGGACGAAACCGGCGAATTCTGGGCTGTATGCATATTTATCGGCGACACCATTGCCTATCAGAAAGCAGATACTCCGGAACTGGCTTATCAGGGAGGAAAGGGAATCGGAAAATTCCAGGCAATGCTGGCGGATTTCAAAGAACCATTAACTGATATCCTGCCCGGATTCCATAATATCCGCTACCGCTTCAAACAATGGGACGAAATACTCGCCAACGATCCGGTGGGACGTAAAGCCACCGTTCCCAGTGAAATCCAATGGATTGAACGCCGCCGCGAAGAGATGCTTCACTTCTGGGAACTGGTAGAAAAAGGAACTATCCCTACCCGTATCACCCACAACGATACCAAAATCAACAACATCCTATTTGACAAACAAGGCAATGTACTTTGTGTAATCGACCTGGATACCGTATTGAGCAGCACTTGTCTGAATGACTATGGCGACGCTATGCGTTCTTATACCAACACCGGACTGGAAGACGACGAAAACCTCGATAATGTTTCCATAAACATGGATATCTTCCGGGGATATACTCAAGGCTACCTGTCGGAAACAGCCAGCTTCCTCAATCAAAGCGAAATCGACTACCTGGCTTTCTCTGCAAAATACATTACCTACGAACAGGTATTACGCTTCCTTATGGACTACATCGACGGAGACAAATACTATAAGGTGAAAAGCCAGACTCACAATCTGATCCGTGCACGAGCCCAACACAAATTACTGCAAAGCATGGAGGCAAACTACACCCAAATGTGTGACATCGTAAAAGAAGAAATAAAGAAAAGCAGGCAATAAACCTGCTCCGGAAAACAACCTCCGGTAAATATCGGGCCGAAGCTGATTCTTTCACAGGAACGACTTCGGCCCGTTTATTAAATAATCCCCAACCCACCTGAAACATCAGGACTCATCCGTCACTTTTACCTTATCTATATAGTATTCCAAAGCCTTCACTGAAATCTGGATTTCCCGGATGGAAATACTCAACGAAATCACCAATAAAAGCAAAGCTGCCCCAAAAACATACACCGCCGTTTCCTGCCATCCAATGTAAATAAACAAAGTACAAACTACACAAAGCAACAAACTGCTTACCCCAAAAATCTGCATCAACCGGGTCATATAAAGCCGCTTACGCAGGTTATCTATCTGTCGTTGAGTCATCGGTGTCGGATTCTGTTCATGCTCGCTCCTCAAATTCCGGATAACCGCAGCATACGCCAGAAAACGATTGGTATACGCTAACATAATCAGCGAAATAGCCGAAAACAGTACAGAGGGAGTCGTCAAAGTCAATTCTTCCATAAATATAATTCCTAAAATACCCCAAATTATAAAGTACACTCCTCTGCCGGACGCTGCAATAACCGCTTTCTCTCCTCCGGCCCCTCACTTCCCGCCGGATAGTAGACCAATCCCTCCTGCGGATTCTCTTTCCACTGCTGCAATATCGGCTCAATAAAACGCCAGCTCAACTCCAGGGCATCCGTACGGATATAAAGGGTAGAATCCCCTTGCATGGCATCCAGCAACAACCGCTCATAGGCCGTAGCAATATAAGTATTGCACAAAGACCCGTAAGCAAAATCCATGCTCACCTGTTTCACTTCAAAAAAAGACCCCGGTACTTTCAACCCGAACCGCAGGGATATACTCTCCGGAGCATCCACTTTCAACACCAATTGATTACAGGAACTGCACGAACACATTCCACTGAACAAATGATGAGGCACATTCTTAAAATGAATGTTTATTTCTGACTTTGACATCCCCATCCGTTTTCCCGTATAAAAATAAAACGGCACTCCTCCCCACCGCCAGTTATCAATATAAAAACGCATAGCCACATAGGTTTCCGTTGTGGAATCCGCCGCCACTCCTTTCTCTTCACGGTAAGCCGGTAACACTTGACCACCTATTTCCCCGGCAACATATTGTCCCCGTACCACATCATCCGCTGTCAGAGGATGAAGCGAACGGAACACTTTTGCCACCTCATCCCGCATCAACTCCGCATCAAAAGCAGGAAGTGCCTCCATGGCCACAAATCCCATCAATTGCATCAAATGGTTCTGAACCATATCCCGGAACGCCCCTGCCCCTTCGTAATACTTTCCCCGGTTTTCCACACCCAAAGTCTCCAATGCATATATTTCTACCGAATCAATATAATTCCGGTTCCATAAAGACTCAAAAATCTGGTTCGCAAACCGTAATACCAATATATTCTGCACAGTTTCCTTACCCAGAAAATGGTCTATCCGGTAAATATCATCCTCCCGAAAAATAGAAACAAGATGTCTGTTGAGCAACCGGGCAGTTGCCAAATCATGGCCAAAAGGTTTCTCTACAATTATTCTGCGCCAACCTCCCGTTTCAACAGGAGTGTTCAACCCACATTTCCCTAATGCAGCCGAAACCAATTCATAATTCCGGGGCGGTATGGCCAGGTAAAACAATATTCTGTCCCCGATATCTTCCTTCTTACGAATCGCAGCAATCCGCTCTGCCAATAAATGATATTCTTCCCATTGGTCCGTATTAAGAGTCAAATACTGCACCCGCTCTAAAAACTGGTCCAATTTCGCTTGTTCCGGCAACTCCCCCTTTAAAAATTTTTTCAGGTTTTCTTTTTGTTCCCTCCGGTATTCTTCATCGGAAAAGGAAGTCCGGGCAACTCCCAAAATGACGAAATGCTCCGGCAACATATCCCGTTCAAACACTTCAAACAAAGAAGGCAGCAACTTGCGTCTGGTTAAATCTCCGGAAGCCCCGAAAATGACTAATATCTGATTGTCCGGTTTCATATACTCCATGTAAAATCATTCATTATAAGTACCCGAAATACCTCCTCCGGTTTCATTCCAGTCCGTATGGAAAAACACACCCCGGGAAGCATCTGTCCTCTCATACGTATGTGCTCCGAAATAATCCCGCTGTGCCTGAATTAGGTTCGCAGACGAACGGGAAGTCCGCAATCCGTCAAAATAAGTCAAAGCAGATGCCATACAAGGAACCGGGATGCCATTCACTAAAGCCGTAGCGGTAACCTTCCGCCAAGCTCCCAAAACCTCCGTCATGCGTCCCCTAAAGAAATCATCAAACAACAAATTCTCCAATTCCGGCACATTCTCATAAGCCCGGGTTATCTGCTCCAAAAAGACAGAACGGATAATACACCCCTTCCTCCAAATCTTAGCCAACATGCCATAATCCAATCCCCAGCCATAATGAACAGAAGCCCTCCGCAACAAAGAAAATCCCTGAGCATAAGAAACGAGCTTGGAAGCATACAAAGCATGTCCCAACCACTCGGCCAACTCTTCCTGTTTTCCCAAACCACCCCGAACCTCCGAACGATAATACCCTGCCGCTTTTTTCCGCTCGTCCGGAAGAGCCGATAAAAAACGGGCCAGCACCGCTTCCACAATCAAAGTCAATGGATCTCCTTCCTCCAGTGCAGCAACAGCCGTTAATTTCCCCGTTCCTTTTTGCCCCGCAACATCCAGAATGTGGTCCAGCAAAAAACTACCGTCAACTTCCCTCATCCGGCAAATTTCCGAAGTAATACCCGTCAGATAACTATTCAATTCTCCCCTATTCCACACTTCAAAAATCCCGGCAATCTGGTCATTTTTCAATTGTCCGTAGTCTTTCAACAGCAAATAAGCCTCGGCTATCAACTGCATATCCCCATACTCAATACCATTATGTACCATCTTGACATAATGTCCAGCACCTCCCGGCCCTATCCATTCACAACAAGGAGTACCATCATCCAGACGGGCAGCAATAGCCTGCAACAGATGCTTCACCAAAGGCCATGCGGCAACAGAACCTCCGGGCATGACGGAAGGACCGGTCAAAGCTCCTGTCTCCCCACCGGAAATACCTGCACCTACATAAAACATTCCCCTCTCCTCCACCTCCTTCATCCGGCGTCCCGTATCCCGGAAATCCGAATTTCCTCCGTCAATAATCACATCCCCCGGCTCCAGGCAGGGTAATAACTCCCGAAGCACATCATCCACCGGCTGGCCGGCCCGAATCATCAGCATCACTTTACGCGGACGTTTCAGGGAAGTCACCAATTCTGCCAAAGAATAAGCCGCTACAAAATTCTTCCCTTTTCCCCGTCCCCGCATAAAACGGGTCACTACACTCTCCTTCCCGGAATGTAAACGGTTATATACGGAAACCTGAAAACCCCTACTCTCAAAATTAAGAGCCAGATTCTCGCCCATCACTGCCAAACCGACCAAACCAATATCAGACAAATTCATATAAAACAATATTTACACTATTACTACGTTTTTCTACAGGTAAGGTTCAGAAACAAGACCTGTGTACCACTCCTGATATATACACCAAAAATAAAAACGGGAATCCCGAAGGAATCCCGTTTTATCTGCTACCGTCTGTTTCTATCCGTCAGCGTCTGTTACATTGATTTTACCGGTTTACAAAAACAAGCTTACCATCCTGGACATCCACCACAATCCGATGGTCTTTAGTCACCTGTTCAGCCAATATCTGCTTAGACAAATCGTTCAGCAAATACCTTTGAATAATCCGCTTCACCGGACGGGCTCCGAACTGAGGATCATAACCCTCCTCTGCTATCCATTCCACAGCCTTATCCGTCAACTCTATACCGATACTGTTGTTAGCCAACATTTTCTGTAAAGATCTCACCTGCAAACGGACAATATCCACAATCTCCGCTTTTTGCAGAGGAGTAAACATAATCACTTCGTCAATACGGTTCAGGAACTCCGGACGGATGGTCTGTTTCAGCAATTCATAAACCTCATTATTGGTTGACTCCAATACCTGTTCCCGGTTTTTATCATTCAAATCTTTCAGTTTCTCCTGAATGATATGGGCCCCTATATTGGATGTCATAATGATAATCGTATTTTTAAAATCAACTGTCCGGCCCTTATTGTCTGTCAGACGTCCGTCATCCAACACCTGCAAAAGAATATTAAACACATCCGGATGTGCCTTCTCTATCTCATCCAACAATACCACTGAATAAGGTTTACGCCTGACAGCTTCTGTCAATTGGCCTCCTTCATCATATCCGACATACCCCGGAGGTGCTCCGATCAATCGCGACACCGAATGCTTTTCCTGATATTCCGACATATCAATACGCGTCATCTGCGATTCATCGTCAAATAAAAATTCAGCCAGGGCCTTTGCCAATTCTGTCTTTCCAACCCCCGTCGTTCCCAGGAAAATAAAAGAACCTATCGGACGGCTGGCATCCTGCAAACCGGCCCGGTTACGCCTCACCGCATCCGCCAGGGCAGCAATAGCCACTTCCTGGCCTACAACCCGTTTATGCAGCTCCTCTTCCAAATGCAATAACTTTGCTCTCTCACTCTGCATCATCCGATTAACGGGTATTCCCGTCCATTTCGAAACGACAGCGGCAATATCATCGGCAGTCACCTCTTCACGAATCAGCGACTCTCCATGTTTCATATCCGACAACTTCTTCTTCACCTCTTCAATCCGCTGTTCGGCATCTTTCATCTTTCCGTACCGCAACTCCGCCACCTTACCGTAATCGCCTTCCCGTTCGGCCCGTCCCGCCTCGAACTTATACTGCTCAATGGCATCTTTATTTTTCTGGATTTCATCAATCAGCGAACGTTCCGATTCCCACTGAGCCCGCAATTTGGTACGTTCATCATTCAAATCAGCCAGTTCCTTTTTTATTTCATCCAACTTTTTACTGGTTCCTTCCCGCTTTAAAGCCTCCTTCTCAATCTCCAATTGTTGGATTTTCCGGTCCAGCTCATCTATCTCTTCGGGTACGGAATTCATTTCCAACCGCAATTTAGCCGCCGCCTCATCCACTAAGTCTATGGCCTTGTCCGGCAAAAAACGGTCAGAAATGTACCGGTGAGACAATTCCACCGAAGCAATAATAGCATCGTCTGTAATCCGCACTTTATGGTGATTTTCATATTTCTCCTTCAACCCCCGCATAATACTGATTGCGCTCATCACATCCGGCTCATCAATCATCACCTTCTGGAAACGCCGCTCCAAAGCCTTATCCTGTTCAAAATACTTCTGATATTCATTCAAAGTAGTCGCACCGATTGCTCTCAGGTCGCCGCGGGCCAGGGCCGGCTTTAAAATATTGGCGGCATCCATCGCTCCCTCGGACTTTCCAGCCCCAACCAAAGTATGGATCTCATCAATAAACAATATAATCTCCCCTTCGGAAGCCAGAACCTCATTTACCACCGCTTTCAAACGTTCTTCAAACTCCCCTTTGTATTTTGCTCCGGCAATCAAAGCTCCCATATCCAGCGAAAATATCTGTTTCGAAGCCAGGTTCGTGGGCACATCCCCGTTGACAATCCGCTGGGCCAACCCTTCGGCTATAGCCGTCTTACCGACTCCAGGCTCTCCAATCAATATCGGATTATTCTTTGTACGCCGCGAAAGAATCTGCAATACCCGCCTGATTTCATCATCCCGGCCGATTACCGGATCCAATTTTCCGTTCCGTGCCCGTTCATTCAGATTGATGGCATATTTTCCCAAAGCGTCGTAACTATCTTCGGCAGACTGGGAATTTACCTTGGACCCTTTCCGCAACCCCACAATAGCCTCTTTGGTTTCTTTTTCCGTCATACCGCTGTCTTTCAACAACTGCGACACCTTGTCGCGCATATCCAGCAAGCCCAATAAAATATGTTCCAGCGAAATATATTGGTCTCCCATCTCCGCAGCCATCCGGGCAGCCTTTTCCAAAGCCTTGTTGCTATCGGCAGACAAATAAGCTTCCCCTCCCGATACCTTGGGATAAGCATCTATAATCCGATCCAAAGCAGCTGCTAAATTAGAGCCATTGATCCCCAATTTATTAAAAATAAACTGCGTGACATTTTCACCCACATTCATGACCCCTTTCAGCAAATGCCCCGTTTCTATCGCCTGCTGGCCTTTTCTCTGTGCAAACTCCACCGCATTCTGCAACGCTTCCTGCGATTTGATCGTGTAATTATTCATATTCATCATCTTACATTCTCCTTTCCATTGACAGAAATTACAAATCTTATACCGATTCACACAAAGAAAGGTTTCATAGAACATTTTAGAGATATTTTGCCAAATTGACACAATAAATACAAAAAACAAGACAGAAAGTCAGAATATTCTCTGAAATCAACTTTTTTTAATACCTTTGAACATACAAACAAACTCTTAAATTTATCCTGATGATGCCATTTCACCTTCAACGTTTCATTTTCGCCCTGCTCTTTTCTGTTTCCGCAACAATAGTTTCCGCCCAAGCTCTTATCCCGGTTCCGGCCCATATCAATCCCTCAAAAGGAGAATACCGCTTCCGGCCCATAGAAAAAATCATCATCACCGATACTTCTTTACAAAACGAAGCAACGGAACTACAAAAAATCATCCAAAAACGCACAGGAAGCAATACACATATCCTCTATGAAAAAGAAGCGGGAAAAAGAAACATCAGCCTCCGCCTCGATACCTCTATTCTTCAGCCAGAAGGTTACCGGATTGCCATTACTCCTCAACGCATCGCCATCTCAGCCGCTACTCCGGCAGGCGTTTTCCGGGCTCTCCAAACCCTGGACCAACTCTTATCAGGAGATGGTGGTCAAAGTCTGCATCCCCAGCTGCCAGCCATAGAAATAGAGGACGCTCCCCGTTACGGCTACCGGGCCCTGATGCTTGACCCGGCAAGACATTTCATACCGCTTCCGGAAATAAAACGTTTCATCGACCTGATGGCCCGGTATAAATTCAACATCCTGCAACTCCATCTGACCGATGACCAAGGATGGCGCATAGAAATCCGGAAGTACCCCCAACTGACTTCCACGGGAGCTTTCCGGGCTCAAAATTCCGGCAATCAAGGCCCTCACAATGGCTTTTATACACAGCAGGAATTACAGGAACTGATTAACTACGCAGCCCGCAAACACATTGAAATCATCCCGGAACTGGATATCCCGGGACATACCGTAGCCGCCATCCTGGCCTATCCCGGATTAGGCTGTAAAAACAAGGATTCTATTCCCATTATCCCCGGAAAAACCACCGACCGTACCTTATGTGCGGCAAAGGAGGAGGTTTATACCTTTTATGCCAATGTATTGCAAGAAGTTTGTTCCCTTTTTCCTTCTCCCCGAATCCACCTCGGAGGCGATGAAGCCATTATTGAGGAAAACTGGGGACAATGTCCCGATTGTCAAAATTTAATGCACTCCAAAGGATTTCAAAATGTCCGGGAAATTATGGGTTATTTCTTTAGCCGGATACATGAGACAGTAAGAAAACACCAGAAACAACTCCTGCTCTGGTGTGAGCTGGATAACATCCGGATGCCGGCAGAAGAGTTTTTGTTCCCTTACCCGAAAGACTGCACTTTATTCACCTGGCGCATGGGACTCACACCGAAAGTAATTGAACTGACCGGAAAAGCAGGAATAAATCTGATTGCCTCTCCAGGAGAACATTGTTACTTTGATTATCCCCAATATAAAGGCGACTTACCGGAATACAATAATTGGGGCATGCCCTTGTTGCCTCTGCAACAAGCCTACAATTGGGACCCCGGCTACTACTTGCCCGCCGGGCATCAGAAACATATCATCGGAGTTGCAGGATTGCTCTGGGGAGAAGCTCTTCAGGACATGAACCGCATCACCTATATGGCTTATCCCCGGGCACTGGCTCTGGCAGAAGCAGGATGGAGCCTGCCGGAAAACCGCAATTGGGAAAGTTTTAAGAAAAGACTTGTCCCTCAGCTGTTTGACTTAATACGTGAAGGTGTGAGTTTCCGGGTACCTTTTGAAATCATAAACTCAAAAGAATTGACATCCACACCCGAACCATCTAATTCTGAAAAACATAAGAAATAATATTCGCTCCCATTTCCAAAGCCTGACGATGTTTGTTTTCCGGGTCACGATGGACCTCCAGATCTTCCCAGCCATCCCCCAAATCCGTTTCAAAAGTAAACAAAACGACCAACCGGCCTTCTTTAACAATACCAAAAGCCTGAGGCCGTTTGGCGTCATGTTCATGAATCTTCGGCAACCCCTGCGAAAAATCATATCGCTGATGGAAGATAGGATGCTCCCAGGGAAGTTCAATCCACTCATCGTCCGGAAAGACCTTTTTCATCTCCCGCCGGAAAGACGGCTCCAAACCATAATTATCATCAGCATGCAAAAAACCTCCGCCTAACAGATATTTCCGCAAATTCTCCGCCTCCACGGGAGTAAACACAATATTCCCATGCCCCGTCAAATGCACGTAAGGATAATTAAAAATATCCCGGTTCCCGGGTTCTACGACTGCCGGTTCTTTAGCTAAATCAGTATTCAGATTTTCATTACAAAACCGGATCAAATTAGGAAGCGAAGTCGGATTGGCATACCAATCCCCGCCTCCCTTATACTTCAGCAAGGCTATTTTCACCTTGGTATCCTGACTCCACAACCAACGCGGTACAAACACAAACAAAACCACCAATAAAACAATCTTCCAAATATGTTCCATATACCAAAACCTATACCTTATTCATAAAATTAATACTATGACAAGCCACAATCCCGGCAGTCTCCGTCCGGAGCCGACTTGTCCCTAAAGAAATAGCTATAAAACCATTGGCCTCAGCCAGAGCCACTTCTTCTGTCGAAAAATCACCTTCCGGTCCGATTAAAATGACTGCATCCCGCCCCGATTGGTAAACCTCATCCAATCGCTTTTTCTCTCCCGGACAGCAATGAGCTATAAATTTTTGAGCCGAACACTCCTCTGTCACCATTTGCCGGAAATCCACCATTGGATTCAGCCGGGGCAAATAAGCCTTCAAAGACTGCTTCATGGCAGAGACAAGCACCTTTTCCAGCCGTTCATCCTTCACCACTTTACGCTCCGAATGAGCGGTATGAAGCAAAGTAATTTCATCTATTCCCATCTCAGTACATTTCTCCAGCATCCACTCCGTCCGGTCAATATTTTTAGTCGGAGCCACCGCTAAATGCAAATGAAAAGGACGCTGTCCGTGATTCTCTATCTTCTCTGTTACCCTGACACCGCATCCTTTCAGTTCTGGCCGTTCCACCACAGCATTATACCAATTTCCTTTTCCATCCACCAACGACACGGATTCCCCCTCCGTAAACCTCAACACCCGTATGCAATGGCGGGACTCTTCCGCATTCAGCGTATAATAATCCCCTTCTATATCAGGCGCATAAAACAAATACATAATTTTCAACCATTTACTTCACAAAGCTAAAGGTTTTCACTAAAATAAAAAATGCCGGCCGCTTTATTTTATCAGCGTACCGGCACCTTAGGACATCATCCCTCTACTTATTCATCTTCATCCATCTCCTGATAAGTCTTTAACAACTCCTCCTGAACCTCTGACGGTACTTTCTCATATCCCGCAAAACTCATAGTAAAAGTAGCCCGTCCTCCGGAAATGGAACTCAAAGCCGTAGAATAACGCTGCATCTCCTTCAAAGGCACTTTGGCCTTGATTTTCTGAAAACCGTTGTCAGCCTCCATGCCCATAATCAAAGCACGGCGAGTCTGTAAATCTCCCATTACATCCCCCATGTCCTCGTCAGGCGTCAACACCTCCACATCATAAATCGGCTCCAGGATCTTCGGAGCAGCCTTTTTAAAAGCTTCACTGAAAGCATGACGGCCGGCCAGACGGAAAGAAATTTCATTGGAATCCACCGGATGCATCTTACCGTCATAAATACACACCCGTATATCCCGAGCATAAGAGCCGGTCAAAGGTCCTTCTTCCATTTTTTCCATAATCCCTTTCAGAATAGCCGGCATAAAACGAGCCTCAATCACTCCGCCTACAATGCAGTTATAAAACACCAATTTCCCCCCCCAAGGCAAATCATATACTTCTTTTCCCTTTACGGACATTTTACTGTCTACCCCGCCGATTTTATAAGAAACCGGTTCCGGCATACCCTCTTCGTAAGGCTCAATGACCATATGCACTTCCCCAAACTGCCCGGCACCCCCAGACTGTTTTTTATGACGATAATCCGCCTGGGCATATTTCGTAATAGTTTCCCGGTACGGAATCCGTGGAGCATAAAACTCAATCTGAATCTTATCATTGTGTTCTATCCTCCACTTCATTGTATTCAAGTGAAATTCCCCCTGACCGGACAGAAGCATCTGTTTCAATTCCTTAGAATATTCTACCAACAAAGAAGGATCTTCTTCATGCATCCGGTAAAGTACTTCCGCCATCTTTTCCTCATCCGCCTTATTTACAGCTTTCACAGCTGTGCGGAAACGGGAATTCGGATACATAATCTCCGGGAAAACATAGTCGCAATCCTTGTCATTCAGGGTATCGCCATTGGTAGTACCTTTCAATTTCACCGTAGCACCGATATCTCCTGCCCTCAATTCCGTCACCTTAGTACGATTCTTTCCTGCCACAGCATACAACTGAGCAATGCGTTCCTTCGCTCCCGTTGTCATATTAATCAGATCATCCCCCTCTTTTACAATACCGGACACTACCTTGAAATAATTGATATCTCCCAAATGTTGCTCTATCGTCGTACTAAACACGAAAGCCGAAGCCGGACCGTCCACCTGATAAGGCACCAAACGTCCGTCTTTTGTCGTCATTCCCGGCATAGAAGCCGCATTGGGAGCAACATTTACCAAAAACTCCATAAACCGGCGCACACACATATCTTTCTCAGCCGAAACACAGAATACCGGGAACATATCCCTGGCAATCAACCCCTTTCGTATACCAGCCCGCATTTCATCCTCACTCAGGCTGCCTTTCTCAAAATAAAGTTCCATCAACCCCTCGTCATTCTCCGCTGCCGCCTCCACCAAAGCATTATGCAATTCTCCGGCTTTTTCTTTCTCCGAATCGGGAATAGGAAGAACATCAGGTTTACCTCCCTCAGGTTTCCACCGGTACATCTCCATTTTCAAAACATCCACCACTTCATTGAAACCCGAACCCGGATTCACCGGATATTGCACCAAAACCACTTTCTTTCCGAAAGAAGACTGTGCATGCTCCACCGTCTGTTCAAAATTAGCTTTTTCATGATCCAACTGGTTGATGATAAAAATCATCGGTTTATTCAACTTTTGAGCATGACGGCTGATAATCTCCGTCCCGACTTCCACACCCCTCACGGCATTCACCACCATCACAGCAGTATCGGCAACATTCAGCGCAGAAATAACCCCTCCGACAAAATCATCAGCCCCCGGAGTATCTATAAAATTCAGCTTTTGTTCTTTCCATTCAGTGTACAACACCGCCGGAAAAACAGAAGAACCGTATTCCTGCTCCACAGGCCGGTAGTCAGAGGCCGTGTTTTTAGCACTCACGCTACCCCTGCGCGGGATGACCCCGCCCTCGTACATCATCGCTTCAGCCAATGTGGTCTTTCCCGACCCCGCACTGCCTACAAGAGCAATATTCTTGATTTCATTAGGATTATAGGTTTTCATAGTATAAGACTTTAGGTTTTTCTTTAAAATCCGTCTCAAACGTTTTAAATTGGTTCACAAATTAAACAGAAATTTTAAAAAAACAAAAAAATACCCGCCAATTTGTAGTTTTACGCACCCCGGTAAACATCCAACAAATTCGTCTAATCAGTCAAATCGAAAAAACAGGCTACCATCCAAGTGCCAAAGTAATTATCAAAATAAAATAAGCTTCATAAAAAAAACACGTTAACCGGTTTCCGTTTCACCGATTAACGTGTTAATTTTTACCGGGAGGGAATAAATCCCGCCGAAGTTTCAAATCAAAAATCCAACACCTTCACCCAACCGAACTTATCCGGCTCATCACCATATTGGATTGCCCTCAGACGATGGTATAACTTAGCACACCATTCTCCCGGAACTTCAGGATTTCCAAAAACAATACTCCTGTTATTTTCCAGGTCATCAATTTGACCGATAGGACTAATCACAGCAGCCGTACCACAAGCACCAGCCTCTTCAAAAGTCTCCAGTTCTTCCACCGGAATATGGCGGCGTTCCACTTTCAGCCCCATGTCTTCTGCCAACACCATCAGACTGGCATTCGTAATAGAAGGCAAAATAGTATGGGAAAAAGGAGTAATATAAGTATTGTTCTTTATACCGAAGAAATTGGCCGGACCACATTCATCAATGTATTTCTTTTCTTTTGAATCCAAAAATATTGCGGTGGAATATCCTTTCTGATGGGCAACTTCGCCGGAACGCATACCTGCAGCATAATTACCGCCCACTTTAATATGCCCCGTACCATTGGGAGCCGCCCGGTCGTAACGCCGTTCCAGCATCACCTTGGTGGGTTTAAATCCAGCCTTAAAATAAGGGCCCACCGGAGCAACAAAGACAACAAACATATATTCCCTGGCCGGAGCAACTCCCATTTGAGGTCCTACGCCTATCAACAAAGGACGTATATACAAACTGGCTCCCGATTCAAAAGGCGGTACGTACTCCTTGTTCAACTCAATCGCTTTTACAACCGCCTCAGTAAATAATTCCACCGAAGGTGCTTGCATCATCACATATTCAGCAGAATGAAGCATACGTTTGGCATTCTCCTCACAACGGAACAAACGAATCCGTCCGTCCCGGCCCCGGAAAGCTTTCATTCCTTCAAAAGCTTCCTGTCCGTAATGCAAACACGTAGAAGCCATATGGATATTTAACATTTCCGAATCGCTGACCTCCAACTCTCCCCATTTACCGTCCTTATAAATACAACGCACATTATAATCGGCCTTAGAATAACCGAAGGACAATTTACTCCAATCTAAATTCTTCATAACAGTTATATTTTCTATTTTATAATAGTCATTTCATTAATCAGATTTTTAGCACCTGCATACTTATCTACAATCCAAAGCATATACCGGGTATCCAGATTGATACACCGTTGCAGATTCTCCTCAAAATCAATATCCCCGGACATTGCTTCCGAATTACCGTCAAAAGCCGTACCAATCAAATAGCCTTCGGCATTAATCACTCCGGAACCGCTATTCCCGCCAGTAATGTCATTATCTGTAATAAAATTCACATTCAGGTAATCCGTACCATAGGGTGCAAAATCTTTTTTTGCATACAGTTCTTTCAAACGCTGGGGAACTTCAAACTCACCACCTTTAGGACCTTCCTTTTCCATCACCCCGTTCAAAGTAGTATAGTAATCATAAAAAACGGCATCCCGGGGTTTATAACTCCCCACTTTTCCGTAGGTCAAACGAAGTGTGGAATTAGCATTGGGGGCCCAGGCTTTTTCTGGTTCCATTTCCATCAAACCACGTACAAACAAACGGTCTCCTTTTACTATTTTCTCCTGGATATCTCTTGTATACGCACCTAATTTGAGTATCATCTCAAAGCAAGATTTCCCTGCACGATAGGCTAAATCCTTATCTAATTTCTTACAATCCGGTTTTTCCAGGAAAGCATTAAAAGATGCCTCATCCATAAAAAACGAGGTTTTCTTCAAATCCGCCGCAAAACGGGCATAATCCCCTTTGTATTTCTTATTCACCCAATGTATCAACTCGGGATGTAAATCAACACCGACCTTATCACTATAAACTTTAAACAATGTGGCAAATAAATTCGCGTCAACCTCACTGTTGAAATCCTTGTAAAATGCTTTCCCCATTCTCTGAAGCTCTTCTTTTATCTCTGCTTTCTCTTCCGAACTTTCGCCCTTATCACAAAGCCTTTCAATCAACCCTCCGGACCGGTAAGCAAAAAGATGAGCCTCCGGACCGGCTAAAGCTTCCTGCACATAAGTCATTGCCACAGCATAATTTTTCATATCGGCATATCCCTGTTTCAGGTCAGATAAAACACTACCATATACCGCTTTTCGGGCTGGTTCAGCCTCTACCCAGGCCTCAAACTGTTTTTCAATGGCCTGCTTATTACCCATGGTGTTCAGTTGTTTCAATGCTTTATTCTGTTCAAAAGAATATTTCCAATAGTTGGCACAACTGGCATATTTAGAAGCATACTGAATACGGGTCTTCGGATCCTTTTCCATTCCTTCCCGCATCACTCCCAATTTAACGGTCCTGACCTGATAACGGATATCATTGGTCACATCCATTGTATTCTCCAATCCGTAACTGGTCGTATAACGATCGGTACTTCCCGGAAAACCAAGGATCATAGCAAAATCACCGTCTTTTACTCCCTGTGCCGACACCGGTAAAAAGTGTTTGGGCTTCAACGGCACATTGTCTTTAGAATATTCGGCAGGACTTCCGTCAGGAGCCGTATAAATACGAAACATGGAAAAATCAGCCGTATGACGGGGCCACATCCAGTTATCCGTATCTCCGCCAAACTTACCCATACACTGAGGAGGAGCTCCGACTAAACGCACATCCTTGTAAATGGTATATAAGAACAGAAAAAACTGATTCCCTTCAAACATGGGTTGTACCTGACCACTCAAAACGGTATTTTCCGTTGCTTCCTTTACAATAATAGCAGAAATACTATCAATGGCCGCATTCCGCTCCGATTCACTCATCCGGTCGTTTAAAACGGCATTCACCCGGTCCGTGACATCTTCCATCCGATCCAGTATAGAAGCTGTAATGCCGGGATTTGCCAGTTCATCTTTTGTATCATAAGCCCAAAATCCGTTCTCCAGATAGTTGTGTTCAAGAGAAGAATGAGACTGAATGGCATTAAAACCACAGTGATGGTTCGTCAGTAACAATCCATTCGGGGAAATGATTTCTCCTGAACAAAAATGACGGAACGGCTGACCGGCTCTTCCTAACCCGACAATAGCATCTTTTATGCCAGGTTTATTAACATCATAAATATCCTCAGCCGTAAGCTTAAAGCCCATCTGCTGCATTTTCTCAATATTCTGCTGTTTTAATTTAGACAACAACCACATGCCTTCATCCGCTTTCGCTCCCATTACTGACAGCAGCGCAAAAATGATAACCCCTAATTTCTTCATTGTTAACCGAACTTTAATTTAAATTATTACTCAATTTCCTTTTTTAATTAAATATTTAAAGCAAAAAACCACTCTTGCTATTTTATTAAAACTTTTACTTCAAGGTAACTGCAAATATATAATTTAATCTGTTCCTTAGCAGATTTTCACTATAATTTAACAAAACGATTCAAAAATATCTCTATTTGCCCAAAAACCTCAAATTTACAATCTGCCATATAAATTTATATTTCCCCATTAAATCCCCTATCTTTGCCTCCTGAAACAAACAGATTATGGAAACAGACAACCAAAAACGCAATATCCGGGAGTTATCCCTGCAACATATCAGTGATTTTTTGACGGAAAAAGGAGAAAAAACTTTCAGGGCAAAGCAAATATGGCAATGGATCTGGCAAAGGGGAACAACTGATTTTGAAGCCATGACCAATTTACCCAAATCAACCCGGGAAATATTGGAAAAATATTTTTTCTTTGATAAAATTACCCCGGCTCAAGTACAGACAGCAACTGACGGTACAATAAAAACAGCCTGGCGCCTGCATGACAATGAAATCATTGAAAGCGTACTAATCCCCGGCCACCAGAAATTCACGGTCTGCGTGTCTTCGCAGGTGGGTTGCAAACTCGGCTGTAAATTCTGTGCCACAGGAAGTCTGGGATTTAAAAGAAATCTCTCCCCCGGAGAAATTTTCGACCAGGTAGTAGCTGCCCAAAAAGCAGCCGAAGAACAAGAATCAACACTCTCCAATATTGTTTTTATGGGCATGGGAGAACCCTTGTTAAACTATGAAAATGTAATGACGGCTATCGAACAAATCACCGCCCGGGATGGTTTGGCCATGTCACCCTACCGGATTACCGTTTCTACGGCAGGAATCCCGGATAAGATACGACGTTTAGCCGATGACGGAGTTCGCTTTCATTTAGCTGTTTCCCTCCATTCTGCCAAAGAAATAACCCGTAGCAAGCTTATGCCGGTAAACAAAGCCTATTCTCTGCAACAAATTGCTGAAAGCCTGAAATACTTCGTAGAAAAAACAGGTACACGTCCAACATTAGAATATCTGTTGCTTAAAGACATCAATGATCAACCGGACGATGCCAAAGCGCTGGCTACATATTGCAAACAATTCCCGGTTAAAATTAACCTCATCGAATACAATACAGTTGAAAATACCGGTTTTCAACACAGTCCGGATAAAAACCGGGATGAATTCATCCGCTTTCTGGAAAGCTGCAATATGATTGTCAATCTGCGCCATAGCAAAGGCAAAGATATTGATGCCGCATGCGGTCAGCTTGCTGCAAAAAAATAAAAAAAACTTTTGAAATTATTTTACAAAGTTTCTTAACTTTGTAATCATTAAAAAACAATGTATGCAATCAGCAAACAAAACCTCTTTACCGGGTTTAAAAGAAAAGCGATACCAACAAAAGAAAAGTATTATAGGCGACCTTTATAAAAAAGGGAAACTTTCAAAGCCGGAGATCTGCCGGCTTACCAATATGACAACTCCAACCATCAGCCGGATCATAGATGAACTTATTGAAGAAGGCTGGGTTGTGGACCAAGGCCAGGGACCTTCTGTCGGAGGAAAACGTCCTCACATTTTTTCATTAAATCCGGATGCGGCATACATTATGGGAATTGATTTTGGCCGGGAATTTCTAAAAATTGCCATCTTCAATCTTCATAAAAATCCCATCGGTGAAATCCAGGTCTTCCCTTCCATCTTAGAAAGCCAGAACAATCAACACATTCTGCAATATCTGAAAGAAAAGATAAACCAAACCCTGGAAATACTGCAAACCGACCGTCATAAAATTCGGGGTGCCGGACTTTCGCTTCCCGGATTAATCGACAGCGACGGCAATTCCTTTACCTATCTGAACCTTGAAAATACCAACATTCGCCTCATGCTGGAGGATATGTTGGGTATCCCCGTATTCATTGATAACGATTCCACCATCATGACCCTGGCCGAACACACTTTCGGTGCGGCACAGGATGTTTCAGAAGCATTGTGCATCAACATCAATGAATGTATAGGGCTCGGGATGATTCTGAACTCACGCCCCTACACAGGTTACAAAGGTATGGCAGGAGAATTGGGACATATTCGTATTCCAGGCTCAGAAAACCTCTGCTACTGCGGCAAGGCCGGTTGCCTGGAAACCATTGCTTCGGGAAGAGCCATCGTAAAAGCCGCACAAAAGGCAATAGAACAAGGAAAAGCAACTGCCATTCCCTCCAGGACAAAAGGTACTCTCCACCTTACCGATATTATACAGGCCGCTCTCCAGGACGATATTTTCGCGATTGAATTATTACAAAAAGCAGGCGAAAAGATCGGAGAAGCATTAGCCAGCCTGATTCATCTTTTCAATCCTCAGCGGATAGTTATCGGAGGAGAAATCACAGAAGCCCGGGAACTTATCCTGTCCTCCATTCGCCAAGCCATTGATAAATACACCATTGCCTGGCTTAAAAATCAATGTGAAATTCAAATCAGCACACTAACAGACCAATCCTGCATATTGGGCACCCTATGCTTAGTGATGGAACACCTGTATTATGATTCTGAAGAAAATTTTTCTCTATACTAAAAATCACTTATTCAGAAACTCTATAAAATTATCTTAAAAAAAAATTAATTTTTCATACATTTGTAACGAAGCAAGAACAATAGCATGACTATTAAAAAATTTTATCCTTGGGCAGTCGTAGGTTTATTATGGGGAGTAGCACTCCTCAACTACATGGACCGGCAAATGCTGTCTACCATGAAAGAAGCCATGCAGATAGACATCAGGGAGTTACAATCAGCGGTTAACTTCGGTCGTCTTATGGCTATATTTTTATGGATTTACGGCTTCATGAGTCCCGTTGCAGGCCTTGTTGCCGATCGGATAAACCGCAAATGGCTGATTGTAGGAAGTCTATTTGTCTGGTCGGCAGTAACCTACGGCATGGGATATGCCACCACCTTCAACCAGGTATATTGGTTGCGGGCATTGATGGGTATAAGTGAGGCTTTATACATCCCTGCGGGACTTTCCCTGATTGCCGACTGGCATGAAGGCAAATCAAGGTCTCTGGCCATTGGCATCCACATGACAGGACTTTACACGGGACAGGCTTTAGGCGGCCTCGGAGCCACTGTGGCAGCCGCTTACTCCTGGCATACGGCCTTTCATTGGTTCGGCATCATTGGTATTGCGTATGCCATAATTTTAATATTATTCCTTCACGAAAATAAAGAACACATTGAAATTGAAAAAGTTTCTTTAAAAGGAAGTCCGGAGAAAAATTCCATCGGAAAAAGTTTCTCTCTCTTATTCAGTAACATTGCTTTCTGGGTGATTCTCTTTTATTTCGCGGCCCCCAGTCTTCCGGGTTGGGCAACTAAAAACTGGTTACCCACTTTATTTGCTGAAAATTTAAATTTAGATATGTCATCTGCAGGTCCTTTGTCAACAATTACGATAGCCGTATCTTCCTTTATCGGAGTGATTTGCGGAGGGATTCTTTCCGACCGGTGGGTTCAAAAGAATATCCGGGGCAGAGTCTACACCGGCGCTATCGGGCTGGGTATGACTGTACCCGCTCTGATGTTGCTCGGATTCAGCCATCACATTACAGGAGTCGTGGGTGCAGGTCTGTTATTTGGTATAGGCTATGGAATCTTTGATGCAAACAACATGCCTATCCTTTGCCAGTTTGTTTCAGCAAAAAACAGAGCTGCTGCTTATGGGATTATGAACATGACCGGCGTTTTTGCAGGAGCAGCGGTAACCAGCCTCCTGGGGAAATGGACCGACGGCGGAAACTTAGGAACTGGCTTTGCATGGCTAAGCGTAGTGGTGTTGGTTGCCCTGGGGTTACAACTCTATTTCCTGCGGCCCAAGACAGATAATATGCAATAACTTTAAAATCAAAGCCATGATCATCTCCAAATTAGAAAATAGTTTCCGGATTGAATCACTTCATCCTTTATTTAAAACCCTGTTTGACTACGTCAAATGCCACAATCTCCTGAAAGAAGAAACAGGTAAAATCGTCTTACAGGGAGAAGATTTATTTATCAACAACGTAGCCTTAGAGGGAGTAGAAAAAAATAAACAACCGTTAGAATTACATCGGGACTACATTGATGTACATATTCTTCTGGAAGGTCGTGAATCTATCGGTTGGAAACCTATTGAAGATTTACAGGAGGAACTCCAGGCCTATAAAAAAGAAGGAGATTGCGCCTTATATTCCGACAAGCCTACAACTTTCGCAGACCTCCATCCGGGAGAATTTGTGATTGTTTTTCCGGAAGACCCCCATGCTCCGGCAATCGGTCAGGGAAAAATCCGCAAACTGATAGCTAAAGTGAGAGTTTGAAAAATCATACACATGAATAAAAATATAGATTTAACAATATCCTGTTATGGAGAGGTGAAAAAAAACCACTATCACCTGGCCATTCTGCCGTGGGGAGCCACCGAACCGCATAATCAGCATCTTCCTTACCTGACTGACTGCATTCTTTCTCAGGCTATTTCTTTAGATGCTGCCGGCTTAGCTCTTCACGAGAACCAAGTTCGCTGTATGGTACTACCTCCGGTATTCATGGGCTCGCAGAATCCGGGCCAACGGGAACTGGAATTCTGCATTCATTCCAGATATGAGACACAAAAGGCCATCCTTACGGATATCGTCGCCTCCCTTTCTCATCAAGGACTCCGAAAATTGGTTATCATCAACGGGCATGGCGGCAACAATTTTAAAAATATGATCAGGGACCTTGCCGTAGATTTTCCGGATTTTTTGATTGCGACCACCGAATGGTTTACCATAGTTCCTCCCCGGAATTTTTTTGAAGAAAAAGACGACCATGCCGGAGAACTGGAAACGTCCGTAATGTTGCACTATCATCCGGAATGGGTGAGGCTTGACCTGGCCGGAGAAGGAAAAAGTAAACCTTTCGCCCTTTCTTCGTTAAAAGATAAGATAGCCTGGATTCCGCGCAACTGGCAAAAAGTGACTCAAGACACCGGAATCGGAGACCCCCGAAAAGCTACCGCATCAAAAGGCAAACAATATGCGGCAGCCGTAACCGGAGAACTTTGCCGGCTATTCACCGAATTAGCTCTAAACGAGAATATTTATATCGAAAACTAAACAAATTATATTAACATAATTAATCCTTTCATATGATTACAAAAAATTATATCGCAAAAGGTGAAGGCGCAGACAGGCTGGAAAAAGTTCCTGTTCAGATCTACGAAAAACCTTCGGAAGCAGTAAAAGCTGTAGCTCAGGAAATGGCAACTCTTATCCGCGAAAAAACGGCAAAGGGAAAAAAATGTGTATTAGGACTGGCCACCGGCTCCTCTCCTATTAAACTCTATCAGGAATTAGTGAGAATGCACCGGGAAGAAGGATTGTCCTTCAAAAATGTCATTACTTTCAATCTTGATGAATATCTGCCGATGCAGAAAGAATCGGAGCATAGTTACCATTACTTCATGCACCATCATCTGTTCGACCACATTGATATAGACCCCCAAAACATTCATATTCCGGATGGTACTCTAAAAAATGAAGAAATCGAAGATTTCTGTAAAACTTACGAACAAGCCATTGAAGCTGCCGGAGGTATTGATATCCAGATATTAGGCATCGGCCGCACCGGCCATATCGGTTTCAATGAACCCGGTTCCTCCATGACATCCAAAACCCGCATGGTCTATCTGAACGAACTGACCATGAAAGATGCATCAGGCGACTTCGGAGGCATAGACAAAGTTCCGGCTCGCGCCATCACAATGGGAGTAGGCACCATTATGAAATCTCATAAGATTATCCTGATGGCCTGGGGTGAAAATAAAGCTCCGATCGTAAAGAAAACGGTGGAAGGCGGAATTACAGACTCTGTGCCTGCTACTTTCCTGCAAACTCATCCCAATGTTCAGTTCGTCATTGACGAAAGTGCCGCAGAAGAATTAACCCGCGCTAATCTGCCCTGGTTGGTAAGTAAAGTAGAATGGAGTGATAAGCTGATCCGAAAAGCAGTCATTTGGCTTTGTCAGAAAGTCAACAAACCGATTCTGAAAATCGAGAATAAAGATTACACAGACAACGGAATGAGCGACCTGATTAAAACTTTCGGTTCTGCCAATAAGGTAAATATCCAGGTATTTAATGATTTACAACACACCATTACCGGATGGCCGGGAGGGAAACCCAATGCAGACGATTCTACCCGTCCCGAAAGAGCTACTCCTTATCCTAAACGGGTATTGATTTTCAGTCCCCACCCGGACGATGATGTCATTTCCATGGGAGGTACTTTTGCTCGTCTGGTGGAACAGGGCCATGAAGTTCATGTCGCTTATGAAACTTCCGGAAGTATTGCCGTATTAGACGACTACCTCTACCAGCAGATGGACATTGCCTGCTCATTCACCAAATTGTCCGGAGGAGACCTCTCCGCCATGGAAAAGGCGTTCAAACAGATGAAAAAAGATATCGAATTGAAAAAACTGGATGAACCCGAATCCTCCGATTTATTAAAATACAAAGCGGCATTACGCAGGGCAGAAGCCCGTGGCGCCGACCGTTACTTAGGCGTACCGGAAGAAAGAGTACATTTCTTGAATCTACCGTTTTACGAAACAGGAACAGTAAAGAAAAATCCGTTAGGCCAGGCAGACGTAGATATTATCGTAAAACTTTTACGGGAAGTGAAACCCCACCAAATCTATGCAGCAGGTGACCTGGCAGACCCGCACGGAACCCACGGTGTTTGCCTGGATGCAATCCTCCGTGCCTATAATGTAGTTGACGGTGATGATTGGTTCAAAGAATGTAACACTTGGTGGTATCGTGGAGCATGGATGGAATGGGAAATTGAAAAAGTAGACATGGCTGTGCCCATCAGTCCGGCAGAATTAGCCATCAAACGGAAAGCCATCTACAAACACGGCTCCCAGAACAACGGTCCCGCTTTCCCCGGAGACGATCCCCGTGAATTCTGGCAGCGTGCAGAAGACCGCAACCGGAACACAGCAGATATATACAACCGTCTGGGAATGGCCGAATATGAAGCTATCGAAGTATTCGCCAAATATGTTCACAAACACGGAGATACGCTGAAATAATAAATCTTAACAGTATGAAAAAGAAAACAACCCTTTTAGTCATGGCAGCTGGTATGGGTTCCCGTTTCGGTAGTCTGAAACAGATTACTCCACTCGGACCGCACCAGAAGGCCCTGCTTCACTATACCGTATATGATGCCGTCCATGCAGGATTTGACAAAATCGTTTTTATCATCCGGGAAAGTTTTGCTCAGGAATTTAAAGATTTCGTCGGTAAATATTCAGAGAACTTGGTAGAAACAGACTATTGCTACCAAAGCATGGAAAACCTGCCCGGAGGGATGCCACCCATTGAGCGGGAAAAACCTTGGGGTACAGCTCATGCCATTTGGTGTGCAAAAGATATTATTCACGAACCCTTCGCGGCATTGAATGCCGACGATTTTTACGGCAGTGATGCTTTTGTAAAAGCGCATGATTTCCTCGCCAACGAAGCCAGTGACGAAGAATTTGGATTGGTAGGCTACCAATTGGCAGCTACACTGTCTGAAAACGGAACCGTATCCCGGGGAATATGCGAATCAGATAACAACCAGCATCTGACTTCTGTAACCGAATGCACGAAAATCGGAATTGAACCGGACGGAACCATCAAAGACCAGGATAGTGGCAAAATATTACATGCAAACGACTTGGTTTCCATGAATTTCTGGGCTTTCACACCCAAAGTTTTCCAGGAAATTGAAAAACAGTTCATCGAATTCTATCCGACAAACAAGGATAATCTGAAATCAGAATTCTACATCCCCAAGGTAGTAGACAAAATGATTAAGGATAACACAGCACAGGTAAAAGTGCTGAAAACCGATGCAAAATGGTTTGGAGTAACTTACAAAGAAGATACTCCTGGTGTAAATGCCGCTTTAACGGCATTTGACAAAGAAGGCAAATACCTGGATTTGTAATTCGCAAACTTCTGAAATTGTCTGAAACCTTTAGTGAGGCTGTCTTACCGTCAATCGGCTGACAACTTCCCTAAAGAGTTTTCAGACAATCTTTTCATATAAACGATTTACTTAGATAAACTACCGCATCCCCTTCCATGAGTAAATTATTTTTTCTGTTTCCCGCCATTTTTTTTCTTCAGTTAAATGTAACCCAGGCTCAATACCACATTGACATTCATGTCAGACAAATGGCAGGACAAAAGGTTACACTGGGATATTATACCTCAGACAGCAAACTGTTGGTTCAGGATAGTGTCATACTCAACTCCCAAGGAAAAGGAACTCTCCGGAATGAGCAACAGAAACTCGCACGAGGACTTTATCTGCTGGTTTTTTCCCGCACCAAATATTTCGACCTGCTCATCGGTGACCAACAAAATTTTTCTGTTTGGGTAGATACACTGGACATCCAGGGAAGTATGCGCATTGAAGGCTCGCCAGAAAATCAGGAATTTTTGAAATTTCAACGTTTTATTCAATCCAAGAACAGAGAAAAACAGCAACTCAAAGATGCTTACGACAAACATCCTCAAAAAAACGAAGAAACCACCAGAAAGAAATACCTGGAACAATTAAAAGCCATAGACCAAACGGTCCAGGATTATCTGGTACCCCTAAGACGAGGTGACGGGGGAAGTGCCCTGATGGCTCTCGTCAACTTTTCCGTTCAAACCGAAACCCCGGATTTTTCAAAAGAAATAGCAGAAAATACCCCGGACCGGGAAGTAGAAATATTACGGAAAACACTTTATTACGAAAAAGACCATTACTGGGAAAGAATCAATCTCCAGGATAGCATATACATCCGGATTCCCGGATTTAAAAACAAGCTGGAAAACTATTTCAGCAAAATGCTGCCCCAACATCCGGATACCATCTGTCAGGAAGCAATCCGACTCATAGAAAAAGCACGGGGAAATACAACCATGCTCCAATATATGACTGCCACTTGCTTTAATTATGCTTTAAAAAGCGAAATTATGGGAATGGATGAAGCATGGGTAAAACTGGGAAAACGCTATTACCTTTCACGGCAGGTGAAATTCGGAGGAACTGAGGAAAATCTCAGGCAACTGGAGCGGGAAATAGCCCTGACTCAATATAACCTTATCGGTCAAACGGCTGTAGAACTAAAACTCCCGACATTGGAAGGCAATTGGGTAAGCCTTCATGAAACGGAGGCTCCCTTTATCCTGCTACTTTTCTGGGAGGAAAATTGCGGCCATTGCAAAAAACAAGTACCCCAGATAAAGCAAGAATTACTGGACCGATTTAAACCTTACGGTTTCAAAATCTTTGCCGTCCACGGAGCCAACGAAAAAGAAAAATGGGAAAGATTCATCATTGACCATGAATTGTTCGATTTCATAAACTGCTGGGATCCCCACCGACAATCCAACTTTCAAATGTACTATCATGTAGACGCCACCCCCGTTATGTACATGCTCGATAAAAACAAAAAAATCATCGGCAAAAAACTCAGCATTGAGCAATACGCCGATATGCTGGTCCACGAATACAAAAAAATAGGGATAGATATTCCTACAAAGGAATAATAAATTACTGCATTTACCGAAAATATTGTATTTTCGTAAAAATAAATCATCATCGAATCTATTGTCATGAGCACAAAAAATATCTTATATTTTCTATCTATCATCACACTGGCTATTTCCTGTGGAGATAAAAAAAACGTCAGCATATCCGGAACTATCCAAGGGGCAGATAAAGAAAAAATTTATCTGGAACAACTGAACGTAGATAAAACTTACCCGGTCGACTCTACCTGTACGGATAAAAAAGGCCGGTTCTCTTTCAAATTGACAACCCAATTACCTACCTTTTATAACCTCCGGACAAACAGCGGAGAATCCGTCACCCTTTTAGCTATGCCGGACGAACAAATAAAAATAAACGGCCAGTTGAAAGGTCTTGCCCGGAATTATTGGGTCGACGGCTCCGACCATTCCCTCTGGATTAAACTTCTGAACTTCCAGCATCAACGCACTTTATCCCACATGGATTCTTTACAAAAAATATACACCTCTCTTCCCCAGGATGTCTCCGTGAACAATGAAAGGCAAAGACTGACAGCAGAATGGGATTCTGTTATTTCGAAACAGATCAGTTTCTCCAAGGACTTCATTTTAAAGCATGCAATTTCTCCGGCTTCCTATTATGCCTTATATCAAAAATTTGACAAAGACAATTTTATTCTCACTCCTCAGGAAAATTTACATTCCTATAAAATCGTGGCTTCATCTTTGCAGGCCCTCTATCCGGAATCACCATACACCAAAGCCATCCTCACCCATCTAAAACAAATTAATCAGACACTACAAGGAGAAAAACTCCGTCAATTGATTGCCAGCAGTGAAGGTTCTTTACCGGAAATCCGATATGCCAATATCCAGAATGACACTCTTTCTCTCAGCTCTTTCAAAGGAAAATACATCATTCTGGATTTCACTATTCTCCAGGCAGAAGGAGCGCCGGCTGCCATCGAAAACCTTAGGAAAATTTATAATAAATTCAAACACAAAGGGGTTGAAATCTACCAGGTGTGTCTCGACCCCAACAAAGCAGATTGGGAAAAAGCCGTGAAATATTTCCGCATAAACTGGCCTTGTGTCTGGGACCCGGACGGATTGAACAGTCGAGCCGCACAATCGTGGAATATTCAAAATATCCCGGCAAACTATATCATCAATCCCCGATATGAGATTGTAGGCAAAAATTTATCCGGTTCCCGTCTGGAAGACAGGTTAAAAGATTTAATCCGATAAGAGCTATCATGGTGAAAAAACACACCCATCCGGCCATCCCCCAGTCAGAAATACCTCTGGAACTTCCCGAAGGGAAAAAAGCATATTTCCTTTCGGACGTCCATCTGGGAGCTCCCGTCTTGTCTGACAACCAAATCAGAGAAGACCGCTTGGTAAAATGGCTGGAAACCATCCGGACCGACTGTGGCATTTTATTTCTTTTAGGAGATATTTTTGATTTCTGGTTCGAATATAAAAGAGTTGTACCGAAAGGGTACATCCGGTTTTTAGCCAAAATCTGCGAATTTACAGATGCAGGAATTCCTGTGCATTTTTTCACCGGCAACCATGACATATGGGCCTTCGATTACCTTCAAAAAGAATGCGGAATACGGTTACATCCCCATAATGAAATCTTTTCAATCCGTAACAAACGATTCCTGATAGGACATGGAGACGCCCTCAATCCCTCAGACAAAGGCTACCTGTTTCTTTACCGAATTTTTCATAATTCTTTCTTGCAACATTGCTTCCGTTGGATTCATCCGGATATCGGCATCTGGTTAGCCCGCAAATGGTCTTCCCACTCCCGGCTTGAAAACGGCCGGATAGAAGCTGATTCTTTCCGGGGAGAGGACCAGGAGGAAATTGTCCGCTTCTGTAAGCAGACAGACCGCCAACAGTATTTTGATTACTACATCTTCGGCCACCGCCATCTTCCTCTCGATATCTCCATCAGCAAAAAAAGCCGCTATATCAATACAGGAGACTGGATCACTTATTATAGCTATGCCGTTTTTGACGGAAATCAGACAGAACTTCATTCCCGGAAAGACTTGTCTGTTTAACAAAATTTTCTTAACTTACATGAAACTTAACCCATAAAGAAAAGTGTCATGTTGGTCAAAATATTCAGTGGGGCCGTCAACGGAATTGAAGCCACTACCATCACATTAGAAGTTAATATTCTGACCGGGGCAAAATTTATCATTGTTGGTCTGCCGGACAATGCCGTCAAAGAAAGTCAGCAAAGAATTGATTCGGCACTACGGGAAATCGGAACCCGTATTCCCGGTAAACGGGTTATTATCAATATGGCACCGGCAGATGTCAAAAAAGAAGGCTCTGCCTATGACCTTCCTCTGGCAATAGGTATTCTGGCCGCTAATGAACAACTCACTTGTGAGAACCTGGAACATTGCATCATTTTAGGAGAGCTGTCCCTCGACGGAAGTCTGGTCCCTGTAAAGGGCGTTCTTCCCATCACCATAAATGCAAGGTTTGCAGGCTTCAAACAAATAATCGTTCCCCTTGAAAACGCCAATGAAGCTGCTGTTGTTGAGGGCATCGAAGTATTCGGATTCAGTCATATCCGGGATGTTATCGCCTTTCTGAATAAAACCCGAAACTTTCCTCCCTGCTCTTTTAATCCTTCGTCCCAACTGCAGGAAAATTTTTCATTCTATGATTTTAAAGACGTAAAAGGTCAGGAAAACGTAAAAAGAGCCTTAGAGATTGCAGCTGCCGGAGCACATAATTTACTAATGATTGGCAGTCCGGGCTCAGGAAAAACCATGCTTGCCCGCCGTCTATCGGGCATCTTACCGCCCATGAACACAGAAGAATCGCTCGAAACCACTAAAATCCATTCCGTCGCCGGCCAATTATCACGCAACTGCTCCCTGATCACCCACCGTCCTTTCCGGAGTCCCCACCACACCATCTCCGACATTGCTTTAATCGGTGGAGGTGCTATTCCCCATCCCGGAGAAATCTCTTTAGCTACCAACGGAGTTTTATTTCTGGACGAACTCCCCGAATTTAAACGAAGCGTACTGGAAGTGTTGCGCCAACCCCTGGAAGACCGAAAAATCACCATCAGCCGGGCCCGCTACAGTGTCGACTATCCGGCTAATTTCATGCTGATTGCTTCCATGAATCCTTGCCCGTGCGGTTATTACAACCACCCAACCAAAGAATGCACCTGTAATGGAAGCGCCGTACAACGTTATCTCTCCAAAATATCCGGGCCGTTGTTAGACCGTATTGACATGCACATAGAAGTCGTACCGGTAGAGCTGGATAAAATAACCGGCATCCAGGAATCTACTCCAAGTGCCGTTATCCGGCAACGGGTTATCACTGCCCGGCAACGACAAACCAAACGGTTCAGAGATTATCCCGGCATACATTGCAACGCCCAAATGAACCCAACACTTTTAAAACAATTCTGTCCTCTGGATTCACAATGCATGCAGCTTCTCAAAATGGCTATGCAAAAATTCGGTTTCTCAGCCAGAGCTTATGACCGGATTATCAAACTATCCCGGACAATTGCCGACCTGGAGAATTCAGACCGCATCCTTCCTCCCCATTTAGCAGAAGCCATACAATACAGAAGTCTGGACCGGGAAACCTGGGGCAATTGAACTATACCCTACTCAGAATGTCCTCTAAACCCTCAAAATGATTTTTATAATCCTCTAAACTTCTGCGGATAACCTCATAAGCTTCTTCTTTTCCGTACACATGCGTTATTTCCACCTTACGCTGGCACTCCTCACCCGGCATATCCTTATAAGTCAGAAAATAATGTTTCAGACGGTCCACCACCACATGCGGCAATTCTAAAATATCGTTATAAACATTATAGGTCGCATCATGTTTCAAGACAGCAATAATCTTATCGTCAGCCTCATTCCCGTCCAACATGCGGAAACCGCCGATAGGCCTTACCCGGGCCAGAATATCTCCATGAGCAATAGTCCTCTCTGTCAGTACGCATATATCCAAAGGGTCACCGTCTCCGTTAATATCAGCCTTTTGGGTCTGCTGCATAGCATATTCCGCCACCAAATCACCGCAATAACTCTGTGGAATAAACCCATAAAGCGCCGGAACGACATTGGAATACTTCTGAGGACGGTCTATCTTAATATATCCGCTGACCTTATCCAACTCGTACTTTACCGTATCTGTAGGCACCATTTCAATAAAAGCGGTAACTACTTCCGGTGCATCTGTGCCGACTTCTATGCCGTGCCACGGATGTGATTTATAACGCAAGCCCATCAAACGGGCTATCGGGTCATTAATTTTATTTCCCATAATACTAATTAAACTTTTCCTCAGACTTACTGCGGAATCTGAAATAATGAATATTCAATATATTCAATTAAAATATGAATAATCTTGATATGAATTTCCTGTATCCGGTCAGAATGTTCTTGCCAGGGTACAACAATAGAAACATCGCACAAATCCTTCATCTTCCCACCGGTCTTCCCCATCAACCCAATCACTTTCATTCCTTTGACTTTAGCAACTTCTATAGCCCGCAACACATTTCCGGAATTTCCGGAAGTACTGATAGCAAACAAAACATCCCCGGCCTGCCCCAATGCCTCAACGTACCTGGAAAAGACAGAATCAAATCCCATGTCATTGGAGACACAACTCATATGAGAAGGATCGGCTAACGCAATTGCAGGTAAAGCCACACGGTCGGAACGAAAACGTCCTGTCAGTTCTTCGGCAAAATGCATGGCATCACACAAAGACCCTCCGTTTCCACAACTAAACACCTTCCCTCCCCGCCGAAACATCTCAACCAACATATCCCCTGCCTCACACACAAGCTTCATATTCCTCTCATCCGCAATAAAATCATTCAGCACCCGCTGTGCATCTAAAAAGCTATTTTTTATTAAATTCATGGATTCTCGGTTACACCAACGTCTCTTTATAAATACCGGATATTCGATAATTGGCTGAACAAAACTACATATTACAACCCTATTCAGCAAATCATTATTCAAAAAAGTCTTTTACCTTACGAAAAAAACCTTTTTTATTCTCTACATTAACCGGTCTCAAAAAAGTTTGCTCTTTCAGGTCTTCCATAACTTTCTTATCCTCCCGTGATAAATTTTTAGGTATCCAGACATTAACTTTCACCAGCAAATCACCTTTACCATATCCATTCACATCAGGAATTCCCCTGCCTTTCAAGCGTAAAATTTTACCGGGTTGAGTTCCGGGTTCTATCTTCACCTTTACCTTACCTTCCAACGTGGGAATTTCCACCGAATCTCCCAATACTGCCTCAGGAAATCCAATAAAAGTATTGTATAACAGATCATTACCATCCCGCAATAAATCCGGATGTTCCGCTTCCTCTATCAACACAATCAAATCCCCGTTCACTCCTCCCCGCCGGGCTGCATTTCCCTTACCGTTCAAAGCCAACTGCATACCGTCAGCAACTCCCGCCGGAATATTCAGTGTAATCACTTCTTCCGACAACTGAACGCCTTCCCCGTTACAATGAGGACATTTCTCATTGATAATCTTCCCTTCTCCTTCACAAGTAGGGCAAGTAGAAGTGGTCTGCATAGCCCCCAAAATAGTATTCTGCACCCGCGTAATCTGACCGCTGCCATGACAAGTATTACAAGTCGTAAACGACGTGCCGTCTTTCGCTCCCGTTCCATGACAATGAGTATCGGCTACATATTTTTTCACTTTAATTTTCTTTTCTATCCCTGTAGCGATTTCCTCTAAAGTCATCTTCACCTTGACCCGCAGATTAGTACCTTTATTCACCCGCCGGGCTGAACGTCCCCCTCCACCAAAACCACCGAACCCGCCAAAGCCTCCAAAACTTCCGAATATATCTCCAAAGTGGGCAAAAATATCATCCATACTCATACCGCCACCACCAAAGCCACCAGCACCACCCATACCGGCATGACCAAACTGGTCATAGCGGCGTCTTTTCTCTTCGTTACTCAACACATCGTATGCTTCCGCAGCCTCTTTAAATTTTTCTTCCGCATCTTTATTTCCGGGGTTCCTATCCGGATGATATTGCAAAGCCAATTTACGGTAAGCTTTTTTTATTTCGGCAGCATCGGCATTTTTCGACACTCCCAACACTTCATAATAATCTCTTTTTTCAGCCATCACTCCAGATTCAATTTCAGGTCCGGATTTTCAATTCCTTTGAAATCCGAACCCAAACATTTCAAAACATTATAACATATATCATTTTCAAACACCTTCAGCAACAATTTCACACCGGACACACACCGGTTCTCCACTTTTTATTCTCCCACCACCACTTTCGGAAAACGAATCACTTTATCATTCATTGTATATCCTTTCTGAATGCAATCCACCACCTTACCCTTCAACTCCTCCGCAGGAGCCGGTATTTTAGTAACCGCTTCCTGAAGCTCCGGGTCAAAATCCGTATGAATACATTCCATTTCCTTTACTCCATTCTGAGCCAGAAAATCTTTGAAATTAGCATAAATCAACTCCACTCCTTCACGCAAAGCAGGAACATCAGTTGCTGTCTCCATACTTTTAAGGGCTCGCTCGAAATTATCCATAACAGGCAGAATTTTTTCCAGAATCTGTTCCCCAGCATGTTTCGTAAGTTCCATCCTCTCTTTCAAAGTACGCTTCCTGTAATTATCAAATTCTGCTGATAACCTCAAATATTTATCATTAAGCTCAGCCAATTTTCGGTCCGATTCCTCGGCTTGCCGGCATTCTTCCTTCTCTGTAGCCTCCTGCTCCCGTCCGGCATCTTCATGCATTTCATTCAGTTCTTCTTGTTCCTGGTTATCTTTCACATCCTTAGACATAACATTTGATTTTAGTTAACTAAAGTCTCCCTTCACAGGAATTACTTCATATTTTGTTTTATTATTGCTTAAAAGTTGTACGGAAAAAAAACATTCCGGATTTCATAAAAATTACTAAAGCAAAACTAAGCAAAAACTTTGCCATTACCAAAAGTTGTCACAATTCCCCCTCTCACCTGCCAATATGGCATTTTACACATTTCCAGACCTACCTTCCCGCTTTCCTCCAGTAATTTAACATACCTTCATCGGCAAAACTAAAATAAGCCCCTTGCCCCACGATAATATGGTCATACAATTTGATATTCAACAAATCTCCCGATTCAAAAATCTTCTTTGTAATCATTTCATCATAAGAACTGGGCCTTAGCGTCCCTCCCGGATGATTATGGGCAATCAGGATATAAGCTGCTTTCCTGTGCAGTGCATTCCGGAAAAGAACTCGGACATCCACAACCGTTCCATCCATACCTCCGGACGAAAGACATTCACAACCTTTCACCCGGTTGGATTGGGTGAGATAAATCACCCAGAATTCTTCATGGCTCAGATCTTCCATAAAACGGCGGATATAATCATAAGCATCCCTACTAAAACGAATCAGAGTGTAAGCATCCGCATCTTTCGGCTTCCGGCGTCTGCCGATTTCCATTGCAGCAATAATAGCAGAAGCTTTCGCTATCCCTATCCCCTTATAATTATTCATCAACTCCCGAACCTCACACTGAGCTAAAATGTTCAAGTCATTCTGGTAATCCGCCAATACCCGTCTCGCCAAACTCAAAGCCGATTCCCCATCCACTCCCGACCGGAACAGAATAGCAAATAATTCACTCAACGATAAAGAAGCAACTCCCTGCTGAAGTAATTTTTCACGGGGACGCTCATCTTGAGCCCAGGATTTCATGGGAATGTATTGTTCATCCATCATACACCACGATTAGGATAAACAATTTACAAAAAAAATGAAAGAAAAAAAACAAATATACCTCTAAAAGACATGAAAGAAAGGAGATGAGTTTTTCACTCATCTCCTAAATATATAACGATTATATAATCAATTACAGCTTGTTAACGTGCAATGCCAACTTAGATTTCAGATTGGCAGCTTTATTATCATGAATGATATTCTTCTTAGCCAACTTATCCAGCATCGCAACCACTTTCGGCAAAAGTTCTACAGCAACAGCCTTTTCTGTCGTCATACGCAATTTCTTAACAGCATTACGGGTAGTTTTTGCATAATAACGATTATGTGCTCTTTTAGTTGCAGTCTGCCTGATTCTTTTTTCTGATGATTTATGATTTGCCATCTCTACAAATATAAAAATTCAACTTCTTAATGTAGTCAGTACGGGAATCGAACCCGTGTTGCAAGAATGAAAATCTTGTGTCCTAACCCCTAGACGAACTGACCATGGGTCTTTTTTTTGCAATGTAGTCAGTACGGGAATCGAACCCGTGTTGCAAGAATGAAAATCTTGTGTCCTAACCCCTAGACGAACTGACCAAGGTTTTGCTTAGCGGATGCAAATATACGGCAAATTTATTTCCTACCAAAAAAAATGCCATTTTTTTTCAAGAAAGAGGCAGAAGAAACAATTTATTAAAAATCAACAAGATAATATAATGCCTGTCATCTCCACAAATGAGATTCTCAAAGAAAGACCCGGAACAAATTGGGTTACCCTGCAAAATGATACAGGGTAACTCCCGATAATACACCGGAATTCATTACATTTGTAAAATTCAATCTTACTATCTTATGGGCAAATTATACCTGATACCAACCCCGGTAGGAAACATGGAAGACATCACCCTCCGGGCCTTACGGCTACTGAAAGAAGTTGACCTGATTCTGGCTGAAGACACCCGCACCACAGCCAAATTATTAAAACATTACGAAATTACAACTCCTTTACTTTCCCATCATAAATATAACGAACACCAACAGGTAGAGCGGATAGCAGAGCGTCTGAAACGAGGAGAAAATATCGCATTGGTCAGTGATGCCGGAACACCCGGAATTTCTGACCCGGGCTTCTTGTTAACCCGCACTTGTGTTGAAAAAGGGATAACTACAGAATGCCTCCCGGGAGCGACGGCATTTGTGCCGGCATTGGTTAACTCCGGCTTCCCATGCGACCGTTTCTGCTTTGAAGGTTTTCTGCCCCAGAAAAAAGGACGACAAAAAAAACTGAATGCCTTAGCAGAAGAAAAAAGGACTCTGATTTTTTACGAATCTCCCTTCCGGCTTGTCAAATCTCTCGAACAAATGGCTCAGACTTTCGGCCCCGGACGATATGCTTGTGTCGCCCGGGAAATTAGTAAAGTATTCGAAGAATTCCGGAGAGGTACTCTGGAAGAATTAGCCCTATATTATTCCCAACAAGGAATAAAAGGAGAAATTGTACTCATTGTTGCCGGACAAGGTTATAATGCTGACGAAGAGATTCAAATCGAAGTGGAAGAAGATTAAAGATCTCCTATATCCTTTATTTCAGCCTGTGCCTCCACCTTCATCTTAAATGAAAGCTGAGCATCGGCTTTAATATCTACACCACTCCCATTCAAGTCACTTGTAGCAGCTATGGCTTCCAGGATAATATTTTTAGTTTTTCCCAGATGACGGGCTTGCTCCTTATCTATCGCAATGCTCACTTTACTACTGGCAACTGCTCCATTTTGCGCAGCTTTCAGATAATTATCAGCACCACCGGAAATAATAGTGTCAAGAGGCACATTATTCTCATCCAGCAAAATCAGGCTCGGAATACGTAAATTTAAAGGAAGTCCGTTTTCTGCCATAATCTGAATCGCTCCGTGCAAAATCTTATCTGCCCACTTCTCATCTATATCAATATCCGTCAAAGTATCCCGATAAGACAAGCTGTCCGCACTCAGAGAAAACGGCACATACACATAAGCATCCAGAGCTATTCCCACGGAAGGATCATTATAAATGACATTCTGATGATCACGGGTTCCGTCAGCCATCTCCGGATTAACCTTGACTGTACCTGAATAAGAAATATTTCCCTGGGGAGGCAGTGCCAGAAAATCCACAATATTAGAATTGGCAGCATTCAAAGTCAGAGTATCGGGAACCATCTCCAACAACTTATTTCCTTGAGTCATCAAAGGATAAGGAGTTGCGTTCGCATTTGCCTTCAGTTCAACTGACCTTCCGTCTGCATTATTTCCCACAAAAGAAGCATCCACCTTCAAGGGCACTCCGATACCGGTATTCCGTAAAATAATGCTTAATTCCGGTTTGGTAAACTTAAATTTACCTCCGATTTCATTCAGGAAATCCACATCCATATCAAACTCCCCGGGCTTAATAACAATATCTGCAACCTGTATAGTACCGACAGCCTTAATAAAGGTCAGTTCCCTTAACCCGAATTCTAAATTCAAAGTCAAATCATCCAATACAGTACCCTGAGGAATCGTAATGGAAACACCCAATGTCACCATCTTGTCAGCACCCAAATCAATCTCAAAATCATCCAAAGAAACTGCTGTTCCCGTTGCTTCCACCTCTATACGCTCTTTCAGTACAGTCTCATTCAACTTCACATTTTCAATCCGGTAAGGGAAACCCAACGCCGGTAAAACAAAATCGGCAGAAGCCTCTATGCTCGTCAAAGCACATCCTTGCGGAATTTTTTGCAACAATCCATCCAATTGCAAATCTACGGTAACATCCGTAGGCAGAGGAATGTTTGGAACACATTCATTCCCAAGGGTATAAGTTTTAGCAAACCATACATCCTCTGCCGGCATGTCAAACACATCCTGCAAAGTTATTTCATAAATATCTTTTTTCAGATATTGAATAGCCAGTTCATCCCCTTCCCGAATAATAACAGAATCACCATTAGCCTCCTGATTAATCAAGTCCCAAAGTGTAAAACTCCCCTTCACAACAGAAAGTGTCACATTAGGTTTCCATTCTCCTTTTACCTCATCCGACCACTTATCCGTATCAAAAAGGTCCGCATCCCCACAAGAACCACAGCACAATAAAACACCTAACAACAACAAACTACTCTTTCTCAATAAAGATTTCATGATAATGTATATTTTCATTTATGTGCAAAATTGTGTTAATTTTTCGGGGAAAAAAAATTTTTAAAGAGAATTTTAGTAAGATTTTAAAGTATTCGTTCATTATCGCTGAACTTTGTACTTTATCACAGATCCGTTATCTGCACCGGCAAAAAGGAAAAAACCGTCATTCCCGGAAAACACAATAGAAAAAGGAGAATCACCGGCTAAAGGAAAACCTTTTGACACATTCCCGTCAACCGCCAGTAACAACATCTTCCCCCCCACACGGTCCATCAGACCAATTCGGCTGTCTCTGCCGGAGAAACGATAAATATAAGGAAAATCCAATCCGTTTGCTTCAAGTTCTTTGTTTAATATTACTTTCCCGTTGCCATCGGCAATAAAAATCCGGTTTCCATTACTGAAGACATACTCAGAATCACCGTCTCCTTTCAGGTCTGCCACATTCATCCAGCCCCCTTCGCCAAATCCTTCCATTTTAAACTCTGTCGTACGTCCCTCGAAATCTACCTGATAAACCTTTCCTCCTTTTCCCAGAAAAGACAATCTGGGCACAGCATTGTGATAAATTTTATAAACATCCGTATGCTCATCCAATTCAAAAACCGAAGAAACCTTTACCCTCTCTTTTCCTTTCCGGTCCAGAATATACAAACGATATAAATCTGCAAAAACAATGTAATCCTTATCGTGAACCCTGAAATGTTCTACCTTAGAAACTATTTTCTTATCCGCTTTAGCAGGATTCCATCCCTGCACCAGCTTTCCGTCCAAACCATACAAATACACCTTCCGGTCCTCACCCGGAGCAAATATCCGGTACTCTTTCCTTCCATCATAATCGAACACCGAAATTCCCTGCTCACATTTTGCCCGGAAAGTAACCGGGAAATGACCCGCATGATTACCATTCCGGTCTATCAGATGCATCCGCGAAGGGGTCGAAAACAGATATTGCAATTTTCCATTCTTAAACAAATCCACTTGCCACACATCACTGTTGATCTGCTCCTCCAGGGCCAGTTTCCACAAAATACGGCCCGCATCATTTATCAGATAAATCGTATTTCCTTCATCCTGCACAAACAATTCCCTCTCTCCTGTAACATGATTCAGCACCGGCACCGGTTTCATACGAAGCGGAGCGTCCAGTTTCGTCTGCCACAAAACGTGTGGATGCAAATCTTCTTCCACCTCCTCCGTACTCAAAAACAGTGTATTGTATAAAAACTCCCCTTCATTCGACCACTGCAAGGCAAAATACGGAAAAACCTCCATTGCCTCTGTCTTCCGGGTAAAAGGAACCTTCCTGTCAGCCTGAAGCATATTTTCAAAGACAGGTAATATCTCTGCCGTTTTGGCAAAATAAGCTATGTTGTATTTCCCGGCCAGCTTCGTCTTTAAGTTGCAGTACCATTCCGCATCCCTGATAAAACTTCTGTGTACATAATCCTGTACGAATTTTTTTACTGCTTTTTCCGAAGAAGCAAAAACCAGATAATTATCTTCTACAAATACAAAACGATTCTTTATACCTTCTAAAATATACCCCCAATACACAGAGGCAAAATCTTCAGCAGGAAATTGAAAATAACCAAAAGCCTTTTCCCGGTCTATTCGGTACTCCCGTTTATATTCTTCCAGAGTTCTCCCGTCAAAACGAGCATAGGCCGTCAACATCCGTTCCAGCAACATTCGGCCCAGACTCCCTGATTTCAGAGCTACGATCAGCAAACCATCCTTCTCCTGAGTAGCTCCATCAAAGGCCAGATCTGCCAACGCAAACTCCCCTTGCAATAAATTCCTCCACTCTTCTTCCACCCCTTTCCCAAACATCTTGTCATATTGCTGTTTCCGCCGATAAACAATTTCTTTCTTCTCCGTATCATACCGGTAAGCCTCCAAAGCAGCAAAATAAGAGGATAAATCGGCAATATTCAGCATACCCAAAGCCATTAAACGAGAAGGTATAATAGCATCTACATTAGACTCTTTAGGTTCCTGTTTTTCTAAAACGCGCATAAAGGACTGCTTCATCCCTCCATAATACAGAAAACCATTCAAACAAATCCCCTCCTGCCTGAAATCCGCATCAATCGCCCCCCATTCAAAAAAACGAGCCACATCCACATGAGGAAAAATCTTCTTCACCTGTAAGTACAAAGGCAAAACTTCCGTAAATAAACCAGTATTTAAAAAGACATTCATCCCGGCACCCGCGGAAAAATATTTATTCAGATTCTGATAACGGGTATGAACGGCCTCCCCTTCTTCTTCCCGGTCAAACTGCTTTAAACCGTCTTCAATATACAACTCCGAATCAGAAACTAAAATAATACCTCCACAAACCGAAAAATAAACTTCTTCCTTGCCTTCTTTTAAGGTATAAATCTTGTAGCGATCATATTTTCGCATGTTTTCCGCTCCTCCCGCATAAACCTGATTCAGAAAACCGGCCACCTCACTCCGGGACAAAACATCCATATTATCCATCACATACAACAAAGCCAAATCACTTTTCCCTTCAAGCCGGGCAGCTATAACATACGGATTTACTTTTACATACCCCTGAGCCCTGAGGGTATCCGTTACCCGGCTCAGCAACCGCCGGCGAAAATGTTTCCATCCTTCGGCAAAAGCCTGCCTAACCTCCGGTTTTAAGGAAACCTCCCCATTTACACTGATTACCACTGCCGAATTGTAGGGAATAAAAGCATCCTTGCTGCCCGTACGCATCTTTCCCTCCTCATTGATATACCAAATTGCAAAAGCAATCACACCAACAAGCAGCAAAGCTCCCAAAGACAACCAGATTCCCTTTTTCATTTTAAATTTTCTTCAGATACAATGGGCTATTTGGAAGCAAAATTAATAAAAAAATCAGATTGTCCCGCTCATAATTCATAACTTTACCGGGGAAAGAAAACATGATGAATATAGAATCACTACTAAAACAAAAGACTTTCAGCCGGGAAGAACTGGTTTACCTTTTATCCTGCCAGGGAGAAGACGAACAAAAGTTGTTCGCTTACTCAAAACATCTGAGAGATAAATTGTTAAGCAATAATATACATCTGAGAGGACTCATTGAAATTTCCAACCTCTGTATCAAAGACTGCCTGTACTGCGGCATCCGGAAATCCAACAAACAAGCCAAACGATATGCTTTAGATGAAGCGGAAATTTTAAAAGCAGCCTCTTATGCGAGCCAAAACCGTTATGGTTCCATCGTCCTGCAAGGTGGAGAACGCAATGACCCGGATTTCGTCCGGGAAATAGAATCGATAGTATACCAGATCAAGAAACAAAGCGGACAAAAATTAGGTATTACCCTTTCCTTAGGCGAACAAAGCGAAGACACCTACCGAAGATGGTTCGATGCCGGAGCACACCGCTACTTGTTACGAATAGAAACCAGCAATGAGCAATTATACCAGCAAATCCACCCCCATACACAAAACCATAGTTTTTCCACCCGGCTCAAATGCCTGCAAACCCTCCGGAAATGCGGCTACCAGACAGGTACCGGTGTTATGATAGGACTCCCTTTCCAAACATTGCAAAACCTGGCCGACGACCTCTTATTTTTTAAACAGACAGATATTGATATGGTAGGCATGGGACCTTATCTCGAACATCGGGAAACTCCCCTCTGGTCTTTTCGCAACCGCCTGATACCCTTGAAAGAACGCTTGAACCTCAGCCTTCACATGGTCAGCTGTCTCAGAATATTAATGCCTTACATCAACATCGCAGCAACCACAGCACTGCAAGCCATAGAACCACTGGGACGGGAAAAAGCACTGGCCATTGGTGCCAACATAATCATGCCCAATATCACTCCGGCAGTACAGAAAACAAAATACCAATTATATGAAAACAAACCCGACACGGATGAAGGTGCAGAAGCAGCTACACTCCAACTGATAGAAAGCGTACGTAACTGCGGATGCGAAATTCAATGGGATAACTGGGGGGATTCCCGGCATTTCCGGAACAAAACACTCACTGTGTCACCACCAATGACCTCAAAGGCTCAAAAGCCGTTAAAATCACCAGAATCCCCAGCAAAGTGATAATCACTCCCGACACCCGGTTAATCGTTATCAACACCCGGAGGCGGAATTTCCTACGGAAAAGGTTAACCAAAGTAGACAACGCATACCACCACAAACCACCCCCCAACAAAATACCGGCCAATACGAAAAGTTCTATACGAAAAGAAGGTTCACTACCAAACACGGAAGCTCCTGCAAACACCGCCATAAAAACCACAATGGCTACCGGATTCGAAACGGTCAGAAAAAATAAAGTCAGAAAATCACCCAGCAAACCCGTTTTAGAAACTCTTTTTTTCATCCGGATTTGTTTCAAGGGATTATCAAAATAGATTTTCAATCCTATGATAAGAAGAAAAATACCACCGATAATTTGTAAAATAAGCTCATGGGATTGTATGATATTAATGACAAAGCCCAAACCAAACGCAGCTACTGTAGCATAAAACAAATCGGCACACGCAGCCCCCATCCCTGCAATAAAACCAGCCAAAGCCCCCTTTTGCAATGTCTTCTGAATAATCAGCACCCCCATGGGACCTAACGGAACGGAAACCATCAGACCAATCAGGATTCCCCTGAAAATATAAACCACATCGTACATGCCTAAAAATTTAAATATACACCGCCTCGTTCTCCTCCGGAAACTACAACTCCGGAGAATCAGGAGTAAACCGGGTCAATATGGTTGCATCATTGATTTCTTTTGACAAAGCCTCCACTGTACTCATAGGAACATCAAACAAATCCAATATCAGCAAACCATCCAAACACATATTAAACTTCGGATCTATATTGAATCCGGTAATTCGGCCGTTCAAAGAAATATATTTCTTCAACAAAACCGGCAACTTATCACTTGACGGTTCTATGTCACCAATGACTTTATCCAGGGTGGCGATATTGTCTCCGGAAGCTTCCACCATCACCTCTACATCCGGGTCATTCGTTTCTACACGATACTTACAGCGGGGGGTAATATATCTGGCAAATTCCTCATTCCAGTGGTTGCGTTTTATAAACTTCATAATCAACTCTTTGGAAACATCAGTATATTTCCCGCTGATAGTAACCGGCCCAACCAGATAACGATACTCCGGGTTCTTAATCAGAAAATAGAGAATCCCTTTCCACAGCATAAACAAAGGAAAAGGTTTGCGTTGATAATCTTCTACAATAAAAGAGCGACCCAACTCTATGGATTCATACAACACCGGCAACATCTCCTTACGGATTTTAAATAAAGTATGGATATAAAATCCCTTTACTCCGTACCGGTCAATAATATCCTTTCCTTTACCTACACGGTAAGCACCCACTATCCGGTTCGTATCATTATCCCAGATAAAAAGATGATAATAATACAAATCAAACTCATCCAGGTCCATACTCCGGTTGGTCCCCTCACCGACGGCACGAAAAGTAACCTCCCGCAAACGTCCGATTTCATTCAGAATATTAGGTATCTTGATGGTAGGCGCACAATATACGGAATAATTTTTCATGGAAAACAACAAATAATCCTCCTGGATATCCGAAATATCTTTTTTCAGCATTTCAACCGGAACTTCTTTGGCTATAGCCTCTACCTTCTTACCGGCTTTTTGGGACTTGAGAAAAAACTTTTTCACCTCCAAAGAAGAACCCAACAAATAAGTTTTCGCTCTTAAAAACTTTCCGTATTGAATAATATCCCCGAATGAATTCTGTGTTTCCACGGAAATCGGATTGCCTATCCGTAATTTAATCACCCGGTTCTTTTTATTCAACAGCTCCGACGGTAATTTCACCGTTCGCAACATGGGATGAATCAAACCCAAAACCTGGAATAATAAACTATTCGAACCCTTAAAATAAATCGGGATAACCGGCACATTTGCTTTCCGTATTAACTTCAGGACAGAAGCACTCCATTCCCGGTCTTCCACAGAATTAGAGTCCGCCTGATAAGCCGATACCTCGCCAGCCGGAAATAATCCTAAAGGTTTCCCTGCAGACAAATGACGCAAAGCCTCTTTCAATCCGCCGGCACTGGAAATATCTTTTCGGCTTTCAAAAGGATTCACTCCCAGAAAATAATCCTTAATCGGTTCTATCTTTTTCAGGAGAAAATTAGCCATTACTTTATAGTCCGGCCGGATTTTACTTAATAACTGAATCAGGATAATGCCGTCCAAACCACCAAAAGGATGATTAGAAACAGTAATAAAAGCTCCCTCCTGAGGGATTTTTTGCAAGTCCTCCTCACTGACCTCCACTGAAACCCCCAACGCATCTATCAATTGCTCCAAAAAAACACTTCCGTCCTCCGTATACACATCCGAATACAATTTATTAATTTTATTCAAACGCATAATATGCATCACAAGTTTGGCAACCAGACTTCCTCCGAAATTACCTCCGAAACGGTTCAGCTTCCCTGCTGTTTTTATATCATTTGATTCTATCAAATTCATGACTATCCCATTAGAAATTACTTCCTCTTCCCTTTTATTTTACGATTATTTCATATATCACCTCTGCTCCCACCCTATCATTCAAAGCTTTCGCCAATCCTTCCTTTACCATTCTGATCTCATTACGCACGACAGCAGAGGTAAAAGTCACAAACAGCCGTCCGTCTCTCACTTCTAAACTTTTGGTCCGGGAAGCTATCATCTGCCCTACGACTTCAGGCCATAACTGCCGGACCTCATATTCTTTAAATTTTTGTTCCAGCCCCATCTGCCTTAACACCTGGTTTACCAGTTCATTAATCGGTCTGGTTTTCCCTTCTTTCATGACTTATCCCTGTATGGTAAACACAATATTCTTATGTACACCCGATTTGAATGCAAATATAACACCATAAATTAAAATACCCACCATCCTGGTTTGAATACTTCAACAGAATCATTCCGGCATACCCCCTTGCTTCACCGAAAATAAACGGTAATCCGCCGGCTGGCTTTTCAAAATTTCATCCAGATGTTCCCGGTTCGTATCGGTCATAAATATCTGTCCGAATTGCTCCCCTCCTACCGTCTTTACAATCTGGTTCACCCGGTCTGCATCCAATTTATCAAAAACATCATCCAACAACAGCAACGGTTTTACCCCACTCATCTTCATCAGCCAGTCATATTGTGCCAGCTTCAACGCAATCAGAAAAGTCTTCTTTTGCCCCTGAGAACCAATCTTCCTCACCGGATATTTCCCTATATTCAAAAGCAGGTCATCCCGATGAATACCACAGGACGTATAAGTCAGGATTCGGTCCCTCTCCGTCGAATCATGCAAAGCTTTTGACAAACCTCCGCTTTCCACCGATCGCTTATAGACCAATTCCACCTCCTCCCGTCCCAATGAAATCCACTCATAATAAGTTTGAAAAACCTGGCGAAATTCCTCCAAAAAAGCAATCCTCCGCGCCATGATAGCCTCACCGTATTCCGCCAACCGTTCATTCCAAAGCTCCATACTATCATAATCCAGGCCATGTCCGGCAGAAGCCTTCAATAAAGAATTACGCTGCATCAGCGTTTTATTGTAACAAATCAAATGATGAAGATAACTGCGGTCACACTGACTGATAATTCCGTCCATCAACCTGCGTCTCTCCTCGCTGCCTCCGTCTATCAGACCGACATCCTCCGGAGAAATCATCACCAAAGGCAATAAACCGATGTGTTCGGACAACTTCTCATAAGCTTTCTGATTCTTCTTGAAAGTCTTTTTTTGTCCCCGTTTTACTCCGCAATAAACATTTATCTCCTCGCCCGCCCGCTCATACTTCCCCTGCACTACAAAAAAAGGTTCATCATGCCGGATATTCTGCAAATCCGGCAAATTAAAATAACTCTTGCACATAGAAAGATGGTAAATCGCATCCAGGATATTGGTCTTGCCCACCCCATTCCTACCCACAAAACAATTAAAGCCCGGAGTAAAAGAAAAATTTGCTTCTGCGATATTCTTAAAATTTATAACAGTCAATTCTTTCAGTATCATGCCCTCAGTCATTTCTTTTTTCAAGCAAAATCTGCTTGTACAAAATTAATCTTTTTCACAGAAGGAGGGGAAAAATCATAACGGATATTTCAATATTCAATTAAAAAAGCTAATTTTGCACACTATTGAAAAGAAGTGATTCCGGTATCTGCCGGACAGAAATTCAGTAACCTTATAACAAAAACAGATATGTCAAAAGAACAGAAAAAACAAGAAGATGGTTTTGAACATCTGGAAGATGCATTGACCAGCAGCGAACAATTTATTGAGAAAAATCAAAAAATGATTGTCAATGTCATCGTAGCTTTAATGATTATCATCGGAGTATACTTCGGATACCAGAAATTCATTTCCGAACCCAAAGCCGTTGAAGCTTCCAACCAAATTTTCGGTGCTCAGAACTACTTTGCAAAAGATTCTTTCAACCTGGCACTCAATGGAGACGGCAATATTCTGGGATTTATAGAAATTGCAGATAAATACAGTTCAACTCCCAGCGGAAATCTGGCCAATTACTATGCCGGATTATCCTACCTCTATACCGGCGAATATGAAAATGCCATCAAATACCTGAAAAAATTCTCTTCCGATGATTTACTGATGAACAACATGGCTATTGCCAACATCGGAGATGCTTACATGCAATTGGGAGATTATAAAAAAGCCTCGGAATATTACACAAAAGCTGCTGCTACCAAAACCAATGAATTTTCCACTCCCATCTTTCTGATGAAAAGCGGAATGGCAGCAGAAAAAGCCGGAGATTTTAAAAGTGCTCTGAACAGTTACGAACAAATTGAAAGAGAGTACCCCAATTCGCCGGAAGCCAGAGATATAGAAAAATACATTGAGCGGACCCAACTCAAAAAATAAAATGGAAAGCCCCGGCAACGGGGCTTTATTTTTATTGCCTTTTTTGTTATTTTTGTGTGTTGTCTCACATCTGTATAAACCAATCCAATCATGAATCGGCTGGCTCTATTATTTTGTTGTATTTTAATCCCTTTTCTTACCTTAGCCCAAAACATCCTGATCAACGGTTCTGTGGTCATTAACGAAACCAGTCCGGAAGGAGCCCGTCTGGTCGTCTTGAAAAATGGCATTAAACTCCACGAACAAAACATTGGAAAAAAAGGACGCTTCGAACTGAAACTCTCTACCGGGGCCGATTACAAACTCTCTTTCCAGAAGCCAGGTTTTATTTCTAAGATTGTCACGATCAATACAGAAGTTCCGGAAGAAGTGCTGGAAACCAACCCCAACTTCCCTCCGGTCAAACTCATTATCAACCTTCTCCCAAAAGTAGAAAATGTCGATTTGAGCATCTTCGACCAAGCAGTAGCCATACTGGCCTACAATTCGGAAGTAGATGATTTCATCTTTGACAAAGAATACACGGAAAAAATCAAAGACCGCATCGCCCAGGCAGAACAAGCCATAAAACGGGAACTGGCATCCAAAGGTGCTGCCGCATTAGAACATGAACGCCAATACGCCGAGTGGACCGAACGAGGGCAACAAGCTTTTGAGCAAAAAGCCTGGAACGAAGCCATAGAAAACTGGAACAAAGCTTTAGCCCTAAAACCGAATGAAGAAGAAATAAACCGGAAAATAGCCTCCGCCCGCAATGAAATGAAACTGGAAAAAGAACGCCAGAACATAGAACAACAAAACCGCCGGGCTTATCAGCTTTTGCTGGCTTCTGCAGACAGTCTGTTCCTGGAGAAACAATATACGACAGCAAAAACAAAATACCAAACTGCACAAAACCTCCAGCCGGACGATTCCTATCCAGGAAACCGGATTCGGGAAATAGACCGTCTTTTAGCACAATTGGCGCAGCAAAATGCAGAACAGCAAAAACAAATTGCAGAGACAGAGGCCAAGTATAAGAAAATTCTATTGTCGGCAGACCAGGCGATGACTGCTAAAAACTATGAAAAAGCCATCGAAACCTACCAACAGGCTCTGGCACTAAAAACGACAGAGACTTATCCCAGACAAAAAATTACAGAAGCGGAACAAGCCCTGGCACTCCTCCGCAAACAACAGGCCGCCGCAGCCGAGCAACAACGGGCGGAACAGGAAAAATTAGAAAAGCTGAGAGCTAAATACGAAGCCATCATAGTCCAGGCAGATAAAGCTTTCCATCAGGAAAACTACGCCCTCGCCCGGCAACGTTACATGGAAGCCCAGCAAGTAGGGTTGCAAGAAGATTATCCCAACCGAAAACTAAACGAAATCTACCAGATCATCAATTCTTCTAAATACAAAGCTCAACAAGCCGAATATCATAAAAACAAAACATTCGCAGAAAAAAACATGCAGCAAAAAGATTATGCAGCCGCAAAAGTATATTATCAAAAAGCATTGGCAATCTCTGCCGTAGAAAAAGAATTGATTGAACAAAAAATCATCGAAATCGAAAGACTCATAGAGGCTGCCCATCTGGCCGAACTGGAAAAAGCTTATAAAGAAAACATCGGGAAAGCCGATAAAGCTTACGAAACCAAATCTTATGCCATAGCCAAATTTTATTATCAAAAAGCACTGGAAATCAAAATTGGTGATAAATATGCCCGGCAACGCTTAGACGAAATCTCCGAACGCATGGGTGACCGCCAGGAAAAAGAAGCTGAATTATAATTAAAAAGAAATGAAAAAAACTATCCTATATCTGATTTTCGGGTTCTTCTGTTTTCAAACCGGATTCAGCCAGTACTACCGCCAAGACAAAGGATTTTTATTAGGTATCAATGCCGGTTATCTTTATCCGACAGGCGATATGGGAAAAATTTTAAAAAACGGTATCGGAGGAAACATTGCAGCCAAATATTTAATCAACGAAGTCATCGGCATCGGTTTTGAGGGCGGATATTACCGGTTTAAGTCCAAATTAAACCTCGACAACGACCACACTGCCCAGGAATACAAATGCCATCTGCTACCGGCTTTATTAGAAGCCACTTTTTATATTCCGACCTGGAACCGCACAACATTGCCTTATTTCGGTGTGCAATTCGGAGGCTACCTCACCCACATCAAAGTTTCCCAGAATCCTCTCTCTTCTTCTTCGGTACCTGAAGTCTCTAAAAAACTTTTTCTTTTCTCACCGGGAGGAGGACTGCACGGAGGGGTATTATTCCAATTGGCTTCCGACTACTGGTGGATGGACATTAAACTACGGGCCGATTACGTTCCTAAAATTGAAGACGAATATACCTGGGATGAATACTCCCACGGCAATACCGGATTCAATAAAATGCTAAATATCGGAGCAAACATCGGTATTCTATACAAATTCTGATCCCCTCCCTTCAAATACCAAAAGTAAACCCGCCCGATTGTTATCGGACGGGTCACTTCCCTAATCTAAAAATCAAACTACTACTTCACTTCCCAGGTATCTCCGCTATTTAACAGGTCTTCCATACAATGGATTTTTGAAATCCGCTTCACCTCCTCAATCTGTTCATCCAAAGCCTCGTCATAAGTATGAGCCTCCACTTCCCGGATAACACCTAAAGCCACCGGAAATTCAGGGGCTTTCATATTAACCAGCATCCAATGCAAGAAAGGATTGGGATTACGGGCATCATGAACCAGAATATCTTTTTCCGTAACTCCGTTTTTACCGATTTCCACAACTTCCAGTTCTCCGGTAGACGAAAATCTCAATCCTTTATCCTTATTTTTACCGAAAATCATCGGTTTCCCATGTTCCAGCACCAATTGGCGGTCCTCTTTAAATTCTTTATCGGTAACAGCTGAATGAGCTCCGTCTGCAAAAATGACACAATTCTGCAACACCTCAACCACAGCAGTACCTTTATGCTTGACAGCCGATTTCAGTATTTCGGCAGTCAACCCCACATTTGTATCAATGGAACGGGCGAAGAATTTTCCCTGAGCGCCGATACACAACTCTCCCGGATTAAAAGGATGCTCGATAGTTCCGTAAGGAGAAGTTTTAGTTTTCGTACCCAATTTAGTCGTCGGGGAATATTGTCCCTTCGTCAGTCCATAAATTTCATTATTAAACAACAGGATAGTAATATCCACATTCCGGCGGATAGCATGGATAAAATGATTACCACCGATAGCCAAAGCATCACCATCCCCGGAAATCTGCAGAATATTCAACTTCCGGTTAGCATTTTTTGCTCCTGAAGCAATAGCTGCTGCCCGGCCATGAATGGTATGGAAACCATAGGTATTCATATAATAAGGAAAACGGGACGAACAACCGATTCCGGAAATTACAGCCCAGGATTCTTTCGGATAGCCCAATTCAGCCATCGCCTTTTGCACAGAAGTGATGATTCCATGATCGCCACAACCAGGACACCATCTTATTTCCTGGTCGCTTTTAAAATCTTTGGGGGTATAATTTATTTCGCTCATTTCAATTTCAATTTTAAATCAGATTCCGTAAATCACCATTTACCGTTACTTCATCAATGCATTGATTTTTTCTTTCAACTCAACGACTGTAAAAGGAAGTCCGGCTACCTTATTCACTTGTTTATATTCAAACTGCGGGTATTTACTCTTCAGGTATTTCGCAAATTGTCCCAGGTTCAATTCACAAACAATGATTTTTTTATACCGGGCAAATATTGCTTCCGTATTTTTAGGCAAAGGATGAATATAATTGAAATGAGCAAGGCTCACATCTTTTCCTTCTGCCCTCATTTCCTTCACTGTTGTATAAAGATGTCCATAAGTACCTCCCCAGCCAACAACCAGAACCTCTCCTCCTTCAGGATTACCGAACACTTCCTGTTCAGGAATAGAATCAGCTATACGGGCCACTTTCTCTTCCCTCAAATCCGTCATCACCTGATGATTTTCCGGAACATAACTGATAGTTCCGGTGATATTCATCTTCTCCAGCCCTCCGATACGGTGTTCCAGCCCTTTCGTTCCGGGCAAAGCCCAGGTTCTGGCCAACGTTTCCGGATCCCGGGCATACGGTTTATAATCGTCACCTTCCTTAGCTAAGCGCAATTTAATTTCAGGCAGATTCGACATAGAAGGAATCAACCAAGGCTGGGCTCCGTTTGCTAAAAATCCGTCAGTCAACAAAACGACCGGCGTCATGTGCTCCAGGGCAATCTTACCGGCCATAAAAGCATAGTCGAAACAGTTTCCGGAAGTGCTGGCCGCAATGACAGGCATAGGACACTCGCCGTTACGTCCATAAAGAGCTTGTAACAAATCAGATTGTTCTGTTTTGGTAGGCAACCCTGTCGACGGCCCCCCCCTTTGAACATCCACAATCACCAAAGGTAACTCAGCCATCACAGCCAAACCGCAGGCCTCCGACTTCAAAGCCAGACCAGGGCCCGAAGTGGTAGTACATGCAAAATTACCGGCATAACTGGCCCCGATAGCGGTACAGATACCTCCGATTTCATCTTCTGCCTGATAAGTCTTTGCACCTAAATCCCGGCGTAAAGCCAGTTCATGCAATATATCCGTAGCAGGAGTAATCGGATAAGAACCACAGAATAAAGGCAATCCGGCCTTTTCAGCAGCTGCTAACAATCCCCAGGCCGTAGCTTTATTACCTGTAATCGTCCGGTACTTCCCTTTCTCGATAACCGCAGGTGCCACTTTAAAATGGGTTGCCAAGGCATGCACATTGGCTGCATAATTAAAACCTGCCTTTAACACCAACTTATTAGCAGATGCAATAGCCGGTTTCTTTCCGAATTTTATATCAAAAAAAGCTTCAGTATGTTCCACCGACTCTTCAAACATCCAATAAATCATACCCAAAGCAAACATATTCTTACACCGCAATACTGATTTCTGATCCAGACCGCTTTCCTTCAAAGCTTCTATCGTCAGGTCAGTTATTTTCACCGGAATAACATTATAATCAGCCAAAGAACCGTCTTCCAGCGGACTAACCGTATAACCTGCTCTTTCTACATGTTTCTCAGTAAACGCATCCACATCAAGAATTACGGTTGCCGCTTTCTTAGCCCAACGCAAATTCGCCTTTAAAGCAGCCGGATTCATGGCCACCAGTACATCTGCATAATCACCCGGCGTTTTTACCTGTTCTTCACCAATATGTACCTGAAAACCAGACACACCACCAACTGTCCCTTGAGGAGCTCGGATTTCTGCGGGATAATCCGGAAACGTTGCCACATCATTTCCAAATAAAGCAGCGGTATCCGAGAATTGCTGCCCGGTCAATTGCATTCCATCTCCCGAATCTCCGGAAAACCGAATGACAACATCGTGTTTCTCGATAACTTTTGTCTCTTGACTCATGATTAAAATAAGTGAGTTAAATATTTTAACAGTTCTTTAACCTTTGTTTTATAGATTTATTTATGTTATAAAACATGGTAAAGGTAACGAATCGTAAATACTAAACAAGTTTCCGCAAAACAATTTCTTTTTAATTATAAGACATTCATTATCAAAGCATATTCAGGATTTATTTACACCATATAACGTCTCAAATTATATTCATTCCAAATAATCACATCCCAAAAACATCTTTTTCCACCCGTTCCGCCTACGTTTGCGGAAAGGAAAGTTAAAATTGTTTCCTATTTATTTATCTCTTTCTTTAATAGATTTTTTTCAGTTTCAATATCCCCATTTCTCCTTTTCCCGTATAAAAGAAAAATAAACTACATCACCGTGGCCCGTTTTCTGAAAAACAAACAAAAATCCCAGGGAGCTCCTCCGGGTTCCCTTATATTTATCGGAAAGCAAAAAATAGAATACACCCATATCCGGGTAACACAATACAACACAGACTATATCAAAGAAGGAAATCTCAAATCTCTGGATAAAATTTCAGAATATCTTTCCGACAATCATCTCACCTGGGTCTCCATTCAAGGTCTGCATGACACTCAACTCATCGGACAGTTGGGAAAAAAATTCGGTATCAGTTCCCTGATTCTGGAAGACATCCTGAACACAGACGAACGCCCTAAATTCATCGAAGACGACAAACACCTGTTTATCATCCTGAAATCCCTGAATTTTGACAAAAACATCTCCAAAATCCACATTGACCAAATCTCCCTGATTGTCGGAAAAAACTACCTGATTACCATCCAGGAAACCACAGAAGATTACTTCAAAGAAGTAGACCAGCGTTTATATGCCGGTCAGGGAAAAATCCGCACTTATCCCTCTGATTACCTATGCTATGCCCTAATAGATACCTTAGTAGACAACTATATCCTGAACATAGAAAAAATGGGAAATGTCATTGAAGAACAAGAAAAATTACTGCTTCATTCAGACAAAGAACTTATCGAGAACATCTACCATTACAAAACCGAATTAGCTTATATCCGGAAAAACATACGTCCGGCAAAAGAACTGATGACCCGCTTCGTCACCAGCGATTCGGAACTCATCAACGAGCGTACTTACAACTACCTGCGCGACTTAGAAGGTTTAGTCACACAAGCACTGGAAGCCATAGAAATCTATTACACCATGCTCTCCGATCAACAAAACAGTTATAATGCAACCATCAGCAACAATGTAAACGATGTCATGAAAATCCTTACTGTCTTTTCAGCCGTATTTATTCCACTCACTTTTATTGTCGGAGTATATGGCATGAACTTTAAATACATACCTTTTCTGAACTACCATTACGGCTACTTCATTTTATGGGGGATCATGCTCATCGTCACTATCCTTATGCTTATTTTCTTCAAACGCAAAAGATGGTTTTAACCTATCCGGACAGCCATTTTCAAACTACCTGAAAACCGAACTGAGCTATCCGGAGTCCTGACACCTCAATTCAATTTTCAGGGAACTATGTTCTATTTCTTGTTATTAAAACGATAACCCGCAAACACAGCACTTTCTCCCAACTCCTCCTCTATGCGAAGCAATTGGTTATATTTAGCCATACGGTCAGAACGGCTCATAGAACCGGTCTTGATTTGTCCCGAATTGGTAGCAACAGCAATATCGGCAATGGTAGCGTCCTCCGTTTCTCCGGAACGGTGTGAAGTCACTGTCGTATACCCGGCCCGTTGGGCCATTTCTATTGCATCCAAAGTTTCCGTCAGAGTTCCAATCTGATTTACCTTAATTAAAATAGAATTGGCGCATCCCAGCTCTATCCCCCTTTTCAGATATTCCACATTCGTGACAAACAAATCATCCCCTACCAATTGGCAACGGTTCCCGATTCTATTGGTGAGCATTTCCCAACCGTCCCAGTCATTTTCCGCCATTCCGTCTTCAATAGAATCAATCGGATACTTATCAATCAATTCTTCAAGATACAACACCTGCTCCTCAGAAGTTCGTTTAGTTCCATCAGCACCCTCAAAAACAGAATAATCATAAATTCCATTCCGGTAAAACTCCGAAGAGGCACAGTCAAGACCAATCATTACGTCTTCGCCCGGTTTGCGTCCGGCTTTCTTAATTGCTTCAAGGATTGACTCCAAAGCATCCTCAGTACCTTTCAAAACCGGTGCAAAACCACCTTCATCTCCAACCGCCGTACTCAATCCGCGCTCATGCAATACTTTTTTCAAAGTATGAAAAACCTCTGCCCCCATCTGCACAGCTTCCCGGAAAGTCTTTGCTCCCACCGGACGAATCATAAATTCCTGAAAAGCAATGGGCGAATCAGAATGAGAACCACCGTTAATAATGTTCATCATCGGAACCGGCAATAACTTTGCATTACAACCTCCGATATAACGGTAAAGCGGAATCTCCAGAGCATTCGCCGCAGCCTTTGCACAGGCCAAAGAAACTCCCAGCATGGCATTAGCACCCAAGGTTGATTTCGTTTTTGTTCCATCAAGCTTTATCAGAGTCCGGTCTATAGTAATCTGGTCCATAACATCAAATCCCAGCAAAGCATCGGCTATAACCGTATTTACATTATCCACAGCTTTTAATACTCCCTTTCCCTGATAACGTGATCTATCCCCATCCCGGAGCTCCAAAGCTTCATGCTCACCGGTAGAAGCTCCCGAAGGTACAGCAGCCCTACCCATTACCCCGTTTTCCAATGTTACGTCCACTTCCACTGTAGGATTTCCCCGGGAATCCAGTATCTCACGTCCTGTAATGTCAATAATATGAGTCATCATTTCATTCAGTTTAAATTCAACTAAAAAATAAATTATTCTTCTCTTCATGCAAAAAAACCTGAAAAACTCTTTTCTAAGTTTTTCAGGTTGATTTTTCCGGTCAGACCGGACCAATAATTAACGTAAAGTGATTTTCAATACGTCAGCTACAGCAGGAATCGGGAAAGTCTCACCCACTCCCGTGATCACATTATTTTCAGGAATCGGGGTTCCTCCGAAAATATACTGCGCATTTCCTGCTCCCGGATATTGGCTGACTGCCGTACCATCATCCAGCAATCTTGCAGTAGAAGTAATATCATTAGCAGTAATAGCTTTCACATCTGAGCCATTGGAATAAAACCAGTCATTAGAATAACCGAACATTGTTACATAAGCCAGCTTATCTCCGTTATAAGCAGAATATTCCACCTGAGTTTTCTCTCCCGGATACAAAGAAGTGGTTCCTGCCACATATACATTTCTGACATACGGCAATTTAGCCAATGCTTCCTTTAACTGATTTACGTTTCCGGTTTGTGCAAGAGCTTTCAACCCTATCCCCTGATCCTTTTTATCCAATTGATAAACCGGATTGATATCACCTGTATAAATCACAACCAAAGTAGGTGATAAAGTCGTAATAATACCGGTTTTATCATTCACCGCAGCATACAAATCGTTGACATTTCCATCTTCTGCCAGTTTAGTCAATTCAGCACTGGAACTTTCGCCGGGAATAAAGTAAGGTTTATCACTCAGCAATTTATTCTGCAGCACATTAGAAACAACCCATACACCAGGAGAGAAAGGAGTTTCGTTGCTGGTATTATTAGAAATATTAGTAATAATCAATGTAAACTCAGATTTCGTCTTATCATAAGTCAACACCAGCTTCATCATTTCAGAAGCAGCCGGATAAGTATTTCCTTCGTCATCGGTACCATTAATCATTTTCACCTTATCATTTTTTGCTGTTCCGGGATGAACATTTGAAGGTCCGGGAGCTGCATTTACCCGGGTTCCGTTATCCCACAACTTTACCTTGGCAGATACGTCTCCGGTAATAGGTGTACCGTCAGCATTATACAAAGCAATACCCGGATTTTCCGGTGCAAAGAAAAGGTCATTCGAATAACCGTACATCGTGGCAAACATCAGATATTGGCCTTTGGCAGCACAAAACTTGATACTGGCAGACTCTCCCGGGACAAGAATATCGCCCGTTGCACCCTGTCCTTTAAAAGTACCGCTCTGAACAAACTCTTTCAGTGTCATCACATTCTCAATGGTAAAAATGGAGGCTTTCTCTCCAGGTGTATTATCATCGTCATCACTATGACAAGAGGTAAGTCCTATCCCTCCAGCCAATAAAGCTGCAAACAATACAGCAGGTAAAAATCTTTTTTTCATCTCTCTGTTTATTTAATTATTTGATTAATTTATACGTCAGGTTGAACGTATATTACAAAGAGAAGTTCGGGCTTTTGGATTTTTTAATGTAAAAGACAATTCTTTCAGGTTTGAACATAAAAATACCGGCCGGAAATTACTTCCCGGCCGGTTCTATCTGAATGTTCCTGATTATTCAACTTTCGGAGCCTCTTCAGCAGGTGTCTCAACTGCTTTAGGAGCTTCCTCTACTACTGTCGCTTCTGTTGCTTCAGCAACTTTCTTTGCTCCTGAAGAACGACGGCGACGGGTTGCAGTTTTCTTCACTTCCTGTTTTACTTCAGTATAAGTAGCATTAAAATCTACTAACTCTATGATACAGGTTTCAGCGTTATCACCAATACGACGGCCAGTACGCAGGATTCGGGTATATCCACCGGGACGGTTAACAATCTTCGGAGCTACTTCACTGAACAATTCAGTAACAGCTTCTTTCTGTCCCAGGTAGCTGAATACTACACGGCGAGAATTCTGGTTATCGTTTTTACTTTTGGTAATAAGCGGCTCTACATACATTTTGAGCGCTTTAGCCTTAGGCACGGTTGTACTGATTCTTTTGTGAAGAATCAAAGAAGTAGCCATATTTGAAAGCATAGCCTTGCGATGTGCACTGGTTCTGCTCAGGTGATTAAATTTCTTCTTATGGTTCATGATGTTATTCCTTATCTAATTTATACTTAGATACATCCATACCGAATTCAAGATTGTTATTTTCCAATAAAGCCTCCAATTCAGTCAGCGACTTTTTACCAAAGTTGCGGAATTTCAGCAAATCATTTTTATTGAAACGGCACAATTCTCCAAGCGTTTCTACTTCAGCAGCTTTTAAACAATTCAGCGCACGTACGGACAAGTCCATGTCAACTAATTTAGTCTTCAATAACTGGCGCATATGAAGCACTTCCTCGTCAAACTCTTCATTACCGTATTTATCCTCAGACTCCAGAGAAATCTTTTCATCAGAGAACAACATAAAATGGTGAATCAGAATCTTAGCAGCCTCCTTCAAAGCATCGGTAGGAGCAATAGAACCATCGGTTTCAATTTCCAACAACAATTTCTCATAGTCGGTTTTACCTTCCACACGATAGTTCTCAATTTCATATTTTACATTCCGGATCGGAGTATAAATGGCATCAATAGGGATAAATCCCGCTTCGGCTTCCGCCGGCATATTTTCAGTGCTGGGCACATATCCGCGTCCTTTCTGGATTGTGATTTCCATCTGGAAGTTTACAGAAGCGTCCATATTGCAAATCACCAAATCCGTATTCAGCACTTCAAAACCGGTGAGGAATCTGTTAATATCCCCTGCCTTAAAAGCTTCCTGTCCGGAAATCAGAACTGTCAGCTTCTCATCCTCAACATCTTCCACTTTTCTTTTAAAGCGAACCTGTTTCAGATTCAGAATAATCTCAGTAACGTCTTCAATTACCCCTGGGATAGTGGCAAACTCATGTTCTACACCATGTATTTTAATGCCGGTAATCGCGAAGCCTTCCAATGAAGACAGTAGGATTCTGCGCAACGGATTACCAATAGTGATTCCGTAACCTGGCTCCAACGGACGAAATTCGAATTTTCCGAACTTGTCTGTAGATTCGAGCATGATTACTTTATCCGGTTTCTGGAAAGCTAATATTGCCATAAATATCTTTAATTTATTACTTAGAATACAATTCTACGATTAACTGCTCTTTGATATTCTCCGGAATATCTGTCCTTTCCGGAACATTCAACAGTTTGCCACTCATGGAAGCTCCGTCCCATTCCAACCATGAATATTTGCTCACCCGATTGCTGCGCAAACTTTCCTCAATCACCTCAAGAGCTTTTGATTTTTCGCGTACTGCAACAATATCACCGGCTTTCACTGCAGCAGAAGGTATATTACAAACCCCTCCGTTCACCGTAATGTGACGGTGAGATACCAACTGGCGGGCAGCTGCACGCGTAGGAGCAATACCTAAACGATAAACTACATTATCCAGACGGCATTCCAACATCTGCAACAACACTTCACCTGTAACACCTCCGGCACGTTCTGCTTTTTCAAACAAAATGCGGAATTGCTTTTCCAGCAAACCGTAAGTATATTTTGCTTTTTGTTTTTCTTTCAACTGAATACCATATTCAGAGATTTTTCTGCGACGACGAGCCAAACCATGTTGTCCGGACGGATAATTTCTCCGTTCCAGTGCTTTATCCGGTCCGTAAATGGGCTCACCGAACTTTCTTGCTATTTTAGACTTAGGTCCTGTATATCTAGCCATTTCTTTTAAATTTTTGATTTCAGATTTTAACTTCAGATTTCCTTCCGATTTCCGACCTTATTCGTTAATCGTAAATCTTTCATCCTCAATCTGACACGTTCACTAAATAATTAAACTCTTCTACGTTTAGGAGGCCGGCAACCATTGTGAGGCAGCGGAGTAACGTCAATAATTTCAGCTACTTCAATCCCACTCGCGTGGATAGAACGGATAGCTGATTCACGACCGTTTCCAGGGCCGGAAACATATACTTTAGCTTTACGCATACCCAGGTCAAATGCAACTTTAGCGCAATCGGCTGCTGCCATCTGTGCTGCATACGGAGTGTTCTTTTTAGATCCTCTGAATCCCATCTTTCCGGCTGAAGACCATGAAATCACCTGTCCGGTGGAATTGGTCAAAGAAATGATGATGTTATTAAATGAGGAATGAACGTGTGCTTGTCCCACGGCTTCTACTTTAACCAGCCGCTTCTTGTTACTTGATGTAGACTTCTTTGCCATAATTCAACTCAATTATTTAGTTGCTTTTTTCTTATTAGCAACAGTTTTCTTCTTACCCTTACGTGTACGGGCATTGTTCTTGGTACTCTGACCTCTTACGGGCAATCCGAGACGATGACGGATTCCACGGTAACAACCGATATCCATCAGTCGTTTGATGTTCATCTGAACGGCTGATCTCAACTCACCTTCGACTTTGTACTCCGATCCGATAATCTTACGTACAGCCCCGAGCTGGTCATCGTTCCAGTCTTTCACCTTAAGGTCATAATCGATGCCGGCTTCACTCAGGATAGCGCGGGCACTACTTCTACCTATACCATAGATATAGGTTAAGGCTATTTCTCCTCTTTTGTTTGAGGGTAAATCTACACCTACGATTCTTGCCATAAATCTTTTTAATTTAACTAAATGAATGATTAACCCTGACGCATTTTAAACTTAGGGTTCTTTTTGTTAATGACGTACAAAACGCCTTTTCTTCTTACAATCTTGCAATCGTCATTACGTTTCTTAATGGACGCTTTTACCTTCATGGTTATTTAATTTGAAATTAAAATTCTTAATTCTTATATCTGAATGTAATCCGGCCCTTGGTCAGGTCATAAGGTGACATATCCACCCTTACCTTATCCCCGGGAAGGATTTTAATATAATGCATACGCATCTTTCCGGAAATATGAGCTGTAATCACATGCCCGTTTTCCAATTCAACCCTGAACATCGCATTCGATAATGCTTCTGTTATTACCCCATCCTGCTCTATTGACGGCTGTTTTGCCATAAACAATATTGATTTATATTAATGCTTTTTCCACAAATTCAAACGAAGACAGTATGTCTGCCCCGTCCTTACCAATTGCCACCGTATGCTCAAAATGAGCAGAAGGCATCTTATCCCTGGTACAGATTGCCCAACCGTCCCGGGCCTGATAAACATGCCTTTTCCCCAGATTTATCATAGGCTCAATGGCAATAACCATTCCCTCCTTCAACTTCATCCCTTGCCCCCGATGACCATAATTCGGCACCTGAGGTTCTTCATGCAAATCCCGTCCCACACCATGTCCTACCATCTCACGCACCACGGAAAATCCCTCTGCTTCACAGTGAGACTGCACAGCATAGCCGATATCCCCGATACGCATTCCCGCAACTGCCTTCTCAATACCCTTATATAAACTCTCCTTGGTCACGCGCAACAACTTTCTGACCTCTTCTGCCACTTCCCCCACCTCAAAAGTATAGGCGCTGTCACCGTAAAAACCATTCCTCAATGTCCCGCAATCCACAGAAACCACATCCCCTTCCTTCAAAACACATTGGGCAGACGGAATACCGTGTACCACAACATCATTTACCGAAATACAAAGTGTATTGGGAAATCCCCCATATCCTTTAAATCCCGGTTCCGCCCCGTGAGAACGGATAAACTCCTCTGCTATACGATCCAGTTCTAATGTAGAAATCCCCGGACGGATGTGCTTTGCCACCTCGCCCAGAGTCATCCCTACCAAAAGATTACTTTCCCTCAGTAATTCAATCTCTTCTCCGGTCTTTACCAAAATCATGGCGCGAAATTACAAAAAAAAACTCAACCCACAAACTCCGTGCTTACTTTAGATTTAAAAATTCAGATTTACGATTAAATTCCACTGGAATCCAATCGTAAATCATAAATCTATTTCATCAATCAATAAGCAGCCGGACCACCCGGTGTTTTTCCTTTTATTCTTCCCGTCTTCATCAAACCGTCGTAATGACGCATCAACAAATGGGATTCAATTTGCTGTAAGGTATCTAATACTACTCCCACCAAAATCAACAATGAAGTACCTCCATAAAACTGAGAGAATTGATTATTGACTCCCGCCATAGTAGCAAAAGCCGGCAAAATAGCTACAATCCCCAGGAAAATAGAACCTGGCAAAGTAATCCTTGACATAATCGTATCCAAAAACTCCATGGTCTTCCGACCGGGTTTTACTCCCGGTATGAAACCTCCGTTCTTCTTCATATCCTCTGCCATTTGCATCGGATTAACCGTAATTGCGGTATAAAAATAGGTAAACGCAACAATCAGGACAAAGAATGTGAAATTATACCAGAATCCCGTAAAATTAGAGAATGCAGCTACAAAACCCGACAAAGACTCGGAAGATGCATAATTGGCAAAAGATATAGGCAGCAACATCAATGCCTGAGCAAAGATAATAGGCATTACCCCTGCTGCATTTATCTTCAAGGGAATATACTGACGGACTCCTCCGTACTGTTTATTGCCTACAATACGTTTGGCATACTGTACAGGCACCTTTCGGGTTCCCTGTACCAACAATATACTACCGCAAAATACAAAGAACAATACTACAATCTCAATAATAAAGGCGATAATTCCTCCTCCCTGCTGACTCACCCTGGCACCGAATTCCGCAACTACACCGAAAGGCAAACGGGCAACAATACCAATCATGATAATGATAGAAACACCATTACCGATACCTTTATCCGTGATCTTCTCTCCCAGCCACAGCACAAACATAGAACCTGCTGCCAGAACAGCTACGGAAAATGCCGTAAACAACCAGCCTTTCAGCAAAAAGTATTCAGGCTGGATTTGCATATGCAAGTTGGTAAGATACGCAGAACCTTGTAAAATCAGAATCAAAACAGTCAGGTAACGGGTAATCTGATTAATCTTCCGGCGTCCACTCTCACCTTCCCGCTGCATCCTTTGAAAATAAGGAACGGCTATCCCCAACAACTGAACCACGATAGAGGCAGAGATATAAGGCATAATTCCCAAAGCAAAAATAGAAGCATTTGAGAAAGCACCTCCCGAAAACATATCCAGCAATCCCAACACTCCGGTAGAGGTTTGTTCCTTCAAAGCAGCCAGACCGGCAGGATCAATACCAGGTATCACAATCTCTGTTCCAAGCCTGTAAACGAGAATCAACCCGAGAGTCGTCAGAATCCGGGTTTTCAATTCCTCAATTTTCCAAATGTTCTTTAATGTATCAAATAACTTCATAAGTCCATAATTTATAAGTTTATAAAGCCTATAAAGTTTATAAAGCCTGTAAAGTTATAAAGCCACATGACCTTACGAACCTTATAAACCTTATAAACTTTATGAAACTTCATAAGCCCGTTTCGTTTTACAAAACGACAACAGAGCCACCGGCAGCTTCAATCGCTTCGACAGCTTTTTTAGAGAACGCATTCGCTTTTACTTCCAGTTTTGCAGTGATAACACCATCACCCAATACCTTCAGCAATTCGTTCTTATTCAGCAAACCAGCATTAATCAATACATCCCGGTCAATCATTTCCAGGTTATCTCTTTCAGCCAAAGCCTGCAACATATTTACATTGATTGCTTTAAAAGCTACACGATTAATATTTTTAAAACCGAATTTCGGTACCCGTCTCTGCAAAGGCATCTGACCTCCCTCAAAACCAATTTTCATATGATAACCTGATCTTGATTTAGCTCCTTTATGTCCTCTTGTAGAAGTACCTCCTTTTCCGGAACCCTGTCCGCGGCCGATTCTCTTTTCGCGGTGAATCGATCCGCTAGCCGGTTTTAAGCTACTTAAATCCATTGTATTTAGTCCTTAAAATGTTTAACAATATTACTTTACTTCTTCCACGCGAACCAGATGGCTGATTTTTGCCACCATGCCCAGGATCTGCGGAGTAGCTTCTTTCTCTACACTGCTGTTGGTCTTCTTCAATCCCAATGCCTGAATAGTGCCAACCTGAGTTTTATCGCTACCGATTTTACTTTTTACAAGTGTGATTTTAATCTTTGCCATGATCCTCAAATATTATCCGTTAAACACTTTATCCAGACTAACCCCTCTCTGGGCAGCAATCGTACGTGCATCACGCATTTCTTTCAATGCCGCAATAGTTGCTTTCACCAAATTATGAGGGTTGGACGAACCTTTGCTCTTAGCCAATACATCATGAATACCTGCACTCTCCAATACGGCACGCATAGCACCTCCAGCCACCAAACCGGTACCGGAAGAAGCCGGCTGCATATAAACCTGAGCTCCGCCAAAACGGGCAACTTGCTCGTGCGGAATCGTTCCTTTCAATACAGGCACTTTAATCAGGTTTTTCTTTGCTGCTTCAATACCTTTAGAAATAGCAGTAGTCACTTCATTCGCTTTTCCTAAGCCCCAGCCTACAATACCATTCTCGTCACCTACAACCACAATAGCCGCAAAACTGAAGGTACGACCACCTTTTGTAACTTTGGTCACACGATTGATAGCCACCAATCTGTCCTTTAATTCCAAGTCAGTATTATTTACTTTCTGTTCCATTCTGCTAACTTATTAAAAATTAAGACCTCCGTTACGGGCTGCATCTGCCAATGCTTTCACCCTGCCATGATACAAATAACCGTTACGGTCGAAAACAACCACATCGATACCAGCAGCTTTCGCTTTTTCAGCAATAGCAGTACCAACGAATCCCGCCTGTTCAATCTTGGTTCCTTTTTTCTCTGCAATCTCCTTTGATAAAGAGGAAACAGATACCAAGGTCTTACCTGCCTTGTCATCAATCAACTGAACAGAAATCTGCGTATTTGAACGATAAACACTCATACGGGGACGTTCAGCAGTTCCGGAGACAATCTTACGGATTCTCCGTTTTATTCTTAATCTTCTTTCTTCTTTCGTTAAAGCCATAACTTTTTACCTCTTTAGTAATTAAACTTTAGCTGACTTACCAGCTTTCCGGCGAACCTCTTCACCAACGAAGCGGATACCTTTCCCTTTGTAAGGTTCAGGTTTACGGAAAGAACGGATCTTTGCAGCCACCTGACCGATCAGCTGTTTGTCACAGCTCTCAAGGGTGATAATCGGGTTAGCACGTTTTTCAGTTACAGCTGAAACTTTTACTTCTGCCGGCAATTGCAAGAAAATAGAGTGAGAATATCCCAACCCCAATTCAAGCACCTGGCCTTCAGCATTAGCACGGAAACCTACACCTACTAATTCCTGTTTTATAGTATAACCTTCAGAAACACCTACTACCATATTATGCAGTAATGCACGGTAAAGACCATGCTGTGCTTTATGTTCCTTATCTTCAGTGTGACGTTGTACGTGCACTTCATTTCCTTCAATGGCAACAGTCAGGTCAGAACTTACTTTCTGGGAAAGCTGTCCTTTCGGACCTTTCACTGTGACGGTATTATCCGGACTTACTGCTACAGTAACTCCTTGTGGTATATGAATCGGTAATTTCCCTATACGTGACATCTCTTCTTCACTTTAAAATTAATACACATAACACAATACCTCACCGCCTACATTCCGTTGACGAGCTTCCTTGTCAGTCATCACTCCCATAGAAGTAGACAAGATAGCAATACCCAATCCGTTTAATACGCGAGGCATCTCCTCCACATTCGTATAACGGCGTAAACCGGGTTTTGATATACGTACCAGAGATTTGATTGCCGGTACCTTTGTCTCAGGGTGATACTTTAAAGCGATTTTAATATTGCTTCTCACTCCATCCTGCTCACATTTATAATTCAGGATATATCCTTTTTCTTTCAGGATTTTGGTCATTTCGAGTTTCAATTTAGAACCCGGGATTTCAACCACTTTATGACCAACACTTACCGCATTCCGGATGCGGGTAAGGAAATCTGCTATTGGATCTGTCATCTCTTTTCGTTTTTAATAATAATTACCAACTAGCCTTTTTAACTCCAGGTATCAATCCTTGTGAAGCCATTTCACGGAACTGAATACGGCTGATACCAAACTGTCTCATATAACCTCTGGGACGTCCTGTCAGCTTACAACGGTTGTGCAAGCGGATCGGATTTGAGTTTCTCGGCAGGAGACTCAGTGCGGCATAGTCACCTTCCTCTTTTAATTTTGCTCGTTTCGCAGCGTACTTTTCTACCAATTTTGCACGCTTCACCTCACGGGCTTTCATTGATTCTTTTGCCATTTCGCTTTGTTTTTAGTTCTTTTTAAATGGTAATCCAAATTCTCTGAGCAGAGCAAAACCTTCTTCGTCGGTATTAGCCGAAGTCACAAATGTAATGTTCATACCCATGATTTTATGCACTGAATCCAGCACAATTTCAGGGAATATGATCTGCTCTTCGAGACCCAATGTATAATTGCCTTTTCCATCAAGCTTGCTATTAATACCCTTAAAATCGCGGATACGCGGCAGGGCACTCGTAATCAATCTCTCCAGAAACTCATACATTCTTTCTTTCCGTAAAGTCACTTTCACACCAATTGGCATGCCTTTACGCAATTTAAAGTTAGATACGTCTTTTGTTGATTTACCTACAACAGCTTTCTGACCTGTTATCGCGGTAATCTCATTCAATGAGAATTCCAGGATTTTCTTATCCTGAATAGCTGAACCTACTCCCTGGTTGATTACTATCTTCTCCAAACGGGGAGCCTGCATAACTGACTTGTATCCGAATTCCTTCATCAAAGTCGGTACAATTTCTTCGTTATACTTTGTCTTAAGATTTGGTACGTATTTCATTTATTTTAACATAATTTTGATTCACGATTGACAGTTTACACACCTAAGCCTACCGAAAATCAGATTTTCAGGCGGCAAAGGTATAAAATATTTTCAACAAATCACTTCGTAAATCCATTTTCTGTTTTAAATTTACGACTCATGACTGAGCAGAGACCCAGTCATAAATCGTAAACTATAATCATTTCAGGATTTCTCCCGATTTTTTAGCATATCTGACGAGATTGCCTTTTTCGTCCAATTTACGTCCGATGCGAGTCGGTTTGTTCGTAGAAGGATCTATCACATTCAAATTAGAAATATGGATCGGAGCCTCCTGTTTGATGATACCTCCTTGCGGATGCTTGGCATTCGGTTTCGTATGCTTGCTCACCAGGTTGATACCTTCTACAATGGCCCTTTCCTTCTCCGGTAAAACCTCCAGCACCTTGCCCTGCTTCCCTTTATCTTCACCGGAGTTCACCTGCACTAAATCGCCTTTCTTAATATGAAATTTTCTATTCATCGTTTTTACATTTTAGATTTCAGATTTACGATTTGTCTGCCATTGCATTCAATCGTAAATCATAAATCGTAAATTATTAAAGTACCTCGGGGGCTAACGAAACAATTTTCGTATAACCTTCACGAACTTCACGGGCTACAGGTCCGAAAATACGGGTTCCTCTCATTTCACCGGCATTGTTCAACAACACACAAGCATTGTCGTCAAAGCGGATATAAGAACCATCCGGCCGTCTGTATTCTTTAGTCACACGTACTACCACAGCTTTGCTAACAGTTCCCTGTTTAATTTCACCATTAGGCAGCGCGCTTTTTACAGCAACAACGATTTTATCGCCGACACGTGCATATCTTTTTCCGGTACCACCCAGAACACGGATACAAAGCACTTCCTTGGCACCGCTGTTGTCTGCTACTGATAATCTGGTTTCCTGTTGTATCATGATTACTTCGCTCTTTCAATGATTTCAACTAATCTCCATCTCTTCATTTTACTCAAAGGACGGGTTTCCATAATTCTCACGGTATCACCGATATTACACTCATTTTTCTCATCATGAGCGGTGAACTTTTTGGTCTTCTTTACGAATTTACCGTAAATCGGGTGTTTCTCCTTAAAGTGTACAGCAACGGTGATAGTTTTATCCATCTTATTGCTCAGCACCAGACCGATACGTTCTTTTCTAAGATTTCTTTCTTCCATTGCTTTACTTCTTTTCAGTTAATTCTCTCTTACGTATTTCAGTCATCATACGGGCGATAGTCTTACGGGCAGCACGAATCTGCATCGGGTTCTCCATCGGGGTAATCGTATGATTCATAGTCAGCTTATTCAGAGCAGCCTTTTCAGTTTCTACTCTTTCTTTAAGCTCAGCTGTGGTCATCTCTATAATTTCTGAATTTTTCATCTCTCTGACAAATTAATTTTTTACACTTAATAGCCGGAAGACTATTCTTCTACATAGTCACGTCTAACCACAAACTTTGTCGTAATAGGTAATTTCTGTGCTGCAAGACGTAAAGCCTCTTTTGCCACTGCATAAGGAACACCGTCTGCTTCGAAAAGAATTCTTCCCGGAGTTACAGGTGCTACAAATCCCTCTGGGTTACCTTTACCTTTACCCATACGTACTTCGGCTGGTTTCTTGGTAATCGGCTTATCAGGGAATATGCGAATCCAAATCTGTCCCTGACGTTGCATATAACGGGTTACTGCAACACGGGCAGCTTCTATCTGGCGTCCTTCGATCCATTTTTCTTCCAACGCCTTAATACCGAAAGATCCGAATGCAAGTTGATTGCCTCTCTGGGCATTCCCCTTCATTCTGCCTTTCTGGCTTCTTCTAAATTTAGTCCTTTTCGGCTGTAACATAGCTCTTTGTTTAATTGATTAAAAGACTACTTACTTTCTTTTCTTCTTAAAGCCACCTTTTTTTCCGTCAGCTTTTGCGGCTGATGCGGGACGGCTACTGTTATCACGGCTCTGGAGCAATGAGTTCGGAACAAGTTCACGTCTGCCATAAACCTCACCTTTGCAAATCCATACCTTAATACCCAGCAAACCGTAAGTGGTCAAGGCTTCTGCCTGTGCATAATCAATATCGGCACGGAATGTATGCAACGGAGTTCTTCCCTCCTTGAACATCTCAGCACGAGCCATTTCAGCTCCGTTCAGACGTCCGGAAATTAAAATCTTAATTCCCTCAGCACCCATTCTCATAGTCGAAGCAATCGCCATTTTGATAGCCCGGCGATATGCTACACGGCCTTCTAACTGACGAGCAATGTTATTACCTACGATCACAGCATCCAATTCCGGACGTTTGATCTCAAAGATATTGATTTGTACTTCCTTATCAGTGATCTTCTTTAACTCTTCTTTCAACTTATCCACTTCCTGGCCGCCTTTTCCGATAATGATACCCGGACGCGCAGTATTGATAGTGATAGTAATGAGCTTCAAAGTACGCTCGATAACGATTTTTGCGATTCCGGCTTTTGCAAGACGGGCATTCAGGTATTTACGGATTTTATAATCCTCTACCAGCTTGTCTCCGTAATTCTTGCCGCCGAACCAATTAGAATCCCATCCACGGATGATTCCTAATCTATTGCTTATTGGATTACATTTTTGTCCCATGCTTTACTCTTTTACAGTGTTTTCAACAACGGCAGTTTTACTTCCCAATACGATAGTCACGTGATTGGATCTTTTGCGGATTCTGTGAGCACGTCCCTGCGGAGCCGGACGCAGTCTTTTCAGAATACCTGCACCATCCACAAAGATTTCTTTAATATACAAAGCGGCATCATCAATGCGCGCTCCGTCATTCTTCACGCTCCAGTTTGCAATGGCTGAAAGCAATAGTTTTTCCACTTTACGAGCAGCCTCTTTAGGACAAAATTTCAGTGTATCCAAAGCCTTCTGTACGTCCATTCCACGTACCAGGTCTGCCACCAACCTCATTTTCTGAGGGGATGAAGGACAATCATGCAGCACAGCGAAAGCCTTTTGTTTTCTGGCTTCCTTCATCTGATTTGCTCTTATTCTTTTTCTTGCACCCATTTTATACAATCTTCATTTGTTCAACTTAAATCACGCTATTATTTCTTTTTCTTATCAGCGTGACCTCTAAAGGTACGTGTCGGTGCAAATTCACCCAGTTTATGACCTACCATATTTTCAGTCACATATACCGGAATAAATTTGTTACCGTTGTGTACAGCTACTGTATGCCCTACGAAATCCGGAGAGATCATGGAGTAACGAGCCCAGGTCTTAACAACCGATTTTTTGTTGGTCTCATTCATCGCCAGGATTCTCTTTTCCAGCTTCACATCAATAAAAGGGCCTTTTTTTAACGAACGACTCATAACATCAAGTTTTAATCAGTTATTTTTTCCTTCTTTCAACAATATACTTCGAAGATGCCTTCTTCGGTGCTCTGGTCTTCAAGCCCTTAGCCAACAAACCTTTCCTGGAACGAGGCAGACCTCCTGAAGCACGGCCTTCACCACCACCCATCGGGTGATCTACCGGGTTCATTACAACACCACGAACACGCGGACGACGGCCTAACCAACGGGTACGACCAGCCTTACCGGAACGTTCCAGTGAATGGTCGGGGTTAGATACGGTACCGACAGTTGCTTTACAGGTTACCAGAACCATACGGATCTCACCTGAAGGCAATTTGATAGAAGCATATTTTCCTTCTCGCGCAACCAACTGAGCGTAAGAACCGGCACTACGAGCCATTACAGCTCCCTGTCCGGGACGCAACTCAATGTTATGGATGATTGTACCTAATGGAATTTCAGACAGATACAACGTATTTCCGACTTCCGGAGCAATACCCTTGCCACTTTCAACCGTCTGACCTACCGTCAAACCAATCGGGGCAACGATATAACGTTTTTCACCATCTGCATACACCAACAGGGCAATACGGGCAGTACGGTTCGGGTCATATTCAATTGTGGCCACTTTAGCCGGAATATTTTCCTTCTCGCGTTTAAAGTCGATTACTCTGTATTTGTGTTTATGACCACCACCTATATATCTCATTGTCATCTTACCGGTGTTGTTACGACCTCCGGTTTTGCTGTTCGGTCTCAACAATGATTTCTCAGGTCTATCTGTAGTCACCTGTTCGAAAGTATTTACTACCTTTCCTCTCTGACCAGGGGTTACAGGATTTAATTTTCTTACAGCCATGTTATTTAAATATTGCTAAAAAAATCAATACTATCACCTTCTGCTAAGGTCACAATTGCTTTCTTGAACGAATTGGTACGTCCGCTGATCATTCCAGCCTTGGTATAACGGGACTTAGCCGTACCCTGATAACGCTGGGTATTTACAGCCAGTACGTTCACTCCGTACATTGCTTCAACTGCTTTCTTTATCTCAATCTTATTTGCTCCTTCTGCCACGATAAAAGCTACCTTGTGCTGTTTATCGGTGAGAGCCGTCATCTTTTCCGTTAAAACGGGCTTAATAATAATTTCCATCTCTTCTTTCGATTAGTTAAGATTGAACATTTCGTTAAGGCCCTCCACAGAACTTTCAACTAAAACGAGGTTTTTCGCCTTCATGATGTTGTAAGTTGCGATGTCGCTCACTCTCATTACCTCTACATTCTGCAGATTACGGGCAGACAGAAGTACGTTTTCGTTCACACCGTTCCCCAATACCAACAACAGACGACCATTGTTTACTTTCAGGTTGTTGATTACAGCAACCATTTCTTTGGTTTTCGGAGCTTCGAAGGTGAAATCTTCCACAACCTTCACAGCATCAGCACTTGCTTTCACTGCCAAAGCTGATTTACGAGCCAATTTTTTCAATTTCTTGTTCAGTTTGAAGCTGTAATCTCTTGGTACGGGACCAAAAACACGGCCTCCTCCTCTGAACTCCGGATTCTTAATACTACCTGCACGAGCACCTCCGGTACCTTTCTGTTTTTTCAACTTTTTGGTACTACCGGAAATTTCATTCCGCTGTTTTGACTTGTGCGTTCCCTGACGGTTGTTGGCCAGGAACTGTTTTACGTCAAGGTAGATAGCGTGCTCATTAGGCTGAATTCCAAAAATAGCGTCATCCAACACTACTTTTCTGCCGGTTTCCTGTCCGGCAATGTTTAGTACACTTAACTCCATTACTTCTGAATAATTACGTACGAACCTTTAGTTCCGGGAACAGATCCCTTCACCAACAACAAATTATTTTCAGGAATTACCTTCAAAACTTCCAAGTTCTCTACAGTAATCCGGTCTCCGCCCATACGGCCGCCCATGCGCATTCCTTTGAAAACACGTGCCGGAGTAGAACATGCTCCGATAGAACCCGGTTTTCTCAGACGGTTGTGCTGACCGTGGGTAGCTTGTCCTACACCACCGAAACCATGACGTTTCACAACGCCCTGATATCCTTTTCCTTTAGAGGTACCAACGATGTCAACGAAAGCTGTGCCTTCCAGCATAGTTACGTCAATCACATCGCCCAACTTGTGTTCTTCGGCAAATCCTGCAAACTCTACGAGTTTACGTTTCGGAGTTGTGCCTGCTTTCTTAAAGTGTCCACTTAGCTGCTTCGTCGTGTGTTTCTCTTTCTTTTCATCAAAACCCAACTGAAGTGCTTCGTAACCGTCTTTTTCAATGGTTTTCACCTGAGTTACGACACATGGACCGCATTCAATAACAGTGCATGGGATACTTTTCCCCTCAACACTGAAAACGGAAGTCATTCCGACTTTTTTTCCAATTAAACCTGGTAATTTCATTTCTTTTTCAATAGGTTAATTCTTCTTTCTAACGACATAGGGTTTCGCCGTTAATTACACTTTAATCTCTACTTCAACACCACTCGGTAATTCAAGTTTCATCAGAGCGTCGATAGTACCTGCAGTCGAGCTGTAGATATCAATCAGACGTTTGAAAGTGCATAATAAAAATTGTTCACGGCTCTTCTTGTTTACGAAAGTAGAGCGGTTAACAGTAAACACACCTTTATGCGTAGGAAGTGGAATCGGTCCGCTTACCACAGCACCAGTAGCCTTTACCGTCTTAACAATCTTTTCAGCCGACTTGTCTACCAAGTTGTGATCGTAAGATTTTAACTTAATTCTGATTTTTTGGCTCATGTTATTTGATTATTATATTTAAGCGGTCGGAAAGGAAAACTCCCTTCCGACATTAATTTTTAAATTAAATCCACTCTTCCGTTTGCTTTTTCCACAACTTCCTTAGCAATGTTCTTCGGCACTTCGGCATAGTGGTCGAATTCCATAGAAGAACTTGCACGGCCGGAAGACAGGGTACGCAATACAGTCACATAACCGAACTGCTCAGCCAAAGGAACTTTTGCCGTGATTACACGTGCACCGATACGGGAATCCATAGATTCAACCTGTCCCCGACGACGGTTCAGGTCGGCAATGATGTCACCCATAAAATCTTCCGGAGTAACTACTTCCAGCTTCATGATAGGCTCCAGCAACACCGGTTTCGCCTTCTGTGCAGCTTCCTTGTAACCCAACTTGGCAGCCATTTCAAATGACAAGGCATCCGAGTCAACCGGGTGGAAAGAACCGTCAATCAAAGTAATCTTCAAAGCCTCCAGAGAATAACCAGCCAGAACACCGTTCTGCATAGCTTCCTTGAATCCTTTTTCAACAGACGGGATAAATTCCTTCGGAATGTTACCGCCTTTCACTTCATTGACAAAAGTCAGGCCTTCTTTGCCTTCTTCTGCCGGTTCCATACGGAAGATGATATCGGCAAACTTACCGCGACCACCGGACTGTTTCTTGAATACATGACGATGGTCAACAGACATCGTAATAGCCTCTTTATAGGAAACCTGAGGTGCTCCCTGGTTACATTCCACCTTGAACTCACGGCGCAGACGGTCGAGGATAATATCCAAGTGAAGCTCACCCATACCGCTGATGACGGTCTGTCCTGAATCCTCATCAGTCTTCACACGGAATGTCGGGTCTTCCTCAGCCAATTTTGCCAAAGCCATACCCAATTTATCCGTATCTTTCTGAGTCAACGGTTCAATAGCAATACCAATCACAGGTTCCGGGAAAGTCATACTTTCCAATACAATCGGTTTTTCTTCTGAACACAACGTATCTCCGGTACGGATATCTTTGAAACCTACGCAAGCGCAGATATCTCCGGCCTCGAGCACTTCTTTCGGCTGTTGCTTGTTAGAGTGCATCTGGAACAAACGGGAAATACGTTCTTTCTTGTCAGTACGTGGGTTATATACATATGAACCGGCCTCAATCTTACCGGAATAGATACGGGTATAACACAAACGGCCTACAAACGGGTCGGTAGCAATTTTAAATGCCAATGCCGACAGCGGAGCTTCCGGGTCTACCAGGAAATGAACATCCTCACCGGTTCTCGGATCCGTACCCTTGCTGTTTGGAATATCCAACGGATTCGGCAGATAGGCAATGACAGCATCCAACAGATTCTGCACCCCCTTATTCTTGAAAGAGGAACCGCACATCACCGGACAAAAATCCATGGCAATCACAGCTTTCCGGATAACAGCCTTCAAATCTTCCACGGTAATGGAGTCCGGGTCTTCAAAGAACCGTTCCATCAAAGCCTCATCCTGTACAGCGGCAGCTTCCACCAATTTTTCTCTCCATTCCTGAGCTTCTGCCATCATGTTTTCGGGAATATCCTTAATTGTTGCCTCCATGGCTCCGTTTTCCCAAACATAAGCTTTCATTTCCACCAGGTCAATAACCCCCTGATAGTTATCTTCCGCACCGATAGGCAGTACCAACGGTACAGGATTAGCTCCTAATTTCTCCTTAATCTCACGAACCGCTTTGAAGAAATCTGCACCGGAACGGTCCATCTTATTCACAAAAGCAATTCGGGGAACACCATATTTATTCGCCTGACGCCATACGGTTTCAGACTGAGCTTCAACACCGCCTACAGCGCAGAACAATGCGACCGCACCGTCCAAAACACGCAAGGAACGCTCTACCTCAACGGTAAAGTCAACGTGTCCCGGAGTGTCAATGATATTGATCTTATATTCATCACCCTGATACTTCCAGAAACAAGTGGTAGCAGCAGAAGTAATGGTAATACCTCTCTCCTGCTCCTGCACCATCCAGTCCATGGTAGCCGTACCATCGTGCGTTTCACCGATTTTGTGGTTCACACCGGTAAAATACAGGATACGTTCAGTGGTTGTCGTCTTACCGGCATCAATGTGAGCCATGATACCGATATTTCTTGTGTAATGTAAATCTCTCTTAGCCATCTATTTTCGCCTCTAAATTAAAATCTGAAATGTGCAAATGCCCGGTTGGCTTCAGCCATACGATGGGTATCTTCTTTCTTTTTGAAAGCAGCACCTTCTTCCTTGTAAGCAGCCATGATTTCAGCAGCCAGTTTTTCAGACATGCCGTGTCCGCTACGTTTGCGGGAGTAAAGAATCATATTTTTTACAGAAATCGCTCTCTTACGGCTCGGATTGATTTCAGTAGGCACCTGGAACGTAGCACCACCGACACGGCGGCTTTTCACCTCCACCTGGGGAGTGATATTTTCCAATGCCTGCTTCCAGATTTCCAAAGCAGATTTCTCTTCTTTTTTTGCCATTTTTTCGTCAACGATATCCAGTGCGTCATAAAAGATTTTGAACGCAACAGTCTTTTTACCGTCCACCATCAGGTCATTAACAAACCTCGTCACCAGTACATCGTTGAATTTCGGATCCGGTAACAGGATTCTCTTCTTGGGTTTAGTCTTTCTCATCTTCTTTTCGTTTACGAATTTGTTCGTCAAGCTGCCCTTATTTGGTCTTCAACGGTTTCACAACCATTTACTCAACTGTTTTTCGGGAACGCTTCATAAACACAATTCCTGTTAGTCACTAATTTTTACTTTTTACCTTTAGCCGGAGCAGCAGCCTGTCCTGGTTTCGGTCTTTTCGCACCGTATTTAGAACGTCCCTGGCAACGACCAGTAACACCGGCAGCATCCAAAGTACCGCGAACCAAGTGATAACGCACACCCGGAAGGTCTTTCACACGACCGCCGCGGATTAACACGATGGAGTGTTCCTGCAGATTGTGACCTTCTCCCGGAATATAAGCATTCACTTCTTTTCCGTTGGTCAATCTAACACGCGCAACCTTTCTCATGGCTGAGTTCGGTTTTTTCGGAGTCGTGGTGTAAACACGTACACATACTCCTCTTCTCTGCGGACAAGCATCCAAAGCAGGCGCTTTACTCTTGTCCTGGATCTTTACTCTTCCTTTTCTTACTAACTGTTGAATAGTAGGCATTTTACAAGTACTCTTTAAATTTTATTATACTTTTATCCAAAATGGAGTGCAAATGTACATTCATTTTTAGTAACTACCAAATATTCCTTTCTTTTTTTTGTAAAAAAGGTAAGATTGTCAGAAAGTTACCCGTCTTATCCCCACAAACTTCCCCTGAGCATCCATAAATCAATCAAAATAAAACTTCTGTTCCAAATATAAACAAAAGGCGTGTTTCGGAGAAAATCTTCTCATGAAAACACGCCTTCAAAGCATTCATTCACACCCCTTATTTTTTATCTAAATATTGCCGGTGAATGGCCTGAAGATGTAAATGAGGGTAAAGTGCCGTAGAAAGAACAGGAGCAGGAAAAAAAGGTTCACTGGCCATCAGTTCATAGGCCTTTTTGTAATTCCCTTTTTTAGCATGGGCAGCTGCCAGGTAAAGCAACGTCTCCTTAGAAGGAGTATGTTCCAGCGCCTTTCCCGCAATACCAATGGCCTGTTCAATCCATTCCGGATCCGTCACAGTATCGTCAAAAAAACCGGCTATAATAAGAGTATAAAAGAACTGACCATACAGATAAGGGTGTTTATCGCTGTATTTATCCGCCACTTTTCCAAGTGAGGCCATACCTTTCTTAAAATTCTTCTCAAACAGCATACGCTCCATATCAAGAATCTCCAGATACATCGGCGCATAAAACGATTCTGTTTTACGAATCATTTCTATATGGGCACGGTATTTCTCAGGTTCTTTTATATTGGCAGAACCAGCGCGTACCATCATCCGATACATGTTCACCCAGAAATCATTCCCCTTCTCATAACCTTGATAAATATCCGCATACCGGGCCAAAGAATGGAAAACGATATTATCTTCCGGGAAACGCATAAATCCCCGCATTAACGAATAATTCTCCTTCTGCTGCAACTGCTCTTCCGTAAGGGTGGAAAAATAACTTAACAAACAGCCTTTCACCTGGTCGGGCTGTACCCGTCGGAGTAATCCTATCACGTATTCCTCCACCAATTCCAATGAACGTTCACCACTCTCCCAACGTTTCCGGGCAACCTCCAACCGGACACTGAAATCAGACCCGACAGCCTCTTCGGCATATCGGATAAAATCCTCGGGAGAAGCAGAACCTGTACGCGTTTCCAATAAATTACCCTGAGCATCCAACCAGAAAAAAGAGGGATAACCATTTGCCCGATAGCGCTGAAAAAAAGCGTGTCCGATTTCTTTTTCCGCATCCAACTCCAGACAAACAAATTTACTGTTATAAAAACAACAAAACAGAAAAAACACACATATTTTTCGGGATTCCGGGTTTTTAATGTAATTTTGTCAAAACGTCTTTTTATGGGGTTTCAGGAAAAAAACTTCAGGAGCAAGCACTATGGAAGATATACAAGCCATCAAACAACGTTTTGAAATAATCGGTCACAATACAGAACTCAACCGGGCGATAGACATCGCTACTCAGGTTGCTCCCACTGATTTGTCCGTACTGATTACCGGCGAAAGCGGGGTCGGAAAAGAAATTTTCCCCCGTATCATCCATGCTTACAGCAACAGGAAACATGCTCCTTATATCGCTGTAAACTGCGGAGCCATACCGGAAGGCACCATCGACTCCGAGCTTTTCGGTCATGAAAAAGGGGCTTTCACAGGTGCTGTCTCTGACCGGAAAGGCTATTTTGAAGTGACTGACGGGGGTACAATCTTTTTGGACGAGGTAGGAGAATTGCCCTTACCTACCCAAGCCCGTTTGCTCAGGGTGCTGGAAAGCGGGGAATTTATCCGGGTGGGTTCTTCAAAAGTACAAAAAACAAACGTACGGGTCATTGCCGCCACCAATCTGAATATCCCTCATGCCGTCAAAAACGGAAAATTCCGGGAAGACCTGTATTACAGGCTTAATACCATACCTATCACCATCCCCCCCCTACGAGAACGGAAAGAAGACATTCCCCTCCTTTTCCGTAAGTTCGCCGCAGACTTTGCAGAAAAATACCGCATGCCGGCTATCCGGCTGACCGAAGATGCAGTAAAAGGACTGCAAGCTTTTCGGTGGCCCGGAAATATCCGGCAATTGAAAAATATCACCGAACAAATTTCCATTATCGAACAAGAAAGAATTGTAGATGCTCCTACTTTGCATAAATACATCCCGGAAAATGATTCACTGTTGCCTACTTTAACCAATTCCCACGATAACGGAGATGGTAGTTTTGCTTCCGAACGGGAAATTCTGTATAAAATCCTTTTCGACATGAAAAAAGACATGAACGACATGAAAAGGCTCGTCTACGGTATGATGCAGAATGACAACCGACAAGAATCCGCCCCCGAACCGACCACATCCATTGTCCTCAGGAATCTGTACGACAACCCGCCCGTCAATATTCCGCCCAAGGTAGTTTCCCCAGCCTACCTCTCCGAAGATGAACACATGCAAGAGTCGGAAGCCGTTATTGAAGAATCTTTCTCCATTGAAGAAAAAGAAAAAGAATTAATTTCAAAAGCGTTAGAAAAAAACCACGGTAAGCGTAAGCTTGCTGCAAAAGATTTGGGTATTTCCGAACGCACCCTTTACAGGAAATTAAAAGAATATGATTTAGAAAAATAAAATTATTTGTAGCTTTTAACAAAGAACTTTCAGCTTTTGGCTTCAAATTCCTATTTTTGTACTTGAAAAACACATTCATTTTACATGACGAGATTAAAAATTTTCCTTATTATATTTCTTGCTGCACTTTGTTGTAACTCCTGTAAACTGTACAAAGTCAGTTACTCCATGACCGGAGCCTCCATTTCCCCGGAAGTAAAAACTTTCTCCGTCGATTACTTCCCTAACAAAGCCCCTTTGGTAGTTCCTTATCTCAGTTCGTTGTTTACCGACGAATTAACCAACTATATGCGTTCCAAAACCGGCCTGACCCAAATGACGGACAATAACGGGGACATCCGCTTTGAAGGGCAGATTACCAACTACTATCAGAGACCGATTGACATTACCTCCAACGAAATAGCAACTTCCAACCGGCTGACCATTGAAATCAGGGTAAAATACATCAATACCAAAGATGAAGACGCCGGTTTCGATTCCACTTTCTCCAATTATGCAGACTATTCTACCGAAGTAGATTTCAATTCCGTAGAAGAATCATTGATAAACGAAATACTGGAAAAAATCATTGACGATATTTACACCAAAGCACTTGTCAACTGGTAAACACCAAAAAACATTGAAACTGGCCACATGAAAGCCGAACGATTAATAGAGTTTACACATCATCCTGAAAAAATGAACCAAGAGGACTTACGGGAACTCGAAACCCTCCTTGGGCGTTACCCTTATTTTCAGGCAGCACGTATACTTTATTTAAAAGGGCTTTCTCTGCAGGCAGGAGGACGTTTCCGAAACGAACTCCGTACCAGTACGGTACATCTCACTGACCATAAACAACTTTTTAAATACCTTGACGGTCAAATCGAATTCGAACAAGGTACTTCCTCCGAAAAATCTGCATTAACGGAGCGCGTAGAAGAACGCATGCAGGAAATCTATGGACATACCATCGTCAGCAACCAGGGCATTCCGGCTTATCCAAAAACCGAATCCCCGCAACCGGAAGAAGAGGAAATCATTACCCTGAATCTGGAAAACAGGCCGGACAAGCCATCATTTCCACAGGCCGGACCCACCGGGCCGATTTCCCGTCCACAGCCTCCCGCCAAAGAACCGAATATCATTTCCAATCCGATTATACTGGATAATATCCCTGGTATGGTAGACGACTATACCGATGAAACCACCACCGGCGAAGAATACGAAATCGTCCGGCATACGGGAAGTACTCCTTACGTCATTGAATCCGTCCCTGTAGCCGGAACTCCCGCTTCTCCCGAAGTGACCGAAAGCAAACCGGCTCCCAGTCTATCCATGGATGTCGATTTAGACTTTGAAAAAGAAGAAGCCGGAATAAATCTGGATATACCTGAAATTTTAAGCGGAGCCTACCGACTGACGGAAGAACAAACCGGAAACCACACGGAGAAGGATATTGAAAAAGAAAAACCAAGGAAAAAACGGAAAAATGCAGATGAACTGATTGAACGTTTTATTCAGACAGAACCCGTTATGCCTAAAATCACCGCTTCTCCGGCAGACAACAGGGATCTCTCCATGGAAAATCCGTATTCAGGCGAAGAACTGTTCAGCGAGACACTGGCCAAAATATATGTTCGTCAACACCTGTACGACAAAGCAATAGCAACTTATATAAAATTAAGTTTGAAATATCCGGAAAAAAGTGTTTACTTTGCAGACCGAATTGAAAAAATAAAAGAGAACCTTACTAATAAAGAATAACTATGTATACTGCAATTATTGTCCTGGTATTTATTATTTGTATATTACTGATATTGATTGTGCTGGTTCAGAATTCCAAAGGCGGGGGCCTTGCTTCCTCATTTGCATCTTCCAACCAAATCATGGGAGTAAGAAAGACAACCGACTTCCTGGAAAAAGCAACCTGGACACTTGCCGGCGGAATGATGACCTTATGTGTATTGGCTGTATTTTTTATACCGAAAAATACAACTACAGAACAATCTGCCATTGAAGAGCAGCTAAATGCACAGCCCATGCAACAACAAGCAATCCCAACTTTTCCGGGAGCTGCACCTATAGAAGAAAATAATACAGCCGGCGAAAATACCGCAGATGCTCCGACAGAATAACAAACTGTCTGTATTTATCATATAAAATGTCAGTATGTCAGTCATACTGACATTTTTTATTCATAGACTGCCACATCCCCGACAGACACTCTGCATTTTGCTTTCATCCTATTTATCAGTCATTTATTTGATAAATTCTCAAAAAACAAGACAATTATATCTTACTTTGGCATGAAAAATGATTAAGAAAAGTGTTGTAACCTTAATAACGACCGATTCGTTAAGTCGCTATACAGTTGCGACAGGTAATAGAAAACTAAAATAATATTATAAACTTTAAATTTTAACATCATGACACTGAAAACCGTACTTAACAAAATCATTGTTGAGCCTGTTGAAGCAGAAACTGTAACCAAAGGCGGTATTATCATCCCGGACACCGCCCAGGAAAAACCCCAAAAAGGAACAGTCATTGCAACCGGTAAAGGAAAAGCAGACGAACCGATGGAAGTAAAAGCAGGTGATACTGTATTGTTCGGTAAATATTCCGGAACGGAAATCCATATTGACGACAAAAAATATTTGGTAATGAACCAAAGCGATATCCTGGTTGTATTATAATGACAACCGGACAGTAAAAACAAAATTATTAAACTACAATATCATGGCAAAAGAAATAAAATTCAATATCGAAGCCCGCGACCTGATGAAAAAAGGGGTAGACGAGCTGGCAAATGCAGTAAAAGTAACCCTCGGACCGAAAGGCCGCAATGTAGTCATTGAGAAGAAATTCGGAGCTCCACACATCACCAAAGACGGTGTAAGCGTAGCCAAAGAAATTGAACTGGCCGATCCGTATGCCAACATCGGTGCACAAATGGTCAAAGAAGTGGCTTCCAAAACCGGAGATGATGCCGGAGACGGTACGACCACAGCCACTATCCTGGCACAATCCATTATTAATGTTGGCTTGAAAAACGTTACTGCCGGTGCCAATCCGATGGAACTGAAAAGAGGTATCGACAAAGCCGTGGCTGCCGTAGTGAAACACCTGGAAAGCCAGAAAGAAGAAGTGGGTAACAACTTCGAAAAAATACGCCAGGTCGGCCGTATCTCTGCCAACGGTGACGAAACCATCGGTAACCTGATTGCCGAAGCCATGGAAAAAGTAGGCATCGAAGGTGTCATCACCGTTGAAGAAGCCAAAGGCACCGAAACTGAGGTGAAAACCGTAGGCGGTATGCAATTCGACCGCGGCTACATTTCCCCGTATTTCGTTACCGATAGCGAAAAAATGATTTGCGAATTCGAGAATCCGTATATCCTGCTTTACGACAAGAAGATTTCTTCCATGAAAGAATTGCTTCCCGTTCTGGAGCCCGTTGCCCAATCCGGCCGTGCCCTGCTGATTATTGCAGAAGACGTGGAAAGCGAAGCATTGGCCACATTGGTGGTAAACCGTCTGAGAGGTTCTCTGAAAATCGCTGCCGTAAAAGCACCGGGATTCGGTGACCGCCGCAAAGAGATGCTGGAAGACATCGCCATCCTGACCGGAGGTGTGGTAGCTTCTGAGGACAAAGGTATGAAATTGGAAAACCTGACCATTGATATGTTAGGCCGTGCCGATAAAGTCACCTTAGACAAAGAAAATACCACCATCGTGAAAGGTGCCGGTAAGAAAGAATTCATCCAGGAAAGAATTGAACAGATTAAGAAATTAATCGAAAACTCCACTTCCGACTACGATAAGGAAAAACTGAAAGAACGTTTAGCCAAATTGTCCGGTGGAGTAGCCGTATTATATGTAGGTGCCGCTTCTGAAGTAGAAATGAAAGAAAAGAAAGACCGCATCGACGACGCCCTACACGCAACCCGCGCAGCCAGCGAAGAAGGTATCGTACCGGGAGGTGGTGTAGCCTACATCCGGGCACAAGCTGCTTTAGACGGCCTGAAAGGTGAAACTGAAGACGAAACCACCGGTATCGAAATTATCCGCCGTGCCATCGAAGAACCGCTCCGCCAGATTGCTTTCAATGCAGGCGTAGAAGGAGCCGTAGTGGTAAATAAAGTTCGCGAAGGAAAAGGCGATTTCGGATACAATGCCCGGAAAGACATTTATGAAGACCTGAAAAAAGCCGGAGTTATTGATCCGAAAAAAGTGACCCGCGTAGCTTTGGAAAATGCCGCTTCTATTGCCGGTATGTTCCTGACTACCGAATGTGTATTGGTGGAAGAAAAGAAGGACGAACCCGCAGCACCTGCCATGGGCGGAGGTATGCCGGGAATGATGTAATCCTTTTTCCATATCATCCAAACGGCCGGGGACAACTCCGGCCGTTTTTTTGCACAACAGCAATTTATATAATCGCCACACCCAAGAATGAACCGGAAACAATATGTGACCACCGACAAAGCTATTGAAATATGAATAAAATGTCATATCTTCGTCATATCATTTAAAACTCCAAAGCCATGCCACTTCCACACCTTGTACGTTTTGACTGGGCGATGAAGCGTCTGCTCCGCCACAAAAGCAATTTCGTAGTACTTGAAGGTTTCCTCAGCAGCCTGTTTGAGGAAAAAATCACCATCTGTAACATCCTGGAAAGCGAAGGCAATAAAGAGGAATTTACCGACAAGTTCAACCGCGTCGACCTGTTGGCAGAAAACAGCAAAGGAGAATTGATTATCGTTGAAGTGCAGAACAACAGAGAACTGGACTATTTCCTGCGCATGCTATACGGAGTCTCAAAAGCCGTTACAGAATATATTTCCGAAGGCGACCTGTATGAGAAGATTCGCAAAGTATATTCGGTGAATATCGTCTACTTCGACCTCGGTCAGGGAACAGATTACGTATATCACGGACGCACGGAATTCCGGGGTATCCATAACCACGACATATTGCAATTATCCAAACAACAGCGGGAACGGTTTATCTGTCAGGATGCAGGCGATTTATTTCCGGAATATTATGTACTTCGTGTCAATGAATTTGATAAAAAAGCAGTAACCCCTTTGGATGAATGGATTGTTTTCCTGAAAACAGGAGAAATAGGCCAGAATTCCCAGGCTCCCGGTCTGGCAGAGGCCCGGGAACGGCTGAAATTTTCATCCTTAGACAAGAAAGACCGCGCCGCCTATCTCCGTAATATTGAGGATTTAAGGGTACAGCGCAGCGTCATGGACACGGCATGGATGGAAGGCTTAGAAGAAGGAAGAATCACAGGAAGGGCAGAAGGAAGGGCAGAAGGTCTGACCGAAGGTGAAGCCAAAGGCAGAAGCGAAAGCCGCAAGGAAATTGCACGGAACATGAAATCTATCGGAATAGCAACAGAGGTCATTACGCAGGCGACAGGCCTTTCCGCCGAGGAAATAGCACAATTATAAAACTATCCTTTGTAAACAATTATACTGTATAATTACAAAATTTATAAATCTTTCCGCCCCCTCACACGTTTCTTTTCTTAAAAAAGAAACTATGAAAACACACATCATCCTGGCAGGTATCTCTGCCCTGTCGTTTATCTTATCTTCAAATGCAGAGGCATGCACACGGGCGGTTTATCTCGGACCGGACAATATGGTGGTTACCGGCCGGACAATGGATTGGAAAGAAGACCTGAAATCCAACATCTATCTCTTCCCCCGGGGCATGAAAAGGGCCGGTGCCAACAAGGGGAATACGGTTCACTGGACCTCTAAATACGGCAGCGTCATCACCGCCGGTTACGACATCGGCACCTCAGACGGTATGAATGAAAAAGGCTTAGTAGCCAACATCCTTTACCTGACCGAATCTTCCTACGACCGGCCCGGCGACACCCGTCCGGCGATGGGTATCAGCATCTGGACCCAATACGTACTGGATAATTTTGCTACCGTGGACGAAGCCGTACAGGAATTGCGGAAAGAACTCTTCCGGATAAATGCCCCGGATATGCCCAACGGCACAAAATCCCGGCTCCATCTGGCAATTTCCGACCCAACCGGTAATAGTGCCATCTTCGAATACATCGACGGTAAACTGATTATACACGAAGGCCGGGAGTGCCAGATTATGACCAACACCCCCACTTACGAACAACAAATCACACTCAACAATTATTGGCAGCAAATCGGAGGACTGACCATGCTTCCAGGCACGAACCGGGCTGCCGACCGTTTCGTCCGCGCTTCTTTTTACATCAATGCCATCCCAAAGACCTCCAACCAGCGGGAAGCGGTGGCAGGTATGTTCAGTGTGATACGAAATGTGTCTGTGCCCTTAGGAATCTCTACCCCGGACCAGCCGAATATCGCCTCCACCCGCTGGCGCACCGTCTCCGACCAGAAAAATAAAGTCTATTTCTTCGAATCCACCCTAAACCCGAATATTTTCTGGATTACCTTCGCAGACTTAGATTTTTCTCCCGGCGCACCGGTGAAAAAACTGAAACTGGCCGACGGAGAAATATACGCAGGCAATGCCGCGTCCCGGTTTGTGGAAAGCCAACCGTTTCAATTCCTGTTCGAGTAATCCCCCACTACAAAAAGAGTGTCAAAAGCACCCCTGCCTTCCTGACACTCTTTTTCATTTGCCGTCCTTTCTTTTTTTTAATCCTCATGAATTCTTTACTATAATTCTTTCGTAATCTAAACGAGTTTTTTACTTTTACGGTCGCAAATAATCGAAATCTTAAAAGTGCTAAAATGGATTATGGTATCTTTGAGTTGCTGAAACTCATAGGCTCACTGGGAGTTTTCCTCTATGGAATGAAACTCATGAGTGAATCCCTTCAAAAACTTGCCGGCAATAAAATGCGTCAGATATTGACGGCAATGACTTCCAACCGCGTAACAGGTGTTCTCACCGGTATTTTTATCACAGCCCTCATCCAAAGCTCTTCGGCCACAACCGTTATGGTGGTCAGTTTTGTCAACGCCGGCTTATTAGACTTAGTCGGTTCCATTGGCGTCATTCTCGGAGCAAACGTGGGAACCACAGTAACAAGCTGGCTGGTGGCAGTCCTGGGATTAGGAAAATTCAGCATGAGCGATTTAGCACTCCCCATCATCGGATGTACCCTACCCTTACTATTTTCCAAAAAACGTTCCCGGAAAAACTGGGGTGAAATGTTTGTCGGATTCGGGCTTCTGTTCCTGGCCCTGCGGTTCCTGCAGGAAAGCATGCCGACCAACCTACACGATTATCCGGGAGTAGGCGATTTCATCCAGAAAATCAGTTTCCTCGGCTTCCGTTCATGGATGATATTTTTGTTGATTGGTGCGGTATTGACCACCATCTTCCAGTCTTCCTCCGCAACAGTCGCGCTGACTTTAGTGATTTGTTCCAAAGGCTGGATTGGTTATGAAGATGCGGCAGCCATGATTATGGGTGAAAATATCGGAACTACTATTACCGCCAATTTAGCGGCGGCCGTGGCCAACGTACAGGCCAAACGGGCTGCCCTGGCACACTTTATCATCAATGTATTCGGGGTTATCTGGCTATTTGCCATTTTCACTCCTTTCCTGCATATGATCGGGGATTTATGCGTCACCCTGCACATTGCACGGTATAATCCCATTTATTCCGACCCGGCTTTACTCCGGGAAACCTTTTCTCCCGAAGCACGTGCAGGAGTCACCGCCTCCATCAATGCGGCCATGCCCCTCGTACTTTCTTTATTCAATACCTTAGCCAAAGGCATTAATGTAACCATACTGATCTGGTTTACCCAACTTCTGGCCAAAATCGTCAGCCGGATAATTCCCCCGAAAGCAGGTGAAGACACTTTCAAACTCAAACACATTAAAATCGGGTTATTATCCACTCCGGACGCTTCCCTGTTCCAGGCCAAGCAGGAAATATCGCTGTACGGACAAAATACGCTGGAAATGTATCACAAAATGGTACAGGGGTTTGACATGCCGCGGGGAGAATATGAAAAAATGTTCGAGCAATTACAACAGATGGAAGACGAAAGCGACGTAGTGGAAGTCGAAATTGCCGACTATCTGACAAAAGTGTCCGAGTCAAAGCTCTCCACCGAAAACTCCCAACGGGTAAGAGCCATGTTCAAAATCGTATCTGAAATAGAAAGTGTCGCCGATTCCATTCTCAATGTGGCCAAAGCCATTAACCGCAGGAATGAACAAAACATTCCTTTCCCGGAAGCACTGTCCAACAAACTGAAACACATGTTTACCCTGATTGACGACTCCATCGTCACCATGTGTTCCAACCTGAACACAGAATACACCCAGGTAAACTCCAAAAAGGCCTATAGCCTGGAACAAGCCATCAATGATTACCGTACAATCCTCAAACAGGAACACTTAATCGCTGTAGAAGAAAAAAGGTACGACTATTCCATGGGAATCATATACGCCGATATGTTCTCCGAATGTGAAAAAATCGGTGATTATACCATAAACGTAACCCAGTCCATCAAGGAAATCGGACACGATGAATAAATAAATTATGAATTATAGCTTTTTTGACTTTTTAAAACTCATCGGTTCCTTAGGGGTATTCCTCTTCGGTATGAAACTCATGAGTGAGGCCCTGCAAAAAGTAGCCGGCACCAAAATGCGGCAAATCCTGTCGGCCATGACCTCTAACCGGATAAAAGGAGTCCTTACCGGTATACTGATTACCGCCATCATCCAGAGCAGTTCCGCCACCACAGTCATGGTAGTCAGTTTTGTCAATGCCGGATTGCTGAACCTGATTGAATCCATCGGGGTCATCATGGGAGCCAATGTAGGTACCACTATCACCGCCTGGCTCATCTCAGTTTTAGGCTTCAAGGTGAGCATGTCCGAAATTTCCCTGCCGCTCATCGGTCTGTGTCTCCCCCTGTTGTTTTCCAAAAAACGCTCCCGCAAAAGCTGGGGGGAACTCATCATCGGTTTCGGCCTTCTGTTTATCGGTCTGGAATTCCTGAAAAATTCCATGCCCAATCTCCAGGATAATCCCGAAATCTTTACTTTCCTGCAGGAATATGCCGATATGGGATATGCGTCCTATATCCTTTTCGTACTGATTGGTACAATACTGACCATATTGATTCAGTCCTCCTCGGCTACGATGGCTCTTACGTTGGTCATGTGCGCCAACGGATGGATCAGTTTCGAGATTGCGGCATCCATGGTTTTAGGGGAAAACATCGGTACTACCGTTACGGCAAACCTGGCGGCGATGGTGGCTAATACAACCGCCAAAAGGGCAGCCTTCGCCCATTTCGTCTTCAATGTATTCGGCGTCATCTGGGTACTGTCCATCTTTCCCTTCTTTCTCCGGTGGATTGAACAATTGAGCGTCTTTCTGGGAATCGGCAACCCCACCACCCAGATCGAAGCGGCACCGATGGCCCTGTCGCTTTTCCACACCGTATTCAACATCACCAATCTTCTTATCCTTATCTGGTTTACGAAATGGATTGCCTGCATTGTCAGTAAAATCATTCCCATAAAAGAAAAGGGAGAAGACGCTTTCACCCTCAAACACATTAAAATCGGGTTACTGTCAACCCCCGATGCCTCTCTGTTCCAGGCCAAGGAAGAAATCGTCCTTTATGGTAAAAACACCCGCGACATGTTCCACCGGGTAACCGAATGCCTGGACCTTTCCCCGAAAGACTTCGACCAGCCTTTTGAGAAACTGACCAAAATGGAGGACGAAAGCGACAACGTGGAAATTGAGATAGCGAACTACCTGACCAAAGTGTCCGAGTCGAAACTTTCTACGGAGAACTCCAAACGAATCCGGTCCATGTTTAAAATTGTTTCCGAAATTGAAAGCATTGCCGATTCCTCCCTGAACGTTGCCAAAGCCATCTACCGGCGTAACGATCAGCACGTCACTTTCCCGGAGGAACTGACCCGGAAACTGAAGCATATGTTTGCCCTGGTGGAGGAAACCTTAGACGTCATGTGCAACAACCTGGCCGTGGAATACAAAACGGTAAACGCCAAAAAAGCCTATGAAATGGAAAAAGCCATCAACGATTACCGGACTGTCCTGAAACAGGAACACTTGATTGCCATTGAAGAGAAAAAATACGATTACCCCACCGGCATCCTCTACAATGACATGTTTTCCGAATGCGAGAAAATCGGCGACTTTGCCATTAACGTCACTCAGGCGGTCAAAGAAATCGGATATGACGAATAACACAGGCGGTAAAACGCAGGCTTACTCCTGATTTTTTACCGTCTTTTTTGCAAATTCTACAAAATGGTATTTATATTGTTTACACTTACTTTAGGAGCTGCTTCTTTAGGTTGAGGTTGCATGGCTTTAATTGTCCGTTTGACCCAAGTGCCTTTTGTAACTACCGATAGACTTTATACAAAAAAAAGAAGTGGACTGCCGTACACACCTATCAGGTATCACCAAACACCTACATATACACGATGTTATCTGTACTTTGTATATATACTCTCTAAATTGGCTATTTCGATAGGCAAAACACTTCTTATAATATGTCCGCTCCGAAGAACATCACAAAGATAGCAATTTCTATTAGCTACCAATATGTTACAGACAAAATACTACCGACTCTCAGATAGGGGTGGTTTTTTGAATGTCCTCAAGCTCTCGTCTATTTGTACTACACATGAACTAAAGTGGTTGGCATAAAGCAAAAGACGAGATTTATTTTGGTTAAATTATACTAAGTATCCTATATATTGGCTACCTTTATCTCAAGAGACAAGATAAAATTTAAGGTGCTAATATGATTTTAGAAGAATGTGTATTAACAAAAGAAAATAATAAGTATTGGAATCAGTTAATTGCTAAACAATTTCCTGTTTTACATGATTCAGACGATATGAAATATTTGTCTTTAAAAGAATATATTACAGAAATTCCTCATAAATTCTATAATCACAAGCTGTATGAAGAGTATTATTCTTTTTTGACATCTTTGTCTCAAAATGTACCAGAGCTATTATCTGATTTTTTCAATAAAGAAGCACACAAACTTAATATCGCTTTTGAGACATTAAATACGATCAATAAACAACCGATTCATGATAAAACAATAAATAATTCTAACGAGTTAGAAGTTATCAGGTTTATTGAGAATCACATACATTACAATTATCTCCAGCTGATCGAGTGCACTTATTATCCTTTTATTCTTCTTGTTGCCAAATATCATAGAAGTAAAAGAGTAAAATCCTTTGATGGCTTAGACGTGTATAATTGCACTGAAGAACTGAATACAACTTCATTTGGCTATTTAAAGAAGTGCTATCACAATACTATTAGAAATGGTATAGCTCATGGTGATTTTACATATACATCAACCGGTATAACTTATAAAGGTAAGAAAGGAATACCATACTCTATCTATCGCGAAGAAATAATTTTTTTATTTGATAACATGGTAGATTATTGTAATGCTATGGCTATTGCAATAAAATGCTTCATGATTACTCATCATGATTATTGTCATAGTAACGACCTTAAATTTCCAAAATCAAATCTCATTCATGAACTGAAAGCCCAGGCGAACACCCCTCAATGGGAAATAATAGATTGCTTAGAGAGTTCCACTATAAACGACATGAAACAATTAAGCATATTTGCTTATGACAAGTTATTAAATTTAGAAGGTGTAAATTATTATGGGCTAAGGACGGCTATTCTTGCAGAGTATTTTGCTCCTGGTTATGATAGATACTTTATTAGTTTTCAGTCTAAATATAGCAACCTGCCTGGTTGGGGTGCATATTTAGGAAACATATTGAAGAAAGGCAGAATCAAAAACTCTTTAGAAGCCTATCAAGGAGTCTTAGATGAAAACTTATTATTTTTTATCCCCAAATGGAATTTACCCAAATTTATTATAAAGCTTTATACGATAGGACTTTTATTTAAAGAAAACTGGAAACTATGGAAATGTAAACGGCAACAGAAATTTGTAATCAGAGAAACTAATATTCATAGAAAGCCACAACAGTATTTATGTATAAATGATGCCAGAGTATATTTAAATACGGAAGACATTGATGACGTAATGTCAATTATTTATTCTAAGTATCGAGAAATAATCCATAGCGTTATAAAATCCTCCAAAAAAAACTTTAGAAGATTTAGCCTCAATAAATTGCTGCCAGTTAGATACATTCGTATTTATATATATGATTCGGATATGCGACTTCGACAATATCATAAAACTGGATTGAAAGATTCTCTTATCTGCACAATAGGCATAAACACCACAAAGCGTATAAAGAATATAGAGATACTTGGAGGAACACTCGAAAAATTTGGTAAATATAGAATTGTTTGGAATAAGAGTTGGCTTTCAAGCAACAAGTCGGGGGACGAAAATTTTGCTTATGATTGACATCCTTTCGAAGATTTATTAGAAAATAATTTATGTCATTAAATGTTTAATATAATATTCAAGATAGAAATCTTGACATCCAAATGTCACATATTTCCAGTCTTTTAATTTTTCGTAGAAGTCATCATTACTATTACTTAGGTTTATAACAAACATAAGTTGCTCCAAATTCAAGAACCAGCTATTAAAAAATGGATGATTATCACCTGAAGATGTATAATATTTGATTAGTTGATTTTGCTTTTCTTTCAACTTGTCAAACTTTTTAGTAATATCATTGAGCATTTTTTTATCTAATTCCGTATTATCAAAACTCACAGTAAAGTAATATTTGCATAGTTCATACAAAATCTGTTTAGTCATTTCTCGATCTTGAATAGCTCCGAAATTAGTAAATGTAAGCGTTACATTTTCAATTGTGCGTTGGTTCCAATTCAGTCTTGATGATATTTTGCCGCCATTAAGGTCAATATATCCTTCTGACTTTAATATAGATTCCGTTCGCATACATTGCAATTGAGAATCTAAAATGCTATTAGATAAATCAATAATTATCTGGAATTCCTCTCCAGACTTTGATTTTCTTGTTAAGCTTTTCTTCTTGGATTCTATTAAAACAATCCCACTGGTTGATTCAATCACTATATCACACTCTCCTTCTCCTTGTGAAGCCATATATTTCCCCCAAGATGATGATATATTATGCTCATCCAATTTATACTTAATGAAGTTTTCAATAATTGAGCCTACTGTACTATCAATGTTTTTACATAAAGGCCGTAACGCAATCATAAGAGCTTCATAGAATCCCCATGAGCCTATTGTTTTAGGAATAATTGCAAATTTTCCTCCTCTACATTTTATCAATGGTTTAATCCAATATGTGATTTGTTTACTATCTAACGGATTTAAGTATTCAATATTAAGAGAATCACAATCTTGGCTAATTACATCAAATATTTTATCTAATGATTCTTTTTTTATGTTTAATCTCATTTCATATCTAAAGAAAGAAACAAACTTGTTGTACTGCGCATGGAATAGAACAAAATCAAGAACTTGTAAATAATCGGTTAAAGAAAATGGCAAAGAAGTACTGTTTATTGATTCGGAGAGTCTATTTATAATATAATGACAAACCTCTTTAGTATAAGAAGAGGATGTTTGAGGTAAATTGAATATACTCTCTTTTAAAATTAAATCTTTAAAAAATTGTATTGGTGTTCGGTCTCTATGAAATATATCTTCCCAAATACTATACGGTTGGACAGGATATAGTACAAAACACATAGTTGTAGCAACATGAATAATTTCTTGAAAATCTTTATTTATTCTAGGATAGATTGCACCTTCCTCCTTAACATACCTAAACCCTAAATTAATTAAATAATTATACGGTTTCTCTAATTGAATATCCTGAAGCATTAGTTGATTACCTTGTTTCGGGATAATATATCTATCAAATTCTTTGACATATTTTAATTGAGATAGAATGCCTTCAATGAACCTAGCGCCTCCTATTTTTTTAATTTTCTTGGTTAGGTATTTATAGACACTATCTAAATTCTCAATTATCAAGGAAGTATTATCTACATATACTTTTGCTCCATAAGTTCGTAAGCTTAAGGCACATTTAGCTCTATCAATTTCTTTGCTATGATAGCCAATATTATTTTCAACCAATGATTTACTAACTGCTAAATAGTTTTTAATATTTAAAATAACATCAGTCCATCGAAGATCGTCTAAAGGAATAAATTTATTAATATTACTTCCTACAACAGCATTTAGTAGCACAAGAATATCAATATATTGTTTGTAGTTTTTTTGCTCAATAATTTCCTTGTATATAAGTGCTTTTTTTAACTTGTCTATTTCATAGTATGTAATATACTCTGCAGTATCAGTAGATAAATATTTCTTGATATTATCACTGAGAGTATCCGTGATTTGGGATGCAAAAAAAGAGTTAGATTTACTTTTTATCTTTAAAGCTTCATATTGCCCTTGAAGGTGCATATCTGCAGAAATAGTTGGAGATACGTTATCACATAGCTTAATGAAATCAGATAAGTTCACATCCATATTATGCTAATATTATTTACTTATAAAAGTAGTAATTATTTTACAAGATCAATTCTAAAGAGGAGAAATCTCGGGTTTATTCTGCACGAATCATATCCGATAAAGTCTTGGATATCGTGTTTAATGCGGAACATTATAAGTTCTCTACTACAGCTCTTGAGCAAAAAAATTGTATATTATAATTATCTGATAGTTGCATTTTTACTCATTGGGTTTGAGACGAATAAAAATTCCTCGATAATCCTGTGTTTATAGGTATTGTCTCAATATCAAGAAATCTAAGCCTCTTTTTGCGTTCCTCTACAAAATTATATCCCCAACGGATAGCATCCGTTTCTTTTGCCCATAAATAATAGGCAGTCCCGAACCAGGCATCCTTCTTCTCACAAAAGACCGGATGGGTCAGAATATCTCCCCGGTATTCCTGGGTGTGAAACATCACCTGATTCATTTCGTTAACCACTTGTTAAAGATATATATCTGCTTAATTTATAAGGGCACAGAAAATTTCCTACTAAAAAACGTTTTGCAATATTTCTTTCTCTTCCCGGCACTGAACTCCTCCGGTTTGTTTTATACATTCATAAAATTATTCTACTTTTGCACCGTCAAATCATATGTGTACCGACCGAACACAAACCGGTTGTACATGGATATTAAAACACAAGCATTATGGCACAGGAAGATGTATTTAAAAAATTGGTAGCCCACTGCAAAGAATACGGATTTGTTTTTCCGTCATCGGACATATATGACGGCCTGGGGGCTGTGTATGACTACGGGCAGTACGGCGTGGAATTGAAAAACAATATCAAGAGATACTGGTGGGAATCCATGGTCCGGTTGCACGAAAACATCGTCGGGATTGATTCCGCCATTTTCATGCACCCCACCATCTGGAAAGCTTCCGGCCACGTGGATGCTTTTAACGACCCGTTGATTGACAACAAAGATTCCAAAAAACGATACCGGGCGGATGTGCTCATCGAAGACCAGATTGCGAAATACGAGGAGAAGATAGAAAAGGACGTAGAAAAAGCCCGCAAGCGCTTTGGCGAGAAATTTGACGAAGCGCTGTTCCGCCAGACCAATCCCCAGATTCTGGAACATGCACGCAAACGCGACGCCCTCCACGAAAGGATGTCCAACGCCTTGAACAACAACGACCTGAACGAGGTACGCCAGATTATCTTAGATGAAAAAATCGTGTGCCCGATTTCAGGGACCTGCAACTGGACGGAAGTACGCCAGTTCAACCTGATGTTTGCCACCGAAATGGGTTCCACTGCCGAAGGTGCCAGTAAAATCTACCTGCGTCCCGAAACGGCACAGGGCATCTTTGTGAATTTCCTGAATGTTCAGAAAACTGGACGCATGAAAATTCCTTTCGGAATAGCACAAATCGGTAAGGCGTTCCGGAACGAAATCGTAGCCCGGCAGTTCATTTTCCGGATGCGCGAGTTCGAGCAAATGGAAATGCAGTTCTTCGTGCGTCCCGGCTCCGAATTGGAATGGTTCAAAAAATGGAAAACCACCCGGATGCGCTGGCATCAGTTGCTCGGCTTCGGCGAAGAAAATTACCGTTTCCACGATCACGAAAAACTGGCCCATTATGCAAATGCGGCCACAGACATCGAATACAGGTTTCCTTTCGGTTTCAAAGAAGTGGAAGGTATTCATTCCCGCACCGACTTCGACCTGTCGCAACATCAGAAATTCTCGGGCAAAAAAATCCAATATTTCGACACCGAACTGAACGAATCGTACGTTCCCTATGTCATTGAAACCTCCATCGGTGTGGACCGGATGTTCCTGCAAATCATGTCAGCCGCCTATTGCGAAGAGGACCTGAGCAAGGACGGGAAACAGGATTCGCGCATAGTCCTTCGCCTGCCGGCAGCCCTTGCCCCGGTGAAAATGGCCGTGATGCCTTTGGTGAAAAAAGACGGTCTCCCGGAAAAAGCCCAGGAAATCATGGACCTGCTGAAATACGATTTCAACTGCCAGTACGACGAGAAAGACTCCATCGGCAAACGCTACCGCCGGCAAGATGCCATCGGTACACCGTTCTGCATCACCATCGACCATCAGACCCTGGAAGATAACGCTGTCACCATCCGCGACCGTGACACTATGCAACAGGAACGCGTTGCCATCGACCGGCTTTCCGGCATCCTGAAAGAAAAATGCGACATGCAGACTTTACTCAGAAAAATAAACGGGTAATCTCACAATTCCCAAATGCGGTAATGCCCGACAATAATAATAGACTAAGAAAAAGTCCCGGCAATCAAATTCCGAGACTTTTTTCTTTCCCCATACTGGAAAAAAGGTCTGCAAACTTTCGCAGCAGGTGCATTCAACAAATCGGCCTATTTCATTGAAAAAGGGATCACCCGTTCCTTCTGGTTGGTGAACGGCGAGGAATAGTTATTAAAATACATTTCACATGGCGTCTGGTTCAGTCTTACAAAAAAAATTCTTCCGCAGCGTACACCGACAGCAAACCCCATTATGAACTATTAGACGGTTTACGGGGCGTAGCTGCGTATTGGTGTTGTGGTATCACGTATACAAAGGTTTCGCGTTCGCCGGGGGGACTCCGGTGGTGGGAGGACCCAATCACGGTTATTTGGCAGTGGATTTCTTTTTCATGCTGTCCGGTTTTGTCATCGGGTATGCCTATGACGACCGTTGGAAGAGCCATCTGACCTTAGGCAACTTTTTCGGTTGATAAGACTCCATTCCATGGTGATGCTGGGCGCGTTGTGGGGGGCCGTCTGCTTTTTCCTGCAAGGAAGCACGCAATAGGACGGTACACACGTATCCGTACCAACGGTGATGGTTGCATTGCTGTGTGCTCTGTTCCTCATTCCGGTCGTGCCGGAAGCAGGCTGGGACGTGCGTAGCAACGGCGAAGCCTTTCCACTGAACGGTCCTGTATGGTCGCTTTTTTTCGAGTACATCGGCAACCTGCTTTACGCCCTGTTTCTCGTCCCACACATCGGGAGTGAAGGAAAAGTCTGTCTTTCCCAATTTTCAGGTTATTTTTATCTCCTGCCGACACAAAAGCCCGTCCCCGTAGTATCTTCAGGCCTGAAATTTGCCGGGGATTGGCCTCTATAGGTCCGGTACTCCTCCGGTCGCCACCGCAGGAGTACCGCACCAATACCGCTCCACATCCGCACCAATACCGCTCCACATCCGCAGCGATGCAAGACAAACCCCGGCGTATGTCACGATATGAACCGCTTCCCCAGAGGATGCCGGATAAAAAGGAGAGTACCGGAAGACCCGGAATCATACCGCAGAGCTTTACTTCGGGTCTCCTTTTTTCCTGAAATCTTCCGGATAGTCGACCGGATTAATCACCCTGCCTCCTTTCACACGCACCCAGGTTCTCACCCCATGCCGTCCCTCGGTCATCTCAATCACACGCGCCCCGTTGGGCAGGTCATTGTACACGGTATTTCCCCCGGTGTAACGCCCATACCCCAATAAAATTCCTTTCCAGTCCACAACATAATCGTTATCATGGTCATGCCCCACAAATATCCCGACTATATCTTTCTGTTCTTTCATGGCAGCAAACATACCGCTATTCAGCGCCGGAGCACAGGCTTTTTCCATCCGGGTACCAACCAGCACGGCTTCCTCATCGCCGGCCGCCTGATTGTATTCCGGCAGAGGGATGTGGAAAAAAGCCAAAGAGGGCAACGGCCGTCCCCCGTTAGCTTCGGTATACTTCCGGCTGTTGTCGCGGTACCACGCTATCTGGTCCGGTTTTAAAAAGTCATATCCCCTGACTCCTTTCACCGAGGAATAGGAATGGGAGTCAAAACAATACAACACGAGAGCCGCCTTGTCCCCGCGGGAAGATTTCACGGGTAATATAAAATTGGTCTCTCCGCTGATTCCATCCGCCCGAGCAGTCAGATTGTAAGGTATCGTCCGGATGACTTCCAACAATTCCCCGCGGGACATTCCCTGTTCATCATCGTGATTTCCACAGACCACCCCGAAAGGGATTTTCCGTTCGGCTACCAATTCCAACACAGTCCTCATCCCCCTCCTCTGCCGGGGCGGAATAAATGACATCTCCCGTAAAAATGACAAAATCGGGCTTTTCCACCTCCAACACTTCGTTTATCCGCTCCAACGCAATATCTGAAGCAGGATCCCCGTATCTGAAATGCACGTCGGTAAACTGTACAATCTTAAATTTCCCCTCGCGGTTAAATCTCAGTTCCGGACCTCCCGCCTCCGCCAGCCGGCCCATACACCAAGTCAGTAAAAACATCACTGCAATTCGTTTCATCAGCATATTCATTTATTGGATTCACCCATAAAGATACAATAAAATCAACATCCGGGAAAGGCGCTCAAAATACATGGACCGAACAGAACGACAAAAGATTACCTTATTCCTTTACTTTTTCCGGCCGGGTACGTATACCTGAAACCGGAAAATGGTTTCAATTTAATCACAAGAAGATGAAGAAAAAAGCGGCAATTGCGTTGTTGGTTGTGCTGACGGCCGGGATTTGCGTACAGGCGCAAAAGGTGAATGTGGTTTCTGTGTCGCAGGAGCGGGACACCCACAATTTCTACACTTTGATGAAAGAGGCTTTTCCATTGGCTTTCAAAGACCCGGCGGCACCCCGTTTTATCTTCTTTGACGACAACAAAAACTTTCTTTTCGGAATCGGCGGTTATGTCCAGATGAATGCAGCGTATGATTTCAATGGTTTGCCGGATTACAATTCGTTCATCACATCGCAGATTGCCCCCAACGGAGAACAATCCGGGGCGAGCTACGGCATGACACTGGAGCAATCGACACTGTTTTTTAAACTGCTCGGGAATACAAGGGCCGGAAGGTTGGTTTCTTACATAGAAATGCAATTTGAAGGACCGGACAATACCCCGAAATTACAGCAAGCTTTCGTGCAATTCAAAGGTCTCACCGCAGGAAAAGCGTGGAGCACATTCGGAGACATGACATCGGTACCCGCCACCATCGACCAGGAGGGGCCGGGCAGTGCCATCGAGGTGCGCCAGCCGATGATTCGCTACACTGTTCCGTTCTCCGCCCGTTTCCAAGCCTCACTGGCTTTAGAGTATGCAGAACCTTCCTACACCACAGGCAACCACGCCAAAAGCATCCGCCAAAAGATCCCGGACATTCCCCTCAACATCCGGTATACCCTGAAAAACAACGGGCATCTGCAAGCCGCAGCCATCCTGCGAAACATCAGTTACGGGAATGCGGTGACGGACAAGGACAAAATACGTACAGGCTGGGGCGTAACGGGCAGCGGAAACATTCCCCTGAATAAAAACAACCGTTTTATGTTCCAGGGGGTGTACGGACAGGGAATCGCCCATTACATTCAGGACATCAGTGTGCTGGGGTATGACCTGATTCCCGGCAACCACACAGAAGGAAAACTTATCGCTCCCACGGTATGGGGCGTTTTCGGAGCCATACAGCACAATTGGAATCCCCGTCTTTATTCCTCACTGATTTACAGTTACACCCGGATGCAAACCCGCAAAACGCTGACGGCCACCGCTTATAAATACGCCCAATATGCTGCAGCCAACCTCCTCTGGATGTTTACGGAATTCGGCACGACGGGCATAGAGTATGAATACGGCCGCCGGACCAATTTCGACAGCCGCTACGGGAATGGCAACCGGATAAATATCATGGTTCAGTACCGGTTCTGAGCGGCAGGACCTTCCTGTTACCCGCCATTTTCATCCGTCGGGAAGGGAAGGTGCAGACAGGCTAAAACCGCCCTGCGGTCCCGGATGAGCTGCTGCTGTAACCCCTGGGTATCATTAAATCTGCGTTCTCCTCTCAGGCGGGCAACCAAAACGATGTGCAGTTCCCGGCCATAAATATCCTGATGAAAACCGAAGATATGCACTTCTATCCGGGCAATACCGGAACTGCTCACCGTTGGCCGGACACCGATATTGAGCATTCCGCCATACGTTTCCTCCCCCACCCTCACTTTCACGGCATACACCCCGGAGGCCGGCAGTTGTTTCCGGATGTCTTTCAACTGTATATTGGCAGTCGGGAAGCCCAGCGTGCGGCCGATTTTATCACCCTCCGTCACCTTGCCGGACAGGGTATAGGAATAGCCCAGGAATTCGTTTGCACGGGCAATATCCCCTCTTTGCAGGGCATTCCGGATTTTAGTGGAACTGATGTTGATTTGATGTTCCTCATAGACTTCCTCCTGTTCCAAATAAAAACGGTACCGAGCCGACAACTCCTTCAACCGCTCGAAAGTGCCTTCCCTATTTTTACCGAAGCGGTGGTCATAACCGATAATCAATCCAGTTATTCCCAAACAGTCCACCAAAATATGCCGGACAAACTCATCGTATTCCAGGTCGGCCAGCGAACGGGTAAACGGAAGGATGACAAGGTGTTCCACCCCCAAGGCATCGAGGATTTCCGCTTTTTCCTCCAAAGAAGTCAGGATGCCGGGTGCTTCTTCCTGCGGATACAACACTTCACGCGGATGGGGCTCAAAACTGATGATAACCGTCTCTCCCTGCAAGCGGCCTGCCACTTTCTTTAAGGATTCTATCACCTGAACATGCCCTTTGTGTACACCGTCAAAACTGCCGATGGTGACCACTGGGCGAAGGATATGTATATTTTCCGTTCCGTAATGAATCTGCATTCCTACTTTCATTCTTCTGTTCCGCATGCAAAAATAAGAAATTGTAAAACAGGAACAGCGGTTATAGCCTTTTATTTGAAATTCCGCTACAACCGCTGTTCTTTTTTATCCGGAAACGCCCCGTCTATCCGCACTTGGAATAACCGCAGGTTTTACAGGTCAGGCAACCTTCCTGATAAACCAACGGAGCACCGCAATGTTCGCATTTTTCACCGGTAGCCTCTGTTCCGTTCGGTATGTATTTCTTCAATGCTCTTTCAACACCGTTTTTCCAGGTATTGATATTCTCATTGTCAAATTCCATGGAAGCTACCAATTCCACTGCCTGATGAACGGGCATACCGTGACGCAACACTCCGGAAATGAGTTTCGCGTAGTTCCAGTATTCCTTGTCAAATTTGTAAGACAACCCTTCCACCGTGGTCTTGAATCCGCGTTTGTTCTGGAACTGGAAGTCGTAACGGGAATTTCTTTCCTCGTCATAATGTTTGACAATCTTACCGGAAACCACTGCTTTAGGGAGCATAATCCCCTCTTCATCATCGGCGATACCTGTAAAGATTTCGTAAGGACGTCCGTTATACAAACCGATAAAGGCAATCCATTTCTCCTTGTTATTCTGGAAACGAACCACATCGGCATCCAGTTCCATCGGTCGTTTTGCCGGCATTTCTGCCTCAGGAGAGGCTGCTTGTTTTTTATCTTTGTTAGACACCAGGACACCGGCACGCGAACCGTCCCGATAGACCGTACATCCCTTGCATCCGCTCTTCCAAGCCTCGATATAAAGCTGTCCCACCAATTCCTCGGTCACATCCGAAGGCAGGTTGACGGTAACGCTGATGGAATGGTCCACCCATTTCTGCACCTGTCCCTGCATCCGAACCTTAGCCACCCAATCGATGTCATTGGAAGTAGCTTTATAGTAGGGAGATTCGGCCACCAACTGGTCGATTTCTTCATCGGAATAGTGCTTAGTCGTATCGTACCCGTTGATTTTCATCCATTCGGAGAATTTATGGTGGAATACGATAAATTCCTCGTAACTGTCGCCCGATTCATCGACGAAATCAATCCGCACATTCTGGTCATTCGGATTCACTTTTCTTCTGCGTTTGTAGACGGGCAGGAAAACGGGCTCGATTCCCGAAGTCGTCTGGGTCATCAGACTGGTAGTTCCGGTAGGAGCAATAGTCAGACAAGCGATATTACGACGTCCGTACTTCACCATATCCGTATATAAATCGGCATCCGCTTCTTTGAGGCGTCTGATGAAAGGATTGTTTTCCTCTCTGCGGGTTTCATAAATTTTGAAGCTGCCACGGTCTTTGGCTAAATATACGGATGCGCGGTAAGCCTCCACGGCCAGTGTCCTCTGTATATCCACTGCAAAATCAATGGCATCATCGCTGCCATAGCGCAAACCGAGGGCAGCCAGCATATCGCCCTCAGCAGTGATACCCACTCCGGTACGGCGTCCTTCTTTGGCTTTCTGCTTGATTTTTTCCCACAAACGGATTTCCACGCCTTTCACCTCGTCCGTTTCGGGGTCTGCGTGTACTTTATCGAGGATGGCATCAATTTTTTCCAACTCAAGGTCAATGATGTCATCCATGATACGCTGTGCAACAGCTATATGTTTTCTGAACAGGGGAAAATCAAAGAAAGCCCCTTTGGTGAAGGGATTCTGTACGTAGGAATAAAGATTTATGGCCAACAGGCGGCAGGAATCATACGGACACAACGGAATTTCTCCGCAAGGATTGGTAGAAACGGTACGGTATCCTTTATCCGCATAGCAATCGGGTACACTCTCGCGGATGATGGTGTCCCAGAAGAGGATTCCCGGTTCTGCCGATTTCCAGGCATTATGCACGATCTTATTCCACAATTGTTTGGCATTGATGTTCTTGGTATATTTCGGATCGTCGGAATACACCGGATATTTCTGCAGATATTCCTGTTCATTGATCACCGCCCGCATGAACTCGTCATCAATTTTTACAGATACGTTGGCTCCGGTCACTTTCCCTTCTGTCATTTTTGCATCAATGAAACTTTCGGAATCAGGGTGATTGATGGAAACGCTCAGCATCAAGGCTCCGCGCCGTCCGTCCTGGGCTACCTCCCGGGTGGAATTGGAATAACGTTCCATGAAAGGTACGATACCGGTGGAAGTCAACGCCGAATTTTTCACCGGCGAGCCTTTGGGACGGATATGGGATAAATCATGTCCGACTCCACCGCGGCGTTTCATCAGCTGCACCTGTTCCTGGTCGATTTTCATCACCCCGCCGTAGGAATCGGAAGGTCCCTCATTACCTATGACAAAACAATTGGAAAGGGAAGCAATCTGAAACTCGTTGCCGATACCGGTCATCGGCCCTCCCTGGGGCACGATATATTTAAAATCGCGCAACACTTCAAAAATATCGTCTTCGCTCAACGGATTCGGATAACGGTTTTCTATCCGGGCAATCTCTCCCGCCAGGCGACGGTGCATATCATCCGGATTCTTTTCAAAAATATTTCCATAAGAATCTTTCAAAGCATACTTATTTACCCAAACCCGGGCTGCCAACTCATCCCCGTTGAAGTAAGTCAGTGAACTCTGAAAAGCTTCTTCCTGCGTATACGTTTCCCGCTCTTTCATTACATGTTCATTCATAGCCTGTTATTTTTTTATTCGATTATTCTGCAATAGGACGTTGCAAAGATATAGAAAAAGAGGATTAATCTGAAAACTTTCAAACAACATTTTTATCAAAGTTTTCCAAAATAAAATATTAAATCACTAATAATCAAATATTTGAATTCAACACTAAATACAGAAAGTTTTCCAAAATAATATTCTGAATATAAATAAAATTTAAAAAAAACAAATATCCAGGAAAATATCTGTTTATTTTATACTCATTTTCTTCCGAACATTTATTCTTGTTTCCTCCTTTGCCGTACCTATTTCCTAAATAGCCTTCCGGATGAATTTCCCGCAAAAAAACCTCTGATTCACCTTCCATAAATCACCCCGTTTATTTTTTACTTTTCATTTTTTTGACTTATCTTTGCGACTCCCATCGGGTATGGGAGAGTATTAATTTTTTAAATTAAAAAAATGGCTACAAAAATCAGATTAGCAAGACACGGACGTAAAGGACGTCCATTCTACCATGTAGTGGTAGCAGACAGCAAAGCACCGCGCGATGGTCGTTACATTGAAAAAATCGGAACTTATGATCCGAACACCAATCCGGCTACTATCGAGCTCAAATTTGACAGAGCATTGTATTGGTTACAGGTAGGTGCACAACCAACTGAAACAACCACCAGAATTTTGTCATACAAAGGTGTATTATTGAAAAAACACTTGCTGGAAGGCGTAAAGAAAGGTGCTTTTGATGAAGCTGCTGCCGAAGCCAAATTCGAAGCCTGGGTGAAAGAAAAAAATGCAAAGATTCAGGCAAAAATCCAGAAACTGGCTCAAGCCGGCGATTCTGTAGCTAAAGCTCGTCTGGAAGCTGAAGCTAAAGTACGCGCTACTAAGGAAGAAGCCATTGCAAAGAAAAAAGCTGAATTAGCTGCTGCAGAAGCTGCTAAGAAAGCAGAAGAGGAAGCAGCTGCCGCTCCGGCAGAAGAGACTGCTGAAACTGAGGCCCCGGCTGCAGAATAACTTCTTTGCAATGATCACACGGGAAGATTGCATTAAAATAGGCGAAGTAACCAAAACCCACCACCTGGACGGGAGTGTAATTATTTCAACAAACAGCAATCTGCTCGAAAAATATGCAGATAAACCGGTGTTCCTCCAATTGGACGGGGCACCGGTTCCTTTTTTTATTTCCGAAAACGGATTAAATCCCAGAAACCATACTTCTTATATTGTTAAATTCGATTATGTAGATACACTGGCCCAAGCCGAACGCTTAACGGGATGTGATGTTTTGCTTGAAAAAACATTGCTGGAAGGAGAAGAGGAAGAAATGGAAGAGGATATCTATTGCTTAATCGGGTTTCAGGTAAAAGACCGGGTTTCAAGTGCCGAGGGGGAGGTAACGGACGTTGCTGATTATTCAGGCAATATTGTACTTACTCTGGCCATTTCAGGCAAAGAGGTCCTTTTACCCTTTTCCGGACATTATATCACAGATGTGGATATGAAACACCACCGGCTGGAAGTCCAGATTCCACCGGAACTGACAGAATTGAATTAATTTCTGAATATACTGACAAATAACAGGATATTCAAAAAGGTAACAATTCCTCCCAAAATATAAAGTACCCACTTAGTTGAAGCCTGATTTTTATATTTGCCCATCACTTTTTCAGAAGAGGTAAGGTATACTTGCAGAAAAATAGTAACCGGCAACTGGATACTCAGAACCATCTGAGAGTATATCAACCCCATAAACGGATTGGAAACCAGCATAATCACCAAGAGCGCCACCACCAGCGACAGCAATACTCCCAAACGGGAATGAATGTCTTTGATGTCATAAGGTTCCCGGAAAATCCCCGCAAAAATCGAACCGGCCGCCATTCCTGAGGTGATTGTCGAAGCAACTCCGGCAAATAACAGTGCCACCGCAAAAATGACCGCAGCATGATTTCCCAGAAGGGGTTGCAATAATACGCTGGCATCCTGCAATTCGTTCACAGAACTGCCATTCCTGAAAAAAACAGCCGCAGCCAATAGAATCATGGCACTGTTGATAGCCCAACCGATCATCATGGAAAAGAAAGTATCCCAGAATTCATAGCGTAATTGTTTACGAATCACCCGGTCGTCTTTCAGGTTCCATTGGCGGCTCTGGATGATTTCCGAGTGCAAAAACAGGTTGTGCGGCATAACCACAGCCCCCAGGACACTCATGATTACGACCATTGACCCTGAAGGAAAAGAAGGAGTAACCCAGGCCCGGGCTGCCTCTCCCCAGTCGATATGTACCAAAGAAAGTTCGTAGATGAAAGACAGGCCTATGATAGAAACAAAAGCAATAATCCAACGCTCAATTACCCGATAGGAGTTGGTGAAAAGCATGATTGTGACAAAAACCGTTACCAGAATAGCCCCTATTCTTACCGGTATCCGGAACAGCATCTCCAAAGCAATGGCCCCACCCAGAATTTCCGCTAATGATGTAGATACAGACGCCCCCATAGCCGTCCACAACATCCCCCGGGCATAGGGAGGGCGGATGAATTTTGCAGTCGCCTCCGAAAGGCACAAACCTGTTGCAATCCCCAAATGAGCCACATTATGCTGCAGAATAATCAGCATCACTGTAGACAGTGACACCATCCACAGTAAAGTGTAACCATAATCTGCTCCGGCTGCCAGATTGGATGCCCAGTTACCAGGGTCTATAAATCCCACGGTAACCAACAATCCCGGACCAATGTATTTTAATATCTCGAGTCCTCCGAACCGCGGCTGGTGTCTGTCCGCATGTAAAAATCTCCGGATAAAACCGAATCCCATCTTTACTCAGGTTTTGTATTATTGTTTCTTATATGCAAAAATACGGAATAATCGGTAAAGTATTTATCATCATTTTATAGTATTCATGAGTAATGGATACAATCCTGTCAAAACCACCATAGTTGCGGTCACCGTCCGGTTTACGCCAACGGCTTTCCGGTAATCTTTTTCGGTTAATTCACGGTCACAGTCGCCAATGTAAGGTTTTCCGACCAGAATTCCATGATAGACATGTGCCCCTCCGAACCGGCAATTCAGGATTCCCGCCATCGCAGCTTCCGGGAAACCAGCATTCGGACTGGCATGCATGCGGCCATACCGCAGCACAAACCGCACAAGCCCGGGACGATACGCTATACCCACCATCAACAAGGCAGTCAGACGAGCCGGTATATAATTCAGTACATCGTCCAAACGGGCTGACCAGCAACCGAATTGCCTGTAACGTTCATCTTTATAGCCAATCATGGAATCGAGAGTATTCACCATTTTATACGCCATCATAGCAGGAAAACCACCCAGTGCATAATAAAATAAGGGTGCCACCACACCGTCACTCAGGTTTTCAGCCATGGTTTCCAGTACCGCAGTATAAATTTCTTTGACCGACAGTTGGGAAGTATCCCTGCCGACAATCCAGGAAAGACGTTTACGCCCTGCTTCAATCCCCTGTTCTTTTAATGTTTTTATCACTTCCCCGCCTTCCTGTATCAGGCTACGGCTTGCCAAACCATAAAAAACAAAAACGGCAGCCACGGTAATATAGCACCACATTCCGGCAAACCCCGCACCACACCCTATCGTCCAAGCCACTACAAATACAACCGCAGGATAAAGCAAAGCTATAACCGCACCTTTTAATTGCCGATAGGCCCCACAATTCCAATGCTTCTCCACCCACGCAATCATATATCCGAAACCCACTACGGGATGGGGCAACCAACGGGGGTCACCCAAAAGCGAATCAAGCACATAGCCCGCCACAAGGGAAAATATCATCACATATACAAAATCCATGTGGCAAAATTATCCTTTTTATCTATAATTAAAAATGCACCCCAAAAGCCATATCTGGAATTTTCGGAGTGCATTCATTTTTACGCCAAAATAATTATTCTTTTTTTATCATCTCAAAGAAACCGCTGATTTCCTGCTGGTCTATTGCCTGGCGCACATTAAAACGTTTCACCTGGTCTTCGTAACCGCTTTTGCTCAGTTTGATTTCTATTTGCACATCCCGGGAATTCTCATACGTCAATCCCAGAATATTAAATGAACGAGTTTCCTCGAAAGGAGTGGTCATCAAATACAATTCATTCGTATTTTTTACCTCTGCCGGGACACTTGATATTACTCGCCAATAGATACGTGCCCCACGCGGGTCAGAATCGAAAAACCAACGTATCACCGTACGCTCCAATGCTGTTCCTCCCGGATTATCACGCGAAACCACTTTATCTGCTTCTCCTGCCATAATCGTCGGGTCTTTTTCGTATGCACTCTGTGATACAGGTTTTCTCAATGATTTTACGGGCGTACAACTCATATTACACATCATACAAATAATTACCCAACTCCATAATACTGCATAACCCATATTTACTATTCTCTTATTCATCATCATATTTTATTTTATCTGTTATCTTTCTTTTTTTACCATCTCAAAGTAGCTACTAATCTCCTGCTGGTCTATTGCCTGGCGCACATTAAAGCGTTTTACCTGGTCTTCGTAGCCGCTTTTGCTCACTTTGATTTCTATCTGTACATCCTGGGAATTCTCATACGTCAATCCCAGAATATTAAATGAACGAGTTTCCTCGAAAGGAGTGGTCATCAAATACAATTCATTCGTATTTTTTACCTCTGCCGGGACACTTGATATTACTCGCCAATAGATACGTGCCCCACGCGGGTCAGAATCGAAAAACCAGCGTATTACCGTACGCTCCAAATCAGTCTGGCCTGCTTTGTCACGTGTCACTCGTTCGCCTGCTTTTTCTACATTCACCGTCGGATCATCCGATTTCATAGGCAGGTAATATTGCTCAAACTTCGGCTTCGTCATTGCTCCCGTTGCGGCATCAATGGCAAAACCCGGTATTCCTCCCAACCAAATATTCCACAGGGTTGTAGCATTAAACTTCTTTTTAACAGTAACACTTCCAGGTTCATATCCTTCAGCCGTTGCCGTAATCTGCGTCGGTCTGAAACCACGCTTTACACGCACTTGTGCAGGTAAATAAATGTTCGGATACATCTTGTTGCCCACTGTAAGAGTCACAGGTTTCTTTACTTCATCATTCATAACCATAATCCGTGCTTTTGAACCATTGAACATGGTTGCACACGATGAGAGCAGCACAACACCAATAAAAACTAAAATACTCTTCATTTATTTAATAATTTGGTGCCTGTCCCCCGGCAAATAATTCTAAAAATTCAGACATAAAAAACGTGGGACAATATCTTTACTTGCCTTCTGAGGTTTTCGACGACCATTCCCAACAAATAAAGTAAAGCCCACGTAATCAACGTGAGCGTTTACGCTTTACTCTTGTTGGGGTCTTGAAAGTGTCGAAATTTCAGAAGACAAGATAAAGCTAACGCTTTTATGTTATTGACAAATTACCGAATTGTCTAACAAACGGCATCCGTCACCAAAATGTCAAAATAAAAAAACTCTTTGTTATTTTCTCATAGGCATTCTTGTTTATATATTAGGTGGCAAAAGTACAGATTTAGAAGAAGAAATAAAAATTTAAAAGCATAAAGTTTCTGTTACCGAGCTTCCACCATTTAACAATAGCTTTCAAAATAAGACAATGCCTCCACCAACCACTGGTTTTTCTCGTCTGTCAACGTGTTTACCCGGAAATAATGGTTGTCCAGTCCCCGGAAATTCGAGGCATCGCGAATCAACAAGCCATGCTTCTGTAAAAGATAACGTTTCAATGTCCGGCTGTCATAGTCTGTCTCAATCAAAAAGAATGATGTACCCGAAGGCAATGGCCGGAATCCCGGAATCGCAGCAATTCGGGCCGAGAAACTCCGTTGACGCCGCCAGATGTCCGACGCATCGGGCAATATCCTTTCTCCTTCCTGCAACAGATATTTTCCGGCTTCTATGGCCAAAACATTGACAGACCAAGGGTGTCTGAAACCACCAATCCGCTGTATCTGCTCCGGAGCCCCCAACATATATCCCAAACGTAAACCGGGAATGGTATAACATTTGGTCATGGACCTCACCACCAACAGATTGGGGTATTCTTTCAGAAAAGGCAGAACAGAAGGCCTTCCCGGTACAAAATGAATAAACGACTCATCTACGACTAAAACCATATCCGGATGATTTTCCAGCAAAGCTTTTATCTCCTCTTTTTTCCAGACCCGTCCGTCGGGATTATTCGGATTGCAAATGAACATCAAACCGACAGATGCCGGTATATCCCTTATTCCACAAAAATCAACAAATTCAACCCGATGGCGGTATAATGTACAGGCATCTTCATATTCTGTAAAGGAAGGAACCGGAATAACAGTATGTTTCTGTGAGAAAGCATGCGCAATGGTATAAAACAATTCCGTAGCACCATTCCCCACCAGTACGTTCCCTTCCTCCATATCATGGTAAGCCGCCACCGCTTTCCGGAAAGACCCTGCATCGGGTTCGGGATAATGAAATATCTGCTTCAGATGTGCGGTCAGAAATTTATACAGAAGCCCAAGGTCTGCCCCATACCATACATTCGTAGAAAAGTTTGCTTTTATTTCCACCTCTGTTCCATACAAGTCGTCACCATGTCCGAAAATCATATTTCCCCCGATTAAATCTTTAAAGTGGAATAAATATATTCCATATCCACTGCCTGCCGGACGTGTTCAGCCAAAAGCCCGTATTGTTGTTGCCTGAAAGTTTTGTAATCAAAAGTACTTTCGTCCCATACCCCGAAACCGTCTGCTAAATCATTCAACACCACCGCATTATCCAATATACCGTGCATATAGCTTCCCCAGCAGCAATCATCCGGCCAACACCCCTCCGGAGTTCCGTCTTCCGTTGTATTCAACGGAGAAAATTTTCCATTGCCCTGTACCAACACAGTCTCTCCCATGTGTATCTGATAGCCTTCACACCAGCCGGCATACCTTTTAAAATGGAAGCGGTTCTGGCATACTACCTTTTTATTTCTCATGACAGAAACCAAAGGCAGTATTTTCAAACCTTCCACTTCTGTTTCCGGCCCTTCCAGATGGTCCGGGTCTTCCACCCTCATACCCATCATCTGGTAGCCCCCACAAATACCGATTATTTTTTTCCCTTCTTTCCGGGCCTGAATGATGGCTTCGGCAGCTCCTGACGAATAGAGGTGTTTCAAGTCTGCAATAGTACTCTTCGTTCCAGGAAGAATGATAATATCCGCTTTCCGAATTTCTGCAGCTTCCGCTGTAAAATACAAATGGAAGCGTCCATCCTGTTCCAAAACATTAAAATCGGTGAAGTTAGACATTCGCTGAAGCAATACAACAGCAACATTTATTTTTCCCACACCGGCAGTCGTATTTTTTGTTTTCAGTTCCAGGGAATCTTCCTGTTCGATATGAATATCCCTGAAAAAAGGAATCACCCCCACAACAGGAATTCCTGTCAACTGCTGAAGCAATTCCCTTCCTTCCGCAAAAAGCGAAACATCTCCCCTGAACTTATTAATGATAATTCCTTTAAGGCATTCCCTTTCTTCTTCCGGCAAAAGCAAGACAGAACCATACACGGAGGCAAATACTCCTCCCCGGTCAATATCGGCCACCAAATAAGTGGCAGCCCCGACTTCCCGGGCCATCCTCATATTAGTAAAATCACGGTCTTTGAGATTCAACTCCGAAATGCTTCCGGCTCCTTCCAGTACAATCGGATTGTATTTCGCTTCCAACCGCCGGAAAGCGGCTAAGGCTTGCGGAAATAGCTGAGTCGTATTGTCCTGCCGGAAGTATTCGCGGGCAGACCTGTTTCCAACGGGTTGGCCGTTCAGAATCACCTGTGCCGTCTGGTCAGTGGAAGGTTTTAGCAAAACCGGATTCATGTCTGTATGCGGCAGAATCCCACACGCTTCCGCCTGGACTGCTTGTGCCCTTCCCATCTCCCCGCCTTCCGGCGTAGAAAAAGAATTCAAAGACATATTCTGTGCCTTAAAGGGAGCCGGAGTATAACCATCCTGCAAAAGAATCCTGCAAAAAGCTGCGTTCAGTACACTTTTCCCGACATCCGAGCCGGTACCCACAAACATAAGAGGTCTTAACTTCATATACTACAATTCTTTGATTCAGCAAACCAACCGGATGATTTGCGTATTTTTCATGATTGGCAATTCCAGCATTTCCAGTGGCGTTCCGCCCCTCAACCAAGTCAGGACAGCCCGGTTGAAAGCTCCGTGCCCTACTGCCAGGACACGTTTTCCTGCATACTTCCGTTGCAAATATCCGACAAATGCCCCGGCCCGTTGATAGAGCTTTTCGAGGGACTCAGCACTTTCCGGCAAATGCAGCCAATCCACCTCTTCTAAAGTTTCCCCGGTATAAATGCCCCAGTTCATTTCCCTCAACAAAATTGTCGGTTCCGGCAGCATTCCCCGGGAGGCTCCGATAATAGCCGCTGTTTTATAACTACGTTCAAGGTCACTGGAAACAATCGCATCCAACGGCTCCCCCTCCAGCTGGCCGGCAAGCATTTCAGCCTGTTGTATGCCCAACGGGGAAAGGGTACCAGGCAATTGGCCCTGTAAAATATTCTTCTGATTTTCCAAAGTCTCCCCATGCCGGGTGAGCAACAAAACGGTTTTTTCCATACCAACAAGGTTTGCACAAAGGTAAAAAAATAGAGTTTACAAACTTTAAAAGTGACCAACCAACATTTACAATTAAATTCTATCTTTACCAGTCAAAATTTTCATCATGAAAAGAAACATCATTCTGATTACGGGCGGACAAAGGTCGGGAAAAAGTGCTTATGCCCAACGGCTGGCCCTTCAATTAGCCGCCCACCCGGTTTATCTGGCCACGTCCAGGGTCTGGGATGAAGAATATCGTCAGCGGATTGAACGGCACCAACAGGACCGCGGACCCCAATGGACCAATATAGAAGAAGAGAAACAATTAAGTAAACACCACCTGCCTCACCGTGTGATTGTTATTGATTGCCTGACCCTTTGGGCTACCAATTTCTTTTTTGACAATGGCTCTGATGTGACTACCAGCTTAAATGAGTTGAAAGCCGAATTCGACCTTTTTACAGCACAGGAAGCTACTTTTATTTTTGTCACCAATGAACTGGGACTGGGCGGAGTTTCTGAAAATGCTATTCAACGCCGCTTTACGGATTTGCAGGGATGGATGAACCAATATGTGGCAGAAAAAGCCGATGAAGTTATATTTATGGTCTCCGGAATAGCCTTGAAAGTGAAATAAGAATGAAAAACAAAAATGAAAGCTTTTAATATTCAAAAGCCGGACAAAACGATGGTACCGGCATTACAAGATAAAATTGACAATCTGACAAAACCGAAAGGCTCATTAGGACGCCTGGAAGAGCTGGCCGTGCAAATCGGAACGATACAACAAACGCTAACACCGGAACTGCGCAAACCGCAGAACGTTATTTTTGCCGCCGACCACGGTATCGTAACGGAAGGCGTAAGTTTTTCCGCTCCGGAGGTAACTGCGCAGCAAGTTCCCAATTTTCTGAAAGGCGGCGGAGGGGTCGGCATGTTTTCCCGGCAACATCATTTCGGGTTGAAAGTGGTAGATTGCGGGGTGAATGCCGATTTTGGGGAACTGCCGGGGTTAATAGACCGAAAAATCCGGAAAGGGACCCGCAATTATCTGCACGAGGCTGCCATGACGGAAGAAGAAATGGAACGGGCCATCGAAATCGGGGCTGAGGTAGTGGACATGGCCTGCGATGAGGGAAGCAACATCATCAGTTTCGGTGAAATGGGGATTGCGAATACTTCATCATCCTCGTTGTGGATGACGTGGTTCACCGGCATACCTTTGAAGGCTTGCGTCGGTGCCGGCAGCGGACTAAATCCGCAAGGTATTGAACACAAATACAACGTACTCCGGACAGCGATGGAAAACTATCACGGAGACGGTTCACCGCAGGACATCATCCGCTGGTTCGGAGGCTATGAAATGGTAGCTGCCGTGGGGGCCATGCTCCGGGCAGCCGAACACCGGATGATGATTATTGTTGACGGTTTTATCATGACCAACTGTGTGCTTGCTGCCAAACAACTTTATCCGGCAGTACAGGAATACTGTATTTTCGGTCATCAGGGCGACGAAGCCGGACATCAGCTCGTACTGGAGGCTCTCGGCGCAAAACCGCTGCTGAATCTCGGCCTGCGCCTGGGCGAAGGTACAGGAGCCATCTGCGCTTACCCGATTATTGAATCGGCTGTTCGCATGATAAACGAAATGACTACTTTCCAGCAGGCACAGATCACAAAATATTTTTAACCATGAAATCTTTTTTGGCAGCCGTCATGATGTTTACCCGGATTCCCCTTTGGCGAATTGTGCAGGTGGATAAAAAACATTATACCGGGATATTGCTCTACTGGCCTGTAGTGGGTTTCCTGACCGGACTGACCACATGGGGAGTGTTGCGCCTCACCACCCCTTATGTGCCCGCACTCGTTGCCTGTGTGCTTGCCGTAATCGCCCGTATCTTGCTCACCGGCGCACTTCATGAAGACGGATTCGGCGATTTCTGCGACGGATTCGGCGGCGGACACGGCAAAGAAAGTATTCTCCGCATTATGAAGGACTCACACATCGGGGGCTACGGTGTGATGGGACTCATCCTTTATTTTCTGCTGTATGTCTCCCTGCTTTACGAACTGCGACAACCGCACGGCTGCCTCTATATCTATGAATATGTACCGCTTGGCATTATCCTTGGTGCTGATGTCAGCGCCAAACTTTGCACATCGGTCCTGATGAATGCCCTGCCATACGCCCGCACCGAAGAGGAAAGTAAGGTGAAAGTACTCTACCGCAAGATCCGGTTTCCTGAATACCTGCTCATCGGGCTTCCTATTCTGGCCCTGCTTTGGATGCTGGAAGCACCGTTTCTTCCTTTAGTGCCGACGGGGTTTGCCGTCCTCCTGACAGGAGGTTATCTGAAACATAAAATCGGCGGCTATACCGGTGATTGCTGCGGTGCCACCGTCCTTATTGCCGAAATAGTTTTCTATCTCACCGCGCTCATCCTGCTTCAAAATCCGGTTATATGAAAATCACCCTTATCCGCCATACCCAAGTTGCCGTTAAACCCGGCATCTGCTATGGACAGACCGATGTAGAAACAGCCCCCGGTTTCACCGGAGAAGCGGCAACAGTCCGCAAAAACATTGCCGACAAAACATTCGATGCCGTATTTTGCAGTCCCCTGTCGCGCTGTCGTAAATTGGCCGCTTATTGCGGTTTTCCTACTCCGGTAATTGACGAACGACTGAAAGAACTGAATTTCGGACAATGGGAAATGCGAAAATGGGATGAAATCGACGATCCCGCCCTCCAGGAATGGTACAACGACTGGATTCACCTCCCCGCCGGAGGTGCCGAGAGTTACACGGACCAATACCAGCGGGTGAGCCATTTTTTGGATGACCTTCTCCGGAAGAACTGCCTCCATGCAGGCATTTTCACCCATCGGGGCGTGATTGCATGTGCTATGGTGTATGCCGGCATGTGTACGTTGAAAGATTCTTTTCTACCGGACGTGGCCTATGGCAGTGTAAACACGCTTGAACTCACACTATAACCGGTTTCTTTTTTCTTCCAACTCGATACTCATTTCCGGTCTTATTTTCTCCAGCCATTGTTCTATCCGACCCTCTGTTTTATCCGATTCATAATCTTCGTCCAAAGGCAGGCCTATGAACCGGCCTTCTTTTAAAGCCCTGGAATCATTAAAAACATAATCACGGGTTTCGGTTGCACCGATCAGCTTACCTCCGATTTCTTCAACAGTCTGGGCCAGAATTCCCATTCCATCCACAAAATTATTGGGATAACTCACATGGTCGCCAAGCCCGGCAATAGCTACCCTACGGCCTTCCAGCCGCAACCGGAGCATTTGGGGGATGAAAGAGGACCAGGGATCTTTTTGTTCCATCTCCCAAGTGTTTCGTCCCAGCGTTGAGCACACTAAGATTAAATTCCGGTAATCCAACAATTTGAAAGGAGTAATTTCTGAAATGACAAAAATATCAGGCTGTTCTCCAGCCAACTTTTGTTTGATGAGGCGCGCCACCTTGTGTACACTTCCTCCTGACGGAGCATAAAATATACCTATATTTTTTTCTGCTTTATGTCCTTTATTAAGCAGATAATTCCCTTCTAAATCCGCTTTCAGCTGAAAATTTCCGGACTGGTCTTTTTGTTCCTTTTCCATCGTATTTATCATTTAGTTTAGCTATTTATACGATTTGAAAGACAAAACGGTTTTACCCGGTACAGTGTTCAGGCCCCCTATTCTCCCGTCCGACACGGCGAATCTACAGAAGTTTTATAGAAATTGCTCATTCCTTCGCCGAAACCGGAAGAGACCCGTTTCCAACTGAACAACACCGCAATCAACAGGGTAATGATGGCTATAATCATCATTTTTTCCTGTAACGTATACTCTTTCCATTTTCTCATGTTACCCTAATCTTTGACAACAGCAAATTTAATCAAAATCCGGTTTGTCTGTTATTTTTCGATCCGGATGCGCGCATCCACCGCCACCACATTTTCTTTATTTCCCAACAGCGGATTCAAGTCCATTTCAAAAATCTCAGGCGCCGCTTTCACCAGCATAGATACCCGGGCAACCGCTTCGGCAAATTTCTGTTCGTTCACCGGTTGCTGTCCGCGTACGCCCTGGATAATCTTATACGATTTCAAACTACGAATCATGTCCAAAGCCTCCGGTTGGGCTATCGGGGCCAAGCCTGCTTTCACATCTTTCAGCACTTCGATAAAGATACCGCCCAGTCCGCACAACACCATGTGTCCGAATTTCGGTTCCCGTTTCGCCCCGATAAATACTTCCGTACCGGACAATTGCTGAGCCAGCATAACGGCACGTGTATCCCTGATTTGCATCATTCGCCGGAATTCGCTGCGAACGGTAGCTTCATCACACACATTCAGGGTTACCCCTCCGACATCAGATTTGTGGACCGGTCCCACCACTTTCATCACTAACGGGAAACCGATGGATTTTGCCAATGCCACGATTTCTTCCTCTGTATCGGCCACCCCTTCCCTAGCCCGGGCAATCCCCGCAGCATCCAACAATTCATGGATTTGTCCGGGTGCCAGATAACCCTTCCCGGCATTATCCACCACCGCACGAATGCGGGCTTCATCAACAACAGGCAATTCCGGAGCAGCAGGCTGCGGTGCCGGAGTATGGAAAATCTTGCACAAAGCATTCCCGAAATTTACCTCATAAGGGAAATATACCCCTCCCTTTCTCACAAACTCATCAATTTCTTCCTTCACCACCATAGAAGACGGAAAAATCGGATAGACCGGTTTCGGAGAAACAGCTATCTTCTGACGCAATACATCATACACGTCGAATACGGGGAAAAGCCCCGGACTACCGAAAATTACAGCAATACCGTCGATGTTTTCGAAATCCCGATTGCAGGCATCCAGAATAACGCCCAACTGCTCTGCTGTTCCGGTAGCTAAAAAGTCAATCGGATTCCCGACAGACGAACCGTTAAACAATTTTTCCAGCAAAGCCCCGGCCTTCGGTCCTTCCAGATGCGGAATTTCCATACCGCCGTCCGACAAGGCATCGGTCAACATCACCGCAGGTCCTCCGGCATGCGTAACAATAGCCATATTCTTTCCCTTTAATTCCGGATAGCTGAAAATAGCAGCAACTGTGGCTAATTCATCCCGGCCGTTACACCGGACAATTCCGGCTTTCCGGAACAAAGCTTCTACGGCAACATCCGAACTGGCCAATGCTCCGGTATGGGAAGAGGCCGCACGGCTACCGGCAGCCGAGCCTCCGGACTTGATGGCAGCAATCCGGCAGCCCTTGCGGATTAAGGAAGAAGCATGCTTTAACAATTTATCCGGTTTGTCGATACCCTCAACATACATCAATTTGATACGGGAACTGGTCTCCGGATCAAAAGATTCATCCCAATACTCCAATACCTCTTCCACGCCCAACTGTGCGGAATTTCCCACCGAAAATACACTGGAGAACTTCACTCCTTTCTGCATTCCGGCATCCATAATGAACAGGGCTGTAGCCCCGGAACCCGATACAAAATCCACTCCCCGGGAATCGAGTTCCGGTATGGGCGTTGTAAATACACCATTGTAGTTTGTGGTCAATACACCGATACAATTGGGACCTATCAAAGCTCCATCCACCGAATCAACGGTATCTACAATCTGTTTTTCCAAAGCTTTTCCTTCGGCATTTTCTTCACTGAACCCGGCAGACAAAATGACGAAAGCACGGGTATTCTTTTCTTTTGCCAAAGTTTCTATAGCTGCCGGACAGTATTTCGCAGCAATAGCCAGGATAGCACACTCCACCTCGGGCAAATCTTTGACATCCCGGCAGGATTTCACCCCCTGGACCTCATCCATTTTAGGATTCGCCACATACAGTTTTCCTTTAAACTGTCCGTCAAGCAGGTTTTTCAGCACTTTACCACCCGGTTTCTGAATATCATCCGAACCACCGACCACCACAATACTGGCAGGATTCAATAACTGTCTGTTTATCATACTTTAATTATTTAATTCCCACATTTGCACGAAAATCTGAATTTAGATATTGTTAAAAAACTTCAGAAATTCCGTGATTTTCCTCATCATATTTTTAGAGCCGACATAAAACGGAATCCGCTGATGAATGGATTCAGGCATCAGTTCCAAAATCCGCCGTTCTCCGTCGGAAGCCACCCCACCGGCCTGCTCGGCAATGAAAGCAATCGGATTGCATTCATAAAGCAGGCGCAATTTCCCGTTGGGATGCGTTTTGGTTTCCGGATAAATGAAAATACCTCCTTTCAGCAGGTTCCGGTGGAAATCAGCTACCAGCGAACCGATATAGCGCGAGGTATAAGGCCGGTCGGTTTTCTTATCGGTTTCCTGACAATATTTGATGTATTTTTTCACGCCTACCGGAAATTTCTCATAATTTCCTTCATTAATGGAATAGATGGTGCCATCCTCAGGCGTTTTTATGTCCGGATGGGAGAGGCAGAATTCTCCGATTGAAGGGTCAAGTGTAAATCCGTTCACCCCGTTGCCTGCTGTATATACTAACATGGTAGAGGAGCCATAAATAACGTACCCGGCCGCCACCTGTTTACAGCCTTTTTGTAAAAAATCGTCTAATTTGGCTACTTCTCCTAAGGGAGATTTCCTCCGGTACACGGAAAAAATGGTACCAATGGAAACGTTCACATCAATATTGGAGGAACCGTCCAGCGGGTCCATACAAAAGATATACTTCCCGTCCCGCGACAAACCCTCGTCAAAAACGATAATGTCCTGATTCTCTTCGGAAGCGACCGCACAACATTCACCGCTTGCTTTTAATTCCCCGATGAATGTTTCGTTGGCATACACGTCCAGTTTTTGCTGGTCTTCGCCCTGTATATTTTCAACGCCTGCCCTGCCGAGGATATCGACAAGCCCCGCTTTGTTGACTTCCCTGTTGACTTTCTTGGCAGCAATTCCCACGTGATGCAATAATCCGGAGAAACCTCCCGTAGCCTGTGGCACATGGGCCTGTTGTTCAATAATAAATTGATTTAAAGTTGTTACTTTATTCATGCTGCAAAGTCTATTTTGTTAGTTATTACAAATCTAAAATGATAATTTGTAAGATACAAACGTTTTCATAAAAAAGTATGGGCATGTGAAACCGGAATGAAATTATTTTTTTCAATTTTAATATCTAACTTAGCGGCTTGAAATGCAGACGTCTTAATTTTAGTAACATGAATGTATATAAATTTGGAGGAGCATCCGTTAAGGACGCGGAAGGAGTCAGGAATTTATTCAACATTGTCAATACTCAAAAGGAAAACCTGATTATCGTAGTATCGGCGATGGGGAAGATGACAGACGCTTTAGAAGTCCTTTGTAATGCCTATTTCCGAAAAGAAGGGGATGTTGCCCAGGCATTTCAGCATGTCAAAGATTTTCATCAGCATATAATCAAGGATTTGTTTGGCAGTTCTTCGCCGGAAACCGACCGTTTAGTAAACCCTCTGTATGCTGAACTGGAACAAATCCTGCGTGGAGAACCTTCCCTGTCTTATGATTACGAATATGACCGAATCATCAGTTTCGGCGAATTGTTTTCCACCACCATTATTTCCGCTTATTTGGAAAAGCAAGGCCGGAAAGCAAAATTCATAGATATACGCAAATGCCTTATTACTGACCAAAACTACCGGAATGCTTGTGTAAATCTGGAACTCTCGGCACAATTGTGCCGGAAGACATTTACTTTCCAGGACACTTTCATGTATATCACCCAGGGATTTATTGCCGGTACGACGACGAGCCAGACAACTACTTTAGGCAGGGAAGGATCGGACTATACGGCAGCTTTGTTGGCCAACCTGCTGGATGCGGAGGATGTAACCATCTGGAAAGACGTACCCGGCATCATGAATGCCGACCCGAAACTTTATGAAGATACTGAAATTATCGGCAAATTATCTTATAAAGAAGCCATTGAACTGTCGAACTGCGGTGCAAAAGTCATCCATCCCAAAACCATAAAACCTTTACAGAATAAAGGTATTCCGCTATATGTGCGTTCATTCCTTTATCCCGGCAGCCATGGTTCAGTTATCCGCGAATTAGATGAAAAGTTAAAGTTACCTCCTATTTTTATTGATAAAGGCAACCAATTGCTGCTTACTCTTTCTCCCCGGGATTTTTCTTTCATTGCGGAAGAGAAGTTAAGCCGCATATTTGCTATTTTAGCCAAATACCGGCTCCGGCTGAATCTGATTCAGACTTCGGCCATCAGTTTTTCTTTCTGCATTGACTTAAATGAAGCCATTTTCGACAGTTTCATCAATGAACTTCATGAGGAGTATGAGGTGCTATATAATAAAAACGTGCGTCTGCTGACTATTCGCCATTATACGGAAGATATCATCCATAAACTGACAGACCACAGGAATATCCTGGTAGAACAAAGAAGCCGGTTAACCGCCCGATTTGTTGTTGCCAGCAATTAAAGGATTGACTATGAAAAAACAGAAGGACGGCCTTTCATTCGCGAAATTTATCCGAACACCCCAAGCTTTGAAAGACTTAAAAATTATCTTAGGATATTTTATTGCCGGTTATTTTTTTCTGAAGATTTGCTATCCTTTCCCTGACATGACAGCCAGCGACTCTGGAGGATATGTTGCGGCGGCCATAGGAGACCTGTTTTATGTTTACCGTCCTTTCGGTTTTTCCTGGTTCCTGCAGGTGTTGCATGCTGTTTCATCCAGCATTCATGCCGTTTTTATCTGTCAACATATCCTGCACTTCACCTCTGTCGTCTTTTTCATATGGACGGTTTCTTTTTTTCTGCCCCCGAAACGAAATGTATGGTATTATACTTTTATAGGCCTGTGCTGTTTTTCTCCCTTTTACTTTTACATGTCGAACAGTCTGCTCAGTGATTCGCTGTTCGCCACTTTAACGACTTTCTGGCTTACTACGGCAATCTGGGTCGTGATGCGACCAGCCATCTTCTCCGGCATTTTACATGCCCTTCTCCTTTTTTGGCTGCTCCATACCCGTTATATTGCATTTTTTTATCCGTTCCTGTCGTTTCCTTTCTTTATCTGGTTGCTGAGGAAAAGAAGCCTGCTTCCTGTTTTCTTCTCGGTTTTTGCCATTCTGGTTTTTTATAACCAAACCTGCAATTCCATGGAGGCAACTGTCGGGAAGCGCCAGTTTTCTACAGGTTTCTCCGGCTGGCAGACAGCCAATAATGCCCTGCATGTCATTCCTCACATTGATCTGAAAACTAACGAACTCCCGGATGCAAGGCTCCGGGTTTTGCATCAGTTTGTCATGCACCAGAAGGAGGAAATCGCCTGGACAACGGCCAAAGGCCCAAGCGCAAGCTTCTTATGGAGTCAGAATCTCCCCCTGAAACAATACCTGTTCCACATGATGGAGCAAAACCAGTCGGATTACCTGAGGACCTGGGTAAAAGCCGGCGACGATCTCGGAAGATACGGAAACTATCTGATTTCGCACTACCCGTTCAGTTACCTGCGCTATTATTTTCTGCCTAATTTATGGTGTTCTTTTTATCCTCCGACCGAGGGATATGCAAATTATAACTACCGGGAGATTTTCAAAGAAGAAATCGTCTATTACCGGCTGGCAGAAAATACGGATATTTCAGCGCGGTGGGACTTTATGAAAATCCCGGCCCCCCATGTACCTCTGATTAATTTAGTGGGATGGATTTTTATTTTCATTCTTTTGTCAGCAGCCTTGGTACATATTAAAAAAATAAAATTCAGCCGCCATGAGCGAATTATTTTCTGGTTTCTGCTGACATTCGGAATCACTTACATCGGAGCCGTCACCTACGGCAGTCCTATTGCGGCAAGGTATTTTCTCCCGTTGGTGAGTGTAAAATCATTTGTCATTTATCTGTTGCTGAATCATTTACCAATAAAAAAACAACCGGATGCTCCAGAAACTATTAAGAAATAAAGCCGATAATATCTTCATCCAATTGTTCAGATATGCCTTAGTCGGAGGAAGTTCTTTCCTGATTGATTTTGGTTTGCTTTATGCGCTCACGGAATACGGGCATATTTATTACCTGTTATCAGCCACTATTTCCTTTTTAGCAGGGCTTATCGTCAATTACCTGCTGAGTATCACATGGGTATTTACAGAAAAGGTATTACAAAACCGCTTCTGGGAGTTTCTGATTTTTGCCATTATCGGAGGGATAGGTCTTCTTATCAATATCGGACTCCTGTATTTCTTTACGGAAATCTGCCAGGCCCATTATCTGCTTTCCAAGATGCTGGCCACTTTATTTACTTTGTTCTGGAATTTTTTTGCCAGAAAATACGCTTTATTCAATAACTATAAAACAACAAAAGCTCATGAAAAATAAAACAGCCATTATTATCGGAGGTGGCCCTGCAGGATTAACTTCTGCCTATGAACTCTTAAAAAGGAGCGATATACATCCCATTGTGCTGGAATCTTATTCTATGGTGGGCGGTATTTCGCGCACGGAATACTACAAAGGCAACCGGATGGATATGGGAGGGCACCGTTTTTTTTCCAAATCAGATACCATCATGAGCTGGTGGAAAGACATCCTGCCGGTCGAAGACCAACACCATTCTCCGGCGCAGGAAGAGAAACTCATGTTAGTCAGGCAAAGGCTGTCCCGCATATTCTTTCTACGCCGTTTTTTCAATTATCCGGTGAGTTTATCATTAAATACCATCCGTAACCTGGGCTTTGTCCGGTTGGTTAAAATCGGTTGCAGTTACATCGCCATCCGCCTTTTTCCCCGGAAACAGGAACAATCATTGGAAGACTTTTTTATCAACCGTTTCGGAAAAGAGCTTTATAAAACCTTCTTCAAAGATTATACGGAAAAAGTATGGGGCATAGAATGCAACGCCATCAGCGCCGACTGGGGAGCCCAGAGAGTGAAAGGGCTTTCTGTTGGCAAGGCCATCGGGCATGCATTCAAAAGTATTTTCAAACATAACCGGTCGATAGAACAAAAAGATACAGAGACTTCCCTGATTGAACAATTCCTGTATCCGAAATTAGGCCCGGGACAATTGTGGGAAGAAGTAGCCCGCCAGATCACCGAGGGGGGGGGAGAAATCCGGCTTAACCATACAGTAAAAGAGATTATCACTGAAGGCCGGCAGGTCAAAGGCGTAAAAGCCATCGGGCCTGACGGCAGCGAAACCATCCTCGAAGGGGATTATATCCTTTCGAGTATGCCGATAAAAGATTTGATCCAGTCATTCAATTGTCCGGTCCCGGAAAATATCCGGAAAATCACAGACGGATTGATTTACCGGGATTTTATGACCGTAGGGCTGTTATTGGATAAATTGAAACTCAAGGAAAAAATGGTGCCCGATACGTGGATTTACATTCAGGAAAGGGAAGTAAAATTAGGACGCCTGCAAATTTTCAACAACTGGAGTCCTTACATGGTAGCCGACCTGGATAAAATCTGGATAGGATTAGAGTATTTCGTCAATGAAGGGGATGAAATGTGGAATATGGAAAACAGTAAATTCATTGATTTTGCCATAGAAGAACTCTGCCGTATCGACATTATTCGACGGGAAGACGTCCTGGATGCACATTTAATCCGGGTACCGAAAGCCTACCCGGCCTATTTTGGCAGTTATAAAAAGTTACCGGAGGTGATCGACTATCTTTCCGGTTTTGACAATCTTTACCTGATGGGGAGAAACGGTATGCATAAATACAATAACCAGGACCATTCTATGTTGACAGCCATCGCCGTAGTAGATTGCCTGACAGATCCTCAAAAAGACAAAAAAGAAATCTGGTCTATTAACACAGAAGAGGCTTATCATGAAAGTAAGTAAAACATTCAGAAATAAAAAATAACTGAACATTTTTACTTATATTTGCATTTTATTCTTCGATCATGCTAAAATTTCTGTCTAATGAGTAAGAAATTTCCTGAATATAAAGGCCTGGACCTTTCCCAGGTGAATAAAGAAATATTAAAGGTCTGGGAAACCAACAAGACCTTCGAACAGAGTTTGAAAACGCGTGAAGGGCATCCTTCCTTTATCTTTTTTGAAGGTCCTCCTTCTGCCAACGGGATGCCGGGGATTCACCATGTCATGGCCAGAACCCTTAAGGATGTTATTTGCCGTTACAAAACACTACAGGGATTCCAGGTAGAACGTAAAGCAGGTTGGGATACTCACGGATTACCGGTGGAGTTGGGCGTAGAAAAAAAATTAGGCATTACGAAAGAAGCTATCGGCAAAACCATCAGTGTGGCAGACTACAATAAAGAATGCCGGGCCGATGTGATGAAATTTACCAAAGAGTGGGAAGACCTGACTCAAAAAATGGGTTACTGGGTAGATATGAAAAATCCTTATATTACCTATGATAACCGGTATATTGAGACCTTGTGGTTTCTGTTGAAAAAATTATATAACAAGGGATTTTTATATAAAGGTTATACCATTCAACCTTATTCGCCTGCTGCAGGCACAGGCTTAAGTACCCACGAACTGAACCAGCCGGGGTGTTACCGGGATGTGAAGGACACCACCTGTGTCGCCCAATTTAAAGTAGTTCGCAACGAAAAGTCTGAAAAGTTATTTGCTTCCGGAGAAGACAACGTTTATTTCCTTGCGTGGACGACTACTCCCTGGACTTTACCTTCCAATACAGCCTTAGCTGTGGGTCCGAACATTACGTATTATGTGGTTAAGACCTATAATCCGTATACTTACCTGCCTGTTACGGTAGTGCTGGCCAAAGACCGTTTCAACGCTTATTTCAATCCCAAGGCTGAAGGGATGCCCCTGGAAGATTATAAAGCCGGGGATAAACTGATTCCTTACCGAAAAGTCGGAGAGTTTAAGGGTCCGGAATTAGAAGGTATCCGTTATGAACAATTAATGCCCTGGATGAAACCGGAAGGAGATGCTTTCCGGGTAATCACGGGAGACTATGTAACGACGGAAGACGGTACGGGAATTGTGCACATCGCCCCGACTTTCGGAGCGGACGATGACCGTGTGGCCAAAATAGCCGGTATTGCTCCGATGTTGCTGGTGGATAAAGACGGAAATAAACAGCCGATGGTGGATAAACGCGGCCGTTTATTCATATTGGAAGAAATAGACCCTGCATTTGTCAGCAACAACGTGAACACAGAGCTTTACAAAGAATATGCAGGCCGTTATGTAAAGAATGCCTATGACCCGAACCTGACGGAAAATGACGCAACTTTGGATGTTGACCTTTCTGTTATGCTGAAAAAGGAAAACAAGGCTTTCAAAGTAGAAAAACACGAACACAATTATCCGCATTGCTGGCGCACAGACAAACCGGTTTTATACTATCCGCTGGATTCCTGGTTCATCAAGACCACTGCTGTCCGCGACCGCATGATTGAATTGAATAAAACCATTAACTGGAAACCGGCCAGCACCGGGGAAGGACGTTTCGGCAAATGGCTGGAAAACCTGGTAGACTGGAACCTTTCGCGTTCCCGTTACTGGGGTACACCTCTCCCCATCTGGATTAGCGAAGACGGGAATGAACAGAAATGTATCGGTTCCGTCGCCGAATTGATGGAGGAGATTGAAAAATCCATCCGGGCCGGCTTTATGGAAAAGAATCCTTATGAAGGATTTGTAACGGGAGATTATTCCAAAGAAAATTACGACAAGATAGACCTGCACCGTCCTTATGTGGATGATATTATCCTGGTTTCTTCGACAGGTCAGAAGATGATCCGGGAGAAAGACCTGATTGATGTGTGGTTTGATTCAGGCGCTATGCCTTACGCTCAATTGCATTATCCTTTTGAACATGCAGATGATATTGACAAGCATTTGCGTTTTCCTGCTGATTTTATAGCCGAAGGCGTGGACCAGACCCGGGGATGGTTTTTTACCTTACACGCCATAGCTACCATGGCTTTTGATTCTGTGGCCTTCAAAAACATCATTTCCAACGGTCTGGTGCTGGATGCGAAAGGCAATAAAATGTCCAAGCGTTTAGGAAATGCCGTAGACCCTTTCATTACCATCGAAGATTTCGGCTCAGATCCTTTGCGCTGGTATATGATCACCAACTCCCAGCCCTGGGATAATTTAAAATTCGATGTTGCCGGTATTGATGAAGTAAAACGCAAGTTTTTCGGCACCCTATACAATACTTACGGATTTTTCGCACTGTATGCGAACGTGGATCATTTTTCTTATGCAGAAGCCGAAATTCCTTTAGCCAAACGTCCGGAAATTGACCGCTGGATCCTTTCCCTGCTGAATACGTTGGTCAAAAATGTCACCGAGGCCTATGAGAATTATGAACCGACCCGGGCAGGCCGGGCAATCCAGGACTTTGTCATTGAGAACCTGTCTAACTGGTATGTAAGACTTTCCCGGAAAAGATACTGGGGCGGGGAATACTCTGAAGATAAAATTTCGGCCTACCAGACTCTCTATACGTGTATAGAAACCGTAGCCTTGTTGTCTGCTCCGATTGCCCCATTCTATATGGAAAAATTGTTCGGAGACCTGAACAGTGTGACAGGCCGGCATTCAGGCAGCATACATTTAGCCAATTTCCCGCAGGCAGATGAACGTGTAATCGACAATGCCTTAGAAGAACGTATGGAATTGGCTCAACAGATATCGTCTATGGTTTTGGGATTGCGCCGCAAAGTGCAACTGCGCGTACGTCAACCGTTAAGCAAGCTCATTGTGCCTATCCTGAATGAGCAAATGATAGAACAATTGGATGCTGTAAGAAATATTATCCTTTCCGAGGTCAATGTCAAGGAAATAGAATATATTACCGATACCACAGGAGTATTAGTGAAGCGGATCAAACCCAATTTCAAAACCTTGGGGCCGAAATACGGTAAATACATGAAACAGATTTCTGCTTTGGTCGCCGAGATGCAGCAAAGCGATATCTTTGAATTTGAGAAAAACGGGCGTTATGAATTACACATCGGAGAAAAAAGTATTGTATTGGGGTTGGAAGATGTGGAAATTCTTTCTGAAGACATTCCGGGCTGGTTGGTTGCCAATGAAGGCCGCCTGACCGTAGCATTGGATATCAATGTAACGCAGGAACTGAAAGAAGAAGGCATTGCCAGGGAATTGATCAACCGGATACAAAATTTGCGGAAAGAAAGTGACTTTGATGTAACTGACAAGATTACGCTTTTGATTGGCCGGCACCCGGAAATCAATGATGCCGTAGAACATTTTTCCTCTTATATAGCAAGCCAGGTGCTGGCTGAAAAAGTGGAGCTCAGTGACAGGAAAGATGAGAATGCAAAAGAAGTGGAAATTGACGAAATACGGACTTTCATCCAGATTGAAAAAGTAAGTTGAAAGAAGGAAAACAATCTTATCTTTCTTTCGTATGAAGAGACAATCGGAAGAAATTTTTAATTTCCGCCTTTCCATTTTATCATCTAAATGTTTTTTATTAACTTAGACAAAAACTTATTAGCTTATGGCAGAGAAAACAAGATATTCGGATGAAGAGTTGCAGGAGTTTAAGGAATTGATTCTTGTGAAACTTGATAAAGCAAAGAAAGACTATGATTTGCTGAAAGCAGTCATCTCTGGAAGTGACGGGAATGACATTGCAGATACTTCCCCCACGTTTAAAGTATTGGAAGAAGGGGCATCCGTACTTTCGAAGGAAGAAGCCGGCCGTTTGGCCCAAAGACAAGCCAAATTCATTGCGCATCTGGAGGCCGCATTAGTCAGGATTGAGAATAAAACTTACGGGATTTGCCGGGCCACGGGAAAGTTGATTTCAAAAGAAAGACTGCGGGCAGTGCCTCACGCAACCCTGAGTATTGAAGCAAAAGAAGGAAAAGAATCTTAACCGCTCCGGCGTTAAGATTCTAAAAAGCAAGTGAAGATGAGTGTGCGTCAAAAATTAGTTATTTTTATCGCAGTCCTGCTTGTCCTGGACCAAGCCGTAAAAATCTGGATTAAAACCCATATGATGCTGGGTGAAGAATTCTCCGTTTTCGGAGACTGGTTCAAAATCCTTTTTATCGAAAACAACGGAATGGCTTTCGGTATGGAATTGGGAGACGGCCGGACGGGCAAGACGATACTGAGTTTATTCCGGATTGTAGCGGTAGGAGCCATCGGATGGTATATTCTCAAATTATTCCGGGAGAAAGCCCCGACAGGCGTTTTATTTTCGTTCGCCCTTATTTTTTGCGGAGCTATCGGTAATATTTTTGACAGCTTATTTTACGGTCTGATATTCAGCGACAGCCATTATCAGATTGCGACCCTCTTTCCAGCCGGAGGCGGTTACTCTTCTTTTTTACACGGGAAGGTGGTAGACATGCTTTATTTTCCGTTGTGGGAAGGTGCATTGCCTTCGTGGATTCCGTTTTGGGGCGGCCACGACTTTGTCTTTTTCCGACCGGTTTTTAATTTAGCGGATTCTTATATTACCATCGGAGTGTTGCTATTACTTCTGTTTTACAGGCATTTTTTTTCGGATAAAAAAGAGGTTATCCCCGAAGCAGACCCTACCCGGGGAAACAGCGAGCAACGCAACACCTGAACCCCCTTACTGTTTGGCATTCTCTGCCAGATAAGCCTCATACATATCCAACATCCAGGTAGCATCACCATCTTGTTTGGCCTCTTTTTTGCGGGCTTTCCCCTCTTTCCCCTTAAACCAGTTTTTACTGAATTCTTTCAATCCGGGTTTCTTATCCTTCAATAAGACACTATTGACCAATAACGTGGAGTAGACAATTTCTCCTTCTTCACCTTCATCGTGGAAACGAAGTCCCCAATAAGTGACCAAACGCCGCTGAACGCCCTTCTGGGTCGGTGTAACATCCCAGTCCTTCCACCAATATACGGAAGCATGTTCTCCTGCTTTTTGCAAACATACGAGACGGCGCATCGTGCGGTAACGATTGGAAATGGAGGGCGATGCCAGTTCCCGTGATTCCCAACGGATACCGTCGGGGGCATTCTCTGTCTTTTCCGTATAATCTATACTAATAACTTCATCCGCAGTATATTTCAACACTTCCTTGTCTTCCGGCGTCGCAGTCATCTTAAACGAGTAATTGCTTTTTTTGAAATTGGAGGCCTCGGCATGCCATCCCCTTTTCACATAACCCTCCACTTTTTCACCCGACGTCAATGTCACCACCACGTGACGAAATTCCTGGTCTTTCACTTTTTGTGCATCCACCTGCCGCACACACATACACAAAATTAATATCACTAAAAAAGATTTCATAATTATATGTTTTAAGGTTGATTTCCAATGTGATAATCCCGCAACATCAGTACTGTTTTATCACGCCATGTATCGGAATTGCGGATACGAGCACACAAGGCCGCATCGTCAGCCACATAACGGCAAATTCGTTCTCGAAAAGCATTTCCCGTCCGCGGCTTCACTCTCCCAAGTGAATAATAGGCGGTATCACCCGATTTCCGCAGATAATAAACCACCTGAGAACGACCGAAAATGCGTTTCCGCTGATAAACCTGGATTCCGCCATTAGAAGCAATGCCATATCCCCGTCCGGAATAAACATAAGCACAGATATGCGGCGTAGAAAAATAGAGCCAACACCAACCGATGCTTTCTGCCGGAATGAATTTCCTCCGGTGCTCAGGTGTCCGCGGATGCCAACAAACTATCGAATCAATCCCCTCTATCGGATAAATCTCTTTCTGTTTATCCCTGGTAAAAAGATTCCGAAACACTTTGACATCTCTGCCCCTTTTGGGAATATAGACACGGTCATTCCCCGAAAATCCGATACTGCTCCCTTCCTTGAAATAAACAATGCCCTCCACCGGAACGGCAGCCTGCCCCAAAAAGCAGCCCAAGCCCAACACGCATATTAAAAACAATTTCACACCCATCTGATTTTTTGTGGTAAAAATATAGCAAATAAAATAAATTAACTAATTATATATCAAAATATTTTTACATCTCTTCCGTTTTCAGTCCCTCCTCATTCCAAGATGCCTCCGCCCACATTTTATTCCGTTACGATAAAACGAAAAATGCTGGGATTTTAATTTTTTTTCGTAGGTTTGTAGCCGATTTCAAAACGTTAACTTCGGTATGTAATGTACCTGCTATTTTGAAAGTATATGATTGAGAATTTAGTGATAGTGGAGTCTCCGGCAAAAGCCAAGACCATTGAGAAATTTTTAGGGAATGGCTATACCGTAAAGTCGAGTTTCGGCCACATCCGCGATTTGGAGAAAAAGGATTTAGGAGTAGACATAGCACATCATTTTCAGCCCAAATATGAAATCTCTTCCGACAAGAAAACAGTTGTCAAAGAGCTGAAAGCATTAGCAAAAGAAGCCAAGACCGTATGGCTGGCTTCCGATGAAGACCGTGAAGGAGAGGCCATAGCATGGCATCTGTTTGAAGTGTTGAAATTAAAACCGGAGAATACCAAACGTATCGTATTCCACGAAATCACCAAAGATGCTATTCTGCATGCCATACAAAATCCCAGAAACATTGACAAAAATTTAGTGGACGCACAGCAAGCCCGCCGGGTATTGGACCGGCTGGTCGGGTTTGAAATGTCACCGGTGTTGTGGAAAAAGGTGAAACCTTCGCTTTCTGCCGGTCGGGTACAATCCGTTGCAGTCAAACTGATTGTAGAACGCGAAAGGGAAATCAATGCTTTCAAGGAACAGCCATACTACCGCGTCACCGGAATTTTTGAAACGACCGACAAAGCCCAGTTGAAAGCTGAAGTGCAGGAACGGTTTTCCAATCAAGAAACCACACAAGCTTATTTGCAGGCGTGCAAAGAAGCAACGTTTCAAGTCGGAAGTGTAGAAACCAAACCCTCCATCCGGAAACCGGCACCACCGTTCACGACTTCCACTTTGCAACAGGAAGCTTCCCGGAAATTAGGCTTTTCAGTATCGCAAACCATGTCCGTCGCTCAGAAGCTTTACGAACACGGATTGATTACTTATATGCGTACCGATTCAGTCAATCTTTCCGATCTGGCTATCCGAAGTGCTAAAGCCGTCATTTGTGAGACATTGGGCGAGAAATATTCCAAACCCCGCAATTTTGCCACCAAAACCAAAGGGGCACAAGAAGCTCACGAAGCCATTCGGCCCACGTATATGAATAAACCGGAAATTGAAGGCGACCACAACGAGAAGCAATTATACGACTTGATTTATAAACGGACTTTAGCTTCTCAAATGGCAGAGGCCGAACTGGAAAAAACCAATATCACCATTCATCTGTCCAATCATTCCATTCCATTTACCGCAACCGGAGAGGTTATTATTTTCGACGGTTTCCTGAAAGTATACATGGAATCACACGATGACGAAACCGAAGACGAACACAACGATTTATTACCGGCTTTAAACAAAAATGATTTCCTGAACCGGATTCACATCACCGCTTCGGAACAATACACCCAACACCCGCCCCGCTACACGGAAGCCAGTCTGGTGAAAAAAATGGAAGCTTTGGGTATCGGGCGTCCTTCTACATATGCTCCGACCATCACTACTATTCAGAACCGGGGTTATATCATCCGGGAATCGCGGGACGGCGTTGTCCGGAATGTGGAACAAACCGAATTAAAAGGGAACGAGATTAAAACAAAAGCCATCCGGAAGATTTTCGGCGCAGAGAAGAAAAAACTCTTCCCCTCGGATATGGGTATGGTCGTCACGGACTTCCTGTCCGAGCATTTCAAAAATATCATGGATTATAATTTCACTGCCCAAGCAGAAGAATCATTGGACCACATTGCAGAGGGTTCCGTAGAATGGCAGAAAATGATCGGTGAGTTCTATTCTCCTTTCCATGAAACGGTGGAAACTACACTAAAAAATTCTGAACGAAACAGCGGACAACGCATATTGGGGACTGACCCTGCCACAGGAGAAACCGTCAGCGTGCGTATCGGACGATTCGGTCCGATGGCTCAAATCGGTGAAGGCGAAAAAGTAAGGTATGCCGGTTTGCAAAAAGGCCAGCTTATGGAAACCATCACCCTGGAAGAAGCCTTGATTTTATTTAAGTTTCCACGCAAACTGGGGCAATACGAAGACCATGAGGTTGCAATCGGAATCGGACGCTTCGGTCCTTATATCAAACACAATAATGTATATGTATCGCTGAAAAAAGGAGAAGATGATCCCGGCACCATCACGTTGGAAACAGCCATTCAACGGATTGAGGAAAAGCGGGAAGCTGACCGCAATCGTCTGATTAAAGCCTTTGACAACGGAGTACAAGTGTTAAACGGCCGGTTCGGACCCTATATTTCATACAATAAAACCAACTATAAAATTCCCAAAACACAAAAGGCGGAAGAACTGACTCTGGAAAAATGCATGGAGTTGATAGAAAAAGAAGGCAGCAAGAAAAAAGCCGGGAAAAACACCACCGGGAAAAAAGGGAAAACGACTGCCAGGAAAAGTAAAGGTTCATCAGCTTCCTCATAAACAAGAAGAAGGCAAAATATTTGCACAACACTACACTTTTGTCTATCTTCGTAGCCTCAAAATGACTTAACTAAGTTAAAAACGTTAAATATTTCATATAAATGGCAACATTACAAACAATCAGAGATCGCGGCGGATTACTTGTCAGTATTGTTATCGGAGTATCCCTGCTGGCATTTATCGTAGGAGATGCATTAAGTTCAGGCTCTCAAATATTAGGAAATGAAAAGAACCAGATTGGTCAAATTGCAGGAGAAGACATTTCCATTATGGATTACCAAAATGAGGTTGCCAAAAACGAAGAATTGGTAAAAATGATGAACGGATTGTCTGCTCTTAACGAAGAGCAGCAAACTATGCTCAGAAACAATACCTGGCAAAAAATGATTATGGAAAAACTGTTGAACCAGGAATATGAAGCGCTGGGATTGACAGTTGCAAATGAAGAGTTGTATGACATTTTGCTCGGAGAAAACATAAGTCCGTTTATCCGCCAGCAATTCACCGACCCGAACACTGGCGTAATGGATATCGACCGTGCCCGTATGACTATCAGGAATATCATTGAGACTCCGGGATATTCCCGTGACAAAGCAGTGTGGTTAAACATGGAAAAAGAAGCCGGAGAAAACCGGAAAAGTGAAAAATACAATGCTCTTCTGGCCAAATCATTGTTTACCACAGATGTACAGGCAGAAGAAAATGTCGCAGGAAATGCTACTAAAACGGACATCAGTTATATTGTTAAAAATTACAGCACGATTGATGACTCAACCATTCAGGTGAGCAACAGCGAGATTAAAGATTATTACAACAAATATCAGCAAAGATTTACGCAAACCGAAGCCAGAAGAATTGCTTATGTAAATTTCGATATTGAACCTTCGGGGGAAGATTTCACTGAAACGAAAGCAGCAGTGGAAGAATTGGTGGAGGAATTTACGGAAGCAAGCGACCCCATTGATTTTGTCAACCTGACTTCCGACCAAAAAGCGGACCAGAATTATTACAAGAAATCAGAAATTGCCAATGACAGTCTGGCCGACTTTCTGTTCAGCCATCAATCCGGAGTATTTGGACCTTACATGGAAAACAATGCTTACAAAATTTCCCGGATTGCACAGACCAGAATGTTGCCGGATTCCGTAAGAGCCCGTCACATCCTGATTGCCCCGCAAAACAACAACTACCCTGAAGCTTTAAAAGTAGCCGACAGTCTGGCCAATTTATTACGCAAGGGGGCAAACTTTGAACAAATAGCGAGGGAAAACTCAGCGGACCAGAATTCTGCAATCAACGGCGGAGACCTGGGTTGGTTCGACCAGAAAACAATGGTACAACCATTCAGTGATACCGTTTTCTTCGCACAGAAAAATGAAATCAAAGTGGTTTTGACTCAATTCGGAGCCCACGTAGTTCAAGTTACTGACCGGGCTAAACCCGTAGAAAAGATTCAAATAGCTACCATAGAAAAAGAAATTATTCCTTCTACCAAGACAACAAATGCCATTTACAACAATGCACGTACTTTTGCAAGCAATATTGCAAGTCCGGACGACTTTAACAAGCAGGTAGAGGAATCAAATCTTATCAAACGTCTGGCAACCGTGGACAAGAATGAGAAAACCATTGCAGGGATGACCAATGCACGGGATATGATCCGCCAGATTTACCTGACCGAAGAGCCGGGAATGGTGTACACGAAGGACGGTTCCATCATTTTTGAAAATGGAAATACTTATACTGTAGCCATACTGACTGAAATAGACGAGGAGGGTATTTCCCCGCTTTCAAAAGTAGCCGGAAGAATTAAACAAATTCTGATTCAGAAAAAGAAAGCCGAATTGTTGGAGAAAGAATTAAATGCGGCCAAAAGCAGCAGCGAAAGCCTTCTTTCCATAGCTCAGAAAACGGGGACAGAAGTAAAAGAAGCCAACGATATCAGTTTTAATACTTTCCAAATCCCCGGAGCAGGTATAGAACCTAAGGTAATAGCAGCGGCAGTAACTTTACCGGAAGGAGAGATTTCTGCCCCGATTGCCGGAAACCAAGGAGTATATTTAGTAGTTGTCAATAGCATCTCTTCTGATGAAATTACTCCTGAAATGCTTATGCAAGCTAAAAATGCCATGCAACAGGCAAACAACTACCGGTCAAATTACCAGGCCCTGCAGGCTATCCTGAAAAACGGAGCAGTAAAAGACCAAAGGTATAAGTTCTATTAACAGCCACAAAAGTTATCTTCGATGCCAGACAGAAACCCCTGTCTGGCATTGCTATTTCAAAAGCATATTCAGGCCATCATGATGAACATTGAAGATCTAAAATTCAATTGCAAATATTTCAAAGGTTATATCCCTTGCCTTCCCAACAAGCAAAAAGGAGAGATATGCGATACCTGCCGCAGTTACATCCCCGTAGATAAACGGATTCTGATTATCAAGTTAGGAGCTACAGGCGATGTCATCCGTACCACTCCCCTTGTTGTAAAGTATAAAACACTTTACCCCAACTGTCATATTACGTGGTTGACTCACTCCCCTGCGGTACTGCCGCCGGACAAAATTGATGAAATTCTGAAATATGACTTTACCTCTGTCTTTAATATCCGGCACAATACATACGATATAGCCATTAACCTGGACAAGGAACAGGAAGCCTGTCTGTTACTGAAAGAAGTGGAAGCCTGCGAAAAGTATGGTTATACGTGGGAGGACAATCATATTGCTTTAGCAACACCGGCTGCAGAAGCCAAATTAATGACCGGTTTGTTCGATCAGGTTTCCAGAGAAAATAAAAAACATTATCTGGAAGAAATCTTTGAAATCTGCCACCTCACTTTCAATGATGAACCCTATCTGTTGAATTATGACCCGGAATTGGTTCACCGTTTTGATTATATCCGGGAACTTGCCGGCACGAAGAAAATTGTAGGCCTGAATACAGGTTGCGGAGCCCGATGGAAAACCCGCCTATGGACCAAAGCCAACTGGATGGAATTAAGCCGTCTGCTGGAAAAACAAGGATATTTTGTCATGTTCATAGGAGGAGAAGCTGAGGATGCCCTGAACCAGGAAATGGCACAGGAAACAAAGATTTTTTATCCGGGTCACTTTTCGCTGAAAGAGTTTATTGCGCTGAGTTCGCTTTGTACTATCGTCGTTACTCAGGTGTCGATGATGATGCACATTGCCACAGCATTGGAGAAGAAACTGGTTTTGATAAATAATATCTTTAACAGTCATGAATTCTATATGTATCACCGGGGAATCATTATAGAACCGCCGAGTGGTTGTGACTGCTATTACGGTATTACCTGCAAACGCGCTCACCGCTGTATGGAAGACATTACTCCTGAGATGCTGGCAGAAGCCGTCAGAAAAGTGGATTAAAAACAACCCCTGAAAGCAGATACTTCCAGGGGTTGTTTATGTATAGAAAGAAAAGTCTATTTTTGAGGATCATAAGCCCATTTCAACCAAACGGCACCCCAGGTAAACCCAGCTCCAAAAGCCGCCAAGATCAGGTTATCCCCTTTACGCAACTGATGTTCCCATTCATACAAACACAAAGGAATGGTTGCAGAGGTTGTATTCCCATATTTCTGGATATTAATCATCACTTTAGAGGGGTCCAATCCCATGCGGTCGCCGGTTGCCGCAATAATACGGAGATTAGCCTGATGGGGGACCAACCAGGCAATATCATCTGCTGTCAGATGATTTTTTTCCATAATTTCGGCAGCCGTATCCGCCATTTTAGTCACAGCATGTTTAAACACAAACTGCCCGTCCTGGTAAATAAAATGTTCCCGGTTCGTTACTGTTTCCAAAGAAGGGGGATTCAGGGACCCTCCGGCTTTCATGTATAAATGATCCCGTCCCATACCGTCAGAACGCAGGATATGGTCCATCACACCCAGTTCTTCTTCTGTAGGCTCAAGCAATACGGCGGCGGCGGCATCACCAAACAAAGGGCAAGTCTTCCGGTCTGTGTAGTCTGTGATCACAGACATTTTCTCACATCCCACAAAAACCACTTTTTTATATCTTCCACTCTCCACATATTGAGTAGCAGTAACCAATCCAAAGATAAATCCGGAACAGCCGGCATTTAAATCGAATCCGAACGCATTTTTGATTCCGACCATATCCGAGATAACCTGAGCATTGGCGGGGAAATGCATATCGGGAGTCACAGTGGCACAGATTATCAAATCTACGTCCTCCGGTTTGGTTCCCGTCTTTTTCAAAAGGTCTTCCACAGCCCGGGCTCCCATCCAAGCACTTCCTTTGGCGGAATCTTTCAGAATCCTTCTCTCTTTGATTCCAACCCGGGTCATAATCCATTCATCGGAAGTATCTACCATCCGACTCAGTTCCTCATTATTGAGAATATAGTCGGGATAATACGCCCCAACACCGGTAATGACGGCTTTCTGCCTATTCATCTGCATAGTTATCAAGATTTATATGATATACCCTCAATCTGCCAAGGGTATATCCTGAATGATTTAAACAAGCTTAGCCCCCTAAATGATAGGAGGCCGGCTTTGTATAATTAAAACAATTCTTCTGGTGGCAAGATTATGCTACTACTGCTTTTTCAATAGCCAACTTTCCTCTGTAATATCCACATTCAGGACATACCGTATGATACTGTACAGCAGCACCACAGTTAGAACACTTAGCAATAGCCGTTACCGTAATCGCATCATGCGTTCTTCTCTTATTTCTTCTCTGTTTTGAGGTTCGATGTTTGGGATGTGCCATTTCTTTGTTATTTTAGTTATTAATTAATTTTTTCAGTTCATTCCATCTTGGATCTATGGGCTTTTCGTCCTCTTTTCTTACATATTTTTGCAAGACGTCTTTCATATCTTCATCACATTGTCCTTCCGGATGAACAACCCGCATGGGATAATGGAGCATATAAGTCTCATAAAGATATGTACTCAAGTCCAGATAATCATCGTCCGGCAATACGACAATATAATCATCTTCATTCCCTTCTTCCCGCTCGCTTTGTTTCACATAGAGATTCATTTTCCCTTCCAGGGGAATGTTTACCTCACCCAAACAGCGGTCACAAAGAGCTATCACCGAGCCTTTCATGCTGAGCCTGACTTCCATTAAAAGTGAACTTTTCACAATCTCCACCCTCGCGTCTATTCTGCCTTTTGTTTCCTTCGTGGCTTCAAAACAACTGAAAAACGCCTCGTCCAGTACAAATTCAAAAGAGTGTTTGCCCTCTCCCAATCCCCTGAACGCTATCTTATATTCTCTCAATCTGTCCACTAACATAGAAGTAAAACGGCGCAAAGATAATAGAAAAAGTAGAAAGTAAAAAACAAAAAGTAAAAAATATCTTACCTGTATTTCCCGCTATCTTCCAGCATACTCAAATAGCTGGCATAGCGGCTTTCACTGATTTCACCCTTCCCTACTGCATCCATAACCGCACATCCCGGTTCGTGCGTATGGGTACAATTATAAAAACGGCAATCTCCGGCTTTAGCAAAAATCTCCCGGAAGAAATGGGAAATCTCTTCCTTTTTCATATCTACCGTACCAAAACTTCGTACACCCGGAGTATCAATAATAAATCCGCCCTCTTTCAAAGGAAACATCTCTGCAAAAGTGGTGGTATGCTTTCCGGAATCATGGGCATCCGATATGACCGCAGTCTTCAATCCCAGGCCGGGAGCCAGGCTGTTGATTAAAGAAGACTTCCCGACACCCGACAACCCGGACAATACAGTCACTTTATGACACACCAGTTCCCGGATTTCATCCATATTTTCTCCCGTTGTCACCGATATTCCGTAACATTTATAACCGATATTCCGGTATATAGCCATGAGACTCTCCCCTTTATCGCGGGTTTCACCTTCATATAAATCAATTTTATTAAAAACCAACACAGCCGGTATGGCATACGCTTCCGCAGTAGCCAAAAAACGGTCAATGAAAACAGTGGAGGTAACCGGATGATTTACTGTCACCACCAACAAGGCCTGGTCGACATTGGAGGCAAGAATATGAGCTTCCTTTGACAAATTGGTGGATTTGCGAATGATGTAATTTCGTCTCGGCCGGATACCCGTAATAACAGACTCTACCCCATTTTCTTCCACTTCCACCTGATCCCCGACAGCAACAGGATTGGTAGTCCGGATTCCCCCCATACGAAATTTCCCCCGAATGCGGCATTCTACTGTTCTTTCGTCCTCCAGACGAACCAAATACCAGCTTCCGGTCGATTTTACAACGATACCTTCTTTCATAAAAACATTATTAGGCCATGACAAAGCTAAAAAATAAAATGATTCAACGATTATTTTTAACTTTGCAGAAACGAAAGAAGCTAAAAACACAGATGACATGAAATTGGTTTTTGCAACAAATAACACCCACAAGCTGGAAGAAATCAGCCGGCTCTTAAAAGGGAAACACGAAATCATTTCCTTAGCAACAATAGGTTGCCACGATGATATTCCTGAAGACCAGAACACCCTTGAAGGCAATGCCTTGCAAAAAGCGCGTTACATCAAAGAACATTTCGGATATGATTGTTTTGCCGACGACACCGGTTTAGAAGTAGAAGCATTGGATAATCGTCCGGGGGTTTACTCTGCCCGCTATGCCGGACCGGCAAAAGATTCCCTCGAAAATATGAAAAAGGTGATGTCGGAAATGGAAGGACAGAAAAACCGGAAAGCCTGCTTCCGTACTGTGATCGCTTTAATCCTGAACGGGCAGGAGCATTTGTTTGAAGGCCGGGTGGACGGAGAAATCCTGCCTCAACAGCAAGGCGAAGCCGGATTCGGCTACGACCCTATTTTTCGTCCGGAGGGTTACCGGGAAAGTTTTGCAGAAATGCCTATGGAAGAAAAAAATAAAATCAGTCACCGGGGCAAGGCCACCCGGCAACTGGCAGAATTTCTCAAGACAGCGGAACGGAATTAAAAAAAGGAAAGTGGAACTGGTCAAAGCCATCATATTAAAAACAAGCCAATATACAGATACCCAGAAAATCATCCACGTCTATTCATTAGAGAAGGGAGCGCTTTCTTTTATCTCCCCGTCTTTTGTATTCAAGCGGAAAAATCAGCCCATACAGTTAATGCAATTGGTTGAAATAGAATATTTCGTCAATGAAAAGGGAGGACTTCATAAATTACGTACCATCTCTCCGTTGATCAATCTGCCCGCCCTTTATTCCGACATTTTCCGGATGAACATTTTATTATTATGGAGTGAGATCCTCCATCTGATTCTGCGCCAGGAAGGGAAAAACGAAGTGCTTTTCCACTACATCAGCCGGTCGGCAGAATACCTTAACACCACACAACGGGACATTGCCAATTTTAATCTGTTATTTCTTTACCGGCTGGCCGGTCCGTTGGGTTTTCATATCAATACCTCCACCTGGCAGGAGGGATATGTATTTGACATACAGGAGGGACATTTCTGTCCCCCGGATATCGTCCGGCCTTATCTTTCCGGACCTCACACGGCAAAAGTGATTTACCAACTCTGTACCTGCGAAACGGGAAAACTAAAAGATATTCCGTTAAACCGGGAAGCCCGCAATATCCTTTTAGATGTTGTCTTACTGTTTTACAGCATTCATTTGAACCTGAATTTTAACATCAGAAGCATTCAGATTATCCGGGAAGTTTTTAAATAATAGAGAAGGAAGCATGCGTCAGGAATAAACTTTTCTCCGGTTTTACTGTCTTATATATAGTAATGTCGTTAAAAAAATGCAAAAACAAGTTTTGGAAAGCCAAAACTTAACATCTTTTATTACTTTTATCACATCTATTTAGGTGTAATTCTGCATTATGAATATAAAAATTAAAAACCTTACTAAAATATATCCGGACGGCCACAAGGCATTAAACAGTCTGAATTTAGAGATAGAGCCCGGAATGTTCGGATTATTAGGTCCTAATGGTGCCGGAAAAACTTCTCTGATGCGAATTATGACCTTATTACAGAATCCCTCCTCAGGAACCATTCTTTTTGATGATTATGACATCTTGCGTGACCGGAAAGCCATCCGTTCGATATTAGGTTACCTGCCGCAGGATTTCCGTTTTTTTGAAAAATTAAAGACCTGGGAATTTTTAGATTACGGGGCAGGTCTGGCCGGTATAAAAGGAACGCGGCACAGGGCCGAAGTGGTGGATGAAATGTTAAGGAAAGTGGGGCTTTATGAAGTGCGCGACCGGTGGGCGAACCGTTTATCCGGCGGTATGAAGCGACGGCTTGGTATAGCGCAAGCCATTGTGGGAAACCCGAAAGTCATTATCGTTGACGAGCCGACCACCGGATTAGACCCGGAGGAACGGATCCGCTTCCGGAATATCCTGTCGGACGTGAGCAATAAAGATGTTATTATTATCCTTTCCACCCACATTGTCGGCGATATATCCAGCACGTGCAAGAAATTGGCTTTACTGAACCGGGGAGAACTGAAATTTGAAGGCTCTCCGGACGACATGATAGCTCTGGCTACGGGCAAAGTGTGGGAAATCTTTGTTACAGACCATGAATTGCAACAGGTTAAGGAAAAATATCCGATTATTTCCACCATTCCTACAGAAGGAGGCTGGGAAATCCAGGTAGTAGCAGAAGAAATGGAAGGGTTCTGCGGCAAACCCGTCACACCCAACATCGAACATGCTTATGTTTATTTTATGGACTATCTGCTAAAGGATAAGATGGACATGTACAGTGAAAAGATAGGAGGCGAACTATTTAATTAACCTGATGACGAAAGAAAAATAAAATGACTCTGCACAATATCAATATCATAGCCCGATATGAAGTTAAATTGCTGAAAAGAAGCTGGCTTTTCCGGATTTTTGCCCTATTGGCTTTGTTAGGCATCACTTTGATTACGTTAGGGTATCAAAGTTCAGTTTTTGGTTTAGACACGGTATGGCCCCGCCTGGCAGTCTCATCTCTGATGCCTTTCTGCAATATTTTTTTCTATAACATCGCCCAATCCGTTATTGTTATTTTCCTTGCGGGAAGTTTTCTGAAAAGAGATAAAAAGTTAGATACGGCAGAGGTCATCTATGTCCGGCCCATGAGCAATGCGGACTACATCATAGGAAAAACCTGGGGAATCGTAAAAGTATTTCTCGGTTTAAACCTGCTTTCCCTGTTCATCACTGCCTTTTTCAATATCGTCATTAACCACTCCCCTTTCAGTTGGTTCCCTTATGTATTTTACCTGTTTACCATTTCGCTGCCCTCCTTGCTTTTTGTATTAGGCCTGTCTTTCACAGTCATGTGCCTGTTGAAAAATCAGGCAGTGACCTTTATTCTTATGTTAGGTCTCACCGGTACCATATTTTTTTATCTTTCCGATACTTTATCCGGTGTCTTTGATTTTTTCGGAACATGTATCCCCACCATTTTTTCAGACGTCACCGGCCACAGTAACTTAGGATTGTTTCTGCTGCAACGGACCATCTACCTGCTTAGCGGAGCAGGTTTTATCGGTTTTACCATCGCATTGGTAAAAAGACTTCCGCATAAACCGTGGAAAAATTCCATAATCTATGCAATCAGCTGTTTATTAGTATTAGCAGGAATAGCAGCGGGTTTGCTTTATGTCCTTGACTACAACCATCAGATCCGTCTGCGCAACGAATATGCTGCTACTTTCAACAAATATTCCCGGGCAAACCCGGTTTCCGTCATCAACCATGACCTGACCATCGTTCCTACAGGAAAACAACTCCAGGGAGAGAGTATTCTAAAAGTGAAAAACAGGCACTCCCAATCTATCGAAGAGATTATCCTTTATCTGAACCCTTCATTGAAAGTGAAAGGTTTAAAAGCCGGAAACGAGGAATTGACCTTCACCCGGGAAAACCAGGTTATCCTCATTCATAAGCAACTGGATGCAGGAGAAGAATTCACCTTTACCCTCCACTATCAGGGAAGCATTGATGAAAACATTTGCTATACGGATGTATCGGAAAAAGACTATACCGACAACACCGTTCCCCAGGCATTCTATCGTTTGGGCAAACGGTATGCCTGGCTAGAGCAGGACTTTACCCTGCTGACTCCCGAATGTATCTGGTATCCCGTAACAATTGCCCCTGTCCATCCTGCAGAACCATACAACATCCAGAAAAATTTTGTCCATTACACCCTGACGGTCATTCCGCCGAAAGAGAAAACAGTGCTTTCGCAAGGGGAAAGCACCTCAAATGGCGATACAATCATTTTTACCAACCGGCATCCCCTGCCCGGCATCAGTCTGACGATTGCCGATTATGACAAGAAATCTTTACAAATTGATTCGACCCTTTATGAAATCTACTATTTCAAAGGTCATGATTATTTTTCTTCTCATTTTTCCGCTTTACATGATACATTGCCCGGTGTCATCCGGGATCTTAAGAATGATGCGGAATTTTTAAATGGCCGCGACTACCCTTTCAGCAAATTCGTACTGGCAGAAACTCCTGTGCATTTTGCCACCTATGTACGAAACTGGAAAGGATATACTGAATACGTTATGCCTGAAATCGTTTTTATTCCGGAACGAGGCGCTACCCTGAATTCTGATTTCAATGCCGAAAAAAAGCGGGTAGCCCGCCGGGGACGTCACAATCAAATGCCTCTCAGCGAAGAAGAAACCGCCATTCAGGTCTTCAACAGGTTCATGGAAAATTTTTTCAATGAAAATATACAATACGGATGGGACTGGCAAAACCAGTACATAAACAAACTGAATATCACTCCGCTTTTTTATTCTCATACCGGCTTCATCCTTTCCGAGCAATATCCTATTCTGGACATAGTCCTGAATACGGTACAAAATGTTGCAAACACCTCTAACGTATTCCATTTCTGGGAAGGTATCATCAATAATAAACAAAGGGCAAACCTGTATCTGGAGAATCATAGTTTCAGGGATGCCATTTCGAGCCCGGAATTAAAGCCGGAAATTTTTTACGAATTGTTGAAATTAAAAAGCATCGCCCTGAGAAATTACATTCAAACCCAAATACCACGGGATGACTTCAATCGTTTCCTGAAAGATTTTTTTGAAAGGAACCATTTTTCTGATATACCTTTTGAAACTTTTGAAGCAGAATTTGAAGCAAAATTCGGGATTTCCCTTTCGGACTTCATCCCCCAATGGTATACGGAAGACCATTCACCGACCATTCTGATACGGGAAGTGGATGCCAATCAGGTTGTCATAGATGATGAAACTAAATATCAAATCAGGTTTAAAGTTTATAATCCTTCCGATGTAGACGCTATCATCACAGCTGAAATCCGGCAGGGAGGCGGTTTTCAGGGAGGCATAGAACCTGACAAAACGGAAAATTACCAGATTCCGGCACAACAAGCCCGTGAAATTAAAATTATTGCAGACAACCGCCCCGCCAGCATCACCATCAATACGAATATTTCACATAATCTGCCGACAACTCATATTTTCAATTTTTCCAAAATCGAGAATATCATTTCGGACACGCTCGCCGGAAGTTTCGTTATCTCTCCGGCTCTCTTTGCCCCTAATCCCCATGAAATCATCATAGACAATGAAGACAGCGGTTTTCAAACCATTGCTTCCAATAAACGACATAAGTTAAAAGACCTTTTCCAAAAACAGGAACAGGAAAAGTATAAAAACTTCATGCCGTGGTGGACACCAACAAAATGGACCGCCATTGCTGCCGACTATTGCTATGGGGAAACTGTCCAGTCCGCCGTTTACAAAAGCAAGGGCAGCGGGCTGAATTCTGTAGAATGGCGGACAGAACTTCCCGGAGAAGGCTATTACGACGTATCTGTCTGGAATCCCAAGACCGGAGGTTCCTTCGGTATGAATTTCGGCCGCCGTAACCGGAGGGACCGGGAAGAGAGAAATCAGACCTATGTAGTGGCATATGACCAGGAAAAAGAATCCATTACGCTTGATATAGAACAAGAAGATTCGGGATGGGTGTCATTAGGCAGTTTTTATTTCCCGAAAGGAGAGGTGAAAATCACATTGACAGATGATGTATCAGGTTCTTATGTCATCGCAGACGCTGTTAAATTTACAAGAATCAATGAATAAAATGAATCACTTATTAAATAAACCTTCTATGTTAAAACAAACCTTCATCCTGGTTTTTCTGTTTTTTTCGGGCATGAGTCATTCTTTTGCCCAGGAGATTTTAACACTGGATAAAGCCCTGAGTATTGCTTTTGAACACAGTCCTTCGCTGATTCAAAGTAAACTCAGTCTTGAACAAAGAGAGTTAAACCTAAAAGCACAGGATGCCTCACTGAAATCCCAATTCTCATTGGATATCAATCCTTTCAATTACACCCGTAATAATCAATACGACAGTTATAATAGCAACTGGTATGCCAACGAAATCATGAGTTCTTCCGCTTCGTTAGGCATCCGCCAGCCTATTAAGTGGACCGACGGAACCATTTCCCTTGTAAATGATTTATCCTGGCAGGACGCTTCCAACAAAACTTCCGGAGGAAAAAATACTTCTTTCAATCACAATCTGTCCCTCCGGTTAGAGCAACCTCTTTTCACCTACAACCGGACGAAGATGCAGTTGAAGGAATTGGAGTATGCTTTAGAAAATGCCAAATTGAGCTATGCCATGCAGGAGTTAAACATAGAGAAAAACGTCACAACTCAATTTTACAGTGTTTATCAGAAACAAAAAGACCTGAATACAGCCCGGGATGAATATCACAATCAAAAACAAAATTACGACATCATCAAAAACAAGGTTGAAGCCGGTCTGGTTGCCAGGGAAGAATTATATCAGGCAGAAGTGAATCTGGCCACCAGTGAATCAAGTGTTTATTCGGCAGAAATCGACTATGAAAACTCAAAAGACAATTTTAAACTTTTATTGGGTATTTCCTTGGATGAAGACATCATGGTGTTGCCCAATACCGATATTGTAACGGTCAACGTGAATTCGGACGATGCCACGAAATATGCCTTAGAGCAACGTATGGAACTCCGGCAAAAGCAGATTACCCTTGAACAGGATGTTTTCAATATTATCCGTGCCAAAGCTGAAAATGAGTTTAAAGGTAATCTGTCTGCCCGCATAGCCATGGACGCTTTAAGCGGAAAAGTGAAAAATCTGTACGACAATCCTACGGATAACGAGCAAATCGGAATCAGCCTGACCATACCTATTTTTGACTGGGGAGCTAAAAAAGCAAAGGTAAAATCCAGTCAGTTGGCTATGGAATCGAATCAAATCGACATGGATGAGGAGAAGAAGAATATCACCATAGGGGTACGTCAGATTTGCCGGAATCTGCCGATATTAATCCGTCAGATTGAAATCAAGAAAAAGAGCATTGAAAATGCGGAACACAGCTATGAAATAAACCTGGAGAAATACAGAAACGGCACCCTTACGGGTATGGAACTCCAACAATACCAGACCCAGCTGACAAACGCCAAACAAGCCTATACGAATGCTGTTATCAGCTATAAACTGGAAGTCCTTAATTTAAAGATACAGACTCTCTGGGATTTTGAAAGCAATAAATCCTATTTACCCGTAGACCTTTTGAAATAAAAACACATATTACAATGAACAGATATTTAAAAATCAGCAGTATTATCGGTTTTGGACTATTGGTTGTTTCATGCAGGAATAATCAGGGAAACTCGGCAGCCGAAACCACTACCCCCGTATGGATTGAAGATGTACAATACAGAAATATCGAGGAGTATATTACAACAACGGGGACAGCCAAAGCAACCAAAACCATTGAGTTGAAATCGGAAACCAACGGAGCTTACCGTCTTCAAACTAATCCCAAAACGGGCCGTCCTTATCAATTGGGCGATATTGTGGAAGCCGGAGCTGTGATTGTCCGCCTGGAGAATCAGGAATATGAGAATAACGTTCAGTTGGAAAGTAAAAAATTACAAATTGAGATTACCGAAAAAGAATGGGAAGGACAAAAAGTATTGTATGAGAAAGGAGGAGCAACACAAAAAGACGTAACCAATGCAGAAAATTCGTACATCAATGCCAAGCTTGCCCTTGAGAATGCCTATATTACTTTAAATAAATTAAATATCAAGGCACCTTTCAAGGGAGTCATTGTCGCCCTGCCCTATTTCACTCCGCAGGTAGAGGTGGCTTCCGGAAGTACTATCGCCGAATTAATGGATTACAGTAAAATGTATATAGAAACTCAATTCCCGGAAAATGCCTTAACAAAATTGGCAGTCGGTCAATCGGTACATGTGACGAATTATAATATTAAATCGGATACGTTAAAAGGACGGCTGACACAACTTTCCCCGGCCATCAATGAAGATACGCGCACTTTCTCCGGCTATATCGCCATTGACAATCCTGACCTGAAACTGCGTCCCGGTATGTTTGCCAAAGCTGACGTAGTGACGATACGGAAAGATTCTGTGTTGTCAATTCCGAAAAATATCATCAAAAACCGGCGTGGAGGGAAATTAGTGTATACCGTCGACCGGAACAGTGCTACCGAGAAAGTTATCCGAACGGGTATCAGCAACGACAAATACATTGAAATTGAAACCGGTCTGGAACCAGGGGATAAAATTGTCATCAAAGGTTATGAATGGCTGCGTAACCGGAGCAAAGTGAAAGTAATGAAATAATCAGCACCTTACCATTATGATGGGAATAACTAAATTTGCCGTAAAATACCCGGTCAGTGTATTAATGATTACCCTCGGAGTATGTCTGTTGGGCCTCATTTCCTACAATAAACTGGGAACGGATCTTTTTCCTGATTTAAAAAATCCGTCCCTTTACATTGATTTGCAGGCTGGCGAACGTCCGCCTGAAGAAATCGAGAAACAATTCGTACAAAGAATAGAGTCCATGGCAGCCCGCCAGGAAGGGGTAAAAAGCGTCAGTAGCAGCAGTAAAGCGGGAGGTGCTACCATTACCGTGGAATATGACTGGGACCAGGATATGGATGCGGCTTTTCTTGACCTTCAGCGCAGTATGTCGCAAATTGCCCAGAATGAGGAAATCACTTCACTGAATGTGAGCCGGTATGATGCGAATGCTACTCCAGTGATGGTTATCTCCATGAGTCACAAGGAGATTAAAGATATGAACGAATTGCGCAAAATTGCAGAAAATTATATGCGCAGTGAGTTTGTGCGTTTAGACGGTGTTGCTGATTTACAACTAAACGGTCAGGAAGAGGCTTATGTGGAAATCAAAACCAATGCCTATATGTTAGAAGCTTTTCACCTGACAGCCGAAACAGTGGCTGCCAAAATTGAAAGCATGAACCGAAATGTGTCGGGAGGGATCATTGTCCACAACGACATTCAATATACCATAAAAGGGGTTAATCTGATTGAGAATTTAGAAGATATTGCCAATATCATAGTTGCCTTTAAAACCCCTTCGGACACGGAAGGAGAAACCTCCAATATAAAAGCTCCCGTCTATCTGAAAGACATTGCGACTATAGAACTGAAAAATAAAGACCCGAAAAATCTGACCCGCTATAACGGGGAACGTTGTCTGAGTATCAGTATTTATAAGGAGAATAAGTACAATACTGTGAAAGCGGTGGAAAATATCACGGCAAAACTGGATGAGCTTCGAAAAAGCATGCCGGGTTATGAATTTCATATCATCAGCAACCAAGGAGATTTTATCGGAGCTTCCATCGGGGAAGTGAAAGATTCTGCCGTAATGGGTATTTTGCTCGCTATGATTATTCTTTATGTCTTTCTGCGCCGCATCAATACAACTCTGATTGTCAGTATATCCATACCGGTGTCTATCATAACCACCTTCAATCTCATGTATTTTAACGGTCTGACCATTAACATCATGACTTTAGGAGGACTGGCATTAGGAGCAGGAATGCTGATAGACAATGCCATTGTGGTAATGGAAAACATTTACCGTCATCTGGAAAACGGACTTTCTCCCAAAGAGGCGGCAATAAAAGGTACTTCCGAAGTCGCAGGAGCCATTACTTCCAGTACACTAACTACCATTGTCGTTTTTCTGCCTATTGTTTATATTCAGGGCGCTGCGGGCGAATTATTCAAAGAACAGGCCTGGACGGTTTCTTTTTCCCTGCTTTCTTCCCTGTTTGTAGCTATCTTGCTGATTCCTATGCTGGCATCCCGGTACATTACCCGTCCCAACATCCAGAAAGAATCCATACAAATCAAAGGATATGGAAATTTTGTCGGAAGATTACTGAAACACCGTTATTTAGTGGTAGCAATATCTGTCATTCTGATTGCAGGCAGTTATATGCTGGTTCCTTTGTTGGATATGGAATTCATGCCGAAAGCCGAATCCAAAGAATTTTCCACTTTCATCACACTGGAACCGGGCACACGCCTCCAAAGTACAGACCATGCCGCCGCCACGCTTGAAAATATGATTACTGACCTGGCCGGCAATGAGCTGGAATGGATTTTCACACAGGTAGGTCCTTCCAACACGGAAAGCGAAAGCGGAGGCAAACTGGAGGAAGAAAATCAGGCAGAAATCAAGGTAAAACTGAAAAATGACGCCCGACTCAGCGCAGACTATCTCATCTCGGCTCTCAACCATCACTACACCATTCCCGAAGGGATAGAAATTTCCTTTGAGAAAGAACAATCTGCCCTGCAAAGCATATTAGGAACGGAAGGCTCTCCCGTTGTAATAGAAGTCAAAGGGGAGGAGTTGGAGCTGATAGAAGAACTAAGTACGGAAATAAAAGAAAAACTGTCTTCCGTAGCGGGACTTTATAACATCCATACTTCCATGGAAAAAGGAGCCCCCGAAGTAAACATCTCCATCGACCGCCTGAAAAGTGGCATCTATGGAGTGGATATAGCCTCTGTAGCCTCTCAGGTAAAGGATAAACTAAACGGTAAAACAGCCAGTAATTTCAACACAGAAGGAGAACCCATCGACATTGAAATCCGTGTACCGGAAATTTCCTTAGAAGAATTACAAAATGTAGAAATCAACCAGGGAGATAAGAAATACCGGTTAGGCGAAATCGCAGATATCTCCGTCACCATGGCTCCGAAAGAAATCAACCGAAACAACCAAAACCGTACAGGCAAAGTGACTGCCATGTTGGAAAAGGAGTATACCCTCAGCGGGGTAACACCGGATATTCTGGAGAAATTAGAAGAAATCCAATTCCCTGCTAAATACTCGGCAAAAATCACAGGGGAAGAAGAAAAGCGGGCAGAATCTTTCAATGGCTTGTCGTTTGCATTGCTTCTTTCCATCGTACTGGTTTATATGGTGATGGCTTCGCAATTCGAATCCCTGCGGCATCCGTTCACCATACTGCTGACTATTCCCTTAGCCGGCGTAGGCTGTATTTACGCTTTTCTGCTAACAGGGGCATCCCTGAACATGATGGCCTTTATCGGAATCATTATGTTGGCTGGTATTGCCGTAAATAACTCCATTCTGTTAGTAGATGCAGCCAATAAACTGAAATCAAGCGGATTAAACCTCACGGAAGCCATCAAAGCCGCCGCACAACAGCGCATCCGGCCAATTATGATGACCAGCCTGACCACGATACTGGCCTTATTACCCATGTGCTTTGGTTTCGGAGAAGGAGCCTCCCTGCGTTCTCCGATGGCTTTAGCTGTTATCGGAGGGTTATTTACTTCCACTGTTATGACCCTGGTAGTCATACCATGTGTCTATTACCTGTTTGACAAAAAAGAAAAGTAAGAAAAGGGAATGCATATTCAATGATGATGAAGAAATTGATTAATCGTAAAGTTCTGATTTCCATGCTATTCATTGGTTTAACCATGATGGGATGGTTCTCGTACAGATATTTACCGATGGAATTATACCCTGACGCAGAGTTTCCGGCCCTCAATGTAAATATCACTGCCAAAACAGAACTTGATCCGGAATATATTAAGAACCAGGCGGCCATACCGGTAGAAGGAGTTATCAGCGGCATGGAAGGCGTAGAAGAAATCAATACCCGGATTTCCACCCAGAATGCCCGAATCCTGGTTTCTTTTACCAAAAACACCAACATTAAATATGCTTATCTGAAACTGGAAGAAAAAATCAAAATTTTAGCCAAGAATCTGCCGGAAGAGTTTACGGTGCAAGTGAATAAAGCAGGGAGCAACATGGCCAGCGACCAGTTTATGACGCTTCAGATTCTGGGAGAAGAAGACATTGATTATGTCCGGAACATTACAGACAGTGACATTGCGCCGGTATTGGAAAGCACGGATGGCGTTGCTTCCGTCGTTGTCCTCGGCGGCCGGCAAAAAAGCATCGAAATTCTCTTAGACCAGGAGAAATGCAAGGCTTTAAACATTACGAACTCACAAATCAGTTCCCTGATTAGCAAAAACATGTCGGAAAAAACTTTTGCCGGCTCTGTCTATCAAAATGTGAAGCGTTATTTTGTCAATGTAACAGCAGAATACCTGCAAACGGAAGACCTGGGAAATATCGTTGTGGCTTCCGGACCGGTGCTGCTAAAAGACATTGCAGACATTCATTTCGGTATCAAAGAGGAAGAATCCTATTCACGGGTGAACGGGAAGGAAGTCATCACTTGCATTATAGCCAAATCTCCGTTAGTGAACATCATAGACTTGTCTGAACGCATCCGGAAAGAAATCGGCCAATTAAATGAAGAATTAGCTTCCAGGGGAATTTCCATAAAAGTAGATACCGACGTGGCAGAAACCATGAATGAAAATATCAATACCATCATCAATCTGGGTATAACAGGAGCTATCCTGGCGATTTTTATTCTTTATCTTTTTCTGCGCAATTTCAAAATTGTCACTTTCATAGCCTTTGCTATCCCCATCTCGGTTTTTTCTGCCTTCTATTTCTTTTATTTCTTCGGGATCAGCATCAATACCCTTACATTGACCGGTATAGCCTTAGCAATCGGCATGTTATTGGATAATTCGGTTGTCGTCATGGAAAATATATTCCGTCTCAGGGCCATCGGCATCCCGGCGGAACAGGCAGCCGTGCAAGGAACCAAAGAGGTGACCAAAGCAATCATTGCCGCCACCGCCACGACCATAACGGTATTTCTCCCTTTTCTCTTCTCAGATGACTTTTTGTTGAAACTTATCGGCGAGCACATCGGTGTATCTATCATCACCACCCTGATCTTATCCTTAGTTGTAGCATTACTGCTGATTCCCATGGCAGTGAATCAATTCATGAGAAAACAAGGGGAAAAAGTGAATTTCAGCACCCTCTCAATTCATAGCCGGCCGGTACAGATTTACGTTGTCCTGTTGAAAATGTGCCTGAGGAAACCGGCAGGGATCATTTTTTCTGCCATTCTTCTTTTATTAGTAACGGTTGCATTGTCCCTGACAATGACGATGAATACGTTGAAAGAGATTGAAACAGATACATTCAATCTCTACCTGACCTTCCCCAACGGAAATACCCTTAACCGTACGGACGAGGTAGTCAGATCTTACGAAGAACGCTTAGATGAAATTCCCGAAATCGAACAATACAGCACTAAAATTTATGCCAATGATGCCAGTGTCACTATCAAGCTTCACGAAGATTATGAGAAAATCGGAAAGAAATCTTTAGATGAACTGAAAAATATAGTGATTTCCCAAACTCAGGGACTACGTATCAGCAATGTCAGTTTTGAAGCCATCGAAAGCAGTGAAAATTTCCAGGGCGGAGGCGGCAGTGCTCTGATGGGTGGAGGAGATAAATTACTGAGAAAAATGGGAATGGGAAGCCAAAGTGAAAAAATAGTCATTAAAGGCCAGGATTTTGAAAAAATGGCTAATCTGGCCGAACTTCTCGAATATCAGGTAAAGGAACTGGACAATGTAAGTTATGCCTATATCAGTTATTCCCGCGGGAAACCGGAAGCCCGGATTATTTTCGACCAATACCTGATGGGAATTTATGACGTTGCTCCTACCCATGTCGTCAGCGAACTGGTTAATTTCGCCCCGCAAAATACGACTTCCATCAAATACAAAGCCGGAGAGGAGGAATATGATATTATTATTAAAGATAAAGAATTGTCACTCAAAAAAGAGGAGGAAAATGAAACTCCCGTCAGAAACCTCGAAGACCTCCGGAATCTCCAGGTGAGTAATGCCCAGAACTCCATTATTGACTTACAGAATTTCAGCAATATCCGTCTGGGGTGGGGACGAAGTAATATCATACGGGTTAATCAAGACCAGGAGATTACGGTCAATTACCGTTTCAATTCGGATGTCAACGAATCGAAAGATGTGCTGACTGCTGCCCGGGACGAAATCGACGAATTGGTCCAGCAAACCGACATCCCGACAGGGGTAGCGGTGGAAATCGTCCATGAAGAAGATGAAACCGGCGAGTTCACCTTCCTGATTCTGGCAGCTTTTATCCTCATCTATATGATTCTGGCTTCTGTCTTCGAATCTTTGACTGCTCCTGTCGTTCTGATGTTTGCCATACCGCTGGCAGCCATCGGTTCTTTGCTGGCACTCCTGTTTACGAGCAATTCGTTAATGAATGCCAACGTGCTTATTGGCTTTATCATCCTAATCGGTATTGTCGTCAACAACAGTATCATTCTGATTGACTATACTTCCCAATTGCGACGCCAGGGAAACCGTAAACCCCGGGCTCTCCTGATAGCAGGGATTTCGCGTCTGCGACCTATTCTGATTACCGCTATCACCACAATTGTGGCTATGCTTCCGTTAGCCATGGGGAAAGGTGAATTTGTTGCCGGTTTGGGTGCTCCTTTTGCGATAACAGTCATCGGTGGCCTGACTATGAGTACTTTGCTGACTTTAGTAATTATTCCCACTTTGTATTCAGGCCTGGAGGATGCCCTGTTGCGTTTAAGAACTCAGAGTCTGCTTATGAAAATCCTGCAAACTGCCCTTCTGATACTGGCTATTGCAGGTATTTATTTCCTCAGTCCTTCTTTAATCACACGTTTAGGATATTTAGCCGGGGCCGTAATCCTGATTCCTGCTGCCACATGGTTTATGGAAACGAGTTTACGTCAAGCCAACAGCCGCATTATCGCTCCGGAAGAAGAAATTCATATCTCCATTCGTAATCTGGTCAAAATATACGGCCGCCCTAACGAATTCCAAAGGGAATGGCTCTCCGGCCAGCGTACACGCGAAAGATTAGGCATTAAAGAAGAATATCATACGTTAAAGGACTTGCAGCCGCTTGTCTGGTTACTGCCCCTCACCGCATTTATGGTTTACTTCACCTACTCTTACCAGACATTACCTTTCTGGGCTGTTGTTTTTGCCATTTGCACCTGGTTATTGGTCAATCAGGTTATTTCTGCCGGCAAATCGTATTTTGCCTGGAACAATAAACGGATTGCCTTCCAGTGTATGCACGCAGCAGCTGTGATGGTATACTACGTTTCTCCGCTGCTTTCATTAATCTGCATTGCCGTAAAATTTTCCGATTCAAAAATTGCGACTTTATTGGGTCTGCTCTGGTATATTTCCATTGCTGCACATTATCTGTCCAAACGCATCCATAAATACAACATTAATATCGACCAGATAGAAGGACGTTTCCGGAACATTAAAAAAGCCGTCTATCAGACAACTGCTAAAATCCCGTTTCTGGGCTATAAAAAAGCACCTTTCAAAGCTCTTAACGCAGTGTCTATGGATATTCACACGGGTATGTTCGGACTATTAGGCCCCAACGGTGCCGGTAAAACCACCCTCATGCGCATCATCTGCGGTATTTTTGAACAGAGTTACGGAAAAATATTCATCAACGGTATTGATACTCAAAAGAAAAGAGAAGAATTACAGGGGTTAATCAGTTATTTACCCCAGGAATTCGGTACTTATGAAAATCTCACCTCCTGGGAATTTTTAGAGTATCAAGCCCTACTGAAAGGCATCTACCAGCCTGATGTACGTAAACAGCGCATTACGGAAGTGCTGGAAGCCGTACATATGTATGAAAACAAAGACAAGAAAATCGGCGGTTTCTCCGGTGGCATGAAACAACGGATCGGAATTGCACAAACCCTGCTCAACCTGCCCCGCATCCTTGTGGTAGACGAACCGACAGCAGGCCTTGATCCAAGAGAACGCATCCGTTTCCGTAACCTGCTTGTGGAACTTTCCCGGAACCGGATTGTCATTTTTTCTACCCATATCATCGAAGACATTGCCAGTTCGTGTAACCAGGTGGGAGTTATTAATAAAGGTTCGCTGAAATACCACGGGACACCTTCGGATATGGTAAATATTGCGCAAAACGTCACCTGGACATTCGAGATTCCGGCCCGGGAATTTGCAAAACTACCGGCAGACCTTCTGATTGTTCACCACATCCGCAACGGAGAATACATTAAAGTAAGGTGTTTATCTGAAGTTCAGCCTGTACCGGATGCCGTCCGGACCGCCCCTCTCCTGGAAGATTCTTATTTGTGGCTGCTCCGAAACGTTAAATTAGCCAATCACGAACAAATTATCACACAATAAACCACACCAGTCTGTCATCATGAAATCCTATATCCTTTCACCAATAGCGAAACTGAGCCGGTATAATATCAAAATTATCTTCGGGAATAAATTTATTTATTTCGTATTGAGTGCCATCGGTTTCTATATACTGACTGTCGGCATCAGTCTTTTTTCGGACAACGAAATAACCATGGCCAGCGGATATAACATGTTATTGGTGCCCTCCATCCTATTGGTTTTCTACCCGACCTGTTTCGGTATACAGAACGATCAGGATGCTAAAATTATAGAGATCATTTTCGGCATACCGAACTATCGGTATAAAGTATGGCTTTTGCGGCTTATCATAGCCTATGCGATTTGTTTTCTGCTCACCCTGCTGCTGGCAATGCTTACCGATTGGATGGTTGTTGAAGTTCCTCCTGTGGAACTCACTTTGCAGGTTATGGTTCCGGCTTTGTTTACCGGCATACTCTGTTTTATGCTCAGTACTTTTATCCGAAACGGAAACGGAACTGCCGTTATGATTATCATCATCGGTATGCTCCTGTTTGTACTTCACAAAGCCTTAGGCGTCAGCAAATGGAATCTTTTCCTAAACCCTTTTGACGTACCATTAGATAAAAATCCGAGAATTTTCTACAATACGGTTTTCGACAACCGCCTGCTGATTCTTTGTGCCACGTTAGTGTGCCTGTTGACCGGCCTCTATAAAACCCAGAACCGCGAAAAGTTTATATAGTTCGCTTCAATTTTTCATTCAAGCGCGTACGGACTTTGACGAGTGTATTTTTTTTCTTCATCCAGTCCAATAATTCATCCATATCGCCTCTGTTCTGGCATTCCAGTATTTTATCATCTGCTTCCCAGCACATGATTTCAATTCGGCGCATTTTATAATTATCCACGATCTTCGGAAGTAATGCCGCCAACAGCATCTCTTCAGTCCGGAAAGAAGTTTCTCTGACGGTCCATATTTTGCTCAATTCATAAGGTTCACTCAAAATATCAGCCACAATTGCACTAATCTCCGGATCCGGGTGTCCAATGAAATATTTGGCCGGAATAAAACCTTCAGACCGGAAATTGCGGCGATATTCGCTTTGTATCTCCCTGAAACGGGGATTTAACATAAGCAACTCATCTTCCGCCAACTCGCTGATAATGTACTCTCCCACACTGACCGAATAAGTAGCTCCTTCTTGTTTCTCCTCATAAAACTCCAGACTGCCGAATAATAACAGGTAGCGGATCAGCATCATTTCTTCCGTTTCACAAGAAGTGACATCGTAAGCCTTTGAACGTTCTGAAACCACAACAGAAGGCTGTTGTTCCGCTATCTTATAAGGAAGCGGTGCAGCAGATTCCCCATTTTTTACCTTTCGAATCCGGGCAATCTCATTGTATAACACCTTCTCCTCCACTTTCATTCGGCTGGCAGTCTCCTGCACATATACCGAACGGGTAATATTGTCCGGAATCAGAGAAATACTTTTAACGATATCGGTAATCAGTTTTGCCCGTTCAATGGGGTCATTCCCGGCTTGCTCCAGCAGCAATTTCGTTTTAAAATGGATAAAGTCGGTTTCATGATCAGTGATATACTCCAAGACTTCGGTAGCTGTGTGAGACTGAGCAAAAGAATCCGGGTCTTCACCTTCCGGCAGGGAAACCACCCTAACGTTTAATCCCTCTTCCAACACTAAATCAATCCCCCTCAAAGAAGCCTTTATCCCGGCGGCATCCCCGTCATAAATAATCGTCACATTGGAAGTTAACCTCCGGATAAGCCGGATTTGTTCGACAGTAAGGGATGTTCCGGAAGAAGCCACCGTATTTTCTATTCCTTTCTGATGGAAGGAAATCACATCGAGATACCCTTCCACAAGGTAACACCGATTATGTTGTACGATGCTTCTTTTGGCAAAAAAGATTCCGTAAAGGGTACGGCTCTTGTGATAAATTTCCGATTCCGGAGAATTGAGGTATTTGGCACTTTTTTTATCGTTAGTCATGATACGACCACCGAAGGCAATAATCTTACCGGCCAAATCCCGTACCGGAAACATAACCCTGGCGCGAAACCGGTCAAACAGTCCCCGGTCCGATTCTATGGTCAGCCCTGTCTTTACCAGGAAGTCTTGCTTATATCCTTTTTGTAAAGCAGACTTCGTAAAACTATCCCACACTTCGGGACAATATCCCAATCCAAATTTCCGGATGGTTTCATCATCCAATCCCCGCTGACGGAAATACCCCAAACCAACCGATTGCCCTTCATCTGTATGCCACAATTGGTCCACAAAAAATTCCTCCGCATAATTCGTGACTATCAGCATACTCTCCCGTTCCGATTTTTCCTGTCTTTCCTGTTCGGAGAGTTCCTTTTCCTCTATGATGATATTGTATTTGGCAGCCAGCCAGCGTAACGCCTCTACATACGATAACTGTTCATGTTCCATGATGAAATTCACGGCATTTCCACCCTTACCACACCCAAAGCATTTATAAATTCCCTTGGCCGGAGAAACTGTGAACGACCCTGTTTTTTCATTATGAAACGGACAACAACCCACATAATTCACTCCCCGCTTTTTTAAACTCACAAAATCGGAAACAACCTCATAAATATCAGCTGTATCAAAAATTTTTTGTATGGTCGTCTGGTCAATCATGCAACAAAAATACAAAAACAAATATTGATAGTATATTTCATGCATATATAAATAAAAACTTTTCAGGTCCATTTTTATAAGATATCTTACCTAAATATTTTTAACAAGATTTCAATTTTATTTTGGCACGATTTTTGTACTTTTGCGATTCGCGGAAACACTTCACACGGATTTCGTTTCCATATATTGTTCGTACAAGATATACAAAACTAAAATGTGTACTGATTTATATGACAGAAAGTGAATTCTACCGGACAAAAGAAGAATTACTGGAAAATATTTCGGAATTATTCCTGAAATACGGTCTGCGCAGTACTTCTATGGATGATATTTGTTCACATTTAAAAATTTCAAAAAAGACTTTATATCAATTTTTCAGCAACAAAGACGACCTGGTAGAACAAGTGCTGTTACAACGCAGAGATAGCCGGCGGATTCAGAAAGACCTGGAACAACTGAAACAACATACTTCCATAGAAATCATGCTATCTATCCGGGACCACATCATTACCAGCCTGAACAGCCAAATGCCGGCCAATCTTTTCGATCTGAAAAAATATCATCCGGATATTTATCAACGGGTAAACGAAAAGGACCAGATATTCATTCAGAATCTGTTCCATGAAGTGATTGAAAAAGGCATTCGTGAAGGTTACTTTCGAAACGATATTCACCGGGAAGTACAGGTATATCTGTTTGTGAAGCAAATGGCCTTTCTGGGAGAACCGGAAATGATGAGTGAAATCAAATATCCGCTCGACATCATTGTTTCCACTATTGTAGAAAATGTGATCCGCAGTTTTGCCACCCCCCGAGGGATAGAAGAATTAGAAAAATTACTTAATAAAACAAAAAAATATACAATATAAATTTGTAATAAAATAAGAAACGGAATAGCCCTAAAATAGTGGCATACAATTTGTAGGCTACAAGATATTGTAAAAAATAGGAAAATAAATATAAAATCAATAATTAAAACAGAATGAAAAGAGGAGTATTAATCACATTCATGGCAATTCTTATTCCCTGGTTGCTGCAAGCACAGGAAACCCCCAATGAACCTCAAAATCTGTCATTGGAACAAGCCGTCACTTTTGCTGTAAAATACAACAAGGAACTGCAGGTTTCCCAGAAAAATATAGAATTGAGGAACAAAATGGTTACGGAAGCTATTTCACAAGGCTTACCCCAAATTAACGCAGGTCTGGATTACGTTACCTACTTCGGAAAGAAGATGGACATTATGGGCAGTTCCATGGATATGTCCTCATCCACTTTAAACGGTAGTATTTCGCAATTGCTTTTCAGCGGACAATGGATTCTGGGTATTCAAACCAGTAAAATTGCCAAGCAGATCGCTGCGCAAGAAGTAGATTTAACCGAACTGGACATTAAAGAAACGGTATACAATTCCTATTATACGATCCTGGCCAGTGAGCGCCTCATGGAAATTGTAAAGGAAAACCTGGAGAATATGAATAAAATCCAGGCACATACCGAGAATATGTACAAAGCAGGTACGGCAGAAATCACCGATGTAGACCAAATCCGCATTACGGTGGGACAATTGAAAAACAGTTTGCTGGTTATGCAACGAACGGTGGACATTAACTATAATCTGCTCCGCCTCCAACTTGGATTACAAGCCGGAACCCCCATTACCCTGACCGATGCTTTTGAAAAATTTCTGGAGGAAGGCAGTTTTCTCCAACTGGCTCTCCAACCGTTTGACCTGAACAAAAATACACAATATCAGCTGATGCAAACCCAGGAAGAGCTCCAGAAAAAAATGGTGGGTTTAAAAAAATGGGCCTATGCTCCTACTTTGTCAGCAAACTATAATTTTAACCACAAATTGCTGGCTCCGGGCTTCAATATGAGTTTAAAACATTCAGCCACATTCACATTGAACGTCCCCATTTTCTCCGGCCTGCAACGAAAAGCACAGTTGGACCAGGAAAAAATCACCCTGGAACAGACGGTTTTAAACAAAAGCCTACTGGAAGATCAATTGTATTTACAGGAAGAACAATACAAATTTGCCCTGAAAAATGCATTGGAAGATTATAATCTGCAAAAAGAAAACATCGAAGTAGCTAAAAAGGTATTGAACAATTACCAGTATAAATACAATGCCGGAGCTGTTTCCAGCCTGGACCTGACCCAGGCCAACAACAACTACCTGACGGCTGAAAATAACTATACTTCTGCCTGTCTGACATTGCTACAAGCCCAGACCCAATTGGAAAAACTGTATAACGAATTAAAATAAGAAATAACATAAATACAAAACACAATGATAAAGAACGTTATTTTATCTACCCTTACCATTGCTGTGTTAGCCGGATGTTCCGGAAAAAAAGACGCAGAAAAAGATGCAAAAACAGTGGAAGTGATTCCGGTAAAAATACAAAAACTGGAAAAACAGAACATTGCCCGTACTCTCGACTATACAGCGAATCTGCAAGCCGACGAACAGGTTTATTACGCACCCGCTGCGGCCGGACGAATTTCAAAAATTTATGTTGAAGTAGGCGACCGCATCAAGAAAGGACAGTTGTTGGTGGAAATGGACAAAACTAACCTGCAACAGGCTGAAGTTCAATTGAAAAACCTGGAAGCAGAATACAACCGGGCTAAAATGTTGAATGAAACTCAGAGTATCAGCAAGCAAGCATACGATGCAGCCATCACACAATATGAAGTAGCTAAAGCAAATGTGGACTTTCTGAAAGAAAACACCCAAATGCTGGCTCCTTTCAACGGTGTGGTTACCGGCAAATATTTTGAAAACGGAGAAGTATATACCGGAGCTGCTTTCGGCGGAGCTTCCAAACCTTCTATTATTGCCATTGAAAAAATCAACCCACTGAAAGCTTATGTGAATTTATCCGAACAATATTTCCTATCTGTGAAAAAAGGCACCAAAGTGGAATTGAAAAGCAGCCTTTTCCCTGACCGGGTATTTGAAGGAACTGTAAGTATTGTTTATCCGACCATTGATCCGGCTTCCCGTACTTTCACCGTAGAAGTGAAAATTCCAAACGATGACGAATCCTTACGTCCGGGTATGTACGGAACCATTAATTTCTTCATCGGTAACACGGAAACTGTTGTGGCTCCGGCTATTGCCGTACTGAAATTACAGGGAGCAAATGACCGTTACGTATTCGTGAACAAAGATGGGAAAGCCAAACGTGTACCTGTGATATTGGGCAAGCGCTTTGAGGATAAAGTAGAATTAATCAGCGACCAGATTCAGGAAGGGGATGAGTTGATTGTTGTCGGTCAGGGACGCTTAGTAGACGGCTCTCCCGTATCAGTTACCCGATAATCCCTTTAATTTATCCTTACGGTCTACAAAAACCGTAAAGCCATAAATTATAAAATAACAGTCTTATAAATTAAAAGAATATGAGTATATACAATACAGCGGTCAATAAGCCCATTTCCACCCTCATGGTATTTATAGCCATTATGGTATTGGGTATTGCCTCTTATATACAGTTGCCGGTGGACCAGTACCCGAAAATGGACCCGCCTTATATTACGGTGATGGCAACTTATCCGGGAGCCAATGCCTCGGATATTGAAGAAAACGTAGCAAAGATTCTGGAGGACCAGTTAAACTCTGTAGATAATCTGAAAGAAATGACCTCTACTTCCTATGACAACCTGGCGGTTATCTCCTTGGAATTTGAATGGGAAGTCAATCTGGATGAAGCCTCCAACGATGTGCGCGATGCCGTGGATAAAGCTATGCAAAACTTGCCGGACGATATTGACCGTCCGACCATCATGCGTTTCAATACGTCTATGATGCCTATCCTGATTTATGCGGTGACAGCCGATGAATCTTACCCCGGTATCGACAAAATCCTGGATGATAAATTAATCACCCGCTTGAACCGTGTAGACGGAGTTGCTTCCGTCATTGTTGCCGGTTCCCCGCAACGGGTGGTATATGTGGACCTGGACCCCAATCAGCTTGACGCCTATAATCTGACACTGGAACAAATCGGTAACAAGATTCTGGCAGAAAATAAAGATGTCTCTTCCGGTAGTGTGAAAATGGGTGAAATGGACTACACCCTGCGCGTTGAAGGTGAATTCGAAGAAAGTGCCCAAATCAAAGATATTGTTTTGGGAACACAAAACGACAAAACCATTTTTCTGCACGATGTAGCCCGTGTAAGAGACACCATCAAGGACATTACCCTGGAACAAACCATTAACCGGGGAAAAGGAGGCGTTTTATTGATTACAAAACAAACCGACGCCAACGCCGTAGCTGTGGCAAAACAAGCAAAAAAAGAACTGGAATTAGCCCAGAAAGAATTGCCGCCCGACATTAAATTTCAAATCATCTCGGATAATTCAGACTTTATTGTCAAGTCCATCAACAATCTTCAGGAAACATTGATGTATGCCCTAATCTTCGTCGTCTTAGTGGTATTTCTGTTCCTGGGGCGCTGGCGGGCCACTTTCATTATCGCTCTGACTATCCCGATTTCATTGATTGTAGCTTTCATTTATCTGTTTGCGACAGGCGAATCACTGAATGTTATCTCACTGTCTTCGCTTTCTATTGCCATCGGTATGGTTGTGGACGATGCCATTGTTGTTCTGGAGAACATCACCAAACACATTGACCGGGGCAGCCGTCCGCGCGAAGCTGCCAAATACGGGACAAATGAAGTATGGCTGTCGGTTATTGTTACCACGCTGGTTACAGTAGCTGTATTCTTCCCCTTAACTTTGGTGACCGGAATGACAGGTATTTTGTTTAAACAATTGGGTTGGATTGTATGTATCACTGTTTGTACGTCCACTGTAACAGCTATTTCATTGACCCCCATGCTCTGTTCCCAGATCATGAGAATTCAGGAAAAAACCACTAACGGCAAATTCAGTTTCTATCATTTCGTATCTACCCAGCTTGACCATCTGGATGCTTTCTATGAAAAACTGATCCGGTGGGTACTTTATCATAAAACAGTTGTCATCTGTTTGATGCTCGCTTTGTTTGTCGGTTCATTCTTTTTACTCAGATTCATCAAAACCGACTTCATGCCCCAAAATGACCAAAGTTCTATGAACGTCTATGTCAAGATGCAATCCGGGCAGCGGGTGGAAGTAACCAAAAATGTAGCTTTGCAAATTGATTCCGTTATTCGCTCCCAGATTCCGGAAATTACCATCATAAACCTCTCCTATGGTAGTGAGGAAGAAGCTTCTTTTGCTTCCATGATGAACAGCACCGGTAATAACATTCTGAATATGCGTATACGTACGGTAGACATTAAAGAACGCAACCGAAGCATATTTGAAATTGCCGATCAGGTGCGCGGAATCCTGAAAAGTTTCCCCGATGTTCTGCAATACACTGTCAGTACTTCTTCCAGTGGCGGTTCTATGGGCGGAAACTCCGTAGACATTGAAATTATGGGTCATGATTTCAATACCACGACCCGTTTGGCTCACAGCATTGCCCAGCAAGCCCGTAACATCCCAGGTGCTGAAGATATTAAAATCAGCCGGGATGAAGATAAATCGGAGTTGCAGGTCGTTCTTGACCAGGACAAACTGGCCCGCCACGGTCTGACCACCAGCCAGGTAGGTAGTTATCTGCGTAACCGTATCTATGGATTCAGAAACAGTAAATTCAAAGAAAACGGAGAGGAGTATGACATTATTGTCCGTCTGGATGAAAAATACCGTTCTTCCCTGACTGAAGTGGAAAATATCCAACTGATTGACGGACACGGTCAAAAAATACGTCTGAAAGAATTAGGCGAAATCAAGGAATATTTCTCTCCACCTAATATCGAACGTAAAAGTAAACAGCGTTTGCTGAAAGTATCCATTACTCCGGCAGCCGGTGTCGCCCTTGGAGATATTGCCCTCGGAGCACAAAACATCATCAACAACATAGAGGACGTACCTCAGGATGTCACCATGTATATCGGAGGTAGTTATGAAGATCAGCAGGAATCTTTCTCTTCTCTGGTGTGGTTATTGTTATTATCGCTGATGTTGGTCTACATTGTGATGGCTGCTCAGTTCGAATCTTTCAAAATGCCGGTTATCATCATGCTGGCTATTCCGTTCGCCTTCACCGGTGTTATTCTGGCATTGCTGATCACCAACACTACATTAAGTATTGTTGCGGCCCTTGGAGCAGTTATGTTGGTAGGTATTGTAACTAAAAACGGTATCGTACTTATCGACTTTATCAACCTGATGCGGGAACGGGGAGTACGCTTGTATGACGCCATCGCACAAGCTTGCCGCTCTCGTCTGCGTCCGGTGTTGATGACCTCTCTGACCACAATCCTGGGTATGGTGCCGATGGCTATCAGTGCCGGAGAAGGTTCCGAAACCTGGCGTCCTATGGGGGTTGCCGTAATCGGCGGTATGGTGTTCTCTACAATCATCACGATGATTATCGTTCCTGCTGCTTATGCTGCCATGGATAAGAGCGGTAGCCGGAATAAGAAAAAAGCACTTGAAAAACAATTCAAGTTTATGAGTGATTTCGATCCGGAAAGAGACCTACCCCAAAAAAGTAATTGACCATTCCAAATTTACGATAACAGATTTTAACCGGTTTGTTATCGTAAATCATAAATCAAAAAGCAATCAAAATGAAGAAAGCAGTATTTATTACATACAACCAGGCTTTAACAGAAAGGGTGGCTTATATCCTCGAAAAACTGCAAATCCGTGGATTCACCCAATGGCCTTTAATTAACGGGGCGGGAACGACTGACGGTGAACCCCGTATGGGAAGCCACACATGGCCGGAAATGAACTCGGCCACCCTCACCATCGTAGATGAAGAAATGGTACCTCTTCTTTTAAAGTACGTGAAAAAGTTGGATGAAGTAAACAAAGAGAACGGTATCCGGGCTTTTGTCTGGGACATTACAGACATGTATTGATTATCCACACCGGGAAATGACAAAGAAAGTGCTGACTGTCGGAGACTGTCAGCACTTTTTTTACGGCCTCTGGACAAGAAAAGAAGTTTTATTATTACTTTTACCTCTGGAAATCATTAATTGCCTCTACCATGGAAGATCGTATTCAAAAAGCCGTCGAACTCTTTAAACAAGGTTACAATTGTTCACAATCCATATGTGCAGCTTTTGCAGATATGTATGGTTATACGGAAGAACAGGCACTCCGTATGTCGGCTTCTTTCGGAGGAGGAATCGGCCGGATGCGAATGACCTGCGGTGCTGCCTGCGGTATGTTTATATTAGCCGGATTAGAAACCGGATGTACAGATGGCAAAGATAAAGATGGCAAAGAAGCAAACTACAGAGTTGTACAACAATTGGCCGATGAGTTTGCCCACCGAAACGGTTCTTTAATCTGTGCGGAATTATTAGGATTAAGCAAAAAAATACATGACGACCCTGTACCAGAAGCCAGGACGCAGGAATATTACAAAAAACGTCCCTGTACCAAAACCATAGAAGAAGCTGCCCGTATCTGGGTCCAATACCTCAAAGCTTCTTCCAACGGGCAATAAAAATGGTATACGGATATTTAAGAATCTCTCTTCCCAAACTTCAAACGTTTCCGAAAAAGGAATCCGGCTTTTGTATAAATATGTGCGATTTTGTATGAATATGCAAATAAAATTTTATGCATAATTCTAATAATCAATCAGATATTCCGTTTTCAAAATTTGGGATATGCTAAGAAAATGCCAAAAACAATTTATAATTTTGACTGTGCAAAATCATAAACCTTAATCATTATTCAGCATGGGATTCGTTACCAAAGAAAAACTTTTTTCCAAAGATTTTTTTATCACCTACGCCTGGTTGTTAGGCGGATGTTTTGTTTTCGCATTAGGAGCAGTCATGTTTGCAGAGCCTTACGGTTTTGCTCCGGGAGGGACATATGGTTTATCTATGGTATTCCATCATTTGTGGGGATGGGAAACTGAGGTTGCCGCATTATGCATGGATATTCCTTTGTTGTTGCTGGGTATTTATTTTCTGGGGGGTATGTTCGGCGTAAAAACCATTATCTGCACTTTTGCCATTCCGGCTTTTATGTGGCTTATCCACCAAACTTACGGTTATGCAGCCTTGCTGGAACCGGAAATCACAGAACGGAGCCTATTGAACGAACAATTGTTATCCGCCATCTTCGGAGGCATCGTATACGGAGTCGGTATAGGTATGATTTTTAAAGCCCGGGCTACTTCCGGCGGGTCAGACATTATTTCCATGATTCTAAACAAATATACCCATATCTCTTTAGGGACTTTGGTTATTATCGTTGATTGTACCATCACGCTGACTACGGTTGTCGCTTTCGGAGACTGGCGCCTGCCCATGTATTCGTGGATTATCGTTTTTATTGAAGGCAAAGTCATAGACCTTGTCATAGACGGAGCTAGCGTCCATAAGACCCTGATGATTGTCACAGACCAATACGAAACGGTAAAACAGGTTATCCTTAATGATATCAACCGGGGAGCCACTTTATTGCCTGCTGTCGGCATGTATAAAGGAGAAAAACGGAACATGATTTATACTGTCCTCACCCGCCGGGAAATGATGGTACTCCGTCACCGCATTGCAGAAATTGACCCCGACGCTTTTATTAATATCATGGATTCCAAAGAAATTCTGGGAAAAGGTTTTAAATCTTTACAAGAAGACTAATCCGTACTTTCTTATGTTACAACATACGGATTTCGGGATGAATTGGTATATTTGCACAACGGAACCGGTTTTGTATGCAGAAAAAATATTACAGATGGCTTTTATTCCTGGGCATTCTCTTGTGCCTGACGGGAACAGCGGTAATGCTGGCTTTATGTATCGGCGAAATCAACTATTCCCCCAAAGAACTGTTCCACATATTATGCGGAAACGGGAATGACATCCGGGCCGAAATCCTCTGGAAATTAAGATTTCCCCGGATATTGCTGGGAATGATTGTAGGAGGTGCGCTCAGTTTATCAGGAGCCATTCTGCAAGGCATTTTCCGGAATCCCTTAGTGGAACCTTATACTTTAGGTATTTCCGGAGGTGCTTCTTTAGGCGTTGTTTTCATCATTGTTTTCTCCCTTGAATTCATGTGGGGAAGCCTGACCCTACCGCTATCCGGATTTCTTGGAGCCTTAGGAACCCTTATCCTGATCTACCTGATAGCGATGAAAAAACGCTCGGTACAAATCAAAACCTTACTTTTAACAGGAGTGATGATTAGTTTCCTGTCCTCTTCCGTGATGATGCTTATGCTTTCAATTACCCGCGTAGATAAATTAAAAGGTATCATGTTCTGGATTATGGGAGGCCTGAATGAAACAAATGGTTTTCTGATCGGGGCTGTCGGTGTAATAGCTATTCTGGTCCTCCTCCTTTCCATAGGATATGCACCCACCCTAAATGTCATGCGTTTAGGCATGGAAAGAGCCACACAGTTAGGAGTCAACACAGAGAAAAGCGTACGCATTCTGTTTATTTTCAGCTCTCTCTTAACCGGCATTTGTGTTTCCGTAGCCGGAGTCATCGGTTTTGTCGGCTTGATTATTCCCCAATTAATACGGTATATTGTAGGAACAGACTACAGAATTTTATTAATCAGTTCTTTTCTCGGCGGTGGTATCTTTTTAGTGTTATGTGACATTCTGGCCCGAACCCTCATCGCTCCAAATGAGCTTCCGATTGGCGTCATTACCGGAATCACCGGAGGCGTCCTTTTTATTTTAGTGATGGCCAGAGGAAACAAAAACTCAGTATGAAAGCGGAATCATCAGCTATAAAAGTAAAAGGACTCAGTTGCGGCTATGGAAATAAATTCCATATTACTGATATCCATTTTGAAGTTCCGGTTGGATGCTTTACTTCGGTTATCGGTCCGAACGGGGCTGGTAAAACCACCCTGTTCCGGGGAATATCGGGATTATTGCCTGCAAACAAAGGCTCCGTGGAAATCGAGCATACCGAACTCTCCCGAATGTCACACAAAGAACGGGCCCGAAAAATAGCCATTGTCAATCAAACGGTCGAAGCCGGAAATATGACTATGGAAGATTATGTCCTGATGGGGCGTATGCCTTACCGGAGCCCTTTTCAATTCTTCGATACCCCGGAAGATTACGCCATAGCTGAAGAAAATATGCGCCTGACAGGGACCTGGAATAAAAAAGACAAATTCATGAACCGGCTGAGCGGAGGAGAACAGCAACTGGCTGCCATCGCACGGGCACTGACTCAAAAAACCAATATCCTGCTACTGGACGAGCCTACAGCACACCTGGATATTTCCCATCAAATGAAGGTTTTGAACCTAATTCAGCGGCTAAACAAAGAGAATCACCTCACCGTTCTGCTCATTATTCATGACTTAAACCTGGCCAGCGAATACAGCGACCACCTGATTCTGCTAAACAAAGGAAAGATTTTTACCCAGGGGACACCACAGGAAGTACTGACTTACGACCACATCGAGGAAGTATACGATACGATGGTCGTCAGCCAGCCCAATCCCATTTCCGGCAAACCCTTTATTTTTCCCGTGTCTGCCAATGCACTTGAATCTTCGCGTAAATCAAATACTTTATAAAACGATATTCCCTTCCCCATCAATGTTTAACGTCATGTCACGGCCAGGTGCCACTGTCTCTTTTAACACAAAATGATACCATCCCCGGGAAGGATATTGCTGGTAACTCACTGACTTCACTGTAAACATATCATAAGCCGGATTATCCAAAACGCTCTTTACGACCTGAGGCACTTTTTCCAGCAATACCGGCCATTCCGTATATTGCCAGGCCATAGTGCTGTTAAAATACACTTCCTTCACCGTTTCTCCATCCAATAAATTCACAACATAAGAAGCATCCGATAATTTTCCAACTTCGGTTATATACCCGTTTTTATAAGAAACAGAGATAAAACTACGAATAGCCTGCGGCACATCATTCCCATCAAAATCTGCAATAACATCCCAATGCCGGAAAATATCCTGGTCCGTCCACAGGGTCACTTCTTCTTTGCCTTGCTCCAACTCTACCCCATACCAATCAGGATAATCCAACCGTTCCAGTACAGTCGCATACATCTCCGGACGCCAGGTGGCAGGCGGATAATTCAGATTATTGGCAACATACTCTTTTACCTCTACAGGTAAAGCAGTATAAACAACTGAATGTTCCGATTGCAGCCATTTCCCTGAAGCATTATACCATGCTTCATATTCCACCTGATTCAAGGTAAAATCCACTTGAGAAAAACTTCCCTTTTTTTCCCATTTCACATTGGCCGCTGCCGGATATTTCGCCAGAAATGCCCGTTCTACAACAGGAGTAGGAAATCCGGGATTTCCGTTATCATCGGAATTACTACTTCCACAGGCTGTTGCCAAGGCCGCTATTAAAGCTCCAAAAATAAATCCATTTGTTTTCATATATTTTATTTTACTTTTCAATATATAACGTAACAAATGGATAAATGTTTGTTTTAAAACGAAACGAATAGTTAAAGAGGCCGATTTTTATACATATCTTCAAAATTGGAATAAGTACCATTGATTTTCCGGGCTTCCTCCCCATCCGGATTCAGCTCCATTGCTTTCTTCATATCTTCAAAAGAACCGTTTTTATCTCCTTTCATCAGCCGGGCCCGTCCCCTTTCGTTATAGGCTTTTGCAAAATCAGGTTTTAATTCGATAGCTTCGTCAAAAAGGGCAATGGCCTCATCCGGTTGTCCCCACGCCATATAAAGGTTCCCCAATTGTAAATAGGCCTGCTCATTAAAAGGGTTCAGTTCCGTTACATACCGATAATCTTTTTCGGCTGCCTTACCATCACCTAAAGCTTCCTGTAAACGTCCCCGAACCAAATAAGCATTTTCCTCTTCCGGTAAAAGTCCTACCACTTTCTCCGCATCCTCCATCCCATCTTTATAATCCTTTGTGTCAAACATCACTTCCGCCCTCAATAAATGAGCTTCTGCAAAATTTTCTTTTAAACGGATGGCTTGTGACAGACTTACAATAGCCCCCAACCAATCGCCGGCAGCCTTTTGGGCCTTTCCTTGCAAAAAATAGGCAGTCGCATCAGCCGCATCAAGCGTTACAGCTCTCTCACAATCAGCAATAGCCTCTGTGTAGTTTTCAGTTACAAAGTTCAAATTTGCCCGCAACAACAACACAGGAACATTTCCGGGTTCGGCCTCCACCAAGCGTCCGGCCACAGAAATAGCTTCTTCCATACGGTCCTCCCGGGTATAAGCATGTACCAGATTTTCCAGTACTTCCACATCTTCCTGCAGCTTCAACGCTTCATTAAAACAACGGATGGCATAAGTGTTCTTCCCCATTTTTAACGCCTTCATACCATCATATTTCAATACATCAAAATTGCGTGCCGCTTTTTCTTCCGCTGAAGTTTCCGCTTCACCGAAAAAGAGAGATTTAAAAAAATTAGCCATAATCTTTGCTTTATATTCGAATAGCAAAAATAACATTTTTCTCCTAATCCTCTCCGGGATTTCTTATTCAGGGACATAGATAACCTCACCGTTTTCCAGTTCATCGGTCAATTTGTCCAATTCGCCCTGGCGATGTTCCCCATCGAAATCGTCTGGAAATTCACAAAAGCCACCCGTGTCACACCGAACCCCAGGTGACATAGCTCCATCTCCCCAGGAATAGGACCATCAGCACGGCCGAAATCAGTATTACTTTTTTCTTCATTTTCATTTGCTTAAAATTTCAACAAATCTGCCGGCATGAATGCCCGTCTCCCCAACGACTTCATGCCGGCAGTCAAAAATATATTACCACACAACTGCTAATAATACCTTAAAATCGTGAATTCTTTCGGAGAAATTTCCCATGAATGAAGAAAAGCATTTGAAAATAAAAATCTGTTTCGATTTTTCAATTATTTGCCTATCTTTGTCAGGATTGGTTTTCCTACTGTCATTCGACAGAGGAAATAAAAGGGAATCGGGTGAAAATCCCGGACAGGCCCCGCTGCTGTAAGTCTCAATACAAAGCGTCCGGACAATACTCCTGCCACTGTCTGCTTATGCACGACGGGAAGGCGTCCGGACCGAGACAAGTCAGAAGACCTGCCAATCATAGCAACCGTCTGTGCTCTCGCGGACTTAGAGCCGGACACCTGCACTTATATATTTACTGTACTGTTAAAACACCGGAAATGGAAATCAACAGGAAGTTATATTGTCAAAAGTGGCCGGCAATATAGCGCTGATTTTCATTTGAAGGATCCGTTTACCGCATCCTGCCGGTGTTTTTTTCAAAATCCGAAAAAAGAAATCACAGGCCGGCTAAAACCTGTGACTTCGCAACTATAAATTAATCAATAAAACGCTCCTGATTTCGATATGACAAAAATAGAGTAAAAACGAAAATCCTTAAATCCCTTGAAGTAGGTATTTTTTACTTTATCATGATTTATCTGTTTAAACTGAACTCCCAATATGAAAATACGTTGCAGCTTCCTTAGTTTCATTGTCTTGGCTTTTTTCTGCTACAAACTCCCAGCTGAAAATTATCGCCGTATCATCTCCCTGGCACAGTCCGTCACCAACAACCTCTATCTTTTAGGAGCTCAGGACAAACTCATCGGATGTACCAAATATTGTACAATCGCCCGAAAAGACAACATCCCGATTGTTGCGGACGCCCTGACGGTGAACATCGAAAAAGTAGTCAGCATGCAACCTGATTTAGTCATTACCTCGGGACTTACTCCTCCCCGGATTTTAAATGCTATAGAAAAAATGGGAATTCGTACTTTACGTTTCCAACCGCCACGGGATTTTGAAGAACTTTGCCAGCAACTGGAAAAACTGGGAGAACTCTGTGACAAAACCGAAACTGCCCGGCAATATATCCGCGAGAGCCGCGAACGCCTGGCACAATTACCCCAGCCTATGAAAAACAAAACCGTTTTCATGGAACTTGGCAACAATCCCCTGTATTCGGTTTTACCAGGAAGTTTTATGAACGACTATATTACACTTCTGGGCGGACAAAATATCTTCCATGACTTAACAAACGATATGGTGTCCAAAGAAACCGTTCTTCTGAGAAATCCGGATATTATTATAGTTGTCTCCATGAACGGAGCAGGAAGGCAAGAAATCGAATCCTGGAAACAATATACACATCTCCGGGCTGTCAGCCATAACCGCTTATTCCTGATTGACGCAGAAGAAGCATGTGTCCCGACGCCGGTCACTTTTATAAACGTCCTGGAGAAATTAATTCAGGATTTAAAACCATAAATCCCCGTTCTTCTTCGGAATGGAAAATTCACAGCCGCAATATTGCTGATTATAAAAACCGTTTTCAGCTAATAAAGCCCGGCGACGCTCACTCAGGCCATCTTTACGCCAATTTTTTTCCAAAAACTCCACTCCTTCAAATTGAGAAGCAGCCCAATGCCCGGCCTCTGCAATCTGTTCCAGGCTTTTCCAGCGCGAAGAAGCCAGTGTGGTGGCAAAATACCCCAAATGACGTTCAGAAGCCAACCGCGACGTTGCCAGCAAACGTACCTTAAAACACTGTAAACAACGCTTTCCCCGCTCCGGTTCATTTTCCAATCCCCTGATGTCTTTTAGCCACTTTTCATGACTGTAATCACCGTCCACTATCTCCAACCCTAAAGTCTGAGCATAACGGGTACATTCAGATTTACGAATATGATATTCCTCCAAAGGATAGATATTCGGATTAAAATAATACAATACCGGCCGAACATCATTCTTCATCAGCCACTCTATGATAGCTGCAGAACAAGGTGCGCAACAGGTATGAAGCAATAAATCCATCGGAAACAAATTTTAACCCTACAAAGATAAAACCTTAGGACCGAATAAAGAATTACCGGCGTTTAATTTCTCCTGCGCTTTCCTCGTTTATACAAACCATGCTGAATAACAGAACGCCCCGGATTCACTAAATAAGTTAAATCCAACAAAGGAATACAGGCGAATCTTGTCCGGTCGCCCACATTCATATAAGCCCCCTTGGCGGCCACAGATATACCAAAACGACGCGAAACATAAGCCGTCAGCCTGAGATTAGCCTCTGCCGCATATTCTTTCTTTAAATCCAAAGAATAAAACAACCCATTGAGGCTATAATGAAACCGCTTCCCCATATATGAATCAAACTGTAATCCGCCATAATACAGCACTTGCCCATCCAATAAACGGGTATGGTAAAGTAAATGAGCATAATCAAATGAATGCACATCAGCATTCCTCCTCCCCATATAAAATTCAGTACCGATTCTCATGGTAAGGATTCTTTCCGGCGGCGGATCAGGACATCCCCATACCTTCGGATTCATCAGCCAGGAAAACAGAAATTCATGACGCATGGCAAACCCATGTTCTATTTTAACAGAATCCGGAACCAATGATTTAAAACCCGTACACTGTAAAATCTTCAATCCGGGATAGGTATAATACAAAGAGTGTTCAGAAGCCAAAGCAAAACGCTTATTTGCCCACCAAAGGTGTTTCAATCCGATATTGGGCAAAATAGGTTCCTCCGCTATCCGGAACAATAATTCCGTCTTGCGGGAAAAACCAATCCTGCTCGGATTAACAAGGCTGATCTCGGCAGCATCGGAAGGCAAAATGCCTGCTGTACCAGTATGCCAGGAAGAAATTTCAGGAAAACCTTTACTCTTATCCGGAATTTTCCGGGGATTCCATCTCAATTCCGTATCAGGCACTTTCTCGACACGCTGTTTTTTGGCCTGCCGTTCCAGTGCTTTCTGTTCCTTTGTTTTCGAAGGTAGTTTTCGTTGAGCATCCACTTCTCCTATCCCGATGCACAAAACCAGGACAAGACATATTCCTGCTTTCATTCTACAACAAAAACTCAAATCAATCATTCTATTGCATAAATTCATATTCCCTGTCAACAAAGTAAATCTCTGTAATATTTTTCAGTCTTACCAACAATTCCTTGCGGTACAAACTCTGAAATATTCTCCCCTTTCCTTATTTTTTCCCGGATTTCGGTGGAAGAAATTCCGGTCATGGGAGCATCTACAACTTTAACTCCGGCCTCCAAAGGATTTATAAACGTATTTCCCGGCCTGGGGTAAACAAATACAGGGTATTCCGATATGATCTGCCGATAATTTTTCCACTCATGAAAATGAAGCAAATTATCTTCTCCCATAATCAAAGCGAATTTTTCTTCCGGATAGTCTGTCTTCAAAACCTGCAAGGTCTGGTATGTGTAAGAAGGACGTGGCATAAAAAATTCCACATCGGAAGCCTTCATTCGCTTTTCTCCCCTGATGGCCTCACCAACCAATTCCAAACGTTTTTTTTCATCCAGCAGTGTCACATCTGTCTTCCAGGGATTCAAAGGAGATACCACAAACCAAACCTGTCCGCAATGTCCTTCATCCAATAAATACCTGGCAATGGACAAATGTCCGTTATGAACCGGATTAAAAGAACCAAAAAAAAGTCCCACTGAAACCATAGAACATCCTGTATTCAAACCACGAACTTACTGCTGTCCCAGGAAATTCTTCACTTTTTCCTCCGCCTCACTCAACGCCTCTTCCAGACAGTCATTCACAATAACGGTATCAAACTGAGGCGCAAAACCCATTTCATATTCCGCCTTAGCAACCCGTTGTGCAATCTTATCCAAAGCATCCGTACCCCGTCCAATCAAACGTTGTTCCAATACAGCAACAGAAACAGGTTGAATAAAAACAGACAATGCTTCAGATCCAAACTTTTTCTTTAAATTAACTCCACCAACTACGTCTACGTCAAATACAACAGCGTTACCCCGATTCCAAATCCGTTCTACCTCGCTTTTTAAGGTTCCGTAATAACATCCCGGATAAACTTCTTCATATTCGAGAAATTCACCTGCAGCAATACGGTTTTCAAACTCTGTCTGAGTAAAAAAATAGTATTCTTTGCCATTTTGTTCTTCCCCGCGGGGAGCACGACAAGTTGCCGAGATTGAAAACTCCAATCCCAAATGCCTCCCTAACAAATAATTTATAATCGTACTCTTACCCGCTCCACTCGGGGCAGAAAAAATAATTACTTTTCCCATAAATTCCATAATTAAAGGCCGTTTCCCATATTCTGTCGCATCTCCGTATGGCAATAACTAAAGGACATTTAAACTCTGTTCCTTAATCTTTTCCAATTCATCTTTCATCCCAACCACTAATTTCTGAATATCATGGTCATTGGCTTTAGAACCCATGGTATTGATTTCACGCCCAATTTCCTGAGCTATAAAACCCAGTTTCCGTCCGGGTGCTTCTTCCTTTTCCACGGTTTCCAGAAAATATTTACAATGATTTGCCAAGCGGACTTTTTCCTCCGTAATATCCAATTTCTCCAGATAATAGATAATCTCCTGTTCCAGACGATTCTGGTCTATATTTTTCACATCTGTCCATTCGCTGATTTTCTCCTGTAATTTCTGGCGGATTATTTCAACTCTCTTCACTTCAAATTGAGGCACTTCAGATGCCAGTTTCTGAATAAGTTCTATCCGGTGATTTATATCTTTAATTAAAGCTTTTCCCTCCTGAATACGAAACGCATCAATTGCCTCCAGAGCTTTCTCTATCCCAGCTTTCAACATCCCCCATTCCTCTTCATTCAGTTCCTCAGCTTTCTGTTGCAAAGTATCCGGGAAACGCATCACAGATTGCAACAATTCATTCCTATCGGGTTCGATGCCCAATTGTCCGGCAAGAGCCAGCATCTGATTAAAGTATTGCATGATTACAGAACTGTTAATCATCACATCCTTATCTGTTTCTGAGTTATCAAAATAGATACACATATCTATCTTACCTCTCTCCAGTTTGTCCTTCACCATTCCCCGGATTTCCATCTCTTTTTCTTTATAAAGATTAGGAATCCGCAAGCTTAAATCCAGTTGTTTTGAATTTAAACTTTTCATTTCAATAATAATTTTTTTAGTTCCGGTTTCTACCGTAGTTTTTCCAAAACCGGTCATTGATTTTACCATGATGTTTATTTTTGATTCTTCTGCAAAAGTAACGATTTGTTCGTAAAATTTCGATTCATCTTTCAACCTATCCTTCCCATTTTCCCGATTTCGCTTTTTTTTCTATCTTTATCCCCGAATTTAACTTGAAAATAAACAGATGGAAAATATACGCAACTTCTGTATCATTGCACACATCGACCACGGGAAAAGCACATTGGCAGATCGTTTGCTGGAGTACACCGGAACAGTAACCGGGAAAGACCTTCAGGCGCAAGTGCTGGATGATATGGACCTGGAACGCGAACGGGGCATTACCATCAAAAGCCATGCAATCCAGATGGATTATACCTATCAGGGGCAAAAATACGTCCTAAATCTGATTGACACCCCGGGACACGTTGATTTCTCCTATGAGGTATCCCGCTCTATAGCTGCATGTGAAGGAGCATTGCTCATCGTAGATGCAACCCAGGGGATTCAGGCTCAAACCATCTCCAATTTATACCTGGCCGTAGAAAACAATCTGGAAATCATTCCGGTATTAAATAAAATGGACATGCCTAATGCCATGCCGGAAGAAGTTAAAGACCAGATTGTCGAACTTTTGGGTTGCAAACGGGACGACATTATCGAAGCCAGCGGGAAAACAGGCCAGGGAGTTGAAGAAATATTACATGCTATCGTTGAACGCATTCCTCATCCGGAAGGATTTCCTAACCAACCTTTACAAGCGCTGATTTTTGACTCGGAATTCAATTCTTTCCGGGGCATTATTACCTATTGCCGAATTATCAACGGAAGTTTACATACCGGTGACCTGGTAAAATTCGTCAATACCGGTAAAGAATATACAGCCGATGAAATCGGAGTATTACGCCTGAAACCGGAACCCCGGGCAACTCTGGAAAGCGGAAATGTAGGCTATATCATCTCCGGCATCAAAACTTCGTCGGAAGTGAAAGTAGGAGATACCATTACCCATGTTCATCAACCCTGCGATGTGGCCATTGACGGATTTGAAGAAGTAAAACCTATGGTATATGCGGGAATCTACCCCATTGAATCCGAAGACTACGAAGACTTGCGGGCTTCCATCGAGAAATTGCAGCTCAATGACGCCTCCCTGACTTTTGAACCGGAGTCGTCGGCAGCACTTGGTTTTGGCTTCCGCTGCGGGTTTCTGGGTATGCTACACATGGAAATTATCCAGGAGCGCTTAGACCGGGAGTTCAATATGAATGTCATCACCACCGTTCCCAATGTTATGTATATGGCACACACAACGAAAGGAGAAGTGTATGAAATGCACAATCCATCGGACATGCCGCCTGCAAGTACACTGGATTTTATAGAAGAACCTTTCATCCGAGCCCAAATCATCACACCGGCAGATTATATCGGGCCCATTATGACCCTTTGCTTAGGTAAACGGGGTATATTGATTAACCAGCAATATCACACCGGCAACCGGATTGAAATCACCTATGAAATGCCATTAGGAGAAATCGTATTCGATTTTTACGATAAACTCAAAAGCATCACCAAGGGATACGCCTCTTTCGATTATTACCAAATCGGCTACCGGAAAGCAAACTTAGTAAAACTGGATATTTTATTAAACGGCGAATCTGTCGACGCTTTATCAGCCTTAATCCATTTCGACAATGCCTATGCTTTCGGACGACGAATTTGTGAAAAACTGAAAGACCTGATCCCACGCCAACAATTTGATATTGCCGTACAGGCGGCAATCGGAGCCAAGGTTATTGCCCGCGAAACCATTAAAGCCGTTCGCAAAGATGTCACTGCCAAATGTTACGGGGGTGACATTTCCAGAAAACGAAAACTATTGGAAAAACAAAAAGCAGGAAAAAAACGAATGAAACAAATCGGAAACGTAGAAGTTCCGCAAAAAGCATTCCTGGCCGTACTGAAATTAGATTAACCTGCCATAAATGTTTCATGAATCCGGTTATTGGTATCAGCACAAATTTCCTGACCGTAGAGAAAGGAAAATTCATCGGGATGGAGCGTATCTTTGTTAACAAAGATTATGTAGACGCAATTGTTCAGGCAGGAGGTTCTCCCCTCCTGTTACCACCTTTGGAGAATCCGGATATAGTCCGGCAATATATCGGACTTTGTGATGGCTTCATCCTTTCCGGAGGTGGAGACATTAACCCGATTCTTTATGGCGAATCCCCTCATCCGGGATTGGAAGAATTCCATACTGCACTTGACCGTTCGCAATGGCTTCTGACAGAAGAAATCCTGAAAGCCGACAAACCTTTATTGGCCATCTGCCGCGGCATGCAATTGTTAAATGTAGTACAAGGTGGTACCCTCTGGCAAGACATCGCCGCCATAGATCACCCGGTCATGCTGCATAGTCAATACGGTCCCCGCGCAGATATATTCCACCCGGTCCGGATTACTCCCAACACGAGAACAGAACAGCTATTCGGAGAAAAAATCAACGTAAACAGTTTTCATCATCAGTGCCTGAATAAATTAGGAAAGGACCTGATAATTGCAGCCGTAGCACCCGACGGCATTTGTGAAGCCATTGAGATTCCGGGCCGCCGTTTTGTTATAGGCATACAATGGCATCCGGAAATGCTGCTCAATACTTCCTGTCAAATGTTACCGTTATTCCGTGAATTGATTCGTTCTTGCCTTATTTAACAAACAGAGGAGTTGATAAAACCAATCATCATATCATGTCTAAAAAACTCATCTATAACGCCCATATCATCACCATGAATGCCAGCCTGGAAATCATTCCAAACGGTTGCATTCTTATTGAAAACGGAAAAATCAAAAACATCTGCTCCGGACAATTGAAAGATCCGGATGCAGAACTGATTGACGCCCAAGGCATGTTTGTTATGCCCGGTTTCATCAACACACATACACATATCCCGATGACTATGTTACGCGGATATGCCGATGATCTGCCCTTACATACCTGGCTCACCGAACATATTTTCCCGGCGGAAGCCCGGTTTGTGACTCCGGAAAATGTACGTATCGCCACCCGGCTGGCTTTGATTGAAATGATTAAATCGGGCACCGTATGCTTCAATGATATGTACTTTTTTGAAGACGTCATTGCCGAAGAAGCCAAAAAAGCCGGCATCCGCGGAGTGTTAGGAGAATCTTTAATTGATTTTCCTACTCCGAGCTTCCATACAGTAGAAGAAGGATTGGCATTAAGTAAAGCATTGATTTGCAAATGGCAGGGAGATTCACTCATCCATCCGTCCGTTTGTGCCCATGCACCTTATACCTGTTGCCGGAAAACATTACAACAGGCAAAACAACTCGCAGACCAATCCAATACTATCCTTCAGATTCATATAGCAGAAACCCGCAAAGAAGTTGACGACATCACCGCTCAAACAGGAATGCCACCAGCTGAATATCTGCATTCAATCGGGTTACTGGACCGGAATGTCATCGCTGCCCATGGCGTATGGCTAAACCCGCAAGAAACAGAATTACTTGCTTCGACACAAACTTCTATCGCCCATTGCCCCAAGAGCAACCTTAAACTGGCCAGTGGTATTGCCGATACATACAATTACCTCCAGGCCGGAATTACAGTCAGCATTGGCACTGACGGGACAGCCAGTAACAATACATTGGACATGACAGAAGAAATGCGGTTTGCCGCCCTGCTTCCAAAAGTAAAACACAATGCCCCTGAGGCCGTAAACGCCAGAACAGCTCTACAAATGGCAACGATTAACGGAGCCAAAGCCTTAGGCCTGGAACAAATCACCGGTTCCTTGGAAAAAGGCAAAAGTGCAGATCTAATTTTCATCCATGCCGACTCTTCCAATATGCTGCCTGTCTATGACGAATATTCTGCCATTGTGTATGCCATGAACAGTAAAAACATCCGCTCTTCCATGGTAAACGGAGAATGGCTCATGCGTAACCGCGAACTTTGTCACTTAGATAAAAACGAAACACTGGAAGCGATAAAACAATTGGCTTCAACCATCAAACATTAAATACTTTTCAGCGGATTTCATTCCTGAATCGTGAATTTATGTGTTTATTTATTAATTTCGCGCACAAAATCAAAATTCACAATCCAATGAAAACTTCTGTTATATTTATTCTTTTATTTGCTGCCTTCGCGCACTCCACACAAGCTTCCGCACACTTTAACCGGGACTCCAGCTGGACTTACGGAGGAAATACAGGAATCAACCTCAATCAAGTAAGTTTGAGCAACTGGGCTGCGGGTGGCGAGAACGCAATCGGCTTCGATATACTGTTCAATTACAGTGCCGATTACAAAAAAAACAAACACCTCTGGCAAAATCGTTTAGAAATGGCCTACGGTCTGAATCAAACAGAAACAAGCGGAACCAAAAAAACAAATGATAAACTTTACTATTCTTCGACCTACGGTTATGAAATGACCAGAAATTTGTATCTGAGTGCCTTGTTAAATTTCAACACTCAATTTGCCAAAGGATATGATTATAAGTCAGAACCCCGTACTTATATTTCACGTTTTATGTCACCGGGGTATGTTATCACCGGTTTAGGTATCACGTGGAATCCCAAAGCCTGGATTACTGCAACCTTGTCAGCCATTTCCTGGAGAGGAACTTTTGTCGATAGCAGAATCCTTTCCTCTGAAGGAGCCTTCGGTGTAGAACCCGGAAAACACCTTTTCTCAGAAATGGGTGGTAACCTAAAAGTGGAAATGAAATATGAATTTCTGAAAAACATGACCATCTATTCCCGCGTAGACCTTTTTTCCAATTATCTGGAAAAACCCAAAAACATTGATGTCCGTTGGGATGTTCAGTTAAACATGACGGTAAATAAATGGTTCTCAGCCAACATCACAACAAACATGATTTATGATGATGACACCAAGATATTACAAAAAGACGGAAGTAAAGGTCCCCGGCTTCAATTCAAAGAAAGCTTAGGCATCGGTTTTCAAGTAAACTTCTGATATTTTAAATCAATTATTAAACACAAGCATCATGGAAAAAACATGTTACGGAGATTTTGAAGAAAAGTACCGGGATTATGAAACAGCAGAAATTGCCATTTTACCAGTACCCTATGACGGAACAAGTACATGGTTAAAAGGTGCGGATAAAGGCCCGCAAGCTATACTGGAAGCCTCTCCTAACATGGAATTCTATGATATTGAAACAGATTCCGAGGTATATACACATGGCATTGCTACTCTGGAGCCGGTTACAGAGGATGCTTCTCCCGAAGCAATGGCCGAAGAAGTGGAAAGAAGAATGGATGCGATACTCGCAGACAAGAAATTTCCAGTCTTATTAGGTGGGGAACATTCCGTCAGTATCGGAGCCTTCAAGGCAATAGCCAAACATTACGACACATTCTCCATCCTTCAATTGGATGCCCACTCCGATATGCGGGACGAATACGAGGGTTCACCCTATAATCATGCCTGCGTCATGGCCAGGGGAAAAGAAATCACGGAGAGCATCGCCCAGGTTGGCATTCGCAGTACCGCTTCAGAGGAAAAGCATAATATTGAGCCTGGCCGTATTTTTTATGCTCATGAAATTAAAGAAACGGGAAATTCCACCTGGATGTATGAAGTATCTCAGAAACTGCATGACAATGTTTATATTACAATCGACCTGGACGTTCTGGACCCTGCCTACATGCCGTCAACAGGAACTCCGGAACCGGACGGTCTCACTTACCGAGAAATTCTTAATTTTCTAAGACTGATAAATGCCCGGCATAATATTATCGGCCTGGATGTCGTTGAATTGTGCCCGAACGAAGTGAACAAAGCTCCCGATTTCCTTGCTGCAAAATTAATTTACCAAATTCTGAGCATTCGCTTTAAGTCATAAATGATTGATGTTTCCCATGTTCACCTATATCATCATCGCCGCAACAGTCATTATTTCCTTTACCTGTTTTAAAGACAACCAACTTTTCAATAAACTGGCTTTAAAACCTTTCCGGATCATACATTCCGGCGAATGGTTCCGAATCATTTCACACGGTTTTGTTCACGGCGACGGAATGCATTTATTCGTAAATATGTTCACTTTCTGGTCGTTCGGACAATATATGGAAAAAGCATTCCGATATTTCGGAATCGGGTCATGGGCCTTCCTCATTCTTTATTTCGGCGGAATGATTGTGGCTTCCCTACATGACGTTATCCGTTACCGCAATGCTTCCTGGTATACTTCTATCGGAGCATCAGGTGCCGTTTCAGCAGTTTTATTCAGTGCTATCTTCCTGAATCCCTGGGATAAAATTTTACTTTTTGCAGCTATTCCTATCCCGGGAATCCTTTTCGGAGGATTATATCTATTCTATTGCCAGTACATGGCCCGACGCGGAGGAGATAGCATCAATCACAATGCCCATTTCTATGGCGCTCTTTACGGATTTGTATTTCCTGCTTTGCTGAAACCTGAATTATTTACAGCTTTTTTAAGACATTTCTAATAAAAGAATAATATATAATATCTGCTTCTAAATTTTGAACATCTTAAAATCAAATGTACATTTGTCTCAAGTTCATTTGCTAATATCCTGAACCTTGAAGACAAAAAAACACGAACAATATAAAGATAAGTTATTTGTTCTCCTGCTCATAATCATTCTATTGTGTTACACATACTATGAAGCGGAAAAGCGAACAACACCTTCTCCTTCCGGTCTGTGCGAACAACCTCATTGAAACTTTATTAAGCCTTATAAAGTAGTATAAACAAAAAAACGCGTCCCTCTTTGGGGTGCCGGAATAATTACTTCCTGTCTGACAACTGTATCCATACCGGTAAATTGCAATTCCATCCGGTTTTCTTCGGCTTGCAGAGGCACCCGGGTATAGGAAACAGAATAGGGAAGTGTCTGCCAGTTCCTGGTATCGGCTTTTTCTGTGAAAGCATTAGCCAACCCCACCGCAAAACCCAGCCATTCATTTTCTTTAGAAACAGCCTGTTTCACTCCCTGTTTTGTAGCTACCCTCAACAAAGAGTTGGCAAATTCACGTACCATTCGGTCATGCAAGGTTTTAAAAGCTATCTGGTTAATATCCTCCGCCTTCTGTAATGGATAATCCTCTCCACGATAGGTCAGTAGCCCCTGAGAATACAGGGGAGGACGTTCTACATATTTTGGAAATACAGCTCTCACCACATTTAAATTTGCCAAAGAATTGCGGTCGCTGTCACTGTATCCGCTTCCCCAGAAAAAAGGGAAAGTTAAACCTAACTCTTCATTATGAAAAACAATAGCTCCGTCTCCTCTCTGAATTTTTGTAAAGGTCACTCCCCATTCAGCCTTTACAGGTCCGAAACCATTCAGCCAAAAAAATACCAGCTGACCGAAAGAAGAGGCATTCTCCGGAACATACCGCATCCCGAACTCCGTCTCATACTGACTCAATTCAGTCTGAAAACCGCAAAGATAGGCCGTTCGTAATAAATCTTTCTTCAATTGTTCAGGAGAAGATAATCCGAAATTCCGGATATAATCACTTTGATAAGTGTCATAAGCATTCCGATAAGCGATAAAGGCATTATTCCAATCACCGGCCGCATCATAAATCAACCCCATCAACAATTGTGCAAAAGCATCCCGCTGATAACGATTTTTGTGGTCCGGATATTTATCATTCAATTGCTGCAAACGAATATTGATTTTTCTAACTTCAACCAAAGCATCCTCCATGTTATTCATTTGAAGATAATTCAATGCCTTATAGAAATTAATCATAATCACTTCAAAATCCTCCGGTTTATACGGACGTATTTCGGGATTTGAAACCAACACGGCAGCTTCAGTAAAAATATTCCTTTGTTGGTCTTCCGTGAGACGTTCAGCCATATCAAAAAACTGATTACTCAGTTCATACCGTCCCAGCATAAAATTGACATATCCCTGATTCAGGCAATAAAGAATCCTATTTTTCTTCTGAGCCTGCTTTTTATCTTTTTGTAAAATCTTTTCCGCTTGTCCGAACTCACCTTTCCCAACAACTTCCTGAAAGGCCATAGTACGCTGATACCAAGTAGCACATCCCCATGCCACCTGACACATTATAAAAAATAAGAGAAAGCGGAAATACCTCATTAAAATGCCCGATCGCTGACCTGTTTTTTTATTTTTTTATCTCCCATCCATACCACTTCATTGGTTTCCAGATTCGTCAATTCCAGGTCAATTTGATAATAGACTACTTTTTCCTTCTTATAGCTGTCTACAATACTATTGATTGTACCTTGTAACATAAAATCCGCCCCCAGTTCCAACCCCCATTTTTTAGCCGTTTCAGGAGAAGTATACCCTTGATTCTGTTCTTCCCGTTCCGTTCTGAGCTCCTGTCGCTTCTCTCCTGCCTGTACCAAACGAACGCTGCCATTTTTAATAATTGCTTTCTCGATATCCTTAATAAAAGTCTCCGAGTTGATATGTTCATGGCTTTTGTTTGTAACAGTACCCACTACGACCACAGGCCGCATCTGATTATGCTGACTCTCGTACACCGGCAGCCATCTGGCACCCAGTAAATCCTGAATCATCTCTTCGGAAACCAGACGGGAATCGGTATCATTCCACCGTCCGCTCAAATCTATCACTTCATTTGTATTTACCCTGGAAACTTTACGGTCAGCACAGCTACTCAAAGCCATACCCATCCCTAAAACAATCATCACAACAAAAATCTTTTTCATCTCATTTATCTTTTAATCCTGTATAATTTATCAATTCTTATGCCATTCTGTTTATTCGCCCTCTATTACCGAACCAGGTAAGGTTTTCGCAGCTCTCGCCACCATGATCCCGCTCTGAGAAGAAATTCCCTGCATATATTCCTGCAAAGGCCGGGGACTGATCATTACTTTTTTCCCCTGACTCGAAGCATGCAACAGATAAATTTCTCCGTCCTGCTCCAGGGCAAATCCCAAATGAGAGGTATCCAACCCCTTTATCGTCGTCGTTATCAAAATGATATCCCCGTTTTTTATCCGATTGCAAGACTCAGAAAGCTTTTCTTTGGGAATATAATAATACGTCCTTCCGTTGATTTCAGTTTCGATTTTTTTTATTCCATCCAGCAACTTTTTATCCTTGAGAGGAGGATAACGGTCGGCATGCTCAGACATAAAACACACTTCCGGATGATAAGGTATTCCCCCTGCAAATTGTGTAATATCCGTCAGAAAACGTGCTTTCTGCATTTCAAACAACCAATCCGAAGAATAATGAAGCCGGGAGATGTAATCTACAATCTCCCCATTCCTATACCTCAGTTTCACTATATTCTCAACAAAAGCCGTCTGCATCCGGGATTCATACTTTTCCAACAACGCAAGGGCCAGCACATTTTCCACAAAAGTCACACAATCCAATTCACGCAAATTGATAACAGGTAAATTCTCTTTAGCCACATTTAAAGTATTTCTCTGATAAGGAGTTCCCAGAAAAAAACGTGCAATAACAGGTATTCTCCGGTTTACGGTCAGTTCAGCAAGACGATGCCGATTAGCATAAGACCAGAAAGCAGATAACACCTTCCGGTCCGCATGCGAAATATTAACGGCATGGCACATAAAAGAATTCCCTAAAAAAATCAAATGCAAAATTAAAAGTATACGAACCATACTCCATACAGCTAAAAACAAACTTTCTTATCTACAAAGCTATAATAATCCATACAATCTGCCTCACGAATAACTACTAATTTTAATCCAGAAACAGCTCATTTTTTATATACACTTTATCAGAAAAGATATTTTTACCGAAATAATGTTTAAGTTTGTCTGTACAAGACCAAGAAAAATAAACAGTATGAATCAACTCATTTATGTACTCTGCATGATGCTGGTCATAACTTCATGCGTACCGAAAAAGAAATTCACCTTTGCAGAAAACGGACGCCTGGCAGCTCTCAGCCGGGAGCGCAGTTTAAATAAGGAACTTCTCCAACAAAAAAAAGACAATCAATTATTGCAAGAAAAGCTCAGCCTTCTGGAAAAGGACACCATCCGGCAGGGGAAATCCATCCGGGAATACCGGGAAGCCCTTTCTTCCAATCTCTCAGAACAAGATAAACTGACCTTGCTTTTAAAAGAAAAAATGTCTAAACTGGCTGAACGGGAAGCCACAATCAATCAACTGCAAAGTGAAATCAACGCTCAAAACGAAAAAGTGGCAACTTTACTGAATAACGTAAAAGATGCTTTGCTGGGTTTTAACAATGATGAACTGACAGTGACCCAAAAAGACGGCAAAGTATACGTAGCTATGTCGGACAAACTATTATTTGAATCCGGAAGTGCTCACGTAAACAAGCAAGGGAAAGACGCTTTGGGCAAACTGGCCGATGTATTGAAAAAACAAAACGATATAGACATACTCATCGAAGGACATACCGACAACAAACCCATCAAAACCGTCCAATTCAAAGACAACTGGGACCTGAGTGTGGTTCGTGCAACCTCTGTTGTCCGTATCCTTACGAAAGACTACGGAGTAAACCCCTTGCAAATTGTTCCTTCCGGACGTGGAGAATATATGCCCGTAGACACCAACGACTCTACTGAAGGACGTGCCCGTAACCGGCGTACCGAAATCATTATGGCTCCCCGCTTAGATAAACTGATGGATATACTAAACTAAAAAACCTGTCTGAAATTGTTTGACGCTTTCAGACAGGTTTATTTGGTCACAATCACTTTTAAAAAGCAGCAGTAAACTGCTCTAAAAAGCGAATATCATTTTCAAAAAACAAACGCAGGTCCTTAATTCCGTATTTTAGCATTGTAATCCGTTCGATTCCCATTCCCAAGGCAAAACCGGTATACTTTTCCCGGTCAATACCATTCAATTCCAAAACATTGGGATCGACCATACCACAACCTAAAATCTCCAGCCAGCCGGTTCCCTTACAAACATTACACCCTTTGCCATGACACAGGGAACAGGATACGTCCATTTCGGCAGAAGGCTCTGTAAACGGGAAGTAAGAAGGGCGAAGACGTATTTGCGTATCTGGTCCAAACAATTCCTTCGCAAAATAAGTCAACGTTTGTTTCAAATCAGCAAAAGAAACATTCTCGTCTATATACAACGCTTCTATCTGATGGAAGATACAATGTGCACGGGCCGAAATCGCTTCATTACGGAACACCCGCCCCGGAGTAACTAAACGAATGGGCAGATCGTGAGTCTCCATATCGCGAACTTGTACCGAAGAAGTGTGAGTATGCAAAACAATATCCGGATTTTTTTCCAGGAAAAAGGTATCTTGCATATCCCGGGCCGGATGTTCCTCCGGGAAATTCAACGCGGAAAAATTATGCCAGTCATCTTCTATCTCAGGCCCTTCTGAAATGGTAAAACCCAACTTATTGAATATGGCCAGAATTTCATTCTTCACCACAGACAACGGATGACGACTGCCAATTTGTAAAAGATCTCCCGGTAAAGTCAGGTCAAGACCAGTCTTTCCGCTATCCATAGCACAAAGAGTATCTTTTAATGCATTGACTTTAGCCAAAGCAGCAGTTTTCAAATCATTCAAAGCCTTACCAATCTCCTTTTTCTGGTCAACAGGTACCGTCTTAAATTCATCGAACAAGAGAGCTATAGTACCCTTTTTACTCAAATGTTTAATCCTGAATTGCTCTACTTCTTCCGGAGTAACTGCTGTAAAGCTTTCAATTTCAGCTATCAACTGATTAATCTTACCTAACATTGCCAATATATTTGATTATCAAGGCTACAAAACTAATTTAATTAATTGAAAATTAAAAGCACCGATTCTGCGAAAACAAAAGAATTTTCGGAAAAGGTTTTCAACGGAATATCCGTCTTACCAAAGGATAACACAGGCATCCGGCCGCTCCACCCAACACATCCGCTACAAAATCCAGAATATCTCCACTCCGCTCGAAAAAGAAATGTTGTAACACCTCCAGTGATCCTCCATAAACCGCAGCTACACCTATTGCAATTCCATATATCATGCCTAAACCCAGAGAAGTTCTGCGTTCCAAAGGACAAATCAACAACAGCGAAAAAATAAAAAACATTCCGAAATGTACCACTTTATCCAAATGAGGAATATTCAAACGGGGGTCCGGAATATCTTCTCCCGGCAAAGCACATAAAACGAATATAATCAAAAACCATATTACATTAGCCCATACAAAAATTCTGACACTCCCTTTCTCCATCTTGCTTTAATTATTAAGAATTCTCACCTTTATTTTCACATCCGTCAAAGGCCGGTCATTTGAATCTGTAGGAAGAGAGGCTATTTTGTCTATTACCTCAAGCCCTTCAACCACTTCTCCGAAAACCGTATATTCTTTATCCAAATGATGTACTCCTCCTTCCTGTATGTAAGCCTGCTTTTTTTCTTCGGGCATATAAAGCTTATCGGGATGGAAATCCCACTCGAAAGCAATTTCTTGTTTGATTTTTTCCGCAATTTCCCGAAATTCTTTCACCTTTTTCTGCTTCCGTAAAGTATCTAAGATTGCTTTTTTCTCCGGAGTGTAATATTTCTTTTGAATAGCTCTCAAAATAGGTACATTCACCTGTTTCTCCAATATTTCCAATTCTTTAGGTTCATATTTACGTCCCTGTACAATATAAAACTGGGAAATATCCGATTCCTTGAAAAAATTCACCCGGTCCGGCTGACGCGGCGCAGCCAAAGCCCCCTTTTTATGATAATGTACCGGCTTGATTTCAGCATCTATCACCATGGGACGTCCATAACCGATAGCCTGGCCCTTTATGGCATTCTTACTGTCAGACGAGCCGCCTTGAATAACAAAATCTTTAATCACCCGGTAAAATAAAGTACCGTTGTAATGTCCCATCTTTGCCAAACGTACAAAATTGTCCCGGTGATTAGGCGTATCATTGTACAATCTAACCACCATCTGGCCGAGATTTGTCTCAATCACTGCCTTCACTTCTTTTTCCTGGGAAAAAACAGAAAAAGTGAATCCCCATAATACAATCCATAAAATAAATAATTTCTTTCTCATCATATCTTTGTTCATGTAACGGACCTTATGAAGTTAATTTATTAACCAGATACCTCACAGGAAAATAAGAAGCGCAATAACCAATTAAAAGGACAGTTACCAGAATACCCAGAATATCCCAGAAAACCAGTTTCACCGGGTAAGCACTGATAATATAATTTCCACTTCCCAACGTAACCAGACCAAATTTTTCCTGCAACAAACAAATTCCGACTCCCAACAAAAGCCCCAAAAAAGCTCCGGTAAGAGTGATAAGACTTCCTTCAGTTTTAAAAACCGATATGATATTTTGATTAGTCATGCCCATTGCTTTATAAATACTCAAGTCTTCTTTCTTATCCAAAATAAGCATCGAAATTGACCCGACAATATTAAAAGAAGCAATAATCAGAATAAAAAGCAATACCATAAAAACAGCTAATTTTTCCGATTTCATCATAGCATAAAATGCCCGATTCAATTCAAATTTATCACTGACCCGGTAATGCTCCGAAAGATTCTGCCGTAATTGTTGCTTCACCTGCGGTATGCATGAAGGATTTTGCAATTTAATCTCTATTTTGGATAACTTATTCTCCAGATTAAAAAGACGTTGTGCAAATTTTAAATCAGTCAAAACATATTGGTCGTCAATATCCTGTTGAGAACTAAAAAAACCGGAAGGATAAAGATACCCTGTATTTAAGGCCGAAACATTGTTACCGGCATTTTTGTCCGGATAATAAAGGACCAGAGGAGTCAGAAAATGAAGTCCGATTCCCAATTTTGCCGCAACACCATAACCTACCACAGCCTTGTAACCATCACTGGTTTGCAATTGGAATTCCCCCTGTACAATATTGTTCTCTAAATGTGTATGTTCGGCATAAGTTTCTTCTACCCCTTTGACCGTGACAGGGTCCAGTTTATCCCCATATTTCACCAAAGCTTTTTCCTCTACCACATTATTAAAATAAGCCATGGAGGTCACATCACCAAGAAGCCGGTAAACAGTGCTGTCAAACTGAATGAACTTTCCCGAAGAAGGAGAAAGCACTAAATCAGGAGTAAAACTGTCGGTATTTTTCTGCAATAAGACATCCATACCGTTAAACACGGACAGAATAACAATCAATGCCATGGTTCCAATGGTTACTCCCACCACACTGATAATTGAGATAATATTTATAGCATTCTGTTTTTTCCTGGAAAACAGATAGCGTCCTGCAATAAAAAAAGACAGCTGCATAAAACAGACTGATTACTTTAATAAATCGTTGATTTTATCTATATAATCCAAACTATCATCTACAAAGAAACGCAATTCCGGAACAATCCGCATCTGTTTACCTACCTTCTTGCCCAGGATAAACCGAATGGTTTTATTGTGTTCTTCTAAACTTTTCATGACTGCTTCCACCTGCTCAGAAGGAAAAATGCTAACATAAATCTTAGCGTAAGAAAGATCAGGACTAACCCGAACAGTGGTAACCGAAAGCATGGCACCCTGAATAAATTCTTTGCATTCCTGTTGAAACATTCCACTTAAATCTCTCTGAATCAATCTTGCAACTTTATTTTGTCTGATAGAATCCATAAGTTTTCAATAGTTAATATAAAAAATTTCAACAAATATAGTGCTTTTTATTGAGACTTTTATTACATTTGCCACCGCAAACGAGATGTAGCGCAGTTGGTAGCGCGCCACGTTCGGGACGTGGAGGCCGCTGGTTCAAGTCCAGTCATCTCGACAGAAAATAAAGGTAATTGACTATAACGTGTCAATTACCTTTTTTTCTTTTCAAGATACGGGACAGAAACGAAAAGCAGACTGTCTTACAGAAGTGAAGCTTTCCTAAATAAACTAAATTCCGCAGAAAATCTGCTTTTTATCCATTACTTTTGTTCTACGGAAAAGGCTGAATCACAACAAATCAGGAGTTTTTTACGTATGCCAGACAAAATCTTAAAGGCTTATGAAAAAAAAACTGATCTGGATATTGATTCTGCCGGCAATTGGATGGTTAACAACGAGTATTAAATTGGAAAAGTCCTTACTATACGATAAACATACATTAAAAGACAACTATAAATATGGTAAAATCGAACGAGAATTTCAGTGGGATAAGATTACCGACAAAATAGATTCCCTGTCAGTGTTTAAAAAGAAAGCGAAAGAATTCGGTGCTTTAAACAACTATCATAACCGAAACGGCCAGGCTCCAATGGCCGATTCGGCAGTCCGGGAGAAGCATTACCGGGAGATTCAGGATAAATACGGAGTTCGCCAGAATCAATCCGTTCCTTTATACCATCCGACTAATCTGACAATCCCGGCACGATACGGGCGAGACGGAAGTTTGGTTGCTATTGAACGGGATTCTGCCGGTTATTTATGGATACGTATGGCTAAATTAGAAGGGAAATGGATTGTTCCGGCAAAATATGTAGAACGACTGGAAAAGACAGATTTTCAGAAATTAATTTTTATAGACCGGACTAACCAAAACATAGTCACTCTGGAAAAAGGTACTACCGCATGGTTAATTCGCAGCATGAATCCGGTTACTACCGGCATGAAGCGACCTCCATATCATTGGGAAACTCCGACAGGAATTTATGTCGTACGGGGAAAATTGGAGAAGATGTATTATTTGAATGACGGTAACCATGAAATTGCTGGCTATGCTCCCTGGGCTACCCGCTTTTCAGGAGGTGCTTATTTACATGGTGTTCCGGTTGCCTACCCTAACCGGAAAGTGTATGAATGGAGCGGGTCATTGGGAACCACACCCCGTTCCCATATGTGCGTAAGAAACGCTACTTCACATGCAAAGTTTATTTTTGATTGGGCTCCAGTAGGAAAAACCCTTGTTATTGTATATGATTAAACAAAAATGAAAAAAATTAAATTCTTATTTTTATTGGTGTGCTGTTATAAATTTGTATGGGGCAATCATCTGCCGGGAACCATGCAAACCGAAAGTCAGAAATTATATCAAGAGTTGAAATTAGAGGGAATTATCGGCTTTCCTGCCTTCCAACAGGCCATCGCCGGTTACAATAAATTCTCCGGAAATAAAAAGAATCATTTATTGGCTCTGATTGATTTTACCAAACCATCTACCGAAAAAAGATTTTGTGTTATTGATTTGAAACAGAAGAAAATACTGTTTCCCTCTTATGTTGCTCACGGCAGGGGAAGCGGAGAAAAATACGCAGTTTCATTTTCCAACCAACCCGGTTCTTATAAAAGCTCTCTGGGATTTTACCGGACCGGAAACACTTATTCGGGTAAAAACGGTTATTCTTTACTGTTAGACGGTCTGGAAAAAGGAGTTAACGATAAAGCACGCGAACGGGCAATCGTCATCCACGGTGCCGCCTATGCCGATCCGACCGTATTAAACACCCAAAACCGTCTGGGCCGCAGTCTGGGATGTCCGGCTCTTCCCCCTGCCATCAGCCGGCAAGTCATTGACACAATCAAAGAAGGTGCTTTACTTTACATTCATGGAATAAACAACCCCCATTTTTATTCATCTTCTTTGTCCGGATAACTATCTGTGTTTTAAATCGTAATAATTTTCTAACGACACCTTTAAATTGTCAATTAATTACAGTAGATTTGCACGAAATTTAAAAAACAATTTTATCGACATCAACACAGGGAAATGAGAAAATGGAGTATTGACGATTCAACAGAACTTTACAACATCAATGGTTGGGGGTTGAATTATTTTTCAATTAATGAAAAAGGGCATGTTGCAGTGACACCAAAATCAGGCGGACCTTCAATTGATTTAAAGGAATTAATGGAAGAATTACAGGTCCGCGATGTAGCAGCTCCGGTACTCTTAAGATTTCCGGACATCCTTGACAATCGGATAGAAAAAATCTCCAATTGTTTTGAATTTGCAGCCAAAGAATACGGATATACGGCCAAGAATTTTATTATCTATCCCATTAAAGTCAACCAAATGCGTCCGGTGGTGGAAGAAATTGTCAGCCACGGAAATAAATTCAATATAGGACTTGAAGCCGGTTCTAAACCTGAACTGCACGCAGTTCTCTCTATTGACATCGACGATGATGCCATGATTATTTGCAACGGCTATAAAGACGAAAGCTATATCGAATTAGCTCTGTTAGCCCAAAAAATGGGGAAACGCATCTTTTTAGTTGTAGAAAAATTGATAGAGTTAAAGACGATTGCACGCCTGGCGAAGAAAATGAATATAAAACCCAACATCGGCATTCGCATAAAATTAGCCAGTTCCGGTAGTGGAAAATGGGAAGAATCAGGAGGAGATGTCAGTAAATTCGGAGTAAATTCAAGCGAATTGCTGGAAGCTCTGGAGATTCTGAAGAAAAATAAAATGTCGGATTGTCTGCAATTGATTCATTTCCATATCGGTAGCCAGGTTACCAATATCCGGCGTATTAAAACTGCTTTGAAAGAAGCCTCCCAATTCTATGTAGAACTCAAAAAAATAGGTTACAATATTCATTTCGTAGACATAGGAGGCGGATTGGGAGTAGATTATGACGGTACCCGCTCGGCAACTTCCAACAGCATGAATTATTCCATCCAGGAATATGTCAATGATGCCGTTTCTTCAATTGTTGATGCCTGTGAGAAAAACGAATTACCTCAACCGAATATCATTACAGAATCCGGTCGTTCCTTGACAGCCCATCACTCAGTGTTAGTATTCGAAGCCCTTGCCAGCACCAGTCTGCCTGCTTTTGACGAAAATGAAGAAGTAGAACAAGATGCCCATGAATTAGTCAAAGAACTTTATGACCTTTGGGAAAATCTGAACCAGCCGCGTTTACTGGAAACCTGGCATGACGCTTTGCAATGCCGGGAGGATGCCCTCAACCTGTTTAATCTGGGCCTGATTGACTTACGGACCCGGGCCCAGGTGGAAAGACTCTTTTGGTCAGTAGCCCGTGAAGTATATGAAATGGCTGAAACAACCAAACACGCCCCGGATGAATTAAAAAAAATTGCCAAGATGTTACCGGATAAATATTTTTGTAATTTTTCTTTATTCCAATCTTTACCCGATTCCTGGGCAATAGACCAAATATTCCCCATTATGCCGATTTCCCGTTTGAATGAACAACCGACTAAATCAGCTACAATTCAAGATATTACGTGTGACTCGGACGGAAAAATCAATAATTTCATCTCTACCCGTAATTTCTCCTACCATCTGCCTGTTCATGAACTGAACAGCAAAGAACCCTATTACTTCGGAGTTTTTCTGGTAGGCGCCTATCAGGAAATATTGGGTGATTTACACAATTTGTTCGGAGATACCAACGCCGTGCACATCAAAGTAAAGAACGGAGAATATATCATAGATAAGATTATTGAAGGAGAAACCGTTGCAGATGTACTTGAATATGTTCAATTTACACCTAAGAAAATGGCCCGTACAGTAGAAGTGTGGGTAACCACCTCTATGAAGAAAGGAATTATCTCACCGGAAGAAGGCCGGGAATTTCTTTCCAACTATCGTTCAGGACTATACGGATATACTTATCTGGAATAAAAACAAAAACACCATTTTCACCCAAAATAAGAATGGGACTGGTGAAAACCAGTCCCATATTTATTTTAAAGAATTTCTATTTCTCTGTAAAGTACTTATAGAACAAAGGAATCGTGCGAATCCCGTTAAAAAATTGTTCCAGCGGATAATTTTCATTCGGAGAATGAATGGCATCCGAACCCAGACCAAAGCCCATCAAAATAGATTTTATCCCCAATACTTCCTCAAAAGTAGCAATGATAGGAATGCTACCTCCTGAACGAACCGGAACAGGCTGTTTTCCATATACTTCTTCATAAGCTTTTTCAGCAGCCTGATAAGCCGGTAAATCAATCGGGCATACATAAGAAGGACCGCCATGCAGATATTTCACCTTGGCTGTAACATATTCCGGGGTAATCGAGGTGAAATAATCCTGAAATAATTTCGCTATCTTTTCATGCTTTTGGTTGGGAACCAAACGGCAACTTACTTTGGCATGAGCAACAGACGGCAAAACCGTTTTCGCTCCTTCTCCTGTATATCCTCCCCAAATACCACAGATGTCAAATGTTGGACGAATGCCAGTTCTTTCGTTTGTTGAAAAACCTTCTTCGCCATGTACGGATTTAATACCTAAAGATTTTTCATAAGCTTTCAGTTCAAAAGGTGCTTTTGCCATTTTAGCCCGTTCTTCCGGACTCACTTCAAGAACATCATCGTAAAAGCCGGGTATGGTGATATGTCCTTTATCGTCAATCATCTCTCCCAGCATTTTACAAAGTACATTAATGGGATTTGCCACGGCTCCGCCAAAAATCCCTGAATGTAAATCAGCATTTGGTCCGGTCATCTCAATTTCCCAATAGGCCAAACCTTTCAACCCTGTTGTTATAGAAGGAACATCCGGAGCTATCATACTGGTATCCGAAACTAATATGATGTCTGCTTTCAACATCTCTTTATGCATCCTGCAAAATTCCGGTAAACTGGGAGATCCGATTTCTTCTTCCCCTTCCAACATAAACTTCACATTGCATTTCAGGTTTCCCGTTTTTACCATATATTCAAAAGCCTTCGCATGCATAAAAGCCTGTCCTTTGTCATCATCCGCCCCTCTAGCCCAAATCTTCCCATCCTGAATAACCGGTTCAAAAGGATCTGTCCGCCACTGCTCGACAGGATCTACAGGCATCACATCCATGTGCCCGTATACCAGGACAGTAGGCAAAGACGGGTCTATAATTTTCTCACCATAAGTAACGGGATTTCCTTTTGTTTCATAAACTTCGGCCTTATCAGCTCCTGCCTCCAATAACAATGACTTCCACTTTTCAGCACATTTATACATGTCTGCCTTATGTTCCACCTCAGAAGAGATGGAAGGAATCCGGATAAGTTCAAACAGTTCCTTCAAAAACCGTTCCTTATTCTCTTCAATGTAATTTTCTATTGTCTTCATCAGTTATAATTTAAAAATAAAATTCCTGGCTACGGGTATAAAGATAAAATAAAAAGGAGAAAATAAAAAGGAATTGCTTTTCCCTTTTGAACAAGCCACCGGAATTCCTTAAGAGACATAAATTATTTTCAATATTCAATTTCCAATTTCTAATTTATTACTTACTTTTGTTGAACTATTAGAGCGTCTTTATAACAAATATTTGAAACGGCTAAATTATGTCAGATCTTTCCGAAGTTAAAATTTTTTCCGGGGAAAACAGCAAATACATTGCTGAGAAAATAGCTAAATCCATAAACCTGGAACTCGGTCAAAAAACTTTATTACATTTCAGTGACGGAGAATTCGCAACAGCTTATGATGAAACAGTCCGAGGAGACCATGTTTTCATTGTACAATCTACTTTTCCGCCCAGTGATAACCTTATGGAGTTATTAATGATGATTGATGCTGCCAAACGGGCATCGGCCTATAAAGTTGTCGCTGTAATTCCTTATTTCGGCTTTGCACGCCAGGACCGCAAAGATCGTCCCCGTGTAGCAATCGGAGCCAAATTAGTTGCAAATTTATTACATGCAGCCGGTGTGGACCGCATTATGACCATGGACCTTCACGCTGACCAGATTCAGGGATTTTTCGATATTCCGGTAGACCACTTGTACGGTTCTTCTGTATTAGCTCCCTATATCCGTTCATTAAAATTAGAAGACCTGGCTATTGCTTCTCCGGACATCGGTGGTTCTAAACGAGCCAATTCGTGGGCAAAATTTTTCGACTCCGGGTTGATTATTTGCCACAAAACCCGCGAAAGACCCAATGAAGTAGCTGATATGAAAGTCATCGGAGACGTTAAGGGTAAGAATATCGTCATTGTAGACGATATGATAGACACAGCCGGTACCATCTGTAAAGCTGCCGGTATTCTGAAAGATAAAGGAGCTAAAAGTGTACGTGCTGTAGCAACACATGCCGTCCTTTCCGGCAAAGCCTATGAAAATATAGAAAAATCAGCTTTAGACGAAGTGGCGTTTACTGATTCCATTCCATTGAAACAGGAATGTTCAAAAATCAAGATCATCTCCGTTGCCGATATATTTGCAGAGACTATCCGCAATGTGGTTGAGCATAAATCCATCAGTGACCACTTTATTCTTTAAGAAACCTGATATCCACCTAAAAGCGAAGCTGTAAGGCTTCGCTTTCTTTTTATAGTGAATTTTCATATTTTTGTGAAAAGCAAATAACTCATTATGATAAGTACAGAGGATAAAGCCCGGTTCTTAAAATTTCAAATTAACGAAATAACCGAATATCACATCTATAAACGCCTTGCCCAATTTCATAAGAAAGAAGAAAACAGGCAAATTCTGGCGGAATTATCCAAAGAAGAATTGAGTCATTATCAACTTTTAAAAAAGTTTACCGGTGAACTTCCTCCCCCAAAGATGGGAAGAGTCCGTCTATATACCTGGATTGCCCGATTCTTCGGACTTACATTCAGTATCAAACTAATGGAAAGGGGAGAAAAAATGGCCCAACAAGCCTATAGCACTCATAATGAATGGAAAGAATTACAACAAATAGCAAATGAAGAAAAGACTCATGAAACCAAACTCATTGCACTCATAAATGAAGAAGGTTTGAATTACATGGGCTCTGTAGTTTTGGGACTAAATGACGCACTGGTGGAATTTACCGGGGCTTTGGCCGGATATACATTTGCCTTGCAACATTCCAAACTGGTTGCCCTTACAGGCGCCATTACCGGCATAGCTGCCGCATTATCCATGGCGGCCTCCGAATATCTCTCTACGCGAACAGAAAATGACCCCGCTAAAAATGCCATCAAAGCCGCTGTCTATACGGGTATTGCCTATATTATCACAGTAACCGTCCTTATTTTGCCTTTCGTATTGCTGAACAATGTTTACTGGGGATTAGGCATTTGTCTTCTGGGGGCATTGTTGATTATAGCCATTTTCAATTATTACTATTCAGTAGTAAAAAGTGAAAACTTCAAACAACGTTTTATAGAAATGAGTTGTATCAGTTTAGGTATTGCAACAATCAGTTTCTTTATCGGATATGCCCTGAGAATATTTACAGGAATAGAATTATAAACTATTTCACAGGATATACCCAGGTAAGTTCTTTCCCCTCTTCCCGAACAATCCGGTTTAAAGCCACCTGGGCTTCTTCCCGGGTTTCATAACCGTCATAAGTCACCATGTTCAGGTTATAAAAAGGCAATATTCTGGAATCATATCCCTCATTCAACAATTTATCATGTAAACGGTCGGCATTCTCCTGAATTTTAAAACAACCGGCAACCAAATAATAATTTGCCTGTTTTACGACAGGTTGAGGTTCTTCTTTTTCTTCTTCAACAGGCACTGTTTTCTCTATTTCCACAACCTCAACTTGCTTTGGCGTCAATACTTCCTTAGCTTTTTTCTTCTTACAAGAACTAAACAGTCCGAAAACAGAGAGAACCAATAAAATAGCAATTATTCTCATAATAAAATCATTTATTCTATCTTACGCATTTATGGCGATAAAGATAATACTATAAAATAATTTTAACAAATAAGAGAACTGAGAATTCTTGAAATCCTTTAAAATTATTGAGAAAAAGGACTTAACGGCTTTGCCGAATCAGCCAAAGGCCCATAAAACAGAGAAGTCCGTTTAATAAAAGAATCTCAAAACCAAAACAATAACCCCATAAAAATTGTTCCGAAAAGCGGTCTATCCCATAAGATAAAAGAGGGCATATCATACACACCCAAAATAAATAACGGGATTTGACTTCATATTTAGTCAACAAACCAAAAGCAAACAAACCAAGAATAGGACCATACGTATAACCCACAGCCTTTAATACAGCATTTACCACACTACTGTTATTGAGTTCCCGAAATAAAATAATAACCAAGCACATCAGAAACGAAAAAGACAAATGCACCAGCATTCTTTTCCATTTTTGGTTTCCGGCTTTAGGATTAATTTTCAGAAAATCTATTGAAAACGAGGTGGTCAAAGCCGTTAAGGAAGAATCTACTGAAGAATAAGCAGCAGCAGTAATTCCCAATAAAAAAAATACAGCAATAACTACCCCGAAGTGATTCATCGCCAAAAAAGCAAAAACATCATCCGTTTTGCCCGGTAAAGCAATTCCCCTGAACGAAGCGAAAAGATATAGCAAAGCTCCCAAAACCAAAAATAAAACATTCGCCCCCAAGAACATAACAGAAAAAGAAAACATATTCCTCTGGCAATCCCTCAAAGATTTACAGGTCAGATTTTTCTGCATTATATTTTGGTCCAATCCGTTTATGGCAATAGTAATTGCAATTCCAGCCACAAACTGCTTTATGATGTTATGTTCCGAACGCCAATTAAAATCCATAACTCTGCACCAGGCACTCTCCTGGAGAGTAGCCGTTATAAATTTGAAATCATAATCCAAGGCCCGGCAAATGACCAGAATAGTCAACACAACAGAAACCAACATAAATATAGTCTGCAATGCATCCGTCCAGACAATGGTTTTGATACCGCCACGGAAGGTATAAATCCAAACTAAAACAATAGTAATAAAAACAGTTGCAGCAAAAGGGATGCCGGCTCTGTCAAAAAAAGCCAACTGCAACACACCTACAACCAAAAACAGGCGAAAGGAAGCCCCGACCAATTGAGAAATGATAAAGAAAAAAGAACCTATTAAACGGGCCTTTTCTCCGAAACGGGTCTCTAACCACGTATAAATAGACACTAATTCCAACTTATAAAATAAAGGTAACAAAACCAATGCAATCACCACATATCCAACGCAATTACCTATTACGACTGGTAAATATGTCCAACCACTATTCCCTACTTCGCCGGGAATGGATATGAAAGTAACCCCCGACAGAGAGGTTCCGATCATTCCAAAAGCGACCAAATACCAGGGAGAGGTATGACGGGCTGTAAAAAAAGTTTCATTGTCTGCCTTCCGGGAAGTCAGAAAACTAATTATAATCAATAATCCGAAATACCCCAGTAAAATCGCCAACACAGATTCTGATGACATCCTTTTCTTTAATCAGATTTCACATATGGAAAGACGAAAATAATTATTTTTTCAGCCACTTCCCAAATTACTACAATAAAAACAAAACAATCCTTATTCCTTTAGCATACAGAGTATAGTATTTCGTCTTTTTCTTTTATACCTTTGTACGCTAAATAAAATCATAAATAAACCAGTCATATTATGGAATACAATTTTAAAGAAGTAGAACAAAAGTGGCAAAACTATTGGAAAAAAAACCAAACATATAAAGTTGATATAGACCCGTCAAAACCCAAATATTATGTATTGGATATGTTTCCTTACCCGTCCGGAGCAGGCCTTCATGTAGGACATCCACTGGGTTACATTGCTTCAGATATTTATTCCAGGTATAAACGACTGAAAGGTTTTAACGTTTTACACCCGATGGGATTTGACGCCTACGGATTACCGGCAGAACAGTATGCCATCCAGACAGGGCAGCACCCTGCTGTCACCACAGAAAAAAATATAACTCGGTATCGGGAACAATTGGATAAGATAGGATTCTCTTTCGACTGGGACAGGGAAGTAAGGACTTGTGACCCTCATTACTATAAATGGACTCAATGGGCTTTCATCCAGATGTTCAACCATTGGTTTAATAAAACCACACAAAAAGCAGAACCCATTACCCAATTGGTATCCGTTTTCGAAAAAGAAGGGAACCTGAATGTCCATGCTGCCGGTTCTGAAGTTCCCCCATTTACCGCCGAGGCATGGAAAAAAATGAATGAGAAAGAGCAGCAAGCCGTTTTACTGAACTACCGCATCGCATATCTGGCAGATACGATGGTAAACTGGTGCCCGCAATTAGGTACGGTATTAGCCAATGATGAAGTGAAAGACGGTTTGTCCGTCAGAGGAGGATTTCCGGTTGTGCAAAAAAATATGCGGCAATGGTCCTTGCGGGTTTCCGCCTATGCACAAAGATTATTGGACGGCCTGGATAAATTGGAATGGTCAGATTCCCTGAAAGATATACAACGCAATTGGATCGGACGCTCCCAAGGTGCCGATATTATTTTTGAAGTAAAAGACTCAGATGTCCGGTTAAAAATATTCACCACCCGTCCCGATACCATCCACGGGGTCAGTTTTATGGTACTGGCACCAGAAAGCGATTATGTCAGCCAGCTCACTACCCCCGGACAGGAGAAAGCTGTACACGAATATCTGGATTATGTGGCAAAACGGACAGAACGTGAACGGCAAAGCGAAGTAAAAACCGTTACCGGTGTATTTACCGGAAGTTATGCCATCAACCCCTTTACCAACGAAGCCATTCCGGTATGGATCAGTGAATATGTCCTGGCCGGTTATGGTACCGGCGCCATTATGGCTGTACCTGCACATGATAGCCGTGATTATGCTTTCGCCCGAAAATTCCAGTTGCCTATCATCCCTGTTATTGATAACGGCCAACCCATCGACTTGAGTGAAAGTTCTTACGATGCCAAAGAAGGTAAAATGATTAATAGCGGTATAATCAATGGTATGGAAGTGAAAAAAGCCATCCAGACCATCGCTGAAGAAGTGGAAAAACGAGGAATTGGCAAAAGTAAAATCAATTACCGTTTACGGGATGCTATTTTTAGCCGCCAACGATACTGGGGTGAACCGTTTCCGGTATATTACAAAAACGATATGCCCTACATGATGGAAGAGTCGTGTCTGCCTCTGGAATTGCCTGAAATTGACAAGTATCTGCCGACAGAAAGCGGAGAACCTCCCTTGGGCCGGGCTAAAAACTGGAAAACAAAAGAAGGTTATCCCATTGAGTTGAATACTATGCCCGGATTTGCCGGCTCTTCAGCCTACTATCTCCGTTATATGGACCCTCATAATGAAAAAGCCCTGGTCAGCCACGAGGCTGACACCTATTGGCGGAATGTAGACCTTTATCTGGGAGGTGCCGAACATGCCACAGGCCATCTGATTTACTCCCGTTTCTGGAATATGTTTTTGTATGATTTAGGAATTGTATGCGAACCGGAACCTTTTCAAAAACTGATTAACCAGGGTATGATTCAGGGGCGTTCTAATTTTGTATACCGCATTGTAGGTTCCAACACTTTCGTTTCTGCCGGTTTAAGCAACCAATACGAAACCACCGAAATTCATGTAGACGTTAATATCGTCCATAATGATATTCTGGATACCGAAGCCTTTAAAAAATGGATGCCCGAATATGCCAACGCCGAATTCATTCTGGAAGAGGGTAAATATATCTGCGGATGGGCTGTTGAAAAAATGTCCAAATCCATGTTTAATGTAGTGAATCCCGATGACATCATAGAACAATTCGGAGCAGATACTCTCCGTTTGTATGAGATGTTCCTCGGACCGCTGGAAGCTCATAAGCCGTGGGATACCCAAGGTATCGACGGAGTATATAAGTTCTTACGCAAATTCTGGCGCTTATTTTTCCAGGAAGAAAAATTCCTGGTCAGTGATGAAAATCCCAATCGTGAAGAACTGAAGGTACTGCATAAAACGCTCCGGAAAGTAGAATACGATATAGAAAATTTCTCCTTCAATACCTCTATTCCGGCTTTCATGATTTGTACCAACGAACTAATGGCCTTGAAATGCCGTAAAAGAGCTATTCTGGAACCTCTGGTCATCGCCATTGCTTCGTATGCCCCGCATATAGCCGAAGAATTGTGGCATCTCCTGGAACATACCACCAGTGTCACGACCGCAACCTTTCCCCAATGGGAAGAAAAATATTTGATAGAAGACCATTTCGAATATCCGGTATCTTTCAACGGCAAGGTCCGTTTCAAACTTTCCATGCCTTTAACAGCTACTCAGGCCGACATTGAACTGGCTGTCAAAAATGCTCCGGAATCCGCACGTTGGTTGGAAGGAAAAGAAATCCGGAAAATGATTGTCGTTCCCCAAAAAATTATCAACGTCGTATTATAAACAGACTTCCTTGATTATGGCCGAATATTATCTTAATGAAATATTCGGCCATTTAAAATATCAGTCTTTGGCTGTAGGCACAATCAACAATATACTGCCACTACCTATTATTCCCAATCCCAAAAGCACTATCCTTATCTGCCAACTTTCAATAAACAAAAACGCTGAAATACACACCATCATCCACATACAGATAATAGACAATAATTTCGACAACAACGACACTCCTCTCCGAGACTCATAATGACGGATATACTTTCCTAAAGGAGAACGATGCAAACGGTCATGTAAGCTTTTCGAACTCTTATAAAACAACCATGAACTCAATAACAGAAAAGGGGTAGTAGGCAAACCCGGAACAAAAATACCAACGATACCCAAAATGACCGAAAGAATACCCACTCCAATAAAAACAACTTTTTTTATCTGTTCCATATCCGGCAAATGTTCATTTCATCCATTTAACACACTCTTTATACTGGCTTAACCTCGTCGCTTTCCGGATTTTCTTTAATATTTTCCGGTCAGTAGAAGGCAAAAAATACTCCCACAAAGCTTTCATCCTGGATAAAAGCTGAGATTCTCCCTGAAGTACACCGGAATAAGCAAAAAACAACTCTTCATGAAAGGCGGAACAGAGGGACATACGTTTTTCTTCAGAAAAAGTTTCATTCCTTTTAAACTCATTAGCCAGCAAGGGCGAAGACAACAAACCTCTACCTATCAAAACACCCCTTAGCACAGGAAATTTTCCCAAAATCCTCTCCATATCCTGTCTGCAACGAATGTCTCCATTATAAAACAAAGGGTGACGAATCATTTCAGAAAAACGCGCAAAAGCCTTCTCATCAACCACCCCTTTATATTGCTGCTTGCCGGTACGGGCATGAACCGTTATGTGGTCTAAGCGAACACTATTAAACACACTGCTCAAAAATTGGCATTCGCAAACATTTTCCCAACCTAATCTTATCTTAAGAGAAAACCGGATATCAGGATATTCATTTACGGTTTGCAACACCTCCTGAACTTGTTCGGGATAAGGCAACATCCCGGCTCCTTTTCGTTTGCCGGCAATCAAAGGGAAAGGACAGCCCAGATTAATATCTATTTCAGTATAACCGTTATCCCGGACAATTTCAGTAAGTAACCGAAATTCCTGAGAAGAGCCCGGCAATATCTGGGGAATAAGACGGGGCACCGTATTCAACCCGGCCTGTATATCTCTCAGGTCCTTATTTCTGACCTTTCCATTTTCCAGCCGGATAAAGGGCGTATAATAAGCGTCAACTCCCCCGAAATACTTCTCAAAAGCATTCCGGAAAATATAATCAGTAAAGCCTTGTAAAGGGGCCAAATGTATTTCATAAGAGTTTCCTTCCATTCTGTATCCCTATCCTAAAGATAATTTCTCTTTTTATAAAATCATTGTTAACCAAACAACATAAAATGCATCATTTGGTAGTGCGATTACTGTTTTTAAGGTAGTAGAATATCGACTTCGCCATTACTGGACAAGGGAAAATAAAAGAGCAGAAATCCCAGCCTCCAGAGATACCGAAACCGAACCTTTCTGCTCCTTTACATAGACAAAATCCAGGATATTCAGCTATTCTCCCATTCCTTTATTCTTTAAAGCTTTCTGAAAAGTAACATCCTCTTGATAAATAATCGGATAAAAACCTTCATCATCCAGGGCATGGCGACCGATATAAGCCTTAAGGGAATTATTCAACACAGGATAGGAATCCCGAATACCCTTCGGATCCCGTTTCACACCCCGCTTTTCAGCATAATCAGCCATCATTTCCACTAAATCAAATTTACTCAGGTATTTCAGTAATTGCTTATAATCTTCAATATCTTTCATCTCATCCCGATGCAAATCCATAAATTCAAAAGTAAACTCATAAGGTAATTGTCCCTTCCGGTCCAATTCTGCCAGATATTTAGAATACCCCAGAGTATCTTCCGGAACAAAAATATCAGGCATAATCCCTCCTCCTCCGTACACCGTACGTCCTCCGAGCGTCTTATATTTCAATTTTTCATCAAAATGAATGCTGTCCTTCTGACCAAATTCGCCATGCAACAAACGCTGATATATATCTTCATAATATTTTTCTTTCCCTTGATCGTAAGGTTTTTGTATGGAACGCCCCGAAGGAATATAATACCGGGCTACCGTTAATCTTAAAGCCGAACTGTCAGGTAATAGACGCTGCTCCTGTACCAATCCTTTACCAAAAGAACGACGCCCGATAATAATTCCCCGGTCATTATCCTGAATCGCTCCGGCAAAAATCTCACTGGCAGAAGCACTGAACTCGTTAATCAACACCACTACTGCAATGTCCTGAAATTTTCCCCTTCCGTTTGAATTATAATCCATACGGGGAGAAGCTTTCCCCTCAGTATACAAAATCAATCTCCCTTCCGGAAGAAATTCATTGATCATTTTTATGGCAATCGGAAGAATACCCCCTTCATTTCCCCGTAAATCAATAATCACTTTCCGCATTCCCTGTTTATGCAGTCTCTGGAGAGATTGCATAAATTCATCGTAAGTATTCAAACCGAAAGTCTTCACTCGAATCACTCCCGTGGTATCATTGGCCATATAAGCAATGTCCACGCTTTTAATGGGTATATTTCCCCTCGTTATTTTCTTGATAATGGGTTTATCCACTCCCCTCCTTTTTAAAGTCAACTCAACATCAGTGCCAACTTCCCCCCTCATCATTCCCATAATCTTATCTGTACTCAGCTTCTTCCCCGCAACAAGAGAATCATTTACTTTTACAATACGGTCGCCATCCTTTAAACCTGCCCCGGCAGAAGGTCCTCCCGGCACTACTTTCACCACCGTAACCGTATCCTGGTATTTATAAAATTGTACACCTATACCTCCAAAATTGCCCAACATCTCTTCGTTTACCCTTGACATGTCTTTCGCAGGAATATAAACTGTATGAGGGTCCAGGTCCTTGATCAATAATGGAATTGCTTTTTCCTCAATATCTTTTACATTAACGGTATCTACATAAGAAAAATTAATCATATTCAGAATCATATCCAACTTACTTCCCTGTACCGGTATAAAAGTGTTCTGCACAGCCCTCACCATCTGGGGATGATAAAACAAGGTATTCAACCACATACCCACCACAATAGCCAATGCAATGATCATTGGCAAAAGAATTGCCTTCCATTTATTATTATACATATCTGTTTCTCTGTATCTGTGAAAAATTAAAAATCAAATCTTAACCAAGTCTACTTGTACTCCTGCCTTTTCTAATAATTCCAATCCATCACTGCACCGATAAAGCTCCGAATAAACCACCCTTATTATCCCTGCCTGAATGATCAGTTTGGCGCATTCGATACAAGGCGAAGCAGTAACATATAACGTGGCTCCATCACTGCTATTTCCGGATTTTGCAACCTTGGTAATAGCGTTCGCTTCTGCATGTAATACGTAAGGTTTGGTATGATCGTTCTCGTCCTCACATAAATTCTCAAAACCCGAAGGTGTACCGTTATAACCGTCCGATATAATGGATTTATGCTTTACTATCAAAGCCCCGACCTGGCGGCGTTTACAATATGAATTTTCCGACCAGATCCGTGCCATTCGCAAATACCGCTCATCCAATAATCTCTGTTTCGAAAGCTCTTCCATACTTGTCGCTGATTTAAAATCCATCGTTATTTTTATTTTTTACGCTCCCCAATATAATCAATCATTTCATAAAAACACTTTTTACGCTCTTCCGGTACATCAACCTTCTGTAAAGCCAGACGGCTTTTTTCCAGATAAGTGTCTATTTTGGCTTTTACAACTTCTTTTATTCCTGCCCGATTATAAATTTCAGTCACTTCTTTTATTTTCTGAACCGGATCAAAATTTTCTTTTTTCATCCAATTTTTCAACGAAATTTTATCCTTTCCTTCTGCCAACTCCAATGCCTTAATCAAAAGATAAGTTTTCTTGTTACACAAAATGTCACCACCTATTTTCTTTCCAAACTCTTCCACATCCCCATACACATCCAAATAATCATCCTGCAACTGAAAAACCAGTCCCAGATACCCTCCGAAATCATACAAAGCCTTATACTCATGTTCCGGCGCACCGGCAATCAAAGCCCCATGCCGCATACTACCCGCAATCAATACTGCAGTTTTCAGATAAATCATCTGGATATACTCTTCCTCCGCAACATCTTCTCTATCCTCAAACTCCATATCATACTGCTGTCCTTTGCATACATCCATCGCCACCTGATTGAAACCATCGATCACCCGGCGTAAATAACGGTCTTCACAGGTCTCTATATACTTATAGGCAGTAATTGCAGCAGCATCTCCGCTTAAAATAGCCACATTACTATTCCATTTTTTGTGAACAGTCTGGCGGCCGCGCCGCAATTCGGCATCGTCCATTACATCATCATGCAATAAAGTATAATTGTGAAAGATTTCTATGCCAATAGCCGATTTTAAAGCTTTCTCAACATCATCCCGGTAAAGGTTATAAGCCAGTAAAGCCAGAACAGGACGCAAACGCTTGCCTCCATCTTCCATAATGTATTGAATGGGTTCAAACAAAGAATAAGGTTCTTCTACATATTCCTGTTTTTCCAATTCAATTCTGATAATATCCCTGAGTTGTTCAATCGTATACATAACTTCTCCTGTTAATTTAGTAAGGTGCTAAATTAACAAAAGAAGCTGTAAAAACAGCGGAAAGAACTACATTTTTCAATAGGGACCGATAACAAAGAATATCTTTTATTTACAATGTTCCAGAATTTCCCGTGCAAGTACGCCAGTAACATCTCCATCTTCCCCAAAACCGACCTTACGTTCATTGAAGCGCCGTTCTATCTCCAATATAGTATCGTCTCCGATTTGAACATCCCCCAAGCGGGTAGGTAATCCCAGACTACGGAAGAACGCCTCGGTTTTCTCAATCGCACTATTTACCCTTTCCTCTTCAGAACCTTCCGTAATCCCCCAAATCCGCTCACCGTATTGCAATAGTTTAGCCTGTTTCTTGGATTTCAGGGTCCTCCATAAACCCGGCAACACAATGGTCAAGGTTGCCCCATGAGTCAAACCATGTAAAGCAGTCAATTCATGACCTATCATGTGTGTCGCCCAATCCTGCCGAACTCCCAAAGCAATAAACCCATTCAACCCCATCGTCGCACTCAGCATAAAATCCGCCATCAGGTCATAATTATCCTGTTTTTCTACAATTTTCGGAGCAATCTCTACCAACGTATGTATAATTCCCTCCGCCCAACGGTCCATCAAACGGGACTGCCCGGGAATCGTCATATACTGCTCCATAACATGAATAAAAGTATCAGCAATACCACAAGCAACCTGATAAGGAGGTAAAGTTGCGGTTACTGCCGGGTCAAGGACAGAAAAAACCGGATAATTCGAATAAAAAGGATATTTTTCCGCAGTCTCTTTCCGGGAAATAACAGCCCCCCGGTTCATTTCCGAACCGGTAGCCGGCAGAGTCAGCACAGCACCCATCGGTATGGTACGAGTCATTTCCCCCTTCAAAACCAACTCCCAAGCATCCCCTTCGTAAAGTAAACCGGCCGAAATCAGCTTAGTTCCATCCAAAACAGAACCCCCACCTACTGCCAGCAAGAAATCAACCCTATGCTCTTTTCCCAACTGAATCGCTTTCCGTAAGGTCTCTATGGCAGGATTGGATTCTATCCCCCAGAATTCGATAAAATCACGTCCTTCCAATGCTTGTCTTACCTGCTCATACACTCCGTTCTTCTTTACACTCCCTCCGCCGAAAGTAACCATCACTTTCTTTCCTTCCGGAATCTCTTTGGCAATCCGTGCTATCATTCCTTTACCAAAAATTATCTTTGTAGGATTCTGAAATACAAAATTTTCCATAATCAACTTTTTTATTCTAAAATATACATTATCTATAAGACAAATATACCATAAATTTAAAATGATTCCATATCTTCGTAGAAACATTCAGTCATGGAAATTATTCACAATATAGAAAACCATAAATTCATCACAGAAACAGAGGGCTACACCGCTTATGTCAGTTACCGCATTGAAAACGGTGCACTGGACATTCGCCATACCATAGTTCCACCTCCGATTTCAGGCCGGGGTATTGCCGCTCAGTTGGTAAAAGCCGCTTACGACTATGCCTTAGAACATCATTTAAAATGCATAGCAACATGCTCCTATGCCATAGTCTGGCTACAACGCCATCCTGAATATGAGGGAGAAGTCGGCAAAGATTACAATGGACAAAATCATTGTTGCTTATAGAAAACAGAACTTAAAATTGAAGTATTTATATATCTGAACACTTACAAAAATAAGAAATGGAATGCAAGTAAAACCTGCATTCCATTTTTTGTAGTCGCGCCGGGAATCGAACCCGAATTTAAAGTTTAGGAAACTTCCGTTCTATCCATTGAACTACGCAACCAAATATGCATGCAAAAGTACAGTAAATTATATTGAGTTCCAAAATTACCTCTATAAATATAAGCAAATAAATATCTTTGTACTAAAATTATAAAAATGAAAATAGTTATTCAACGCGTCCTGGAAGCCAGCGTCAGCGTAAAAGGACAAATTCATTCTTGCATCGGACCAGGCATGCTGATATTTATCGGCATACAGGCTGATGACACCGCAGAAGATATCCAATGGTTAACCGGAAAAATTTGTAATTTACGGATTTTCAACGATGAAAACGGGGTAATGAACCGTTCTGTATTAGAAACCGACGGAGAAATTTTGGCCGTTAGTCAATTCACCCTTATGGCACGGACTAAAAAGGGAAACCGCCCTTCCTATATTGATGCCGCCCCACCGAATATCTCCGTTCCTATTTATGAAGATTTCCTGGCAGCATTAGGCGAAGCTATGCAAAAGGAGATAAAATCCGGCATCTTCGGCGCCGACATGAAAGTAGCATTAACAAACGACGGCCCGGTGACCATTCTCATAGACTCTAAAAACCGAAATTAAATTCAGATGGAAATTAAAGAATTACAGGAAAAAGTAGATCATTGGATAAAAGAATACGGTGTCCGTTACTTTAACGAACTGACCAATATGGCTATTCTGACTGAAGAAGTTGGGGAACTGGCACGGATTATGGCCAGAAAATATGGAGAACAATCTTTTAAAGCCGGAGAAAAAGAGAATCTGGCAGACGAGATGGCAGATGTACTCTGGGTATTAACCTGCCTGGCCAACCAAACCGGTGTGGATTTGACCCAGGCTATGGAAGAAAATTTTGCAAAAAAAACGACGAGAGACGGAAAAAGACACAAAAACAATACTAAAATTCAATAGCTTTGAATATTCTTGCTAAATTTGTCCACAACATGCAATCAACGCTTCCAGTGTGTTCATAACACACTTTATAATTAATAATATGTGGACAAAGATAGCAGGGATCATACTCCGTAACCGGATTGCTTTCATCACAGGCGTTTTACTCGGTACTGTTTTTATGGGATTTCAGGCCAGACATATCCAGATGTCCTATGAAAGTGCTGACCTATTACCCAAAACTGACACAGCCTATCTGGATTATGCCAAATTCCGGGAAACTTTCGGCCAGGAAGGAAATATTATGGTCTTCGCCATTCAGGATTCTAATTTTTACGACCTCGCAAAAATCAACGACTGGATAGCGATGGGCAATAACATCAAAGCCTTGAAAGGGGTAACGGCTTTAATGTCAATTACCCATACTTTCAACCTACATAAAAATACAGAGCTAAAAAAATTCGAAATACAGCCTATCTTTCCCCATCATATTTCTTCAAAAGCAGAACTGGACAGCCTCTCCTTCATCGCTGAGAATCTGCCTTTTTACGACGGACTATTGCTTAATAAGCAAAAACACACTTATAATATGATGATTACCGTATCGGCAGAAGTCATGAATTCTCCGGCACGGGTAAAACTGGTTCAGGACGTACTGAAAATAACAGAACAGTTTACCGGAAAACATCACCTGAAAATGCATTATTCCGGTATGCCTTACATACGGGTTATCAATGCTGAAAACATAAAAGGGGAAATGTATATGTTCATAGCATTATCCCTCCTTATCACTGCCATCATTTTATATCTGTTTTTCCGTTCTTTCCGGATTGTGGGTTTTTGTGTGGGCATCATCGGGCTTAGTGTCATCTGGGCTATCGGTTTCATGGCTATTTTAGGAATTAAAATTACCCTGTTAACGGCCATGCTTCCCCCCTTGCTGATTGTTATAGGTATACCGAATTGCGTATACATGGTTAATAAATATCATACAGAATATGTCCGGCACGGTAACAAAATCAAAGCCTTACAACGGATGATACAAAAAGTGGGTAACGCCTCGTTACTCTCCAATCTCACAACTGCTGCAGGCTTTGCCACTTTCATCATTACTTCCAGCCGGATTTTGGTTGAGTTCGGATTAATCGCTTTTATCAGTATCACCTGCGTTTTTCTGATTTGCCTGATTCTGATTCCGACAGTTTTCAGTTATCTGCCAGTGCCCGACACAAAACAAACCAAACACCTGTACAATCCTTTCATAAATCATATCATTGAAAAAATAATCTATTGGGTTATCAATAAACGCCATACAATATATTACATCACTGCCATCCTTGTCTTGGCAGGAATTTACGGCATTACCCAAATGAAAACAACCGGTTATATGGTTGATGACCTGAAAGATACCGATCCCATCCGGCAGGACCTGGCTTTTTTTGAATCAAATTTCGACGGTTTAATGCCATTGGAAATCACCATTGATTTCGGTAAACCCAACCAGGTATTTAAACTCAGCAACTTGGAAAAACTGGACCTATTGGACAAAGAATTGTCTCAAGACCCGGACCTTTCTAAAGCGTTGTCCATAGTCGAAGCTGCTAAATTTGCCAACCAGGCTTATTACAACGGCAAGGCTGCTTATTACAAACTTCCCAATAATATGACTAAAAATTTCATCATGAAATATGTCATGGAATCAACCGGAGGAATGAGTGACATGGCAAAATCATTCGTAGATTCAACCTTAAGGGAAGTGAGACTAAGTTTCCGGGTAAAAGATATCGGTACAAAAAAAATGGAAGCCAAAGAAGATTCCTTATATCAAACCATCACCCGCATTTTTCCGGAAGATAAACATAAAATCAGTGTGACGGGTTCCAGTATCATCTTCTTCAAAGGCAACCAATACCTGCTTCGTAATCTTTTCTCTTCCCTGGCATTGGCCATCATACTGATAGCAGGATTTATGGCCTGGATGTTTAAAAGCAAACGGATGGTATTCATAGCCCTGCTACCCAATGTAATCCCTCAGATTATTACGGCTGCCATTATGGGCTATATCGGCATTCCCATCAAAGCCTCCACCATCCTCGTATTCAGCGTCGCATTCGGTATTTCCGTAGACAATACGATTCACTATCTGGCCAAATACCGTCAGGAATTGCAAGCCACAAACTGGAGCATACGATCGTCCGTCGTCCTCGCCCTGCAAGAAACAGGCCAGAGTATGATTTACACCTCCATCATATTGTTTTTCGGTTTCAGCATTTTCTGCCTGTCAAGTTTCGGAGGTACATTTGCTTTAGGTTTATTGACTTCCATTACATTGTTTGGTGCAATGCTCGCTAATCTGCTTTTGCTCCCCTCTTTATTGCTAACTATGGAACACAGCATTACCAAACGGACTTTCCGCGCAGAACCGTTATTGCAAATTTTTAATGAAGAAGAGGATATTGACGAGAATAAACTGGAAATTAAAGTATAATCAAATCATTCCACTTTCATTTTCAGTGCTTTGATTTCCTTCACGACATCATCCATAAGCATCGAAGCACCGATACGAAAATAATAAGGAGCAAGCCATTCGCTTCCCAGAACATGGTTTACAATAGTCACATAGCGAATCGCATTCTGCGCTTTAGATACACCTCCGGCAACCTTCAACCCTACCCGTCGGCCTGTCTGGGCAAAATATTGCTTAATGGCCTCACACATCACGTATACCGATTCAGGAGTCGCATTGACAGGCACTTTACCTGTTGAGGTTTTTATAAAATCAGCACCTGCATATGCAGCAATCAAAGAAGCATAAAATATGGTTTCAACATCTTTGAGTTCTCCGGTTTCCAAAATTACCTTTAAACGAACCGTCTCGCAAACTTTACGGATGGCCTTCAACTCACGGAATACTTTCTCATAATTCTTCTCCAGCATATCTCCCACAGAAATAACAACATCCACTTCCTGGGCTCCGGCACTTATCGCCATTTTACACTCAGCCAACTTTATTTCCGTGAAAGTCTGAGAACTCGGAAAATTTCCGGCAACCACTGCAGTCTGTATTCCGGTCCCTTGTAAAGCCTCCCGCACCACTCTGGCAAAGTTCGGAAATACACATACAGCAGCTACTTCCCTCAGATTGAATTTTTTCAACTTTTTCAATAATTCTGTCACAAAAACCTTTACTGATTTCTCCGTGTCCGTCAATTTCAAAGTTGTATAATCTATGCAGGAAAGACAAAATTCCAGATTCTCAGCACAATAAACCTGCTTTATTTCCTTCTCAACAACACCATCCAACTCAAACTGAATTCTTTCATCCAGATTGACACAATTATAAGCCGTTAAAATTTTCGCTATATTATCCATTATTCTGATTATTTTTTATCACATCCTGTGAGTTATAAACCCAGATTCTTCCGTGCAACCTGAGACAATTTACAGACTACCAGCTCATACGATTTCTTAATCCAGTCCCGAAGCATATGATCGCTTACAGAACCATCTATTAATACGGTATTCCAATATTTTTTGTTCATATGAAATCCCGGTAATACCGAAGCAAACCTTTCACGCAATTCGACCGCTTCATCCGGAGCACATTTCAAATTCATCCTCAAACTCTCATCCAACGGAACAAAGCAAAACATTTTCCCCCCCACCTTAAATACCAGCACATTTTCCCATAAAATCTCCGTTGTCACCTCTTTTAAAGACTGGCAATATTCCGTTAATTCTTCTACGTTCATGGAAACAAAATTACACAATGTTTGCGAGGTTTTAAACTTTTCTCCCCGAAATTATTTATCTTTGAAAGCAGTTGTGGTAAACTGTAAAAATGAAATTATTTCGTGCAGGTACAAAGATAGTTACAAATAATTTCCGTGGGATAAAAGATAACAATACATAACAAATAAGAAAAAATATGGCTAAAAAAGAAGGCAACGAAACCCCGTTGATGAAGCAATATTATGCAACAAAAGCCAAATATCCGGATGCTATTTTACTTTACCGGATGGGGGACTTTTATGAAACTTTCGGAGAAGATGCCATCCTTACAGCAAAAATTCTGGGAATTACATTGACGAAACGTTCATCCGGTTCGCCAGGTACCGTCGAATTGGCCGGTTTCCCTCACCATGCCATAGATACCTACCTCCCTAAATTAATCCGGGCAGGACAACGGGTTGCCATTTGTGAACAATTGGAAGATCCTAAAAAAACAAAATTTCTGGTAAAAAGAGGAGTGATTGAACTGGTCACCCCCGGAGTATCTTACAGCGAATATACAACAGATACCCGAAGCAATGTTTTTCTGGCTTCCATGTATTTCAACAAAACAGAGGCAGGATTGGCCTTCCTGGATCTCTCTACCGGTGAATTCCTGGTCACTGAAGGTAGCCATGCCACCATAGATAAATTGCTGAACAGTTTCCAACCTAAAGAAATCATTTATCCCAAAGGCGAGGAAAACCGTTTTCATGAACTCTTCGGAAATAAATTCTACATCTACCCCATTGAAGAATGGTTTTTTGAACGAGATGCAGCTGCCGATCGTCTGATGAAACACTTTGAGGTAAACTCCCTGAAAGGGTTCGGCATAGAAAAAATGGGTTGTGGCATTTCCGCTGCCGGAGCCGTCCTCAGCTATCTGGAGATGACCAAACACGATATGATTTCGCACCTCACCTCTATCGCCCGAATTGATGAATCACATTGTGTTTTACTGGATAAATTCACGCTGCGCAATTTAGAACTTTTGCACTCCACTTACGAAGAAGGACGCTCGTTGGTGGATATCATCGACCGGACCATCACTCCCATGGGAGGACGTACCCTGCGTCGCTGGATTTGTATGCCTTTAAAATCTCCGGAAGAAATTAATCAGCGTCTGGACGTTGTTGACTGCTTTATCCAACACGAAAAAGAACGTCTGGAAATTGAAAGCCTTCTGGAAAACATTGGCGACTTGGAACGATTGGCCTCCAAAATCGGAGTAGCCCGCATTACACCCCGCGAAATGAACCAGCTTAAAACAGCACTTTCGTGTATTGTCCCCCTGAAAAACCAATGTCAGCAAACTGCAACCCCTATCCTGGAAAAAATGGTAGAAAACCTGGACCCCTGTACGGCTTTATTTGACAAAATCAATAAACAGTTACAGGAAAATGCTCCCCACCAGGTCAATAAAGGAAATGTCATAGCCGAAGGAGTAAATGCCGAGCTGGACGAATTGCGTCATATTTCCAGTCACGGGAAAGAAAAATTGCTCGAAATCCAGCAAAGAGAAATAGAGGCAACCGGTATTCCTTCCTTAAAAATCGGTTTCAACAACGTATTCGGTTACTACATAGAAGTTACTAAAGCACACAAAGATAAAGCTCCCGACACTTGGATACGAAAACAGACACTTGTCAACGGAGAACGGTATATTACTCCCGAATTGAAAGAATACGAGGACAAAATTTTAGGAGCAGAAGACAGAATCCTGGCCATTGAAACCGAACTTTATAATGCTTTGCTGCAAGAAGCAGCCCATTATATCCGTCCTCTGCAAGCCAATGCTAAAATCTTGGCCGCCATAGATGTATTGATATCTTTTGCAGCAATCTCCATGGCTAATCATTATCATCGGCCCGTTCTGAATGACTCCGACGTGATTGATGTTCACGAAGGACGCCATCCGGTCATTGAAAAGCAACTGCCCCCGGGAGAAGAATATATTTCCAATAATGTCTATTTAGACAGCCAAAAACAGCAGATTATCATTATCACAGGTCCTAATATGGCGGGTAAATCAGCCCTTCTCCGCCAAACGGCACTCATTGTTATTATGGCACAGGCAGGCTGTTTTGTCCCCGCAAAAACGGCTACAATCGGATATGTTGATAAAATTTTCACACGCGTAGGAGCCTCCGACAATATTTCACAGGGAGAATCCACTTTTATGGTCGAGATGAACGAAGCAGCCAATATCCTGAACAATATTTCAGACCGCAGTTTAGTGTTGTTTGACGAACTGGGACGCGGAACCTCCACCTATGACGGCATTTCCATCGCATGGGCCATTGTCGAATATCTGCACGAACATCCCAAATACCGGGCAAAAACCTTATTTGCCACACACTATCACGAACTGAACGAAATGGAGCGCTCATTCAAAAAAATCAAGAATTACAATGTTTCTGTCAAAGAAGTCGGGAATAAGGTGATTTTTTTGCGCAAATTGGTTCAAGGAGGTTCTAACCATTCCTTTGGTATACAGGTAGGTAAAATGGCCGGCCTGCCCCAGTCTGTCATTAAAAGGGCAGACGAAATACTGAAACAATTAGAAAACAACCGGGATAAAAACGATACTATCCAAAAGAACATGGAACACATTGCTTCAGAAAGAGAGGGAATGCAACTCAGTTTCTTTCAGTTGGATGACCCGGTGCTCATGCAAATCCGGGACGAAATCGCCGGCCTTGATATCAATAGCCTGACCCCCTTAGAAGCCCTGAATAAACTCAGTGAAATCAAGAAAATCACAGGCATTTGACCATTTTGAGTAGTAGCAGTAATTTATGATTTTGACCACTATAACGATTATTGTTAATATTTTATATTGTTAATTTAAAATATATTCATATCTTTATAAAGCTAAACTAAGTAAAATCTAAATTGCTCACTATGAAAAAACAGTTTCTTTCATTAACAATTGCTCTGGCAACAACTATATCTTTGTTCTTTGCCTGTAGCCAAGATGCAAATCCCCCTAACGGTCATTTGCAAACAGATGCGGATCGTTTATTAGCGTCACCGGAATATCAACTATTTTCCACTGAAATTCATCAGTTTTTTAACAAAATCGACCAAGCATTAACCTCTCTTTCACCGGAAAAACAAAAAAGGAAAGATGAAATATGTGCAACCATCCTGACATGTAAAGACCGGAAAAAATTCTGTGCACTCGCAGAGGAACTGGTGACTATTCTGGATATAGACTACGATCAACATATCCAGAAAATAAACAAATTGTCTGAGAATCTTTTCAAAGGTCAAAAATTTACAGTAGAGGAATTGACCAAAGCTGTACAGAAACGCACCTTTCTACAAAGTTCCGTTCTTTCCACAAAAGCAGATTCCGACACTCCGACAACAACAACTTTACTTGAAGCCTGTCTTCAAGGCTGCTCCCAAGCACAAGAGACAGCAGCAATGCTTTGCCAAAAGAATCACCAACACACAACTCCGGAAGAAATAAGGGGATGTGAGTTAGAAAGATTAGCCCTTGTCGTAGTATGTCATGAAAAATGCCAGACACTCTATACAACAAAACCAGTTGAGCCAGACACTACCAAACCCGCAAAGCCTGCAGAACCTGCAGAACCTGTAAAACCCATAGAACCAACGGAGCCAGATCCAACAAAACCAACCAATAATTTATAATCTAATACAACATAGAGGTGTATCGTTTTGATACACCTCTCATTGACTAATATAAATATGTATAAAATTATTATCGCTTTTTCATTATTACTAACTGCATGTCAACATTCCCAAAAACCTATACTACAATTATCCACCTATTGTTATAACTTTTATGAATTACAGAAAAACAAAAATTATTTGGGGAATGTAATGATTAAAAATACCGGTAACGATACTTTAAAAATATTTCAAATCGGTACTTCTTGTGGTTGTACCGACGCATCTATCACCCAAAAATTACTTCAACCTCAAGATTCCTGCACATTAAATTTCACCTACAACACCCAAAATAAACAAGGAATCCAAGAAGAATATATTAGCATTTACGCTAATACTGACTCTTTGGTACATCTGCTAAAAATCAAAGCATTTGTAAGCGAATAATCCAACAAAAGATACTGAAACAGTCTGTAATGAGAATCACTTTCTTTTCAGTTTAGTGCCCAAAATTATCACATCCTGAAGGGGTCTGTCATGCTCATCTGTCGGAAGAGCAGCAATACGGTCCAGCACATCCAACCCTTCAACCACTTCACCAAAAACCGTATAATCGCCATCCAAAAAAGGAGTGCCCCCGACCGATTTATACAACTCCCGGATTTCCGGAGAAAAGCGAAACGGATTCTCACCGGAAAATCGTTCCTCAATTTTTGCATTAATTACTTTCACTATACTATCAGCCTGCTGCACCTGTCCCCTGCGGAGATAAGTCTGATGTTCCTGTTGTACTGCCTGGTACAACTCGCCTCCCAATTTGTTTCTTGCCCGAAGCAACCGTCGTTGCTCCAATAAATCGAGTTGTTGGTCTGTATAGGTTTTACCTTGTACGATATAAAACTGCTCACCGGAAGACTTCTTTTCCGGATTCACCTCATCCCCTTGACGGGCTGCAGCTAAAGCTCCTTTCACATGAGGATGTCCGGGCAAAATCTCAGCATCAATCGTATATCCCAGTTCCGCCATTCCAACCATCTTCCCTTCAGGGGCATTTTTAGAATCAGAAGCTCCTCCCTGAATCATGAAATCCTGAATAACACGATGAAAAAGCAAACCATCGTAATGCTTTTCTTTTACCCATTTTAAAAAATTCTCACTATGCTTAGGCGTATCTTCATATAACCTGACTTTAATCACTCCCAGATTGGTTTGAATTTCCACCAGCTTATACTTTTTAGCCCCCGCAGAGAAACTGATTAAAAACAAAAGTACTGAATATAAGAGATATTTCATGAGTATTCCTCCTGTTTTACTTTAAAACCAATTATTCAATCACAACATCCAGAATAACGGCATCCCTTTCCGGCCGATAATTTTCGTCTACTTTCAATGCTGCAATTCGGTCCACGACATCCAAGCCCTCTATAACCTCACCAAATACAGTATATTCTCCATCCAAATGAGGTGCTCCTCCTATGGAACTATAGACTTGCCGCTGTTCATCCGAAAGTTTCAGCTTTACATCTTCAAATTGTCTTCGGGTTGCTTCCGAAAGTTCCTCGTTCACCCGCATCAGATTCTCATAGTCATTGACTAATTGATACTTTGCAATTTCTCCTTCCCGCTGTTTTTTCAAACGATTAAAAAGAGCCGTATAACGTTTGTTATTCACCCGTTCCACCTCCTGAGCCAATGTTTGTTCGGAAAATACTTTACCTTGCACAATATAAAAATGAGACCCGCTGGATTTCCGTTCGGGATTCACCTCATCACTTTCACGGGCAGCAGCCAACGCACCCCGCTTATGATAATAGTCCGGGCGGATTTCAGCCTCCAGAGTGTAGCCATTATCTTTATCTCCCAACAACATCCCAAAACGCGCCCCTTTGGAAGAAGGGTCTCCGGCCTGTATCATAAAATTGTGGATAACACGATGAAACAACATACCCTTGTAATAGCCTTCCCGGACAAGCTTTACAAAATTATCCCGGTGAATGGGGGTTTCATCATACAACCTCAGGCGGATCACACCAAAATCAGTCTCCATACGAACCACCGTCTTCCGGGGATGATGACAGGCTCCGACCAATAATATCAATACAAAAAACAAAAAAAATCTCTGCATATTTCCATCACGAATTACGAATATCAGTGCAAAATTAATTTATCCATGAAATAAACTCATCTATTTTTATTAAATTTGTCACAGAAAGTATATTCAAAATTTTCTGCCATGAAATTAAATTCCATTTTCATTATATTATTGTTCTGCCTCGGAGGATGTCATAACAAAGAACTTCCCGACAAATATCTCAGTCATCTTTCCGTCGTCCGCGAAACAGAAAACAACCACAAGACAGAATCCGTACAGAGCCAACCCAAAACATACGTTTCCCAACCATCACATCCCCGCTCTTCGGCCCGGTACCATATCATTGTAGCCAGTTTTAGTTACGCTGAAAAAGCAAGGGCAGAAAAACTGGTTTCCCGGTTAAAAGCAAAAAATTATCCTGCCACACTGATTCATTCGGCACAACGCTACCGCGTAAGTATTGAAAATTTTGCTACTGAAGCGGAAGCAAATTCTGCCCGCGACGAATATCGTATTGCCACCGACCGACAGGACATTTGGGTTCACAAAGTAGATTAATCACAACAATATTCCGGTAATAAAACCAAATCCGAATAAAAAACCGGCATATACTTGGGCTGGAGTATGTTTTTTCAAATATAAACGACAAACGCCCAATAAGCCGGAAAGCAAGAGGACAATCATAAAAATCCCTCTCAACTGACCGGGATAATGCATTCCTATGCTCAGCATAAAACCGCACAATCCTCCAATAGCCGTCATATGCATACTCATTTTCCAACGTAAAGTGACAATGGAAAACAAAGACAATAAAATAACTAAAATCAGATACAATTGCTGTACAATTTGGGTATGACTCACTCCACGTAAAAGCCAGAACCCCAGAAAGGCAAAACCAACGGCAATTAAAATCGGATAAACCCGTTCTTGCTTCTCTTCCAATTTATAATTCCGGATCAGATGAAAATGTCTGAAAACGGGTAAACTCACCAAAGGCATAATCAGCAAAGTAAACACAACCACCGCATAACAATAATACTGTATATTTTTAGGAATAAGAGCAAAAACAGTATCTCCCTGAAAAATAAAAAGAAGAAAATAAACAGGTATACACAAAGGATGTAACAAATAAGAAACACCCCGGGCAAAATATCTCATATCAAAATTATATTTCTCTTCTCAAACGTGCCACCGGAATATCCAGCATCTGACGATATTTAGCTATAGTACGACGGGCTATCTGATAGCCTTTCTTTCCCATCATCTCCACCAGTTCATCATCCGTAAAAGGCCTCCTTTTATCCTCTTCATCTATCAATATCTTCAACGCATTTTTCAATTCTCCCGTACTGACTTCCTCCCCATCAGTAGTTTGCATACTACCAGAGAAAAAGTCTTTCAATGCATAAATACCAAACCAAGTCTGTACATATTTGGAGTTAGAAACCCGGGACACGGTAGACACATCTAATCCGGTTATATCCGCAATATCCTTTAAAATCATCGGTTTTAACATACTCTCATCTCCCGACAGAAAAAAATGTTTCTGAAATTGTACGATAGCCGTCATCGTCAGCATCAAGGTATTGTTTCTTTGATGTACAGCATCAATAAAGGAGCGGGCAGAGTTTAACTTATACTTCACAAAAGAAACTACATCTTTTTTATTTTTAGGTGATTCATTCTTCTGATAATATTCCAGCATATTCAAATAAGACCTGTTAATCCTTAACTCCGGCACATCTCCGGTATTCAAACTCAATTGCAATTCCCCGTCTACCAGGTCCAAAATAAAATCAGGAATAATTTTTTCTGCCTCATGCCCATACAAGGAGGAATCTCCGGCCACTCCACCAGGTTTCGGATTCAGTTTCAGAATTTCGTCAATTGCCTGTTTCAACCCTTCATCTTCCAAACGCAATTTACGGGCAATCTTCTCGTAATGTTTACGGGAGAACTCTTCAAAACAATCCTCCAAGACAGCTTTAGCCGATAATAAAATCTTATTATCCGGATTTTCCGCAAGCCTGTGTTCCACCTGCAACAAAAGACACTCCCGTAAATCTCTGGCTCCCACCCCGGCAGGTTCAAACTCCTGAATAACCTTTAAAAGATATAATAATTTATCCTCTGACACTTCAATGCCGGCACCGAATGCCAAATCATCCGCAATATTTTCTAAATCTCTCCGTAAATAACCGTCATCATCCATATTCCCAATGATGTATTCAGCTATATGACGGTCTTCTTCCGTTAAAGTACGTGTCCCCAATTGTGCTATCAGGCTTTCTCGGAAAGAGGCCCCCTGAGAAACAATAAAATCCCTGTTTTCATCCTCTCTGGAAGCATTGGAAGAAGATAAACGATATTCAGGAATATCATCACTATCATCTCCCATATAATCTTCCAGGGAAAATTCATCTTCACCACCACGCTCTTCTTCCTCTTCCGATTCATATTCCTCCCGTTCGTCCGGAGAATCTTCCTCATTGGAAGATTCTGCACTCAATTCATGCTCCTCTTCTCCCTCTTCCAACAGAGGATTTTGCTCCAATTCCTCCTTTATCCGTTGCTCAAGCTGATAAGTGGGAAGTTCCAACAGTTTAATCAACTGTATCTGGAGCGGATTAATCTTCAGCCCCAACTTCTGCTGTAAACCCTGCTTGAGCACCTGAGCCTGTTTTAGATTTATAACCGATTAAAACTCTGCATTCTTTGGCGTACGAGGGAAAGGAATAACATCCCGGATATTTCCCATTCCGGTCACAAAAAGCAACAAACGTTCAAATCCCAATCCGAATCCACTATGAACTGCAGAACCGAATCGGCGGGTATCCAGATAATACTGCATGGACTCAACCGGAATACCAACTTCCTTCATTCGGTTCAACAATTTATCCAGGTTCTCTTCACGCTGGGAACCGCCGATGATTTCCCCAATCTGAGGGAACAGCACATCCATGGCAGCAACAGTTTTACCATCCGGATTCTGTTTCATGTAAAATGCCTTAATCTCTTTCGGATAGCCTGTGAGGATAACCGGTTTCTTAAAATGCTTCTCCACCAAATAACGCTCGTGCTCGCTCTGCAAATCCACTCCCCAACCATCCACCGGATATTGAAATTTCCCGTTTTTATTGGGCTTGCTGTTTTTCAATATATCAATGGCATCGGTATAAGAAACCCGTTCAAAATCATGCGTTAACACGAAATTCAATTTTTCAATCAACTCCATGGAGCGTTCTTCTGCCTTCTTATTTTTCTCTTCCTCCTGCAAACGGGCGCTCAAGAACTTCAAATCATCCATACAATTATCCAAAGCATATCGGATCAGATACTTCAGAAAATCTTCGGCCAAATCCATATTGTCATTCAGGTCATAAAAAGCAGCCTCCGGCTCTATCATCCAGAATTCAGACAAATGGCGGGTCGTATTGGAATTTTCCGCACGGAAAGTAGGACCAAAAGTATAAATCTTTCCCAAAGCCATAGCTCCTAATTCCCCTTCCAATTGTCCGCTTACCGTTAAATTGGTTGCTTTACCAAAAAAATCCTGCTTGAAATCCACATCTCCCTCTTCCGTCAAAGGAGGATTTTTAGGATCCAGCGTTGTCACCCGAAACATCTCTCCCGCCCCTTCACAATCCGAAGCCGTAATTAAAGGAGTATGCAGATAAAAGAAACCATTCCGGTTAAAATACTGGTGAATAGCAAAAGCCATTGCATGACGAATCCGGAATATCGCACCAAAAGTATTCGTACGAAAACGCAAATGGGCCACTTCACGCAAGAATTCCAAGCTATGTTTTTTGGGCTGTATCGGATATTTGTCCGGATCAGCCTCACCCAACACCTCCAGCGAAGAAGCCTGAATTTCGCGAGCCTGACCACTGCCGGCACTTTCTACCAACTCTCCACTGACATGAATAGCAGCACCAGTAGTCACCTTTTTCATCAGTTCCTCGGAAAAATGATTCATATCCACCACAATCTGTATATTGTTTACAGTCGAACCATCATTTAAAGCAATAAAATTCACTTGTTTGTTGCCCCGTTTGGTCCTTACCCAACCACTGATTTCCACTTCTTTACCGCAATCATCCGATTGCAAAAGTTCTTTGACTGACAATTTTTTTGTGCTCATCTTTTTTTATTTACACAGTTAATCTTGTTATCTCCACCTCACCCTCCTCCTCCTCAGAATTGCAAAAGTAATAATTAACCAGCAAATCACAAACAAAGTTCTCCCACCTGAACCACAAAACTCCTTAATCGTTTTTCAAACAAAACCATAAAATTTTATACGCACTTGATTCACTGTACTATTTACTCAGTAAAATATTTCCTTGCTTTTATGATTTTATCTATTTATATATCAGGCTAAACAACAAATAATTCCGCTAAAACAGCATCAGATAAAAGCCAGCCTCTTTCAGTCATCCGGATACGCCCATCCGGACACGGCTCCATTAATCCCTGACTTATATAATTCCGGATTTTCCCCTCTGTTTCTCTCCACCAAAAGGGTTGCATTCGGGCCAAATCATCCGGGGCTATTCCCCAGCAGGTACGAAAATTAGTCATACAATATTCGTTATACTGATCTTCCAAACGAAGCTCCTCTTGTTCAAATGATAAAATCCCATTATTTATACTTTCAATATAGGTTTTTACATTCGCAACATTCCATTGCCTGGAATGTCCGTTATAAGAATGTGCTGCTGCTCCCAATCCAATATAAGATTGTTGTTGCCAATAGGAGGTATTGTGTTTGGAATATTTAAAGTTTTTAGCAAAATTAGAAATTTCATAATGTTCAAATCCAATACTTTTCAAGTAATCACAAACGAATAAATATTGTTCGGCCAGCGTGTCATCATCCAAGAGCCGGAATTTCCCTTTTTCCGCTAATTTTTCAAAAACAGAATTTGAATCAATACTTAAAATATATACTGATACATGCGAGACAAACAGATTATTTAATATCTCCAAGTCATGAACCAAACTCTCCGGATGGCTACCAGGCAAACCAATAATTAAATCAATACCTACATTCTGAAAACCGCTGTTTACTGCCCTTTCTACCGCTTCAACAGCCATTTTCCCAGTATGCCTTCTGTTTATCCGTTTCAAAAGTTCATCATTAAAAGATTGAATACCAATAGTTATACGATTAAATCCAAGCTCTTTCAATACCTTTAATTTATCCGTAGACACATCTTCAGGATTCATCTCTATAGAACACTCTGCATCACTATTCAAAACCCAAGTTTCATGTATTTTATGAACAATAATTTCAAGTTCATCTTTATCTAAGAGAGAAGGAGTGCCACCACCCAAATACAAACTTTCCATCCCACTGCCTGGCAAATAATTTTTTCTCCATTCCATTTCCCGACACAAAGCCGCAATATAAGCCTCTTTCCATTGCAAAGAAACTACAGAATAAAAACCGCAGTAAAAACACTTACTCCGACAAAAAGGTATATGTACATAAATTCCCATCTCAATGCCCTATATTTTTTTTACAAATCTAAAAATCATATTTATCCCGACAAAATGCAGGTGGCTCAAAATAAAGCATTATTCCGGATGTTTGCATAATCTACCACCATTTCGAAAAAACAGCATGAAAACAAATAATATTTTAAAGGCAAACCGTTTGATTATAAATAAACTTTGGTTAAATTTGCCCCTCATTTTGAAGTGGTATGCTCTTTAAACTGCAAGGTTGAACCTTAGCCATTTACCTTACAGGCACATTTTCAGGGAATAGGATTTTGGTCTGCCCGACTATGCGTTTTTCTTATTTCCAGTCAATTGCAAGAGTCCCACGACAAAAGGCAAACAGATGTTTAATTAAAATTTAAAAAAGTGGATCAAGTAAGTTACAAAACGACTTATGTCAACAAAGCCACAGCACAAAAAGAGTGGGTTGTTGTTGATGCAGAAAATCAGGTTTTGGGACGCCTTGCCGCTAAAGTTGCGAAACTTTTAAGAGGCAAGTACAAACCGTCCTTTACCCCGTTTGAAGATTGCGGTGATAATGTAATCATCATCAACGCAGAGAAAGTAGTGTTAACCGGAAATAAGTTAACCGACAAAGTGTATACCCGTCACACCGGATATCCGGGAGGACAGCGTCACACTTCTCCGGCAGCCGTATTAAAAGTACATCCGGAAAGAGTAATCGAACATGCCGTTCGTGGTATGCTTCCAAAAAATCGTCTGGGAAGAGCTGTGCTGAAAAATCTTCATTTGTATGCAGGTGCTGCACACAAACATGAAGCTCAACAGCCTAAAGTAATTGATTTAAATTCTTTAAACTAACAGATCATGGAAGTAATTAACGCAATCGGTAGAAGAAAAGCAGCAGTCGCTCGCGTTTATGTAAGTGAAGGAAAAGGAAATATCACTATCAACAAACGTCCGTTGGAAGAATATTTCACTTTACCCACTCTGCAGTACATTGTAAAACAACCTCTCGAACTGTTGGGAGTTACCGGTCAGTATGACATCAAGGTAAATCTGGACGGTGGCGGTTTCAAAGGCCAGGCAGAAGCTCTGCGTCTGGGTATCGCAAGAGCATTGGTTGAAATCAATGCAGAAGACAAAGCTAAATTAAGAGCAGCAGGTTTCGTAACACGTGATCCCCGCGAAGTGGAACGTAAGAAACCAGGTCAGCCCAAAGCACGTAAGAGATTCCAGTTCTCTAAACGTTAATTTCAGTTTAGTATCTAAATTGGCGGGACTCCTTCAGTGGGACTACCTGGCAATTGCTTAAATGAAGAATGTAAACTTTTTAAAAACATCAAAATGTCAAATACAAATTTCGACGAATTATTAAATGCAGGTTGTCATTTCGGACACCTGACCCGTAAATGGAATCCTAAAATGGCTCCGTACATTTTTATGGAGCGTAATGATATCCACATCATAGACCTGAACAAAACAGCCATTATGCTGGACAAAGCAACTGCTGCACTGAAGCAAATTGCCAAATCAGGTCGTAAAATTCTGTTTGTTGCAACAAAAAAACAGGCTAAGGACATTGTTGCTGAAAAAATTTCCAATATTAACATGCCTTATGTTACAGAAAGATGGCCGGGCGGTATGCTGACTAATTTCCCGACAATCCGTAAGGCAGTGAAAAAAATGACCACCATCGACAAGATGGAGAAAGACGGAACATTTGACCATCTTTCAAAACGAGAAAAACTTCAAATTGCGCGTCAGCGTGCAAAACTGGACAAGAACTTAGGAAGTATTGCCGACCTGACACGTCTGCCGGCAGCTCTCTTTGTTGTTGACGTTATGAAAGAATACATTGCCGTAAAAGAAGCCCGGACTTTGGGAATTCCGGTATTTGCCATGGTAGATACCAATTCAGATCCGAATGGTATTGACTTTGTTATTCCGTGTAACGATGATGCCTCTACTTCAATCAGTCTGGTGATGGATAAAGTTGCTGAAGCTATTAAAGAAGGCCTTTCTGAACGTAAAGCTGAAAAAGATAAAGAAGGAACCGATAAAAAAACGGTAACCTCCAAAGCTGAAAAAGTAGCAGAAGACGAAGTTGAAGAAGCAACTGAAGAATAAACTGATTTCAGATTTACAATTCCGGGTTATTGTAAATCCGGAATTGTAAATTTGAATCCTAAATCAAAATTAAAATGGAAATAAAAGCAGCCGATGTAATGAAGTTGCGCCACGCAACTAATGCAGGAATGATGGACTGTAAAAAGGCCCTTCAGGAAGCTGAAGGCGATTTCGATAAAGCTGTTGACATCATCCGCAAACGTGGCCTTATCGTAGCCAGCAAACGTGCTGACCGGGAAGCAAAAGAAGGTTGCGTACTGGCTCATGCAGAAGGTAAAAAAGGAGTAATGGTAAGTTTGAATTGCGAAACCGATTTCGTAGCCAAGAATGAAAACTTCATCAACTTTACCCGCCAAATCCTGAATGCCGCTTTTGCTAATATGCCTGCAACTAAAGAAGAGTTGATGGCTATACAAATTGACGGCCGTTCAATTGCCGATCAAATTGCAGAACAAACCGGTGTAATCGGTGAAAAACTGGAACTGGCTTATTACGGCAAAGTAGAAGCCGAAGCAACCATTGCCTATATTCACCCGGGTAATAAACTGGCAACAGTAGTCGGATTCAACAAAGAAGCCGATGTTCAAGCAAAAAAAGACGTTGCGATGCAGGCAGCAGCAATGGCTCCTATTGCTGTTGACAAAAACGACGTTCCTCAGGATGTGATTGCTCATGAACTGGAAATCGGTCGTGAAAAAGCACGTGAAGAAGGAAAACCAGAAAACATGCTTGATAAAATTGCTGAAGGCCGTTTGAATAAATTCTATCAGGAATCTACCCTATTGAACCAAGCTTTTGTAAAAGACGGAAAACAAACCGTAAAAGCTTATTTAGCCGGTGTCGACAAAGACCTGACAGTGACTGGATTCATTCGCTTTACTCTGAATGATTAATCCCTTTCACAATTCATGAAAAAATAGAGGAGAGAAAATCTCTCCTCTATTTTTTTTTCACTTTCACCAATAAATCACTCCATCCCGTCTACTACTCTATTTTCCCAGTCTTTTCTTCTTCCTTCTTATTTAAATTTTTATACCGCCAAATTTCTACTTCATTTTCATCTCTTAGTTCTCCTCACCCAATGAACGGTGTATTTCTGTTATCTGTTATGTATAATACTATTTTTACATTTTACGAATACCCATTCCATTGTAATTCTGCTCATTATTCTCATTTTTAAACTTTCTATTTATGAATTAAATCTATATAACAGATTCAGAAAAATAAAATAAAAACAGTAACTATGCCCTATAAAAGATAAATAAAAAATTAAAATTTCTATTTATTTTTATCTAAAAAAATAAAAATACTTTTCCTAAAAGTAAAATTACTATCTTAATTAAAAAAATAACTTCCCTAAAATATTAACAAAATGTTATTGTTTTTGTTTATAATAAAGACCAAATAAATACGGAATAAAAATGGAGTAGATTACTAAATAGTTGAAAAATTAATATATTGAAGATTAATATATTATCATATTTAAAATCTATTAAAAAATTAGATAATACATATCTCTGCTTTTTAGCTCAATTTTTCTTTTTTATCCGTTTTATATTTTAATAAAGAATATCTGAAAAGATAAAACAGATAATATATTCGCCTATTATTTAACCATTAAGCTTTTCAGATTCAAATTTTCTTTTTCCATATCCAATTCTAAAATAACTTTCCTAAAAATTGATCCTTATGTATTTCCTGATATGCTTATATAGAGAATTTATACATTAAAAAAATCCGTGTCTATTATGATCGTATTTTAATCACAATTTTTTGCTGATGAGTAGTTGTACCCTATCTAAATCCACAACCTGACAACGCACTTTACATTTTTCTCCCTGATTATCAGTGACTTTATTCTTGAGAATTAAAATTTTCAGTCTGTTCCCGTTTTACAGCCTTATCATCCGTATCATCCCTTAATCACAGCCTGTTCTCCTTTGAACAAACATATTCCAAACCTTATTCCAGTCGAATTCATCCCACTAATTTGTACCTATCAAAAGCATTCTGTACTGTAAACAGAACAAAAGAAATAACAGCAATATACCCGGAAGCTTAGGGTTAATTTTATAAAATAAACCAAAACTATTCGCACATTCATTTCCATCATAAAAATCAGAACAAGGGTTTTGAAATATTTTCAAATACTTCATCTCAAAATTGGGTAAAATTAATTAGCTTTGTTCTACTTTTTCATAAATGAAATATTTTTCATTTTGATTAAATATAATGAATAAACTTATGAAATACAATCGAATATTACTGAAACTCAGTGGAGAATCCTTGATGGGAAATCAAAAATACGGAATAGATGCCTCCCGGGTAGAAAGCTATGCACGTCAGATCAAAGAAGTCACCGAAACAGGAATACAAGTGGGCATCGTCATTGGCGGAGGAAATATCTTCCGGGGACTCAGCGGAACTACCAAAGGATTTGACCGGGTAAAAGGTGATAGCATGGGAATGTTAGCCACAGTCATCAATAGTTTGGCCCTTAGTTCGGCCTTAGATAATGAAAATTGTAAAAATAAAGTACTGACTGCAATCCGAATGGAACCCATAGGTGAATTTTATTCAAAAGCCAAAGCAGTGGAATACCTGGAAAACGGATATGTTACCATATTCAGTGCGGGAACCGGTAATCCTTTCTTTACGACAGATACGGGCAGCAGCTTGAGGGCTATAGAAATTGAAGCCGACGCTATGTTCAAAGGTACGCGTGTAGACGGTATTTATACTGCCGACCCGGAAAAAGACCCGACCGCAACTAAATTCGATGAAATTACTTATGATGAAATTTATCAGAAAGGTTTAAAAGTAATGGATTTAACAGCCACAACCATGTGTAAGGAGAACCATCTTCCGATTGTTGTCTTCAACATGGATGTGGAAGGTAATCTGAAAAAAATAATAAAAGGCGAAAAAATAGGAACCGTTGTTTACTAAAGAATCTTTCCCTATCTTAACTTGGCTGACTTGAAGCACTAAAAAAACAAATTTATGGGTATTCTTGATTCTATCAACATCCCGACTGATTTAAAAAAAGTACCGGAAGATTCTCTAATACAATTATGTGAAGAAGTCCGGCGCAAAATAATTGATGATTGTGCAGAGAATCCCGGTCATTTAGGTTCCAGTTTAGGGGTAGTTGAACTGACAGTAGCCCTTCACTATGTTTTTAATACTCCTTATGACAATTTAATCTGGGATGTCGGCCATCAGTCTTACGCCCATAAAATCCTTACCGGCCGGAAAGAACAATTTAAAAACAAACGGCAGTATGGAGGAATCAGCGGTTTTCCGAAAATAACAGAAAGTGAATACGATTCTTTCGGAACCGGACATTCTTCCACCTCTATTTCTGCAGCCTTGGGAATGGCAGTCGCCGCTAAAATACAGGGAGAAACTGATCGTCAAACCATTGCTGTTATCGGAGATGGGGCCATGACCGGAGGAATGGCTTTTGAAGCGTTGAACAATGCGGGGGTATATGACTCAAATCTCCTCATCATTCTCAATGATAATAACATGGCGATAGACCCGAATGTAGGCGGTTTAAATGAATATCTGCTTGACATCAGTACTTCAAAAACCTACAATAAAATCAAAGAGGACGTCTGGAATGTTCTGGGAAAATTAAACCGGATCAGTCCCCGCATGAGAAATTTTATCCAAAACATAGATAACAGTATTAAAGCCATATTACTCAAACGCAGCAACTTGTTTGAGGCCATGGGGATGCGTTATTTCGGCCCCGTTGACGGACATGATATAAACCACCTGATAAAAGTACTCCGGGATTTAAAAGCAATCAACGGTCCCAAAATCCTTCATTGCATTACCGTCAAAGGTAAAGGTTTCAAGGAAGCTGAAACCCATCAAACTCTTTGGCATGCTCCGGGGAAATTTAATAAAGTGACGGGAGAGCGGATTAAAGAGGTGAATACAAACCTGCCGGCAAAATTTCAGGATGTTTTTGGAAATACAATACTGGAGCTGGCGAAGAGTAATAAAAAAATAATTGGGATTACCCCTGCGATGCCTACCGGATGCTCCTTAAACATCATGATGCATGAAATGCCAGAACGTTGTTTTGATGTAGGAATTGCTGAACAGCATGCAGTCACCTTCTCCGCAGGGTTGGCTGCCAAAGGCTTTGTCCCGTTTTGCAACATCTACTCTTCGTTCATGCAAAGGGCCTATGATCAGGTAATCCATGATGTTGCCTTACAAAATCTGAATGTCATCCTTTGTCTGGACAGGGCGGGTTTTGTCGGTTCGGACGGAGCCACCCACCACGGAGCCTATGACCTGGCTTATTTCCGGTGCATTCCGAATATGACCATAGCAGCCCCTCTGAACGAAGAGGAGTTAAGAAACATGATGTACACGGCTCAATTGCCGAATCAAGGACCTTTTTCTATTCGTTATCCCAGAGGTCGTGGGTACCTTACAGATTGGCACACTCCTTTTCGGAAAATGGAAATAGGAAAAGGCCGGTGTCTGATAGAAGGCAACAAAATAGCTATTTTATCTATCGGTGCGATAGGCAATGTAGCGAAGAGTGTTGTAGAGGATATGAAAACTCAAGACGTCGCCCTCTATGACATGAGGTTTTTAAAACCCATTGACATCAACTTATTGCATGACGTATTTCATAAATTTTCCCGCATTATCACTCTTGAAGACGGATGCATCCAAGGAGGATTAGGCAGTGCCGTACTTGAATTTATGGCCGACCATCATTATCAGGCCCAGGTTAAAAGATTAGGCATACCCGATAGTTTTATTGAACACGGTACCCAGGAACAACTTTATGCAGAATGTGGATTTGATCAAAAAGGCATCCTAAATGCCATCCATGAAATGTCCGTAACAGAAACCCCATTTCAACAAACAGAGCATTAAATGAGCACAGGTACATTACCCGATATTGATTTGTGTTGCCAAAAACTGAAACATACTTTCACCAGCCTTTCTTCCGAGGAATTAAAAAGCCTGCTGAGTCTCCGAAATATTTGCTATTACCCAAAAGGAAGTCTTCTTTATGAAGAAGGAACCCGGACAAAGGGTTGTTATTTCGTTTACAGCGGAATCATCAAAATTTATCAGACCGGTCATGAAGGTAAAGAACAAATCATCAAATTCGACCGGGAGGGAGATATTTTTGGTTACCGTTCGATTATCCGGCATGAACCCGCTTGTACTTCAGCCAAAACACACACGGACAGCATACTTTACCACATCCCGGACACACTTCTGATGCATCTGATAAAAAACAGTTCCAATTTTGCTCATGACATGATTCAGATAGCCTGTAAAGAACTGGGTGATTCCAATCGCTATATACGTGACATTGCTCAAAAATCCGTAAAAGAACGGTTAGCTGAAATCCTCTTACTTTTGGCAGAAGATTTCGGTATCGAAAAAGATAAAACACTGAAAATCAATATTACACGAGAAGAACTGAGTAATTTTATCGGTACGGCAACCGAAACAGTGATCCGTCTCCTGTCAGAATTGAAGACTGAGAACATGGTTGAATCCAAAGGACGCCAAATAAAATTATTAAATCCCGAAAAACTGAAAACGCTTGCCGGTTTATAAAAAATTTGTACCTTGAGGGACATTTATATACTGAACCTTCAATTTTATTTTATGTTACAAATTTCAGAAAAAGGCAAACACATTCCTGCTTCTCCTATCCGGAAACTGGTTCCGTATGCCGATCAGGCAAAACTAAAAGGGATAAAAGTATATCATTTAAACATCGGCCAACCGGATATTCCGACTCCTCACCTCGCTCTTGAGGTTGTACGCCGAACCCGTTTATCTGTAATTGAATATACTCCCTCTGCAGGTAACCTTTCCCTGCGGCAAAAACTGGCCCATTACTATCAAAAACTGAATATCCCCGTTACCACAGAAGATATCTTGATTACTACCGGAGGTTCGGAAGCCATTCTTTTTGCATTTTTAAGTACTTTAAATGAAGGAGACGAACTCATCATTCCTGAACCTTATTATGCCAATTACACTGCTTTTGCCACAATGGTCGGAGTCAAAATTAAAAGTGTAACGGCAAAAATAGAAAACAACTTCGCCCTTCCTCCCATCAGCGAATTTGAAAAACAAATCACTCCACGAACCAAAGGGATTGTAATTATCAATCCCAATAATCCTACCGGTTACCTTTATTCCCAAAAAGAGTTGGAGGACTTGGCGAATATTATAAAAAAATACAACTTATATCTCTATTCGGATGAGGTGTACAGACGATATTGTTATGATGATCTGAAACACTATTCTGTTATGAATCTGGCAGGCATAGAACAAAACACCATCCTTTTTGACTCTATGTCCAAAAGATACAGCGAATGCGGAATCCGTATCGGAGCAATCATCACCCGTAACAAAGCTGTTTTAGAAGCAGCACTAAAATTCGGCATGGCTCGTCTTTGTCCGCCAGCACTCGGCCAAATTGCCGCAGAAGCTTCCCTCGACACATCAGAAGAATATTTCACCAGTGTATACCAGGAATACATTCAGAGAAGGAATTACATGGTTGAAACCTTAAATGAAATGCCTGGTGTCGTTTGTCCTATGCCCAAAGGAGCTTTCTATTCTATTGTCCGGTTACCGGTTGATGATGCAGAAAAATTTTCCCGATGGCTTCTGGAAGAATTCAGTTACGAAGGAGAAACCGTTATGTTGGCACCGGCAAGCGGATTTTACCATTCCCCCGGTCTGGGTAAAAACGAAGTACGCATAGCCTATGTCCTTAAAATCAGTGAACTAAAGAAAGCAATGAAAATATTGGCAATAGCCTTAAAAGAATATCCAGGCAGAATAAACGAAAATCATTCCCATTAAAACAAACATACAGAACAAGTTAAACTACATTTAACGGAAGTTTTAGCCATTAGCTTTCAGCTTTTAGCTTTATAGTTTTATCTTTGTGGCAAAATAGGGAAGTGTGCCCGCAATAACAGCAATAAAAAAACAAAATCATGACATCGGATTCTGAATTTGATCATATCAGACCATATTGTGGCAAAGAAACGGAAGCAGCCAGGGATCGGCTCTGCCAATCCGCAGAATTTTTAACTCTGTTTTCTCAATTGACAAGACTGGACAAAGGCACAATCATTGATTCTTTAAAAAGCATCCGGACAAGAAATGAGTTTCAGCAACAATTTTTCGGTCCGGCAATCCAATTGCTGATGGCAAGCACGACAGATGGGGTTACGGTAGAAGGCATGGATCTGGTGCGTCCCGATACCTCCTATCTTTTCATGTCCAATCATCGGGATATTATCCTGGATTCTGCCATCCTTAACGTATTGTTGCGGCAACACTCCAACAAATATACCCGGGCAGCTATCGGTAGTAATCTACTGATTAACGAATGGGTCACTGATTTAGTCAAACTAAATTCCTGCTTTGTCATTGAACGAGATATAACGGTGAGGGAAATGCTCACCAGTTCAGCAATCCGTTCCCGATATATCCGAGAAGTCATACATGAAAATGAAGACTCTGTATGGATAGCCCAGCGTGAAGGGAGAACCAAAGACGGAAATGACTGCACCCAGCAGAGCCTTCTGAAAATGTTGAAAATGAGCGGTCCTGCCAATTTTGTAGATAATTTTAAAGAACTGCATATTATGCCTCTTTCCATTTCTTATGAATGGGAACCTTGCGATGCTTTAAAAACTTCGGAATTATATACCAAAACCGTCGGAGAATACATCAAAACTCCGGAAGCTGACATGAACAGTATGCTTACAGGCCTCAGTGATTATAAAGGACGTGTGCATTTCCATATAGACCATATCACCGAAGAAGAGTGGGCACAAATATCCCCTCTTTCCAGCAACGGAGAAAGAATTCAAGCAGTAGCAGACCTGATTGACTCAAAAATACATAAGAATTTCAAATTATGGCCTAACAATTATATTGCTTACGACCTTTTGCATTCAGGAAATAAGTTTGTCCAATATTACACTCCTGAGGAAAAACAAAAATTTATTCAGGTAATGACTGCTAAAATGGATAAATTGGAAGGTAATATATCCCTTTTGAATAATATATTCTTAGAAATTTATGCAAATCCTGTAAAAAATAAATTAAATTCATAATCCTTGCATACATCAGAGCGAATAAACTGTTAAAAAATGAACAAACACACTATTCGCCTTAAAAAATCCCTATATACAGAAAATTTAAAATGATAAAACTACATTCTATGAAAATTATCCGGCTACTTATTATACTGACGGCATTCCTGATTATGATTTCAAGTGCTTTTTCCTTATACGCTCCCGGTGACAGGACATCCGTATATCTCAACATAGCTGCAATGGCGTGCCTTATTGGAATTATTACACTTTTAAACTTCCAGAACAAGGATAAAAATAACCGCTGATGTATAAGGTCAAACGTACAATTTATGTAGACAACCAAGCTATCGATATATGGCTGGGCTTAGTCAGTAAAACCAAAAATGGTAAAAACGGGAAATATACAGTATATCTGCTCACAGATACTCCTACAAATCCCTTAAACCATGCAGAACCCATCCTCAGTAATATCACTTCTAAAGACACAGCCATAAAAAAAGGGATAGAGTACGTCAAAACATTATTCCACGATATTTTAAATCAATCATCAGAAGAAAATAAATAAAGCAATGGAAAGAAAAGTCAGAGTAAGATTTGCTCCCAGTCCGACAGGGGCACTTCACCTCGGAGGAGTCCGGACAGCCCTGTTTAATTACCTATTTGCCCGCCATTACGGGGGAGATTTTCTTTTAAGAATTGAAGATACCGACCAAACCAGATATGTGCCGGGAGCAGAAGAATATATCATAGAATCTTTAAAATGGTGTGGTCTAAAAGTGGATGAAGGAGTCGGAGCCGGCGGAGAATATGGCCCTTATCGTCAAAGTGAACGTAAAGCAATTTATAAAGCCTATGCAGAACAACTGATAGCTTCCGGAAATGCTTACTATTCTTTTGATACAGCCGAAGAATTGGATGCTTTGCGCAAAGCATGCGAAGAGCAGGGAGAAACTTTTATTTACAATGCCCGAAGCAGGAAAAAACTCAAAAATTCTTTAAACCTATCCCCCGAAGAAGTAGAAAAACTACTGAATAACGGAACTTCTTACGTCATTCGTTTTAAAATGCCGGAAAATGAAGAACTCTGTCTGCATGATGTCATCCGGGGAGAAGTTCATTTCAACAGTTCCCTATTGGATGACAAAGTGCTTTACAAATCCGACGGTATGCCCACTTATCATCTGGCGAATATTGTCGATGACCATTTAATGAAAATCACTCACGTTATCCGCGGAGAAGAGTGGCTTCCTTCCTTGCCTTTACATGTATTACTTTACAAAGCTTTCGGCTGGGAAGATACAATGCCCGTATTTGCCCACCTTCCCCTAATCCTTAAACCTATCGGTAATGGCAAGTTAAGTAAACGCGACGGCAATAAAATGGGATTCCCGGTATTCCCCATGGAATTTACAGATCCCGCCACTGGAGAAAAATGGCACGGATATAAAGAAGACGGTTATTTTCCGGAAGCTTTTATCAATATGTTAGCTCTTTTAGGCTGGAATCCGGGGACTGAGCAGGAAATTTTCAGTATGCAAGAACTCTGTGAACTGTTTACATTGGACAGAGTAAAGAAATCGGGAGCCAAATTTGACCCGGAAAAAACCAAATGGTTTAACCACAAATACTTGGTAGCTAAATCAGATGCAGAATTAGCAACTTTAGTCGGCGAAATGCTGACTGCCGGACAATTGGAATTCAATCGTTCCAAAGTAGAAAGAATCTGCAGACTGATGAAAGAACGGTATAATTTTGTGGAAGACCTATACGAAGACTGCCGGTTTTTCTTTGTTGCTCCTACGGAATACAATGAAAAAGACTGTAAAAAATATTGGAAAGACGATGCTCCTGTTTTAATGAAAGAATTACTGGAACTCTTAAAATCCATTAATGACTATTCATTCCAAAATACGGAAAAAGTGATTTCCGCCTGGATTACGGAAAAACAACTGGGCTTCGGAAAAGTCATGAATCCTTTCCGGGTAGCGATTGTAGGAGCTGCCAAAGGGCCGCATATGTTTGATGTCATTGAAATTATAGGCAAAGAAGAAACCATTCGTCGTATGGAAAAAGCTATTGCAACATTATAATGGCATAAGCATCACAAATAAAAATCTCCTTTAAACAGTCTTGTTAAAGGAGATTTTTTATGTTCAAATCTCTGCATAACGCTCCCGGATTTCATCAAAAACCTTCCATAATTCCTCAACAGAAGGAGCTTGCAACATTCGGATTCTCAGTTCCCGGAAATGAGGCAATCCTTTAAACATAGCAGCCATATGGCGCCGCATATGCAATAATCCACGAACCTCATCAATCCAATCCACCGAAAGCAAAATCTGTTCTTTAATCACCTCTATCTGCTCTGCAACAGATAAGTCCGGCAATATCTCTCCCGTAGCAAAATAATGCTTTATTTGCTGAAAAATCCAGGGGCGACCGATGGTAGCCCTTCCGATCATCACCCCATCCACTCCGTATTTATCAAAAGCCTCCTTTGCCTTCTGCGGAGAAGTAATATCTCCGTTACCGAGAATCGGAATCCGGATCCTCGGATTATTTTTTACACGGGCTATAGGCTCCCAGTCAGCCTCACCCGTATACATCTGAGCCCTTGTTCGGCCATGAATAGCCAAAGCCTGAATACCCACATCCTGTAAACGTTCTGCAATATCTTCAATAAGAATATGTTCGCTATCCCACCCCAAACGAGTTTTGGCTGTCACCGGAATCCGGACAGCACGGACAATTTCTTTTGCCATCTCAACCATTAAAGGAACATCCCGCAACAATCCGGCTCCTGCTCCTTTCTGGGCAACCCTCTTCACAGGACAACCAAAATTAATATCTATAAAATCCGGCTGCACTTGCTCCACAATCCGGGCCGCTTCCACCATTGAATCTACATAGCGTCCATAAATCTGGATGGTCACAGGACGCTCACATTCGTCTATAGTCAGCTTCTTTAACGATTTATTGACAGAACGTATCAAAGCATCCGCAGAAACAAACTCCGAATACAACCAATCAGCTCCATATTTTTTACAGAATTTTCTGAACGGCGGATTCGTAACATCCTCCATCGGAGCTAATATCAAAGGACGTTCGCCCATTTCCTTTCCGGCAACTTTCATCCAAATACAAATTACTTCTACACACTAAACTCAGATTATCAGAGAAGTATTTATACTATTTATATTTTATACTCTACAGATATTCTAAAATTCTTATAAATTTACCACAAAAATAACAGAAAGCCCTATCAATCACAAATAATTCAATATCTCATGATGCCATTACTCCGACTGCTCTTCCTCTTAACCGCTTTCTTTCCCGGTTCAATCCCATGGGAACGCATCACCACAGACCAAATCTCTTTTCTTTTCCCCAATCATCCGCAAAAACTGGAGAAATTAATCAACAACATACCTTCTACCATTTATCAAACCAAAGATTTAACCTGTGTTCTGGGCGTTGTCTGTTCTGACATCTCCGTCACAGGTATTTCTATTACTCCGGAAAATATCCCGCTGCTATATGAAGAATTCAAGAAAGGAAGTTTGCTTCGGGAAACTGCTAAATTAAAAAATGAGACAAACATACCCTCCGATAGTATATTTATTAAAGAAATTGAATATACTATTATGAAAGAAAATCATGAAATGACATACTTTAAAAGATTTATCTTCAGAAATAAATATATTTTCCAAATCTCAATAGGCGGCCGTTCCCGCCATCGGGATATTATCGAAGCAGAGAAAGAAATTTTTTTCAATTCCATCTCTTTCCCTTCTTCTGATAAAGAGTAAAATAAAGCTTCAGCTTTTCGTTATGATTCAATTCTAAAATCAATCAAAACAATAAAATCATGAAATCAGATTTAATACTTCTCTGTATTCTGTTCAGTTTATCTCTATCTGCACAAACCAACGATGTGACTAAAGATTCTTTAAGGCACAATGAATCCGCAACAATTATTCTCCGGCATCAGAAAACAACACCTCAAGACACTTCCATCTATCAAAAAGAAAATCAGGATAAAAAAGAACTTACGGCATCAGAACTTTTTATGCTTGGAAAAAAAGCTTCTCCCAATAGATATTATTCATCTTTCAAAGGACATTGGAGCGGATTCCAGTATGGATTTGTAAATTTTACTCATATTCCTTCTCCTTGGGAAGATTTAGAATTGGATTGGTGTCGTTCATTTGCAATGCAATTTAATCTGTTCAAATATGACATTAATCTTTCCTGTCGTGACAACTTAGGGTTATTGACCGGTTTAGGGTTGGAATATCAGAGACTTCAGTTTAATAAAGATGATATTTCCATCATGAAACAAGATGGAGATTTAATCATGTATCATCCGACCGAACACGACAACAATATCGGATCTGTCCGTCGCAGTTGTTTCAAAACACTTTACCTAACTATCCCGCTTTTAATGGAAGTTCAATTCCCCGCCAGAAATAAAAAACGTATGTATGTTTCCGCAGGCTTTATGGGAGGTATCCGGATGCATTCCAAAACAAAAATTGTTTATAAAGACGAAGAAGGAGAAAAACATAAAAAGAAAGAGAAAGGAAACTTCAACATGATACCCTTCAAAGCAGATGCTATCGCAAGAATAGGTTACCACCATGTGAACGTATGGGGCAGCTATACACTGACCAATATGTTCAAATCCGGCGACACCCCCAAATTACATGCTTATACTGTAGGGCTTGGCCTCTCTTTCTGAAAAATAAAGGAGTGTCTTGCGACACTCCTTCTGATTATTCATTCATAATTTTGGTCTGACGGTCAATAGAAGCCTGATGAATAGCCTTGAATATCTTTTCCAGAAACTCATGGTCCAAACCTTTTTGATTTCCCTTCTCAAACACTTTACCCAAAATGGTGTCCCAACGCCCCGGCTGTAATATCGTAATATTATTTTGCTTCTTGTATTTCCCGATTTCATCAGACACCCTCATCCGGCTTGCCAATAACTCCAGCAAATCATTATCAAGCACATCTATCCTGGCCCGCAATTCATCAATATTTTCTTTATATTCCACATTTTCCGAATCAATATCCCGAATCACCAACTTATCCAATATTTCGGACAAAGCCATCGGAGTAACTTGTTGTGCAGCATCACTCAAAGCAATCTCCGGACAAATATGAGACTCCACAATCAAACCGTCAAACCCCAAATCCATAGCCTGTTGGGAAATCTCCTGTATATATTCCCGCTTACCGGAGATATGACTCGGATCGCAAATCATCAACATTTCGGGAAAACGTCTCTTAATCTCAATCGGCAGCTGCCATTGCGGTACATTCCTGTACTTCGTTTTCCCATAAGTAGAAAATCCCCGGTGTATCACACCCATTTTTTTCAAACCCGCCATATTTAAACGTTCCAGCGCTCCAATCCACAATTCCACATCCGGATTCACAGGATTTTTTACCAGTACCGGAATATCTGTACCCTTTAAAGCATCAGCAATTTCTTGCATCGCAAAAGGATTTGCAGTCGTCCGGGCACCAATCCACAACATATCCATTCCGGCCTTTAAAGCTTCGTAAACATGTTTTACATTCGCAACTTCAGTAGAAATTTTCATTCCCAACTCCCGTTGAACCCGCTGCATCCATGACAAACCTTCCGAACCGACACCTTCAAAACAATTAGGACGGGTACGCGGTTTCCATATTCCCGCACGTAACACTTCCACTCCGGCATTCTTCAAAGCTTTCGCGGTTTCAAAAATTTGCTGTTCACTTTCCGCACTGCATGGCCCGGCAATAATAACCGGCTTTCTCATATCAGAAAACAGTCCCCATTTTTCCGTCTGGATTAAATCTAATTTTGTAGCTGTCATACTTTTTATCGTTTTATGTGTTTTATTTCTACCGGATAATTCTCTTTATCTTATTCGCCTTATGAATCAATTTTTTTATCCCCTCCTCATCATACTCTTCAATATGGTGCTTAAACTCTTGCAATTTCTCCATATAAGTATCCAGAACCGTTAATACATTCTCTTTATTCTGAGAAAAAATAGGAGCCCACATATCAGCATTACTCTTAGCCAAACGCACCGTGGAAGAAAATCCCCCGGAAGCCAGGTCAAAAATATTCTTTTCATTTTTCTCCTTCTCCAAAACTGTTAACGCCAACGCAAAAGAAGTAATATGAGAAATATGAGAAACATAAGCCGTATGTACATCATGATGGGCCGCACGCATAAAAATGATCCGCATATTCAAACAATCATACATCTGCTTTATCAATTCCACTGCCCGGATATCCGAATCTTCCGCATTACAGATAATTCCCGCCCGGCCATCGAATAAACCGGGCAAAGCAGCCCAGGGACCTGAATATTCAGTTCCCGCCATAGGATGGGCTGATACAAAATTTTTCCGGTTCGGATGATACCGGACCAGATCGTTAATTTTTTCTTTTGTGGAACAAACATCGGTTACCACCTGACGGTCCACCTTATCCAAAATATCGGGAATAATCCGGATTGCAGCACTTACCGGTACAGCAACCACAATAATATCACTGGTTGCAACACATGTTTCATAATCCACAATTTCATCCACCAATCCCAGTTCCTGTGCCGCCGCCGCATGCAAAGCATCCTGTTCCACACCGACTACCCGGTGGGCAAATCCCCTTTTTTTCAAATCCACAGCCATAGAACCGCCAATCAGACCTATTCCTATAATTCCTACTTGCATATCTTTCCTATTTAATTTCAGGATATTAACAAAATGACCCGTGTTTAAAAGGAGATAACCGCAAAGCTTTCCGAATCCGGTTTAAAGCTTCCGATAAAACTTCTTGTGTCGCACACAAGGAAATTCTGATATAATGCTCCCCATTGCTTCCAAAAATAAATCCGGGAGTAATGAATACCCTGGCTTCCTGCAAAATATAATCCGATAACTCTTCCCCGTTTTTCCAGCAATCACTAACTCTTCCCCATAGAAACATACCCCCGCTGTTTTTATCATATTTCACTTCCAATAAATCAAAAATCTCTCCGGCCAGTCTCTGCCTCTTCCGGTATTCGGCATTCAATTGGAAGTACCAATCCTTCCCCTGGGATAATGCAACGGCAGCAGCCAATTGCAAAGGTTTAAACATACCCGAATCCATATTACTCTTTACTTTCAGGACATTGGCTATTATCTCAGCCTCCCCGGCTATCATTCCGATACGCCATCCCGACATATTATGGGCTTTACTCAAAGAGTTCAACTCCACACAACACTCCTTCGCCCCGGGAACACTGAGAATGCTCAATTGTTCTTCATTCAAAATAAAACTATAAGGATTATCATTACAAATCAAAATACCATGTTTTAATCCGAATGCAACCAAACGTTCATACAATTGTCTGTCAGCTCTGGCACCTGTAGGCATATTGGGATAATTCGTCCACATCATTTTAACACCGGATAAATCCATCGCTTCCAATTGCCCGAAATCGGGAAACCAACCGTTTTCCTCCTTTAAATCGTAAGGAATAATTTCTGCTTCAGCCAGCAAGGAAGCAGAAGAATAAGTCGGATAACCCGGATTGGGAACCAATACTTTGTCCCCTCTATTCAAAAAAGCCAGCGACAACAACAGAATTCCTTCTTTAGAACCCGCCAGCGGCTGAATTTCTGTAAACGGATTCAGCTCCACATCATAATACTTTTTATACCAATCAGCAAACCCCTCCCTCAGCGAAGCAATTCCTTTATAGCTCTGGTAGGCATGATTCGCAGGATTCTGAGCCTCTTTAATTAAAGCAAGGATAGCTTCTTCGGGAGGCATACGGTCCGGAGCTCCAATACCCAAATTAATCACCGGTATGCCCTGCCGGTTCATGGCTTCAATCTCCTGCAACTTCCTGGAGAAATAATACTCACTAACACAATTCGTCCGGTTGGCGGGTTTAATAATCATAATATTTATATTTTTATCAACAATAACTTTTATACTCTCCCATAACGGTAATGTTTTCCAATAAAGGCTTTACTGCATTTATGGCTTCCCGGTAATGCCCATAATCTTCAAATTTCAGATCCACATAGAAAAAATACTGCCATTCCCGGCCGGGAATAGGTAATGACTGTATTTTCGTCAAATTCAGGTCATAGTAAGTAAAGATTGAAAGCACTTGTGACAAACTTCCTTTTTTGTGTGGAAGAGTAAAGCAAATAGACGACTTATCCCTGTCCTTTTCAGGCACATCAATATGTTCGTCCAGAATCAGAAAACGAGTATAATTCTGTTTATGGGTTTCTATACTGGCCTGTAAAACCTCCAAACCAAAAAGTTCTGCAGCCAATCCGGAAGCAATCGCTCCAGTATGTTTCAATCCCCGGATTGCAATATCCGCCGCACTTTTTGCCGTATCTTCCGATTCCACCAAACGAATATGCGGATATTGTTTAAAAAATTCCCGGGTCTGGGCAATAGCCATATAATGGGAATGTACTTCCCGAATATCCTCTATCCGTTGTCCGGGCAAAGCCATCAAATTTTGTTGAATACGCAGGAACACCTCCCCTTTAATCGGACAACCGTATTTATGAAGTAACGAATAATTCGGCAATAATCCTCCGGCTACGGTATTTTCAATAGCCATAACCGCCCCGTTCGCTTTTTCCTGCTCTAAACTCAGAAACAGATCCTCAAAACTCAGGCATTCACAAACTTCAATCTGATTCCCGTAAAACAAACGCGCAGCCTGCTCGTGAAAACATCCGTGTACACCTTGAATTGCAATTTTTGTCATCTTTTTTCGTTTTTATTCTCAATAAAAAACCCCGGACATCAAGCCGGGGTTCATATATATTATCATACAGATTCAGGACAAAATATACAGCCACCGGCTACTTCTTCTAAAATAAAAGTAGAAATAAAAATAAAACCAGTTGCTAAATCGAAAATATTTCTCCATCATATCGTCATAAAAAAAGCCCTGGAATTTTCAGGGCTTACTTATCATATTTTTTTATTCATCATACGGAAGCCCTTTACTTTCTGCTAAAAAAGTAGAAATAAAAGTAATATGCATTCCAAAATGATTTCATTCCTTTCAATTTTATGACCTCAAAGATACAAACAAAACATTCCCTTCCAAATATCAAAAGCCGTTTTTTATGGGAAATATTGATTTTTTTTTCAATAATCACCCAAAATGTTTAAAATAACACACACCTATAAATCTACCGGTATATTTTACCTCATATCCGGGTAATGTTATTCTTTGGAATTCATTCGCTTTTTACATGGTTTTCCTGTAAATTTGCCACTAAAACATCACAAAATACAATATGCCTGATTCCAAAACTTTATTTCTGCTGGACGCTTATGCGCTCATATACCGCTCGTATTATGCTTTTATCAATAATCCCCGGATTACCACAACAGGTATCAATACTTCTGCTACTTTCGGTTTTTGTAATTTTCTGGTTGAACTGCTGGAACTGGAAAAACCCACCCACATTGCAGTAGTTTTCGACCCGGCAGGTCCAACCTTCCGCCATGAAATGTACGCGCCCTATAAAGCCCAGCGTCCGCCCATGCCTGAAGACCTAAGGAAATCAGTCCCTTACATAAAAAATATCATTGAAGGATTAGGCATTTCGTGCATTGACGCCCCCGGCTACGAAGCCGATGACCTCATCGGCACCCTGGCCAAGAAAGCTGAAAAAGAGGGTTATACCGTTTATATGATCACGCCTGATAAAGATTACGCCCAGTTAGTCAGTGAAAAAGTCTTTATGTATAAACCGGGACGCTCCGGAAATAAATCAGAAGTCTGGGGTATCGCAGAAGTTCTGGATCACTTTGGTATAGAACGGGTGGACCAGGTGGTTGATATTTTAGGCTTAATGGGCGATACTGCCGACAATGTGCCCGGATGCTCCGGTATCGGTCCGAAAAGTGCAGCCTCACTGGTTTATAAATATGGCGACATTGATGGTATTTATGCCCACATCGATGAACTGAAAGGCAAACAGCGTCAAAACTTGCTAGACTGCCAGCCTACAGTTCAACTTTCCCGCACATTGGTTACCATTTGCACAGAAGTACCCACCGATATTGTTCCGGACAACCTGGAAAAAAGGCCCTTGGATGTAAAAGTACTGGAACCGATTTTCAAGGAACTTGAATTATTTTCCTTGGTCCGGAGAGTTCTGAACACCGAATCCGAAGAAGATGCTGCCACTGAATTACCTGATATCAAGGTAATTTATACCGACCGCAGTCAGGACATCCCAACCCTTATCAAAGAATTGAAAGACTCGGACCTATTTGCTCTGTATACAGAACTCCAGACAGATTCCTTGTATGAGTCCTGGCCCTCCCGCCTTTGTTTCGGGACCAAACTTCATGAAGTAAATTATATCTGCCTTCCGGAACTTCCGGAAAAAGCATTGGAAATACTCCTCCAATTTAAACCGGTATTTGAAGACAGTTCCAAAACGTTGATTTCCGAAAATGTAAAAAATAACATAATCTGGTTGAAAAGGGCCGGCATTGCCGTACGAAACACAATCTTTGATGTTAAAATCGCCCATTATGTATTACACCCGGACATGTCTCACGACCTCAACCGAATTGCCCTGGAATACCTGAACTATAAACTGGCGGGCAACAAAGTAAAGGAAGAACAGCAATTGAGCCTGCAATTTGATGAAGAATTACCGGAGGAAAACGATTTTGCAGAAAACACCAACATCATTTTCCAATTGTATGAAAAACTGCGTGATGAACTTCAACAGACCGGTTTACTTACCCTTTACAACAATATTGAAATGCCTCTGGTATTTGTACTGGCAGATATGGAATACGAAGGAGTAAGTATCGATTGTGACGAACTGAAAAACATTACCCAGGAATTTAACGGAAAGATTTATGTCATTGAAAAAGAAATTTATGATTTAGCCGGCCAGGTATTTAATATCAGTTCCCCGAAACAATTGGGGGAAATCCTGTTTGATAAACTGAAAATCGACAGTACCCATAAAAAAACCAAATCAGGACAATACAGTACTTCGGAACAAGTATTGGCCAAATTGGAAGAAGAACATCCCATAATCACCAAAATATTAGATTACAGAGGATTAAAGAAACTGGTGTCTACCTATACAGAAACTTTACCCACCTTTAGAGACCGGGGAACAGGAAAAATCCATACCCATTTCAACCAGGCCGAAGCTGCTACGGGACGCCTGAGTAGTCTGAATCCCAATTTACAGAACATCCCCATCCGTACTGAAGAAGGACGTAAAATCCGGAAAGCTTTCGTGACCGGAGATAAAGATTATTTATTCTTTTCTGCAGATTATTCCCAGGTAGAACTCCGTCTAATGGCCCACCTGAGTCAGGACAAGGAATTGATCAATGCTTTCAATCATGGAATAGATGTCCATACTGCTACGGCTTCTAAAATTTACCATGTTCCTCTCGAAGAAGTGACCAGCGAAATGCGACGCCGGGCGAAAACGGCCAACTTTGGTATCATTTACGGCATTTCCGCCTGGGGACTTGCCGAACGTCTCCACATCAGCCGGAAAGAAGGCAAGGAACTAATAGACGGCTATTTCAAGCTCTATCCCGACGTAAAAAAATACATGGAAGAATCCGTCGAAAAAGCCCGGAAAAAAGAGTACGTAGAAACCATTATGGGGAGACGTCGTTATCTCCGCGATATAAACTCACGGAATGCAGTAATCCGGGGAATGGCCGAACGCAACGCCATCAATGCCCCCATTCAGGGTTCCGCTGCAGACATCATCAAAATGGCTATGATTTGCATCAACAAACGCATCCGGGAAGAAGGCCTTTTGTCACGAATGATCATTCAGGTACATGACGAATTGAATTTCAAATGTCACAAATCTGAACAACATCTCCTTCAAAGTTTGGTCACCAATTGTATGGAACAGGTAGTAAAACTCTCCGTTCCTTTGACTGTAAGCACAGGATTCGGAGAAAACTGGTATGAGGCCCATTAAAATTACTTTTCAGGGCCTTTTATCTGCTACCGGATAAGAATGACATATCCTTTCTTATGACCGTTCTCTCCGGTCCACACCGAACCGTCAATAAAAATGGCATTTGCTTCCCAAGTATATAATCTTCCCGGCAAAGGCTCCCCTTTAAAGGTTCCATCCCAAGCTTCTGCCGGATGCCCTTCCGACAACTTATCCGAACTCCAGACGCAAGTCCCGGATTGGTCGTATACCTTTATTTCATAAGATAGCAATCCGATTCCTTTGGGTTGGAAAAGGGCCACACCCGGATTTTCCACCACTCCCGCACCCGGAGCAAAAGCATTGGGGATAAACAATCCCTTTACGGCATCCACCGACACTCTGTCTATCACGGAATCACAACATCCATAAGGAGTACAAACCAGTAAACGGACTCCGTATTGCCCATTATTATCAAAATAATGTTCCGGCTCATCCACACCCGCTATTTCTGCCCCATCTCCAAAACTCCAGAAGGATTCCAATTTCATATTTGAAAAACCATAGCTATCCACAAAAGAATGGTTTTTAAACCGAATGCTCCCATTCTTCACATTCGGCAATGTACTCAAGTCAAGACGTCCATCCAGTTCTTCCGGAATAAACTGCCCGTCTTCATACGAGAAATCCGCAACAGGAAGGGGATAAACTTTCACTGTTTTCTCCAAAGAATCAGCACACCCGGCAGCATTAGCCACAACAGCTTTCAATCTATAAATGCCAGGCTCATCATAAACATAGGAAAAAGTGTCCTGTTCCCATACACTTCCGTCTCCCAACTCCCAACGGACCTGCTCTCCATATACAGAAACGTTCAGCAAATCCACCGGAACACCCAGACATACGGCACTATCCACCCTGATATCAGGTTGCACCAGATGCCCCGATACCACTTGCCGGACAGCTTTCGTCCGGCAACCATTTTCATGATGCACAGCCAGTAGCTCAATCCAAATCTCTCCAAACTCATTGTTCAATTTCAGGCTATCGGGATTTTCCATCCTGGAAAACGGAGTCCGGTCATTATAAGACCACTCATAGGAAAACAATTGAGGGCTCTTTGTCTGATTCCTTAAACCGATACTCAAATTACCGTCCGAGGAACAAAACTGACCCGCAGAAACCTCAAAAGCAGGCTCCGGACTTTCCATCACCGTAATCACTTTGAAAGCAGTATCTATACAACCTTCCGGTGAAGTCAATCGCAACAAAACCGGATAAACGCCCGGTTCACCGAAAAGGACTTGTTGAACTACCGGGTCTGTGGATGTCCCTGCATTCTGAAAATCCCAGAATATCTGTTCATCTCCTTCTCCGCCCCTGGAAAATTGTTCTATTACATGCGGATGACATCCTTCCGAAGCACCTTGCATTTCAATAAAAGCATCAGGGGTCTGATTCACTTTCAACATCAATACCGGAGCAGTCACAGGACAATTCCCTTCCGAAAGGGCATTAGCCGTTAAAGTCACAGGATACGTCCCTCTGTGCCTATAAACTTTCCTCACAGAATCCATCCCTTTCTGAACCTCTCCATCTCCCAAATCCCATTCAAAACCAGTGAAACGCTCTCTGACATCAGTCCTTACTTTCATCGTTACTTCCTGATCGCTGCAATAAGGTTCTTCATTAACGGAAAAAGCAAGAGAACGGTCGCCCAATATCCGAACAGGAACGACATCAGAAGTATCTGAATTACAACGGTCCGTCATAACCAGAAAAACCGGGTAAATACCGGGAACATCAAACCGGTGTGAGAATTCCTCTTTATTCTCACGCAGAGGGGTATCTGAATCAAAATACCACCAGGCCTGAACATCTTCAGCAAAACCGAAAGATTGATTTTTAAAAACAATCTCATTCCCGAAACACACCCTGGTATCACTCAAGGTAAATTCCGTACTAATCACACTCGGCAAAAGAGACACGGAATCTTTATATATCTTCTTATGACAACTATTGGCAGCTGTCAAAGTAACCGCATATTTCCTCACCCGAGTGTCCGGGTTATGGTATGAATGATAGACAGGGAAAGGATAAAATTCAGTAAATACCTGATCCTTAGTCCCATCTCCCCAGGAAAAAGTATAACTATCCGCATCCCCTTCCGTACGGTTGGAAAAACCTTTATTCAACTGTTTCCCTTCACAGCCTTCTTTATCCGGACTAATCACAAATCGCGGCAACAACAAAGAAATCACTTTTACTTCCTTCGTAAACTGAGATGTTCCCGCTTTATTCGTCACCTGAAGTGTGATATGATATACCGAATCTTTATAAACAGGAGGATATACAAGGTTCTCAGGAACTGTATCTACCGAGGTATACCCATTCCCCAGATTCCAATAAAAATCCAGGTTCTCGCCAGTAGAAACATTTTTCAGTTCAACCTCTCCGCAACAAGGATCAAAACGTGTAACTTCAAATTCGGCGTGGGGCTTACCGACAACTTTCAATGTATGCGTCTTCGCAGCACGGCAGCCATTGATATCCGTCACAGTCAACGTAACATCAGCAAACAAGGAAGATACCCCTTTACAGTCATAACGACGCACATACACGCCTCCTTCGTCGCGCACCTCTGTTCCATATCCGTGGAAATCCCAGCCATAAGAAACCGTACCAGGGGTTATATTCGTAAAATGCACTTCATTTCCGTCACCTACAATAGAATCCGGAACACTCACAAAATCAGTCTGTGGCAATGAATGTACCGTCATCTGTTTTTCTAAAAAGCGTGGACACTTCCCATTCAAAGTAACCGTCAATCGGACACGGTGCTCTCCCGCTTCAGAAAAAGTCTTCCGGAAAGAACTCCATTCCCGGGAAACCTCCGCACCATCCAATGCCCAAACGGCTGAACCTCCCGAAGGAAAATCTTCTGCCACCTGCCGAATCTCCAGTTCCTCTCCGATACAGCTCACAGCAGGAATAGTGAACTCAGGCAAATCTGCCTTCAAGACATGAACCTCCACCTGAGTTGAAATCTCAGGACAAACGGAAAGCCCCTTCACTTTCAAAAGCAAATTCCGGCGTCCGGACGTTTCTCCGGGAAAATATTGTGAAGTCAACGTATTCGCATCCTTTAGCTCTCCGGCACTTCCGTTCAAGGTCCACTGGATGCTTTGATAATCGGATACCGACACAATGTCGGATGAAAACCGTAAACTGTCTCCCTGGCACATTTCTGCCTGCAAACTACCTGAAATGGAAGGAAGCTGTTGTACAGTGACACACATTTCGTTCGAAAATATCTTATCCTTACAAGGCAACTGAGGTGTAATTTCTGCCACTATGCGGATTTTTCCGTCCACGACATCTTCCGTTTTATAATGATAGGTAACTTCAGACTCTGCAGCAGTCACTTGAAAAACACGTCCATTTGCCTTCCAGGCAATAGATTGCATTTGGGAAGACTTTGCAAAACCAAAGGTAAGCTCTCCATTCTCACACATCAAAGTGTCCCGCAATACCAAAACAGGTTTTTCCAGAATATCGAATTCCTTAGTAATGGTTTCGACAGGTAAACACCCATGCGGAGGGGTAATCAGCATAGACAGGGCAGCTTTCCCTGTTCCGGTAGCCGTAAATTTCGGTTTTTTCAAATCCGACTGGTCCACCGTACCTCCTTGTGCCAGCCACGAAAAACTCTTACATCGCGAATCCCACGCAACTTGCTCCACCTCAAACTCACCCCCTTCACATACAGTTGAGGGAACCTCAAAACTCCCGTTCATCGGGGTCAGCTTCGTAATATAAATCGTATCTCCGATATCCTCCCATTTCTTACAAGTACCAAAGTCGGGAGTTACAATTAACCTGGCCTCAGTCACCCCCTCCTGTAAAGTAAATTCCGGGAAATCACCGCTCAATCCGATACTCCGGTTCGCCACCATATTCAACATAGTACAATTGGCCTCACTGAAATTTTCTCCGGCAATCCAATCCCGTTTATACACATACTTCTGTTCGTCCACACAAAGGGTATCATGTGATATTTCATGTCCCCGTCCATCTTGTAAATGGAAACGGGGTTTCCGGTATAAATGCACCGTACCGGCAGCAGATGTCCGATATTCCGCCGAAACACCATCATAAAGTGTAAACACTTTGAAAACATCCAGTTTCAATGTAGTTACCGGGTCTGCAACTCCTGCCTGATATTGAAGCTGGCCAAAACTATTCACAAACAGACCATTTCCATCCGGCGTACTCCAACTCAAACGTAAAAAACCATCTTCCCCTTTTATCCGATAACCAGTATCTACCCTAACGCTACTCCCGTCACAAAGATCAAAGTCACTCATACTCACTACAGGAGGCATCACACCACAGACAATCACCCGGGATTCTATTTCCGGACACCCTTTCAATCCCCGGAATTTTACGTTAAAATTAGCTGTATAATTTTCCTCATCGTAAGGCAAGCCCAAATAAAATCTTCCACTGACAAAACTGGCATTCATCCCTCCGTCACCGGCCCAATCCCAGGTAATGTCCGCACTATTCGCTTCACCGGCATTCGTAACTCCGCTCCGGAAAGTCCGTATATCATCTATGACCAAAGTACGGCCACTTTCCTCACCTGCTTTCAAATATAAGGTGTCCGGAAATATATTCTTAGCAGGCTTATTCACTTTCAGAAAAACAGTATCCGTCAATACCTTCCCGGTCTGGCTTAAATCATACTGATTCCATCCTTTCACTTCTATTTTTACCGTATCTGCCTTCCAGGCATCCGTACCCGGCACATATTTCACCAGTTCTCCTACAGTCCCTGTCAGGCTACCCAAAGAGAGCCCGTTTTTATCCGGCAAAAGAGTCCACTTCAAAGTGGACGGATTAATAAATTTACCGGAGGTTTTGCCTTGATCAGGCCCCCACAATAAATATCCGGGGTCATTGACACATATTGTATCCGAATGCGCCCATAACTGCTCCCGGGACAAATATACCACCAAAGTATCTCTCAGCATCTCCCCGCACGCACTGGAACCAGATAACTCAAACTCCAAGAAATCTTTTTGATGGTCCCTTTCCTGCAACAGATAGGACATCTCCATATTATGCCCTAAAACCTGATTCCCCGTTTTATCCAATAAAGTCCAGGTAATCCGTTGGTCCTTAATATCTGCCGTATCAATTGTATAAGTCAGACCGTTCTTTTTCAATTCATACCGGTCATTATCCTCTCCCCGGAGGGTATCACTTCCCCTTATTTCCAGTAAAGGTTTCCATACTTTCAAAGCCAGCGTATCGAGCACCATACAATCGCCGAAGCCCGGAGTAACCCTTTTATTTTTACCTTCATAAATCAAACGTACCGTATCTTTGCTTTCCCGGTTCAATTCCACGTCTTTCTTCACCTTCACCGACTGAGACACATCATAAATCAGGTGATAGACATCCACCTGTTCCTGATAAACTTTCAAATCAATATCCGGATTTGTATACCCGTTAAACGACTGAATAAAAGGAGTTGTATAATCACTGCTACCCAATGTGACATCAGCGCATTTCTCCAGATTTTTCTGTTTCAAAACCAAGTCCGGCTTTTCAACAGGCAAGAACACCACTTTATCTTCCCGGCGACACCCTTTCGAACTATAAGAAACCAATTGTAAGGAATCTTCCTGAACAGCACTCAAAAGCCACGAACGGTTGAAAGCATCCGGATAATCCCGGACTACAGCCTCTTCATTAAATTTCCATTCCACATAACTGAAACCGGGATTTTCATTCTGAAATAATTGTTTCGCCTCCAAAGTCAGAAAATCTTCACAGTGCCAGACCGTATCCTTATAAAAAGAACCGTCAGGAGGTGATACAATAGCCAGAGAATCTTTAAGTTCCTGTAAACAGGACGGATTTTTAGTATTCCAAATCTGATAATATTCACAAATTCGATTGGAAGGATGATTATACTTCACTCTGCCAACCCGGGGAATATCGCCTCCTTCCGTAGAAGCTAATATTGCATCATACCCCAGTGACACCAAAGAACCGTTCACTTCCACATCCCTTTGCCACAATCCCCTCACCGAGTAATGTTGAGGCATATTCCCCACCCAATAATACTCATACTCCACTCCCACACATAAAGAATCATTCTTTTCGACAGAATCCCTCCATAGCGCAACCCGGGGAACAATATCCGTATACAATTCAAGTTCTTCGGGCAAACTCCAGCCACAGTAATTCCGGGCCCTTAAGCGGATATAATTTTTATGATCGCCCAAAGAATCAAAGGCATATTGCCGGAGTACTCCCAACTCCTGATACAAGGTATCTACATGAGATTTTTTTTCAAAATACCACCCGATAGAATCCACCTCAAACATCCGTTCATCCATATCAATTTCAGGCAGCGTATAAACATATTCCCCACAAGACCGGAAAGGCTCCGTCTTTGTAACCCCCAATTGGGTCCAAAGAACATCTTGCGGCAAAAGCGGCACATCACCGATACTCACCGCATGGGAGTATTCAACAGGAGCCCCACAATAATTACTCCGGCTCACGGTTACCTCATAAGCCCCCAATTCATAAAGCCGGAATTGTAATCTGGTAGAATCACACCCCATCGTACTGGCCTCAAAAACACTATAAGGATTCCCGTTTTTATAACAAATGATTTCCGGTGCATTCCTTAATTTAACCGTATCGGTTTTCCCCTCAAACGTGCGTAAAATACTAAAATCATATGCAGGAGATGCGTCCCAGGCAAACCTAAAGCTGCGATCCATTATGGTGATCACCACCCCCTCATCCGGAACTCCGCAAAACCGGTCTTCTTTACACTCAAAGGTATTTCTGCCGTTCTGATATACTTTTATCAACTGTTTTTTTTCCGTCCATCTTAAATCTTCCGTAGAAAGGAAAGTCCGTCCACAGACATTCTCCGCCACCATTTCTATCTTATAGAAACCGGGATAATTAAAAAGCATATCAACCGTATCTACCATAGATTTATCAGAAGTGACATTCACCCAATCGGTTTGATTAACCGAGTCTTTCCGGTAATATTGTACATCAAAATTGTAGCGTTCTCTGTACATCGGTGAGCCGTCCGCATAAGCAAACTTAATATTCCTCAACGAATCAAATTTCATCGGTTCAAATTCACTTCCGGTACATAATTCCAGATATTGAAACGGATAATCCCGAAATTCGTCTTTTAATGTATCCTTATAATGAAATATTTCATGTAAATCGGGTTTACTGTAAACATATACCTTTCGGGCTTCTGTTGAGCCCCGTTTAACAAAACGGGAGTCTTCATTCTCCTTGTAAGTCATATTGACCTGAATCATGGCACCGAAATTTCCGGTCGGCTCGTAAAATACCACATATACGGAATCCGTAATATTTTGCGTAGCCGGAAATGAACCCCACAACCGGTCTGTGACAGGGGCCATACATTGCACCTCTACCGAATATTGTGTCCCTTTGGGATTAATTTCATGATTATGGATGCGCACCAAAAAAGTGTCCGCCCCATCTTCCATACAACCGTTTCTCCCTTCAATGGTTATTGAACCGGATAGATCCCGATTGAAAATAATCCGGCATTGCTGGTAATCCGGCAACATGTCCGGATGTCCGGAAGGGTCATTTTCATAAAAATTTATCATGAGATCATATATCCCCCCGGCATACTTATGCGTGGAAAGGCTTATCGGATTCCCGTCAAACTTGAAAAACGGAGACTTCTGCTCCTCTCCGTCAACAGTCCGGTCACCCCACACCACCTGGATATAATTATATTTTGCCAGTTCTCCGGCCTTTTCGGGAATATCCGGAACATATTCAAAAGTATCGCGGCTACCTGAAGAATATTGATAATTGACTATCCATGTTGTATCTATGCCGGAAACAGTGTCCGCCCATCCCCTTTCCGACAAACAAAACAAAATAGATAAACAAAAAAATATTTTTATTTTCATTTCCGCTGAGAATAAAGTATATACTAACCGCTAAAATGTTGCAAGTTTACATGTTTTTGTGAAAAACTTGTTAATAAGTCCTATTTTTTTTCTATCATTGCGATAAATTTCAATCCATCTTTTGTATGAAATCTCCTGTTAAAAATAGAATTTTATTCTATTTTTTGATTTTCATGGCCCATCAAACAGCTATGGCTCAGGATTATACTTTTTCTCAGTTTTGGGAAAACCGCACACATTACAATCCCTCTTTCACCGGCTTAGGAGAAGGAGAACTGAATACTTTACTCACCTATCGGAAATTATGGCCAAAATTTCCCGGAAATTTTTCAACACTCTTTTTTTCAGCAGACCTGAAAACTTACAATAATTACGGTTTCGGTCTATTTGTGATTTCCGGTGACGAAGGAGGAGGTTTCATCAAATCCACGGGAGCAGGCCTTTCTTATTCCTGGAGAGGTTATTTCAATAAAGAAAAGGGCATTTACTTTCAATTGGGCATCCGGGGAAGCTATCAGGATAAAAGACTGGATTTTAATCAATACATTTATTCCGGCAATCTGCATGAAATTTACGGCAACATTTTCCCCGTGACCCGGCCGATGGAAGTCAATGAAAAACAAAACTATTGGGATTTCAGCACCGGTTTTATGGTGCATCTTCCCTGGGAACGTCATTACCGGGAATTTATGCATAACTACATCGGTTTTTCCATCCATCATTTCACCCGGCCGAAAAATAACTTTATGGAAATAAAACAAAAAGTTCCCATGAAGCTAAGTTTACAATGGGCGGGCTTTATACGTACATCCTTGTATAGTCTGGACAAAAAAAGCAATCTCTACGTATGTCCCGGATTATTATTTGAGAATCAAGGAAACAAACTAATGTCGGCATCTTCATTCAACAACTTTATAATAGGCAGCGACCTTTATACCGACCCGGTATTCGGAGGGGTCTGGTACAGCTCGCAGCTGCTGAACAGTTCAAGTGAAAATTACAAGGCCATTATTTTTAAAATAGGCCTGAAATTTACTTCTGCCAACAAAAAATTAACCTATCGTCTGGCTTATTCCTACGACATGTCTTTGGGAAATTTAGCAAATTCAATGGAAGGGTCGCACGAAATCAGCCTTAATATTATTTATAAATTCAATGCAAAATACAAATACAACATATTTTCTTTCTAAGCAAAGCCGAAGTCTTTGTCCCCTGAACGAATTCCAGGCCGATACTTTCGAAATCCGTTCTTCCCAGGCTCCGTCGCTGCCTGCTACTTATTTAAGAAAAAATGAGAACTTGTGGGGAGATTTTATCTACACCATTCTTTTTCTTATCATCTTTGCCTTTATTCGTCTAAGGGGCAAAGACCTGCTCTCCAATCTGCTTCACATCCTCATCAAAAGAAAAAAAAGTGAAATCATTCTGAATGAAGGAATTGCGTCCAACCTGGTTTGCTATATTCTTGCCTTAGCACTATCCTTTTCAGCTATTTCGATAGGCATTACCTTTATCACCTGGAATGTTTTCTTTTCTTCTTCCACCTTTTATATTTTCACCGGATTATTTTTCTATCATTTTTTCTTGCTTCTTCTTATCCGTATATTGGGATGGACTTTTAACTCAAAAGGAACTGCCGATGAATTTATAGTGAATTTGTGGACTTACAATATCTTTCTGGGACTGTTTATCTCCCCTTTCATTATCTCCATTTTCTTTGTGCAAGCCTTTGCAGTAATCCCCTTACTCAAAATTGTTATATTTAGTTCGTTAATATTTATAATAGTTAAAATCATCCGGGAAGTAGAAATATTATTCTCACACAGAGTTTCAATTTTGTATATGTTTTTGTACCTTTGTGGCTTTGAAATAATGCCTCTTCTTGTATTATACAAAATGGTGGCTTAAAATGGGTATTAATTTAAAACTCTACTGCTTTGAAGATAAAAAAGATACTCGTATCTCAACCCCAACCGGCAACAGAAAAATCTCCTTATTCTGAATTAGCGGAAAAATATGGTGTAAAATTAGAATTTCGTCCTTTCATTAAAATAGAAGGAGTTGCAGCGAAAGAATTCAGGCAGGAACGGATCAATATCCTGGACCATACTGCTATCATTTTTACCAGCCGGACTGCTATTGATCATTTCTTTCGTATTTGCAGTGAAATGAGAATTACCGTTCCGGATACGATGAAATACTTTTGTATATCAGAAGCCACTGCTTTTTATCTTCAAAAATATATTGTATACCGGAAAAGAAAAATTTTCTACGGAGACAAAAAAATGGATGATATGACTAAAATTCTCTTGAAACATAAAACCGAGAATTTTTTAGTTCCTCTTTCCGACATTCATAAAGAAAATATTCCAGGTTTACTCGACCAACTGAACCTGAAATATACCAAGGCTATTTTGTACAAAACAGTAGCCAGCGACTTGAGCGATATCAAAAACCTGAAAGAATACGATATTATAGCATTCTATACTCCTTCCGGCATTAAATCACTGTTCCAGAATTTTCCTGATTTTGTGCAAGACACAACCGTCATAGCGGCATTCGGACCAGCAACAGCCATAGCAGTAGAAGAAGCCGGATTGAGATTGGATATAAAAGCTCCAACACCTCAATGCCCTTCAATGACTATGGCCATCGAAGAGTTTATCAAGCGTTTCAACAAAGAAAATAAAAATAAATAACTTACTTTGATATAAAACTCTGGAGCCAGATTCTGACTTCAGAGTTTTATGTTTTTATTCCCATGTATTCACTAAGCAAACCGGAACGTCTGTGTAGTAAAACACTGCTCGAAGAATTGCTGGCTTCAGAGTGTAGCTTTGTGAAATATCCTTTCCGGGTCATTTTAAAAGATTCTTCCTCCCCCGGTGAATTTCCTGCCCGCATAGCCATTAGCGTCAGCAAGAAAAAGTTCAAAAGAGCTGTAAAACGAAATTACATCAAAAGAATAACCCGCGAAGCTTACCGATTGAATAAGCCTGATTTTTACATGAGTCTGCCATCGGGAACAACCCTGGACATTTTATTTATCTACCTGGACAACCATTTGTTCAGTTATTCTAAAATAGAAAAAGCCATGAAAAATATTCTGGAAAAGATTCCACATTATCTTCCTCAGGCGACTTAACCATATGATGATGTATTATTTGAAACGCCTTTTGAGCTTTATTTTTCTGGGCCTTATTAAATTTTATCAACACAGTATTTCTCCTTTAAAACCTCCGACCTGCAGGTACACTCCCACTTGCTCCCACTATGCAGTAGAAGCCATTCAAAAATACGGACCGTTAAAAGGTTTATGGCTGGCCGTTAAACGGCTTTTACGCTGTCATCCCTGGGGAGGACATGGTTATGACCCGGTTCCTTAAAAAGATTCAATGCTTCTTAAGGTTTTACTAAATCTATCAAACCGTTTTCAAATCTCAATTATAAATTGTAATTTCGTTAATCAAAATATTAAAACGTATAGAAACCAGTAATGTAAAAATAAATGAAGACAAAGAAAATTTTAGTCATTGGCTTGGCAGTCCTCACTATCACCTGTGGATTAACAGCGCTGAAAAATGATGATAAAAGTTTTGAAACCAGCAAACACCTGAACATTTATGCCACTCTCCTCAGAGATGTTAACATGTTCTATGTTGACGAAATCAACCCTGGAGATTTAGTCACTACAAGCATCCATTCCATGTTAAAATCCCTTGACCCTTATACGGTTTATTATCCGGAATCTGAAATGGAAGATGTCAAACTCATGACCACCGGAGAATATGCAGGTATTGGTTCTGTTATTAGTCAAAAAGGAGAAAATATCATCATTCGTGAACCTTACAAAAATTCTCCGGCTGCAAAGGCAGGTCTGCTCCCCGGCGATATTATACTGACCATAGACGGAAATTCCGTAAAAGGGAAAAAAATAGATGATGTCAGCGCTATGCTCAAAGGACAACCCGGAAAAGAAATTACCATTAAAGTTAAACGGGAATATCAGGACAAACCTTTGGAAAAAAAAGCCATCCGGGAAAAAATACAACTTCCGAGCGTTCCTTATTTCGGTATGGTAAATGACAGTATCGGCTATATTTACCTGACCAGTTTTACCGACAAGGCCGCTGCAGATGTCAGAAAAGGCATTATTGAATTAAAAAATAAAGGAGCAAAAGCCATGATTCTCGACTTGAGAGGCAACTCAGGAGGATTACTGGACCAGGCCGTAGAAATCGTAAATTATTTTGTTCCCAAAGATTCAAAAGTAGTCAGCACCAAAGGAAAAATGAAGCAATGGGATAAAGAATATAATGCAGATAAAAATCCTATCGCTCCGGATATGCCGTTGGCTGTACTGATTGACCGGGGCTCGGCCTCCGCCTCAGAAATTGTTTCCGGAGCCCTGCAAGACCTCGATAGGGCCGTTTTAATCGGCGAACGTTCCTTTGGCAAGGGTCTGGTTCAAACCGTAAGGGATCTGGCCTATAACACGAAATTAAAAGTTACTACGGCTAAATATTATATCCCCAGCGGTAGATGTATTCAAGCCTTAGACTACTCTCACCGGAATCCGGATGGCAGTGTAGGTAAAGTGCCGGATTCCCTCATCACAGCTTATACAACTAAAAACGGAAGAAAAGTATACGATGGAGGAGGTATTACCCCGGACATTAAAATAGAGGAACCAGAATTTGCAAACATTACGAAACAGTTGGTAATCAAAGATATTACATTTGATTTTATTAATGACTATGCACTTCGTCACCCCGAAATCGCTCCCATCGGACAATTTCAAATAACCGACGAAATTTACGATGAATTTAAAACCTATCTGAAAAATAAAAATTTCAGCTATGAAACCGAATCCCAAAAGATGTTGGAAAAACTAATCAATACTGCTAAAAACGAAAAGTATTATGACAACTCCAAAGAAGAAATCGAAAAGCTGAAAAAAGAATTTACCCATTCCATAGACCGTGACATGTCTTTATTCAAAGAAGAAATATCCCAATTCCTTGCAGAACAATTCATTCAGCGCTATTATTTCTTAGAAGGAGTCATAGAATATAAAGTTAAACATGACGAAGAGATAAATAAAGCAGTATCTATTCTATCCGATAAATCAGCATATGATAATATGTTGAAATAAGTTTTAAATAATACCCTAAAAAGCCCTAAAATAGATCTATTTTAGGGCTTTTTTAGTTAGCGTCCGGAGATGACAAGCCATTAAAGCGCTGACAGGCATCCCAGTCATTCTACAGAACCATGAAAATAATTATAAACCAACTCAGCTCTTTTCGTACCTATAATCTTTGCCAATTCCGGAATAGATTGTTTCATGATATTTTCTACTGACTTAAATTCCTGTAAAAGAGATATTTCAGTATTATTACCTATGCCTTTAATTTGAGAAATCACACTGTTAATTTGATTTTTTTCTCTCAATCTGCGATGAAAAGTAATACCAAAACGATGGGCTTCGTCGCGTATATGCATTAAAGTCTTCAATGCCACTGAATTTTTAGCCAAGAGATAAGGTTGCTGATCTTCCGGAAAATAAATTTCCTCCATTTGTTTAGCTAATCCCAAAATAGATACTTTGCCATACAAGCCCAATTTTTTCAAACTATTGACAGCAGAATGCAATTGTCCCTTCCCGCCGTCAATCACAATCAAATTGGTCAACTCCAAACCTTCATCCAATACTCTCCGGTATCGTCTGTAAATGATTTCCTCCATAGAAGCAAAATCATCAGCTCCAATCACTGTCTTCACGTGGAACTTCCGGTATTCCCTTTTCGCCGGTTTTCCATCCAGAAAAACCACACAGGAAGCAACCGGATTAGTTCCTTGAATATTCGAATTATCAAAACACTCAATTCGGTGAGGCAATTCTGGTAATTTCAGCTCTAACTTAATGGTTTTCAATAAATTAAATGTATTATTCTCCTTTGTTTTAGTAGAGCGCTGCCGTTCCCGGTCCAAACGAAAATAAGAAGCATTTCTTTCTGATAACTCCAGCAACTGTTTTTTATCACCACGTTGAGGAACTACATAATCAATCCCTTCCAATTGAATATCCGGATAAAACGGCACAATGATTTCTTTTGAATGGCTATCCATCATTTGCCGGATTTCATAAACAGCAAAAGCCAGCAAAGATTCTTTTTCTTCTTCTATCTTTTTTTCCAGTTCGACCGTATGTACCTGAACCACTGCTCCGTGTAAAATACGCAAATAATTAATATAAGCATATTTTTCATCTTCAGTATAAGAAAATACATCTGTATCACTTATCGTCGTGCGTACAATGGTTGATTTAGCCTGATAGTTTTTAACTGCCTGCAAAGCCTCTTTCATCAAATTGGCTTCTTCAAATTTTAAAGAATTGGCATAAAAAATCATTTTTGCCGTCATTGCTTCAATCACAGAAGATAAATTTCCCTTCAGAATATTTCGGATCTGAACAATGTACTCATCGTATTCAAGTTGCCCTATTCTTCCTACACAGGGTGCCTTACAATTCCCGATATGATATTCCAGGCAAACTTTAAATTTACCTGCCTGAATCGCTTTCTCATTCAAAGCCAGGTTGCATGTCCGCAATTTAAATAAGGATTTAATCAAATTAATCAATACATGGGCAAACTTCCCAGAAGTATAAGGTCCAAAATATTCAGAGCCGTCACGAATGTAGCGGCGGGTAATAAAAACCCTGGGAAAAGGCTCTTTCTTGATACAAATCCAAGGATAACTTTTATCGTCTTTCAATAAAATATTATACTTGGGTTTATACTTTTTAATCAGATTATTCTCCAATAAAAGCGCATCCTGCTCACTGTTTACTACAATATATCGTAAATCAGCTATTTTATTGACCAATAAATGAGTTTTACTGGATTGATTACTTTTATTTAAATATGATAATACTCTTTTTTTCAGATTTTTAGCCTTACCTATATATATTATGACTCCCGAACTATCAAAGTATTGATAAACTCCGGGATTATCAGGCAATTCATTTACTTTCTTTCTTAGGTATTCATCATAAAGGGCCATATCAGAACATAAATCATTATTCAGAAATAAAATTAAACCTACTAAATTCAAATAATCCCCTTTCGCCTATCTTTAACTCAGGAATAACAATGAGAGCCATAAAAGACAAAGTCATAAACGGTGATTCAAGCGGACATCCCATCTGCTTCAAACGATTCTGAATTTTTTTCCATTGCTCTGCAATTTCTATCCCTCCTTTATTTGTCATAATTCCTCCTATAGGTAAAGGTAATATTTCTTTTTCTCCTTTATCCGCTATACAAATACCTCCTTTTTGGAGAATAATCGTATTTATCGCATCAAGCAAATCGGAATCATTTGTTCCAACAGCAATTATATTATGGGAATCATGGGAAATACTACTGGCCATCGCTCCTCTTTTTAAACCCATACCATGAATAAAAGCTATTTGAGGCTGTTTATTTTCATATCTGTTTATATAGATGATCTTTAGTATATCCTTTTTTGTATCAGATTGAAAATTCTCATAAGAAGAGATCGGAAAAACGATTTTCTCCGTAATTAACTCATTCGGGAGAACCTTCATACAAACTAATTCTTTTTCATTTACCTTTTTCTGTATCTGGGAAGCCGTAATCATGTCATGATGAAAACAATTTAAATTTTCGCATATTAAATTTTCTGTATTACTCTCCGGAAATGGAGAATGTATATTGAAATTTTCTTTGCCATTTACATAAACTGACAAGACTTCAAACGATTTTAAATCCCGAAATATAACGAAATCAGCTGCACTTCCCACTTGTAGAATTCCGACTTTTAACTGATAATGCTCAATAGGATTTAAACAAGCTATCTTTAAAACATCAAACAAATCATACCCATCTGAAATAGCTCTTCTTACTATTTTATCAATATGGCCAAATTCTAATAAATTATCCGGATGAGAATCGTCTGTACAGAACATGACATCGTTAGGATAGAGATCTATTAACTCTTTTAAGGCTTCATAATTTCTGGCAGCACTTCCTTCCCGAATCAATATTTTCATTCCGCGCTGAATTTTCTCTTTTGCTTCTTCTATTGTAGTACATTCATGATCCGTCGTGATTCCGGCAGATATATACTTTTTCAAATGATCACCTCTCAAACCGGGAGCATGACCATCAACAGGCAGATGATATTCTTGAGTAAGTCGAATTTTTCGTATGACCTCCGGATCATCAAAAATAACTCCCGGTACATTCATCATTTCTGAAAGTCCTACAAAAGAATGATTCTTCAATAATCCTTCAACATCGGAAGAAGTAATCTGAGCTCCTGTCTCATCAAAAGAAGATGATGGCACGCAAGAAGGAATGGTGAAAAATATTTTTAGAAAGGAATTTTTACTGTGTTCTATCATGAATTCTATTCCTTGCCTACCCAAGACATTAGCTATTTCATGCGGATCTGTAATGACAGAGACAGTCCCCTTTTGTATAACTATTTTAGAGAACTCTTCAGGCAATAACATAGAACTTTCAATATGCACATGGGCATCTATAAATCCAGGAGAAATAAAACTATCGTAGATCTTGCTATTTTCTTCTATAGATTGAATGACTCCTCCTTCTACATTAATCACACCCGGATATATTTTGCGATTTACAACATCTACAATATTCCCTTCTATACGTGTCATGTCATCAGATTTTTTTGTGAAAACTAAATTAAATTCAAAAGAGGTCTTCGCAGCATATTGAATGTTCCACGTGAAACAATGTTAATTCATTTGAAATAAAAATAGCAATAAATACAGATTATCTCCCCATCAAAATCAAAAGAACATTTATATCAGCGGGAGAAACACCACTTATACGTGAAGCCTGCCCTATAGTTCGGGGCTGTATTTTCGATAATTTTTGCCGAGCTTCTATAGAAAGATTTGTTAGCTCTTCATAATTAAATTTCCCCGCTATAACCAAATTCTCCAAACGGGAAAGTTTATCAGCTAACACCCGTTCACGTTCTATATATCCCGAATATTTTATACAAATTTCAGCAGCTTCTAAAATTTCCAAACGTATTTTATTCTCCTCAATAAAACCATTTAAAACAGGAAGCAAATCCCCCAATTGCTCAAGAGTTACTAAAGGTCGATTAAGAACCTCTATCAATTTCATTCCCTGACGCAAAGGTGTCAATTGCAAAGAAACTAACAGAGGATTTATTACCTCAGCTTTAACACTACAATTCCTTATAAAATCAATTAAACTATCTCTTAGTTTTAATTTATCTAAATAAATATTATGTCTATTTTTATTAACTAATCCTATTTTAAATCCTCTGGGAGTCAGGCGCATATCTGCATCATCCTGACGAAGTAAAATACGATATTCGGCCCGGGAAGTAAACATTCTATAAGGTTCATCTACTCCCTTCGTCACCAAATCATCTATTAAAACCCCGATATAGGCTTCATCTCTGCCCAATATAAACTCATCTTCACCCCTGACAGAAAGATGGGCATTAATCCCAGCCATTAACCCTTGAGCAGCGGCTTCTTCATAACCGGTCGTTCCATTGATTTGTCCCGCAAAATAAAGCCCCTTGATTTGTTTGGTCTCCAAAGTATGATAAAGTTGGGTCGGCGGAAAATAATCGTATTCAATAGCATAACCCGGCCTGTAAATTCTAACATTCTCAAACCCCTCTATGCATCGCAACCCCTTTAATTGTACTTCCCAAGGCAAAGAAGAAGAAAAGCCATTCAGATAATACTCCGTAGTATGTTCTCCTTCCGGTTCCAAAAATAAATGATGGCTTGTGCGTTCAGCAAAAGTATGTAGTTTCGTTTCAATACTGGGACAATAACGGGGCCCTATGCTCTGAATCGTACCATTGAACAACGGACTGTCTTCAAAACCTTCTCTCAAAACTGCATGGACTCTTTCGTTGGTATAAGCCATATAACAGGGCCGGTGAACCAGATTATTCGTATAATCAAAATGAATAAAAGAAAACCGATGAAAATCATTTTCACCATCCTGAACAGTCAATTTAGAAAAATCAATACTTCGTCCGTCAATACGAACAGGTGTACCGGTCTTCATGCGCCCTGTTTCAAATCCTAAATTCTTCAATTGGGCCGTAATACCATAAGATGCAGGTTCTGAAATCCTGCCCCCCGGAAAACTTACGCGCCCGATATGCATCAAACCATTCAAAAAGGTACCGTTAGTCAATATCACCCGCTTTGCCCGGAAAACTGCTCCAAAAGAAGTCTTTACTCCTTTCACCTGTTGTCCCTCTATAAGAAGTTCCGTCACATCATCCTGCCACATATCCAACCCTTCAGTATGCTCCAGAATATGACGCCAGTTTGAAGAAAACTGCATCCGGTCGCATTGGGCACGAGGACTCCACATCGCAGGTCCCTTGGATAAATTCAACATCCTGAATTGAATAGAACTCTGGTCTGTCACAATTCCACTCATTCCACCCAAAGCATCTATTTCCCTTACAATTTGCCCTTTGGCAATACCTCCGATAGCCGGATTACATGACATCTGCGCTATCTTATTCATATCCAAAGTAATCAACAAAGTATGGGAACCCAAATGAGCAGCAGCACAAGCAGCTTCACAACCGGCATGTCCCGCCCCTACAACAATTACATCATAATCAGGTAACAGATTTGCCATTTTAAGCGATTTTAAGAAGATCTAAGCATATATTTTCATTCAAACGCATTTCCTTACTGTCCGCATCCGTTTTATCCTTAAAACCGATTAAATGAAGTACGGAATGGCAAAGTACCCTATAAAATTCATTTTCAATCGTAGTAGCAAACATCATTGAATTGGAACGGACCGTGTCAAGACTAATAAAAACATCCCCGGACAAAACATTTCCTTCTACATAATCAAAAGTAATGACATCCGTATAATAATCATGTTTCAGATATTGTCTGTTTACAGAAAGGATATATTCGTCATCACAAAAAATAAAATTTATTGTTCCGAGTGATTTGTGATAATAACCCGCTATTCTTTCCAGCCATTTGCAAATAAATACATCCGAAAAAAAAGAAGGATATTCTACGTTGCCTTCTTTAAAGAACAATATCTCTTTCATATCAACTTAGCACACAATTAATTACTTTATAAATCAAAAATCAACGTTACTGAAGCACCGTTATTTTCAAAAATCAGATTATCCGACAAAGTATGCATAAGATAAAGTCCATGACCACACACTTTATTTAAATCGTTCGGTAAAGTAGGATCAGGGATATTCGTATAATCAAATCCTTCTCCTTCATCTTTTACAGTTACCCTAAATTGATTTTCCAACTTTTCAGCACTCACTATTACCATTTTATCCGGATCCCGTTTATTTCCCGATAAAATAGCATTATTTACAGCCTCAATCACTGACAAACTAATCCTCCCAAACAATTCATCAGACAATTGAAAATAGTTTACAAATTTCTCTATGAAATTTTCAATTTTTACAATATTGCAAATTTCAGAAGATACCGAAATTTCTAATTTATTCATTACCAAGCTTTATATAATAATTATTATAGAGAATTTTAAAATAAGTATTTAATTTTAAATCGGTTTTTTGAAAATCAGTTTTTATCAAAGTATTCTTTTTTCTGTTATGAAAGAAAATTTCAGGACGCTCATAAGGAAAATCTTTTGCCGTTTCCGCCCTTCTTTTCTCTTCAAATTCCTCTTTCTCTTTGGAAGCTTTTTCAGACATTAACAATTTATTAAATATCTGATTGTTCCGTTCAATCAAACGGCCTGATAAAGAGTAATTGGCAATATCACGGATATTTTCTTCCAATAATTGATTAATTTCATTCAATAATTGTTTTTCCTGATTAGACATAGAACCGGACCGTGAAATAAAGTCATTCAGACTTTTTCTGAAAAGTTCGTTCTGTCTGATTATATTACTGATTCCTTCCTGTAAAGGTTTTCCTTTCTCTCCTTTTTTCATCCGGGAAATAAGCTCCTGAAGTTGATTCTTCAAGCCATTCTGACTGTCTTTTAAGCGGTCGTAGCCCTCCGAAGGATTTTCTTTTCCATTGCCTTTTTTCTGTTTACCCCCCCGGCCATTCTTATTACTTGATGGCTCTTGTTGGGCTTTTTGTAAAGCATCGATCAGAGTTAAAGCCATGTCATTCAAATAAGTAACAATATATTGCTGCTCCCTGGCCAAATCACTCCGTTTATTATCCTGTATATACTGAGGTAGTAAATTGAATTTAACTTCAATATCATAAAATTTCTGGCTTAATAAAGAAGCCAGTGATAAATTCGACTTCGCCAATTCAGATAAACTATCTTTTACAATTTTATATTCCTGACGCTTTAAATCCTGTAACCGCCCCAATTCATTATATTTTAAACTCTGGGACTCAACCTCCGGAAATTGTTTTAATAAATCCTCCTGAGTCAATGAAATGATTAAAATATTTTGAATGATGAGTTCAACCTGGTTTTCAGGCAAAGATTTATCCATGAAATTTTGATTCTTTTGTTGTTCCAGTTTTTCAGAAAGATTTTCCATATCTTTCCGGATCTCTTCCGACAAATCTTTATTTTTTTTATAGTCTGCAACATTTTGATGTTGTTCATCCAGTTTCCGGTCCAAATCTCCGAATTCTTTTTTTAAATCATTCAGAGAATAAGGTTCGTCCAATTCCTGATTTTGCTTTAACAAATGCTCATAATTCTCCTTTATCTTATTCAAGTCGTTTTGAAGTGATTTGCCGGCATGCGACAAAGAGTCCCGGGAAACGGATTTATCCCGGGTCATCTCTTCCCATTTTTTCTGGGCAACTTTTAATTGATTTAACTGTTGAGAAATCAAATCATGCTGTTCTTCTATCTGAAAACGTTTCAACAATTCAATATTACGGTCTAATTTTTCACTCATCTGATCAAAGGACAACTTCATTTTTTCATCCATATTTTTGAACTTCTCCTTTGAAAATTCTTCAGACAATTCAGAAAACTCTTTCAACAGATTTTTCATTTCATCATCCATAATCTTGTCCAGCAAATCCTGAATCTGCTGTTGTTTTTCAAGTAATACACTATCTTGTCCTGTAAAACTCGTATTTAAATCAGATTTTTTCCAGTTTTCTTCTTTAACGGCATTCAGTAATTTTTCCAATTTATTCTTTTTCTCTATGATATCTTTGGCCATTTGCTGCTTTTCCCAACCCTCTTCATTATCTTCCAACATCTTTCTTTGTAAATCCTTTACTCCCTTCACAATTTCCTGAGCCAATTGCTTCGCTTCATTCAAAGCTGAATTAGTGGAAAAATTAGCTTCCGTATTGTAATCAAATATCGTATTCAGGTCTGGTATCTCATAGGTTTTATGCTCAGAACGAGTACTTTTCGGACCGGATATATTATCATTATCAAATATTTCAAAAAAATAGGACACCTCGGATTTGTCCATCCCGCCAAATTCAGCAAAATCAAAACTGAAATAAAATTCCTGAGTATTCGTATTCTTAGCTATATTTATCGGAACAACAGTGTATGCCGCATGGTGAACGGAATAATTGAACCGAAGCTCGGTAAATCCGTAATCATCTGTAATCACTCCGTAAAAGTAATGCAGAGAACTACGCATAGAATCCTGAACCTCGGTCACTTGAATACCCGGATATAAATCCGGTATACAAACTACATTGAAACTAAGCAGACTTTTTCTCTTAAAATGAACGTTAGAACCATATAAAGTATATTCCCCCGATTGGCGAACATTCAGGGAAAAATCGGCCGAAGAACGATTCTTCAAAGAAAGAGAAAAATTCCGTCCTTTCCCCTCCAGATAAAGAGAATCCAAATCAGCACAATTCAACTCAAATTTCAGGGTAGATCCAAAAAGAACTCTGAAATCCACAATATTTTTCAAGATTTCAGACCGAAGAGTCGTATAAGCTGGAGGAGTATAAATAACTTTATAATCAGTAATAACAGGAGTGGGAAGAACTTTAATTTCATACATTTCACTCTGTTGCTCAAGGGCTTTGAAACAAAATTTCAAATCATTGTTCAGCACCTCAAAGGAATAAACAAAAACAGAATCTTGCCTGGTCATCAAAAATTCACCCCCACCCAGACAAATAAAAACATGTTCCGCTTCTTGATTTTCACTCTGTACCTGAAGTTTTAAAGAGATACCTTTTCCGTACTCCACTTCCAAATTTTCATTCTGTAAAATAAATTGAACATGACGAGGCGGAATACCAGGTGACTCATAATTCCGTAAACTATCAAATTGGGCAGTAAGAAATGAAAAATGAAAAAAAACAAGAATAAGTATTCCGATAAAAAAAAACAAACTCCGCCGGAAAAGCTTACCCGGAAATTTCAAAAATATACCCTGTTTTTCTAAAGAATCATATTTCTGTATGAAAGCCGCTTCCTTCAATTGCTCGTTTCCGGGAAAATCATCTTTGTGAAATGCCAGATGATAAACAGAAATTAAAATATCCGATTTTGTTATTAAATAATGCTTTAACTGACGAAGCAATATATCATTTCTAAAATCAGACGATTTAAAATAAAGATAAACAGGATAAACGATAAAATACAAACACCCGGCAATGATGCAAAGAAGCAATGAATAAAACGCCACAGCCTTAGCCACAACAGACAAAGGAAATAAAAAAGTGATGTGACGATAAAGAAACAGAAAAACAAAAAGAAATAGAAATAAATATACACTGCCTTTCATCAGGTTATAAAGCAGCACTTTCAACCTGAAAACATTCAATATATCTTTTAATTTTTTTCTTAACGTATAATATTCAGAGTCCATCATTATTATTTAGCTAACCACAATTCAGGATCTAAACGGACATTGTCTTTTAAAATCTGAAAATTTAACACACTTCCTTTTTCTTCATCATATGCGATTTTACCTAAAATATCTTTCGTGTTGACAACATCATTTTTCTTTACTTTCAATTCCACTATATTCGGGTAAACCGTGGAATAACTGCCGTGACGGATAACAACTATATTATGTAATCCGGAAAGATAGCCTATATCCGAAACAACTCCTTTAAAAACGGCCCGGACCTCGGCATTTTTAGAAGTAGTAATATTTACTCCCTGGTTGGAAATCATAACATATTTATGAACGGGATGGACTCTTACACCAAATTTTTCAGATATAAAACCCTCAGCAACGGGCCAAGGCAATTTTCCTTTATTTTTCACAAAATCGTCCGATAATAATTTTTCTTCCGGCGTCAATTTATAAACAGACGAAGTACTTCCGGATTTTTTTGTTTGTCGTGCCAGCAATTTATTCAATTCTTTATCCAATTTTTTCCGGTTGTCCATTTCAACCTGCAACTTTTTCCGTACTTCCTTCTCTTTTTTCTGTAACTGAGTCATGTACTGATTTTCCTTGACTTGTTCAGATTCCAACTCCTGGTTTCTATGATTAATCGTATTTGCTACGGCATCTTTCTGGACCAATAAATCTTTCAAGTTCTGGTTTCTTCTGTTTAACGAATCATTTACTTGCCGGATTAAATGAAGCTGACGTTTGGAATATTCCTGGATTTGTTGAAAATATTTAAAACGGTTATAGGCCTGATTAAAATCGGATGAAGAAAAAATAAACATGAGTTTATCAACCTTATTCCTTTTTTTCCAACTTCCATAAACCAATTTGGCATAAAGGTCAAGCATTGCTTCCCTTTCACTCTCTAATTCACTGATTCTCTTTTCATTTCCGGCTATATTACCCTGGAGATACTTCATTTCCTGATTTAAAACAAAAAGTAATTTTCTACTTTCTACAATTTTCTGTCGCAAAATATTCAATTTCTCTGTGGAAACCGATTTATTACTCATCGCTTCTTTCAGCAATTTATTCAAATACACTATTTCCTTTTCACTTTTTTCTTTTTGTTTCTTAATAGAATTGATAGATTGAGCGAAAATTCCGGTACTCAATAAAAACAATAAAAATAATATACTGAATAATCTGAAAATCATGAACTATTGTATCAATTTATATTTCGATGAAATTTTAAAATTAGATTCTACCGGCACGTCAAATTCTACTTTTTGAAATTGTACTTTCACATTTGTATTCTCTTGATCTGCATTGAGCCGGAATTCTATTTTCTCTGGTAATATTTTACCCGAAAAATCTTTAAAATGACTGTATTCCACTGCTACTTCCATATCTTCATCAACATCCTCTATGGATACCCTTACCGGTCGGAAGAATTGCGGGTCAATCAAAATTTTCTGCAAAATCAATACAAAATCTTTGTTTTTTCTTTTTTTCTTGTACAATTTTCTAATTTTCCGACTTAAAGCTCTTTCCTCCAGGGAAGATAATTCATATCCTTCAACTGTACGAGTTAATTTATACTTTTTGCTCTTCTCTAATCCACTACAACTTTCAAAATTAAAAAAAGTATTTGTCAATATATCCTGAATACAATTATAGCCTAACCGAACATCATATTTTTCATTGAAAAACTCATAATCGGCCATAAAATATTTTTTGTGATATACATCCGCAAATTTAATGCTATCCAAAGTCAGCAATACGCGAGCTACTTCTATGCCCAGAGGAGCAGTAACGGATATCTGTATAAAACTGTCCCTTTGTATCTTCATGGAAGCTTTAAAACCGTTTGAACCTCCTTTATGTTCAAGTGAAACGTCCATCCGCTTCACAAACAAAGTATTATAGTCTAACTCACCGGTTTCAATATTCTTAAATAATTTGTTTTCAGTAAGAAGAGGAATTTCTTTTTTCTCGGCCAATTTTATCGTAGTGCGGCACGAAGTCACTACGACACACAGTAAACCCAATAAAAAAATATAACTATACTTCATTTTCAATACACTTACTCAGGCAAAGTACCTGTCTCTATTTTTAGCCTTAATTCCTCCGATTTTTCTTCCACACTGTCCCAGGCTTTCTTCCACATTTCCAACGCTTTCTCTTTTTCTCCTACCCGGTACAAAATATCTCCGTAGTGTTCAAATAACACCCCGGAAGGTTCTTCACTTCCCTCTATTGCCAGACCCATATAAAATTTAGCCTGGGAATAATCTCCTCTTTTATACAATACCCATGCATAAGTATCTAAATAAGTCGGATTATTTTTCTCCAGTTCCACAGTTCTGAAACTCATCTGTTCAGCTTTATTCAGATTTTCTCCTCTTAATGCCAAATAGTAAGCATAATTATTTAACGTAAGAACATTATTCGGGTCTAACTTTAAAACTTCATCGAACATGTCAAATGCACGCTGTGTACTATCCAAACGATAATAACAATCACCCAAATAAGAATAAAACTGAACTTTCAATGCTATTTTGTCATCCGTCAATTCTACTCCTTTTTGCAAATAAGGAACAGCTTCTTTAAATTTATCCTGCATCATAAGAGAGACTCCCGCCAAAGCATAAGGTAAAGGTTGCTCAGGGAAATATTTGATTGTCTCTATACTCCTGCTCAGCATACAATTGGTATCGGACATTTCATTACATAACAAAAGTAATCCTTCCCAAATCAAATAGTTATTTTTCTCTTTAGAAAGAATGTATTCCAATTCTTCTTTTGCTTCCGGAAATTTTTTATCTTTTTTCAGAAAATCCGAATGCAAAGCCCTTACAGATAAATCATCACTGTATTTTTGCATCATTAAATCCATATAGGAATCCAGTTCCGAATCAGAAACTAATGTGGTATCCGGATTTAAAATCAATTTTAAAATATATTGAATTTTATAGCCATTTTCTATACCATCGCTCAACAAAGCACTACGGGTGTGCTTATCCGCCGATTCCCTCTGTTTTTTATCCCTGTAATAATCCGCCAGATAAAAATGAACATATCCGTTATCCGGATCAGACTTCAAAAGCCGGCCCAAAATCTGTAATCCTTTCTTATCCTGATTATAATTAAAATAAAGCTCGGCCAAAAGACTGAGATATTCACTCTTATCCGGAAATTTCCGAATCAGTTTTAACAGCTCGTTCGAAGCTTTCTTAACATCGTTTAGTTTAGTATATAATTTAATTTTTTCAATAGAAACAGGTTCTGTAATACCATATTGATTTTCATAACGGTCATATACTTCTATCGCCTTTTGCCATTTTTCCACAGAAGTATATAAACCAGCTTCCAAAATGTAAAACTGTTCTTTATTCGGATATTTAGAGATAATTTCGGCATATACATTGCAAGCTTCTTCAATCATGGACTTTTTTTGCAATATATTGGCCAATAATATTTTATACCATATATTATCCGGATTACCGGATACAGCTTCCCGGGTTAACTGAAGAGCTCCGTTATAGTCTTCATTCAGAACTAATAAAGTAGCTATTTCATATTTTACTACCGGACTTGCAGGTAATATTTTCAGACAATTATCAAACCATTCCAAAGCAGCATGATAATCTCCTGTTATCTTACTCCGAACACCTTCCATAAAAGAATAGTCAAATTCCAACCTGCTTTCTTCACTCAATTCCTTCACATTCTCCGTCTTCTTTTTCTGATCGGCAAAAACTTCCGGAACCAAAAAGAAAACAAATACCAGAACAATCCATTTTTTCATATAACTATTCTCTTTCTTTAATTATTTTTTCCCCGTATGTCCAAATCCCCCTTTCCCTCTTTCGCTTTCCGATAATTCTTCCATTTCTATCCATTCAGCCTGTTCCACAGAATGAATAACCATTTGACAGATCCGTTCGCCATCCTCGATGGTAATCGGATCATTTGACAAATTTACTACAATTACTCCTAACTCCCCTCTATAATCGGAATCAATTGTTCCGGGACTATTTAATATGCCTAAACCTTCATTTAAAGCCAGACCACTTCTTGGACGTATCTGAGCTTCATATCCTTCAGGTAATTCTATAAACAATCCTGTAGGGATTAATTTTCTTTCTAAAGAGCGTAATGTCACCTTCTCTTCCAGATTAGCCCGAATATCCATACCTGCCGAAGCTTTTGTTTTATACTCAGGTAGCGGATGCTTAGACCGGTTTATTATTTTCACTTTCATAATACTATATTTATTATAATCTTCAAACTTACTATTTTTTTATCCTCCCCAAAAAAGGGTATCGTTAAATTTTAATAAAGCAGTTGCAAAGTTACATCATCAGTTTTCAACAAACTCATATTTAATATTATATTTTTATTTATCTGTAAAAAAAGATGGTTATAATTATAAGGTGTCAGTATTATTTAAAACTGTTGATTATTTTATTTGATTTTTATTTTATTAAATAGGGAGGAAATGTTATTAACAAGTACTTATATTGTATATACGATATAATCAGTAAATTATATAATTTATCAACAGTAGTGAGTAAGTTGGTATTTTGAAAAATAATTGGTGAACGGATAGTGAAAAACAGTTAGTAATTTGTATAAAGATTTCCGAATAAAAAAGCATTGTTTTTTTTGAGAATCGAAATAAATTTAAAATACCTGGCCGGAATTCTTCTCCAAATTTTTAAAAGAATTTCTTTCATGAGTTTTCAACAATAGTTATTCAAGTTTCTAACATGTTTATTTGTATTCGGATAATCAGGCAGTTTTAAAAAGATGTAAATAAAAATCTGGGGAAGACATTTTTCCCCGGATTTTTGAAATAATTTCTTTTAAGTATTGAAAAAATTCAGATCAGTTTGTTCAGAATGGAAGTTGTAGAATAACCTTGGGTTAAGTCTATCGTTACGATTTGCCCTCCTTTGGCCTTTACTATATCGTAACCGACAATATTTTCGGGTTTGTAATCACTTCCTTTGACTAAAATATCCGGTTGAATGAAACGGATAAGTTCGAGAGGTGTGTCTTCATCAAAAAAGATAATCCGGTCTGTGAAAATGAGGGACGCCAATACTATAGCTCTGGCGTCTTGGTCATTTACCGGTCTGTTTTCACCTTTTAAACGTTTTACGGACGAATCGGTATTCAGTCCTATAATTAGTTTGGTACCTAAAGCAGCTGCCTGGGCCAGATATTCTGTGTGTCCTCTGTGGAAAATGTCAAAACAACCGTTGGTAAAAACTATTTTTTCTCCTTTAAATTTCCATTGATTTAACGTGCTCTGAATAGTTTCTCTATCTTTCACTATTTTCTGATGGATGTAGGGAAGGTATTCCATAATTTCAGAAGTTAAATCAACTGATTGGTAGTTGTATCCGGGAAGACTAAGGTAGGGGTGTGTGTTTTTGCTTCCTCAAAATCCATAGAAGCATAAGAAATGATGATTACTATATCCCCCACAGCACATTTTCTGGCGGCTGGTCCGTTCAGGCAGACTACCCCGGAGCCTCTTTCTCCTTTTATTACGTATGTCTCCAGTCTTTCTCCGTTGTTTACGTTTACAATCTGAACCTTTTCGTTTTCGATTATATTGGCAGCTTCCATTAAAGCTACATCAATAGTGATACTGCCTACATATTGAAGATTAGCTTCGGTGACCGTTACTTTATGGATTTTCGATTTTACTACTTCTATAAACATGATTATAGTTTAAGATTTACTTCAGCACAGGTTAGAGCACAATATTATCAATTAATCTGATTTTGCCGGCATATACAGCTACACACACTACTTTATTTCCTTTTTCTTCCCATTCTTTTGTCACCTGAAGGGTCATTTCATCAACGATTTCAACATATTCTGTTTCCAGATAAGGATTATTATTAATTTCGTCACTTATCCATTGTTTAATTTCGCTAACGTTTTTTTGAGAGACTAATTCTTTTGCTTTCTTTAAAGTTGCATAAATATGAGGAGCGTTTTTCTTATGGTCTTCATCCAGCAACATATTTCTTGAACTTTTGGCTAATCCGTTTTCTTCACGGATGATAGGACAGGAAATGATTTCTATGTTATAATGCAATTGATGAACCATATTCCGAATGATGGCTATTTGTTGGAAATCTTTCATTCCGAAAAAAGCCTTATGCGGTTTGATAATATCGAAAAGCCGACTTACGACTTGTCCTACTCCATTAAAATGTCCCGGTCTTTTGGCACCTTCCATCACTGTTTCCAAATAGCCAAAATCAAATTTTCGTGTGTCCGGTTCCGGATAAATTTCTTCAACGGAAGGAGCAAAAACAACATCACAATTCTCTGTTTTTAAAAGTTCCAGGTCTTTCTCTAAAGTTCTGGGATATCTTTTTAAATCTTCGGGATCATTAAACTGGGTGGGATTCACAAATATACTGACAACAGTAATATCACTTTGTTTTTTGCTTTCTTTTACCAACGAAAGATGGCCTTCATGTAAAGCACCCATAGTGGGTACAAATCCGATTTTTTTACCTTCTTTTTTATAATTTTCTAAAAGGCTAATCAGTTCATTTTTAGTGTTTAATACTTTCATGACACTTTATTAAAAATACGGGGTGCAAGTTTACGAACTATTTTTATAATTAAAAAACGAACACTCTTAAAATTTATATATGGAGGCTTTTCTCGTTTTTTTGAAAAAAATAAAAAAAAGTATCTGTCAAAATTGGAATATAAAAATTAATTTGTACATTTGCAGAACAAAAGTAAGGCCAAAAGGCCGGAGTTCTTATAAATAACGTATTGGCGTTTGCTTATTTCCAAAGAAAACAAATTCTCACACTCAATGTTTATAATTGTTGGATTTAAGAGTGGTAACGCCTGCGCTGTGGATTCGTATATAAATGAAATATATATGAAAGCAACGCGGGCCTCCATTTTGACAATTATAGGTCGTGAGAAACCTGTTTTCTGCAAGATGGATAAGTCCGCGTGTTTTTTTATGCGGGTTCTTTAAAATGAATTGGCGGGATTTCTTTGAAATTTTTCTGTTATCTGTTTTACTGAATAAATGCTATCGTGTTTTATTCTGGTGTACAACATCAAAGGTCAAAAAACGGTGTGCGTATGGTGGTAATTCAGTGCAGAAAGAGTTGTAGAAAATTCTATCAATGTGCTTGGAGCTGTCCTTCGGGACAGCTTTTTTTATTTTTTTGGACGGGGATGTAATATTTTATATTCGGCAATACAGTTTTCCGGTAAGTGAGGAACGGGGAAGAAATCTGATACTGAACACTTTAATACTTTTGCAATTTCGTTTAAATGGTTAAAATTATATTTTGTTCCGTTTTTGGGATTTTCAACCAGACCAACAAAACTTTCTTCCAGACCTATCCGGATGGATAGGGTACGAGGTACTATATTCAAGGCTGTTCTTCTTTTTTTAACTTGTTCAATAACATACAATTCAATCGAAGTATTTTTTCTTTCCATATCCAAAAAAATTATTTTTAAATTAAAGGTTTTTGAAAAAACGCTTTGATGTGTTATAACTATACATTATATTTGTATGGCCTATATTTGATGTTCACATCTGCATCTTGCTTCAAATCACCACAGTTACTGTGGTTTTGAATTGTACGAGTAAGTATGACTGGAATGTTGTCTGAATAATGTAAATTCGGACAAGGAACTTATGCTTTTGAAAATATGACAAAATTGTAAGAAAATATCATGCCTGATTGATGATATTTTTTGAATAAGAAGTATATTTCAGCATATGGTCAGTTGGAGAAAGTGGACTTTAATTCGTCAAAATATACCGCCGAGTACTTTTATAAGCAGAAAATTGAATGGTCTGAAGAATATTCATTCTGTTAAAATACATTCTCCTCCCCGAAAAGTGCCTTGACCGGAAAAGACAATACGATGTTGCTGACTCAAATCAGCAGAAATGAGGTTTACTTTAAATAAGGATATAACTCAAAAGATTATTTATATAAGGTGTGGATTGCCGGGTGTACGGATGTCAAGGCGTCGATCAGTTCACTTCTGCTCACTCCTTCCCGCATGACTATAAAAATGGTATCATCTCCTGCAATAGTACCTAAAATTTCAAAGTAGTTTTCACTGTCAATTAATACAGTTACGGCATTGGCATAGCCGGGAAGAGTTTTGATCACTGCTATATTGCCAGAAAAATCAATGCTTAGAATAGTGTCCGTAATAATGGAAGATACTTTTTCTTCCCGTTGTTCATTTTGTATACTTTCAGGAATAACATAGACATATCCTTTTTCTTTATGAGGAATTTTGGCTACTTTCATGAATTTTAAATCCCGGGATAAAGTGCTTTGAGTTGCTTCCACATTCATTTCTTTTAGTCTGAATAGCAATTCTTCCTGGGAAGAAATCAATTCGGATTCTATCAATTTGCGGATAGTAAGCAATCTTTTTGTTTTATTCCTCATAATGATTCATATTACTTTGCAAATATAGAAACAATTGGAAGATAAAAAAAGATTGGAAATCCATTTGTTTCTTTTATAGTCTACATAAATATTTAAAATATATGCATGTATATGCTGAAAGGTTTGTACTTAGACAAAACTTTTATTACCTTTGCACCAATTTGGACGTTTGGTAAATCAGTTCACAAAAATAGATATGCAAAATTTAAAAAAAGCGCGTTTGGTTCTGCAGGATGGGACAATTTATGAAGGGACTTCTTTTGGTTATGAGAAGTCAGTTTCCGGGGAAGTCGTATTTTATACGGCAATGACAGGCTATCCGGAAAGTTTGACCGATCCCTCGTATAAAGGACAAATTTTAGTTCCCACCTATCCCATGATTGGTAATTATGGGGTGCCTATAGATGATGAAGAGCATGGCATTTCAAAATTCTTTGAATCGGATAAGATTCATTGTACGGCTTTGATTATTTCCGATTATTCGTTTGCATATAGTCATTGGAATTCGCAGAAAAGTCTCGGTCAATGGTTGAAAGAACAACAGGTACCGGGACTTTTTGGTATAGATACCCGTGCTCTTACTAAAAAATTGCGAGAACACGGTGCTATGTTGGGGAGAATAGAATTTGACAATATTTCTTTGCCTTTTTATGATCCCAATGAAGATAACATTGTGGCGGAAGTGTCTACTAAAGAGGTAGTAGAATACGGTCAGGGAAAATATAAAGTGGTTTTGGTGGACTGTGGGGTAAAATATAATATTCTTCGTTGCTTGCTTAAACGGGATGTAAGCATAAAGCGTGTACCCTGGAATTACGATTTTACCCGGGAAGAATGTGACGGTTATTTTCTTTCAAATGGTCCCGGTGACCCTGCTAAATGTGATGTGACTATTCAGCATATTAAAAAGATACTGGACGGTAATAAACCCATTATGGGTATCTGCCTGGGAAATCAGTTAATGGCCAGAGCTGCTGGTGCTGAGACTTATAAACTGAAATACGGTCATCGTAGCCATAACCAACCCGTGATGCAGCCTGGAAGCCATCGTTGTTATATCACTTCCCAGAATCATGGGTTTGCTATTGACGATAAAACTTTACCGGCAGAATGGGAAGCCCTTTTTGTAAATGTGAATGATGGTACTAATGAAGGAATACGGCATAAAACCAAACCTTTCTTTTCTGCCCAGTTTCATCCGGAGGCTTCCAGTGGGCCGGTGGACACAGAGTATTTGTTTGATATGTTTGTAAAAAACATGGAACAGGCAAAGCATAAGTAAAACTCAAAGGTAGAAAGCGACCGAAATTGTAAATCAAAAATTGCAAGGGTATGAAAGAAATAAATAAGATATTATTGCTGGGTTCCGGAGCTTTAAAAATTGGTCAGGCCGGAGAGTTTGACTATTCAGGTTCCCAGGCATTGAAAGCGATAAGAGAAGAGGGAAAATATAGTGTGCTGATTAATCCGAATATTGCAACTGTACAGACTTCTGAGGGTGTAGCCGATAAGATTTATTATTTGCCGGTGACACCGGAATATGTGGAAGAGGTGATTAAAAAAGAACGTCCCGACGGTATTTTGCTTTCTTTCGGCGGACAAACCGCTTTAAATTGCGGAGTGGAGTTGTTTCAGAAAGGTATTCTGGAAAAATATGATGTACAGGTATTGGGAACTCCTATACAGGCTATTATTGATACGGAGGACCGGGAAATTTTTGCTAATAAATTGCATGAAATTGGTGTAAAGACTCCCCGGAGCATCGCGGCTAATAATATGGAAGAAGCCATTGCCGCTTCTAAGGAATTGGGTTTTCCGATTATTGTACGGGCAGCATACACTTTGGGGGGATTAGGTTCAGGTTTCTGTTCCGATGAAGAAGAACTCCGGAGACTGGCTGCCAGTGCTTTTTCTTATTCTCCTCAGGTGTTGGTGGAAGAATCCCTGAAAGGATGGAAAGAAGTGGAATATGAAGTGGTGCGGGACCAGTATGATAACTGTATTACGGTTTGTAATATGGAAAATTTTGACCCCCTTGGCATCCATACCGGAGAGAGTATTGTAGTGGCACCTTCTCAGACATTAAGCAACAGTGAATATCATAAGCTTCGTGCTATTGCCATCAAAATTATCCGTCACATCGGAATAATCGGAGAGTGTAATGTTCAGTATACCCTGGACCCGAATTCTGAGGATTATCGTGTAATTGAAGTGAATGCCCGTTTGTCCCGTTCCAGTGCTTTGGCGTCTAAGGCAACCGGATATCCTTTGGCTTTTGTGGCTGCAAAATTAGGGTTGGGCTATGGTCTGCATGAAATTAAAAATTCTGTTACCAAAGTGACTACCGCTTGTTTTGAGCCTGCTTTGGATTATGTGGTGTGTAAGATTCCCCGTTGGGATTTGAGTAAATTTGAAGGAGTATCTAAACTGATAGGTTCTTCTATGAAAAGCGTTGGTGAAATTATGGCTATCGGCCGTACTTTTGAGGAAGCTATTCAAAAAGGACTTCGGATGGTAGGTCAGGGAATGCACGGATTTGTTGGCAATAATATAGAGATTCCGGATGTGGATGAAGAATTGCTGAATCCTACGGATAAGCGTATTTTTGCTATAGCTGAGGCTTTTAACAAAGGATATTCTGTGGAAAAAATCCATGAGATAACCCGGATTGATAAATGGTTTTTGGAGAGATTACAAAATATTTATCACCTGAAAGAGGAATTGAACAAATATTCCACTATTACAGGGGTCAGTTCGGTATTGTTGCGGAAAGCCAAACAAATGGGATTTTCTGATTTTCAGATCGGGAGATTTACTATCAAAAATGACCAACCGATACATCAGAAAATGTTGATGGTCCGCGAGTACCGCAAAGGCTTGGGAATTGTTCCTTATGTAAAACAGATAGATACATTGGCCGGAGAATATCCGGCAATGACTAATTATTTGTATATCACCTATAATGGTTCGGAAAATGATATTCAGTATGAACATGATGGTCGCTCTGTCATTGTTTTGGGGTCGGGTGCATATCGGATTGGCAGCAGCGTAGAGTTCGACTGGTGTGGGGTAAGTGCTTTGCATACCATAAATAAATCCGGCTATCGCTCTGTAATGATCAATTATAATCCGGAAACAGTAAGTACGGATTATGATACGTGCGACCGTTTGTATTTTGATGAACTCTCTTTTGAGCGGGTGATGGATATTGTGGAATTGGAAGACCCGAAAGGGGTAATCGTTTCCACCGGAGGTCAGATACCGAACAATCTCGCTATGCGGTTGAATGCCCAGCACGTAAATATTCTGGGAACTTCTGCTGAATCTATTGACCGAGCCGAAGACCGTCAGAAGTTTTCCACCATGTGCGATCAGTTGGGAATTGACCAGCCCCGTTGGAAAGAATTGACCAGTCTGGATGATATTTATAAATTCGTGGAAGAAGTGGGTTTCCCTTTATTGATACGTCCTTCTTACGTTCTTTCCGGAGCTGCTATGAATGTGGTGTCCAATAAAGAGGAATTGGTTCGTTTCCTGGAGTTGGCGGCTGAAGTTTCGAAGGATTATCCGGTCGTAGTAACGGAATTTATCGAACAGGCAAAAGAAGTTGAAATAGATGCTGTGGCCCAGGGAGGTGAAATTAAAGCCTATGCTATCAGTGAGCATGTAGAGTTTGCCGGCGTGCATTCCGGTGATGCTACTATTGTTTTTCCTGCCCAGAAGCTGTATGTGGAAACTCTTCGCCGGATAAAGAAGATAGCCCGGGCTATTGCTAAGGAGCTGAATATCTCCGGTCCTTTCAATATGCAGTTCTTGGCTAAAGACAATGATATTAAAGTCATTGAATGTAATCTTCGCGCTTCCCGGAGTTTTCCGTTTGTATCTAAAGTGTTAAAATACAATTTTATCGAGATGGCAACCCGCATTATGTTGGGTGAGCATGTGGAAGCATTGAACAAATCGGTTTTTGATTTGGATTATGTGGGAGTAAAAGCCTCTCAATTTTCTTTTGCCCGTTTGCTGAAAGCTGATCCTGTTTTGGGGGTAGATATGTCTTCGACGGGTGAGGTTGGTTGTATCGGTGAGAATTATTACGAAGCCATCCTGAAAAGTATGATTTCTGTGGGTAACCGGATTCCTGAAAAAAATATTCTGATTTCTTCAGGGCCCAGCCGTTCGAAAGTGGAATTGCTTAATTCAACTAAAATGCTGATGGAGAAAGGGTATCATATTTTTGCAACTGCCGGTACTGCCAAGTTTTTTGAAGAGAATGGCATAAATGTGACTTTATTGCATTGGCCGGACGAACAAAAGGAACCGAATATAATGGATTATCTCCGGAATAAGAAAATTGATATGGTGATTAATATTCCGAAGAACTATTCCAAGCGCGAATTGGATAATGGCTATAAAATACGTCGTGCGGCAGTGGATTATAATATTCCATTGATTACCAATGCCCGTTTGGCCAGTGCGTTTATATATGCCATTTGTAAAGTAAATCGCGAAGATATAGCCATTAAAAGTTGGGACGAATACAAATAATTGTATTTCCATAGCGATATAGAGGATGTGTCAGGGTGATGATACATCCTCTTGTTGTGTTTAGGAAAAGTGTGTCTCAGACAATTTTGAAAAAATATTATCGTTTAGATTAAAATGAAATATCTCTGTAATTTTTAATTACTTTTGTTTTCTACTAATACGAATAGGCATGGTAAAAAAATATTGGAAATTATTCGTCATATTCTGGTCGGTGGTTTTTGCCGGCATAGGAGTTGTTTTCCTTTTTTTCTATTTGATTTCTATCGGAAAGCTTGGCTTTATGCCTACTTTTGAAGAGTTGGAAAATCCCAATAACCGCTTTGCTTCTGAAGTTTATTTTGCCGATGGTCCGGTGATGAACAAATATTTTGAAAAGGAAAACCGGAAGTATATAGAGTATAAAGAAATACCGCAATCTGTCATTGATGCTTTAATTGCAACGGAAGATGTCCGTTTTTATGAACATAGTGGGGTAGATGTCCGGGGATTATTCCGGGTGTTAAAAGGGGTACTTACAGCCAATACCTCTGCCGGAGGAGGTAGTACAATCAGTCAGCAGCTGGCAAAGATGCTGTTCCCACGGGAGCCGGATTTGAATGTTTTTGAATTGGCTATCCGTAAATTTCGCGAATGGGTCATTGCAGTGAGACTTGAAAAAAGCTATACCAAGGAAGAGATTATTACCATGTATTTGAATAAATACGATTTTTTGAATCTGGCTGTCGGAATCAGTTCTGCTGCAGATATTTATTTTCAGACTCCTTTGGATTCTTTAAAGATGGAACAGGCAGCCATGTTGATCGGTATGGCTAAAAATTCATCATACTATAATCCGGTGAGACGTCCTGAATTAACTTTAAATCGCAGGAATGTAGTACTTGCTCAGATGTACAAGTATGATAAAATTTCTGAGCAACAGTATGATTCTTTACGACTGTTGCCTTTGGGATTACAGTTTAAACGGGTGGACCATAAAGAAGGATTAGCGACTTATTTCAGGGAATATCTGCGCTTGTTTATGACGGCAAATAAGCCTGAAAGAAAGTATTACGGCAATAGAGAACAATACCGTTTGGATTCTGTAGCCTGGGAGACCAATCCGTTGTATGGCTGGTGTAAAAAGAATGTGAAAGTAGATGGTACTCATTACGATTTGTATTCTGATGGTTTAAAGATTTATGCCACTTTGGATTCCCGTATGCAAAAGTATGCAGAAGAGGCAGTGCGGGAACATTTATCTCAGGATTTGCAGCCCCTGTTTGATAAAGAAAAGGTAAATAAATCGAATCCTCCTTTTTCTAACGATATGACAGAAGAAGAGATTGAGGGGGTGTTAAATACGTCTATCAGGCAATCTGAACGTTACCGCGTTTTATCCCGGGCCGGTAAAAAATATGCTGAGATCCGGAAGACTTTTGAGCAACCGGTGGAGATGCAGGTATTTACCTGGAAGGGAATACGTGATACGGTGATGACCCCGCTTGATTCTATCAGGCATTATAAGTCTTTTTTTCGTTCCGGGTTTATGGTGATGAATCCTAAAAACGGTTATGTCAAAGCTTATGTCGGAGGTCCGGATTATCGCTATTTTATGTATGATATGGTGAGTGTAGGAAAACGGCAGGTTGGTTCCACCATAAAACCGATTTTATACACTTTAGCTATGCAGGAAGGCTTAGGACCATGTGATAAAGTTCCTAATATACCTCAGACCTTTATATTGCCGGACGGAGTGCCCTGGACTGCTCGCGGAGGGACGAAGCGAAAAGGGGAGATGGTGACATTGCGTTGGGGGTTGGCTAATTCCGAGAATAATATTTCGGCTTGGGTATTGAAACAATTTACACCCGGGGCGGTTGCTCAGATGGCTCATAAAATGGGGATTACGAGTTTTATTGATCCTGTCCCTTCTGTTTTTTTGGGAACAGCAGAGATTTCAGTAAAGGAAATGGTGACTGCTTACTCTATTTTTGTGAATAAGGGGGTTTACAATTCTCCTTTGTTAGTCTATCGGATTGAAGATAAATACGGGAACGTATTGGAGCAGTTCCTTCCTGATTCGCGGGAAGTGATTACCGAGAATACAGCTTATCTGATGTGTAATTTGCTGGAAGGGGTCGTAACGGGAGGAACGGGTGTTCGTTTGCGTTACCGCTACAAATTGATGAATCCGATGGGAGGAAAAACAGGTACAACCCAAAAGCATGCCGATGGTTGGTTTATGGGTGTGACTCCGGATTTGGTCGGGGGAGTGTGGGTTGGCGCCGAAGACCGGTCTATCCGTTTCCAGAATCTGGCTAATGGACAGGGAGCAAGTATGGCTTTGCCTATATGGGCGAAATTTTTGCAGAAAGCTTATGCAGACCCGTCGTTAAAGATGACAGATGCTCCTTTTGAACGGCCGGCAGGGGTGACCAAACGTCTGGATTGTGATGAAACCGTTCCGGCAGAATCCGCAGAGATGAATAACGAAATAAATGAAGAGGACGAAGAGTTTTATTAGAATAGGGATTTACGATGAAATCTAAAACGGTATATGTCTGTAAGAATTGCGGAGCAAAGGAATCCAAATGGACGGGACGTTGTAATGTATGTGGAGAATGGAACAGTTTTGTTGAAGAAATAGAAGTGTCAGGTCAGGGGAAAAGGAATATTTCTGTCGTTGGTAGCCCTACTTCTAAGGCTTTACGTCTGTCTGAGATTAAAGTGAATGCAGATGCCCGCCGCGATACCGGAGACCAGGAATTGAACCGGGTATTGGGTGGGGGTATGGTTCCGGGGTCTATGATTCTTTTGGGAGGAGAACCGGGTATTGGAAAATCTACATTAGTACTTCAGTTTGCTTTACACAACCAGTGTGGAAAGGTGTTGTATGTTTCCGGTGAGGAAAGTATCTCGCAGATAAAAATGAGGGCGCAGCGTTTGAATGCTGATAATGATGAATGTCTTTTTTTATCCGGGAATTCTTTGGAGGTGGTATTGGAACATGCCCGTACTATCCAACCGGATTTGTTAATTATAGATTCCATCCAGACTTTAGCCACTGAGATGGTTGATTCCATTCCCGGCAGTTTGTCTCAAATCCGGGAGTGTACTAATGCGTTGCTGCGGTTTTGTAAGGAAAATACGATTTCCACGATTTTAATCGGACATATCACAAAAGACGGACAACTGGCCGGGCCTAAAATTCTGGAACATATGGTAGATACGGTGTTGCAGTTTGAAGGAGACCAGCAATACATGTATCGTATATTGAGGTCTATGAAAAACCGTTTTGGTTCTACTTCTGAGATTGGGATATATGAGATGTTGCAATCCGGTTTGCGTCAGGTGAGTAATCCTTCCGAGTTACTTTTGTCGAATCATAATCAGGAGTTAAGTGGTATTGCGGTATCTGCAACCGTAGAAGGCGTGCGTCCCATTTTGCTGGAGGTACAATCGCTGGTCTCTACAGCAGCCTATGGAGTGCCTCAGCGTTCTGCTACGGGTTTTGATTCAAGGCGTCTGAATATGTTGCTTGCCGTACTTGAAAAGAGGGTTGGATTTAAATTGGCTGCTAAAGACGTCTTTTTGAATATAGCAGGAGGCATTAAGGTAAATGACCCGGCTTTGGATTTGGCTGTAGTGATGGCTGTTTTATCGTCCAATATAGATGCGGCTCTTCCCGGTGATACCGTTTTTGCCGGTGAAGTCGGGTTGTCCGGAGAGATACGGGCGGTCAGCCGCATTGAACAACGGATTTCCGAAGCAGAAAAATTAGGTTTTAAACGTATCTTTGTGCCCTTGGGAAATAAAAAAGGATTCTCCAAAAAAGTGGAAAAAATAGAAATCTGTTTTGTCTCTAAAATAGCCGATATTTGCCGTAAATTGTTCGGTTGACGTGGGTTTCAGAAATAACCCAGAATCAAACAAAAAGAAAAACCACCTACTTCCGTAAGTGGCTTATTCTCTGTGACCTCGGAGGGGCTCGAACCCTCGGCCCATTGATTAAGAGTCAATTGCTCTACCAGCTGAGCTACGAAGTCATCTTTTGCCGACAAGCAACAATTCTTGTTTGCGGGTGCAAATATGCAATTTATATTTGAATTTTGCAAGAAATGTCTGACTAATCTTCTTTAATGTTATGATAGACGTTGGTAACGTCTTCGTCTTCGTCCAGTTTGTCCAGAATTTTATCTACCTCAGCCCGTTGTTCCGGAGTTAATTCTTTCGTATCTGTCGGGATGCGGGTAAATTCACCGCTGACGATGTCGTATTTGTTTTCTTCCAGGTATTTTTGGATATTCCCATAGGCGTCGAAAGAACCATAGAGATTGATAATGCCATCTTCATCCTCAAAAATTTCATCTACTCCGTAATCAATCATCTCCAGTTCAAATTCTTCCGGCTCGAAATTTTCCGGCTTATTGATTTTAAACACACATTTGCGGTCAAACATGAAGTCCAGAGAACCGGTTGTCCCCAAGGAGCCTCCGAATTTAGAGAAAGCATGCCGCACATTTGCCACTGTACGGGTATTGTTGTCGGTAGCAGCTTCTACGACAATGGCGATACCATGAGGTGCATATCCTTCATAAGTGATTTCCTTATAATCAGAAGTATCTTTGGAGATAGCACGTTTGATGGCACGTTCCACGTTTTCTTTAGGCATATTTTCTGCCTTGGCATTCTGAATCAGGATGCGTAAACGGGTGTTGTTTGCAGGATCCGGTCCCCCTGCTTTTACAGCAATATCAATTTCTTTACCGATTCTGGTAAACGTACGGGCCATGTTGCCCCATCTTTTTAATTTACGTGCTTTGCGGTATTCAAACGCTCTTCCCATAAGATATGATATTTAATTCCTTATAATGAATTTATGACTTGCAAAGTTATATTTTTTCAGATAAAAGTAAAAGGTTGACATTAAAAATGTATAGGCGTGGCTTTTCAGGCAGTCCAGTTTTTTTCTTTCAATAAGGAAGGAGAAACAGAAGAAAAGCCCGGATTGTGAGTATAATTTAGTATTCCTTTGTTTTTGGAGACAGGAAGTTGCCGGAAAATTTGCAGGAGAGAGGCTTTTTCCAGGGAGTTATTCTGTATGGCTAAAAAACGGAGTTGGGCAGGTGCGTGAAATAACAAAGAGGAGAGCCGGTTATTAGAGCAATCCAACACTTGAAGTTGGTCGCAATCTGTTGCATCTAATTCTTCGATTTCATTATAAGCGGTAATGAGCTGGGTTAGGTGGGTTGCTCCGGCCACCTTAAGCCGTTTTAGGCAATTGGAATTGCAGTAAAGCTCTTCCAATTGGGGGCATTGTTCCAGGTTTAAGTCTGTAATCTCATTTATGGCACAATCTAAATGCTGGAGATGAGGACAGTTTTGGAGTTCCAGGTGACGGATTCCAAGTTGAGAAACCGATAAACCTTGGATGTCTGTTCCTGTGATTTCCAGTTGTACCGGGAGAGATTTTGTGTAAGAATGCTCAATGGTTAGACTGGGAGGAGGATTTTTTAGTTGGGTGGAAGAGCCGTCTCCCCAGTTGATCTCCGCTTGTTGGGTTTCTATTTGAAAGGAAATATCTGATATACCGAATAGTTGAATATTAATTTTTTCCGGAGTAATATTCATTTTATTATAAGTTAGTTTAAAACAAAGCGTGTACCGTTTATTTTGTCAGATGGTACCGCCAAGTACCTTAAAGCAAAAAACAACAGTCCACGCTTATTTCAAACGTCACTTATTATTCCTGCTTTTGTTCGAAAAAATTGGCGGTTTCTCTGACAAGAATAAAAATAACGATAATAATTCTATCTTTATATCGATTGTCCTGTTACACAAAGGACAGTTACAAACTTAATAAAAAATAAGAATTAAAAAATCGTTAGTGAAATATTTATGCGTTTGTTGGTGAACTGTTGTAATTGTTTGCTGATAAACTACTAATAACTAATGTATTACTTCAATGTTTAAAAGTGATTTAATTTAATATATAGATTATTATATCATCTTGATATTTCAAAATTTTGTATAAATGTAAATATTATTTGTGTACTTTTATGATATTTTGTTCTGAAACTGTATTAAAAATTCAAATAATCTTGTTGATAAATCTTTTATATTTAAAAGAATATGAATAGTTGTATTTTTCATTTCTTTCAATTTTCTTCAATTTACGTTGTTATTGAAAAATTGTTGGTGCAAAGTAATGAATTCATGATAAATGAAATGGATTTACGAAGTATAATTTTAAAATATTTCTGAATTACCCTAAAAGAGATTTATCTTTGTGATGGTTTAAAAATAGAAAAGATGAAGAGTTATATTTTTGAAATTGAAATGAAGGTCCGGGATTATGAGTGTGATTTGCAATGTGTTGTGAATAATGCTAATTATCAGCATTATCTGGAGCATGCCCGTCATGAATTTTTAGAAAGTGCGGGTGCAAATTTCGGGGAATTACACAAACAGGGTATTGACGCTATGGTGGCCCGGGTGGAAATAGATTATAGAGTTTCTTTGACCAGCGGGGACCGTTTTGTGGTTCGTTTGAATATTGCCCGTGAGGGGGCAAAATTGGTTTTTTTTGAGGACATTTACCGCCTCCCGGATAATCAGTTATGTGTGCGTGGAAGGGTGGAATCTATTTGTGTAAAAGAAGGTAAATTGACCCGGGGAGAGTTGTTTGATGAGATTTTTGCCGGCCAATTGAAGAAATAAAAACTAAAAAATTGTCTCAAATATTTGGAAGGGAGGAAAAAATAACTACTTTTGTACCCGCAATCGATAAGAGAGCACGGGTTCTTAGCTCAGTTGGTTCAGAGCATCTGGTTTACACCCAGAGGGTCGGGGGTTCGAATCCCTCAGGACCCACAAAATCAAGAAGAAAATCAAAGTAAACTCCTGAAAGCCTTTTTTTCAGGAGTTTTTCTTTTTCCCGACTTGCCGAAAATACAGCAAAACCGGGCAGTAAAAACAGGTGAAATCGGTGGACTTTATTTGTTGAAAGTGCTTTATAAAATAAATGGGGCAAAATTTCTATTGAATTTTTGCCCCATAATGTAATGGTTCCTAATCAGATATTGTAGAAAGTAGTAAATGCTTTGATTACATATTCCTGGTCAAGGACACCTGCTGTTTCGCGTACGGAGTGCATTCCCCACATTGGGTTTCCGATGTCTACTCCCCTCATTTCCATTTGGGTTAATAAAATATTTCCTAAAGTAGAACCTCCGGCCATGTCCGAATGATTGACAAAAGTCTGGTAAGGAACTTCAGCCATTTGGCATATAGTAGCAAATACTGCTGCTGAATCTCCGTCGGTAATGTATTTTTGGTTGGCATTGATTTTAATTACCGGTCCTTCGTTAATGAAGGGATGATTGGTGGGATCATGTTTTTCCGGATAGTTGGGATGCAGGGCATGGGCCATGTCGGCGGAAATCATGAAAGAATTATGAATTGCCCGGTAAAGGTCTTCTGGTTTGCCTCCCTGGTTGAAGACAATCCGTTCTAAAATGGTCCGTAAGATGGGCGAAGCTGCTCCTTGTTTCGTGCCGCTGCCGACTTCTTCGTTGTCAAAAATGGCTAAAACCTTGGTTTTGTTACAAGGTTTGGAATCCAATAATGCCGTCATTCCGGCGTGTGCCATAGCCAGGTCGTCCAATCGTCCGGAAGAAATAAATTCGTTGTTTAATCCGAACAAAGTTCCTTTTCCATATTCGTATAAGGTCAAATCAAAGTCCAGAATATCTTCTTCGGCAATATTTATTTCCTGGGCGATTAATTTTAAGAGGAAATTGTCTTTTTCGAACGTGTCATTTATGATAGCTAAAACAGGAAGCATATCTTTTTGTCTGCTTAAAGGATTTCCTTGCTCATTTACTGCCCGGTTGAAATGAATAGCTAAATGAGGGATTTCCAACAGAGGCCGGTCGAAGTTAATAAACCGAATGGCCGGTTTCAACGGTTTTTCGCTTTTGATCATCACCCTTCCTGCGATGGATAAAGGCCGGTCGAACCACGTATATAGAATCGGACCTCCGTATACTTCTGTATTTAATTTCAGATATTTTCCTTCGGTAAGCATTTCTGCGTGGGGCTTAATCCGGAAAGTGGGCGAATCACTGTGGGCACATATCAGTTTGAAGCCTTCTTCGGCGATATTGCCGTTTCCCGGAATAAAAGCGTACAGGGAAGAATGGTTTTTGGTGACAAAATATTTCCCTCCGTGTTCTATGTGCCAGGCTTCACCTGAGAAGAGTTGTTTAAAACCATTGGCCTGTAAACGTTGTTTTATGCTTAAAATTGCATGATAACTGGTCGGACTTTGATGAATAAAGTCGAGGAGATCTAAGGCTGCTTGTTTTTCCATATGATATGATTTTATTTAATAGTTGTATGCAATAATTATACCATTGTCAAGGTAGAAATAATTTTTCTCATTTCTCAGAGTAAAAATACAAATTAATAATTTTACTGACTTTATAAGTTAGTAAAAGTTTATGAACTCGTTTTTTTGTCGTAAAATTGCAAGAGTGAGAATGATAGAAATTAAAAAAGAATCACCACTAATGTAAAATTATAATGGTATGAAAACATGGAAATTAGGGTTATTGCCTAAAATTGTAATAGCAATTGGATTGGGAATTGTTTGCGGGTTGTTTTTTCCGGATTGGCTGGTGCGGATTTTTATCACGATAAACGGTTTGTTCGGAAATTTTCTGGGTTTTATTATTCCTTTGCTGATATTGGGATTAGTGGCACCCGGTATTGCCGATTTGGGTAAAGGTGCCGGGCGTTTGTTGCTCATTACGGCTGCCCTGGCATATGGTTTTACTCTTTTTTCGGGCTTTTTTACTTATTTGACTTGTGATTTGGTATATCCTTGGTTACTGACTGCGGAAGACAATCTGTCTGCAGCGGGAAATCATACTTTGACTCTGGAACCTTATTTTGGAGTAGAAATGCCTCCTTTGATGGGAGTTATGACAGCTTTAATTTTGGCTTTTACACTGGGCTTGGGAATGTCGGTAATCGACGGGAATCGGTTGAAGTTGGTCATGGAAGATTTTAAAGAGATTATCACGAAAGTCATTAATTCGGTGATTATTCCCCTGTTACCTTTATATATTTTCGGTATCTTCCTGAATATGACCAATTCCGGACAGGTTGCGGGAATAATGGGGGTTTTCCTGAAAATTATTGTGGTTATTTTTGTCATGACTGTTGTTTTATTGTTCATTCAGTTTTTTATAGCAGGAACTATTGGGAAGAAGAATCCTTTACGGTTGTTCCGGAACATGATGCCGGCTTATATGACTGCTCTGGGAACCCAGTCTTCTGCTGCTACGATTCCCGTGACGCTTGAACAGACGATAAAAAACGGAGTCCGTCCTGATTTGGCTGGTTTTGTTATTCCTTTGTGTGCTACGATTCATTTATCGGGTAGTACAATGAAGATTGTTGCCTGCGCTTTGGCAATTATGTTGATGTCGGGAATGGAGATTCATTTCGGACAATTCGCCGGCTTTATCATGATGCTGGGCATTGCAATGGTAGCGGCTCCCGGTGTCCCGGGAGGAGCCATTATGGCGGCTTTGGGACTTTTACAGTCGATGTTGGGGTTTGACGAGACGGCACAGGGGTTGATGATAGCTCTTTATATTGCTATGGATAGTTTCGGAACTGCGACTAATGTAACCGGGGATGGGGCTATTGCTGTGATTGTAGATCGGATAAATGCCCGTGAGCCTGCATAAAAGCAAGGAGAATCCATTTCATTATTGAATCTTTTACTATTTTTGCATACCGGAAAGTATAAAATCATGACGGCTTTGAAGGAAGAAATAATAAATAAATCTTTCTTTCAGTTTTTGAATAAAGGATATCAAGCCTGTACGCTGAAAGATTTAGAAAGGGCTACCGATTTGACCAAGGGGGCATTTTATTATTATTTCCGGAATAAAGAAGAGATATTGAGGGCCGGTATAGAAAAATATTTGTCAGTAGATAATGAATTGAGGGAGAAGGAATTGAAGGGAATGACTTCTTTAAAGGAATACATGGATTTGGTGGTAGAGCGCAAAGAACAGAGTGCTACGAAGTTGCAGGAGTTGTTTGATTTTTTTATTATTGAGGTGGCATTTTTCCAGTTGGTCCTGGAGGTGGCCGATTTATTTCCGGAATACCGGCAATGTATTGATGACCTATCTAAAAAACGGCTTTCACATTGGGAATTTATGATTTTAAAAGCCAAAGAGAGAGGGGAAATTCGGGCAGATTTGGATACTACCGTGCTGGCCAGAAACTTGATGTCGGTTTCTACCAGTATGTTGAATATAGAATTGGGGACAGAAAATTTGCGTTTTACTTTTTCAGATATGCGGATGCAGTTCGAACAATATTATTTATTGATTAAGCGATGAGTAGTACCAGACAGCAAATCATAGAAACGGCATTTCTGCTTTTTTTGAAAAAGGGTTTTAAAGCTGTGAGGCTGAGCGATATCGAACGTGCGGCTAAAATTACGAGAGGAACTTTTTATTACCATTTTACCAACAAGGAAGAAGTCGTGAGGGAAGGATTGCAGGCTTATTACACTTTGCAGAACAATCAGCGTATGGAGGAGTTTGACCGGATTGTTACTTTACGCGAATATGTGGATTTGACTATCCGGAAATTGACGGAAATTGATAATTATTCTGCTCGTACTTTTAGTAGCGAGATACCTGAAATTCTTTGTCTGTCATTGATTGTAGAAGTGATTGCCCTTTTCCCGGAATTGAAAAAAATAGTTTTGACTTCTAAAATGCTGAGGTTGGCGAAGTTAGAGCAGTTAATCCTGAATGCAAAGAAGGACGGTGAATTGCGGGATGATGTGGATACTTCTATTCTGGCAAGAAATTTGCTGAATATTAGTGTTGGGGTGATTAATTATTTAATAATGCACCAAGATGTTTCGTACGCTTTGTCGGCGGTTCGTTCTCAGTATGAACAATTGTATTCTTTAGTGGCAGAAAAGTGATTTTTTTAAAGGTATACATACCGAAAAGTATAAATTGAAATACGTTAGAGTGAAACAGGTATTGTTGAATTTTTAGGAAGTGAAATATGAAGGAATTATTCATGACCGTGATGTTGATGGGGGTACTTGCCGGTCTGCAAGGACAAAATCCGGTAAGTTTGGAAGAATGCCGGCAATTGGCTTTAGAAAATAACAAGAAATTAAAGATTGCAGGAGAGCAGGTGAAAACCGCCCGGTTTAAAAAACAGGAAGCATTTACTAAGTATCTTCCGGGGATTGATGCAATGGGAGCTTATATGCGGAATCAGAAGGAGATTAATTTGCTTTCCGAAGATGCCCACTTGCCGGTTGGAAGTTTGGGACCGGATGGCGGCTGGACGTTGCGTCCCGACCAGATGATGACAGGACCGGATGGGAAACCGGTGTTGGTCAACGGGACACCTGTGCCTAAAGATTATGCGTTATTGCCTAAGGAGGCGATGACTGTGGATGACCGGAATACGGCTGTCTTGCAGGTGGGGTTGACCCAGCCTTTGTATATGGGAGGAAAAATCAGGGCTTATAATCAACTGGCTGAATTATCGGAAAAGTTGGCTCAAAGCGGATGGGAGCAAGGTGTGCAGGAGGTTATCTTAAAAACGGATGAGGCTTATTGGCAGATAGTGTCTTTGGTGAACCGGAAGAAATTGGCGGAAAAATATGTGGAAACCCTTCGGAAGTTTGAGCATGATATTGGATTGATGTATGAGACTGGGATTTCTACCAAGGCAGATGTATTGTCTGTGAAGGTAAAATTGAATCAGGCAGAGATGACGTTAGTGCGGGTGGAGGATGGATTATCACTTTCCCGTATGGCTTTGAATCAGATATGCGGTTTGCCGGTAGACACTGTTTTTTCTTTAAAGGAAGAGTTAGTGGAGAATGAATCCGTTGCTGTCTCTCCTTTGCATTTGGAGGAGATTTATCAAAATCGCCCGGAGATCAGCAGTTTGTCTTTGGCTGTTGATATTTATCGGAAAAAAGAAAAAATTGCCCGTTCGGAATATTTGCCTTCTATTGCTTTTATGGCGAATTATGTGGCTATGACTCCTTCTTTTTTCGATGGGATCAGCACAAAACTGGATGGTATGTGGAGTGTGGGAATTGGAATAAAAGCTCCTGTTTTTCATTGGGGGGCATCCCGGAAGAGTGTTCGTAGTGCCAGGGCAGAAACCGGTATCATGGATTATAAGTTACAGGAGGCTAAGGAAAAAATAGAATTGCAGGTGAGTCAGGCTCAATTTAAAGTAAAAGAAGCTTTTCGGAAACTGGAATTGGCAAGGAATAACCAGGAAAAGGCCAATGAGAATCTGAGGTATGCCAAGCTCGGCTTTCAGGAAGGAACCATTCCCGTATCGAACGTGTTGGAAGCTCAGACCGCCTGGTTATCTGCTCATTCCGACCTGATAGATGCTTCTATTGAGGTAAAGTTGTGTGAGGTGTATTTACAACAAGCGTATGGAACTTTAGGAAAGGAAATTTATAGATAATGACGGATTAATTTTAATGTATGGAAAAGACAAATAGAAAGCTGGGTATATTTACGGCAATCGTTTTTTTAGTTTTGGTTGTAGCTGTCTTTGGATTTATATTTTGGGAACCTGCTCCGGAATATATCCAGGGGGAAGCAGAAGCTACGGAAGTCCGCATTTCCGGGAAAGTTCCGGGGCGGATCGCGGTTTTTCGTTTTGACGAAGGGGATTGGGTACGGAAAGGAGATACTGTGGCGGTTTTAGACAGTCCGGAAGTGTTGGCTAAATACACTCAGGCCGAGGCTGCCGAAGCTGCAGCACACGCTTTGAACGAAAAAGCGGACGCAGGGACCCGTTCTGAGCAGATTGTGATGGCTTATCAGACTTGGCAGAAAGCAAAAGCTGCAATGGAAGTGGCTCAAAAAACTTATGAACGATTGCAAAAATTGTATGAAAATGAAGTGATTCCGGCTCAGAAAAGGGACGAAGCGGAAGCAAACTACAAGGCGATGGAGGCTACAGAGAAAGCTGCTAAGGCACAGTATGAGATGGCCCGTAACGGAGCCCAGAAAGAAGATAAATTAGCGGCCGAGGCACAATTGAACCGTGCCAGGGGAGCAGTGTCGGAAGTACAGGCTTATGTTCGGGAGATTTATTTGGTTTCGCCGATTGATGGGGAAATTTCCGAGTGTTATCCGAGAGTAGGCGAGCTGGTCGGAACCGGTGCTCCTGTCATGGAGGTGTTGGATTTGTCGGATATGTGGGTCTCTTTTAATGTGCGGGAAGAACAATTGCCGGACTTCCGGATGGGAGAGGTTTTCGAAGCTGTCGTTCCGGCTTTAGGCCATCAGAAAGTGGAATTGAAAGTTACTTATTTGAGGGATATGGGGAGTTATGCAGCCTGGAGGGCGACTAAGACTACCGGACAGTATGATGTGAAGACTTTCCGGGTAAAGGCAAAACCGACGCATGAGATAGAAGGTTTGCGGCCTGGAATGAGTGTTTTAAAACAGGTGAAGCGATAGCATTTCGGTATGGAAATTTTCAAGCGGGTAATAGATGTCATGAAACGGGAATTCTGCCGTTTGGCGACCAAACGTATTTATTGGTTTATTCTCGTTTTTGCCCCGGTATTTTGTTTTGTTTTTTTTGCTGATTTGCTGAAAGAGGGATTGCCAATGCATTTACCGGTAGCGGTCGTAGATGAGGATAATACTGCTTTATCCCGGCAATTGTATCGTTCTTTGGATGCTATTCCGCAGACGGAAGTTGTGTTGCGTACTGCAGATTTTACAGAAGCGAGGAAAGCAATGCAGCAGGGGAAGATTTACGGCATTTTTCATATACCTGTGGATTTTCGTCGTGAGGTGTCTGCCGGGAAAGAGCCGATGATTTCTTTTTATACGAACGATACTTATCTTTTACCTGCTTCCCTGGCTTACAAAGATATGCGTTTGCAGGCGGTGTTGGCTAACGGTGCTGTACAGCAAGCCCTGATGTTAGCGAAAGGAGAGGGGGGGGCTCAATTGCAGGCGCGGTTGATGCCTGTTACTGTGGATATCAATCCGTTGAATAATCCGTGGATTAGTTATGCCATTTATCTGGCCAGTGTCTTGATGCCGGCTTTTGTCTTTATGTTTGCTATGTTTACGGCTGTTTACAGTATTGTTCAGGAAATAAAAGACAATACAACGGAAGAATGGTTGAAGGAATCAAACAACTCTGTTGCAGTAGCATTAGCAGGAAAGTTATTGCCTCAGACGTTGATTTTTCTGGTGGTGGGCTTGCTCTATCTGTCGGTGTTATATGGGTATATGCATTTCCCCTTGAATAGCGGGTTTTTTCCCATGTTTTTGAGTATGGTTTTGCTTGTTCTTGCAGCGCAGGGATTTGCGCTTTTTGTTTTCGGTATAATCCCTTGTGGAAGGATAGCTCTGAGCGTTTGTGCTTTATGGGGGGTATTGTCGTTTTCTGTCAGTGGATTTACCTATCCTGCGACTTCTATGCCCTGGCTTGTTCAGTGGGTTTGTCATTTGTTTCCATTGAGACATTATTATCTGCTGTATGTAGACCAGGCTTTGAATGGTGTTGCTATGATATATTCCTGGCAATCTTATCTGGCTTTGGGAATGTTTGCGGTGTTGCCTTTGCTGATTTTGCCGAAATTGAATCGGGATTTGAAAAAGAATCGTTATTTGCCTTAAAAGACAGATGTAAATCATGAGAGATATTTTTTACATATTTCGTAAAGAATTTTATGATGTGTTCCGGGAGCCGGGAGTCAGGGCTTTTTTTATATTGCTGACTTTAGGCTATCCGATTATTTACACTTATATTTATAGCAATGAGGTTGTCCGGGATGTTCCTGTAGCAGTGGTCGACCATTCTGGGACTCCTTTGAGCCGGGAATTTTTGCAAATGTGGGATGCTGCTGCCGGAGCTGAGGTTGCGGTTTACTGTGCCAGTCTTGAAGAGGCTAAGGTATGCATGGACCGGAAAGAAGTGTACGGAATCCTGGAAATTCCTGCTGATTTTAGTAAAAATATAAACCGGGGGGTGCAGGCGCATGTAGCTTTGTATTGTAATATGGGGGCTCTATTGAATTACAAAGCTTTAGCCCAGGCCGCCAGTGATGTTTCTTTGGCCATGGGAAAGGAGATTCAAATGAAAAGATTGGATTATGCTTCCTGGATAGAGCAGGAAATAGCGGTTTCGCCGGTGAAAATAGCTGAAGTGAAGCTGTTTAACCCGCAGGGAGGTTTTACTTCTTTTATCATGCCGGCTGTTCTGATTTTGGTTATTCAGCAATCATTGCTTTTAGGAGTAGCTACTTTGGCAGGAATCCGGCGAGACCGTTACGGTAAAATGATTCCCCGGAACCGGCATTACCGTCAGGCTTGGAAAATTGTTCTCGGGAAAGCGGTTCTTTATCTTCCGGTTTATCTGGTCATGGGATATTGGGTACTTTTTATTGTTCCCCGTTTTTTCAGCCTTACTCAAATTGCCGGAAAAGCGGAATTAATGCTGTTTTTATTTCCTTTTTTGCTGGCTTGTGCTTTTATGGCTCTGGCAGCTTCTTTCCTGAGCAAAGGGAGAGAATATCCTTTTTTACTTTTTGTGTTTACCTCGGTGCCTTTAATGTTCATTTCCGGTATTTCCTGGCCCAAAGAGGGGATTGCGTGGTATTGGGTTGCCTTTTCAAAAGTCTTTCCTTCTACTCACGGGATTGATGGTTTTGTTAAAATGAATAATATGGGGGCTACTTTGAAAGATGTGTTGCCGGAATATGCAAGTCTTTGGATTTTGGCAGTCATATATTTTGTTTTGGCGTGTTTCTTGTATCGGAGAGAAATGAAGTTTTCGGTTTAGGCATTTCTTTTCGGAAAGGTTTGTGGTGTTTTTATGAGATAGCGCAGACAGAATAACCGTACGGTTTCGGCGGAGACTTTATAACGCATGGCGATTTTTTGGAAAGAAACCCCTTCTCTCCTTAATTCTTTAATCTCGGCTTTGTATGCCAATAGCTTCCCGGCTCTTAGGCTACCTTTGGGGCGTCCCAGTTTAATGCCCAAGGCTCTTCGGCGTGCCAAGGCCTCCCGTGTACGCTGGGAGATTAGGGTACGTTCTATTTCCGCACATAATCCGAAAGCGAAAGCAAGCACCTGGCTATTGATGGAGGAGTCAAATTTGTAGCCTTCTTTGATACTATGAATCGTAATTCCTTTTTCAATGGATTGGTGGATGATATTCATAATATTTATCATTTTCCGGCTGAGCCTGGAAACCTCCGTAATAATCAGCGTATCTCCCTTTTGAAGTTTTTTTAGCAATGGGCCTAATTCCCTTTCATTTTCTTTTTTGGCTCCGCTGACTGTTTCTGTACACCACATTGTAATTTTCAATTCCTGGTGTTTACAAAAATTAATTATTTCACTTTTTTGGTTCAGAATTGTTTGCTTATCTGTGCTTACCCGCAAATAAGCAGCCACAATAGGCAGTCTCTCTTTAGTTCCTGTGTCTTTTTTCCCGGGCATGACCATCCGCTATCAGTATAATATACTGTATAAATGCTTTTTCTCTTTCAATTAACAAATATACAAAAAGTCACCTATCCCCCTGTTTATTTTATCGGGAAATGGATATGGGTTTGTGTTTTAGACCGGAGGGAGTTTATCTTTTGATTTTTTTTGTAACAATTTGAGAAGAATTGAGGTATATGTTAGAAGTTTTGAAATAATAAGTTAAAAATGAGAAAATGAAAATAGATAATTTTATTGTTTTATCTGTATTATTGGTAAGTTGTATGGCTTGCCGGAAAAATTCCGCACCTTTAGATATTCCTCAATTGGTGAAAACCACCCGGGTCGGAACGTATGGAGACCAAAACAAAATTACTTACCCTGGAAGAATCAAAGCTGCCGAGGATGCGAATCTGGCTTTTCGGGTAGCTGGCCCTATCCGTAAAATATATGTACACGAAGGGGAATATGTGAAAAAGGGACAGCTCCTGGCAGAGCTGGACCCCAGGGACTATCAAATTCAGTTTAACGCTACCCAGGCGGAATATAGTCAGGTTACCGGAGAAGCGGACCGGCTGATAGAATTGTATCGTCTGGGAAGCATTTCAATTAACGAGTATGATAAGGCTGTGGCTGCAAAAAAAAGAATAACTGCTGCGTATGATGCAAACCGGAATGCGTTGGAAGATACCCGGTTAAAGGCTCCTTTTCATGGGTATATCCAAAATAAATATTATGGAGCTCCGGAAATTGTTAGTGCGGGAACTCCGGTTTTGTCTATGATAAATGAGGATTATTTTGAGGTGGAAGTTGATATTCCGGCTGCTGATTTTGTCCGCCGGAGTGACTTTGCCGGTTATTCGGCCATCGCAGATGCCTATCCGGATAGGATTTTACCTCTGGAATTGATAGATATAAACCGGGGGGCCAATTATAATCAGTTGTTTCATGCCCGTTTCCGTTTAAACCGGGATAGCCTTCCGGGATTGGCTAATGGAATGAGTGTCGCTGTTACTATTGATTTTAAATCGGCTGCCAATGATTTTTGTGTAGTTCCCATAGATGCTTTGTTTCAGGAAGGAGGAAGTTCTTTTGTGTGGTTGGTCCTTGAACCGGAACAGACGATTCAGAAAATAGCTGTCCAGGTAGTCCAGTTGCATAAAGACGGGAGAGCGTGGATAAAATCGCCTCTGCAGAAAGGGCAGGTTATAGTTTCTGCCGGTGTAAACGACTTGAAGGAAGGGCAGAAAGTGCGCTCTTTGCCTCCGGCTTCACCTACTAATATCGGTAAACTTTTATAATGTAAATAGTCAGGTATGAATTTTACAGAGTATGCTTTAAAAAACCGGGCCCTGGTTTATTTTTTTGTGCTTGTACTTACGATAGGGGGAGTATATTCTTTTTTTACGATGAGCAAGTTGGAGGACCCTGCCATTACAGTGAAACAGGCAATGGTGGTAACGGCTTTCCCTGGTGCTTCGGCCTGGCAGGTAGAAATGGAAGTTTCCGATGTGTTGGAAAAATCCATTCGTTCAATGGGGGACCTGGATCATGTGGAATCTCGTTCTATGGATGATGTGTCAGAGATTCTGGTGGAGTTAAGCAGCACTGTTCCTTTGGATGAATTGCAACAAAATTGGGATATTCTGAGAAGGAAAGTGGCCAATGTACAGTCGCAACTTCCGGAGGGGGCACAGCCTTCTATGGTATTGGATGATTTCGGGGATGTTTATGGAATGTTTTATGCTATGACTTCCGATGGCTTTGATTACCAGAAGATGATGGATTATGCTCAGTTGGTACGCCGTACTGTGCTGGATATAGACGGCGTCAGCGGTGTGGATATTTACGGAGAACGCCAGGCTTGTGTTAATATAGATATTCAGGAATCTAAAATGGCTAATTTAGGCGTACATCCTGCAGAAATTGTCCTGACTTTGAGAGGGCAGAACGCCACAGTTTATTCCGGATATTATAACAGTGGGGTGAAAAGGGTACGCGTCGGTGTAGATGGCAGTTTTAACAGTATAGAGGATATCAGTAGTTTGCTGATCAGGGGACATGAACAGGACCATATTCGTTTGGGAGATATTGCTGATATCAGTAAAGGGTATGTGGAACCGCAAAGGGAAGGGTTGATTTATGACAGTATTCCTGCGATTGCTATTTCCATTGCCATGCAAAAAGGGGGGAATATTATCCAATTGGGAAAGACCATAGATCAGAAACTGGCAGAATTAAAGGAGACAATCATTCCGGCAGGAATCAATTTTGAAAAGGTATTTTTTCAGCCGGCACGGGTGAAAAGTGCAATTAATGTATTTATGATTAATCTTATAGAATCCGTTCTGATTGTTATCATTATTGTGATGCTGGCCATGGGTTTCCGGAGCGGCTATATCATCGGTATAGGTTTGGTTGTGGTTGTGTTGGGGTCATTTGTTATATTGCATATGATGCATGGGACATTGCAGCGGGTCTCGCTTGCCTCTTTTATTGTGGCTATGGGAATGCTGGTGGATAATGCTATTGTGATTACAGATGGAATTATGGTTGACCTGAAACGGGGTATTCCGAAGCCGGCGGCACTTGTCAATATTACCAAAAAAACTGCCTGGGCTTTGCTTGGAGCAACTACGATAGGTATTCTCACTTTTTTGCCGATTTTCATGTCTCCGGATACAACCGGGGAGTATGTAAGGGATTTGTTTATTGTATTGGCTGTTTCTTTGTGGTTGAGCTGGATATTGGCGTTGGCTTATGTACCTATTCAGGCAGACCGTATTTTTAAAGTAAAACCCGTTCCTCAGAATGCGGATAATAATCCTTTTAATGGACGTGTATACAGGCAATTTCAGCGTTTGCTGAGTTCTGCCATCCGCTATCGCTGGAGCTGGATTATCGTTATTTTGGTTTTATTGGTAGTCAGTGTTTGGGGAGCTCGTTTTATTAAACAGGGCTTTTTCCCGGATTTGAGTTATAACCAGCTTTATATTGAATATAAGATGCCTTACGGGACGAATCCGCAAGCCGTTAAGGCTGACCTGACAGCTATGGAAAGGTATCTTATCAGCCAGCCGGAAATAACGGCGGTAACCATTAGCCTCGGCGGTACTCCTTCCCGGTATAATCTGGTGAGAACAGTGGCGGAGCCTGCTCTGAGTTATGGTGAACTGATCGTGGATTTTACTTCTCCGGAGACTTTAAAAGAAAAATTGCCTGAATTACAGATTTACCTGTCTTCTCATTATCCGCAGGCTTACGTCCGGATGAAACGCTACAATCTGATGTACATGGATTTTCCTATACAGTTTATGATTACAGGGCCTGATCCGGCAGTGTTGAAGCGTTTGTGTTCAGAGGTGGAGGATATCATGAGGGCCGATTCTACGGCTATATTGGTGACGAACAATTGGGGACCTGAGACGCCGGCTATGAATGTGCTTTATCAGCAAGCGATAGCCCGGGATGTAAATCTTTCCAGGGAAGATGTCGGTTTGGCTTTGCTGGCTGCTACGGACGGATTGCCTGTTGGTTCGTATTATGAAGGAGAACATGACCTGCCGATTTACCTGAAAAGTGTTGATGGACGGGGCGAACGTCCGGAGCGTCTGAGTAATGTGCCGGTGTGGAGCATGGTTCCTTCTACGAATGGTATCGGAATGGAAACCGTAAAAGAATTAATGGCCGGAATGGTTAGTAGTGACGAGATATTAAGAAGATTGACCGGGTCGGTGCCTCTGAATCAGGCAAGCAGTGGTATTGATGTGAAGTGGGAGGTTCCCGTAGTCAGACGGTATAACGGACAGCGTTCTATTGCAGCTCAATGTAACAATGCTCCCGGTTATACCACTACGGCTGTCCGGAATAGTTTGCTGCCTAAAATCAATGCCATCCCGATTCCCGCCGGATATAAAACCGAATGGCAGGGAGAATATTTGGCCAGTACGCAATCGGAATCTTATCTTTTTAAGAATGTTCCTATTGCTGTTGTTTTGGTGCTGGCTATTTTGATTGCCTTGTTTAAGGATTTTCGCCGGCCTTTGATGATTTTGCTTTGTCTCCCTTTGGCTATTACCGGAGTGGTGGCAGGCATGTTGTTGGCCGGCAAGGAGTTTGGTTTTGTGGCTATTGTAGGGGCTCTGGGGTTAGTCGGTATGATGATTAAAAACGGAGTTGTCCTGGTGGATGAGGTGGATATGCAGATCCGTTCCGGTAAGGAGGCTTTTCAAGCTTTGATTGATGCGTCCACTTCCCGTTTACGGCCTGTGTTTTTGGCGGCAATGACAACTATTTTGGGAATGATTCCTTTGGTAAATGATGATATGTTTGGTGCTTTAGCGGTTACTATTATGGGAGGATTGTTTATCGGAACAGTGGTTACCCTGGTTTTTTTACCCATTCTTTATTCGCTTTTTTTTCATATCCGTTTCCCCCATCAGGACAAGAAAGAAGCTTCACAAATTCATTTAAGTTAATCACGAGGGCATGAGAATAATTTTATTGATCATTTGTTTTTTCCCGGGAGTGTTGTTTTCCCAGGTGGAATTGAATTTACAACTGTGCAGGGATATGGCTGTACAGAATAGCGAGGAGATGGTCATTGCCAGCCGGAGACAACAAAAAGCAACTTTGGAAGTAAATCTGGTACGGGCTGATTTTGCTCCCAAATTGTCGGTTGTTGGTTTAGGATTTTATAATCATAAGAAATATAGCTATAAAGTGAAAGGGGGCTATTTGCCGACTTACAAGCCGGGTGAAGGAGGACATTTGGAACCGAATGTGATGCTGGACCCTGAAACACACCGGCCGGTAACGGATGCCCAGGGAAATCCGGTTTTTAATGAATATGCTTTTTTACCGGATATTCGTTTAAAATTAAGTTTGCGGGGAGTCTATTCTGCGGGAGTACAGCTGGAGCAGCCTATATATATGGGAGGAAAGGTAAAAACTGCTTTTCGTATGGCTAAAGTCGGAGAACGGATAGCGACTGATAATATCCGTTATAACCGTTCAGAAGTCTTGTTGGAGACCGATCAGGCTTATTGGAAATTGCTGGAAGTGGGAGAACAGGTGATCGCTGCAGAGAAATATCGGGATGTCGTGGCAGAATTGGTGAAAAATCTGCAAAATGCCCGGCAGGTAGGCATGGCTGCGGAAAATGAAGTATTGAAAGCTCAAGTGCGGTTGAACGAAGCCGAACTGATGCTGCAAAAAGCAAGAAATGGAAAAACCTTGGCAGGCATGAATCTTTGTCGTCTGACAGGTCTGGATTTGCAGACCGAAGTAAATGTAAGGGACACGCTTACTGATTATGTAGACCCCCGGATCTGGAATTTAGATACTGCTTTGAGTCAACGTCCCGATTATAGTATGTTGATGCAGGAAGTTGATTTGAAAGGTCAGCAGGTGGCTTTTACCCGTTCGGATTATTTGCCTCAATTAGGGGTGTCTGCCGGTTATGGTTATAGTGGCGGACTTAAGTTAAACGGACAGGATGAGGCCGATGCTACTTTTTCTGCTATGGCGGCATTGAAGATACCTGTATTTCATTGGGGAGAAGGACGTAATAAGGTTCGTTCGGCAACTTTGGAAAAGGAGATTAGCCATTTGGAATTGGAACGTTCTGCCAAATGGATGAGGTTAGAGATTGCTTCGGGACGTTTTCAGCTTAAAGATGCCCAAAGCCGGGTGAATCTGGCGAATAGCACCTTAAAGCAGGCAGAACAAAATTTGAAAGTTAGCCAGGACCAGTATCAGGTCGGAATGGAAAATCTGACTTCTTTACTGGAAGCTCAGGCCCAATGGCAGGAAGCCTGGAGTCAGTGGATTTCGGCTAAAGGAGAGCTGCATTTAGCCGAATCGACTTATTTGAAAGCTATCGGAAAATTGGAATAAAGGGTAGAACGTCCGAACTGAAATTCCGGTCCGGACGTTCTGAATTTTTACTTTACAGGAAAAGCCGGAATGGCCGGAATCTCTTTCTTTTCTGTTTTCATTTTTTCCATAATAACCTCTATCGCTTTGTTTAATTGCTGGTCTTCACCATTAAATTCCAGATAGGGATCGTTGTCTATGGGAATATCCGGCTCTACCCCGTGTCCTTCAATGATGAATCTGCTTCCGTCAGCAGCATAAGGCGCATAGGACGGAGTGACGATAGAGCCTCCGTCTACAACCGGAATTGTTCCGCTATATCCGACAACCCCGCCCCAAGTGCGATGTCCGATGACGGTACCCAATTTGTTGAATTTAAAACGGTAAGGAAATAAATCTCCGTCAGAAGCGGAATATTCATTGACTAAAAGTACTTTGGGACCGAGAAATGTACCTACCGGACTTACTGAACCTTCCGTTTGGTTGGTATGCATAGTGAAGAAATGAGGTGTACGCATCAGACGTTCAATAAGCATGGGGGATACATTGCCTCCACCATTGCCGCGGTCGTCAATGATTAGCGCTTTTTTTGTCAATTGCGGGTAATAGTGTTTTGCAAATTCATTCAGTCCGGCAACTCCCATATCCGGAATGTGGATATATCCGACTTCTCCGTTTGTTGCTTCGCTGACTTTGCGGATGTTATTCTGTACCCAATCATAATAATGAAGTTGTGATTCGTCGGCCAAAGGAACTACCAGGACTTTCCGGGAACCCTTGGTGGTAGGGGAAGAGTTTACTTCCAGTTCTATTGTTTTGTTGGCCATTCCGATTAATTCGGAAAAAAAGTTGGTGGTTGCCTGTAAAGATTTTCCGTTTATGGCCAGAATGTAATCTCCTTCTTTTACTTCTACTCCGGGCATGGTTAAGGGAGAACGGGTCGAATGGTCCCAGTTGGCGCCTTCCAGAATTTTGGTGACCCGGAAATAGCCGGAAGCGTCTTTCTTAAACCGGGCGCCTAATAGTCCCAGAGGAATCCGTTCCGGTTGAGGATGTTCTCCGTTTGCCGAATAAGCATGTCCTACGTTGAGTTCTCCGATCATTTCTCCAATCACATAGGTGAGGTCTGTACGATGATTGACATGGGGAATCAATACTTTATATTTCTCGTATACTGCATTCCAATCTACCCCATGCATATTTTTCGCATAGAAAAAATCACGCATTTGACGCCAGCTTTCGTTGTAGATTTGCATCCATTCCTGATGGTAGTCGATTTGTTTTCTTAAACCGGAGGTTGGGATGGGAGAATGGATGCTGACTGCTGACAGAGGAAGGTCTATCACCTGGAATTGACGGCCGTTTCTGGCTAAGGCTTTTTTATATCCCGGACCAAAAGTGATGTTGGTATTTAAACAGGTTTCCTTTTTTTCCTTTAGATTGTATGAATACGTGTAACCCCGGTTATAGTATACCCTGTCTCCTATCATGTGAACATTCGAGTAATTGGAGGGAATAACCGGTAATTCCACAATGCGGTTTTGAATGTCCTCAAAATAATAAGGCGATGGTTTCTTCTCTTTCTCTTTTTTAGTTTCTTCTTTTGAAGACAGGAAGATATTATCATTTTCCGGTGCAAATGGAATGGAAGCGTCCCGGGTCAACGGCAGGATGTATATTTTACTCATATTATTGTATATATGGTTCCATTCCGTGTTGCTGTATATGGGGTGAAAAGTCCGTGCGGATACAAAGACAAGGTATTTTCCGTCTTTGCTGAAATTGGGAGAAGCTGCATTATACCAACCGTCGGTAATTTGATGTTTTTGTTTTGTTTTCAGGTCATAGAGGATAATGTTGTTCATTCCTTTTTCCGGTTGGAGATAGGTGATGTAGCGGCTGTCGGGTGACCAGTTGTAAGAAAGAATAGGGCCGGCTCCGGAGTGGGCTATGGTTTCTGTTTCTCCGGTGGAAATGTCTGTCCGGTTTAAAGTATGGCGTTTCTCGCTCCAGAGAATGGAACGGGAATCCGGTGACCATTTGAAATGGAAGATATAGGTCTGAATATCGTGGGTTAAAAGTTTTTCCGTTCCAGTGACGACATCCCTCAACCAGATGTTAAATTCTCCGTTTTGGTCTGAAAGGTAGGCAATCCATTTTCCGTCTGGTGACCATTGCGGGTGACGGTCATGAGCATCGGAAGAATGGGTCAGATTGTAAGTGATACCCTGTTTGGCGGGGAGGGTGAAAATATCCCCCCGGGCGGCCAGAACAACTCTTTCTCCTTCCGGAGCAAGGTCTATGCTACTGATTTGATTTTCTACATTTTTCCATTCGGGTCTGGCCCAGTTCTGGTCGTTATCAATTTGAATATCTATTTTATGGGCCTTCTCCGTCCGGAGGTCAAAATGGTAAATATAACCTCCGTATTCGTATACGATTTGGTCTCCTCCCATGGACGGGAATTTAATGTCGTAATCTTTGTAAAACGTCAGTTGTCGTGTTGTTTTGTGAGAGAGTGTGTAGACGTATAGGTTCATGACATTATCCCGGTCTGAAATATAATAGATTCTCTCTCCGTCAGAGGACCACATGGGGATAATATCCTGACGGTCGTGCTCTGTAATTTTTTCAGATTTTTTAGTATCAAAATCAAAGATACGGATATCATCTGCCATCCCTCCCTGATATCTTTTCCAGGTCCTGAACTCCCGGAATATGTAGTTGTAAGCTAATTTTTTACCATCGGGTGAAAACGATGCGAAGCCTCCGTTTTTAAGGGGTATTTCAATAGATTCGCCACCGTCGGCCGGCACACACATTAATTGGCCGGTGAAATCATTGAAAGTATATTGGCGGGTTCGGAATAAGATATTTTTACTATCCGGAGTCCAGCCTATGACAATGTTGTTGGGGCCCATCCGGTCGCCTAAGTCATCTCGTTTGAGAGTGGCCGTATAAGTCAGCCGTTGGGGTTGTCCTCCCTGAGACGGTATAATGAATACTTCTGTATTCCCGTCGTATTGTCCTGTGAAAGCAATGTATTGCCCATCCGGAGATAAACGGGGAAACATTTCATAGCCGGTGTGTGAGGTTAATTTTCTGGCTCTTCCGCCATTCAAGTCAGTTGTATATAAGTCCCCTGAGTAAGAAAAGACCAATTGTTTTCCATCGGTATGGGGAAAACGTAACAATCTTGCTTCTTCTGCCTGTGTTTCGAACCAGACGATAAAACAAAAAAAGATTAGGAAAATACTTCTCATGCCATATAATTTTAAGTGTATGAGATACAAAGTTAATATTTCCCTGATTTTTACACTTATGGTTTGGAAGAAATACAAGGCTTTCACTTTTTTCTCAGAATGGGCAACTTATTCTGGTTTGAGACAGTATAAAAACTGTAGAGATAATTCGTTACAAAGAGAAAAAAGCTTGGTGAGAAACTTCGTAAATCGAACTATACTCTACAGAAAACGGAGAACCGTTTTTTAGGGGGCGGCATTTAGATTGGGAGTGAGTGCCTGTCCTCCCTTTTTTAAGTGTGCTGAATAGATTAACGGATGCAAATTTATTAAAAATAATACGAATCTAAGTTTAAAGTTTTGGACAAAATAGGGGACAAATGTAAAAATATAAAGATGTAAATCTATTGATTAATAGTTGTTTAACTCTTTATGTTAGAGGGACGTTTGGTGATAAGGATTTTTTCTTCTGCTCAAAATATGAAAAAATGTTTTCAGAGCTGAATTAAATATTCTTCCGGGTCAATATCTTGTTCTATTTTGTCTGAGATTCTGTTTAACAATCTGGTTTTTCTTTTTCGGATAGCTTCTAAAGTAGTTTGAAAGATGGTGGCCATATGGCTCAGTTTCCATTTGTGGTGAATCATGGTAGCCATCAGGATTTCGTCGGTGTTAAAATTGGGGAAACGTTCCTGGAATTTCTGAGCAAAAGCACCGTCAAGGTTGGTTAGCCGGTTCATTAAATTTCCGGAATAGTCTGCATTTTGTTTGATTAAAGTTTGGTAAAGCTGGTTATATACTTTTGTTGAGATGTTTCCGGTCAATTTTTCCTGATTTAGTATTTTAATCAATTGATGGAAAGCGATGTGGTTTTGCCGGATAAATTCCTGGGTAACCGAGAATCCCCAAGTGGTGTGCTTTATTCTTTCTGCCAGTTTATTGTTTTCAAGCTGCAGTTTGCGGTGGTGATGATAAACAATCAGGATAAGTAGGCAAAGGATAAAAGAGATAATTAAAAAAAGACATATGTTTTTTAACTGGTCGTTTTCATTTTTCAGGATCTGGTTTTGGTGCAAGAAAATGGTATCTGTTTGTTGGGGCGGGATTAGAGTTTCTTCCGGGATTCCGTTTATTTGTCTTTCCAGTATGTCTGAGTGGCATGTATTGTTGTTAAAGAGATGGTATGATACTATTGCAGGGATGAAAGCAATCACAAAAAATAGTTTTCCCATGTTTACGACCAATTTTGTTGCAAACATATACCAACTTTAACAAAATATCAATGATTTTGTACGCTACTTTGTTAAATACTTTTATTTTTTCCAAATCAATTTACTGCCTGAAGTCAGTTGGGATTTTGTGATAGCGGGTGTACCGTAGAGGGTGAGTCGGACGTTTCCGGCCAATTCATAGGAGAGTTGGCTGGCGACTTTGATTTCTGCTTTTGCGGCAGTAGCCAGTGCTACTTCTGCCTGGATGGTTTCCAGGTCTTTGGCTTTTAAGGAGGCAGAAGTTTTGAGCGTTGTTTTGAGATTCTGGGTTTTGCCTTTTAGTTCTATGATTGCCGAGGTTCGTCCGTCCACTTCTATGTTTTCGGTTTCAAGATGAAGTTTTATCTGCGAGTTTTCACTGGCTTTGATTTGGATAGACGGGATTTTCCAGATTTGGGGAGAACCGTCAATTTGAGAATGCTGGTAAGCGGTCAGGCTGCGAAGGGTGGGCATGCTAATGAGAACGTTCAGGTCGGCATATTTGGTAATATTTATCGAATCCGAAATATAAATTTTTAAAATACCATTCCGGACAACGGTTTTGATGTAAGGAAAAAGATTATTGTCGGCCTCTACGGTAAGGGGTTGGAGTTCTCCTTGGACGATAGCGACGGAAATATTGCGGGAGACGATTATGCTGTGGAAATAATCTGTTTCCCTTTGTTGGGTGAGCACATATCCCGAACCTTTTACATTTCTGGAAGTTTGGCCGGAGACGGAGTGCAGAAACAGGATGAGGATGGATAAAAGAAGAAGTTTTGCCATATTATGCTCTTTTGGTCTTTATCAAGATTTTGTACGGCAAATCGGGAAAGAAGTTTGTCATGCCAGAAAGCCGCCTTCATCAGGCGGCCTTCTGGTACGCAAATGAATGGTAGATGTTGTGGTTGTTATCCGGCGTTTATATAGGTTTCTACCAGTTTCTGGATTTTTTCTGTATCATTTCCCAACTCTTGTCTTAGTGTCCTGTCCTGATAAGCGGAAAGTTTCTGGATTAGTCCGTCAATCAAGCGGGGGCTGAATACCTGGGCAGATTCATAGATTTCGCGTTGTTGAGCCAGAAAATCGGCAGATTCTGCACAGGAAGCCGGCAGATGGCTGAACCGGTTGGCTATCTCTTTGTGGGCGTCATCGAAGATGTTCACATTGACATAGCGTTCTTCCGCATAAGGAATGGCCTCCGGCATTTCAAAACCATGGCGCGCTGCTACTGCCAGACCTGCCAGTAAAAGGTAAATATCAGCAGAGCCGTCCGGACAACGGAATTCTATGGTTTGTTTGGTGCCCGGATCGGTATTTCCTGGTTTTTCCAGCGGATTGGCGTCTACAATCATTCCGGTTGCTCCTTGTGTCCAGCCCAAAGGTACACGAACCAGTACGGAACGGTTCCGGTCACCCCAGCAGATATTGGTCGGGGCTTCCTGGTGAGGAACCAGGCGGAAATAAGAGGTTGGATTAGTGTTGCCGAATGCGGTAAGAGAAGGTGCGGCTTGTAATATTCCGGCGATGGCTTTTTTTGCGACATCTGTTAATTTACCTTCGGAAATATACATGTTTTTTCCGTCTTTGACTAAACGGGTATGTATGTGCAAACCGCTACCGGCTTTGCCGGTTGTGATTTTGGGTGCGAAAGTTAAGTCAACGCCGTATTGATAGGCGAGTGTACGTAAAATCCATTTTGCAATCATTAATTGGTCTGCCGCTTCTTCGATGTCCACCGGAAGAAATTCAATTTCATTCTGTTCATATTGTAAGTGGCCGATTGTGAAATTTCCCACTTCCGAGTGTCCGTATTTGATTTGTCCGCCGGCTTGGGCAATGGCGCGCATGGCCTCTGTCCGGAAGTTGGCCCATTTACAGAAAGGGACAGATTCATGGTAGCCTTTTTGGTCCGGTGTTTCGAAAAGTTCTTCTTTTTCGCTGATGACGTAGTATTCAAGTTCACCCATGGCCTGAAATTCAATGCCGGTTGTTTTCTTGAATTCTTCATGAGCTTTGCGGAGTGTGTATTCCGGAGCGCTTTCCAATGGCTTCCCGTCTTTGGTATAATAGCTGCAAAGAATATCTATTGCCGGAATGTCGCTGAAAGGGTTTAGGAAAGCAGTTCGATACCGTGGGATAACGTAGAGGTCACTTGAACCAGCTTCAATATAAGGAAATAGGCTTGAGCCGTCCACTCTTTCTCCGTAAGTGAGGATATTGTCTAAGTGTTCCGGACTGCCGATAATGAAATTCAGCGTTTTTAATCTGCCGTCGCTGCCTGCATACCGGAAATTGACCATTTCAATTTCATTGGCCTCCACATAGCGGATAATATCCGCTTTGGTAAATTCTCTTTGTGGTTTCTGGAGAAATTTTACTAATGGATTGGGATGTAGTGAATAGTTTTCTTTCATATTCCGATTTTTGAGTTTAGTTGTAACAATTTTTAATCAAATCAAAACAAATCTATAAAAATTATTTTAAATGAGAATGTTTTTGTAATAATTTGTAATAAAATTATTGGATATATGAGTTATTTATAACTTTTAATTCATTTTTGGAAATCGGAGAAATATATCTATTTTTGTATTAAATGTATTATATATTTTCAGAGTATTGGTAAGTGTTCGGAAGAGTGTTTCGTTTTAGCAACAAACAAAAAAAATTATTTTTTTTGTTTGTTTTGCTGTGGCAAATGGATTCATTGATGGTTCAGGGACAGATTCATCCTGAAACGGCTTTTTATTGGGAGAATCCCTATTATCTGAGTCCTGCCTATGTGAATCTGGATTATAAGGGTTATTTTTCTTTGGCTGCCCGGAAGCAGTGGGCCGGATTAGACGGTTCGCCTGCTACTTTTTTTGCTACCGGTGCATTGTTTTGGGAAGATTATCGTACGCAGGCGGGAATGAAAATCCTAAAAGATAAGATAGGCTATATCCATACGCTTGATTTCTCACTTTCTTATACTTATAGTTTACGTTTGGCCTGGAACAATTTTTTAAATCTGGGTATTGCCGCTTCCTGGCAAACGCAAAATATAGACCGGAGCAAGGTGGTTGTAGATAATTTCGATGATCCTGTTTTTTTCAATGAGAAATTGAAAGGACTGAAAGACTGGAATGCACATTTGGGAATAGAGTATGTATATGACCGCAGCCTGATTGTGGGTATTGCTTCTCAAAATATGATGTCGTTTTTGAGGGATAAGCCTCATATCTGGGCTGGTGTGAATTATGCTTATGCCCGTTATCGGACTCGCTCGCTGGCCAGAGGATTTGATGCCGGACGTTATCGGACCCGCTCTTTTAGCCGGAGTTATGATATGGAATATGGAGTGTGCCTGAAACAATATGAAGATGATTTTCAGGTGGATGGCATGATTTCCCTGTATGTCAACCGGGAGAATCAGGAAGAAAAGTTCCAGTTTTCACTTTTTGGACGTTCGGTGGGGGAGATCGGAGTGTTGGCTGGTTTTAAATTGGTTTCGAATCTCAAGTTCCTTTGTACGTATGATTATAATTTTAAGGCTGTTTCGGATAATACATACGGGTCTTTTGAGATTATGATGACTTATCCCGTTCAGCGTTCCCGCTCTTGTCGGGGGGTATGGGATAGGTGAAAAATAGTGGTAAATGAGGATGATGAGATTCTATGCAGTGATATTCTGGGGAATAATGGTATGGACGGGAATGGAAGTAAGAGCCCAGGGATATACGGTGTCCCCGGATGTACCGGATTTTACCGAGCTTCGTGCAGGTTGTGTGGTCGCAACCTATGGAAATACCAGAGATCCGTTTCTTTATGAAGGGATAGTGGAGGACCGCCATAAGATAATTACTGCTCAAGGGAAGGATTTTTATACAGGCGGAGAATTACAATGGTTGCCTCCCGGAGAATCCAGGGTGATAAAACTTGGAAATGAACAGGTGGGGTCTGAGGCGGAAAGCATTACATATCATTTTATAGTTGATCCGGAAAAGGCTGTTTTGTTGCTGAAATTTGCCGTAGTCTTTGTTGACCCCAGCCATAGTCTAAATAACCAGCCCCGGTTTGTGGTTCGCATTATGGATAAGGACGGTAATCTGATAGATGTCTGTGCGGAGTATGATGTGTCTGCCCGGGACGGTATTGATGGATTCAGGACTTACGATAAGATTGGGCTGCCTATTCGTTGGCGCGACTGGACGAGTGTGGGTTTGGATATGTCTGCTTATGCGGGGCAGGAGGTGCAGGTCCAGTTTGTAACTTATGACTGTGCTTTGAGCGGGCATTTCGGATATGCTTACTTTACAGCTTCCTGTATTTCCCATAAATTGTCTCTGGATGCTTGTGATGGAACACAATTTACCATTGCTGCGCCTACCGGTTTTTCTTCTTATATGTGGCAAGACGGACAGGCTGCTTCTGCCGTAACTTATACTCAGGAGGACGGAGAGAAGGAAATAGCTTGTGAAATTACTTCTGCTACAGGATGTCGGTTTACATTGAGTGCACATGTCACGGCTGACCCTGTATTGCCTGATGAAAAGGTTTTTTTCGATACAATTTGCCAGGGGGAATCCTACAAAAAAAATAATTATAATCTTCCTGCGCAGTGGAAGATAGGTACTTTTAATTATCTCAACACTTATTTTAGTACGGCGACATGTGGGGAAGTGGGAGAGCTGATGCTTCATCTTACTGTCTTACAGCGCTATTATCCTGTGGAAGCAGAGCTGTGTCCCGGAGAGAGTTTTGTGGATTATGGGTTCTCGTATGTGAATCCGGCTCCCGGAGAATATAGAGATACGCTGACTTATACTTCGTCTTCCGGAATTTGTGATAGTGTCGTTACCCTCTACCTGTTGGTATATCCTGAGGTGAAATTGACTTCTGACATAGCAGGAGAGAAATATCCTTGTGCAGGGACCACACAGACTTATAAAATATCGGAATCCTGGACTATGGGACAATATGTTTGGGAGTTCCCTCCGGGTTTTGATATTTTAAGCGGACAGGGAACCACTCAGGTAACTGTTCAGGTCATGGATTTTGCTGAAACCGGTCCTGTCCGGTTGCTGTATGGGAAAGGTGCCTGTGCTACGAGTCCTGACCCCTACATTGTAAATCCGCATGGAGCTTATTGGCAGACTGTGATAGATACTTTATGTACCGGAACGGAGTATCATGAGAACGGTTTTGATGTTCCTATCCAGGATTGTCCGGGGTTCCTTACTTTTGCAAAACGGGGCCGGACTGTGTATGGATGCGATAGTGTGGTGACTTTGCATTTATATGTGTATGAGACGCCTGAAGTTACCCTCAAGACTTCGGATAGTGTGATATGTCAGGGAGGGGAAGTGGAATTACAGGCTTGGGGAAGCCGTACAAAGTACATACCTCCGGAACCTCCGGCTGTCAGTATAGGGGATATTTTCTGTGAGGATGGGACCATTGTTAAATTAAAGGAGTATGCTGCCGGGAATAAAAAGGCCCAGGGCATTGTTTTTTATGTGGATTCTTCCGGAGAGCATGGTTGGGTGGTGCATATTAAACATCAAAGTAAATCCTGCAAGTGGGGAATCAATACTTATAACATTCCTGATTTGCCTGATTATTATTATTACTCCAATTCCCGTTTGGATACTGCCGGTTATTTTAATACTTCCCAAATCAGACAAGCCGGTAATGAAGTTGTATATCCGGCAGCTTATTCCGTTGATTTTGCCGACGGCTGGTATTTGCCGGCCATCGGACAACTTTTGAGAATGTATGGGTATCTGGATGAAATAAATAAGGTTTTGGAGGAAGTCGGAGGAGAGATTTTTGAGTTTGTTGATACACAATGGTTTTATTGGTCCAGTAGTGAAGGGGGTACAGGACAAGCCTGGGGGCTGGAAGTAAGAGGGCGTCAGATGTTAGGAGATAAAGCAGCATTAAGTGGCGTGAGGGTGAGGGCTGTGCGTTCATTTTAGGAATCATGAAGATGAGATTTTTTATCTTGATATGGTGTCTGTGTTCTTTGGTGTGTCAGGGACAGCAAAAGAAAATCGGCGATGTAATCCGGAATCCTGACGGTTCCCGGGGAGTTGTTTTCTGGGTGGCTCCTGATGGTTCTATGGGATGGATGGTTGCCTTGTACGATTTGCCGGCAAAAAAAGCCTGGGGAGATGATAAAGTGAATGTGCCGGTTTTACCTGACGTGGGGTCCAGTGGCTATCGTGCTGTGATGCGCGCGCTGTCAGATACTGCGGGATATGGAAATACCGCAAAACTAAGGGAGTTTCAGGGACCAGGGACTCAATATGCCGCACAATGCGTTGATTTTGAACAGGGATGGTATTTGCCGGCAGTCGGACAGGTAAGAAAGTTATACACCGTTATGAATGACATTAATCCGGTGTTGATAGGTATTGGGGGCAGTGCTTTGAAATCTTCTGGTTCCGGCTTTGGGGATTATGTTTATTCTTCCAGTTCGGAAGCAAACACATCTGACCTTTGGGCTTGTTCTTTTGCCGACGGACAGGTGGGAATCTTGGGGAAGAATGAGTTGTTATTAACCAGGCAGATCCGGACATTTTTTGTCCGGGACGTAGAGTATGATACTACCTTGAATTATCGTTGGAATACGGGCGCTTCTGTTCCTTTTATTCTGGATTATCCGAGACAGACCGTACAATATCAGGTAAGTGTTTCTTCTTCTGTTGGGTGTACGAATACTGCTACCCGTGAAGTATTTGTCTCCTCCCCTGACCCGGTTGTAATTTATGATACGATTTGTGCGGGAGAGGTATACCGGAATAATGGTTTTGAAGCTTCTGTGGCGGGAACTTATGAACAGGTATTGGAGAATGCGGATGGCTGCGATTTGTATTTGACCTTGAAATTAACGGTTCTGGAACCCGTGGAAACGGTTATATATGATACGATTTGTGAAGGAGACCTTTATACGAAAAATAATTTTACAGAATGGGAGGCCGGAGAATATCGGCAGTTATGGCATGGCGTTTCGGGTTGTGATTCACTGGTTCGTTTGCATTTAACGGTTCTCCCGGCTTTTGAGACCGTGTTGTATGATACCGTTTGTGAAGGAGAGGATTATGACAGGAATGGTTTTTATCTTACCGGTTTGCAGGTGGGCGGACATTATTTTGAATGGAAAGGAATCTCCCGTTATGACTGTGATTCTGTGGTATATTTGCACTTGACTGTCGTTCCGGTTGGGGACACTCTGCTTTTTGATACGGTATGCGCCGGACAATACTATAAAAAACATGGATTTGAGTATGAGACGGTTATGGACGGACAAATATGCGAACCTTTACACTTGCGAAGTGACAGAGGCTGTGATTCGCTGGTACGTTTACAGTTGGAGGTATATCCTGCTTATTTCTTTTCTGATGTTCAGGCCATTTGTGAAGGTGAACAATTGGAGTTTCGTGGCAGGCTTTTGCAGGAGGCCGGTATTTATGTTGATTCATTAAAGACCGTATTGGGATGCGATAGCATCTATGAATTGCAATTGTCTGTAAATCCTTTGTTCCGGGATACCTTAAAAGCAGTTATTTGCGAAGGTCAACGTTATCAGGATGCTGGATTCAATGAGAGCGAAGCAGGTTTTTATGAGAAACATTATAAAACCGTAAACGGCTGTGATAGTATAGTTTGTTTGAATCTTAAGGTAAACTCTTTTTTCACTGGGGGAATATGGTCGGTTTTGGAGGATTGTGCAACACACTCCTACCGGTTTGAACCGGAGTGGAAAGGGATTCAAACCGATAAAGAAGGATATCGTTTTTTGTGGGATTTCGGTGACGGACAAACAGGTGAGGGGGAATACCAGCTTCATCAATATGCCGATTCCGGTACCTATCCGGTACGTTTGCAGGTTGTAATTCCCGGAAATTGTTCCGGAGAAGTTCAAATGGCTCAACAAGTGGCTTATCATTCTTCTGATATTGAGATATATGCCCGTCCTGAAAATGTAGATTCCCATCATCCTCAAATTCATTTGTGGACTGATTCTATTCCGGGGATGTCCTATGAATGGGAATTCGGAGATGGACACCGGGCTACGGGGACAACCGTATTCCATATCTATACTTTTGATGAAGATGTCACTTATGAAGTGAAGTTAACGCGGACGAATACCGAGAATTGTTCTGTAGAAGCGGTATTGCCTGTCCATGCTTTTGAATTGATTTCTCCTCCCAATACTTTTTCTCCTAACGGAGATGGAGTAAATGATTTTTTTATGAAGGGTTACCGGATAAGGATTATGAATCGGAACGGAGTGGAAATATTTAAAGGGGAAGATGGCTGGGACGGAACCCGGGAAGGACAGTTTGTGCCTCAGGATACCTACTTTTACGAATTATATTATCGGACATACCAGGGGGAGAGTGTGAAAAGAGGTTATGTCACTGTTGTAAAATAAGGAATGGTTTCGGAAAGATTGATTTAAGGGGGAATAAAAAAACAATCCGAAAAGTTTCAGGTTTCCTGCTTATGCAAGGAGTGCCGGACTTTTCGGATTGTTTTTCTTTTCAAACGGGCGGTTTTTATTCTGCCAGGACGGTAATTTCTGCTCCTGATGCAAAATCCTGACCGTTCTGTTCACTCAAAGCAGTGAAGCGGATATAACGGGCTTTCACCGCTTTGTTGAATTCTACCCGTTTTTCTTTCAGGTTGTTTTCAAAAGTTCCTTTGTGTATGGGGGTACCCCAGTTTTTTCCGTCCATGCTCACCTGAATACTATAGTCTTTGATGTTTCCGTTAGCGCCATTTTGACGGGGCAGGTAGGTGAAGCCTTTGATATGTTTTACTTCTCCAGCGTCTAAATCTACCCAATGGGGGTGCTTGGCAACAGTAACTGAGTACATGGTGTGCCAAATGGTGTTGGGGTCGCCGTCTGTCAGATGGGAAGCATCGCCCTCGCCGGATTCCTGGCTGCTGGCATAAATGACTACGGTTTGGATGCTTTCGATTTTATCGAAAGTCATTTCCACTTTGAGGTCCGGGGTTTCTTTAAACCAGGCTGTAATTTTGCCTCCGTTGCGGAGGGAAATCGGTTGGGTGTATAATTGGGCTTTCCCCTTGCCTAAGGTGTAATAGATTGCTGCATTTGCTTTGGAAGAGGAAATCTCAACTACACCGGCCCGGTTACGGGAAACAGACAGTGGAATATCACCGGAAGGGGCGACATTGGCAACTTCAGTTAAATTTTTGCGGGCAGGCCGGATGATAAAACCGGTATTTCTCTGCTTAGCAAATACACGGTCGGGTTCAAGCGGACCACCCTGTCCGCAGCTGTTGCCGCCCAAGCCAGTTACAGCTGCATCCAAATGTAAATAGGTATCTCCCGCTTCCGGTAGTTGGTAAGGGTGTGACGCTTTTATCAGATCCAGGGCCGAATAAGGAAGAGCCGATACGGATAAACGTTCTGTGGCAATAAATACGGCTCCTTCGCCGGCGGGATTAGTCAATGCACACCAGCGTACATCTTCATGATTGGCCATGTCCTGCGGTTTCGGGAAATTGACAAACTCATCCGTTACGGTGCTTTCATGGTATTCAATGAATTGTCCGGTTTTCCGGTCCGGATAATTGCCAACAGGTCCCCGACCGTAATAGGTGAAGTGTGTAAATTCTTTCGGAATGCCCATTACGTAACCCAGACGGGGCAATACCAGATTGGGCTGATTGGAAGTAATGCCGGATTGTAATTCTATGGAACCGTCCGGATAGACTGTCCAGATCTGATTCGTGATAAATTTGAAGTCGTCTGGTCCGAAAGCTTTGTCTTCTAATTCCTCGATTTTGTTTTTGCCTGTACTGGTGCCGCCATGAATTTTAGCTGCATGGGGCGCTTGGGATTCAACGGTAAATGCTAATACGATGGTCCCGTCGGCTTTGGAAATGACTTTACTGTTGGTTGCTTTGTGCTGTAGGTTGTGCAGACCGCGTTCAAACCACTGTGAGTAAAACCAGTTGTCGTTGTTGGTGAAAGCCCTGAAAGCGTCCAGTTTCGGGCCATTATCCGGCGTGATGACAATATTCCCGTTGTAAGCGAGGGTGTGGATGGTTCCGTTATCCAGATTGAATTTTACTTCAAAATTTTCTCCTTTAATGGTCTGAATATTGTCTTTTAAAGCGGATTGAAGTTTTTCGCTACTATGGGCAATACTCCGGATGTGTGGACGATGGGTGGCTTCTTTCACCCGGTATTGTTCTTCAGCCGTAACAAAGCCCTTATTTCCCCATGGCATCTTTTCTTTTAATGTGAATTGGAGTTTGACGAAATATTCGGAACTCTCTTTCAATTGGTTAAAATCATAGGGGACAGTTACTTGTTTTTTGGTACGGGCCGGAACTGGACCTGTCACCAGATTTCCGGATTCAATCTCTTTTCCGTTTTCATATAAATACCATTTTACATCATAGTCGGAAAGGTCCTTAAAATAGTATTTATTGAAGATTTCAAAGGTGCCTTTCAGACTGTCGATGGCATTGATACCGATGTGCTGGTATACTTTTTTTACCTCATAATATTGGGGTTTGGGTTCCAGATCACCGAATACAATTCCGTTCATAACAAACTGACCGTCATTCGGAGTATCACCGAAATCTCCTCCGTAAGCCAGATAGCGTTTTCCTGTTTCGGGGTCATAATTGTACATGGATTGATCTACCCAGTCCCAAATAGCACCTCCGCAGAAGAAATTAGTCGATTCAATGGCTTCCCAGTAATCAATGAGGTTGCCGACAGCATTTCCCATAGAATGGGCATATTCCGAAATATGGAAAGGGTATTTAATGTTGTAATTGCCTTTTACGGCTCCACGTATCCAGCCGATAGACGGATATTGGTTGGAACCCATATCTACAATGTCATTATTGCGTTCGTATTGTACCGGACGGGATAAATCTGATTTTTTCAGCTCATTGTATGCTGCTACAAAGTTTTTACCTGGTCCGGCCTCATTTCCTAAAGACCAGATTACAATGGAAGGATGATTGATGTGACACCGTACCATTTCCATGACACGGGCTATATGGGCGTTTTTCCATTCCACCGGATGAGAAAGAGAGGCTGTGCCGTAATAATATTCATGGGATTCAATATTGGCTTCATCTTCTAAGTAGATACCATATTTATTGCACAGATAGTACCAGTAAGGATCATCCGGATAGTGGGAATTACGCACGTGATTGATATTAGCCCGTTTCATTAACATGATTTCGTCTTCCATGATTTTCCGGGTAATGGCGTGCCCTACAGCAGGATTGGATTCGTGACGATTGACACCTTTTAATTTTACCGTTTTACCATTTACGTAATAATAGCGTCCCGCCAAGCCGAATTCATCCTCAGAAGCCGGTGTGTCTTTGATTTCTACTTTCCGGAAACCGACAATGGTTGAAACGGTTTCTACTGTCCGGCCTCTGGCATCTTTTAGTTGTGCCACCAATGTATAGCGATGGGGCGTTTCGGAAGTCCATTGGGCAGGTGCTTTTACATGTAGTACAACTTTTTCCGCCTCTTCAGTCTCACGGGTAGCAATCGGTTTTACGGTTGCTGTTGCAGTCGCATTCGCTACCGGTACGTTTTCATCCGAATATAATTTGTTGGCATAAAGGCTGTATATTATTTTATATCCTTTAGCGGTTTTTTTTCCGAAATTCCGGACGTCGGCACTAATGTTTAAAGAACCGTCGGTGTAGTTGGCATCCAGGTCGGGAATGGCTGTCAGGTCACGGATCTGGACCTTGGGAGTCGAGTAGAGTGCCACTGTCCGGAAAATTCCGGGCAACCGGAACATATCCTGAGCTTCCAGAAAGGAACCGTCAGAACTGCGGTATACTTCGACTGCTACTGTATTTTTGCCTTTTTGCAGATAGGGAGTAATGTCAAAGTTTGCCAGATTTCTCGAATTTTTGGAGAATCCCACATATTTGCCGTTGATCCACAGGTAGAAGAAAGAGTCTACCCCTTCAAAACTGATAAAGATTTCGCGCCCTTCCCAGTTGGACGGAATGTCAAATTCACGACGGTAAGAACCTACTTCATTCCGGTGTTTATAGGTGGTCCACTGGGTTGGAGGAGTCCGCATGACTCCACCCCGCCAGTCGTCTACTTTTACACGATGCATGAAGATGACAGGCTGATTCACATAGATGGGGACTCCATACTTCAGGCTACCGTCTTTTTGAATGCCGTAGATGTTCCAGTTGGAAGGTACAGGTATACATTCCCAGGCAGAAACATTATATTCCGGTTTATAAAAATCTTTAGGACGGGAGTCCGGGTCGGGAGCCCAATTGAATTTCCAGTCTCCATTCAGGGATTGCCAGTATTTACTGTTTTCAGGCAGTACTTTCCGGGCGCTTTCAACATCCTGGAAGGAAAAGAAATAAGCTCGCGGTTGTTCTTTATTCAGAGCTAAATTTTCGGGCGATTCCCATTCCTTACCGGAAGGAGCATGTACAGAGGCATAGCTATAGCCTTCGAGGGGAGGGTGGTCTGCAAAACTTTGTAAAGCTAAATGACACAGAATCAATCCTAATGTGATTTTACGCATGATTTTCTTTTTTATGATGATAAATATTCTTTTTATTTCCGGCACACGTTAGAAATACAATATTCGCTAAAATCTCCCGTTTTGCCAAATCATTTCTTAAAAATGACAATAAAAAACAAACGCTAAATAAATGATTTGTCATTTATTTAGCGTCTTGTCTTGGTGATCCCGTGGGGACTCGAACCCCAATCAAAGGAACCGGAATCCTTCATTCTATCCATTGAACTACGGAACCAAATGCAGTGCAAAGATAATAAAAAAAGAAAAAGGGGACAAAAGTCCCCTTTATTTTTTAAATTACTTTGCTTTTTTAACGCTACCGTAATTTACTCTCAAAGAGTTTGCTTTACGTAACTCCTGTTTGATATCGGTAACAATACCCATTGTTACATTTCTGTCTACTTTCAGGTTGTTTGTAATGCTGTTTCTATCCTCTTCTTTTCTGGCTTCACGTTCAGCAGCAATGAAAGCTCCTAATTCCTGCAAAGTGGCAAAGCGATCATTTAACTGAATACGGGGTTCTGTTCCGTAAGCTCCTTGATAGGCATCTGTCGGTTTACCGATGTAGATGTTGCTGACCAAAGATTTCTTTTCCAGTTTTACCGTTTGCGTAGCCTGAGGCATTGCATTGCTTACCATAAGTGAAACTTCCCGCATGGTCGTTGCAACCATGAAGAAGAACAGCAACATAAACACGATATCGGGTAGAGAAGCCGTAGAAATAGCAGGTGTCTCTTTTTTACCGTCTTTTTTAAATTTTGCCATTATTTCTTTCCTCCAATGTTTGTGGGTTCAGCTTCAGAAATCTGCATGGGGATAACTAATTTCACTGCATCTTGTTGTTCCTGAGTTAGTTGATCGAAGTTCTTTCCCCATTTTTCGTTGGATTTCATGTTTCTCAGTTCATTATAGGCGGCTGTCAATTGGTCTTGAACAGCGATATACATCTCGTAAGATGTGCCTTTGTCACTTTTTAATGAAACAATCCCTTTTGATACCTCTACCGGACCGAAAAGTTCAATCGTTTTGATTTCTTTCTGAGGCAATTCTTCACTGTTATTCGGATTCAGAATGAATTCAATGGTTCTGTCCTTCAGAGTAGAAACATCTGCTATATCTCCGTTAATGGATATCTGGTTATCCCGGTTTACTAATATCTGCAGGATATTCCGCTTTGCATATTTGGGTGCTTCGGTATTATCCGGCTGATAAGGCGGAAGCCGCCGGTACAAACCGGAATCAACGTTCATGGTTGTTGTCGCAAGAAAGAATGCAAGCAACAGGAACGCGATATCGGCGGTAGAACTCGCATTAATTTCCGGTGTTTTCTTTGGCATATTTCTCTTTTTTTACTATTCCTCCTGGAATAGGATTATTACATAACTCGTCTGTAAATTTCCGATCCCACGATGGCAAGGATTGCCCCACCAAATAGGATATACATGGTATATAAGATCGTATCTGAAAAGATCAGCATGGAAGGTACGTTGTCAGTACCCGTATAACCGATCAGTTTCATCGGAGTGCCGTCTGCCAACGCGTATGCAACCAGAACAACTACTAAGATTACCAGCAAGCCGACAAAGCTTTTCAAGGCTTCTTTCGGACGAGTAAATAAGCGGATAATCGGGAAAATAGCAGCTGCTAAAGTTGCGATGCCCAGCAGAATGTAAGCCCAGTTAAGGAATAATGCGGTATAGACCGGTGTCGGATATACTTGATTGGGGATGTTGCCGCCAAACATGAATAATCCCAACAATACGACCGTGATTACCAGCATTACAACGGTTACAATATTGAGAATCTTCTTGCTATTCATTTTTTATTTGTTTTTTTGTTCGTATTTAATCAGGATATCCAACATGCTTACAGATGCATCTTCCATGTTATTTACGATACCTTCTATTTTTGCAGTACAGTAGTTATAGAAAATCTGAAGAATCATAGCAACGATCAAACCACCTACGGTTGTAATCAAAGCTACTTTAATACCTCCTGCTACCAATGCCGGGCTCATATCTCCTGCTGCCTGGATGTTATCGAATGCACCGATCATACCGATTACAGTACCCATAAACCCTAACATCGGAGCCAAAGCGATGAACAAACCGATCCAGGTCAACCCTTTTTCCATCAAACCCATCTGTACGGAACCGTAAGATACAACTGATTTTTCAACCATGTCCATACCTTGGTCATATCGTTCCAAACCTTGATAGAAAATGCTGGCTATCGGTCCGCGGGTATTGCGGCAATATTCTTTTGCTGCCTCCAAACCACTGTTGTTCAATGCATCTTCAAAGCCTGCGATGAATTTTTTTGTATTGGTGTCTGAAAGGTTCAGATAGATAACCCTTTCAATAGCAATAGCCAAACCGAAAATCAAACACAATACAACGGCTGCCATAAATCCGGCACCACCCTCGATGAATTTTTGTTTGATGGCTGCATGTAACGAAGTACTCTCGATGTCCTCTTCTTCCATGGAAGCAGTAAGTTGTTCGGTTTGCTCCGTTTGTTCTGCAGGTGCTGCAGCTTCTTCTTCCTGAGCCATTAGTTTTGATGCTCCAATAGTAAGCATTCCAAAAACTGCTATTAGTGCAAATAATTTTCTCATGATCGCTTTAACTGATTTTTAGTTTATAAATAATTAAAATTTAACTCTCAACTCTGAATCGTTCTGTTTGCAAACCTTTGCTATAAGCAGAACACTCCAAAAGACGCGGCAAGTTACAAAAAAAATGTTAAAAGCCAATACGATTTACGGTTATTTCTCCTTTTATGGATGAATTTAAGTATTTTTTTATTTCGTTAGGGTCTGAATAATTTCCCAATAAGTGCATCATTTTACAAAGTGCTGCTTCGATAGTAATATCGAAGCCGCTTGATACTCCGTAATTTAATAATTCCCTGCTGGTTTCGTACCTGCCCATTTCTACCGTACCTCCCTGACATTGGGTGACATTATAAATGAGAATACCTTGGTCTGTGGCATGCTTGATTTTTGATAAAAAGGTCCGGTCTGTCGGAGCGTTTCCTGAGCCGTAAGTTTCCAGGATAAGTCCTTTGAGGCCCGGAGTACCAATGACCGAATCAATTAATTCCGGACGAATGCCTGGAAAGAGTTGCAGGATGGCAATGTGCGTATCCATCTGGGTATATGCGGTGACCGGTCCTGCTTTCGGGGAGTAATCAATAGCACCGTAATTATAGTGGATGTGAATCCCGATTTCTGCTAAGGGCGGATAATTGAATGCTTGAAAAGCCTCAAAACTTTCGGCGTTGATTTTGGTGGTGCGATTGCCCCGGAATAATTTTGCTCCAAATAGAATGCATACTTCCGGAACAATGGCTTTGCTTTCTAAAGTTGCTGCTGCAATTTCCAGGGCGGCAATCAAGTTCTCCCGTCCGTCTGTACGAATGGTTCCGATGGGTAATTGGGAACCGGTGAATACCACAGGTTTGGTCAGGTTGCTCAGCATGAAACTGAGGGCTGAAGCTGAATAAGCCATCGTATCGGTTCCGTGAAGAATCACAAAACCGTCATATCGGTCATATCGTTCAAGAATGATGCGGCACAAATCTGCCCAGATGGACGGTTGTAAATCCGAGGAGTCAATGATTTCCGGCAAAGTGTAACTGTCTATATTGAAACCGAATTCTTTGATTTCCGGTACTGCTTTTGCAATTTGCTCGAAGTTGAAAGGACATAAAGCTCCGGTTGCCGGATCGTTCACCATACCAATGGTTCCGCCTGTATATATGATGAGTACAGATTTCGTTGACATCTGTTTTTATTTATAAGGTTTGAATATACTCGTGTGTTGTATTTAAGATTTACTCAATATGCAAATTAAATAAATTCATTGCATTTTGAAATGTGATTTCCTCTATTTTTTTTGTTTCTGTTTGGGTGATTTCTGCGATTTTCCGGGCTATGTATGGAATGTAGCTGCTTTCATTGCGCTTCCCCCGAAAAGGTTCCGGCGCCAGATAGGGAGAATCCGTTTCCAGGACAATGGAATCCGGGCCTATTTCCCGGAGGGTATCTGCCATTTGGCTTTTTTTGAAAGTGACGACACCTCCTATGCCCAGTAAATATCCCATATCAATGGCTTTCCGTGCTTGTTCTGCATTTCCCGGAAAACAGTGGAGGATGCCTCGGCTGTAGGGATGTTTCTTTAGAATATCAAGAACCAGGTCCAGGGAATCGCGGGAATGGATGATTACCGGGCAATTCAAATCTTGTGCTATACCTAACTGGTGTTCAAAAACTTTGATTTGTTCGTGGTACCAGGTTTTGTCCCAATACAGGTCGATGCCGCATTCTCCTATCCCGTAGTAACGGTGAGTACCTACCTGTTTTTCTACCAGGGCAAGTTCCTGTTTGAAATTTTCATTGACGGATGTCGGATGCAAACCGGCAAGCGGGAGCATCATTTCGGGATACTCGGCTTCCAGGTTCAACATCCTTTCGCGGGATGCACTGTCAATATCCGGCAGGATAATGTATTTCAGATTGGCGGCTTTTGCTCGCTCTACAACTTCCTTTCGGTCTTCCCGAAATTCTTCTTCATAAATATGGGAGTGTGTATCAATAAACATGAATGGAAATTTGGTCGTGTTCAACTACGCGAAAATAATAAATAATGGGAATAAAAAAACAGGCGTGTAATCCACACGCCTGTTTTGATTTTATTGCAGTGTTTGGGTTATACGTGTCCTTGGGCACACATAGCTTCTGCAACCTTGATGAAGCCACCGATGTTGGCTCCTTTTACGTAGTCAATCTTGTCGCCATCCTTACCGAATTTAACGCAGGTATCATGGATGTCTTTCATGATTTGGGACAGTTTTTGGTCAACTTCTTCTGCAGTCCAGCTGTAACGCATGGAGTTCTGGCTCATTTCCAGACCTGATACGGCAACACCACCGGCATTGGCAGCCTTACCCGGAGCGAAAGTGATGTGAGAGTTCAGGTAGCGAACAGCTTCTGCTGTACATCCCATATTGGATGTTTCTACTACCATCTGGCAACCGTTGGCAACCAATTGTTTTGCATCGTCTTCGTTCAATTCGTTCTGGATAGCACACGGGAATGCGATGTCGCATTTTACTTCCCACGGTTTTTTCTTAGCGAAGAATTTGGCACCGAATTTCTTGGCATACGGTTCAACTACATCATTGTTGCTGGCACGCAATTCCAACATGTAGTTCACACCTTCCTGGGTGATGCCTTTTTCGTCATAGATATATCCGTCCGGACCTGAAATAGTTACCAATTTAGCTCCCAGCTGAACGAGTTTCTGTGCAGCACCCCAGGCAACATTCCCGAATCCGGAGATGGCAACGGTTTTACCTTTGATGTCCTGACCTTTTTCTTTCAGCATGTGTTGTGCAAAATAGACCGTTCCGTAACCGGTAGCTTCCGGGCGTACGCGTGAACCTCCGAATTCTCTGTTCTTTCCGGTCAGTACTCCTACGAACTCATTGCGGATTCTTTTGTATTGTCCGAACAGATAACCGATTTCACGACCGCCGACACCGATGTCACCGGCAGGTACGTCTGTGTCCGGACCGATGTGTTTGCACAGTTCAGTCATGAAACTCTGGCAGAACCGCATAACTTCGTTGTCAGATTTTCCTTTCGGATTGAAATCAGAACCTCCTTTACCTCCACCCATAGGTAAGGTTGTCAGGGAGTTTTTAAAAGTTTGTTCAAATCCTAAGAATTTTAAACCGCCTAAAGTAACGGACGGATGGAAGCGCAGACCTCCTTTGTACGGTCCGATAGCACTGTTGAACTGTACCCGGTAACCCCTGTTGATTTGAACTTCTCCTTTATCATCAATCCAAGGAACCCTGAACATGATCACTCTTTCCGGCTCTACCATTTTTTCCAATATTTTATTGGCTTTATATTTCGGATTAGCCTGATAGGTATCCCATACAGTTTCAATAACTTCTTCTACAGCCTGGTGGAATTCTGCTTCACCAACTGTTTTTGCCTTTAAGGCATCCATGAATTCTTTAATTTCTGGTCTCATTGATATCGTTTTTTAGTATGAGTTTCTTCAAACGTTTTCGAATCCCAAAATTATTTAATTATTTATTATCCCAAAATTTTTTAGCCTTATTTTTTCATTAAATAAGTTTGTGTTTTGCTTTCAGATTGTTAGTGAAAAAACTGGCTGGCTAAAAATCTGTTATCAATTTGCCAGGGCGTATTTTTTCCCCGGCAGGGCTAAAATTTTTCCTTCCAGTTCCAGTTGTAATAAAAGAGCAGAGAGTTCTCCCGGGGGAATGGACATGCATTGATGCAGTTCGTCGATGTGAGTGTCTCCGTGTTTTTTTAATACGGCCAGCAGAATGGTTTCTTTTTCTGAGGTATCAAAGAATTCTAAATGAATTTGTTGGGGATGTTCCCGGGAGATAGGGAAATTCAGGATGCGGGCAATGTCGGTGGCATTATCTATTAGAGCGGCAATGTTTTCTTTTATCAAAAGATTGCAGCCGGAAGAATAGGGATCTTCTGGGCGGCCCGGCAAGGCCATGACTTCCCGGTTATAGGACAGAGCGAGACGGGCGGTCGACATGGCCCCTCCTTTTTGGGCTGATTCCGCAATCAGGGTGGCATGGCAAAGGCCGGCAATAATCCGGTTGCGGCGCAGGAAATTCACCGGATGTATGGGAGCTGTACAGGGAAATTCACTGAGTAAAGCCCCTCCGGAGTTCAGGATATTTTCAGCGAGATTTTTGTGGGAAGCCGGATAAATCATATGTAATCCGTGTCCCAGCACCGCAAAAGTGGGTAGTCCGTGTTTCAGGCTTGCTCTGTGGGCTGATGCGTCAATGCCATAAGCTAACCCACTGACGATAACCGGCCGGAAGTTCAGGGCACATAATTCAGCTATGAGATTTTCTACGCGTGTCTGGCAACGGGAAGAAGCGTGGCGCGTTCCTACGATAGCCAGATATTTATTGGAGTCCGGGGAGGTGAACTTTCCTTTGTAATAAAATACCAGGGGAGCATCTTCACATTGTTTCAGTAATTCAGGATAATGATTGTGTTCTATGGAGCAAATCCGGATGTCATGCTTTTCTATTTCTGCCATTTCTTTTTTTGCTTTGTCCAAAGCAGTTTTGCGGTCGAATAGGGTGGCAGAAATATGGAATGTTTTATATAAAGAAGATAAAGCCTTGTCGCTTTCTTCAAAAAAGCCTTCAATGCCTCCGCATTTTTCCACCAACGGGAGGCACAAGTTGCTGTTCAGCCGGGGGATGAAGCTTGTTGCAATGAATGCCTGTGCAGAACTCTCGGTTTTCATAAAATCAGTGTTGAAGGTGGATATAAACAAATTTACAATATTTAATCCGGACAGGCAATTTTTATTTTGTATTTATATACATCTTTACAATTAACCCATGATTATTTTTTCCTTTCTTCTGTGAAAACCATTCCGGGCTTGCTTCAGGCAGTATAACGTTTGACGCAAGGGGAATGGATTGGAGCTGAAGGACCGGATAACATGACAAAAGAATGCCGGCATGCAGGGTGAGCATGTATAAAATACTTTTATTATAATTTGATTAAAGGGGATTTTCCGAAGAATTGGAGTTTTAGCGATTACTTCGTATTTTTGTAAAAATTTCCGATTATGAATCATATTGTTTTTACCCGGGAAAGTGCTGTTGCCATAAGGAATGAGCTGAAAGAAGTGCAATGTTCCGATGTGTTTGTTTTAGTGGATAATAATAGCCGTAATTATTGTCTGAACAGCCTGAATTTAGGAGCCGTTCCTGTGGAACATATTATAACCATAGCCGAAGGGGAACATAACAAATCATTGGAAAGTGTTTCTTATATTTGGCAAGTGCTATCGGAGCAGGGGGCCAGACGTAATTCCGTTTTGGTAAATGTTGGAGGAGGAGTAATTACAGATATCGGAGGTTTTGCTGCTTCTTGTTTTAAAAGAGGAATCCGGTGTATAAATATCCCGACTACTTTGTTGGCTCAGGTAGATGCTTCGGTAGGGGGAAAAACCGGCATTAATTTTAATGGGTTGAAAAATGAAATCGGCACTTTTTCCATACCGGAATGTGTCATTATAGATAATGCGTTTTTGTCTTCCTTGCCTCAAAGACAGATATTGTCCGGTTTTGCGGAAATGTTGAAACATGCCTTGTTGGCTGACGAAGAACACCTGGCGGAAGTAATGCAAGCCGATCTGAAAAAAACAGAAGGGAGCAGTTTTTTGGATTTGATCCGGAAATCCGTTGCTGTAAAAGCTGCGGTTGTTGAAAGTGATCCCCGGGAAAAGGGATTGAGAAAAGCTTTAAATTTCGGACATACAATCGGGCATGCCATTGAGAGCATGGCTATCCGGAAAGGTCTGCAGATTTATCATGGGGATGCTGTTGCTTACGGTATGATTGCGGAGCTTTTCCTTTCTGTGCGCAAATTGGGATTTTCCGGGAACCATTTTAAGTGTGTGAAGCATTTTATCCGGGAAAATTATCCGGTTTATCATTCCGTAGGAGCGGGAGAAGAACTATATGAACTGATGTTGCATGATAAGAAGAACGAAAGGAATGGTGTTAATTTTACTTTATTGCGCCATTTCGGAGAGATAGAAATTGACCAATATTGCACGAAAGAGGAAATCTTTGAAGCATTGGAACAATTAACCTGAGGCTGGAATGAACATCTCCCTGAATCTGAAAAAAGAGAACATATATGGGCGGGTAAATTTACCGGCTTCAAAGAGTATTTCTAATCGGGTGTTGATTATCAATGCGTTGGCTGATAGTAGTTTGCCGGTGGGAAATTTGTCTGATTGCGATGATACGAAGAGTATGCTCCGTGTGTTGCAGTCGGAAGAAAACAGTTTCGATATAGGGCATGCAGGTACTGCTATGCGTTTTCTGACGGCCTATTTGTCGAAAATTACGGGCCGGTGGGAATTGACAGGCTCGGAGAGGATGAAGCAACGGCCTATCGGTGTATTGGTAGAGGCTTTAAATCAATTGGGGGCCCGCATAGAATATGCGGAGCAACCTGGTTTCCCTCCGTTGCGGATTTATGGTTCCCGTCTTGCGGGAGGGGCCCTGGAGATACCCGCTTCTGTAAGCAGCCAATATATTTCGGCCTTGATGATGATTGCTCCCTATATGGAGAAAGGATTGACGCTTTATCTTACGGGGAAAGTGGTCTCCGGTACGTATATTGATATGACTGCCGGGATTATGCAGGAGTTTGGAGTTGACGTGATACGTCGGGGAGCTGAAATCCGAATCGCTCCGGGAGCGTATACTCCTGTTCCCTACCGGGTGGAGGCCGATTGGAGTGCTGCTTCTTATTTCTATGAATTACTGGCTATTGCAGACGACGGCAGAATTCGGATGGAAGGATTGAGCCGGCAAAGCAGACAGGGGGATTCCCGCCAGGTGGAGGTGTGGGAAAAGTTGGGGGTAAATACTTCTTTTGAGGAAGGAGGAGTTGTCCTGACTAAGGGGGGGGCGCCGGCTTCTTGTCTGGAATATAATTTTGTGGAAATGCCTGATTTGGTACAGTCTTTTGCCGTTGCTTGTTGTATGATGGATATACCGTTCGCTTTTCGTGGAATAGAAACTTTACGGATTAAAGAAACCGACCGGATCCGGGCCTTGACGGATGAGTTGCGCCGGTTGGGTTTTGTATTGAAAGCGGAAGGAAATAACTGTTTGTTGTGGGAAGGAGCAAAGTGTGAGGCGGATTTGCGGGTGGAGATTCAGACTTATCACGACCACCGTATGGCGATGGCTTTTGCTCCGGCTGCTTTGAAATATCCGGATATGGTCATTGCAGATAAAGAGGTCGTGACAAAATCTTTCCCCGGCTATTGGGAAGAATTACATAAATGCGCCGGCGTGAATTTGAAATGCTGATTCGGTCTGAAATGATTATTGCTATGTTTGAAAGTCTTTTACAATCCTCTTATTTTGCTCTTTTTCTGATTGTCGCTTTGGGGTTTATCCTGGGGAAGATAAATTTTAAAGGAATATCCCTGGATGTTTCTGCGGTGATTTTTATTGCTTTGTTATTCGGGCATTTTGGTGTTATCATTCCGAAAGAATTGGGTAATTTCGGTTTGGTGTTGTTTATTTTTACTATCGGCATCCAATCTGGTCCCGGTTTTTTCGGTTCTTTTAAATCGAAAGGAAAAGTTTTGATTCTCATTACTTTGTTGATTGTTGGTTCCGCTTCCTTAACGGGGGTGTTTCTGAAATATATGCTGAACATACGGACCGATGAGATTGTGGGCTTAATAGCCGGTGCTTTAACCAGTACGCCGGGATTGGCTGCTGCCATAGATGCTACACAGTCGTCTTCCGCTTCTATTTCTTATGGTATTGCCTATCCTTTTGGAGTAATAGGGGTCATTTTATTTGTGAAATTGTTGCCGAAGATGTTGGGGATTGATTTGAAGGTAGAAGAAAAACGCCTGGAGCGTATGCAGAAAGAAAAATATCCTTCCTTGCAAACGGCTACTTTTCGTATAACCAATCTGGGAGTAGTAGGAAAATCGTTGATTCAATTGCAGATCCGGACAATGACGGGAGCGGTCGTGTCCCGTATTCGGCACGGAGAAAATACGGAACTTCCCTCTCCGCAGAGTATTTTGCATAAAGACGATTTGGTGAAAGCTGTGGGAAATGAGTTGGCTTTGGAGCAGCTGGGGCTTTTGTTGGGGGAGAGGATAACGGAAGATTTGCCTTTGGCTCAGTCGTATGAGTTACGTCTTCTTTTGATCACCAATAAGGAGTTAATCGGAAAAAGTTTGGGAAATCTCAATCTGCAGGGAAATTTTCATTCGACGGTAACGCGTGTCAGACGGAGTGGTATCGACCTTTCCCCGACTCCTGATTTGGTTTTGAAGTTCGGGGATAAACTGACAGTAGTCGGGCACAAGGATAGTTTGACGGAATTGTCCAAATTGGTGGGAAATGATGAAAAACGGCTTTCCGATACTGATTTTTTTCCGATCGCCATGGGGATTGTTCTGGGAGTGATTTTTGGGAAAATCAATATTTCTTTTTCCGATAGTTTTCATTTTTCTCCGGGGTTGACCGGGGGAGTGTTGATCGTAGCCTTGATATTGAGTGCTTTAGGAAAAACCGGCCCGATTATCTGGTCGATGTCCGGTTCGGCCAACCAATTGTTGCGCCAGCTGGGGTTGTTATTGTTTCTGGCTGAAGTCGGAACTTCTGCCGGGACAAATCTGGTAGCCACTTTTCAGGAGAGTGGCTGGATGCTTTTCGGTGTCGGTTTTGCTATTACGTTGGTACCTATGATTATGGCCGTGCTGATAGGTTATTTTATTTGTAAAATCAGTATTTTTGATTTGATGGGAACCATTACCGGCGGAATGACCAGTACGCCTGGACTGGCTGCTGCTGATTCGATGACCGGCTTAGATATTCCCAGCGTTGCTTATGCTACGGTCTATCCGATAGCTATGGTCTTTTTGATTATTTTTATTCAATTGATAGCGGCGTTCCTGTAAATTAAACCTTTCTTCGGACTTTAAAGAAATCTTTTACTATTTTGCTGCATTCTTCTGCGAGGACTTCGGTTGTCAATTTTGTGCGGGGGTGAAGCACGGAAGGGGTTAAACGGGAATAGCCCCGGTGAGGGTCGGGTGCCCCGATGATTAATTCTCCGAGTTGTGCCCAGGCCAATGCCCCTGCACACATGGTACAGGGCTCCATTGTGACATATAGACTGCATTCGTTCAGGTATTTTCCCCCTAAATAGGCTGATGCCATGGTGGTGGCGAGCATTTCTGCATGGGCCGTGACATCATTTAGTTTTTCAGTTTCGTTGTGGGCGCGGGCAATGATTTTACCCTGGCATACCACTATTGCCCCTACCGGAATTTCTCCTTCTTCGGCTGCTTTACGGGCTTCTGCCAGTGCTTGCCGCATATATTTTTCGTGGGTTGCGCTATCCAATGAGTCTGATAATTAAATGTGGCTGTAATTTTTTACAAAACTAAAAACTTTTTGCACAATTTTCTGCGGTCGGTTTCTTTTCCTTCGTTTGTCATGCTGTTTTATGATAACGTTTGAGGACAATTCAGAGTGAATGATGATTGAAATATTTTGGTAACAGGGATTTTATTCTTAATTTTAACATCTCCAAAAAGGATGATTTGGTCGTTTATTAATCATTAATCATATTTTTATGCAGACTATTGATACTTATAATTTTCAAGGCAAAAAAGCGTTAATCCGTGTAGATTTCAATGTGCCTTTGAATGATAAATTTGAAATAACCGATGATACCCGGATGCGGGCTGCTATTCCTACCATTAAAAAAGTATTGGCTGGCGGCAGTGCTGTTATTCTGATGTCGCACTTGGGACGTCCGAAAGGTCCTGATGCAAAGTTTTCTTTGAAACATATTCTGAAACATTTGGAAGAATTGTTGGGACAACCGGTGAAATTTGCTGATGATTGTGTGGGTGAAAGTGCTAAGAAACAGGCATCCGAATTGAAACCGGGGGAGGTTCTGGTATTGGAAAACCTGCGCTTCTATGCAGAAGAGGAAGGGAAGCCCCGTGGATTGGCCGAGGATGCTTCGGAGGAAGAGAAAAAGGCTGCTAAAGCTGCTGTAAAAGAATCTCAGAAAAAGTTTGTTGCCGACCTGGCTTCTTTGGGAGATTGCTGGATCAATGATGCTTTTGGTACTGCTCACCGGGCACATGCTTCCACGGCTTTGATTGCTAAATATTTTCCGAATGATAAAATGTTCGGCTATGTGATGGAAGGTGAACTTAAGGCAGTGGATAGTGTAATGAAAAATCCGAAACGTCCGTTTACTGCTATCATGGGAGGTTCGAAAGTGTCTTCCAAAATTGATATTATCATGAACCTGATGGATAAGGTGGATAACCTCATTCTGGGAGGTGGAATGACTTATACTTTCAAAGCAGCGTTGGGAGGTCATGTGGGTAGTTCTATCTGCGAAACAGACAAATTGGATCTGGCTTTAGACATTATGCGGATTGCCAAAGAAAAAGGGGTGAATCTGGTGCTTTCCAATCAGGCTGTCGTGGCGGATGCTTTCAGTAATGATGCCAACATACAGATTTGCGATCCGATGGAAATTCCTGATGGCTGGGAAGGATTGGATATTGGCCCGGAAACGCGGGAGCGTTTTGCTAAAGTGATTGAAGAATCAAAAACCATTCTTTGGAATGGCCCGGTCGGCGTATTTGAGATGCCGAAATTTGCGGAGGGAACGAAGGCTGTTGCAGCTGCTATTGTAAAAGCAACAGAAAAAGGAGCCTTTTCATTGATTGGCGGAGGTGATTCTGTGGCTGCTATCAATCAGTTTGGCCTGGCCGACAAAGTAAGCTATGTTTCTACTGGTGGCGGTGCTCTTCTGGAGTATATCGAAGGAAAGGACCTGCCTGGTATTTCTGCTATTCGCGGAGAATAAGCCTGTCTTTTGCGGAATTGAAAGCGTCTGTCTCCTGGGAGGCAGACGCTTTGCATTAACGCTGGAGGAGTCTGAACCGGTTTCGTTTTCCGAAAAGAATGAATATATCATTCGGTTGTACAATGAAATCATCGGGTGGTGTTTCCAGTAACTCCATTTGTAAATATCCCTTTTCTTCGTCGTGAATATAGTGTTTGATTGCTATTAACTTCAGGGAAAAATCTTTTTCTAATTGAATGTCGGTAAGTTTACGTCCCGAGAAAAATGCAGGCAATTTCATTTCATAAATGAAATAATCCGGAGTAATTTCATAGGAATAGATTAAAGTAGTGATGTCTGTTTTAGTGGCAAAATAGTCGGCATATTCTTTTTCCAGTTGGATGATTTCCGTAATGCCCATGGCTTCCAGTACGGTTTTATGAAGAGCGGAAATGGCCCGGGCAATGATTCTTTTGGCTCCGTTTTGTTTCAGGATGGCTATCGTCAGTATGGATGCCCCGGCATCTTTGCCGAGGGTTACAATATTGAGGTCTGCTTCTTTTAATGGAAGATTGCGGACTGCCTGCTCGTTGTTTAAATCTAAGCAGATTGTGTTTTTAATGCTGTCTTTGTAAGCATTTACTTTATCCATATTTTTATCTACTCCGATAACTTCATAGCCCATTGCCGTCAGGCGTTGTGCCAACGCCATGCCGAAATTTCCGAGACCGATGATGATGCATTTCATAGCTACCTGGTTTCAAGGTTTTTATTCCGGTCATACGAAAATCATTGCGGTAAGTTTTTTTCCGGCTTTATTTCATAGGATGACATTATCTTCGGCATAGGTATAATGTTGTGATTTCTGCTGCCGGAAAATTCCTGTCAGTAAAGTAAACAGACCGACCCGGCCGACAAACATGGTCAGAATGATAATGATTTTCCCTGGCAAAGTCAATTGGGGTGTGAAATTCAGGCTGAGTCCGACTGTACTGAGGGCGGAAATCATTTCAAACAGGGCTTGGGTAGGCTGGCTGCCGGGTACTACAATGGTGATGAGGAGGGTGTTGATACTGATCCAAAGAATGGATAAAAGAACTATTGCATGGGCTCGTTTTACATTTTCTTTGGGTAGTTGTCTTTTAAAGATCTCTATATTCTCTTTTCCCCGGAGTGTACTGAAAATGTTTTTCACGACAATCGTAAAAGTGGTGGTCTTTATGCCTCCTCCGGTGGATAAAGGAGAAGCGCCAATCCACATAAGCAGCATGGTTAGGACGATTGTTGGAGTGGAGAGCAGATTCATGCTTACGTTGTTAAAACCGGCCGTCCGGGGAGTAACGGCTCCCAGAAATGAAACAGCCAGTTTGCCCCTCCAGGGCAGCTCTTTGAGCAAGTGGTTGTGCTCAAAAATAAAGAATAAAACAGTACCTCCGATTACTAAAAAGAGGGTAGCTGTTATAACGATGCGGGTGGTTGTATTTACAATGCGTACGTGGGAAGGCATTCTTTGCGAGGAACCTTGTAAACGGTAGATAAGATTTCTTATTTTATGGTTGAACAGTTTGCCATAGTTAAACACTATGGGAAATCCTATTCCGCCCAGGATAATCAAAACGGCAATCCAACATTGGAATCCGTAAAGCGAGCGTGTAACGGGGTTGTTCAGATTCTCCGGGAGGGTAGAAAAACCCGCATTGCAAAAAGCCGATACGGAATGAAATATGGCGAAAAACGTGGGGTTCTCAATTTTTTCCCGAGGAAAGTCGTGAACTTCCCACCATAGTATCCAGGAGCCTACTGCTTCAATAAAAATGGTTGTAAAGAAAGTGTACATGAGTGTCTTGAAGATGTTGTTCATGGACTCCTCGCTTAAAATATTTTTCAATGCCATCTGGTCCGTAAAAGAGGTTTGGGTAAAAAAGGACATGGCTATAAAACTGGTAAAAGTCATTACCCCGACTCCTCCGATTTGGATTAATAAAAGAATGATGATCTGTCCGGTCAACGTATAGGTGGTTGCCGTGTCGACTGTTGTTAATCCCGTGATACATACGGCACTGGTGGCAGTGAACAGGGCATCTGTAAAACTGAGGGGGTGGGAGTGGGCTTTGGGCAGCATTAATAAAGCGGCCCCGGTGAATATGATGAAGAGGAAACTGTAGGTAAACATGAGTTCCGGGCGGATATACCTCTGTAAAGTGCTTACAATGGCTTTGGACAATTGAATGATACTGATGAAAAGCAATAAGATACGCATTAAAATAGGGTCTATGCGTTGTAACCATTCTGTTGAAGGGAAATGGAGAGGGGACTGGGTGATGATGACAAATAATAATAGAAACAAGACAATCATTTCTATCCAAAACCCTTTTTCGTGCCAGATGTCTTTCAGGTTTAAAAGGATATTAACCAGGCTGCCTGAGAGAAATATGTACATCATCAGATTGTAGCCGTATGTGATGTGGGTTTTACTGGTGTCCGGGACGGCATAGCCGTATTCATAAGCCAGTAATCCCAGTGTCGTCAGGGATGCCAATACAAACAACAAAACGACCACCTTACGCAGGAGGTTTCGGGTGATGCGGCCGATCAGATGGAGTTTATATCTGTATTCAGTTGAAAGCATATAGGTGAAACAGCTTATCTGAAAGATGAACGGAAGTGGCCCAAAAAAGTTAATGCCTGTTTTATGAAAAATAAAACAGGCCGATATGGTTTGAATGGAAATCCCGGAGACGGGATGTTATTTCAGGAATACAAAATATACGGCCATAACGAGGCAGGCGCAGGCGGCAAAGTGATTCCACTGGAAGGTTACTCCTTTAAAAAAAGTGAGAGAAAAAGCCATGAAAATGATTAAAGTAATCACTTCCTGAATGATTTTTAACTGCATCAGACTGAACGGTCCGCCGTTGCCTTCGAAGCCCAGACGGTTTGCCGGGACCTGGGCGCAATATTCGAAGAAAGCAATACACCATGAAAACAGGATGATACCGATAAGGGGCCAGTGGGTACTGACCTTGGCTTCTTGCAATTTTAAGTGGCCGTACCAGGCGAAAGTCATAAAAATGTTGGAGCAAATCAGCAGAAGTATGGTATAAAATCCTTTCATAGAATTAAAAGTTGGTCTGAGAGTGAATAATAGCGCGGCAAAATTATATTTTTTCTGATTTTGTTATTCTGATTTTCCGTTTGTTTTTCATTTTTACTTTTCTATCTTTGTTCAAAGGTGACTAAAAGTGTTTTGAATGATGTCGAATACGATACATAGCATTGAAATCCGGAATTTGTGGCGGAAGTATGATTTTTTCTGGGAAAATCTCAAACCGGATGTGAATATCCTGATAGGTATTAACGGGAGTGGGAAAACTACTTTGTTTAATATCATTGATGCCGTTTTTATGGCTGATTTGAAGCGGTTGAAAGGGTATGGTGTAGAAGTGGAAATCCACATGGACGATGGTGTCGTGGATTATCATCCGAAAATGAATATAGCTGATTTAAAAAGGAATTTGCAACAAGTGAAATACCAGAAAATCAGCACCTTTGATGTTCCTTTCCGGGACCGTTCAAAAGCGGGGAAAGAATACAGTCAGTTATACAATGAGTTACATACCATTGTGTATGATATTGGTGGTCCTAATCCTTCGTTTTCGGATTACCGGCTGAAAGCCACTAATTTCCCGGAGAAGGCGGAGAATATTAATTTACGTATCAGGACTTTGTTTGAGACGGTAGACCGGCTTTTTGCCAAAACCGGAAAAAATATACGGATAGACCCCCATACCAATCATCTGATTTTTATAGATGAGGGCGAGGAGATTCCTTTGTATAAGCTTTCTTCCGGTGAAAAACAATTGTTGCTTATCCTGATGAAGGTATTTTTGATGGAAGAACAACCCTACATCCTTTTGATGGATGAGCCGGAGATTTCTTTGCATATTGAGTGGCAATATAAGTTATTCGAAGAAATTCGTCGTTTGAATCCCAATTGCCAGATTATTACCTCCACCCATTCTCCCAGTCTGTTTGGTGATGGTTGGGGCGACAAATTGGTGTTTGTGGAAGATTTGGTAAAGGGCAGGAGTTAAAGCGGTTCAGGTGTTAGAGTGGTATTGTATTTAGTGGTTTCCTATGTTTGTGTGCGGAGACAGAGAAAATAATGGACGCGGGGCACATTTTGCAAATGCTGCCAAAAGATTTGCTTTGGATGCGAAAATGTTTCGTTGCAGGGCTGCTGTACATGTTGAGAATAAAGATGATATAGCCTTCTGGAGTGCTGTGCTCAAACATTTCCGTCCGGGAGATAAGTTTCATTTTATCGCCGGTTCCCGGAATGAATATGGAAATGAAACCTATGGGGTCACTCAGTGTTTGAAGTATTTCCCTTATCTCAGTCCGGATTTTTTTATTTGTATTGACAGTGACTACCGGTATTTGTTGAGAGAAAGACATATAGATGTAAAGCATTTTGTGATTCAGACTTATACTTATTCTTTTGAAAATCATCATTGTTTTGCTGATGGGTTGGATGATGTCTGTTGCCGGGTGACCCGTTTGAAAAATACGGTTTTTGATTTCAATCGTTTTTTGACGGAATTTTCGAATATCCTTTATGAGCTTTTTATCTGGCATTTGTATTTTCAGAATGCAGATCCCATTCGTTTCAGTCAGTTCGAGTTTGACCATTATCTTAATCTGACAACTTCCCGTTCTTATCCCCTGGTGTATGATAATGGTGGCCGTGCTTTGGACGAACTGAGGGTTCGTGTGGAACGGAAATTGAAATTCTTCGGGAGAAAATACCCTCATGCTAACCTGGAGGTTGTGAGGCAGAAATACCTGCAATTGGGACTGACTTCCGATAATGTTTATCTTTTTGTGCGGGGGCACAACCTTTACAATTTGATTTTGTTGATTTGTAAAGAGGTATGTAAAGCTGTGTTGAGGCGGGAAAAAAGAAACCGGATGGCTACCCGTGAGATGTTGAATGAATTGTACCGCTATCGTTATAGCCTGGAAGAGCAGTTGAAACAGAATATAAAATACGGGGCTTATCTTCCGATTCGAAAAATAGAGGAAGATATAAGGCAGCTTTTAGGAGAGAATTAATTTACTGTAAAATTTGTGCCTTTCTACTTTAGCACTTTGAGTTAAAGTTTTGTTTTTCTACTTTTGGACGGGAATAGCATGGGTACAGCTATGTTGCAACTTATCGGTTATGAGTGAATTTGATATCAGGGATAACACTTTAAAAGAAACGGAAAAAGAGTTTGAGCGGGCACTGAGGCCTTTGAATTTCGGAGATTTTCAGGGACAGAAGAAAATTGTAGAAAACCTGGAGATTTTTGTGCGGGCGGCCAAAATGCGCGGGGAGTCTTTAGACCATGTGATTTTACACGGTCCGCCGGGACTGGGAAAAACGACCTTGTCGGCTATCATAGCAAATGAATTGGGTGTAGGTATAAAAATCACCTCCGGACCGGTTCTGGATAAACCGGGCGATTTGGCGGGTTTATTGACCAATCTGGAAGAGAATGACGTTTTGTTTATTGATGAGATCCATCGTTTGAGTCCTGTGGTGGAGGAATATCTCTATTCGGCAATGGAAGATTACCGGATAGATATTATGATTGATAAAGGGCCTGCCGCTCGTTCGGTGCAGATACAAATCAATCCTTTTACTTTGATCGGAGCGACAACCCGAAGCGGCCTTTTGACTGCTCCTTTACGGGCCCGGTTCGGGATTAACTGCCATTTGGAATATTATGATATGGATATTCTGGCCGGTATTATTCATCGTTCGGCCTGCATATTGAACATTGGAATTACCAGCCAGGCGGCCAAAGAAATTGCTTCCCGCAGCCGGGGAACGCCTCGTATTGCCAATGCATTGTTGCGGCGGGTACGGGATTTTGCCATGGTGAAAGGGAATGGAAACATAGACCATGAAATTACCCGTTATGCATTGGAGGCATTGAATATTGACAAATATGGCCTGGATGAAATGGATAATAAGATTCTCCTGACCATTATCGAGAAATTTAAGGGAGGTCCGGTCGGACTGACAACTATAGCTACTGCGGTGGGGGAAGATGCCGGAACTTTAGAAGAAGTTTATGAACCTTTCCTGATTAAAGAGGGATTTATTAAACGTACTCCCAGAGGCCGTGAGGTGACCGACCTCGCTTATAAACACCTTGGAAAGAACCGGCGGGAAACAAACGGGGAACAGATGACGCTTTTTTAGAAGGGACCTTTTCTCAGAACTGCAAAAGAATCTCAGTTTTTAACGTTTGTTTTAGAAGTGGCATTTTTTCGTTTCTTCTAAAAGTCGGCATTCTCTGTGCAATTGTTAAAATGAAGTACTGTTATGAAGTAACTCCATAGGTTAAAGTGTGTTAAGTATGTGAAGTGTTAAAATGTAAGTGTTAAATTTGTGGGTATGAGAAGGAAGCAGATCATTATTTTAGGTGTGGTGTTAGGAACGTCTTTGCTGGGATTGATATTCACACAAGCCAGGTATTTTCAGACGGCATTCAAGTTAAAAAAGGCCCAATTTGATTATCAGGTGAATAAATCTATTGATCAGGTGATTGATTATGTGGAAGAGTATGAGCGGCGGTTAACCGAAAAAGAAAAGCCCATAGAAAAAGGCCAGCATGTAGAAAAGGGAAAGTTGATTCATGAGGTTCCGTTGTGTTGGGGAATGTGTTCCGGCAAGTCAGTAATGAACGATATGAATATCGTTATTGATTATTCCCTTTGGCCCATGGAATACGATGCAGACCTGGAAACCGTTTCCGAATTGTTCGGTCAGAACGGGAACCGTAATTTACAGAATTCTATACAGAAATCACGGCAAGAGCTGAAAAAGAGCCTGGGAAAGGAATATGATCTGGTTGTAAAAAGAATACCGGCAGACTTTCGTAAAACTCTGGAGGAGCGATTGCAGGAAATTGATTTGAAAAAGGTGATTGGAGAGAGGCTGGAAAATAATGGAGTAAACGGTTATTTTGAGTTTGCAGTGAAAGAAAAGGGGAAATTTGTTCTGATGTCTCAGAATTTTTTTAACCGTCATTCGGACTATGTTTATAGCCGGCAGATATTTTCGGATTTCCCTCAGGAGAATGCGGTGCTCTTCCTGATTTTTCCTGATAAAGCCCATGATATTTTATCTTCTGTGTTTTTGCTATTGCCCAGTTTGATTATTACTGTATTATTGGTATTGTGTTTTGTTTTTTGTATTGTAGTGATTATCAGGCAAAAAAAACTTTCTGCAATTAAGAATGACTTTATCAACAATATGACACATGAGTTTAAAACACCGATAGCTACCATTTCATTGGCTGCACAGATGTTGAAAGACGGTGCTGTCAATAATTCGTCTTCTACGATAGATCATATTGCGGGAATCATCCGGGATGAAAGCAAGCGCCTGACTTACCAGGTGGAAAAGGTATTACAAACGGCTTTGTTCACGGAAACCCGGATGAAATTAAAGCGGAAGAATGTAAATCTGAATGAAATTGTGGAAAATCTGATTACCAAATTCCAGCTTCGGGTGGAAGATAAAGGAGGACAGTTATTCGGTTATCTGGAAGCCCAACAGGATGAAATTTATGCTGATGAAGTCCACATTATGAATGTTATTTCCAATTTATTGGATAATGCTATAAAATATTGTATTAAAGTTCCTGAAATCAGTGTATACACCCGGAACAAGGGGATGGAGATTATTATAAGTGTGATAGATAATGGTGTAGGAATTGCAGCAAAAGAACAAAAGTTGATTTTTGAACGTTTTTACCGGATTTCTACAGGTAATTTGCATGATGTGAAAGGGTTCGGTCTGGGGCTGTCGTATGTCAAAACGATTGTGGAAGCTCACGGGGGACGGATAGAGGTGGAAAGCGCTGAAGGAAAAGGCAGCCGGTTTGATATTATTTTACCCTTGACTGTGAAAAAACAAAAAGTAAGGAGAACTTTATTTTTTTAAAAGCGTATATTTTTCAGAATTTATTTAAAACTAAATAGTTATGGATGAAAAAATAAAAATTTTATTGGCAGAAGATGATACAAATTTAGGAATGCTCCTGAAAGAGTATCTGAGAGCTAAAGGGTTTGAGACAGTTTTGTGTGAAGATGGAGAAATAGCCTATGAAGCATTTTTGAATCAGCCATTTGATATATGTATATTGGATGTTATGATGCCTAAAAAAGACGGTTTTACTTTAGCTAAAGAGATTCGTCAAATCAATAGTGAAATGCCTATTATTTTCCTGACCGCTAAGAATATGAAGGAAGATGTACTGGAAGGTTTTAAATTGGGTGCTGACGATTATATGAGCAAACCTTTTAGTATGGAAGAACTGTTGTTGCGAATCGAAGCTGTACTTCGCCGGTCTACGGGCCTCAAACCTGAAGATGAACAGGAAATCTTCAAGATTGGTAAATTGACTTTTAATTCAAAGAAACAAACTTTGTTTGATGGCGAAGAGGAACAAAAACTGACGACGAAGGAGTCTGAGCTGTTAAAACTGTTGTGTTTGAATGTAAATAAAGTGCTGGAGAGAAACTATGCATTGAAAAACATTTGGGCTGATGATAACTATTTTAATGCCAGAAGTATGGATGTTTACATTACCAAACTGCGTAAACATTTAAGGAAAGATCCGGCTGTTGAAATTATCAATGTACACGGAAAAGGCTACAAACTGATTCTTTAGTTTGAAAATGAAACCGGTATTCGGGAGGATTTACCTTTTGTAAAACTATAACGGGGAACAAGAATCCCCGTTTTTCATTGTTTTCTTTTCGGATAAAACTTTAACTTTGTCCTGTAAAATTAAACTGACTGTATTACAGTGCTAATAAATAGATTGATATGAAGATAGCTATTGCTTGTGACCATGCCGGTTACGAATATAAGGAAAAATTGGTAGAATATCTCCGTAAAGAAGGACATGAAGTAAAAGATTTTGGAACGGATTCTCCGGAAAGCATGGATTATCCGGATACGGTTCATCCTATGGCCGCTGCTGTTGAATCGGGAGAATATGAATGCGGAATTGCTTTATGCGGAAGCGGTAATGGTGTTTGCATGACGGTGAATAAACACCGGGGAATCCGGGGGGCTTTGTGCTGGACGGTGGAATTGGCGTGGTTGGCCCGTTTGCATAATAATGCCAATGTATGCTGTATACCCGCCCGTTTTATTCCTTACGAAGAAGCCCGGGAGATTGTAGAACGTTTTTTGAATACCGAATTTGAAGGAGGGAGACATCAAAGACGTATTGAGAAAATACCTGTAAAATAAGTGTGTCATTTATTTCCAGGCTGTCTGTAAAGTCTTTGGATTGGTAATTGGTGTTTTCGTTACAATGCAAAGGTTTTACGGACATTTTGTTTTGAGAATCGGGCTCTATGAGAAAAATTGGTTTTTGGTTGGTTTTCCTGTTGTTGTGCGGGGGATGTAACAAAGCTCCCCGGACTGTTGTTTCTTTTCATGTGGATGGGGCTTGGAGGGAAGCAAAAGTTACGTTGACGACCCCCGATTCTGTTTATTGCCTGACCTTGGATTCAACCCGTTCTGCCATGTTGGTTTTACCTTCGGAAGTTAAAGGCGGTTATGGTAGTCTGAATTATGGCAGACTTTGTGTGCCTGTATATATTGAGGCCGGCAAAGATTTTGATTTGGCTTTGCAATTTGAGGGGAGGTATGCTGTTCCGTATTTTACCGGGGAGGGAGCCCGAAAAAATGAATACCTTAATCAGGATTGGGTTAGAAAGTTCAAACCCGATTTCAGAGTGGATGAAGCATCTTTCCTGCAGATTCTGCAAGAACAGGAACAACGGCAAAGCCGCTTTCTGGATAGTATGCTTTTTGAAGAATCGTTCCGGACATTGGAATCCCGGAGGCTGCATTATGCGGTGTATGCTTTTTTACCATTATATCCTTCTTATCATACTTATTATGTTCAGGATAATGGTTATAAACCTTCTTCTGCTTTTTATGAGAAGGTAAAAACTGAAATCCGGGAAGAGAGTGAATTGATGTCTTTGCCGGAGTATCAGGCTGCCTGGATTGGAAAAATCACTGCGCTGGCTGGGCAGGGTAAGCTGGGATATGAGGTTGGGCAATGCCTGGAGACTCAATTGAAGTGTATTGAAGAAACAGTTACTCAGCCTTTGCTGAAAGAATTCCTCACCGACCATTTTATGACCGGATATGTCAAAAATTACGGTATGGCCGGATTCAAAGACATCGAAACCGTTTATTGGAACAGGGTAAATCATCCTGAGAAAAGGAAGGCGTTTAGTGAACTTTGCGGGGAATGGTCTAAGTTGGAAACCGGTTGCATTTCTCCTGAATTTCGATATGCGGATTTGAATGGAAAAATGGTTGCCCTTTCGGATTTTGCGGGTAAGTATGTATTTATTCAAATCTGGGCCAGTTGGTGTGAACCGTGCCGGGAAGAATTGCCTCACTGGAAGGAGTTGGCCTGGCAGTTTGAGGGTACTGACATTTGTTTTGTGAGTATTTCCTGCGATTGGGATAAGGCAGCCTGGAGAAGAACGGTGAAGGAAGAACAATTGCCGGGTATCCAGTTGTATGCAGATAGGGATTCCGGGTTCCTGAAAGCTTATATGGTAAGGAATATTCCTCGTTTTATTTTGATAGACCGGGAGGGCAGGATTATTGATTCCGGAATGTCCCGTCCTTCTGCTTCCCGTACGTTGAAGATTCTCTATACTTTGGCCGGAATAGAAGATTTGCCGTGATTTACCGTGAGGAAGAAGGGATAGGGGTATGCGTGATTTCTCTGAAAATGGATTCCAGGTTTTGTTCTTCGGTTTTTAATTCAATGATAGGACAGTTGTGGTGTACGGCCTGCTGAAAAAGTTCAATCCGGGGGTCAGTGTCCGCTTTGGCATGGAGCAACCAGTTGTCCGGGGTGAGTTGGGTTGTTTTTTCAAATAAAGGATGTGCGGCAAGCCATTGGGTGTTCGTGTCGGGAGCAAACCGAACCTGGATATAAATCCCCCGGCCGCTCAGGGACCGTATTTCGTCTAAGGATTTATCTGCTACAATTTGTCCCTGGTTGATAATCATTACCCGTTCACAGATGGCTTCTACTTCCTGCATGATATGAGTGGAAAGCAATATTGTTTTGTTTTTTCCCGTTTCGGAGATAAGGTTACGGATTTCCTCTAATTGGTTGGGATCCAGTCCGGTCATTGGTTCATCCAGAATCAGTACCTGGGGGTTGTGGACCAAAGCCTGGGCAAGTCCAACCCGTTGCCGGTAGCCTTTGGACAGTTGGCCGATTTTTTTGTGTATCTCCGGAGCGAGGCCTGTTAATCCGATGATTTGTTCTACCTGTTGATGAGGGTTGTGAATGTGATATAAACGGGCTATGTGCAACAGATATTCCCGGATATACAAATCAGGGTATAGAGGATTGTGTTCGGGTAAATAACCGACCAATTTTTTCGCTTCAAGGGGATGACGGTGAATATCTATGCCGCAAATGTTGACTTCTCCTTCAAAGTCGGTCAGGCAACCCGTAATGATTTTCATGGTAGTGGATTTTCCGGCGCCGTTGGGACCGAGAAAACCGCAGATTTCTCCTTCTTTCAAATCGAAACTGATTTGATTGAGGGCTTTTTGTTTGCCATATTGTTTACTGACATTGGAGAGGGTGATAGCCATAGCGACGAATAATTATTTGAACCAACTGTTGACATCTTCGTACTTCAGGATGTGGATGATGGTTTTTCCATCGGCTGTGAAATGATAATGTTTACAGTTGAAAAGTTTCTCAATCATTTCTTTCATTTCTTCGTATTCCAAAGGAGTGTTGTAATTGATAGCTGCGGCCTTGGCAAAGGCAAGCACCACTCTTTCGTGCATTTTTTTCCGTATATTGCCTTCCGTATTTTTATAATGTTCTATCAGTTCGATTAAAATTTCTTTTGCGTGAGAGTAAGATAAATCCGGAGGGGTTGCCTGGATAGCATAACAATTCTTGCCGGAAACATTTAGTTCGAAACCCAGGTATTCCAAATCTTTCAACAACTCTCCGATTAATAAAAAATCATTGACAGAAAGTTCCAGTATATCCGGGAACATATTTTTTTGTCCGGCTGTTTTCCGGGCAGACAACTGGTCCAGGTATTTGTCAAAGAGAATGCGTTCGTGGGCTCTTTTCTGGTCGACTAACAGCAGACCGCTTTGTACGGCAGCTACTATATAGCGGCCTTTGATTTGAAAATAGCAACTGGCTGCTGCTAAAATCGGATGAACCGGAGCAGACATTCCGGGAATCAGGGTTTGCTGGGCTTCTTCTTTTTCCTGTATGCCGTCAAATAAAATATCCCAGTTGGCAGGTACTTTCCGGGTTGCCGGAAAAGTAGCTTTGGGCTTTTCGAAGTCCGAATCTGCCGGTGTGATTTTATCGGTTGTATAATGGAAAGGATTATATCCCGGATTATAATGAATCTGGGGTACATAAGGAGTTTCCGAAGAAACGGGCGGTGTGTAATCCGGCTTCCCCTCCGTATCAAAGTCAAGGGGAGGGGTGATGTTGAATTTGCCTAAAGCTTCTTTTATGCTGGCAGTCAGAATCTGGAAAAAATCCGTTTCATTCTGAAATTTGATTTCTGTTTTGGTCGGGTGGATGTTTACATCGATTAAAGCAGGGTCTACTGTAAAATAAATAAAATAGGAAGGAATACAGTCGTTGGGAAGTAGACCCGAATAGGCTTCCATAACAGCTTTGTGAAAAAACGGATGCTTCATAAAACGGTTGTTCACAAAAAAGAATTGATCGCCGTAGGTCTTCCGGGCTTGTTCCGGGCTGCCGATGTAGCCCTTGATGTCTGCCAGGCCTGTTGAACATTCTATGTTCAGTAACCTGGCATTGATGGTTTTGCCGAAAATATTGACAATTCTTTGGCGAAGTCCTGATACCGGCAGGTCATAGAGTGGGGTGCCGTTATTACTCAAGGAGAAAGCTGTCTCAGGATGAGTTAAAGCCACTCGTTGAAATTCTGTCGTGATATTCCGCAGCTCTGTGGTATCTGATTTTAAAAATTTTCTTCTGGCCGGTATATTATAAAAAAGATTTTTTACTGAAATGTTAGTCCCTTTGGAGGTATTTACTGACTCCTGGCTTTTCAGTTCCGAGGCTGCGATGAAAATGCAACTGCCCAGTTCGTCTTCTTCCTGTTTTGTTTTCAATTCTACTTCTGCAACAGAGGCGATGGATGGCAGAGCTTCTCCCCGGAAGCCCAGGGTCTGTATGCTGAATAAGTCCTGGGCGGAAGATATTTTGGAGGTAGCATGTCTTTCAAAGGCCATCCGGGCGTCCATGGGCGACATGCCTTTCCCGTCGTCAATGACTTGAATGACTGTTTTTCCTACATTTTTAAGAATAACCTGTATATGCCGGGCACCGGCGTCGATTGCGTTCTCCATGAGTTCTTTTACGACAGAGGCCGGGCGTTGTACCACTTCTCCTGCTGCAATCTGGTTGGCAACCGAATCCGGCAATAAATGAACGATATCCATAAAGAGATTGAGTCTTGTTAAAGGCCGAAAAAGCGTAATATACCTTCCGGATTTTTGATGAAAATGTAGAATGCTGCAATGAAAAGTAAAATCAGGATCATGAAAAAACGAACGGTTTGTGCTGAGCCGTTATTGCTGCGGATGGATTTTCGTTTCTCATACTCTTGCCTGAACTGGCCCCGGACGTTCGGGATATATTGTTCATCGCCGTCTTTTATACCCAGTTCGGCTTTTATTCTTTTTTCCCGTTCTATGCGGGCCTCTTTTGCCGGATCCCAATAACGGGGCTGAAGATTGAATCTTCTGTATTCCGGTTTTTTAAATAGACTGAACATATTTTCTGTTTTAAGAGTTGGATGAAGTGGGGGATGCCGCTTTGTTTCTGGTATGATTGCCAAAGTGCCGGCTTACCCATTTGGGGACAATAAAAACTCCCGCAAACAGATACGGATAGTAAGTAATTAACCGCCATAAGATAGCCATGGCAATGGCTACGCTTGCACCCGGCAGGAACTCTCCCAGATATTCTTTAAATACGAACTCTGCAAAACCGCTGCCACCGGGGGTGGGGCTGACCAGCATCATAATCCACATCACCAATTGTCTTGCAAAGATAAGAAATTGTGTGGCCCAATTGTAATGTCCCGCCCAAAATGCCATTAATAGCGCATTCACAACCCAATAACGTGCTGTCCAGGAAAAAAAGGTTGCTCCGAAGGTTTTTAACCAAAAGGAAAAAGACATATGACGTAACTCGTAAGAATTCCGGATGATGTCGGAACCGGCTTCGTTAGCATTGTGGCGCCATTGGCGCAGCAACTTGAATTTGAAGCATTTCATCAGGAGGTATTTTAATCCTCGCGGATTTTTAAATAAACCGTAACTGAGGATAGCCAGATAAATGAATTTGATAGAATATCCGCCTACGGCAAACCAAATCAGGCTTTTGCTGATCCCTTCGTTTACTCCTGCCATGTTCCATAAGTCACTTTGGCTGACACAAAGCAGAATGAGCGGAAACATAAGGATAAAATAAAGTTCGTCAAGGAAAGAGGTGGCCATAACAATGGCAGAACTTCGTCCGACTTTAATGCCTTCTTTGTTGACAAAAAGAATGGCCAGACTTGTTCCGCCAATGGCAGAAGGAGTAACTGCCGAAGTAAATTCCCACAAAAAAATAATCCGGATGGATTTTATCCAGCTCAATCGGTCGCCGGAAAGTACCCGGATCCGGATGACGTACCCCAAATCACGGATAAACATGCAGAAAACAGCAACCAAAAGCCACAGTACCGAGTTCCAGGTGAAAGTAATTTGCTGGAAGGCGGTTATATCGAACTCTTTGTATAGCATATAAGACACCACAGCCAGTCCGATGAGGACCGGATATATAATCTTATAGGGACTGATTTTTTGGGTTAATTGCTGTTCTGAATCCTGCATTACAATAAAAAAAATAGGGTTTATTCAACAATCCATAAAATTAATAGAAAGTTTCTTTATCCCCTGCATGTTCTGCCGTAAAGTTTTCTTCTCTTTACAAACTTTAATATCGTCCGGATATTCAGAATAAATAGCAATTTCAGAAACTGATATTTCAGTCCCTGATCAAGAAAGGAAGTGATGTTTTTTGATTGGTGGAGAGTATCGGGGTCGAACCGACGACCTCTTGCATGCCATGCAAGCGCTCTAGCCAACTGAGCTAACCCCCCATGTTCCTTGCAAAAATACAATAAGATGAGTAAATTTCCAAGATTAAACGTGATTTTATGGAGTTTTTTTCATTTTAAATGAGCCCTGAATGGGGTAATGGTCGGAGAGTTGTATGGTGTCCCGCTGATAATAAAGGGTTTCAATATCCGGAGTGTGCAGGATGTAATCGATGCGGAAAGAGGGAAATTCTCCGATGTAGGTATTTCCGATTCCACGACCTTTCCGGATGAAACTGTCAACTAATCCTTTTTTGATTTCCCGGTAAGTAAAGGATAAGGGGGTGTCGTTGAAATCTCCGCAAAGAATAACCGGATAGGGGGATTGCCGGAGGTGATATTTTAGCAGTTGGGCTTGGTGGGCCCGGTTTTTGTTTGCAGTAGTCAACCGGGTGGTGAGGTTCTTTACTTCGTTTTGTAAATCTTCACTTTTGACTCCTTGACTGATTTGTTGCATGAACCGGCGTTCTTTTTTCCCTAATTTGTAGGATTCCAGATGTACGCTGTATAAGCGGATTGTATCGCTTCCCAAAACCAGGTCGCAGTATATGCAGGAACCTGACGGGGAGGGAAATGACACATGACCGCAGTTTAGCAACGGTATGCGGGAAAAGATGGCCATATCTTTCCGGATATGGTGGTAAGGATAAGATTTTAATTGGGAAGTGAGAAACTTTCCGTCTTCATTTTGGGTGTGGGTGGCAAATTCCTGCAGGCAGATAACGTCTCCTTTGAATTGGTTCAGATAGCGGAGCAGTTTTTCTTTTGTGTTTTTTTCATGACTCCATCCGTATAGGTCGAAATAACGCGTGTTGTAAGATAAAAGGGAAAAATCGCTCTGAAGTTGAGATTCTGTGAGACGGGCGGTACCGTAGTAAGTCATAAACGCAGGGATTCCCAGCAAAAGGGCGACGAGCATGACCCAGCTCATTTTTTTCCAGCGGATAATCCAGTAAAAAAGCAGGAGTATGCTTGTTATCAGTAAATAAGGATAAGCCAACCCCAACAGAGAGGCCCAAACAAAGGTATTGGGGTTGATGTAGGAAGAGGTGTAGGCTCCTAACAGACCCGCGATAGCTGACAGGCTCACGAGAAAAACGATTTTATCCAATATCTTCAGCATATTATCTTTTATTTTCTGCCTGATTTGAATAGAACTTCTTTTTCTTCCCGGGTAAGACTTTCATATCCGGCCCGGGAAATTTTGTCCAGGATATCATTGATGCGGGTATCCTGCCTTTTCTTGTAAGCATTGTATTCCCGGTCATTCATTTCGGAAACTTTCTTTTTATATTTCACCCGTATGGTTTTGCGGCGGGAGAACAGCCGTTTTAACCGCTCTCCGGAATAAAAGATGCCCGAAGTTATGTCTTTGTTGTGTTTTATGCAAATGATAAACAGACATCCGAACAAAGCTCCTCCCAAGTGTGCAATGTGGCCTCCTGCATTGCCGGACTGGATGCTGAGCAAGTCAATTAAAGCTGTGAAAAGAGCCAGATAGATCAGTTTGACGTGACCTTTAGGGAAAATACTGACCTGATGATGGGGTAAATAGGTGCAAACTGCAAATACAATAGCCATAACCGAAGCAGAAGAGCCTATGGCCCACGAGGATAAACGCGTAATCCGGTCGAAGTAGGGGAAGATGTTGTAAGAGAGCACATAGAGAAAGGCTCCTGCTATTCCGCCCAAGAGATATACTCCAGTGAGTTGCCGTTCGGTGAAATGATTCAGAAAAATGCTTCCGAACCAATACAGCCATAACATGTTGAATAATAAATGGAGAAATTCAAACTGGGTGAACATATAAGTCAGTACGGTCCAAGGGCGGTAAAGGAGATATTCAGGGTCGGCAGGTATACCTATCCATTCTAATATTGTGGGGTAAAAAACATCTCCCTGCCCGGCTAATGACAGGATAACATATCCTGCTTTGAGGAGAAGGAAAAGGCCGGAATTGATATAAATCAGACGGATAAGAGAAGAACCGTGCCGGAATGAAGACATTATTCCGGCACGGATGCTCCTGGAGAAATGTCCATTATCGTATCGTTGGTAATACATTGGCTTAATAAAATTTCTTTCTGTTTCTGTTCCAGTATTTTATCAAAAAGAAGCCGAATAACATACCTCCTAAATGGGCAAAATGAGCGACGTTGTCGCCGGCATTGTTCTGGAATCCCAGATATAATTCCAGAAAACCATATCCTAATACAAAATATTTGGCTTTGATAGGGATGGGAATGAACATCAGGTAAAGTTCGGTATTGGGGAATAGCATCCCGAAGGCCAGAAGTATTCCGAAGATAGCACCAGAAGCCCCGATCATCGGTACATTGACCTTGAGGTCTATGATGGTCTGGAATATTTGTTTTCCGATAGCTTCGTATTCGGGAGATTGAGGATTGTTAATCCAATTGTCAATGGTCTCCCAGATCCATCCTGCCGGATGGGATAGCTGGTGCTTGACGACTTCAGCCAGTATATTGGGATTGGGAGATAACTGAAATTGTTCGTATTGTTCTATCAGGCGCTGAATTTCAAACCAGCCGATGGCACTGTTCAGGGCTCCTGCTCCGATGCCGCAGACGAAATAGAATATCAGGAAACGCTTGGAACCCCAGATAGATTCCAATATGCAGCCGAACATAAAGAGTGCGAACATATTGAAAAAAAGGTGGCTGATACTCCCGTGCATAAACATGTGGGTGACATATTGCCAGGGGCCCCAATAATGGGATTGAGGCAAATGCAGTCCCAGGAGATGAGATACATTTATTTTATAATGTTGCTCTATGAATGTAGCCAGAAAGTACATGGCTACATTCAATATGATTAATGTTTTAACAGCAGGAGTAATGCCGGAAAATGGACGATAATTTTGCATTATTGGTCATTTTGGGGTTGTGTGTTCTGGTCCGGTTTAGGCCTTGGTCTGGAAAATGGCCTTTGGTCCTTTCGTTGTTCAGAACGGGAATTGTTTCGTGGATGATGCTGGTTTTGGGGACGGTTATGGTCTCCACCTTTGTTCTCATTACGATTGTTATTCCCTTCGTTTCTTTCTGTTTTTTCGTTGCGGCCTCCATTATTGTTTCCATTTTCCCGGTTATTGTTATTCCGGTGTCTGGAATGCCGTTTTTTTTGTTTTTTTTCATCAAAACGACTGAGGCTTTCTTCGCCTACACCGTCGGTGTATTTGATATCTGCTGTCACCTCTCCGGAGTCTTCCACTGCTTTGGGAGGAATAATGCCTTTCCGGTTGAGGGCAATAATTTCTTTTACCCGGTCTACCGGAATCTGGATGAATATGCCTTTGCCTTCTTTATCCGGAGTAAAAGACATGATCTGTCCGAAAATATCGGTTTTTTGATGATATAAAAGTCCGTCTCCGGTATTGAGGGCGATGTTGGTTGGAGGAAAATCTTTCTGTGCATCAATGTATGCATCTACTTCGTAGTTGAGGCAACATTTTAATTTCCCGCATTGCCCGGCCAGTTTCTGGGGATTCAAAGAAATGTCCTGGTAACGGGCTGCAGAGGTAGATACCGAAACGAAATTAGTGATGAAGGTAGAACAGCACAGCTTTCGTCCACAAGGGCCAATCCCTCCTATCCGTCCTGCTTCCTGGCGGGTTCCGATTTGCTTCATTTCAATGCGGATCCGGAAAGTTTCTGCCAGTACCTTAATCAAAGTACGGAAATCCACCCGGTCATCGGCAATATAGTAGAAGATGGCTTTGGTTTTGTCTCCCTGATATTCGACATCCCCGATTTTCATATTCAGTTTTAAATCCGCAGCAATCTTGCGTGAACGGATCATGGTGTCATGTTCTAAGGCTATGGCTTGTTGCCATTTCTCTATGTCGTGCGGCTTGGCTTTCCGGTAAACCTTTTTCAGGGGATTACGCTCCAAATCAATGCGTTTTGCCCGGATTTGCTCTTTTACCAACTCGCCGGACAGGGAGATTACCCCTATATCATGTCCCAGGGCAGCTTCTACTGCCACAATATCTCCTTCTTTCAAAGGAAGATGGGAAGGATTGCTGTAAAACCCTTTCCGGGTATTCTTAAAACGAACCTCGACGATTTCCGGTGCACAGTCCGTGGAGGGAAGGTCGTTCAGCCAATCATATACGCTCAGTTTTCCAGCTAACAGACGATGGTCGATCACCGGAACCTCCGGTTGGGGATGTTTGGTATGAAGCTGTTGCACTTCTTCTTTCTCTTCTTCCTTGGAAACAGAAAATTCTCCTGCTTCTATGTTTTCTATAGAAGCAGTGGTTTCTTCTGTCGTGGTTTCTTCTTCTGCAAAGGCGTTTCCTTCTTTCGGAATAAAAGCATCCTGGGATGAAGCCGTCTTTTCCTGGCCCTTGGATTCCTCCGGAATCAGTTGGTCGTCAAATTCTATATCGGTATTTATGTGATCCATTATTTTAGGTTTTTTCTTTTTAATTTATTCTCCGGGATGCTGTCACTGAGGCCTGATGTTTTGCATGACCTTAATACACAGGTTTGTAAAAATAATTTTAGCATTCCCGTTTCGGGTAATGTCGTTATGTGCTTGTTCAAATTCATTGGTTAAAGGTAGCACATTTCCTTCATTTACATAAGGGGAAAAGCGGATGGAAAAGTTGTTTTCTCTTTCCGTCATATAATTTAGTTGCGGTAACCCGAAATTCCGGACAAAATTTTCCCGGATCATCCGGATTGCGTGTTGGAGGAAGTTTTTCTGTCTTTCTCTGCCTAATCCGCATATTTCGTTTACCCATTCATTGACAGGAAGCATTTTGCGTTCCCAGCAAAGTCGCATCAGACTGACAAATTTTTCCTGATTGTAAATTTGCTCTTCGCTTTCATTCAATAGGCGCAGGGCCCGGTGCCAGTTGCCTGATGCGATGTGGGCATATTCCTGGGCTTTGGCATCGGTGAGCCCTTTTTCCCGGATGAGTTGTTCTGCAATTTCCTTTTCTTGCAGAGGGGGGATGTTGATTCTTTGGGTACGGGATTGAATGGTATTGATGATTTGTTCCGGATGTTCCGAGACCATCAGAAACAAAGTTTTATCGAATGGTTCTTCAACAATCTTCAGTAATTTATTGGAACATTCAGGATTCATTTTTTCCGGCAACCAGATGACCATGATTTTGTAATCCGACTCAAAGGATTTAAGATTCAGTTTTCGCAGGATGTTTACACTTTCTTCAGTGTAAATGGCTGCTTGCGCATTATCTTCTATCCCCATTTCCGAGTACCAGTCTTCCAGATTAAAATAGCTACCCTGAGTTAAAAGTTGACGCCATTCGGTAAGATATTCGTCACTGACGGGACTTTTTGTTTTTCTTACAACCGGAAAAACAAAATGCAGATCAGGATGGATGTATTTTTTCATTTTCCGGCAAGACGGGCATTCTCCACAGGCATCTTCTTTTTTATGGCCTGTACAGAATACATATTGTGCAAAAGCTAAAGCTAATGCCATAGAACCGTAACCCGTATTGCCGGCAAAGAGTTGGGCATGACTGATTCTCCCGTTTTGCAGGGAGGTGATCAGCCTTTGCTTTATCTCTTCGTGTCCGATTACATCCTTAAACACCTTTTTTTATTTTTAACCGTTAATCAGTAGATTATGGATTTAGTTTGATTCCCAGTTCTTTAAATTGTTCGGCGGAAATCTCAGACGGAGAGTCAATCATGACATCACGGCCGGAATTATTTTTCGGGAAAGCAATGGTGTCTCGGATGCTGTCCAAGCCTGCAAACATTGATACCAGACGGTCAAAACCGAAAGCGATCCCGCCGTGGGGAGGAGCTCCGTATTTAAATGCGTTCAGCAGGAAGCCGAATTGCTTTTCTGCTTGTTCAGGGGTGAAGCCCAGGCACTTGAACATACGCTGTTGCAGTTGGTTGTCGTGAATACGGATAGAGCCTCCTCCTACTTCAACGCCATTGATTACCATATCGTATGCATTGGCACGTACAGCTCCCGGATTACTTTCCATCATATCAATATCTTCCGGTTTTGGAGAAGTGAACGGATGGTGCATGGCATAAAAACGCTGAGTTTCTTCATCCCATTCCAGTAATGGAAAATCTACCACCCAGAGGGGTTTAAACACGTCTTTGTCCCTTAATCCCAGACGGTTTCCCATTTCCAGACGGAGTTCACACAATTGGGACAGAGTTTTATTTTTAGGGCCGCAAAGAATCAGGAGCAAGTCTCCCGGTTTGGCCTGACAGGTTTCAGCCCAGTTCTTCAAATCTTCCTCGTTGTAAAATTTGTCTACAGACGATTTCAGAGTGCCGTCTTCATTGTATTTTACGTATACCAAGCCTTTGGCACCGATTTGGGGGCGTTTTACAAACTCTGTCAGTTCGTCCAGTTGTTTGCGGGTGTAGCTTGCACATCTTGGGGCACAAATAGCTCCTACATATTCCGCAGAATTGAAAACTGTGAAATCCTTAGTCTGGGCCGGAACGGTCAGATTGACAAATTTCATGTCAAAACGAAGGTCCGGTTTGTCACAACCATAATACTCCATTGCATCGTGCCAGGTCATACGTTGCAATTCCGGAATATCAATGCCCTTTATTTCTTTAAACAGATGGCGGACCATACCTTCAAAAATCCGGAGCACATCTTGTTGTTCCACGAATGACATTTCGCAGTCAATCTGTGTAAACTCGGGTTGGCGGTCTGCCCGTAAGTCTTCATCCCGGAAACATTTCACTATCTGGTAGTAGCGGTCAAATCCTGCTACCATCAGAAGTTGTTTGAAAGTTTGGGGGCTTTGCGGCAATGCGTAAAATTGTCCTTGATTCATTCGGGAGGGAACAACAAAATCCCGGGCTCCTTCGGGTGTGCTTTTAATGAGAACGGGAGTTTCTACCTCCATGAAATGTTGCGTGTCCAGATAGTTGCGTACAAGATGAGCCATACGATGCCTTAGTTCCAGGTTTTTCCGAACCATTTGACGGCGCAAATCCAGATAGCGGTATTTCATTCGGATTTCATCTCCTCCGTCTGTATTGTCTTCGATTGTGAAAGGAGGAATTTCCGAATGGCTGAGGACATTGATTTCGTTTAAAAGAATTTCTATGTCTCCGGTTGGGATTTTGTGGTTTTTGTTGGCGCGTTCCACGACTTTCCCTTTCACCTGAATAACAAATTCGCGGCCTAATCCGTTGATTTGTCTTTTCAGTTCTTCTGAGGCGGTTTCTTCGACAACTAATTGCGTGATTCCGTATCTGTCCCGGAGGTCAATAAAAGTCATTGCTCCCAGGTTTCTGATTTTTTGCACCCATCCACTCAGGCAAACATCGGCATTGACATTTTCCAGCCGCAATTCTCCACATGTGTGTGTTCTGTACATTCTAATCCGGTTTATAAAGTTTTTTATAAAATTCTGTATTCAGTATCGGGTTAAAACAAAATCGTTTTTACCAATTGGCGAAAATACTAAGAATTTATCAAATAATCTTTCTGCTTATCTATTTATTTTCCTTAATTCCCTTTATCTTTGACGTCTAAAAACAGAACCGGTGAGTTATATTGATATTATCATATTATTATTTTTGCTTTATGGAGCTTATCGGGGATTTTCCCGGGGACTCATTGTTGAAGTGGCTACTCTGGCGGGGCTGGTCCTGGGAGTATATATGGCTGTCCGTTATTCTTCTTATACAGAAAATTTTCTGAGGGATTTCCTGAATTTCTCTTCCCGGTATATCTCTTATGTGGCTTTGGCTGTCACCTTTATTTTAGTGGTTATCCTTGTCTATATTGTTGGTAAGTTGCTTACCAAATTGGTAGATATTATATCATTAGGATTGGTGAATAAATTGTTAGGTACGGCATTAGGTGTTGCAAAATATTTTCTGATAGTGTGTGTATTGCTGTTAGTGACAGATGCGTTAAATGAAAAATTTCAATTTATCAGCGAAGAAACCAGGCAGAAAAGTTTGTTATTCTATCCTTTTCTTAATTTTGCACAGGAAATGTATAATGCTATCCGGTTTTGACAGGAGATTTTCAGGGGAGAAAAAGCAAAAATGAAAGTAAAATAAAAAGTATTGTAATCAATGAATTTTGTTGACGAATTGAAATGGAGAGGCATGATTCACGATGTTATGCCAGGGACTGAGGAGTTATTGGCAAAGGGCCAGACAACTGCTTATGTAGGTATTGACCCGACGGCCGATTCTTTGCATGTGGGTCATTTGGTGTCGGTGATGATGATGAAGCATTTTCAGATGGCCGGCCATAAACCTATTTTTATTATTGGCGGAGCGACCGGAATGATCGGAGATCCCAGTGGAAAATCCCAGGAGAGAAATTTATTAAACGAAGAGACTATTCAAAAGAATATGGCCGGTATCAAGGCTCAGTTGTCCCGTTTCATAGATTTCAATTCAACGGCTTCGAATGCTGCCATTATGCTGAATAATTACGATTGGATGAAAGAGTTTTCATTTCTGGATTTTATTCGGGAAATCGGGAAACATATTACTGTAAATTATATGATGGCCAAGGATTCTGTGAAACGACGTTTGAGTGGAGAGTGTTCTGACGGGATGTCTTTTACGGAGTTTACTTATCAGTTGGTGCAGGGATATGATTTTCTGTATCTCCGGAAGCATTACAATTGTATGTTGCAGATGGGCGGTTCGGATCAATGGGGAAATATTACTACCGGAAGCGAGCTGATACGCCGTAAGGAGGGGTTGGATGCCTATGGTCTGACGTGGCCGTTGATGACCAAAAGCGATGGGAAAAAATTCGGCAAAACGGAATCCGGGAATATCTGGCTGGATCCCGAACGTACTTCTCCTTATAGATTTTATCAGTTCTGGTTGAATACGACGGATGAGGATGCGGTTCGCTATATAAAAATTTTTACCATATTGCCGCCGGCAGAGATAGATGCTTTGATTTTGGAGCATCAGGAAGCTCCTCATTTGCGTAAATTGCAGAAAACTTTAGCAAAGGAGATTACTTGCCTGATACATGGTGAGGAAGCTTATCAGGCTGCTTTGGAAGCTTCTCAGATTTTATTTGGCAATGCGACTTCGGATACTTTGCGTCGGATTGACGAGAAGACTTTCCTGTCTGTTTTTGAAGGTGTCCCTCAGTTTGAGATTGCTGCTGCTGATTTGAAGGCTGGTATTTCGGTTGTGGATTTCCTGGCGGATAAAACAGCGATCATGTCTTCCAAAGGAGAGGCTCGGAGGGCCCTGAAATCAAATGCAATCAGCTTGAATAAGGAAAAAGTAAGCGGGGAAGAGTTTATAGTCAACGAGGCACATTTGATTGACGGGAAATATATCCTTGCCCAAAGCGGAAAAAAGAATTATTTCCTCATTATTGTAAAATAAAAAACGGGTGTTATAAATAAGGCTGCTTGTTAAAGCAGCCTTATTTTATTCTTCGGTTTCATTCTCCCCATAGTCCTGATAAAGAAAATCATTGTAAGGAAAACGGGCAGAATGAATTTCTTTAACAAGGTTGTACAACTTTTCTTTCAATTCTTCTATATTTTTTTTCTCGGCGGCAGAGATGTATACAGTTTCATTTCCCTGTTTTGACATCCACATTTGTTTGAGATCTTCCAGGCTGTAATTCTCTCGTTTGACGGGAGTTAAATCATCATCTTCTTTTTTGATGTATTGGAATGCATCTATCTTGTTGAAGACAAGAATAGTCGGTTTGGGTTCTTTAAGCAGTTCGGATAAAGTTTCATTGACTACTTTCATCTGATCTTCGAATTGAGGATGGGAGATGTCGATTACATGGAGAATGACATCTGCTTCTCTTACTTCATCTAAGGTAGATTTAAAAGATTCAATCAGGTGATGGGGTAACTTCCGGATAAAGCCGACAGTGTCGGCTAAAAGAAAAGGTACGTTCCGGATAGCTATTTTCCTGACGGTGGTGTCCAAAGTAGCAAAAAGTTTGTTTTCTGCAAAGACATCGGATTTGCTCAGTAGGTTCATCAAAGTGGATTTCCCCACATTTGTGTAACCTACCAGGGCAACCCGCACTAATTTCCCCCGGTTTTTGCGTTGAATGACTTTTTGCTTGTCTATTTTACTTAACTCTTCCTTTAACCGGGTGATTTTATCGCGGATAATTCTTCGGTCGGTCTCGATCTCTGTCTCTCCCGGACCTCTTAGTCCGATACCTCCTTTTTGCCGTTCTAAGTGGGTCCACATGCCGGCCAGCCGGGGTAAAAGATATTGGTATTGGGCTAACTCCACCTGGGTTTTGGCATGAGCAGTACGGGCTCTGCTGGCAAAAATATCCAGTATGAGATTGGTTCGGTCTAATATTTTAATTCCGGGAAACATCGCTTCGATGTTTCTTAACTGGGTGGGACTAAGCTCATCGTCGAAAATGAGCATATCCACTTCATTGTCCTGGGTGTAAGCTTTAATTTCTTCTAATTTCCCTTTTCCTATAAAAGTAGCATGGACGGGCTTGTCCAAATTCTGTGTGAAAATCCTGACAGTTTGAGCTCCTGCCGTTTCCGCCAGAAAAGACAATTCTTCCAAATATTCACTCATCCGGTCATAGCCTACTCCTTTCGATTGTAGGGCTACTCCCACTAATATTGCTTTCTCTGCTTCTTTGCCGGTTGAATACATATATATTAAATTAAAGTAAAAAAGGGCTGACATATTGAATGGCAGCCCTTACTATTTTGGTAAATTCCTTTTAGTTGGATAACCGGAAATTGATAGGTACGTTGTAAGAAACTCTTACAGGTTTTCCTCTTTGCTTTCCAGGTTTCCATTTGGGCATGGATTGTACCACCCGCACGGCTTCCTTATCCAATGAGGCATCCACTCCCCTCAATACTTTTACGTTAGTAATGGAACCGTCTTTTTCAATGACAAACTGAACAAAAACTTTTCCCTGAATTCCGTTTTCCTGAGCAATGACCGGATATTTTACATTTTTGTTAATCCATCTTACAGGATCTCCACCCGGAAATGAAGGCATATCTTCTACAACAACGAAAAGACTTTCTTCTCCCGTTTCTTCTCCGTCATATTCTCCGAAGTCACTGGGATTTTCGACAGGTTTATTTTCCGATTCATCTTCTGCATCCAGAATCTCGAGGTCTTCATCAATATTGGTATCATCTTCTACAATATCAATAAGGTCTGTCAATTTCGGCGCTGGAGGAGGGGGTGGAGGAGGTTTCAACATATGTTGGGTAATAGGAATAATTTCCTCCTCTATCTGTTCTTCAGCGACAGTCTGGAATTGGCTTACTTCTTCACTGGAAGTTTTCCATTCAAAAGCAAATAACAGAACCGCTAAAGCCAGAGCAAGTCCGATCTCAAAGAAAAGGCCTTTCTTCCCTTCCAGATCCGCTTTCGGTGACTTCTTTATTTCCATGATATGAATTTAATGTATTTAATATTCTCTTCTATTTCGGGGTAAAAATAAAGAAAATCAGATTAAGTACCAATATTTCAAACGTTTTTTTTGAATGAAAAGTTAAATTTTGCTATCCGGTGTTTCGGGTCTCTTAAAATATTTAACAAATTCTCCGTATATTTGTTTCTTCACTCAGAGATTATGCTGAAAATATATTATACGCGGATTTCGGATACGGCCGGTTGGAATGATGATGATTTTTTCAGATACATCAGTCCCCGGAATCGTGAGTTGATTGCTGCCTGTCAAAATGCCTCCGTTAAACGGGAGAAAATGGTTGGCGAAGGTATGTTAAGGTTGTTGCTGCAAAGATGGGGAGGCCGGCCGGCCGAGAGCTGGTCTGTCGTTCGGGGAGAACATGGAAAGCCTTATCTGGTTGATGCTCCGGAACCGCTTTTTTTTAATTTGTCTCATTCTGGGGATTATGTTGTGTGTGCCCTTTCAGACCGGGAAGTTGGTGTGGATATTCAAAAAATCGGTGGCATGAAACTTGAAATAGCCAGGCGTTTTTTTCATCCGTCGGAGACGGAAGCATTGGAAACGGTCAAAGGAACAGAGCAAATAGATTTATTTTATCGTTACTGGGCTGTAAAAGAAAGTTTCCTGAAATACAAGGGAAAAGGATTGTCGGGTTCTTTGGCTGGTTTTTGTATGGAGACAGTGGATGGGGAAACGGTGATCAGACAGGAAGGAAAGAAAATACCCGTATACCTGAAAGAATGCCGGATAGCTTCCGGGTATTGTTGTTTTATATGTGCAGAAACAGCCGACTTGCCTGAAATTCTGCCTTTTTCTTTTTAAAATTTTCGGGATTTCTTTATCGGACAACAGTCACTAAAGAAATCCCGGAAAGGAGGTTATAAACCTTTATTTTGGTATAAATATTCCGCTATCTGGATGGCATTCAGAGCTGCTCCTTTTTTGATTTGGTCTCCTACGATCCAGAAAGTTAAGCCATTTTCGTCTGCCAGGTCTTTGCGGATGCGACCGACATATACCGGGTCTTTACCGGATAAGAAAAGGGGCATGGGGTAGTCTTTTTCAGCCGGATTGTCCTGTAATACCAGTCCTTCTGCTTTAGAAAATGCCTCCCGGACTTCCTCTATGGATAAGGGACGTTCGGTTTCGAGCCATACGCTTTCAGAATGAGCCCTTAAAGCGGGAACTCTGACACAGGTGGAACTTACCCGGATGTCGGAATGCATGATTTTCCGGGTTTCGTTGTACATCTTCATTTCTTCTTTAGTGTAGCCGTTCTCTGTGAATACGTCTATCTGAGGAATCAAATTGAAAGCTAATTGATAAGCAAATTTTTCTACAGTAGGTTTTTCACCGGCAAGGACCTGTTGGTATTGGTGATATAATTCATCCATAGCGGCAGCTCCGGCACCGCTGGCTGCCTGATAGGTCGACACACGGGCTCTTTTGATGTGGCTCAATTGTTCAATGGCTTTCAGGGCCACTACCAGGAGAATGGTGGTACAATTGGGATTGGCAATGATTCCCCGGGGACGTTTCAGGGCATCTTGGGGATTTACCTCAGGTACAACCAAAGGAACTTCATCATCCATCCGAAAAGCACTGGAATTGTCGATCATTACAGTCCCGTATTTGGTGATGGTTTCGGCAAATTCTTTCGATGTTCCTGCTCCGGCAGACGTGAAAGCAATGTCTACGTCTTTAAAGTCGTCATTGTGTTGAAGAAGTTTTACAGTGATTTCTTTTCCCCGGAAAGTATATTTTCGGCCGGCACTACGACTGGAACCGAATAGTAATAGTTCATCAATAGGAAAATTTCTTTCTTCCAATACCTGTAAGAGTTCCTGGCCTACAGCTCCGCTTGCTCCGACAATAGCTACTTTCATTTTTCAATTGTATTTAACGATTTAATTGAATGCAAAATTAAAAAAAATCTTAGACCGGAAAATGTCACTTTATAAAGTTTGGGCAGGCTTACAAGGAAATAATTATGGGAAAAAATTGTAAATCAGATTTTTAAAATTATATACATTGTTTAAATTTTAACAATTAATGTCGGGGATGTTTTTTTTGCAATGGATTCAAGGGTATACTGATGCAAGGGGAATGTATATAATTGCCTTGCCTATTATTTTCAAATGTTTAGCATAAATTTTCCATCCTGACTTCTCTCATTTCGTATAATCTGACAATTGGATAATATTGATACTTGTTTAAATAACTTTAAATGATTGATTATGAAACAATTGTTGTTTTCTTTGATTTTTGTTTCTGTACTGATTACAGTTGAAGGTTTTGGACAGGTCGGTGAAAGAGTTGTTCTTGTAGAGGTTGTGAATACTAAAAAACAGGTGGTGAGTTTACCGATGCTGGGCGAGAAGAATCTCTTGATTTTTTATGCCGATCCTTCCCATCCTCGTCAGAATAAAAGTTTCCGGACCTATTTGAAAAAACATCCCATCAATAGTCCGGGTATAGATTCTTATGGCGTTGTCAATATGGCTGCCGCACCTATGCTTTCTGATGATTTGATACGGAAAATGGCCCTAAAAGAAATCCGGGGGACCAATGCCCAGGTTTATTTCGACCCGAAGGGTGTGTTGGCAGAGACGTGGCACTTGCCTGGAGCTAATCGTAATTTTGCCATTATTTTTGTCAACCGGGACCAAGTGATTGAGTTTTATAAGGCCGGCCAACTGACACAACAGGAACAAAACCAGGTGTTGGACCTCATTCAAAAGTATAAGGAGTAGGTATCTTTCAAGAATGAATTTACAAAAAAAATGTGGAAAATATGGGAAAGACCTTCCCTCATTTTCCACATTCTATGTTTGAAGATTCACCCGCTTATTCTTCGCTGGCAGCTATTCTTTTGCTTTGGCGTTTTCGTTCAGTTTCGTCCAGGATAATTTTGCGAAGTCTCATGGAATGGGGGGTTACTTCCACATATTCGTCCTCTTGGATGTATTCCAATGCTTCTTCTAAACTGAATTTTACCGGTGGGGCAATGTTCACCTTATCATCTGAGCCACTGGCCCGCATGTTGGTCAGTTTTTTGGATTTACAGACATTGATGACAATGTCATCGGGACGCGTACTTTCTCCGATTACCTGGCCGGCATAGACGGTTTCACCCGGTTCGATAAAGAATTTTCCTCTATCCTGAAGTTTATTGATAGCATAAGCAAACGTATCTCCCGTTTCCATGGCTATCAGGGAACCGTTGATACGCATTTCTATTTCTCCTTTATATGGTTCGAAACCTTTCAGACGGTGAGCGATGATGGCTTCTCCCGCAGAGGCTGTCAGAAGATTGCTGCGTAAACCGATAATACCGCGGGAGGGTATATCAAAATCAAGGTGTACCCGTTCTCCCCGGGTTTCCATGTTATTCAGCACTCCTTTTCGTTTGGTTACCATTTCTATGGCTTTTCCTGAAAATTCTTCGGGAATGTCAATGGTCAGTTCTTCTATCGGTTCACATTTTTGTCCGTTGATTTCTTTGATGATTACTTTAGGTTGTCCCACCTGAAGTTCATAGCCTTCGCGTCTCATGGTTTCGATGAGTACGCTCAGATGGAGTACACCCCGGCCGAATACAATAAAGGAATCCGCACTTAAACCTGGTTCAACACGCAAAGCCAGATTTTTCTCCAGTTCTTTATCAAGACGCTCTTTGATGTGACGGGAAGTCACGTATTTACCGTCTTTGCCGAAGAATGGGGAATTATTGATGGTGAACAGCATACTCATGGTCGGTTCGTCAATGGCTATGGGAGTTAGAGCCTCCGGATTTTCGTAGTCGGCAACGGTATCACCGATTTCAAATCCTTCGATGCCTACAAGGGCACAAATTTCTCCGGCTTCTACTTCGTCGACTTTTTGTTTTTCCAGACCTTCAAATAACATCAGTTCTTTGATTTTGCTTTTTATCCGTGTTATCCCGTCGCGCTTGCACAACGTGACATTCATGCCTGCTTTTAATTTGCCCCGTGTAAGTTTCCCGATAGCAATACGTCCGATGTAGGAAGAATATTCCAGGGAGGTAACCATCATTTGGGGAGTGCCTTCGGCAACTTCCGGCTCCGGTATATTTTCAATAATGGCATCCAATAATGGGGTAATGTCTTCCGTGCGGTTGTGCCAGTCGGTGGACATCCAGTTTTGTTTTGCACTGCCATAAAGAGTGACAAAGTCCAATTGTTCTTCGCTGGCTCCCAGGGCAAACATTAAATCGAATACCTCTTCCTGGACTTCGTCCGGACGGCAGTTGGGTTTGTCTACTTTATTAACAACAACAATGGCTTTTTTGCCTAAGTTCAGCGCTTTTTGTAACACAAATCGGGTTTGTGGCATTGTTCCTTCAAAAGCATCTACCAGTAAGATAACGCCGTCAGCCATATTCAGGACCCGTTCTACTTCTCCTCCGAAATCGGAGTGTCCCGGGGTATCAATGATATTTATTTTGTAATCTTTATAGTGAACGGATACATTCTTCGCCAAGATAGTAATTCCGCGCTCACGTTCCTGGTCGTTGTTATCCAATATTAAATCTCCACTGGTTTTTTCATTCTCCCTGAATAGTTTGCCCTGCAATATCATTTTGTCCACGAGGGTTGTTTTGCCGTGGTCAACATGAGCAATAATGGCAATGTTTCTTAATTTCCGCATTTGTGTATTTATAAAAATAAGTGCTAATCCGTCTGTTCCCCGAATGTTCCATTCAGATTATACCTTGGCATGCAGGTTTTCAGACGACTTTTTAGGGGGACAAAATTACAATAAAATATGGAGAATGAATCGGTATGGCCTAAAAAAGGGAAAAATTTCTGAGAAAAAGAAGGGATTACGGCGTATCGTTTGTTGCCGGATTGTTTTTTAAGATTAGGCGTAGGGCGCGGTCGTATTTATATTAAAGGAAACAGTTCCGATGGTCTGTCAGTTCAAATCCATTCCCCTTGAGTCAGTATAACTTTTCAATGTTGCGTAGCGGAAGGACGAATCATGGATTCATATATATAAAAAGTTGTTTTAAATGTGACCGTTTTTTATGGAATTGGATATTTATATATATTTGCATATATTAAAATAAATATGGTTCCGGAAAACAATTTTGTTGTGTAATTTAAAATACAAAGAAAGATGAGAAAGTTTTATTTATTTATGGCGGCAGTTTTCTGTGCTGCAACTACTTTTACTGGTTGTTCTGATGATGATGGTGGGAATGATGGTTCCGGCGGAAATGGACAGGGGGCTGGTAACGGCGGTTCCGGTGTTGTTGTTCTGGCTAAGAAAGTTGCTAAGGTTTCAGTACTGAACGATGAAGGTGAGGTCTCTGAAACTTATCTGTTTAATTACGACCAGGAAGGAAGAGTTTCAAAGATAATCAATCAGTATGGTCCTGGAGGAGGTTACCAGGAAGAAAAAACTTTTTCTTATGGTGATAATAAAATTACCATTACTGAGGATGATGAAGAGTCTGTCATTACTCTGAAAGATGGTAAAGCCGTTAGCTATACTGAAAAAGATGGTAATTATGAAGATACTTATAGTTTCACTTATTCCGGTAATTATTTATATCAGGTGGAGAATGTGGAGAAACACCTGTCGAACGGAAATTGGTCAGTGGATTATGAAAGTAAAACGACCTATAATGTGAAAAACGGTAATTTGTCTTCTGTTAAGAATGTTTGGAAGGAAGAAGAGGAAGGGGCGGAAACAGCAACAGGTTTTTTCCAATATGGAAATGTGGCTAATAATGCAAATATTGACCTGGGATTTATTTGTTATGATATGGATGCCTCGGAATTGCATGTTTTGTGTGTATTGGGAGCCCGTTATCAGAATCTGCCGGCTTCTATGTCCTCTCGTGATGGTGGATGGACTTATGATGTGAATTATTCTTATGTGGTTGACAAAGATAATTATGTGACTAAGATTATAATGGTTTCAGTGGAAGCTGGAGAAGGGAAAAGTTATCGTGAAACAGCAGTATATGAGATTGTCTATGCTGAGAATTAATCCGGGGATTCCGGGTTTTATATTCCCGTTTTAAGTGGAATTAAAAGAGGCGGCTGTCATTCCGGACAGCCGCCTCTTATTGTATTGTTTCTTCCTTTTCGTATTTGTGGTATACTGTTTTGTGAAAAATTAATGTTAAAAAGACGATTTTTTTTGTTATATCACAAAATTTATCTATATATTTTTCTACTTTTATGCCGATCAATATTTATTCATTAAAAGTGGAAGATTATGAAAAGAATAACTTTAACGCTGAGAGCGTTGGCGGTGGTGCTGTTGTTTTCAACAATAGCTTTGTATTCGTGTAAAGATGATGATGCCCCGAAAGTGTTTGGAGTGGTGTCAGCCAAGATGATTGCTGGTGACGGACGTTCATATAATTGTGTTGTAGAAGGAGACCGGTTGATTAATTCGGCAGACAGTATGAAGATGGGTACGGATTTGTCTGCGATTTCGTTGGAAATCGAGGCATCGATGGGTACGGAGATGTATTATAATAATGCTCCGTTGACGAAAGAGACGGTATTGGATTTGACATCTCCGGTGACTATTCAGGCACGGAATGGGGGTGACATAAAATCTTATCGGGTAGAAGCTGTGATACAGACTATGTTGGGTGCAAAGGTAACCAGCGATATGACAGCTACGGGACTGCCGAAGTTCCATTCGTATGATATGGCTTATTTTAAAGGTAAGTTTTATTGTATAGGTGCTGACATTGCGGACAAAGCTCCGGAATCCAAGACTTTTTATCAATTGTATTCTTCAGAAGACGGTGAGAACTGGATGAAAGTAAGTACGAATCCGAAGGTAATCGGAGGATATGGTACTAAATTAGTAGTGTTGAATGGTAAGTTGTTGGCTTTGGGTGGCTACCGTTGGGGAACGGATGAAAACGGGGATGTTCACTCTCAGGAGAGTTGGGTCGGAGTAGAACCGATTTCTACGGCTTGGGCGGCTTTGTCTTCTACGGACGGAACGAACTGGACGAATCTGGTGACTGGAGAAGAAGAGGCAGGAACGCTTCCGAGTGGAAGAATGTTTGCGAATGTTTGCGTGCATGGCGGGAAGGTTTATATGAACGGAGGGAATATGTTTGGTTTTGGTATGTTCCAATCCATGGGTGAAGAGAATTTGTGGACGTCAGCAGATGGAAAGACCTGGGAAAAGGTATTGCCGGAGGGTGAGGCACGTCCTTTCCGGTATGCAGGAGCGTTGTTTTCTTTCGACGGGAAATTATGGACGTTGGGAGGAGTACAGAGTTTTATCAGTGCTTCCCAGGTGAAAAAGGATATCTTATCGTCAGCTGACGGCGGAGTGACTTGGGTAACGGAAGTGGAGGATGTGACTGCAGATGCTGCCAATGCGTTTAATCCGCGTTGGGGTGTTAAAGTTGCAGAGCATGACGGTGTGTTGTATATGATTGGTGGTTGCGGATTTGATGGTGAAGAAGCACAAACCCTGGCTACGGACATCCTGCGTTCTACGGATGGAAAGACGTGGACCGTTTTGGAAGCTGATGAACAATTACCCAATTTCGAGGGACGTGTGAATCCGATTCTGGTGAATGGAGACGGCAGTTTGCTTTGGATTTTCGGAGGTACGAAAGCATTTACCGGAAATTATGCAGAGCCTACGGAGTTGTTTTACGATGTTTGGCAGAAAGTAGTAAAGTGACCCCTTGTGATTATAGCAAGATAAACCTTAGGCGATAGGATTCATGAAGGGATTAATAATTAGTTGTATATTGGTGGTGCTATCTGTTGTGTTGCAGGCACAGGAAAGGGTGCAGGTAACAGGTGTGGTCACCAATGAAGATAAAGAGCCTATACCGGGCGTTTCTGTAGTCATTAAAGGCACTGTGACAGGAACGGCTACGGATGTTGACGGAAAGTTTACATTGTTGGTAAAGGAAAGTGATGTGTTGATGTTTACCATGATAGGGTGTGAAGCCCAAAGTATACCAGTGGGGAAACAACGCATTATTAATGTAATGATGAAAGAGGGTAAGGTAGATCTTGCAGAGATAGTAGTGACCGGTTATGGACGCCAGGAACGGCGGGACATAACCGGTTCCGTATCTTCCGTAAAATTACCGGAACGTAAGTCTTTCATGTCTGTGGACCAGATGCTGGCGGGACAAGCACCGGGGGTGTTCGTTTCGGCTTCGTCGGGTGCTTTGGGGGCAGCGAATTTATTAACGATTCGTGGTGCCAGTTCTATTTTAGGGGATAACAATCCCTTGTATGTGATTGACGGGGTACCTATTTACGGTACGGATCGTGATGCTAACGGAGTGAGTACTTCCGGTGGTGCCATTGCGGCAACAAGCATGGGTGGCATGCAGATAGGGGGTGGTTCGCTCATGTATAACCACGAAGTGACGAATACGTTCGAGAAGAATCCTTTGACAGCTTTGAATCCGGATGATATCGAATCTATTGAAATTTTGAAGGATGCATTTGCTACAGCGATTTACGGATCACGCGGTTCTGCCGGAGTAATTCTGATTACTACCAAAAAAGGAACGCGCGACCGTACAAAGGTGGACGTGACTTATTCCTTGTCGTTTGATAAGCCCATTGGTAAGTTGGATTTGTTAAACGGAGAAGAGTATAATCGGATTTATTCCAGGTTGTATCCGAATACGCCGTTTACTTCACCTTATAATACAGACTGGCTTGACGCTGTAACGCGCACGGCAGTCGGTCATAGTGTTTCCGCTTCGCTTTCGGGAGGAACGGAAAAGACGAATTATTTCGTGAGCGCTTCGATGAATGACAATGAATCGTATATTATCGCTAATCGTCTGAAGCGTTATTCTGCGCGTTTAAATTTGGATACCCGATTGGGCAAATATGCCAATCTGGGTGCAAATGTTTCTATTGCTCAGGTAAATAACGGAGCGTTGAGCGCTTCCAATATATATTCTTTGGCGGTGCGTAAAGCACCGAACCTGCCTGTCTATGATGAAGAAACAGGGGGATATTTTTATGGACAGGGTACTAATCCTCTGGGATATGCTGCAGCCTATAATCCGGTGGCCACTGCCCGTGAGAACAATGAAAAGGCTATCGACAGCCGGGTAATCGGCAATGTCTATCTGGAGGTAAAACCGACAGACTGGTTGACGTTGAAGACGGAAGTGGGGACGGATATGAGTGAGTCACGCAGCAGTATCAAGAAAGCGGCAGTGCCACTGCCGGGGGTGATTCAGAATCAGGCACAGGAGTCGGTGAAACAAAACCGGCGTTTTGTGGTGAACAATACGATTAATTTCCACTGGTTTAATGATTCTCATTTTGTACAGGGAGTGTTAGGCCAGAGTTATGAGACCTCCACGGAATACGGTAACTCCATTGTGGGTAACGGTTTTTTCAGTCCTGATTTAGTGGGGGTAGGTGCTGCCCCGGAACGGCGCGTGGTAAGTGGGGGACAGCAGAAATGGGCCTTGTTTTCGGCTTTTGCCCGCGTGAATTATCAATTTAAGCGGCGTTATATGGCGGGAATAACTTATCGTGTGGACGGTTCTTCCCGTTTCAATAAAGATAACCGTTATTTGGGAACACCTTCGGTGTCTTTGGGATGGCAGTTGTCCGAAGAGAATTTCATCAAAGAAGGGGCACCGTGGATTTCCAATTTGAAATTGCGGGGCTCTGTGGGCTGGTCAAGCAAAGACAGCAACAGTGGTTATTACGGTGCACAGGCGGTGTATACAGTCAATTCGGTAAATTATGGCGGAAACAGTTATCTGATGATGTCGCAACCGGGTAATACGAACCTCAAGTGGGAAAAAACAGTGACGTATGATGCCGGATTGGATATGGCGGTACTGGATAAACGGATTGAATTTGTATTGGACTACTATTATAAGCGTACGACGGATATGCTCTTCAGTTCGGATTTGCCGGGATATACCGGTTATTCCAAGCAGGACCAGAATATTGCGGATATGCAGAATCAGGGAATAGAGTTGCGTGTGACTTCGATGAATTTTGACCGTCCCGTTTTTAAATGGATGACGACGTTGAATATGTCACGGAATACGAATAAAATATTGAAGCTGAATTTTTCCGGTAATCAGTTGGATTATGCCAATACGACTTTTAAGTATTATGCTGTCGGAGAACCTATTGCTCAGTTTTACCTGCATGAGTGGGGAGGTGTGAATCCGCTGAACGGAAATCCGCAGTGGGTATTGGCAGACGGAACGCTGACGGAAGTGCCGCCGGCTTCCAAATACAGTACTTCACGGGATAATATGAAGGTGTGCGGTTCGGGGTTACCGACATTCTACGGAGGATTGACGAACAATTTTATATGGAAAGGATTTGAGTTGAATTTTATGTTTACGTTTGCTTTGGGCAGCAAGATGATGAATGCTACGCGTGCTACTTTGTTGACGTATACGACTTCGGATGCTTATAATCTGAGCCGGGAGATGTTGAATGCCTGGGAGATGAGCGGCCAGGTGACGGATATTCCTAAGTTGAAGAATGCATCGGTTATCGGGAATTATGATTATACGACGTCTGTGACAACCACTCGTTTCTTGGAGAAGAATTCCTATTTGCGCTTGAAGTCCCTGGAGTTGGCTTATTCGTTGCCTGCGGATTTGCTGAAACGGACAAAGGTGTTCAATATGATTCGCGTGTTTGTGGCCGGTACCAATTTGTGGACAGTGTCGCCTTATTCTGGTATTGACCCGGAAGTGAGTGCTTTTGGTTCGTCGGTGATGGCTGCCGGATATGATAATATGACTATGCCGCAAAGCCGCAGTTTTCAATTGGGTATAAGATTGGGATTTTAAATGGAGGTGACTATGCAGAAGAAATTATATCAGATAGCCGTATGGGGCTTAGGGATATTTTCCGGAGGGTGTAATCTGGATTTGGCGCCGGAGAATGTAATGGTGAACGAAAATGTATATAAGAACGAAACGACGGCAGAAGCTGCTTTGTTCGGGGCTTATGTCCGCCTGAATTCTTTTTTTGCCGGTGCACCTAATGACCAGAATAATTATGCCAATTCGGGATATGTTTGTTTAATGGGAGATATGGGAACGGGTAATTTGAAAGCCCAGTCTACGGCGAACAGTTTTTTAGATGTGGAGACGGCGGAGTATACGCAGGATGACCATGAAGGCTTTATCCGTTCGATGTGGACCGGCGGGTATAATGCCATTGATTATGCCAATAACGTCATTGCGGGAGTAACAAAGTACGGAAAATATAATCCGGATAAGATGGCACAGCATATTGCAGAGGCCAAGTTTCTGCGGGGTTACGAGAATCTCTTGCTTTTACAGTTGTTCGGAGACCAGGCGTTGATGGGGAATATGGACGGTTTGGGATTGGTTATCCGCACGACGCCTTATGATGGTTATAATCCGGATAATATAGAGTCGCGGACGACTGTGGGGGAGGCTTACGAATGGATTATCCGCGATTTGACGGAGGCGATTCAGGATTTGCCGGATGGGATTGTTGCAGTGACGGAACGTTACCGGGCAACGAAAAGCGTAGCGAGGGCCTTGTTGTCGAGGGTATATTTGTACAGGGGTACATACAATAATGTGACGGCTGACTTGCAGATGGCTGCGAATTTGGCAGATATGGTATTGAAAAATCCGAATTATGTATTCGATGACAGCCCTGAGGCTTATTTGAATGGTCTGTTTCCCTTGAATGTGGCAGATGCTGCGGGTGCTTATCCGAATCCGGTATTGAATAATAGTGAGGTTTTGTTTTATCAACCGAGTGGAAATAGTGTGGAAAATTACCCTCATGGGTTGACAGCGTATTTCAATAAGCGGTCTTTTCATATCGACGATACGAGTTTCTATGAGGAGAATGATTTACGGGGAGCAGGTTCATTGATTGGTGCAGGTGCTTCTTCGGAATACCTTACATTGAAGACGTCATTGAAATATAGCAGTTCCGGCGGATATAACGATGTGATGTATCTGCGTTTGTCGGAAGTGAAACTGACCTATGCTGAGGCTATTACACGGATCTCCAACAATGTGGACGCAGAAGCGGTTCAACACCTGAATGATATTCGCCTTCGGCCGTTTACTGCAGAAAATAAGCCGGAGGCTTATACGGTTGCTTCTTTTGGTAATGCGGAAGAGTTGCTTGAGGCGATTTTGTTGGAACGCAGGCGGGAGTTGGCTTATGAGGGACATTATCGTTGGGATTTGATACGTACGGGAAAAAAGCTTCGGAATGAGTTGTCGGACAATAAGAAGAATTTTCCGGTGCCTCAGTATGAGATTACGATTTCCGGAGGGGCTATCCGGCAGAATACCGGCTTTTAACGAAGTATGGGTTTAATAATATTAAATAATGACAATGATGAGAAAATTATTAGTTTTTGTATTGTATGCCTGTTTGGTGTTGGGGGCATGTGAAACTCCTACCGGAAAGACTATCACTATCAAAGGGAAAGTACAGTTTCCCGACAATCATTTCAAAATGCAGATTGTTGAACGGAATGGTTTCAATAAAATACTTATTGATTCTTGTGAAGTAAAGGAAGATGGTACATATGAGTTGAAGATGAATGTTGAGCGGCCCGGTGTTTATACTTTGGATTGCCAAAGGTGGCAGAGTGTGCAGTTTTGGGCAGAGGATGAAGATTTGGAGATTGATTTCCGGGGAATGGATACAGCACGTATTAAAATAAAAAATCCCCCGTATGTTTATATCCACGGAGGTCCGAATAATGAGTTGATGAACCTGATGAACTGGAATAACTACCGGGGTTATCAGTTGATGATTGGCATATCCCAGGGTGTGTATCGTACGCCGGATTTGGATATGGCCTCAAAGCAGGAGTTATCCGGTAGTTTTTATAAAATGTTAGGAGAAGAGTCGTTGGCCCGTACGAAATATCTGGCTGAGCGTTATGCCGACCGCAACAGTGTATTGGCTCTTTTGCCGGGATTGCGGGGAGCAGAAAACGAGGCTTTTGTGGAAAGTGTTTTGGCAAAACTGGAAGCCCGGAATCCGAACTATGCACCTTTGTTGAAATACAAGCAGGATATGGCTGAGGCGAAGGCACAGAGAGAGCGTTTGGCAGAAGGGAAACCGGCTCCTGAATTTTCTTTCCCTACCCCGGAGGGCGATAAGCAATTGGGACCTCAGGATTTCAAAGGAAAGATTTTAGTACTGGATTTTTGGGCTTCCTGGTGTGGTCCTTGCCGGGCTGAGATACCTCATTTGAAAGAGGCTTATAAAAAGTATCATGATAAAGATGTGGAATTTTTCAGCGTTTCCATTGATAAAGACGATGCTGCATGGCGAAAGGCGATGAAAGATGAAAATATGCCTTGGTATCAGGCGCAGGCTCCCAAAGCCGGAAAAGATGTGATGAAACAGTATCAGTTTTCCGGAATTCCTTATATCTTAGTGCTTGACAAAGAAGGTCGGATTGTCGGCAAGAATTTGCGCGGTAAGGCTTTAACGGATAAATTGGAGGAGATGGTGAGCGGTAAGAAAAAAGAAAGTGTTGCCATGCCTGCAATGGGGATGTAAAGTAATTTTTAAATAAAAAAGAGATATGAAAAGAATGATTATAGGGGCTTTGTTGATGCTCGGTATGATGGTCAGTGTGGATGCTCAGAACAGGAGTATCAGTTTTGAGCAAACTAAAGAATGGAAAAAAGTTCTGAAAAAAGCGAAAAAAGAAAAAAAACTGATATTCGTTGATTGCTATACCTCTTGGTGTGGTCCCTGTAAAATGCTGGCAAATAAGGTGTTTACGCAGGATGCGGTAGCCGATTTTTTTAATGCGACTTTTGTGAATGCGAAATATGACATGGAAAAAGATGCGGATGGGGTATTGTTGAAAGAGAAATTCGGGGTGAAAGCTTTCCCCACTTTGGTTTTTGTAGATCCTTCAACTCAGGCAGTTGTTCACAAGATGGTCGGTGCAGGTACTGCAGATTGGCTGATTGCCGGAGGTAAGGCTGCCAATGACCCGCAAAACAATCTGAGTGCTATGATCAAACGGTATGCAGATGGCGAAAGGGGAGCGGAGTTTTTAGGCAATTATCTGGCAGTGCTTTCTGCTGCTTACATGACTGACGAACAGGGAAAAGTTGCTACTGAATATTTGGGAACGCTTTCTGATGAACAGTTAGCAACAAAAGATAATTGGGAATTGATAAAAAAATACCTCAATGACCCGCTTTCCGCTCCTTTGAAGCAGGTAATGGCAAATCGGGAGAAGTTTTATGCACTGGCCGGCAAAGAGGTAGTAGATTATAAGCTGGATAATTGCATTAAGGGGGCAGCTATGGCTTTGGCTGCATGGAGTCCGGAACGGGAAGAAGCTTTTGATGAACAACGGAATGCGGATATGATTGATTATCTGCTTTCCATTGATTATGCGGCAGCTCCAGAGGCATTGGCCAATCTGTATACGGCGGCTTATATCCGGAAGGGAGATTTCCGCGGCATGCTGGACAAGATGAAGGAAGTTTTCGCTTACAATCTTTTCCGCAACGGAACCGGCAAATATTATTTCCAGCGTAACATTGAAGCGTTGACCCTTTGTGATGACAAGGCATTGGTGGAAGAAGGAATTCAATGGATAGACCAGGTATGTGCCGGTACTCCTGATTATTTTGCTAAAGCTGAACTGATGAATTCCAAGGCTCGGTTGCAGACTAAAATCGGAGATACGTTGGGTGCTGATAAATCGAAAATGGAAGAAGAAAAGTATTCAAAAGAGGGAGAGAGAAGAAGTGGCGGACGTGCAATTCGTGCCATGAGGATGAATTGATGAGGTTTCCATTTTTTGCAAATTTGAAAAGGCTTTACCACGGAGTTGGTAAAGCCTTTTTTGGGGAAGGAAAGGAAAAAAGAACGGGATTCAGAAATGAATCCCGTTCTTTTTATTTAGAAACTGTCTTTTATTGAACAGTATTGGCACTTCCCAAGACGTCGGTCAGTTTGTGTTTATAAAGTTCTTTCAGAGATTCGCGGGCCGGTCCCAGGTATTTACGGGGATCAAATTCTGCCGGTTTGGTTGCGAAGATTTCGCGAACGGCTGCCGTCATGGCCAGACGACCGTCTGAATCGATGTTGATTTTACAAACGGCAGATTTGGCAGCTTCACGTAATTGTTCTTCTGGAATGCCGATTGCATCTTTCAATGCTCCGCCGTATTTGTTGATAATGGCTACTTTGTCCTGTGGTACGGAAGAAGAACCGTGCAGGACAATTGGGAATCCCGGAATACGTTTCTCAACTTCTTTCAGAATATCAAAACGCAAGGGGGGAGGAACCAGGATGCCGTCTGCATTGCGGGTGCACTGCTCCGGCTTGAATTTATTGGCACCATGGGAGGTACCGATAGAGATTGCCAATGAATCCACTCCGGTTTTCTTTACAAAATCTTCTACCTGTTCCGGTTCAGTATAAGTGTGATGTTCTGCCGAAACTTCATCTTCCACTCCGGCTAAAACTCCCAGTTCTCCTTCTACCGTCACATCGTATTGATGAGCATATTCCACTACTTTTTTAGTTAGGGCCACATTTTCTTCGTAAGGAAGATGAGACCCGTCAATCATGACTGAAGAGAAGCCCATGTCGATACAGCTTTTACATAGTTCGAAGCTGTCGCCGTGGTCTAGATGAAGAGTGATGGGTATGTTTAATCCCAGTTCTTTTGCGTATTCTACAGCTCCCTGAGCCATATAGCGAAGAAGGGTCTGATTAGCATATTTGCGGGCACCACTGGATACCTGGAGGATTACCGGTGATTTACATTCAACAGCAGCCTGGATGATGGCTTGCATCTGCTCCATGTTGTTGAAGTTGAAAGCGGCGATAGCATATTTGCCGGCCATTGCCTTTTTAAACATTTCTCTGGTGTTAACCAGTCCTAAATCTTTGTAGTTAACCATATCGTATGTATTTGATTTTTTTTATCTGTTCAAAAGTAACTATTTCTCTATAAAAAATGGTATGATTGAAAATAAAATTCCCGTTTGCGGGTTCGGGCTTTTATTTTCTTTGACCTAAAATTCGGAGCAGCATGATGAAAAGGTTGATGAAATCAAGGTACAGGGACAAAGCTCCGCAGATGGCTAATTTCTGGGTATGTTCGTTTTCTTCCAAAGTGGCCAGGGCTTTGATTTTTTGAGTGTCGTAAGCGATTAAGCCGATGAATATCAACACCCCGACATAAGACACAATCCAGTACATGGTTTCGCTTTTTAGGAACATGTTTACTACGGATGCGATAATAAGTCCGATTAAAGCCATCAGACACAAGTTGCCTAATTTAGTCAGGTCGGTTTTGGTGATAAAACCGTAAAGGCTCATCACGGCAAAAGTTCCGGCTGTAATAAAGAATGTGGAAGCGATGGAGGCTGCAGTAAAGGCCAGAAAGAAAACGGAAAAGGTAATTCCGGTCAGAACAGAGTAAAGCATAAACAAACCCGAGAGGGTGGGGAAGCTGAAAGAGGTTACCTTTGCTGAGATGGCCCATACTAACCCGAATTGTGCGATGATGATACCCCAAAATAGGATGCGATTGGAAAATACGGCTTCCAGTAAACTGGGACTCCCGGCTACAAGGGACGCAGTGGCTCCGGTCAGCAAAAGGGCTGTACACATCCAGATATAAACACTCCGAACAAGGGTTTTGGTTGTCGTTTTTACTGTTGTCTGATATTGTCCTTTAGATAATTGTGTTTCGTAACTCATGATTTTTAAGTATAAGTTGGTTTTCGTTTAAATTTCTCTTTTGTGGGCGGTTGTTCTGTTTACCACAGAATGGGGGTCAGACCGTTTTCGCTTAAGTATTGGTTTGTCCGGCTGAATTGATGATTACCGAACCATCCTCCCCGGTTTGCCGAAAGGGGAGAGGGATGTACAGATTTCAAAACCAGGTGTTTGTCGGTGCGAATGAATGCTCCTTTCTTTTGGGCATAAGACCCCCATAACAGGAAGACCAAGTGTTCTTTCTTTTCGGCAAGAAGCCGGATAACGGCATCGGTGAAAGTTTCCCATCCCCTGTTTTGGTGGGAACCGGCTTGATGTGCCCTTACCGTTAAGGTGGCATTTAAAAGTAATACTCCCTGGTCAGACCAGCGTTCCAGATTTCCTGATTCGGGAATGGGAGTACCTAAGTCGTCATGTATCTCCTTGAAGATATTCTGTAAAGAAGGAGGTTGCTCTATTCCTTCCGGAACGGAAAAACAAAGCCCGTGAGCCTGCCCGGGACCGTGATAAGGGTCCTGGCCCAGAATCACCACTTTGGTGTTGTCTACCGGACAATGGTTGAATGCATTGAAAATCAGTTTCCCCGGAGGAAAAATCCGATTACTGGCATATTCATCTTTCACAAACCGGATCAACTCTGAAAAATAAGGTTTTTCGAATTCATCTTTCAGTAATTCTTTCCAGGATTCTTCGATTTTTACATCCATACTTTATTGATTAGCACATGAATAACTATTTCATTTTTATTTCGAACAGTTTGGGCCACCGTTTGCCGGTCACATAAAATGTCTTTTTTTGAGGATTCCAGGCAATGCCGTTCAGTACGTCGTCATGGTCTGTGAGCTTGCTTTTTTCAGCGGGGGTTAACAAACTGTCCAGATGAATGTCTTCTTTAACGGCTCCCGTCTCCGGGTCGATGGCGACAATGCGGTCGGTCTGCCAGACATTGGCCCACACCAGACCTTCCACATATTCCAGTTCATTGAGTTGTTCTACGGGACCTGTATGGTCGAAAACTTCTACTTCTTTCAGTATGTGAAAGCCGGAAGGGGCGATGTGATAAAGTTTATGGCTTCCGTCGCTCATAATCAGCTTGTCGCCTGCTGTAGTGATTCCCCAGCCTTCCGAATTATATTGGAAAGTAGATTCCAGACTGAAAGTTTTTAAATTATAAATGAAACCTTTGCGTGACCGCCATGTGATTTGATAGATTTTATCTCCGTAGATGGTAATCCCTTCTCCGAAAAGCTGGCTGTCTATGTTCAGCACCGATATGATTTTTCCGTTGCTCATATCTGTTTTCCGAAGGGAAGATTCGCCGTATTGTCCGGTACCTTCATACATATAGCCGTCCTGATATTGCAATCCCTGGGTATAGGCTTCCGGATCGTGGGGATAAACGTGTACGATTTCATATTGGCGGGAAACAGGAGCCTGGTCCGGCTTTACCTGAATCTGAGTGGAGGCTATTCCCCGTTTGCCGTCCGGATGCCACGCAATTACTTTAATCGTAGTGGTTCCCACCTTGTCTGCCGGTATTTTATAAGTATATTCACAGACTTCCTTGCCTGTATGGGCAACCGGTTTGCCATTGACGTAAATGACGGCTGAGTCGATGGAATAATGGTCTTTACTGCTGAAACGGACAGGCACTTTTTCGTGATAAGTGTAGAGTTTATTTTTTTCCGGAGAAATGATTTTTATACTGTTCACCTGCTTTGTCTTTTCCGGAGGAGTTCGGTGAAGGGTAACGACAGATTTTTCCTGTTGTTTGCTTTTCCCGTCTCCACATGAAAAAAGGAAGATAATGCAGATCAGATAGTATAAGTAAGACGCCATGAACTAAAATTAATACAAGGAAAAATTAGTTTTCTAAACTCCATTCGTAACCGTCTTTGGTGTCTTTGATGATTACTCCGGCTGCCTTCAGTTCGTCCCGGATTTTGTCGGAGGTGGCCCAGTCCTTTTTTTGTTTGGCTTCTGTCCGGATAGACATGACCATATCCAGTATTTTTCCCATGACTTCGCGGTCTTGGCTGGCTGATTCGCTTTCTGCCTTTAAGCCCAGAATATCAAAGACAAAATCGTGGTACAGTTTTTTTAATTTAGTCAGGTTGTCTGGATTGATTTTTTCATTTCCTGCTATCAGCGAATTGATGAGCCGCACCCCGTCGAATAAATGGGAAATCAGGATAGGGGTATTCAGGTCATCGTTCATGGCTTCATGGCATTTGGCGGATAAGTCGTCTATGGCTACCGTGTTTTCGGCCGAGGGTTTGATTTTATCGAGGGCATTTACTGCCGCCATCATTCTTTCATACCCTTTTTGTGCAGCTTTCAGGGCTTCGTTGGAGAAGTCCAGCGGACTCCTGTAATGTGCCTGAAGGATAAAAAAGCGTATGGTCATCGGAGAATAAGCCTGTTCGAGTACATCATTGTCGCCTGAGAAAAGTTGGTCCAGCGTGATGAAATTACCCAGAGATTTGCCCATTTTCTGACCATTGATGGTGACCATATTGTTGTGCATCCAGTATTTAACCGCTTCGTGGCCATAAGCGGCAGTGCTTTGTGCGATTTCGCATTCATGGTGGGGAAACTGCAAGTCCAGTCCTCCTCCGTGGATGTCAAACCGGTCGCCCAGATATTTTTGGCTCATACAGGAACATTCCAGGTGCCATCCGGGGAAACCATCACCCCAGGGAGAGGGCCAGCGCATGATGTGTTCCGGAGTGGCTTTTTTCCATAAGGCGAAATCGGCGGGATTCCGTTTTTCGCTCTGTCCGTCCAACTGGCGCGTATTGGCAATCAATTCATCCACCCGACGTCCGGAGAGTTTGCCGTAGTTGTATTTTTTACTGTAAGCATCCACATCGAAATAAATACTGCCGTCGCTTTCGTAGGCATATCCGTTATCCAAAATCTTTTTTACCAATTCCTCCTGCTCGATGATATGTCCTGAGGCGTGGGGTTCTATGCTGGGAGGCAACGTATTGAGTTGTTCCATGTTTTTGTGGTACCGGTTGGTATAGAACTGCACAATTTCCATCGGTTCCAGACGGTCGAGCTTGGCTTTTTTTTCTATTTTATCCTCTCCGTCGTCGCTGTCATTCGTCAGGTGTCCGACATCGGTGATGTTTCTTACATAACGCACCTTGTAACCTAAATGCTGTAAATAACGAAAAACAAGGTCGAAAGTAATGGCCGGACGGGCATGGCCCAGATGGGCATCTCCATAGACGGTGGGACCACAGACGTACAATCCCACAAAGGGGGGATTTATCGGTTCGAATACTTCTTTTTTGCGTGTCAGGGTGTTATATATGATTAAGTGCTCTTTCATGGTTTTAACAAATAAATATTCGGACTGTAAAGGTAAAGAAAAATAATGAATAAAATAACATGATTGTTGGGGAGCGAAAGGGACCGAATTTAATTATCGTACATTTAGTTTAGAGTTATACACTAAACGAAATCCCTCGCTCATTAATAGATTGCTTCCATTGTACTGGGAATAATCGTAATATATGGAATGCCTTGTATGAACAGAGGGACTATAGGGCGTAATAGAGTTTCCTCCACGAATTAGATATTCTTTCATTTCTTGAGGCAGATTTGAAAAATAACCCTGAGGATTTGTTTTCCCTGTTGTACCGCTTCCGTTCAAGGGTTTCCAGATGCGCATAGTCGGGTCATATTCATCTTTACACCACTCTGCAGCATTACCGACCATATCGTAAATTCCTAAAAAGTTAGGCTGGAGACTTGCTACACGATGCAGCCCCCAAACGAGATCAGGCGTTCCGTCTTCTTTGCTATTTTCATCGATCCATGCTGTATTAAAAGGGTCGCTGTCGCCAGCATAAATATCTGTTGGAGCTTGAGGATTAAGGATACTACCTCTTGCCGCGTATTCCCATTGAGCTTCTGTGGGCAAGTCGCCTCCGGCCCATTGGCAGTATGCAAGTGCTCCGCCCCAGCAGATAGCAGTGATAGGAAAATCCGCTACACTTTCGTAGCGGTTTCCGGTTTTATAATGAATTTCTTTTATTTTCGGAATCCATCTTCCGGTCGGATGAGAATATTCTATCATATCATGCTTGAGGAGCTTAACATCTCCGTACCTATGATACCAATTTGCCATTGCAAACCAATGAACACCATTTGTTTGCAGTCGATTGTCAAGCATGGTGTCAGGGATAGGAGTCATAGCATTCAGAAAATCACAGAATTGCTGGCATGTGACTTCTGTTTTCCCAATCCAGAAATCGTCAATGTCCCATCCATAGAACTGTTCTCCTAATATATCAAGATTTCCTCCCGGTACGAATATCATTTCTCCGGGGGGCATTTTTAAAGTAAGAGGATAGGTTTTGACCGTACCGTTTTTATTATTCTGAAATATCAGAATTGTGGTTTCGCATTGCAATGTTGTTGGAGGAGTTAATATAATTTGTCCTTCGGTTGTTCCGGTTATTTTTATGGAGGCTGTCCAGCCTCCGTTACCTGTTGCATAAACTGTTGCGCCAATACTGTCAGTGTTTGTAAAAACGAAAGGAATTTCCATGTTTTTACCGGGAAGTCCAATAAAGGAAGTACCTTCCGGAAAATATAAACTACTTTCGCTGATTCGGGGTAGCCGGAATAAAGTGGTTCCATCAGCTAATTTGAACTCTACATATTGTTCATGAAGCTTTATGCCGTCTTTGGCAAAAAGAGTCTCTCCTTGTTCTCCCTGGGGACCATTTGCTTTTATTCCCAAGGATTCCCATTGTTTGCCTTCATCAAGAGAAACTTCCCATATTAGGGTTTGTTTATTTATTCGGAGTTGGGGTGTGGCTCCATCTTTCCCGGATTCTCCTTGCTGTCCGTTTGCTTGTACCGGTTCTCCCTCCCTGTTTTTTAACAAATATCCGTCAACAGTCCAGTAAAAATTTCCGTTCGATGAGTCTCGCAGGGAAATTGTTGGAATTTTGTTTTCTCCTTTTTTTCCGTGACGTATGACTATAAAAGTGGTATCGGAAAATTCAATACGATACCCTTCTCCGATGTCTGTAACATTCGTAATGCTTTTGCCTTCAACAGAAACATTGACCAATTTTTGTAAGACATCTAAGTTTTGATTTACCTTTTCTTGCCAGGCTTCAAACCTGGCAAGTCGGTCGGCCATATTATTCACGTATTCCCATAACTCTTCAAATTGGGCATCGTCATTGCGGCAACTTATTCCGAGAAGCAAACAAATAACTATCCATATAAAATTTATGGGTCTCATAATGATTATCTATAGGGTTCACTATCCAATTTTTGGGAGTACATATTAATCTGATTTTTTCTTCAAATTCTGGATCTATATAAAATTTTCCAGGATTTATTTCTTCGGCATAAGGGAGAGAATTTGCAATATCCTCGAGTTTGTTTAAATCTATGTTTGAGTAATTTATGCAAATAAATATTAAATTTTTGAATTTCGGTTATGTTTTATTAAATATTTTTTGATTTTGTAAAATCAAGCAAGGTAAATAAATTGATTGGCGGAAGGGGGAAGATAGAAAGGCGGATTGTAAAGTGGGGCAGATTTTATATCTTTGCAGGAATGATGGGCAGGAAAATAAATACGGTGATTGATTTGCTGGAGCGGAGTTGTGAGCAATTCCCCGGGAATGTTTATTTGTGGGAAAAGAAGGAGGGAAAATATCAGCCTGCGACTTACTTAGAGGTTCGGGAGCAGGTGGGATATGTTGCTTCGGGGTTAATGGGGAGAGGGTTGCTAGCGGGAGAGCGTGTGGCTTTGTTGAGCGAGGGGTGTAATGATTGGATATATGCGGAATTGGGAATTTTATATGCCGGAGGTATTCATGTTCCGTTGAGTATAAAACTCAGCCCGGGGGAATTGATTTTCCGGTTAAACCATTCCGGAGCGCGTTTCCTGATTGTTTCCGACCATTATGCGGAGACTATCCGGGGGATAGAGCAGGAAATTTCCGGAATAGAACAAATATTTGTATTGCGGCAAACGAACCCGGAAGAAGGAAAATATACTTCTTTTGAGCGGTTGAAAGATGAAGGGAATCTCCGGCAGGAAGAATATCCTTCGGAAGTGGAGCAGAGGGCGATGGCGGTGAGGCCGGAGGATGTGGCTACTTTATCTTATACTTCAGGGACCACGGCGGAGCCGAAAGGAGTGATGCTCACTCATGGAAACTATGTGTGTAATGTATTGCAGTCCGATTCTTTGATCCGTATACCGGAATATTACAGAATTTTGCTGTTTTTGCCGTGGGATCACAGTTTCGCCCACACTGTCGGTATTTACTCATTTATGTATAACGGAGCTTCTTTGGCTTCGGTGGATTTTGGCAGGTCGCCGGTGGAATATCTCCGGAATATCCCGGTGAACATGAAGGAGATTAAGCCCCATGTGCTGTTGAGTGTGCCGGCTATTGCCAAGAATTTCCGGAAGAATATAGAAAGTGAGATTTCCCGGAAGGGGAAATTGACCCGGTGGCTGTACAGATGGGGGTTGAAATTGAAATATGCTTATCAGGGACCAGGACCTGACAAGCGGCTTGGTTTGAAAGTTTTTTTGTGGCCTTTACAGAAATTGTGGGATAGGGTGGTGTTTGCTAAGATTCGCAGGGTGTTCGGTGGAAATTTGCAGTTTTTTATCGGAGGCGGGGCTTTGTTGGATACGGAATTACAGCGTTATTATTATGCATTGGGGATTCCGATGTATCAGGGATACGGGCTGTCGGAGGCGTCTCCCGTGATTAGTTCCAATCATGCTGCCCGATGTCGTTTCGGTTCTTCCGGACAGGTGGTACAGCCGCTGGAACTGAAGATTTGTGATGAGGAGGGAAGAGAAGTACCACAGGGTGAAAAAGGGGAAATTGTAGTCCGGGGCGGGAATGTGATGAAGGGATATTGGAAGAATGAGGTTGCAACGGCGGAGGTGATTCGGGAGGGTTGGCTTTATACAGGTGACCGGGGATATTTGGGTGACCGGGGGATGCTTTATGTGACCGGACGTTTTAAATCCTTACTGATAGCCGGTGACGGCGAAAAGTTCAGTCCGGAGGGCATAGAAGAGGCTATTGTGGAATTGTCTCCGTATGTGGATTATTGTCTCCTGTACAACAATCAGTCTCCCTATACTTCGGCTTTGCTGGTGCCTCGGAAGACAGCGCTTCTGGAATATACAGCCCGGAAGGGAGAGAAGGCGGGTACTGTGGAAGCTTATAAACTGATGCTGGATAAACTGTATGAAGAGTTGATGAAATTCCGGAAAGGCGGAGAATATGAAGGGATGTTTCCTGAACGGTGGTTGCCGGCGGTAGTTGCCGTTTTGCCTGCCGGATTGTCGGAAGCCAATGGGACCGTCAATTCGACGGGAAAGGTGGTGCGTCGGAAGGTATACGAGCTTTTCCGCGAAGAACTGGAGTTTGTGTACACCCCTGAGGGTAAAAATATCCGGAATGTCCGGAATACGAAAAATATCCGAATGTATTTTGAAAATGAAAGTATATGCGCAGGAAAACAGGAACAGTAAAGGTAGGGAATCTGGTATTGTCTTCAGAATCTCCCGTTAGGGTGCAATCCATGCTGAATACTTCCACCATGGATGTGGAAGCGTGTGTGGAGCAGGCCATCCGGATTATTGAAGCCGGCGGTGAGTTAGTGCGGATTACAGCCCCGGGAGTGAAAGAGGCGGAAAAGTTGAAAGAAATCCATGCTGCTTTACGGGCCCGGGGGTATGAGACTCCTTTGTCGGCGGATATTCACTTTGTGGCTGAGGCGGCTTTGGTGGCTGCCCGTTATGTGGAGAAGGTCCGGATTAATCCCGGGAATTTTGTGGATAAAAGGGCTACTTTTAAGACGCTGGCTTATACAGACGAGGAATATGCGGCTGAGTTGGACAGATTGCGGATGGAATTTACCCGTTTTTTGGATATTTGCCGGCAATATGGGACAACTGTGCGCATAGGTACCAATCACGGTTCTCTTTCAGACCGGGTGATGAGCCGGTATGGAGATACTCCTGCCGGTATGGTGGAAGCGACGATGGAGTATTTGCGGGTGTGCCAGGCAGTGGATTTTAGGCAGGTGGTGATTTCTTTGAAATCCAGTGATTGCGGAGTGATGGTGGATGCGGTCCGGCTGCTGGTCCGGGAAATGGAAAAGGAGGGAATGAATTTTCCTTTGCACCTGGGAGTTACGGAAGCCGGAGAAGGAGAAGATGGGCGTATTCGCTCGGCAATTGGTATAGGAACGTTGTTGAATGAAGGGATCGGAGATACGATACGGGTGTCCTTAACGGAAGAGCCGGAAGCTGAAATCCCGGTGGCCCGGATGCTGGCACAGTTATGCGACCGTCCCGTTTATGAAGAGGCCGGGTTTCCGTTGAAGGGAGAGTGTAATCATCCGGTGGTGGTGGCTGATTTGTCCGGATTGAAAGTGTGGGATGAAGAGATAAGCAGACAATTGGGATTTGAAAAAGGAGAAACAGATGCTGTTCGGGGGTCGCGTTTAAAAGGAGGAGTAAAGGTTCCTGAGATGATATATACGGAAACTCTTGGACCCGAATTGACTAAGTTGCCATCGGAGACGATGGTGGTGGTCCCTCCGGAGTTGCTGGATATGGCTCATGTATACAATCGCCGGGCAGTGCCTCTGTTGTCTGTGAAAGAATATTCGGAAGGGCGGGGAGCAAATACCTCTGCACTGGTGGAGATAAATGTTTTGGAAGAATTGGATGAGGCTTTTCTGGAGCGTTTGCGAAAGGATGAGCGGGTAATATTGGTGGTGGCGGGCGAACCCGATTATGGTTATTTTCGGAAAGTTTTCCGTGAATTACGGGAGGGAAATGTACAGAACCGGGTGGTTTTGCGGATATGTTTGCCGGGGAATGATAATCGGAAGAATACTTTGTTGGCGGCTTCCCGGTTAGGGGGCTTTTTCCTGGACCGGTTGGCGTGGGGATTATGGATTTGTACGTCGGATGTGAAATTTTCTGTTCAGCTTTCGCAAAACATTTTGCAGTCAGCCGGAGTGCGTCGTTATAAAGCTGAGTTTATCAGTTGTCCCGGATGCGGGCGCACTCTCTTCGATTTGCAGGGGGCGGTGGCTAAGGTAAAAGCTGCTTTCGGGCATCTGAGTACGCTGAAGATTGCCGTTATGGGGTGTGTTGTCAATGGCCCCGGTGAAATGGGAGATGCAGACTACGGGTATGTGGGTGCCGGGAACGGTAAGGTTAACCTTTATAAAGGACGGGAGATGGTGCGTACGGCTGTTCCGGAAGAGGAGGCTATTGAAGCTTTGAAAGCAATCATTAATTCATAGGCGGTGATTTGAAGGGGAATGATTCAATAACTTTAAATGATGAAGTATGACTGAAAAGACTCCTCTGGCTTTGGGTACGGAGGATATTCGAAAATTGTTGATGCGCTATGCTATCCCGGCTATTATAGCCATGACAGCGGCTTCGTTGTACAACATGATGGATAGCATTTTTATCGGGCATGGTGTGGGGCCCCTGGCTATTGCCGGATTGGCAATTACCTTCCCTTTTATTAATCTGGCTGCGGCTTTCGGTTCTCTTGTGGGAGTGGGTGCTTCTACCCTGGTATCTGTGAAAATGGGACAGAAAGACCTCAAAAGTGCGGAGGCGGTATTGGGAAATGTGCTCTTACTGAATATAACCATCGGGTTGCTGTTCATGGCGGTATGTCTGATTTTTCTGGAACCCATTCTTTATTTTTTTGGAGCCAGTGAAGATACGTTGCCCTATGCCCGCGATTATATGAAAGTGATTCTTTACGGGAATCTGATTACTCATATATATATATGGGACTGAATGAGGTGATGCGTGCTTCCGGTTATCCGCAAAGGGCGATGGCGGCCACTTTATTTGCCGTGGCCATAAACGGGGTATTGAATGCCTTGTTTATTTTCGTGTTCGATATGGGAATCCGGGGTGCTGCATTGGGAACCATCTGTGCTCAGTTCCTGGCTTTGCTTGGTGTATTGGTACATTTTATCAGCCGGAAGAGCTATATTCGTTTCCAGCGTGGTATATTTCATGTGAAATGGCATATTGTATGGAGTATGTTGGCTATTGGCCTTTCTCCCTTTTTGATGAATATATGCAGCTGTCTGGTGGTGATGTTGGTGAATAACGGATTAAAAACACATGGCGGGGACATGTATATTGGCGCTTATGGCATTATTAACCGGGTGGTTTTCCTTTTTATTATGATTGTAATGGGATTTAATCAGGGCATGCAGCCGATTGCGGGATATAATTTCGGTGCGCGGCAATCCGGACGGGTCATTCAGATTCTTAAATACACCATTTTATGCGGTACTACGGTAACTACACTGGGATTTCTGATTTGTCAGATTTTCCCGCGTACGATTATTCGTTTTTTTACTACGGACGAGGGATTGATCGGCTTGGCGGAACATGGCATGAGATTGATTTTGCTGATGCTGCCGGTAATCGGATTTCAGATGGTGTCAACCAGTTTTTTTCAGTCTATCGGGATGGCCGGGAAGGCTATTTTTCTTTCTTTGACCCGGCAATTGATTTTTTTAGTACCCTGCCTGTTTATCCTGCCACACTATTGGGGACCCGACGGAGTGTGGGGAAGTTTTCCGGTGGCTGATGCTTTATCTACTATCACTACCGGTCTGATGTTAGGCTGGCAAATGAAGAAGTTCAAGAGGGGAGCAATCGGGGAAGAGTTGTTATGAAAGAAGAAAATATGGTCATGTGATTTATTTATAGTTCAATATCAATATTATGGGAAAAAGTATTATTGTAACCATCGGTCGTCAATTCGGAAGCGGAGGCCGTACCATAGGTAAAAAGTTGGCTGAGCAATTGGGTATAGCTTATTATGATAAGGAACTGATTAGTCTGGCTTCTAAAGAAAGCGGTATTTGCGGGGAGTTTTTTGAGAAAGCAGATGAGAAGACTTCCGGGAGTTTATTGAAGGCATTGGCTATGGGATTTACGATAAATAATGCCATTTTCCAAAGCAGTGATTATCTCTCCAACGAATCTTTATTCGGGATTCAGTCCGATGTGATTCGGAAGGTTGCTGCTGAGGGCTCCTGTGTGTTGGTCGGCCGTTGTGCGGATTATATCCTGAGGGAGAATCCGGATTGTATTTCGGTCTTTATCAGCGCTTCCCGGCAAGACCGGATCCATCGTGCGATGGAATATAACCACATTGGTGAAAAAGAGGCTGAGGAATATATCCGTAAAGCGGATAAATCCAGGGCTTCGTATTATAATTATTATACGGATAAAGTATGGGGTGCTGCAGAATCTTACGACCTCTGCATCAATACTTCTCTTTACGGAATAGAGAAGACCATTGATTTTATCAGGGCTTTTGTTGAAGCTCGTCTCTGAGCGGGGAGGAAAGAAGTTTTATGTGTAATTTTCCCGGATGAATACATTTTCATCCGGGAAAGTTTTTTAAAAAGTAAATTGAAATCCTAAAGCTAAAACTTCTTTGAATTGTAAACGGGGTCCTTTGCTGCCGTCTTTTTGCAGAATTTTCGTGTCGTCATCATAGAGCATGTTGGTGGTCAGTGTAGTAGAGAACCATTGATTGATTGCCATGATCAATTGAACGTCCCAGGTGATATCTATATTCTGGGGATTTTTCAGATAGTTTGAGTAAAAAGCCAGCCTGGAAAATATGCTCATATTTTTCAGGAATTCATAACGGGCTTCCATTCGGAGATTTGCCCCGAATTCGGAAAAAAGATGTTTGCCAGGTGTAACGCCGAATTGTCCCTCGTCCGAAAGGATGTTACTGTTGACAAAAGTACCGCGCCAGGTGGCCGGTGTAAAAGTGGCCGTAAACCAGGTCCTGGGAGTCCAGGTAAGACCAGCTCCGATAAGCAAATATCCCGGAGACATAAAACGGGAAATGTAAGTACGCGGGTCGGTATTATAATCATAACCTTTTGCAAATTGAGTCTGGAAGGTGAGAAGACCGCTCAGGTACAAATTTTTCCGCAACTCGTATCCGTATATGGAAGACAGATAGAGTTTATCGTTTGTTTTTTTCGTACCCTCGGATTTGGTTTTATTCAGTCCGTAGTCCATTTCCAGCGTGTTGTTGAGGAGATGCCGGCCTTTTTTATAATTGGCGAAATAGTTGAATTGCATATTAAAACCGACGGCGTTTTCTCCTCCGGCAGCCCAATTGCTGAGGCTTACCTGATTGAGGTTGATTCCGATGTTTCCTCCCCGTCGCCAGGTTGTATCCAGTCCGGGTTGAGCTTTGGCCGGTAATATTATTCCGGTCACTATGACCAGTAATAATGTGTAAAATTCTTTACGTATCATTTGTTTTTTTTTGTGTGGTTTACGGAAAAGCGGCCAGGAATGTTCTTTCTGTATCCGGTTTGTGTGAGGCTATATCTCCGGGTTATTGATATTGTAACCTTTTCCGGTGTTATCCGGTAAAACCTATACAAATATTAAAACAGATTGCTTATGTCATTTTTATGGTTTATTATTGTAGGAATTGTTGCCGGCTGGGCAGCCGGTACGGTTATGAAGGGAGGAGGATTTGGCTTGATTGTCAATTTCCTTATCGGAATTGTTGGTAGTCTTCTGGGCGGTTGGCTTTTTAGTCTGATCGGGTTACATTCTACAGGCGGGATTATTGCAAATCTGATTGTGGCTTTTATCGGAGCTATTGTCTTGCTTTGGATTATTTCTTTATTTCAGAAAAGACCCAGAGCGAAGTAAATGTGTTATTCGTTTGACTGTTTAATAATTTGAGACGGATTCGTTTTCTGCTCAATCAAACAGTTAAACGAATAAATAATAGTTTGGTGTGTCGGTAAATTAACAGGTTATTCATGTTTTCCTCATATATTTGCCTGTGAACATCGCAATCCAGCCCAGAGCAAGATAGATTGCGGCATATATAATGAACCCGGTTTCCTTTATATCAAAGAATATCCGGGTCCCGGACAGGAACATCGCTGCTGAAATCAGCGGAATACTCCACATTTGCCTGATATTCCTTCCGCAATTGGCTCCCAATATTATTGAATATACCGGATTGAGGACAAGGAACAACATCATACACAATACCATGCCGCTGCACTCCGAAGTAAGACGGGCCACCGCAAAAGGCCAGACGAACATTATGACCATCGTGGCACATAGCCAATAAATGTATTTCTTATTCTGGTGCTCCATACGGCTATTGATTGGCGAAAAGCAAGCAAAAGCCCTGTTTGTTGAACTGATAGTACATTTCGATACGTTCCGGTGTGTCGTTTTCAAGCAATAAAAGCAGTTCTTTTGCAAATTCAAGTGTTGCGGAGCCGTTGGCGGTTGTTATCTTGTTGTCGGCGACCGCCTGGGTATGGACATAGCCGTTCGGATTAGTGTAGTTTCCGCCACCCCATAGTTTCAGTTGTTCCAGGCCGTTACCGGTATGTTTAACAGAATTGAGGAATCCGTGCTTTGCCATAAATGAAGCCCCATTGCAGATTGCTCCGACAATCTTCCCTTTTTCAATGGCTTGCCGGACAATCGGCACGACCTGTTCTGCAACAGGCGTACTCCATCCGAAGCCTCCAATCAGCACCAATGCTGCATAATCATCGGGCATCGTTTCAAAGGAATAATCGGGCAGGGTACGGAAGCCGCCTATGGATTTAACCGGCTCCAATGTGGGAGCCACAACCTTATTGATATACTTCGGATTTTCTTTCAGCGCAAATTCATCAGAGGCAATAGCCTGTGAAAGATACACCGCTTCATGCGCGGCATAGTCCGGCAAAAGGATATATAAAATTTCGTTGCTCATGGTTTATTTTCTTTATTTGTTTCTACGCTTATGTGCGTTATGATAATCTATTGGGGGAGATTTTCATGCACAAACTTTCCGTTTATCCAGACAGTTGCTTCGGTTCCGGTAAGACTAAAACGTTAATGTTTGTTGTTGTGGATGATACCCCAATGTCACAAATATAAGTCAAATTTCCGCGTCCTACAAGTGTTCTGTGGGATGGCTGTATTGCTTTTCCTTTTCTGTTTTGATACTGTACTCCCCTGTATTGTAGTTGTTTAAGTTTAAATACAAAAAATCCTGCCGGAACAACCCGGCAGGATTCTGGATATAAAGTCCGTAACTTTTTGATTACTTGGCTAATGCCTGAGCCACTGATACGGCAACAGCCACGGTAGCACCTACCATCGGGTTATTACCCATACCGAGGAAGCCCATCATTTCCACGTGGGCAGGTACGGAGGATGAACCGGCGAATTGCGCGTCGCTGTGCATACGTCCGAGGGTGTCGGTCATACCGTATGATGCGGGACCGGCAGCCATGTTGTCCGGGTGAAGGGTACGTCCCGTACCACCGCCGGAAGCTACAGAGAAATAGGGTTTACCAGCAAGTACGCGTTCTTTTTTATAGGTACCTGCTACCGGATGCTGAAAACGGGTCGGATTGGTAGAGTTTCCGGTAATAGATACATCTACATCTTCTTTCCACATGATAGCAACACCTTCGCGTACGTCGTCAGCTCCGTAACAATTTACTTTTGCGCGGGGACCGTCAGAGTAAGCTTTGGTTTTTACTACTTTCAGTTCGCTGGTGTAATAATCAAATTCAGTTTGTACATAAGTAAATCCGTTGATGCGCGAGATTATCATGGCAGCATCTTTCCCCAGGCCATTCAGGATTACCCGTAAAGGATTTTTACGCACTTTGTTAGCCATTTCGGCGATTTTGATAGCCCCTTCCGCAGCGGCGAAGGATTCGTGTCCTGCCAGGAAAGCAAAGCATTGGGTTTCTTCACGAAGCAGACGGGCGGCTAAGTTACCGTGGCCCAGGCCTACCTTGCGGTCATCGGCAACAGAACCCGGGATGCAGAAAGCCTGTAAACCTTCGCCGATTGCTTCGGCTGCGTCAGCAGCGTTCGTACAACCTTTTTTAATGGCGATTGCTGCACCAACAACATAGGCCCATTTTGCATTTTCAAAACAAATATTTTGGGTTTGTTCACATTCTAAATAAGGATCGATTCCTTTTGCGTCGCAAATCGTTTCAGCTTCTTCGATAGATGCGATGCCGTAGGAGTTTAATACTTTGTTGATCTGATTGATCCGACGATCCTGACTCTCAAATTTTACTTCTCTTTTTGCCATAGTATGTTCCTCCTATTTTATTCGTGACGTGGGTCAATATATTTAGCTGCATTGGCGAAACGTCCGTAGTTCGCAGTGGCTTTTTTCAACGCTTCATTAGCATCGGTACCTTTTTTGATCAGGTCCATCATTACACCTAAACGAACAAATTCATATCCGCAAACTTCATTGTCTTCGTCAAGGGCCAGACGGGTAACATAACCTTCTGCCAGTTCCAGGTAGCGTACTCCTTTGGCTTTGGTAGAGAACATGGTTCCAACCTGGCTGCGAAGGCCTTTACCCAGGTCTTCCAGTCCGGCACCGATGACCAACCCTCCTTCAGAGAAAGCACTCTGGGTACGTCCGTATACGATTTGCAGGAATAGTTCACGCATTGCGGTGTTAATAGCATCGCAAACCAGGTCCGTATTCAAAGCCTCCAATAAGGTTTTGCCCGGTAGAATTTCTGCTGCCATTGCTGCCGAGTGAGTCATACCGGAACATCCGATAGTTTCCACCAAAGCTTCTTCAATGATTCCTTCTTTAATGTTCAGAGTCAGTTTGCAGGCGCCCTGTTGTGGTGCACACCAACCGATACCGTGAGTTAAACCTGAAATGTCTTTGATTTCTTTCGCTTTTACCCATTTGCCTTCTTCAGGAATTGGGGCGGGTCCGTGGTTCGGACCTTTTTTGACAACGCACATGTGTTGTACTTCCTGTGAATAAATCATTTTTATTGTTTTTATGAATTAATATATAATTGCCACTTGCTGAACGCACAAACCGAACAAAGATACTTTTTTCGGCGAAATAAAAAAATAGTTAAAGAAGCTTTTCTATTCTGCAAAAAAATGAGGTTGAATTTCAAATTCAACCTCATTAGCCGAAAGGTTTGGTGATTTTATTTAATCAAACCTTTTTCAAATTTCTCTTTTACTTTAGCCAACATGTCAATGGTCATGCTTTGCAGATCGTATTTGGGTTTCCAGCCCCATTCTTCCCGTGCGCAGGTATCATCCATGCTGTTTGGCCAGCTATCGGCGATAGCCTGTTTTACCGGGTCAATTTCGTAGTCCATCTTGAAATCCGGGATGTGTTTGCGGATTTCAGCAGCAATTTGCTCAGGCTCAAAACTCATTGCAGCAATGTTAAAGCTATTGCGGTGTTTTAGTTTCGTGGGATCTGCCTCCATCAACTGTACCACTGCATTCAGGGCGTCCGGCATATACATCATATCCATGTACGTACCTTCTTTTACATTACAAGTGAAAGAACCTTTGCGGATGGCATCGTAATAAATTTCTACTGCGTAATCGGTCGTACCGCCGCCGGGCAGGGTAACGTAAGAAATCAGTCCCGGGAAACGTACGCTACGGGTATCTACACCGAAACGATGGAAATAGTAGTCGCTTAATAGCTCTCCGGTTACTTTGCAAACACCGTACATTGTGGTGTTGGAACGTTGTAAGGTGTCCTGCGGAGTTTTATCTTTAGGGGTGTCTTTGCCGAATGCACCGATGGAGCTCGGAGTGAAGACAGCACAATTGTTATCTTTTGCGATGTATAAAGAATTGGTCAGGGCACCGATATTAATGTCCCATGCCAGTTTCGGGTTTTTCTCGCCGGTAGCTGATAAAAGAGCAACCAAGTTAAAAATGGTGTCAATACCATATTTTTTTACAATAGAAGAATATTGTTCGCCATCCAGTGCATTGACTTCTTCAAATGGACCGGCTTCTGCTAAAGCTTTACACTTTTCTGCGCTGATGTCAGCTGCTACCACATTGTTTTCACCGTAGATAGATCTCAAATGAGGAACCAGTTCAGAGCCGATCTGTCCCCCTGCGCCGAGAATTAATATTTTTTTCATTGCAAAGTTTAATTTAAATAATTGCTTTTTTCTGACGGTACACCATCACCGCCAGAATTGGTGCAAATGTAATATTAAAAAATAGATGAAGATAGAATCTAAAGTATTTTTTCAGTCTTAAATGAAAAAATTTAAGGAATCATCATGTTCTGCTTCATAGTAGTAGTCTATTTGCAAATCCGGCATTTTGTAGGCTTGTACTGCCAGTTGGTCGCAACGTTCGTTTTCGGGATGGTTGGCGTGACCTTTGATCCAAATCAATTTTACCTGATGCTGGCGGAAAACCGCTAAAAAACGTTTCCATAAGTCAGGATTTTTTTTATCCTTAAATCCTTTTTTTTCCCATCCGAAGACCCATCCTTTTTCTATGGCATCTACGACATAACGGGAGTCGGAGTAGACGGTCACCTGGCGATTGGGTTGCTTCAAGGCTTCCAGACCAATAATGACGGCTAATAATTCCATTCTGTTGTTGGTGGTTTTCCGGAAACCTGCCATGAGTTCTTTCCGGTGAATACCTGCCTTTAATATCACTCCAAAGCCTCCCGGTCCGGGATTACCGCTGGCTGCACCATCGGTATATATCAGAATTTCATTGGCCATAATTGAAAGATGATTGAATCGGTTTGCAAAAGTAATATTTTCTGCTGTAGATTCGGAGAATGCTTTGATTTCTCTTTATTTTCTAAAGAAAAAACCTCTGAACGAAGAACTTCAGAGGTCTCTGCATTAAATAGAGGTCGGTAGCGGAATCGAACCGCTCTGCACGGTTTTGCAGACCGTTGCCTAACCTATCGGCCAACCGACCCTTTTGTAATTGCGATGCAAAGATAGAGGGATTTTCTTTTAGTTCCAAATAATCTGCTAAATTATTTCTCTAAAGTGACACTTGTGCACCGGATTTGTCCTCCCAAGGGAGGGTTCGTTTTTGAAATTTTTATTTTAGCATATTGGAGTTGGGGGAAAGTTTCATATAAAGCATTCAGGATGCGTTGGCCTACATTTTCCAATAAATGGGAGCGTTTCATCATTTCACGGGCGATGATTTCATAAGCCGTTTGGTAGCTGAGGGCGTCCGTGATTTGGTCGGAAGATGCCGGTTTGCTGCATTCGTAATGTAAACAAGCATATACTAAAAATTTATTCCCTACTGTTTGTTCTGCTTCGAAACAACCGTGATAGGCAAAAAACTCCATTCCTTCGATTTCGAGAATACCAGTCATTGTTCAGTGATTGATTTTTATTTTTTCAGATTATAAAAAATAAAAGGGTCGTTACCGACCCTTAAACTTACTAACCTAAACCATACAAACTTATGAAAAACAATCTTTTTTAAAGACGGCACAAATGTAGAGTGAATTTTGATATATTGACCAAATGGTTTTCTAATAAATGTTAATCTGTCTATTAATTATTTGTTAAACGATTGTGCGTTTTTTCAAGGTATAGCCAACGGTTTCTCAATTCTGGAACTTCCGGTGCAGATTATCATTGCATGTCAAGGTTGTGATGCCTTGTAACGTGATAAATATCTGAAATCTTATATTTTTTTTCGAAATAATTTGGCGGAATAAAAAAAATAGCTACTTTTGTACTCGCAATCGATAAGAGCGCACGGGTTCTTAGCTCAGTTGGTTCAGAGCATCTGGTTTACACCCAGAGGGTCGGGGGTTCGAATCCCTCAGGACCCACGAATTCAAGAAGTAAACTCCTGAAAATAAATGTTTTCAGGAGTTTTTTTTATTTCCTTCAACTTATTGGAATATTGTAAATTAAAGCAGTAAAACGGGTCGGATCGGTGGACTTTGTTTGGCTCGTTTTCAATGTAACGATATTCATTCGGGAGAAATTTATTAAAACAAGTTAAATTAAAAAGAAAAACGAGTGTTTTCTGAGTTGATTCCAAAAGTTTGCTACGCAGTTTTTGTAAATTTGCATTTACTTGTAAAGTATTCCGAAAGTGATGGGAAAGGTGCTATCAGATAACTGTTGTTTGGTAAAAGCCTTGAAAGCCGGTGATGAAACGGCTTTCAAGGCACTTTATCTGGCTTATAGCATCCCTTTGAGGAGATATGCGAGTACCATCTTACGGGATGAGGAGGCTGCGTACGAGGTGGTGCAGGATATGTTTGTTGCCGTATGGATGAACCGGAAGAAGTTGGATGAGAGTAAGTCGATCCGGAATTATTTGCTGAGGGCGGTTCATAATAATGCTTTGCGTTTGTTAAAATACAATATAGCCAGAAAAGTCCGGGAAGAGAAAATGATGGCAGTATTTTCAGATATTTGTGAGGAAGATGAAGAGGTAACGGATAGGATCAAGGCGTTGCCCAGAGTGCTTGCCCGGTTGCCGGAAAAAAGTCGTAAGGTGTTGATGATGAGTTTTTGGGAGGGGAAAAAGAATGCGGATATTGCGAAAGAATTATCCATATCGGTACGGACAGTCGAGACCATATTGTACAAAGTGATAAAGAGACTGCGGGGAGAAATGAAAAAAAAACAGGAATCGGGTACGTAGTTTTCCGGGTTGGTGTATTTATTATAATGAATAAAGTTTATTCCCTATGAATACGCGTGAGCCTGAATGGCCTGAATATGAAATCGGCGAAGATGAAGAGCCTTTATTGAATGAAATTTGGGATAAATTGTCTGAAACTTCTACTCATGAAGCTGTTGACGTGGCGGATTATGAGGATGTGAAAGGGCGTGTCCTCCGGAAGATGAAAAGACGCCGGATATTGTATTTTTCTGTGGGAAGTGGTGTTGCAGCAGCTATGGCTGGAATTTTCCTTCTTTTTTCCGGGGAGAATACAAAACTACAGCCGGAAATTTATGGCCGGTCGCATGCGGAGAGAGAGGGTGTCCGGAATGAAGTGGTGTTGACTTCGGATAATGGAATGCAGACTTGTCTGGATAGTATGGTGAAAATAGAAAATCATACGGGAAAGGAGGTCGCTTTGTTTATGGCTTCAGGGAAAAAGATTTCTGTTGAAAAGGGAAGGAGGCTGAGGGTAGAAGTCCCTGCGGGTCGTCAGTTTCAGTTGACCTTGGCGGATGGTAGTGAGGTGTGGTTGAATGCAGGTTCTTCATTGGAATATCCTGCTTCTTTTGAAGGTGCGGAGGAAAGGCGGGTTCGGTTGGAGGGTGAAGCCTTTTTTGAAGTGAGGCGGGACACCGTTCACCCTTTTTATGTAGAATTCGGAAAAAGAGAAAGCATCCGGGTATTGGGGACAAGTTTTAATGTAAATGCTTATGCGGATTCGCCTGTTCATACAACAACTTTAGTCAGCGGGAAAATCAAGTATATGGCGCAGGAAATCCAACGGGAGGTGGTTTTGTGCCCGGACCAGCAGGTAAGCCTGGATTGTGAGGCAGGAGGAGTAAACGTTTCAGAGGTAAATGCTGCTCTTTATTCTGTCTGGAAAGAGGGATGGATTTGGTTTGAGAATGAGAGGTTGGAAAATCTGGTTCAGAGGCTGGCCCGAAGGTATGGAATAGAAATGTATGTAGCTGACAGATGTAAAGATTATACTTTTTCCGGTAAAATTCGTTATGAGCGGGGAATGGATTATATTATAAAGTTGGTTACGGAAACAACGGATATTGTTTGTGAAGTGGAGAATGGGGTGGTCCGTCTAAAATAAATGGACGTTTTTTTTGGATGGAGGGTTGGTGGGAGTGCAGAACTAAATCTGAGGGGTGGAAAATAAAACAGTTTATAGTAGGATTTGAGTACGGACGGAGTTGTCCGTTTTAGGAGAATATAAAGTGAAGAGCGTTATTTTTCAGGGGAATACGAGTGTTGTGTTTTGTAGTTTGTGTTATAAGGACCCCCTGGAATCCGAGAGCAGGAACATAGAAAATAGTGGAAAAAGGCCGTTTGGTGAAAATGAATAATAACAGAGAAAAATAACCGAAAAAAACGTCCCTTTTTGGGAGTTGAATATGAATGGAGACAATATGAGAGAAACAGGATTTATGAGAAAATGGCATTTCCCCCGAAAAAGAGGAGGTCAGGCGAAAACTTGTTTGCTGATGTTATTTCTGGTGTTGTGCCATACGCTTAGGGCATCTTATGCTCAGGCTGTGCTGACCATGAGATTGGAAAATCTTACCGTGACAGAGGCTTTGAAAGAGGTGAGTGCAACGACAGGATTTGAATTTTTTTATAATGCAAATCAATTGGCCAAGTGTGGGAAGCGGGTAAATGCCGATTTTAAAGAAGCGAAGCTTCAGGATGTGCTGGCCGGTATTTTGCTTGAAACCGATTTTACTTTCCGCATAGAGGAGCATACCATTATTATTTTGCCTCGTCCGGAATCCCGGTCGCAGGTCGGAGAAGTGAAAATGGTGACCCTGAAAGGGGTGGTGCTGGACGAAGAAAAGATGCCTATGACAGGTGTGACGGTTTATCTGGAAACGGAAACATTGCTTGGCACTACTACCAATGAGAAAGGGGAATATGCCCTTTCGGTACCGGTGGGAGAGTATAATGTTGTCTTTTCTTTTGTCGGTTATGAGAAATTAGTGAAAAGATTTACCGGAAAAAATGCGGATGATTTTTTCAGGGTATTTATGACACCGGCCCTGGTTCAGATGGAGGATGTTGTTGTTACCGGTATTTATCAGCGTAAAAAAGAGAGTTTCACAGGTTCGTCCACCACTTTTAAATCGGAGGAATTGAAGGCTGTGGGAACACAGAATGTTTTGCAGAGTTTAAAAACGTTGGACCCTTCTTTCAAGATTATGGAAAGCAATCAGTTCGGTTCTGATCCTAACCGGTTGCCGGATATTGAAATCCGGGGAAAAAGCAGTGTGATGGGATTGAAAGAAGAGTATGGGACGGATCCCAATCAGCCTTTATTTATTTTGGATGGGTTTGAGACAACGTTGCAAACGATTATGGACCTGAATATGAACCGGGTGGCTTCGGTGACTTTGCTGAAAGATGCGGCTTCAACAGCTATTTACGGTTCGAAAGCTGCCAACGGTGTGGTTGTTATTGAAACAAAGGCTCCGGAGAGGGGCAAATTGCAGCTTTCCTATAAAGGAGATTTTAGTGTGACTGTTGCTGATTTGACGGATTATAATTTGATGAATTCCAGGGAAAAACTGGAATTTGAAACGCTGGCCGGGGTTTATAAAGACAGGAATTCGGATATTTTTAATCAATATCGTCTGGATAGTTTGCGTAATGCTCGCTTGAAAGGGATAGAAAAGGGAATAAATACGTATTGGTTGAGTGAGCCTTTGCAAACCGGTTTCACCCACAAGCATAATATTTACGCCGAGGGGGGGGAGGAAAATGTGCGTTATGGCATCGGATTGAGTTATGGCCGTGTTCAGGGAGTTATGAAGGGGTCGGACCGGCAGACGATTGACGGAAATATTGATCTAATTTACCGGACAGGAAAATTTCAGTTCAGCAATAAACTTACTTTGAATTATGTGGAGACGAATGATCCGTCGGTTCCTTTTTATGAATATGCCAATGCGAATCCTTATTATAAGAAATATAATGAAGAAGGTGGAGTAAGTAAATATCTGTATTATTTTCCGGGAGACGGTTACAATATGTCGGAAATGGTATCTAATCCCTTGTGGAATGCTCACCTGAATAATTACGACAAGGGCGACCAGTTTGGGTTTACCAATAATTTTATTGTGGAATGGTTTGCTACTCAGGATTTGCGTGTACGCGGAAAATTCGGAATTACCAAATCAAATGCTACTACGAGTAGCCGGCTTTCCCCGCAACATACGGATTTTGATGATATGGAGGTGACGGAGCGGGGACTTTTTTCCCATTCGTTGAAGAAAAATATGAATTATGAGGGGGATGTGGCTGTTACTTTCGGGCGTTTATTTGCTGAGAAACACATGGTGAATGCGGTGGGTGGCTTTAACTTCAGTACGACTAAGGGTGTCACCAACGGATATAAAGCGAATGGATTTACGGAAGACCAGTTCGGAGCTCCTTCTTTTGCCAATGGATATCCGGAAGGAGGTAAGTCGGTTTATGCCGAGAGTCAGAAACGGGCAGCCAGTTTTTACCTGAACGGGGGATATTCTTATGACAATCGTTTTTTACTGGATTTTAATTACCGGAGTGACGGGGCTTCCATGTTCGGGACGAATAACCGTTTCCGGAATACCTGGTCTGTAGGGATTGGCTGGAATATTCATAATGAGCAGTTTATGCGGCAGTCGGAATGGTTTCAGATGCTGAAACTCCGGGCTTCTGCCGGTAATCCCGGAAATCAGAATTTTTCAGCTTATCAGGCTTTTTCTACTTATGCATTTAATAACTGGATGACGAATATTTTCGGTTCCGGATTGATATTGGATAAGTTGGGGAATCAGGATTTGGCCTGGCAGGAAACGATAAATTATAATGTGGGAACGGATATTACGATGTGGGGCAACCGGTTGAATATTACTTTCGATTATTACAAAAAGATTACCGATCCGTTGCTTGCTTTTATTACTACTCCAGGGTCTATGGGTGTGAAGACAGTGGCTATGAATGCCGGACAACAGGAAACAAACGGCTTGGAAGTGACTGTTAAAATTTCTCCGGTGTATCGTCCTGCTGAGCGGATTAATTGGAATATCAGCCTGAATGGTACCCATGCCAAGGCAAAGTATGCAAAAATCGGGAATGCTTTCAGTTCGCTGAATGATGAGGGCAAAGCCTCTCTGGCGGGTACTACGCGTTACTATGACGGGGGTAGTCCTACGGCCATCTGGGCGGTACGGTCGGCAGGAATTGACCCTGCCACCGGGAAAGAGTTGTTTATTAAAAGGGATGGTTCTTATTCGTTTACTTATGATACGGGTGATGAAGTGGTGGTCGGAGATACGGAACCCAAACTGGAAGGTGTTTTGGGTACAACATTTTATTATAAAGGTTTGTCTGTGGGATGTTATTTCCGTTATTCCCTCGGCGGACAATTATTCAATGAGGCTCTTTTCCAGAAGGTAGAGAATATTTCGACGGAGGATATCTATAATAATCAGGATAAACGGGCTTTGTACAATCGTTGGTCTCCGGAAAACCGGGAAGCTCAGTTTAAAGGAATTTCTATGACACAGACGACGGATAAGTCATCACGGTTTGTGATGGACGAAAATGTGATTAGCGGAGAGTCGTTCAATGTGGGTTATGAGTTTACCCAGCCTTTTGTCCGGAAAATGGGGCTGTCGGCTTTGAATGTACAGGCAAATATGAATGATATTTTCCGTTGTTCGTCGGTGAAAAGCGAACGGGGAATTGATTATCCTTTTGCCCGTACAATATCGTTTTCTTTATCGGCAACTTTTTAATGTAATGCTTATATGAACATGAAGATGAAAATACTGAGTTGGATTTGCTGTTGTTCGCTGTTGTTTGGCGGGTGCAACCATTGGTTGGACGTGGAACCTTACGACCAGATTTCAGAAAATGAATTGACAAAGTCGCAGGAAGGATTTCAGAAACTGCTCAACGGCATTTATATCGAATTGAACAAAGAGGAGTTGTATGGCAGCACCTTGACGGTGGAGATGATAGAGATTATGGGGGGGGCGTACGAGATCGGGAGTGATGCTAAGGTGTGGAAGAATTATTCTGATCTTAAAGACTATACGTATGGCACGGATTATTGGAGGGACAGACTGGATAAGACGTGGGATAAGGCCTATGCCTTGATTCTGAACTGCAATAAGTTGCTGGCGAATATGGAGAAGAAGAAAAATCTTTTTACCGGAATAAATTATGATATCATCCGGGGTGAGGCTCTGGCTTTACGGGCGATGTTGCATTTTGACATGTTCCGTTTGTTTGGTCCTGTTTATTCCCGGGATAAAGAGATGGTTTGTATTCCGTATTATACAGCTGAGACTTTGAATCCGGAGGAGTTATTGCCTGCTTCGGAGGTTGTGGCAAAGGTTTTGGCTGATTTGAAGGAAGCCCGGCTGTTATTGAAAGAAGATCCGGTAATCACCGGGGGTACGATGATGGACGAGGCTTCGGACGGAGGGACGAATTTCCTGCGTTACCGGGCTTTGCGGTTGAACTATTATGCTGTCACCGGTCTGCTGGCCAGGGTGGCTTTGTATGCAGGTGAAAGAGAAAGAGCCTATAGTTATTCGACAGAGGTTATTAAGGCTGCTAATGATGGGATCTTCCCTTTTGTAGACAGAAAATTGGTTATCGGTTCGCCGGATGATCCCGACCGCATTTTTTCGTCAGAAATATTGTTTGCTCTTTCGCATACCAGCCGGGGACAATTGTTTCTGAATTATTTTGATCCCAGTCGTACCACTTTTGTGTTTAAGATGGAGAAAGACCTGATTGATAAACGGATATTCGGAGGAACGGAGTATGGGGGGAATCAGGATGATTACCGGCATATCAATTGGGTAGCGAGTAATTCCGCCAGTTTTTTTTACAAATATGCAAATATGCAGGAGTCCGGAAAGATTCAGAATACTATGATTCCGATGTTACGCCTGGGCGAGATGTACCTGATCGCGGCGGAAAGTCAGTCTGCCGACCTGAATGCCGGCATCGGTTGGGTCAATACTCTGCGGAAGAACCGGGGAGTCCGGAATTTGTCCGTGTTGACGCCGGAACTTTTGCAGTATGAGTATATCCGGGAATTGTATGGGGAAGGGCAATTGTTTTTTATGTATAAGCGGATGTATGCACCGGTCATTTGGTCGGATGATGAGAAGAAGAACGTGCAGCCCGGTAATGCTGTTTTTGTCCTGCCGTTACCGGATACGGAGAAGGATAACCGATAAGAAACCTGGTAATTTTAAGATGATGAAACTGAATAAATGGATATGTTTTGGAATGGGGCTGTTTGGAGTGGGATTCATGGGATGCGAAGAGCAGCAACCCGGCAGATTTAATGAAATCAACGGGATTTATTTTAATAACCGGTTGAGGAATAATACGCTGGTGGATAGTACCAGTCTGACTTTTGTGTATGAGCGTGCCGATACGCTGGACGTACCGGTGGTGATTCAATTGTTGGGACGTCCTTCCGAAATGGCCCGTCCGTTGGGAATCCGGGTGAGTTCGGAGGATGCAGTGGAAGGCGTGGATTATGTTTTGAAGACGGTTGCGGAAATGCCGGCAAATACGACCTCGGTAAATTATATTGTTATGCTGAAGAAAACGCCGGTATTGAAGCAGGAGAGTCGTTCCATCGTATTGGAATTATATGCCAACGATTATTTTGGTTTGCCTTTGCCTTATCTGGTGCAGGCCGGAGCTGATACGACTTCAATATTGCAGTACCGGATTATATTCTCCGATCGCTTTACTGTGGCTCCGGAAGGGTGGAGGGAGGATTATGGCGGGGCTTTTTCCCAGCAGAAATTTGAATTGATATGCCGGTATTTTGATATGGACCCGGGACTTTTTGTGAAGCGGAACGATATTCCGTTTTCCCAATGGGTGTATATGAATTATGAGATAACCTTGTATGTGAAGGAGCAGGTGAAGAAGAAAGAGGCAGGCGAGTCTTATGATGAGGAGGCTTTTGATAAAGAGACCGGAGAGCCGCTAAAGTTTACTACCGATTAAACGAATCAGGTTATGAAAGATTGGAAATGGATAGGTATATGTCTTCTTTGCGGAGTGTTGTTTTCCTGCTCGGAAGATTTAGGTAATTACGATTATCATGAGTTGACAGAACCCGAAATTACGGGAGTGGAGGCCAAAATGTCTGTATTGACTTTTGAACGGTTGCAATTGACACCGGATTTAGGAAGTCATGATTTTTCGGCAGAACGTTACGGATTTGAATGGAAAGCAGTTGCAACGGACGGAAGTGATGAGGTAACGGTATTGGGGACTGCCCGGGAACTGGATTATGAAGTCAGGTTGCCGGAAGGGATGTATAAGTTGTATTTTACGGTGACTGAAAAGTCAAGTGGGGTATATTGGCAGCAGAATTATGATTTGCAAGTCAGTCAGGCAACTTCTGAAGGTTGGATGGTGTTGTGTTCGGATGGGGGCCGGGCCCGTCTGGATATGGTCTCGGTTGTCACAGGCCGGACGTATTTCGATGTGCTGAAAGACAACGGGATGCCTGTTCTGAACGGACCACGGCGCATTCAACATTTGTCTGCAGAACTTGCTCCGTCGGGTTCTCCTTTCTATTTGCTGACGGATGACGGGGCTACGCGTTTGGGAAAAAATGGTTTTGAATGGAAGGAAGAATACCGGGTGTTTTATGAGATGGGGAATGGTGCGGAACCTTTTCCGTATGAAATTGTTTATATGCCCAATGGTTTTAAGGTTATGGTGAGCGGGACGGATTTGTATTTTGCCGCTTTGGACATCGGTTTGTATGGTTTCCCGGTCAATAAAGATTTTAGGGTGGCTCCGAAAGTAGGATGCAATGTTTCGACCAAAGGGATCATGTATGGGGTGGCTCTGTTGTATGATATGGACCATAAACAGTTGGTAGGATATTGTCCGGGGTTGGGTAGTGATTTTTTCGGGAATCTGGAGTCTTTGTACGAATTGAATGAGTTTGGGGAGATTGCGGATGACTTTGCCAAAGCCGGGCGGATAAAGACTGGGGTAATAGGAGAGGCTTTTGACCGTTTTCCTGAGGGATTGGATTATGTGTATATGGAGAGTACGAAGTATGACCCGGGAAACGGAAAGATGGGAATTACTTACACAGTATTGGCGGATGGCGACCGGCGGTATGTGTATGGCATTCAATTGGGGGATATGCTCACTTATATGGATTGTTCCGCCGTATTGGGAAAGGCCTATTACGGGGATATCTCAGGTTGTACCGGGATTACCGGTGTGACTGATTTGTTTGCTTTCAGTTCTCTGAAGAATTATATGTACTATGCCGTAGGAGGAACGGTCTACCGGGTGGATTTATCCGGACAGCCCCTGAGAGCAGAAAAACAGTTTACGCTTCCAGGGGAGACAATTACTTGTCTCAAGTTTAATCTTTATCGCGGAAATAAATATGCAGAACGGATATACGATTTGGTGGTGGGAAGTGTAAAGGGAAACGAGGGACTTCTGCGGGTATATGACGGTTCGGACCTGGACGGTGATTTCAAAGGTAAAACACCTGAACTTTATCAAGGTTTCGCCCCGATCGTAGATGTCGAATTCCGGGAATTGACGAATTAATCCGGCAGTTTTAAGAAACTGAATCTATATAATTTTTTTATTAATCTCTAAATTTTGAATCTTATGAAAAAAATCTGGTTAATGTGGCTGATGGTATGTGCTGTATGTACATTTTCAGCTTGTTCTGATGATGATGATCCGATTCCGCAAAATCCGGTCACGGAAGTAAAAATGCCGGCTACTGCTGAAATCGGGACAGAAATCAATGTTTCCGGTAAGGGTTTTACAAATGGTGCGCAATTGTATTTAAAAGATACGGAAGGTGAGGAAACAAAAGTAGACGGAGTTGAATTTTCAGCTTCCGGAGCTATTTTTAAAGTACCGATGAGTTTGCAGGCTGGTGAATATACTTTGGTATTGTTGCAGAGTGGTAGATGGGAATTGGGAAAAATCACTCTGACGCCCGCTTCTCTGCCGGTAGTTGGTTTGGATGTGCCTGCCGAAGGGTTAATTGGTAAAAAATTAACTATTGCCGGTTCCGGTTTTAATGCTACGGCAAAAGTGTTTCTTGAAGATGCGGCCGGCACGCGGACCGAATTATCTGAACCGGATGTTACAAACGGTTTTGTGGCTAAAATTCCCGCAACAGTGTCTGCCGGTACTTACAAACTGGTATTGGCTCTGAATGGTGGGGAATGGACATTGGAGGATGAATTCAGCGTTGTTGTCGCTCCGGTGATTAAAAGAATAGCAGGGATAAGATATATCAGTTCTGTGGAGGTTACAGATTGGTCTCCTTTGGAAACGTTGCCCAAGGAGTATTTTGACATGTTTGGAGTTTCTTCGGCAGCAGAATTACGTGAGGTGTTGGAGCCTCTTTTTGCTTCGATGTCGGGAGAGACCGGATGGGAATTGGTGTATGAAAATGGTCTTTTGAAAGAATCCAGGAGGGACGGGGAAGTGGCTTTTACTTTTTCCGGTACCGAGTATGAGATTTCAGGTGAAAATCAAGCTTATGATGGCTATAACACTTTGCGGTTTATTTTAAATCTGGAAGACGGGAAGGTAGGAAGCAGTTCCATGCAATACAAACCGGATGATGAAGCAAAGTCTTTTGATTGGCAATACGATGACAATAACCATTATCAGGGAACAATTGGTGGGGCAGGCAGATATTATACGCAATATGGTTTTGTAGACGGCAATTTGGTGTCTGATGAGAAAAATGGAATTGATTTATTTGAATACGGACAGCCTGAATGGAAAAATAATTCTTATGGCGTAGATGTGGCCATGTGTTTGTATCTTTTGAATGATCCGGAAGCCGAGGAAGCTGAATTGTATGCTGCACTTTTGAGATTGAACGGAACTCCTTCTGTGAATCTGCCTTCTTCTGCTCTTTTGACAGGAAATCCGATGCCTTTGGTTTATGAGTATGATGTAGATGGATATGTTGTATCTACGGAAATGTCAGGTGAAAGTATGGATGAAATGCTTGGCCTGTTACCTACGAAACTTTCAAATAGGTACGAGTTTGTTTACGAAGTGGTGGATTACGAATAAGCAAGGGAGAAATCACGATGTGTAGAATATGAGGGTGTCAAAAAACACCCTCATTTTAACAATAGAAGAATGAAATATTTGTTGTATTCCGTTTGGTTTTTGTTATGGACGGCCGGCTGTGTTTCGCATGACGGGTATGTTCTGACGGGGAATGTTCCGGAGGGATGGGAAGGAAGAAGGGTGGAATTGCTTGTTTCGGATGTGAATACTCCGTATGTTGCTGATAGTGCAGTTATTTCCGGAGGGAAATTTCAGTTGAAGGGAAAGTTTGCGATATCCCGTTATTGTAAAGTAATGATTTATTTAGACCCTTCGCGTCAAAATCCTTCATTGGTTTACCAGTGTCCGGTATATTTGGACAGTGTGGATGTGCGGATAGACTGCGGTTATTCCGGGGACCTGCCGGAATTTCAAGTGACCGGTTCTTCGGTTGCCCAACAGGAATATGAGGCGTACCGGAATACCTGCCGGAATCTGGAGCGACAGTTGGAGTTGGGACTTTTGGGAAGTCAATACCGGGAGGCCCAGTATGTGAAGGAGGACGAAACACGTGCTATGGAGCTGGCCCGGGAAATGACGGAGCGTAAGAGACAATTGCGTTCTTTCCGGATACAGTATATTAAAGACCATCCCGATTCGCCTGTGAGTTTTTATGTGGCCCGGGAATTGTGTGAAAGACAATCTGCCCTGGGCTTGGAGGAAATGGAACAGCTTTGGTCCGTTTTTCCTGTCGGGTTGCAAAGTTCTGAACCCGGAAAGGATTTCAGGGATTTGTTCAGGCAGAAAAAAGTATTTTTGGGACAACCTTTTTTGGATATGGAGCTGACTACTCCGGAAGGGGAAATAAAAAAAATTTCGGATTATGTAATTCCCGGACATTATACTTTACTGGAATTCTGGGCATCCTGGTGTACTCCTTGCCGGGAAGAGATTCCATACATGAAGGAAGCTTATGCAAAATACCATTCCAGAGGGTTTGACATTGTGAGCGTTTCCATTGACGTTGATCCGGAAGCCTGGAAGAAAGCGCTGGCACAGGAGCGGATGCCCTGGATTCAGTTGCAGGATTGGAATGCGCGTAAATATCCGGAAAAATCTGTTTTCAGGGCTTATGAGGGGAGTGGTGTGCCTTATTCCATTATGTTGGACGATGAGGGGAAGGTAATTGATTTTAATGCCCGGGGAGGATGGTTGAATATACTTCTATGTGAAAAGTTCGATTAATCATAATAATAAGAACATGAGAAATTTACTGTTTGTTATTTTGCTTTGCACGGTGGTGTCTTGCCAGAAGAAAAATTCCCGTGAGGCTGTTGTTTGTGTGAAAGTCGGGCATATGACTTATCCTAAAATCGGATTGTTTTTGAATGGAGCATCCGTACAATCGGAGTTAGATGCTCGGGGATGTGCCGAAATCAGGGTGGAAATACCCGGTTATGCTTATGCTCATTTACGGTACGGTCAGGATTCCAAACTCCTTTTTCTGGAAGAAGGAGAGGAGGTGAAGGTCTCTTTTGACGGAGGAAAGTTTCGTGAAGGTATTCTGTTTGAGGGAAAGAATGCTTCGGCAGTGGACTTTTTGAATGCGGAGGCGGTAAGGTATCCGTCCGGAATTGACTATTCGGAAGAAGGCTTGAAGGCATTGGCTGTTCCGGTGGCAGAATATAAGAAGACGTTGAATGTCAAAAGGAACGAAGCCTTGGAGATGTTGGATGCGCATGATTTAGAGGCTGTCAATCCCTTGTTTGACCGGTTGGAACGGGAACGGATTAAATATCTGTATGCCCATGCATGGTTTATGTATCCAATGGGATATGCGTCGGTTTCCGGGGATACAGCTTTTCAACCGGGAGAAGATTATTATCAGGTGTTGCAGGAATATATGGTGGAAAATGAGGAATTGGTTTCTGTTCCGGAGTACAGGTCTTTTATTCGGGAAGCGGCTATTTTGTTTGCCAGACGGGAAGGACAAAAAGTGAACGGTTATTATGAAAGATTGCTTTGTAATGTAAAATACATAGGAGAACATTTTACCCATGAGAAAGTAAAACAGCCGTTGATTTTAATCTATGCAACAGAATATATAGACTCCTTCGGAAATGCGAATACGGAAGAGCTGAGCGGATTATGCAACCGGTATCTCACTGATCCGGAATGGAAAGCCCGGTATTTGGCTTGTTGTGCTAAAGAGTAAAATTACTTGGATGTCTTTTCAGGAATAATTGTGATTTCCGGAAACCAATTGGTGTGAATTTCGTTTTAACTGGAAAACACCAAAAGGACAGACATGGAAAAAAAGAAAAATAATGTTTGGGTGACGATAGGGGTTATCGTCGTATGTGTATTGCTTCTTTACTGGCTTTTTGCCCGGACACTGATTGTTGAAAATGAGGAGTTGGAAACGACTAATGTTCCGGCTGTTATCGGACAAAGTCCGGAAGAATAAGTCAGTCGCATCCGCAATCACCGATACGTAAGATGTCATAACTTAGGGTGAGGCATGCTGATACAGGGAACAGTTTGTCCCCAAACAGTTTGTAATCCCGGACGACTTCCCTGACCCCGGCATTGATGCGGCACATTACATTCAAGTGTTTGGCAAGGCGGTGTTCGTACCCTATGACTATTCCAGCGTTCCAATCTTCCATGTTGTCATTTCCCGCATCGGATTCTTCGTTGAACGAGGTGGTGAATCGGGCATCAAAGGTATAGCTTCCGTAAATTCCGAACAGGAGGCTTGCCTTATTGCAGTTTAACATATATTTCAGGTAGACGGGTATGCCCACTTGTTTTAAATCAAAAGTGGCTTTTTGTTTTTCCTGAAGGTTTCCCCATGGTGTATTTACCTGTTTATGAACTTTGTATTTTAGTTGCTCGTAGTTTATTTCACTTCCCAGAAACCATTTCCGGGTAAAAGGAAAAGTCATTTTGAGTCCGGCGGTGGGTGTGAGGGATAAAACGGGATGATGAAACGTAGTTAGTATTCCACTGCCTCCTCCTGCTTGTAAAGCAAATGCTGCATCATAATCTTTTCTTCTGACCAGTTGACCGTAGCTTTCTATGGTTATAATTCCGAATATAAGAAAGAAGATAGCACGTTTCATGTTCGTTTATATCAGTTTGTGATTCTTTTTTCTTTAGTTTTGATCGTAACCGGCAGCCTGGGCAATTTTACGCGGAATATCAATATTATCCAGTTTCCCTTGGAATAGTTCTGAACCGGTTCCGATAGCATATACGGGAACAACGCCTGCCGAGTGTCCCCCACTGGTCCAGCCGACCAATGCAATGCTGTTCAGAATCTTAACGGCTTTTCCTGCTAAAGGTTCATTAGAGGAGTAGAGGTTTTTCTCCAACACTACTTTTTCTCCCCGGAAGGAAGAGCGGTATACTTCTTTCAGTTCTTTTTCCTGTTTTTCATTTAATGGAACAGTTTTCCAGAAACCCATTTGTTCGGCCAGAAGGGCTTGTATTTCTTCCCAGCTTACTTTGTTGTTTTTTTCTTTACGCAGGGCCTTAATCATTTCTGTCAGTTGCTCTTCGGATGTTTTCTGGTGTTGCAGGACATTTAAATTCAATTTATAAGGGCCTTTCCCTAAAACAATACCTCCGGTTTCATGGTCTGCCGTAATGACAATCAGAGTTTCGTCCGGATGTTGGTGATAAAAATCCAGTGCTTTTTGTATGGCTTCTGCAAAGTCTTCCACTTCATTGAAGACGGTGGCTGCATCATTATTGTGGCAGGCCCAGTCAATTTTTCCTCCCTCTGTCATGAGAAAGAAACCGTTTTTATTGTCTTTTGTCAGAAAACGGATGGCATTCTCGGTGATTTGGGCTAATGTTAAGTCGTTATCCTGCCGGTCGATGGCGTAAGGTAAACATTGGGGAGATGCTTGTTCTTCCTGGAGAAATACGACCTTTTGGGCAGAGCCGGCTTTTTCGTTAAATTCTTTTGTTCCTCTGACAACAAGGTAACCGGAATCCTGCAGGATTTGAAAAATAGGGGCAGCCGTAGAATCTTTTTTATTTACGGGACGCAGAAATCCGGAACCTGCGTATAGGTCAAACCCGGTTTTGGGAAGGTCCGTAGCAATTTCGTAGTACATGTTCCGGTCGGGTTGGTGGGCATAAAAGGCGGCCGGAGTTGCGTGGTCAATGCTTGCCGTGGTGGTGATTCCCACTTTCTGGCCTGCTTCTTTTGCTTTTACTGCTATGCTGTATAAAGGAGCTGCCCGGAGGCTGTCCATGCCGATGGTGTTGTTTTTGGTCTTTGTGCCGGAAGCCAAAGCCGTACCTGAAGCGGCGGAGCATGTTACCGAATTGTATTTTGAATAGGTTGTGGCAAAATTAGTTACCGGAAATTGAGTGAAGTTTAAGGGTTTTATCCCGATATACCCTTCTTTTTCCGCCAAATACATTTCAGTGCCGTTTACCTGATTAACTCCCATGCCGTCTCCGATAAAATAGAATACGTATTTTGCTTTTTTCTCTTGCGAAGCTTGCTGACATTGTGGGAATAATACAATTACAGCAGTCAGGAAGGTGAGTAAATAGAAAGTCTTTTTCATGAATCTTTTCAGTTGTTTGTGCAAATGTAGTCTTAAATTATTACATATTTACAACAGGAACTGATGAAATTGACGGTTTTAGCAGTAAATTTTATAGTGTTCATAGATAAAAGGAAGAGATTTTATCTTTTGTTCGATAAAAACAAGACACAAACGGAGTTTTTGTTTTTATAATCATTAATTTTAGAGCGTCGGAGGAATTGCAATTTAAAAAATCGGGAAATTTCAGGACAGTTGAAAATCAAAATTAAATTAAACCTGTATGGGTAAGAAGAAAAAGAAAATGGAGCCGGGGATGGGCAAGACAGAGGTGCGGAAGCGGCTCAGTACGATAATAGCCAATCATCCGGGCGAAAGCTTTAATTATAAGCAGTTGGCTATGCGTTTGCAGATAAAGTCCATGGAAACGAAGAGACAAATATCGGAAGTCCTCCGTGAAATGGCGGGGGATGGGGAACTGGAAGAAGTTTCTATGGGAAGATACCGGATGAAGCGTTCGGGGGCTTATCTTACGGGTGAAGTGGAATTGACCGCTAAAGGAGCTGCTTATATTTTGTCCGGCGAGAGTGAAGAGGATATTTTTGTGGCTTTCCCCAATTTAAAGCATGCTTTGAACGGAGATAAGGTGAAGGTGCTGGTGTATGCCCGGAGTCGTAATCGCCGGTTGGAAGGAGAGGTCGTGGAAATTCTTGAACGGCGGAAGGGTACTTTTGTCGGCATTGTCCAGAAATCGGCTAATTATGCTTTTTTGATTCCGACAGGAAAGCAGTTGCCCTATGATGTGTTTATTCCTATGGAGCATTTAAACGGTGCGGAGAATGGAGATAAAGTGGTGGTGAAAATAAAAGATTGGCCGGAAAGCCAGAAGAATCCCGTGGGGGAGGTGATAGAGGTGTTGGGAAAACCGGGAGATAATGATACGGAAATGAACGCTATCATGGCGGAATATGAATTGCCTGTGAAATTTCCTTCTGCAGTGTTGAAGGCGGCAGAAAAAATTCCTTTGGAGATTCCGGGTGCGGAAATCGGGAGACGGAGGGATTTCCGGAATGTGGTTACTTTCACCATTGACCCGAAAGATGCGAAGGATTTTGATGATGCACTTTCTGTCAGGAAATTAAAGGAGGGGGGTTATGAAGTAGGTGTCCATATTGCGGATGTCAGCTATTATGTCAGAGAAAATTCCGTTCTGGATAAGGAAGCATACAGGCGGGCCACATCGGTGTATTTGGTGGACCGTACGATTCCGATGCTTCCGGAGCGTTTGAGCAACGGAGTCTGCTCTTTACGTCCTGATGAGGATAAACTGTGCTTCTCGGCTGTCTTTAAGATGGATGCCGATGCGCAGGTGTTGGACCAATGGTTCGGGCGTACGGTAATCCGTTCGAACCGTCGTTTTACTTATGAAGAGGCCCAGGAACTGATTGAAGGCGGAGAAGGCGATTATAAGGAGGAGATTGTGTTACTGAATGGACTGGCCGAAAGATTACGGGCGGAGCGGTTTAAGGCCGGAGCGATTGATTTTGACCGGGTGGAAGTGAAATTCGACTTAGATGAAAAGGGACGTCCCGTCGGAGTTTATTTTAAACGTTCGAAAGAAGCCAATAAACTGATTGAAGAGTTTATGCTGTTGGCAAATAAAAAAGTGGCAGAGCAGATCGGTAAACCGAAAGCAGGGAAAAAACCCAAGACTTTTGTTTATCGTGTTCATGAGCAACCGATGCCGGAGAAGTTGGAAAGTTTCAACCGTTTTGTCTCCCGTTTCGGATATGCCGTGAAAACGGGAAGCCGTAAAGCTTTAACCACTTCAATGAATCATCTGATGCAGGAGGTGAAAGACAAGCCTGAACAAAATATGATTGAAACCCTGGCTGTCAGGACTATGGCTAAGGCTGCTTATTCCACCGATAATATCGGGCATTACGGTCTTGCTTTTGATTTTTATACTCATTTTACCTCTCCTATCCGTCGTTATCCGGATGTGATGGTTCATCGTTTATTGCAACGTTATCTGGAAGAGGGGCGTTCGGTTAATAAGGAGAAATTCGAGGAATATTGTAAACATTCTTCGGATATGGAACAGGTGGCTGCTAATGCAGAACGTTCTTCCATCAAGTATAAGCAGGTGGAGTATATGTCGGATAAGTTAGGGGAGGATTTTACGGGTACGATTTCAGGCGTTACGCAATGGGGGTTTTATGTGGAGCTGGATGATTCCAAATGCGAGGGATTGGTGTCTATGACAGAATTGGATGATGATTATTATGAGTTTGATGAAACCAACTACCGGATTGTCGGCCGGCATTATCATAAGGAGTATCAGTTGGGCGATTCGGTGCGGATTCGGGTGGCAAAAGCTAATCTGGTTGCCCGCCAGCTGGATTTTGAATTAGTGAAAGAATCCTTGCCGTCGAAATCTGTAATACATGAAAAGGAGGGAACAGGTCAGGCGCTTCAAAAGGAGGGCTTCAAATCCAAATCCCGGAGAAGGAAAGAAAAGGCGAAACCGGAACGGAAAAAAGGAAAGAATAAAAATAGATAAGCGATGATTTCATTTACCATTTGTTTGTTGGTACTTGTTGCCGGTTATTTTGTGTACGGACGTTTTGTCGAACGGGTTTTCGGTCCGGATAATAACCGGCTTACTCCGGCTTTGACCAGGGCAGATGGTGTGGATTATATTCCTTTGCCTGCCTGGAAGATTTTTATGATTCAGTTTCTGAATATTGCCGGTTTAGGGCCGATATTCGGGGCAATTATGGGGGCTAAATTCGGTACGGCTTCTTATCTGTGGATTGTGTTGGGCAGCATTTTTGCCGGTGCGACCCATGATTTTCTGGCGGGGATGTTGTCTATCCGGCATGGGGGAGAAAGCCTGCCGGAAATTATTGGCCGTTATCTGGGAACTACGACAAAGCAGATCATGCGTGGCTTTACAGTGGTCCTGATGGTGTTGGTGGGAGCTGTTTTTGTAGCCGGACCTGCCGGTTTATTGGCTAAGCTAACACCCGATTATATGGATGTTGCTTTTTGGATTATTGTTGTTTTCATTTATTATATTCTGGCTACTTTACTGCCGGTGGATAAAATTATCGGTAAGATTTACCCGGTTTTTGCCATTGCTTTGCTGTTTATGGCAGTCGGTATTCTGGTGATGTTGTATGTTCATCATCCGGCTTTACCGGAACTGTGGGAAGGTTTGGAGAACACACATCCGAATGCTTCGGTATTGCCGGTTTTTCCCATTATGTTTGTGAGTATAGCGTGCGGTGCTATTTCCGGATTTCATGCAACCCAGTCGCCTATGATGGCCCGTTGTATGAAAAGTGAGAGATATGGCCGGCCGGTATTTTATGGTGCGATGATTACGGAAGGCATTGTGGCTTTAATCTGGGCTGCGGCTGCGACTTATTTTTATCATGGAAATGGTATGGGGGAGAGTAATGCAGCGGTGATTGTGGACTCTATCACTAAAAGCTGGTTAGGCACTGTCGGTGGGGTGCTGGCTATTCTGGGGGTTGTGGCGGCGCCGATTACTTCCGGGGATACGGCTTTCCGTTCCGCCCGGTTGATTGTGGCCGATTTTATGGATCTCGAACAACGAAGTATTCGCAGACGTTTGTATATTTGCTTTCCTATGTTTATCGCTGCAATAGGAATTTTGCTGTATAGCCTGCGGGATGTGGAGGGGTTTGATATGATTTGGCGTTATTTTGCCTGGTCAAATCAGACATTGTCGGTGTTTACCTTGTGGGCCGTTACGGTGTATCTGGCCAGAGCGGCGAAGAATTATTGGATTACCTTTATTCCGGCTTTGTTTATGACCTGTGTATGCTCTACATATTTGTGTATTGCTCCGGAGGGTTTCTGTCTGGACCGGATGATATCTTACGGCGTCGGGATAGGATGTGCGGGTGTTGCTGTTGTTTGGTTTGTGGTTTGGAAGACCGGAAGAATGAAAAGTTTTTGAAATTCCTTTATTGTATTTTTGTATGATGAATAAAAAGAAACAGATTATTTTTTCTTCTCTTTTGGGGATTGTGTTGTTAGTGGTGATTTTTATACCTAAGAATAAGGAGGCGGAGCCTCTGGATGAGGTGGAAGTGACAGACTCGGTAGAAGTAAAGGAAATTGTTTATAAATATGGTATTCCGGTGGATGATTATGATGTGGATTACGGTTTCGTAAAGCGCAATCAGAGTCTTTCCACTATTCTGGAAAAGCATGGGTTATCCATCCGGGAAGTATATCTGCTGGGCGAGAAGGCGAAAGGGGTTTTTGATGTCCGCCGGATTAAAAGCGGACAGGCATATGCGGTTTTTTCCACCCGGGATAGTTTGCCGAAGACAGCTTTTTTTGTTTATGAAGAAGATCCCCGTTCGTATGTCGTTTTTGATTTACAGGGAGATTACAAGGTGACAAGGGGACAAAATCCCGTAGAATGGCGGCGGAAAGAGGTAAAAGGGATTGTGGAATCTTCTTTGTGGTTGGCTATGCAGAAGTATGAAACCGATCCGCATCTGGCAGTGGTGTTGGCGAATATCTTCGGTTGGTCTATTGATTTCTTCGGCTTGCAGAAACAAGATGAATTTCGGGTTGTTTATGAGCAGGAATATGTAGACGGAAAGAGTCTGCTCAATTTCAATGTTTTGGGAGCTTCGTTCCGGCATGCTGACAGCACTTATTATGCAATTCCTTTTGTACAGGATGGTGAAATGCTTTATTACAGTGAAAAAGGGAATAGTCTGGAAGGTGCATTCCTGAAAGCTCCTCTGGATTTTTTCCGGATTTCTTCGCGTTTCTCCAATAGTCGTTTCCACCCGGTTCTGAAGAAATACCGGGCTCATCACGGGGTGGATTATGCAGCACCTACGGGTACACCGGTTTATGCTATCGGAAGCGGTAAGGTGATTGCGAAAGGGTATCAGGCGAAGGGAGGAGGAAATTACCTGAAGGTAAAACACAATAGTGTTTATACTACTGTTTATATGCATTTGTCCCGTTTTGCGAAAGGGATAAAGGTAGGCTCTGCCGTAAAGCAGAAGGAAGTTATCGGTTATGTTGGCGCGACGGGTTTAGCAACGGGACCGCACCTGGATTTCCGGGTGTATGAAAACGGCAGACCCATTAATCCGCTGACTATTAAATCCCAGCCGAAAAAACCGGTGAGCAAGGATAATATGCCTCAGTTTATGGTAGTCCGGGATTCGGTAGTCCGGATGTTGGACCAGATTTCTGATCCTCTTCCCCAGGATAGTATCTCTCCATCCTTCTTTTAAAGGGCGGGGAATTTTGTCCCTGGCCGGATGAATACAGATTCAATAGAGTTTATTCCGTTTGATTAGATAGGGCAGAAGTACATCCCGGAAGCCGGCGTTTATGTCTGCTTCCACAAAGTCTATGTGGAATTGACCGCAACGCAGTTTGAGGTTTTGATAAAATTCGGCTATTTTTTGTTTATAGGTTTCCCGGATTTCATTGGGGGAAAATTTAATCTCCCGTCCGCTTTCCATGTCAATAAATAAATGGGGACGGTTGGAAAATTCAAAGTCTTCTTCCATCCGTTTGTCTTTGACGTGAAAGAGGATAATCTCGTGTTTGTTGTAACGAAGATGTTGCAGGGCTGAGAACAGTTCTTCCGTATTGTTGTTTGCAAACATGTCGGAGAACAGGATAACCAGTGATCTTTTCTGAATGGTGTCGGCGAGCTGATGAAGCACTTCGGCAGTGGAAGTCGTTTTATTTAAAGGAACTGCATTTTCTTTCAGAAGGTGCCGCAAGTGGGTATACATCATCTGGAAATGTGTGCTGCTGAGCTTTGCATCGGTGAGAGTTTCTATTTTGTCAGAAAAGAGGCAAAGTCCGGAAGCATCCCTTTGTTTACGGAGCATATGAATCAAGGTCGCAGCACAATAGACAGAAAAGCTCAGTTTGGAGTTCTTAGGGGAATGATAGGGAAACAGCATGGACGAAGAAGTATCCAGAACCAGATAAGACCGCAGGTTGGTTTCTTCTTCATATTGCTTGACAAAAAGCTTCTCGGTTCGTCCGTAAAGTTTCCAGTCGACGTGTTTGGTGGATTCTCCGTTGTTGTATACCCGATGTTCAGCGAATTCTACGGAAAATCCGTGGTAAGGACTTCTGTGAAGTCCTGTGATAAAACCGGCCACAATTTGAGAAGCAATAAACTCCAGGTTGTCGAACTGTTCATATCTGATGACGTCTTCCAGAGATTCCATATGGCTGATTTTCAATGAGAGGAAACTGAATAAAATTCAAATGTTCAAACACTCAAATCCATAGAGATTCGAATGTTTGAACATCCGGATTTTGAAACAAATTATAAAAGTTTGTTGATTTTTTCAACCAAAGAAGCTTTGGGAACTGCTCCTACTTGTTTGTCTACGACTGCTCCTCCCTTGAAGAACAGGATGGTCGGGATGTTACGGATGCCGAATTTGGCTGCTGTTCCCTGATTGTTGTCTACGTCAACTTTAGCTACTGTAATTTTACCTTCGAATTCATTGGAAAGTTCTTCTACAATCGGAAGCATCATTTTGCAAGGTCCGCACCATTCTGCCCAAAAGTCTACCAATACGGGTTGTTCTGATTTGAGGACTACTTCCTCAAAATTAGAATCATTTACTGCTATAGCCATAATGTTATTGTTTAAAAGTTAGATATTCATATTTTCTCCGCTAAGTTACAATAAATTTACAGATATAAAGGATTCCGTTTAATAATAGAACGTTAAAATTTGGTTTTAGCTGATCTTCATTTTAATAGCTTCGTTATTTTCAAAATATTCATACAATTCTCTGGATTTCCTTATTTTACAGGTTCTGGAAAACATCTTGACATGGTTCCCCTGTCGGTCAAACAACATGAAATTCAGAGGAATATCGTTGTTTTTGGCCGAGGGTTCCTCAAAGTCTTCCGGGTTGGCATTTTTTTGTGTTTTTTGCTGCACTGCTTTTTGTTGAGTTGCTTTATAGGTTTCGCTGTTGATGTCGGTGGTGAAAAGGTCGTGGATTTCCGTTACCGTTTCTATTGTCAGTTTTTCAATATCCACCAGCAGGGTAATGGAGCGGATGGCATTCTCTGCTATGGTTTCCAAGAGGCCTACGCTCTGGATATTAAAGGTGAGCTCGTTGCCTTCTTTTCCCCATTTCGGTCCTATCTTCCCTTTGACATAAATAGAGGTTTCGTCAATGAAATATTGATGGAAATCGGCGTAGTCTTTTCCGAAGAAAGCCAGTTCGTATGTTCCGCTGAAATCTTCTATGGTGAGGATGCCAAAGTCTTTGCCGGTTTTGGTCTTTCCTTCCCGTCTGGATGTGATGATTCCGGCAATGGTGACCTCCCTTCCTTTGAAATTATCCAAACCGCCGTTTATTTCTTCCAGAGGAGTGCAGAGTAATTGCATTTCCAGCTTGAAAGGGTCCAGGGGATGGGAAGTCAGGTAAATGCCAATGAGTTCTTTTTCTTTTTTCGACTTTTCATAGTCATGCCAGGGTTCACAATCCGGTATGTTGGGTTTGGCTATCTCAAAACCTTCAAGCTCCCCGAACAGGGTGGCTTGCATACTGAGGGCGTCTTGCTGGTTTTTCTGTCCGTAGTTCACTAAGGTGTCCAGAATTGTTGTGTTGGCGTCTACCAGTTTGAAATATTGGGCCCGATGAAACCCGAAACTGTCTAATCCTCCTGCTGTAACCAGGTTTTCCAGAGTTTTTTTGTTTACAGCTTTATAGTCGATGCGTTCGAAGAAGTCGTAAACATCGCGGTAGGGGCCGTTTTTTTCCCGTTCTTCAATAATTCTTTCCACTGCTGCTTCTCCTACTCCTTTGATGGCGGCCATGCCGAAACGAATCTGCCCGTGGGAGTTTACTGTGAAGTCATTATAGGATTCATTGACATCGGGGGCCAGTACATTTAATCCCATGCGTTTGCACTCGTCCATGAATACGGTTACCTTGGTAATATCCGACAGGTTATTACTTAAGTTGGCGGCCATGAACTCGGCCGGATAGTGGGCTTTCAGAAAACCTGTCTGATAGGCAATGTAGGCATAGCACACCGAATGGGATTTGTTGAAAGCATAAGAAGCGAATGCTTCCCAGTCTCCCCAGATTTTGTTCACGAGGTCTTCGATATTCTTTCCTTTTTCCTGGGCGCCTTTGACGAATTCCGGATTGTTTTTGCAGCCTTCTACGAATTTGCCTTTCAGTTCCGCCAGCAACTCGAATTTCTTCTTCCCCATGGCTTTTCGCAAAGTGTCGGACTCTCCTCGGGTGAATAATCCCAGGGCCCGCGATTGGAGCATCACCTGTTCCTGATATACTGTAATTCCGTAAGTATCTTTCAAGAAGGACTCCATCATGGGATGGTCGTATTCGATAGGCTCTTCTCCGTGTTTACGCCGGATAAATTGGGGTATATATTCCATAGGTCCCGGACGGTAAAGGGCATTCATGGCTACCAGGTCTTCAAAGCGGTTGGGTTGCAAAGCGCGAAGGTGTTTTTTCATTCCCGGCGACTCAAATTGAAATAATCCGGTGGTATCTCCCCGTGAAAACAGTTCGAAGGTTTCCTTATCATCGAGGGGAATGGCATTTTCGTCCAATACCAGATGTTTGGATTTTTTGATATTCTCCAGACAGGTTTTGATAATGGAAAGGGTGCGAAGACCCAAAAAGTCCATTTTTATCAGTCCGATGGGCTCAACAAAGTGACCGTCATACTGAGTAGTCATCAGGCTTTCTCCTTCGGTCGGCATAATCGGGATATGGTCGGTTAAGGGGTCGCGGCTGATGAGGATTCCGCACGCATGTACTCCGGTCTGGCGGATGGAGCCTTCTAAGGTTTCGGCAAACTGGATGGTTTTGGAGATGAGAGGATTGAGGGATTGTTTCTCTTTCTCCAATTCGGGATTTTCTTTGTAAGCTTTTTTGAGGGTCATTTTGGGAGCCTCCGGCACCATTTTGGCAAGGCGATTGGCTTCCGCAAGTTCGAGTTTCAGTACCCGTGCGACATCTTTGATGGCCATTTTGGCGGCCATACTGCCGAAAGTTACGATATGTGAAACTTTATCCTGTCCGTATTTCTGGGTAACCCATTCCAAAACTCTTTGGCGTCCATCGTCGTCGAAATCGACATCGATATCAGGCAGGGAAATACGGTCCGGATTAAGGAAACGCTCGAACAGCAGGTCGTATTTTACAGGGTCGATGTTCGTGATTCCGAGGCAGTAGGCTACGGCGCTGCCGGCGGCAGAGCCCCGGCCGGGTCCTACGATAACCCCCATGTCACGGGCAGCCTGGATAAAATCCTGTACGATGAGGAAGTAACCCGGAAAACCCATTGTCTTCATAATGTGAAGCTCAAATACGATTCGTTCCATGATTTCGGGACCTGGATTTTCACCGTAACGCTTTACCACTCCTTTCAGGGTTAGTTCCTTGAGGTAGTCGGCTTCCAGTTTGATTCGGTAGAGCCGGTCGTAGCCTCCCAGTTTTTTTATCTTTTTATGGGCTTCTTCTTCGGAGAGGACGACATTCCCTTTTTCGTCCCGGGTAAATTCATTGAAAAGATCTTCCTGTGTGAATTTCCGGCGATATTCCTCTTCGGTTCCCAATTCCGGAGGAATCGGGAATACTGGCATCAGAGGATCGGAATCGAGTTCATATTCTTCTATTTTATCAGTTATTTCCTGTGTATTTTCGATGGCTTCGGGCAAATCTGCGAAAAGGTCTGTCATTTCGCGGATTGTTTTAAACCATTCCTGTCGGGTGTAGCGCATGCGGTTCGGATCATCGATATCCTTGCGGGTATTCAGGCAGATTAGCAAATCGTGGGCTTCCGCATCTTCTTCATTCAGGAAATGCACATCATTGGTGGCAATGAGTTTGATATTCAGTTTACGCGCAATCTTGATTTTTTCTTGTATGCACAATTGTTGATTGTCATAGATTTCGGCCCTTTGTCTGGGGTCGTCTGCCGGGTGGCGCATGACTTCCAGATAATAGTCTTCGCCCAGCAGGTCTTTATACCATTGGGCAGCTGCTTCGGCTCCTTCTATATTGCCGGCCATAATTTTCTGGTCGATTTCTCCTCCCAGACAGGCGGAAGAAATGATCAGGCCTTCGTGATGCTTTTCGAGAAGTTCCTTGTCGATTCGGGGACGATAATAATAGCCGTCCACAAAAGCTGCAGAACATAGTTTTACCAGATTGCGGTAACCGGTGAGGTTTTTGGCTAATATAATAAGGTGCTCTCCTGAGCGGTCAATGGGTTTTTCCTTATTGAACCGGGATACCCGGGCGACGTAAGCTTCGCATCCGAGAATCGGCTTTATCCCTTTTTGCCGGCAAGTGTCGTAAAATAGTTTTATTCCGAACATATTGCCGTGGTCTGTCAGGGCCAGTGCGGTTTGCCCGTCGGCTTTCGCTTTCTCAATCAATCCCGGGATGCTGGCAGCACCGTCAAGAATGGAATATTGTGAGTGGACGTGGAAATGAGTAAACTTCATTCAATCTAAAATTTGTGAACGGTTTTTTCGATGACTTCCGGAAAATACTGATATTCCAGTTCATGTACGCGGGCAGCCAGAGTGTCGGGAGTATCACCGGGGAGTACCGGGCATTTGGCCTGGAAAATAGGAGCTCCTTCGTCGTAATGGTCATTTACATAGTGGATGGTAATTCCGCTTTCTTTTTCTCCGGCGGCGATTACGGCTTCATGAACATGATGGCCGAACATGCCTTTCCCGCCATAGGCCGGCAGGAGAGCTGGGTGAATGTTGATGATGCGTTGGGTGTAAGCAGAGGTGATACAGGGAGGCATCAGCCATAAAAAGCCGGCAAGAACAATGAAATCCGTTTTTTCTTCCTGCAACTGGTGCAATATTTTTTCCGGGTCATGAAGTTCCGGACGATTAAAAACAAGTGTAGGGACATTGTATTTTTTTGCTCTTTCCAAAACATAAGCATCCGGGACGTTGCAATAGACTCTTTTTATGCAGATTTCTGGTTTCTGTGCAAAATATCGGATGATATTTTCGGCGTTAGAACCTGAGCCTGAGGCAAATATTGCTAAATTTTTCATAATGTAATCGGTTATATATCAAGACGATAAAGGTAATTAAAGTTTAATTATTGGCAAAAAATTTTTCAGTGAAAAAAATAAAGTCTAAATTTGCCCTCTGAATGTAGATAAATATGCGCATTTTTGCGTGTAGAGTGAAATTAAAAAGAACGTCTAATTAAAATTTTAAGCTATGTCTGACATTACTGAAAGAGTACAACGGATTATTGAGGAAAAATTGGGTGTTGATGCATCAGAAGTTAAACCGGAAGCTACCTTCACCAATGATCTGGGTGCAGACTCTTTGGATACTGTTGAGCTGATTATGGAACTGGAGAAAGAATTTAACATTACCATTCCCGATGATCAGGCAGAAAAAATTGTTACTGTAGGTGATGCTATCTCATACGTAGAAGCTAACGTAAAGTAATTTAATATCATTTTTATGGATTTGAAACGAGTAGTAATTACAGGTCTTGGTACGATCAATCCTTTAGGTCATAATGTGCCTGAGTTTTGGGACAACTTAATCAAGGGCGTCAGCGGCGCCGGTCCTATTACTCGTTTCGATGCATCGAAATTCCGTACCCAGTTTGCCTGTGAGGTGAAAAACTACGAACCGACTGAATACTTTGATAAGAAAGAAGTTCGTAAAATGGATCTTTATACTCAGTTCGGCATCATTGCTGCACGGGAGGCAATAAAAGATTCAGGTTTGGATCTGGAGCAGACGGATAAGAGACGGATCGGTGTGATTTGGGGAGCCGGAATCGGTGGTTTACAGACCTTTTTTGAAGAGTGTGATACCTTTTCGAAAGGAGATGGGACGCCGAGGTTCAACCCTTTCTTTATACCGAAGATGATAGCGAATATGGGAGGAGCGATGATCGCCATAGAAAACGGATTGAAAGGTCCGAACTATACGACGGTCTCTGCTTGTGCTTCTTCCGCTCATGCTATTGTCGATGCATTGAATTTAATTCGCCTGGGAAAAGCTGATGCTATTGTTGCAGGAGGGTCTGAAGCTGCCGTTACCGTTCCCGGTGTTGGCGGTTTCAATTCAATGAAAGCCCTTTCTACCCGCAATGATGACCCGAAAACAGCTTCCCGTCCTTTCGACGCAGACCGGGACGGCTTTGTTATCGGCGAGGGAGGTGCTTGTTTGATTCTTGAAGAGTATGAACATGCCGTAAAAAGAGGCGCTCGTATTTATGCTGAAATTGCCGGAGGAGCCGGCAACTGTGATGCCTATCACATGACAGCTCCGAATTCGGAAGGCGCTTATGAGGTGATGTTACTGGCTCTTGAAGATGCAGGTATGAAACCGGAAGATATTGATTATATCAATGTTCATGGAACTTCTACCGGATTAGGAGACCTTTCCGAACCTACAGCAATCCTTAAAGCGTTTGGCGAACATGCTTACAAGCTGAATATCAGTTCTACAAAATCCATGACAGGTCACTTATTGGGAGCTGCCGGTGCTGTAGAAGCGATTGCTTGTACTTTGGCTGTAAAGAATGATATTGTCCCTCCGACAATCAACCTTCATAATCTGGATCCGGAACTTGATCCTAAATTGAATTTTACATTCGGTAAACCCCAGAAACGAAGTGTGAATGTAGCCATTAGCAATACTTTTGGCTTTGGCGGGCACAATGCATGTGTAGTAATTAAAAAATAATCACGTACTAAATTTTGGACTGTGATTAGACAAATCATTCAATCCATAAGACTTTACCTGAATCGGAAGGGAGAGTTTTATGGATTGTCTATTTCTCAACTTGGCTTTGTTCCGGGTAATAAGAGTCTTTATCGTTTGGCTCTTTTGCATAAGTCGGCTTCTCAAGTAGCAGCCAACGGTGTGGTGCTGAATTACGAACGTCTGGAGTTTTTGGGAGATGCCGTGCTGGGAGCTATTGTTGCCGAGTTGCTTTATAAATTCTTTCCTAATAAAGATGAAGGTTTCCTGACCCGTGTACGTTCGAAAGTCGTGAGCCGGGAATCCTTGAACGAGTTGGCTATCCATATTGGCCTCGATAAGGCTGTGGTGGCAAAGTCGGATATTTCCCGGAATAAACATGTTTATGGAGATGTGTTTGAGGCGTTTATCGGTGCCATGTTTCTCGACCAGGGATTTGTCCGTACCAAACGTTTTATAGAAAAGTTTATCTTTCCCAATTTTTTTAATATAAAAGACCTGGTTTCCGTAGATACCAACTACAAAAGCCGGTTGATTGAATGGGGACAAAAGAATAAATTGGATATCCAGTTTCAGACAGAAGCTTGTTTCCGGGGCCGCCGGAATAAATTCTCTTGCCTGGTTTGTATCAATGGGGAAGAAAAAGGACAGGGTGTAGGTTCCTCAAAAAAAGAGGCTGAACAGAATTCGGCCCGTATTGTTATTGACAGCCTGAAACAGGAGGCTGACGGAGGGGTGGAAATTTAAAAAACTGAATCCTGATAAGAACATCAGAATCCAGTTTTTTGTCGACTAACGGTTGTCCGTTATATTATTCCCTTACTCTTTCTACGTAAGAACCATCTGAAGTAGAGACACGGATTTTTTCACCGGTTTCCACAAACAGAGGAACCATTACTTTTGCTCCGGTTTCCACTTCTGCCGGTTTCAGAGCGGTAGACGAGGCAGTATCGCCTTTCAGACCCGGTTCGGTATAAGTGACTTCCAATACTACGCTGGGCATCAGTTCCACGTAAAGCGGAGTTTCCGTATCGGCGTGTACCACCATTTCTACGGCGTCACCTTCTTTCAGGAATTGCGGTGCATTGATCAGATCGCCCGAAATGTTTATTTGCTCGAAAGTCTCAGTATGCATCATCACGAAATCTTCTCCTTCCTTGTAAAGGAATTGATAGGGACGTCTTTCAATACGGGCTGTATCGATTTTGATACCTGAGGTGAACGTATTTTCCAGGATACGGCCGGTTTTTACATTTCTCAGCTTTGTTCTGACAAAAGCCGGACCTTTGCCAGGTTTTACATGTTGAAACTGTACGATTGTATATAGATCATCTTTGAATACGATACACAATCCATTACGGAAATCTGCTGTTGTTGCCATTTATTCGTAATTTATATTTGATATGTATTATTTGAGGGGACAAATATATGAAAAACAGATGAAAGTGACAAGATAGAAGGTTCCGGATAAAAAAATACCCTCCAGAGTCCTGGAGGGTATTTTTTATCCGAAATAAAATTATTACTGTACCGGAGTTTCTGCTTTGTAAGAATAATCTCCAAATCCTAACATCGGGAAGAAGATGAACGGAAGCAGGATTAAACCGATGGTGAATCCGATGCCCTGGCCGAATCTTTTTGCAATCTCATTGTACAGCATGATAGCAAAAATAATGTTGACGAGGGGAATAAAGAACATAATCACCCACCATCCCGGTTTTTGTGCTATCTGGGTCATAAGATAAACATTGTAGATAGGAATTAAACATCCCCATCCCGGTTGACCAGCCTTTTCAAAAGTCTTCCATAGCCCTGCGATTACTACTACTACAATCGCCAGATTAGTTCCAATCATAATTTTTAGATTTTAAAATTAATTTAGCACATATATGAATTGAAAGCGCAAAATTATATTATTTTAAGTTATTAATGTAAAAATATTCACTTTTTTTAGGGTATTCTGTATTTTATTTTGTCAATGTAGTGTAGTCCTGCAAGATTACCCGAATGAAATCGGAATTTTTCATTTCGGTTTGAATACCTGTCAATTCTTTTATTTTTTTTGCTAAAGACTCGCTTAGTTTTTGATTTTCATTTTTTTGTATTTCTTTATATACTTCTTTGATAACGGAGAAATCTTTGTCAGAGAGTAGGGCTGCCTGGGGAAAGGTGATTTCATGGTTGTCAGGGATTTCATCCGTAGTGAGCCTGAAATATGAACTTTGTTTGTTGTTCTGGATTACGGTTGTCCCTGCGGCCAAATCGCCTAACCGTTGCATTTTTTTGCTCAGGATAATGCAAATGATGGCTAAAATACCACCGGTGGCCGTAATGTCTACCAGGCGAAATACCCAGCGCAGAAGGCAATCCCAAAAAGATAATTTTTGTCCGTCTGTCCGTACTACTCTCAGGTTCAGGGTGAGTTTGCCGATGCTTCGGCCATTCAGGAAATATTCGAAGAATAAATGATAACAACTTAATATGATAAGAAGAATGCCCACGTAAATGTATTTCGAACTTGGGGATAATATCGTGTTGAACATAGAGCAGAGAATAAAAATTCCTGTCAAAAGACACAAGTCTATAACAGTAGCTATTATGCGAGGAAGCAAGCCGGCAGGTTTATAGGTGATATTGACGTTTTGGGCTGTTTCTATGGAAATTGTCATCGGAAATAATTTTTGGTCTTTTATTTGCAAACTTATGTTTTTTTATATCAAAAAGTATACCTTTATAGAGCAAAAATTTTTATGAAATGAAAGAAGCGCGTTTCGTGGCCCGGAACAAGGATAAGTGGAGGAGAATGGAAAAACGTCAATCGCTGGATGCGGAAATAGTGGCGGAAAATTTTATGGAGTTATCGGATGATTTGGCTTATGCAAGGACTTTTTATCCCGGTTCGGAAACAGAACTTTATTTGAATCAACTGATCGGAGAGTATCAGGTTGATATAAATGCGCGGCCGGCGCAAAAGAGACCGTGGTTTGTTTTTTGGAGGGTAGACTATCCTTTGTTGCTGGCAAAGGAATACAGGACTTTGATTTTCGCTTTTGTTTTTTTTACTTTATCTGCTTTTATTGGTGCTTTTTCTGCTGCCCATGACGATTCTTTCGTGCGCTTGATCCTGGGGGATTCTTATGTAAACATGACCTTGGAAAACATAGAAGAGGGTAAACCGATGGGTGTCTATGGGAGTCTGGGGGAATGGGAGATGTTTTTGTTTATTACTTTTAATAATATCAAGGTTGCTTTTATTGCTTTCGCGTTTGGGATATTTTTTTCTGCCGGGACTTTGTGGGTTCTTTTTTCCAATGGAATTATGTTGGGTGCTTTCCAGTATTTCTTTTATGAACGCGGCCTTTTGTTGCATTCTGCTTTATCGGTATGGGCTCATGGAACTTTCGAAATCACTTCGATTATTATAGCCGGGGCGGCGGGGTTGGTAATGGGAAACAGTTTTTTGTTTCCGGGGACTTATCCACGGTTGTATTCTTTTCGCCGGGGTGCTTTGAAGGGTATAAAAATAGTGGCCGGATTGATTCCGTTTTTTATTCTTGCCGGTATGATTGAGAGTTTTATTACCCGCTATGCCGATGAATACCCGTGGGTTGGCGGAGGTTGTATTTTGTTGTCTTTGGTAGGAGTTATTGCTTATTTTGCAATATATCCTTGGAAAATAGAGTTTAATTTAGGAAAAAGTAGGAATACGAATGGAAAAAATTGATTTGCATCAAGTCCGTGGGTTCAGTGATTCTATCACAGTAACTTTTAATTTTGTTAAACAGGAGTTCAAGCCTTTATTGAAATCATTGGCAGTTATTGTACTGCCGTTGATATTTGTAGATTTATTTCTGAAGAGTTTTATGATGCGGGGGATGCTATCGTTGATGGTTTCTGGTCCTTTGAACCAGCCTTTTGCAGAAAAAGTAGGGCAGTTTGTGATTACTTATCTTATGGCTCTGTTTGTGATCTATTGGGTTGCTTTGTTTGTTATGTCTTACGTCCAGGTGTATACAGACCGTTTCAGTATGTTGGAGCAGAAGCAAATTACTCCTGGAGAGGTGTGGTGGGTGATGTTGGGGAATGTAGGTAAAGTGTTAGGTGTCAGTTTGCTGTATTTCTTTATTGTGATGATGGGATGTGTCTTTTTTCTTATTCCCGGCATCTATTTTGCCGTTGTTTTCGTCTTTGCTCCCTTGTTTGTCGTATTCAGGGGGAAATCCGTTTCAGCCAGTTTGGGTGCTTCCATGAATTTGGTCCGGGGAAGATGGTGGAGCTTGCTTGGGTATTTATTGGTTTTGCAGATGATATTGGGTGCTCTTTCCTATGTCTTTAACATACCTTATATGGTTGTTTTTTTCAAAAGTGCTTTTTCACGGGCTACTCCCGGTGTTTATGAAATGACATTCAGTCTGATGTTACAGGGTTTCGGACAATATGTTTTACAGGTGGTTGCTTTGGTTGGCATTGCTGTTCGTTTTTTCGGTTTTCTGGAGCAGGATGAGCATACGGGTTTGTTGAATAAAATAGAGCAAATGGGGGAAGATATCCACCAGACAGAATAAAGTGAAAGGGGTTTTCAGATATATAGGGTGGATTTTGATTGGTTTGCTTTTTCTGAGCGGAAAAGCGAACGGACAGACGCTGCCTGAGTCTGAACAGGAAGAGTATCGGCTGAGAATCCCGGATGGGGATTTTCTGGAAAAATTCAGACAGGATGAGGTATTCAATTACCGCCGGGTGGTTGAAAAACGACCTGTCTGGATAGAAGATTTATTGAATTGGCTTGATAAACATATATTCCGGAGCCATTATCGCGGTAAATGGGATAATCTGGATATGCTCCTGAAAATATCGGCTGTTGTGCTGGTTATCTTTTTGGTTTATAAATTGATTCATAGTAGAGCCTTGTTTATTCGTATGCGTAAGGATAAACCGTTGGAAGGAGTAGAAGTGCTTGTGGGGGAAAATTTAAACCGGGATTCTTATGCCCAATTGGTTCGGAATGCTGAGCAGAAGAAGGATTTTGTTCTGGCCGTTCGGATTCATTACTGGTATATTCTTTATCTGTTGGACTGTCAGGCTTTGATTCATTGGGAATTGCATAAGACCAACCGTTCCTATTGTTATGAATTGAAAGATGAATTATTAAAAGAGGATTTTGGACAGCTTACCTGGATTTTTGATTGTGTGTGTTATGGGGAATTTGAGGTAAAGCCGGATTTATATGCGGAGTTGGCCGGAAAATTTAACCGTTTCAGGGAAAAATTGGGGAAATGAAATTAAAAGATTGGTTTTTAATCGGTTTGTTAGTGGGCTTGTCGCTCTTGTATACCTGGTATGAGTCCAATCGGCCTCAGTCAGTGAACTGGAGTGAAACCTATTCTCCGCAAGATAAGATACCGTATGGGACTTACGTGACATACCGGAGTTTGCCGGAGTTGTTTCCCCAATCCCGCGTCCGGATTTCCCGGATGTCTTTACCTGAGTTGAATGAACAATACGGAGAGGAGGTTCCGGGGGTGTATATTCGGATTGGTACGGGTTTCCGTTTGGATGCGTTGGAGATGGATTGTTTGTTGGATTGGGTGGAGAAGGGAACTGAGGCCTTTTTGGCTGCTGAATGGATGCGTGATACGCTTCTGGATTGTTTTTCTTTAAATATTGAAGGAAGTCGGGAGGATTCGACAAGCCGTTTTTTATTTGGTGGGTTTGAGGGAAAAATATATTCTTTTTCCCATACAAGGGGAAATCATTTTGTTTTGCCGGACGATTTTAAAGGAACAGTTTTAGGTGACAGAGGGGACGGGAAACCGGATTTTATTAAAATTCCTTACGGTGAGGGGCATTTATTTCTGAATTTAAATCCCCAGGCTTTTACTAATTTTAAGGTTTTGGATTCCCTGAATGAAGATTACTTCTATAAAGCTTTGTCATGGTTGCCCGACCGCTCCAAGGTTTTGCTCTGGGACGCTTACCATACGTTGGGACGGGAAGGGGCGCATACTCCTTTACGGGTGATTTTGAGTTATCCGGCCCTGCGCCTGTCTTTGTATCTTGTTTTGTTTATTGCTTTCCTGCATGTTTTGTTCCGCATGAAAAGGCGGCAGAGACCAATACCGGTGGTCCGTGCTCCGGAAAATAAAATGCTCGGATTTATTACTATGATCAGTTTGCTTTATTACAGACAAAAGGACCATTCTCATCTGGCCATGAAACGAATTGATTTTTTTCTGGAGGAAGTTCGGGCAAAATACTATTTACCGACGGATGTACTGGATGCCCGCTTTGTGCAATTGTTGTCGGAACGGACGGGGATTGATAAAGAGAAAGTAGAAGGTGTTATACGGTTGATCCGTGAAATAAAACAGGCACCTCAGGTCAGTGAGGAGATGTTAAAGTCTTTGATGAAAGGAACAGAGATTTTTTTGAAACAGATGAATAATAGTTATTAAGTATAAGTCATATGGAAGGGAATTTTGAAATACGGATAGATTTTACGGTATTGAATGAGAAAATACGGCTTTTGCGGGAGCAAATGACCAAAGTGATTATCGGACAGGAGAAAGTGCTGGATTTACTCCTGACTGCTTTATTGGCGGATGGGCATGTTTTGATTGAAGGAGTTCCCGGTGTTGCCAAAACTTTGATGGCCAGGGTATTGTCCCGTTTAATTGATGCCGGGTTCGGGCGTATTCAGTTTACTCCTGATTTGATGCCGAGCGATATTCTGGGGACTTCGGTGTTTTTGCCGGCTTCCGGGAAATTTGAATTTCGGAAAGGTCCGGTCTTTACTAATATTCTGTTGGTGGACGAGATTAACCGCTCGCCGGCTAAAACCCAGGCCGCTCTTTTTGAGGTGATGGAAGAAAGACAGATTACCAATGATGGGGTGATGTATCCGATGAGTTTTCCGTTTGTTGTTGTGGCGACCCAGAATCCTGTGGAACATGAGGGTACTTATCGCCTGCCGGAGGCTCAGTTGGACCGTTTTATGTTTAAAGTGCTGGTGGATTATCCGGGGCGGGAGGAAGAGATTGAAGTATTGAAATTGCACGATAGCGGAAGTGTGGAGGAACAAAGAAAATTGGAAGCTGTGTTGTCGGTAGAGGAGTTGAAATACCTGAGGGATAAAGTGAAAGAAGTGAGAGTGGATGAGAAAATGAAAGCTTTTATTGTGGATATAGTTGCTACGACGCGTCATAATGGCTGGCTTTACTTAGGAGCTTCCCCGCGGGCTTCGATTGCTTTGATGAACAGTGCCAAAGCATATGCCGCTCTGAATGGCCGGGATTTTGTTGTTCCTGAAGATGTATTGTATCTGGCCGTACCGGTTTTGAGACACAGGGTGCAATTGTCGGCAGAAAAGGAATTGGAAGGTATCGTAGTTGATCAGGCTCTCCAACAGTTGATTGCTAAAGTGGAAATACCCAGATAATGCGTGAACTCTATTTACACCGGCGTTTTTTTATGGTTTTATGGGGAGCTGTTTTTGTTTCCCTTTTTGCTTTTGTTTTCCCTTCTCTGCTGTTTGGGGTCGGGTGGCTGCTGGGTATTTTCGGAGTTGTTGTCCTGGTGGATTTTATTCTTTTGTATAGTTTCGGACGTCCTGTTCAGGCCAAAAGGTTGGTTGGGGATAAATTGGCCAATGGAGAAGAAAATGAGGTGGGAATATGGGTTAGAAACCATTATCCGTTCCGGATAGCCGTTACAGTGATTGATGAGTGTCCGGTGGAATTTCAGCAAAGAAATATCTGCATGGATTTTTCTTTGGCTCCGGAAGAAGAAACCCAACAGAAGTATATTTTAAAACCGGTAAAACGGGGAGAGTATTCTTTTGGCCGGGTACGGATTTTTGTCTCGACACGTTTGGCTTTGATTCAGCGGCGTTATTCTTTTGAGGAAAAGAAAACAGTATCTGTTTATCCTTCTTTTCTGTGTATGCGGAAATATGAATTGTTGGCTTTTGCCGGTTTTCAGACCGGAGGGGGCGTTAAAAGAATGCCTTTGCCAGGTGTTTCTACCTCTTTTGAGCAGATTAAACCTTATGTTCAGGGGGATGACCCGCGTGTCATCAATTGGAAAGCAACGGCCAGAAGCAATCGTCTGATGATAAATACTTATACTGCCGAACGTTCTCAGCAAGTGTATTGTCTGATAGATAAAGGCCGGACGATGCAGGCTCCGTTTCGTGGTATGACGATGTTGGACTATGCCATCAATGCTACATTGGTTTTATCGGATATTGTTTTAAAGAAAGGAGACCGTGCCGGTTTGCTTACTTTCTCCGATAAACAGGGAACTTTCATTAAGGCCGGGAATCAACGTTTGCAGCTCAATCGGATAAACGAGGCTTTATATAGCCAACAGACTCGTTTCCTGGAGTCGGATTTTGAACAATTGTGTGCAACGGTTTCGCGTTGGATAACTACCCGGAGTTTATTGGTTCTCTTCACTAATTTTGATACGGTCAGTGGGATGAAAAGACATTTGCCTGGACTGAAGAGATTGGCTGCTAATCATTTGTTGCTGGTTGTTTTGTTTGAGAATACGGAGATTAACCAGGCTCTTCATTTAAAACCGGAAAGTATGCGGGATATTTATTTTAAGATTTTGGTCGGTGATTTTATCCTGGAAAAGAAAAAGATTGCCGGTGAACTCAAAAAGGCAGGCATTTATACTTTATTGACGGAACCGCAGGACTTGACGGCCAATACGCTCAATCGTTATCTGGAACTGAAAGAGAGAGGGTTGATTTAAATGGTTGACAAAGGTTTTGTCGGACTTTTAGTCCCTGAAATTCATCGGTAGATTCCTTTTTTGCTGTTGAGGCCCGGTCGGTTCGGAATGTCTTTCCGTTTCACGGGTGTCGAAATAATAAATCTCTTTTTGATCCCATAAGGGGTACATTTTTTCCAAACGGTTGCGGAAATCTGCATAGTTTTTTTTATGGTCGGGAGTCCAGGCAGCTTCTGCCAGGGCACAAATCCTTGGGAATATCATGAAATCCAGACGATGAGTGTTTTGAATACGCTCCGTCCATACATTGGCTTGAATGCCCCGGATTAAATTGAGTTGCTGCTCCGGAATGTCCCATCGGTCCAGTCCGGAATCCGGGAATGCATACACATCTTCTGACGGGCAGAACCCATTCCATGTCCGGCCCCATTTGTGACTCTGATGTTGGATGAAATCAAAATAAAGCGGACGGCGGGGACATAAGATTGTTGCATAACCCTCGGAAAGGGATTTCTTTAATTGATTGATCCGGTCATGGCGCCACCACATGATTACGGTGTTTTCAGTAGGAAGATGGGAATCCAGCAGTTCGTCCCAGCCCAGAACAGTTTTCCCTAAATGATGGACAGAGTCTGACATCCGCCGGATAAAATACTGTTCTGCTTCCCGTACTTTTGTCATGCCTTCCCTTTGCATGAGGGTCTGAATGTCGGGATTGGTTTCCCAGGCTTTTATGCCGAAAGCCACTTCGTCTCCTCCTATATGCAGATAGGGGGCGGGAAAGAGGCTGGCAACCTCTCGTAATACTTCTGTTAAAAAACGGTAGGTCTCCTCTTTGCCTACATTGAAAGTAAAATCGGGATGTTCGGCAGTGCCTCCGCCGGACAGATGGGGATATGCCTTATTGGCGGCAGTGGCATGTCCCGGCATGTCAATCTCCGGAATCACCTCGATGTGCAGTGAGGCCGCATAAGTGATAATTTCCCGGATTTCTTCCTGCGTATAGTATTGGCTTTCCTTCCCGTCGGGATTGCTCCAGTTGCCTTGTCCTCCTACGGTAGTAAGTTCGGGGTGTTTTTTTATTTCTATTCTCCAGCCAGGTTCATCAGTGAGATGCCAGTGAAATTTATTGAGTTTAAAAAAAGCCATTTGTTCTAAGAGCTGTTTTACCTTTTCCTTTCCGAAAAAATGGCGGGATTCGTCCAGCATCAGACCTCTCCAGGCGAAACGCGGAGTGTCTTTTATGTTGCAACATCGGATTTGTTCCTTGTTTGTGCAGTATTGCAAAAGGGTTTGAATGCCGTAAAATACTCCTGTCTTACTACCTCCCGTGATGTGTATGTATGTTTTCCCTATTTCTAAAACATATCCTTCATGCGGTAATTCCGGTTCTATAAGTAGGGTTATCCCTGTTCCGGAACGTTTGGTCGTAGTCAAGGTATAGTCCTTCTGATAATAGTTTTGCAAAGCTTTTTGTAAGTATTGGGCTTCGGCAAGCAAAGGTCCGGAATGGCCGATAAGCGGCGTAGCGAAAGTAAAATATCCTTCTTTCGCTTCAAAGTCGGCCGGCTGGGGAATAACTCCGGAAGATTGGGCCGTTGTTTTTTCCCGTCCGAATATGCACAATCCGAGTGCAAGTAAAAGTATGATTTTCATAAAGTGCCTAAAAACCATGATGCTCTGCGTTATTGTTCAGCGTTTCTGCTTCCCCTGCTTTCCTTTCCTGCCCGAACACCCATTCGATGGAGTCGGAGAGGTCGCCGACGGTGGCTTTTAAGTGATTGATACCTTTTTGAAGCAGTACTCCTTCAAAAATATAATGTACATCAGTATAGCCTTTTTTAGGGGCCGGCAATTCCTGGCCGTTCAGATAGAGGTGCGGGATTCCCCGGTTGCTGTATACTGTCACAACGGTTTCTTGTTTTTCCCGTTGTTTGAGTCTTCGTTGAGTGATATAGAGTACGGGGTCTTCACTCCAGTTGGCTTTATACCAAAAGTAACCGTCTTTTTTTATTTTTCGGTCGAACGTAACCAACCCTTTCATGTTCCGGGCCGGAACTCCTCCTCTTTTCCACATGGGAACCGCAAAGTCGAACGTGTTCCAAACATAGGAAGCGATGATATACGGGTGTTTGGAAATCACTCCCCAGTGGTATTCTAAAGTTTTGGTCTGGAAAGTTTCCGGGTAAAATTCTTTGGTCCAGTTCAGGGACTCTCCCAGATATTCTGTTTGATGGGCGAGATTGGCGTCCGCACCGTATTCCGTGAGCATTAGTTTACATTCGGGATAGTTTTGTTCCAAGCCTTCCACCCAGGGAATCATATCCTGAATTTTTTTCTCATACCAGCCGAAATAACGGTTCATGCCCTGAATGTCTGCCTGGAGGTTTACCGGATGTTCCATGCGTCCGTAGCCGTTCACTGAAGCGGTGTAACGGCCGGGGTCTTCCGTTTTGGCCAGATCGTGTAATTCCCGGGTGAGGTTCACCGTATAATTTTCCGGCGAATAGACTTCATTGTGTAGTCCCCAGACATAAATGGAAGGGTGGTTGAAACTCTGGCGGATGAGTTCTCTCAACTGTTCTTTTGCGTTTTCTTTTTCCTGGGTCGTGACTGCATTTACAAACGGAATTTCTGCCCAGATAATCAGACCGAGGCTGTCGCATTTCGAGTAGATGTAGTCGGATTGTTGATAGTGGGCAAATCTGACGGTGGTGGCCCCGATGTCCATGATGGTGGCAAGGTCAAAATCGTGTTGTTCGTTGTGTAAGGCAGAACCTAACTCCCACCAATCCTGGTGACGGCAGACTCCGTACATGGGATATTTTTGTCCGTTCAGAAAAAAACCTTTTCCGGCAATGATTTCATATTTCCGGATTCCCAGAGGTTGCACCTGACGGTCGAGTAAACGGCCGTTTTCGCGGAGAGATACCACTACTTTATACAAATAAGGGTCTTTACGTCCTTGCCAAAGGTGCGGACGGGACAGAGAGAGTTGAGTTTGAAATGTTTGCATGCCTTGGGGAAACAGTGTGTGTGTCTGCACATTGCGTCGCTGGAGCTGTCCTTCCCTGTTATATATGGCGGTTTCAATTTCTATCTGTCGATTGATGCTCCGGTGATTCCGCAGCTTTACTTTTATTCCGATGTCGGCTTTTTGTGCGGACACATGGTGTTGGGTGATGTATACTCCCGGAGAAGCATAATCCTCAACTGCAATGTGGGCATCTTCTGTGATGATTAATGAAACGGGACGGTATATGCCGCCATATATCCCAAAAAGACTATGATTTACCGGAATAACATCCGGGCGGGCAGCATTATTGGCCTTGACTAAAATCTCATTCTCCTGTCCGGATTTGAGCATAGGGGTCAGGTCGAAGGTAAAGGCGGAATAACCGCCTTTGTGGTTTCCTGCATAAATGTTGTTCACATAAAGGTCGGTAACTTGTCCGACACCTTCGAACCGGATGTATATTCTTTTATTTTTTAGAGAATCCGGTACGGTAAATGTTTTTCGGTAAAATCCGTCACCGGCATAGAATTTATTGTAGTTGACCTGCATATCTTTGGCGTTCCAGGTGTGGGGAAGCTCGACCGTTTCCCAGCCATTAGTCCAGAAATTCTGACTTTTCACCGGGTCAGTGGGTATGGCTCCCTTTTTGAACGACCAGTTTTTATTGAAGGGGATAATTTCCCGGGCTGTTGCTCCGGTTTGCAGAAGGAAAACAAGGATTAACGAGGTAACGAGAACTTTCATGACAACAGGGATGAAATGGATTAAGTTAACGGGACAATTGATAGATTTCGCAGCCGGCCAGCAGGAACGCTCCGACTCCATAAGCTTCGGTCATTTCTTTGGTTACTTTTTTAGGGGATTCGCCTACTGGTTGTACAAAGCCTAATTTACCATCCGGCCATACTGCTTCTACCATGGCTTTCCATCCTTTTTCCACAATCGGACGGTACTCAGCCTCTGGAAGATAACCTCTGTTGATACCATAAGCCAGGGCATATACAAAGAATCCCGTACCACTGGTTTCCGGAGCCGGATAAGAACCGGGGTCCAGGAGGCTGGCATGCCAGTAACCGTCTGCCTGCTGACAACGGACAATGCGTTTGCAAAGACTGATAAATAATTCTTCGTAAAACTTTCTGTGTTTGTCTTTGGCTGGAAGTTCATCCAGAATCTGGCAAAGACCGCCTAATACCCAGCCATTTCCCCGGGACCAGAACATTTTGGCTCCGTTAGGCTCTTGTTGGTGGAAATAATTGGCATCGCGGTAGAAAAGACTATCCGCTTTCGAATAAAGAAACTCATAAGTATCCTTATAATTCCGGTTCATGAACCGGATGTATTTCTTGTCACCGGTCATTGCGTAGAGACGGGCATATACCGGAGGTGCCATAAATAAAGCGTCACACCAGCTCCAACGCTCCAGGGTGCTGCCATCCCGGTGATTCAGGTTCATACTTCCTTTGGAAGGATGGCTGATTACCCAATCGGTCCGTGCGATGGTCGGGTTCAGCATGTTTTTGTTCTTTTGTGCAGAATGACGGTAAAGGTCTATGTATAACTGAGATACGCAAATGTCATCGGCGTGATACATCCGCTTTTCGGGTTGCCAGCCGGTTTGATTCCCTATTTTGTATAAAAATTGCAGGTATTTGGGGTTTTTATCCAGGGTGTCGGCCATTCGTCCCCATTCAAACATACCCAAATACATGGCTGCATTAATCCAGTTGTTGCGGGAATAAGGGACTTCTTTGAAATGCTCAATCTGCCAGTCGGCCACGGATTGCATCACTTTTTTTACTTCTGCTTTTTTCCATTCGCTCTTGAAGCTTTCTGCCTCCAGAAAAGACCAACATCCGTTCAGAAGACTCAAACACAGAAATGCCCATATTTTTTTCATACCCATTGGTTAAGATTTTAGATTTACAATATTAGAAATAATAATCCGGAAATTCTCCTTTTAGGTCATAGAGAAATTTTTATATACATCTTTACACTTAAGCTACGATTATTTTCCGCTACCCTGCCTCCGCAATGTTTTGAAAACTTCCGGTCTTCCCTTGCTTCTGCACAAGGTTGAAATGTTGCACTAACGCAAGGAGAATGGATTTTTTTTATATTTATCTCTGCGGATGATATTATTTATAGGATTGTATTATGAAAAAGTATTTTATTTTAATTCTTGTTGGTTGGATGGTGATTAATCCCAAAGTTTGGGGGCAGGAAGATATTCCTTTGAAATATGGTGCTCAACGCGTCGGAAAACGCACGGACCCGGCTATGTAGCAATGGCGTGATAACCGTTTCGGACAATTCATTCATTTTGGTTTGTATTCGATACTCGGAGGATATTATAACGGAAAATGTTATGACGGTGCTGCGGAATGGATTCAATCTTTTGCCCGTATTCCCGGTTCCGAATATGAAAAATTAGCACAGCAAATGGCTCTGCCGGAATATGATGCCCGGGAATGGGCCCGCATGGCTAAAAATATGGGGGTAAAATATGCCGTTATTACGACCAAGCATCATGAAGGATTTTGTCTGTGGCCGAGCAAATATACTGACTATACGATTGCCAATACTCCTTATGGCCGGGATTTCTTGAAAGAATATGTGGAAGCTTATCAGGCTGAAGGAATAGATGTTTATTTTTATTTTTCCATTATCGACTGGCATCACAAGGATTGGAGAAGTACGGTTAAAAATGAATCGGATAGTCTGGCCTTTGAACGTTTTAAAGAATTTACTTTGGCACAGGTGGAGGAACTGATGACTGATTATCCGGCAGTGAAGGGCTTTTGGTATGACGGGACCTGGGACCCTTCAATGGTGAAAAGCGGTTCTTTTACTTATGATATAGAAAAAAAGATGCGTGAGCTTAACCCGGATATTATCTGCGGTAGTCGTTTGAGAGTAGATGAACGGGGAGCCCGGCATTTTGATTCCAACAAACGTCTGATGGGAGATTATGAACAGGGCTGGGAGAGAAGTTTGCCGGAGAAGCCGTTGGCAAACGATTGGGAGGCAGTGATGACTATTCCGGAGAATCAGTGGGGGTACCATGCCGATTGGAAAGGGCATGTCAAAAATGCGGATGAAATTATTGAAATGATAGCCAGGGCAACTTCATTGGATGGAAATTTTGTACTGAACTTCGGTCCGAAAGGAGATGGTAGTATCCGTAAAGAAGAACAAAAACTGGCGGAAGAAATCGGAAAATGGATGAAAGTGAACGGCGAAGCGATTTACGGCTGTGGTATGGCAAGTTTCAAAGAACAAAAATGGGGTTATTTCACAGCAAATAAAAAAGAAAATACCCTTTACATGATTGTTACCCATCATCCTGCTTCCGGATTGTTGAAAGTGAATGTGCCGCAGGGAACCGTCATAGACCGGTGTATGCCATTGAATGCAACACGGCCTTTAAAACTTCAGAAGAGTACGAAAAATGAATATGTGATTGAGGCCCCGCGGATTGAAAAAGACGGGATTTATGTATTGAAACTGACTTTGAAAAAAGGAGATTCGGTGGGAAATTATGTCGCTCCGAGAATGTAGGAGTTTTACATTTTCTGGTCCAGGTTCTTTCCTTTTTCGATGTGCTCGAAGTTCGGAATGAATTTCTTCATAATTCGTACAATATCCGCTTTTTCTGTTTGCGGATGATGTAAGGTGGTTTCCAGTTGTTCGAAGAAATCGTTTATTTCCGGCATTGGGAGTGCTTTTACTTCTTCTATGACTCCCAATGCCTTGAACCGTTCCATACATATTTTTTCTCCCGGTATATAGAATTCTTCAAAGCTTTTCTCTCCGCTGGTGTCCGACGTGAAATAATAAACAGGATAAACCCGGCTTTCTTCCGGCATATCTTTAGCAAATTTTCGGGCTTCTTCTTCCGAAGTGCAATATTTTGCCGTATACCCTAAACTTTGCAGGAAATTATCCGCTATGGAAGAAAAAGTCATCATTTGTTCCTCTCCCAGTTTAGGAAAGAAAATCTCCCGGTTTTGTCCCAATATACAGGCTAACATACAAATCTGGCCGCTTTCTTCCGGTGATACAAAGTAACGTTTTACATCATTCGGAGAACTCAGGGGCTGGTGTTTCATTAAACGTTCAATAAATCCGGCCAGCAGACTTCCGTTTGAAAAGGCGACATTGGCAAAACGGGCGGTTGTTACCTTAAACCGGGAAGAATAAGCCATGATCATCTCTTCCATGATTTTCTTGCTGGCTCCCATGATGTTTACGGGATTCGCAGCTTTGTCCGTAGATACACAAAAAAAGTGGCGCGGTGGAAATTCAGAAAGTAAATCCAGCAGTTTCCGGGCTTTCAGAACGTTATTTTCAAGTAGTGCCCGGACCGAATATTTATCTTTCTCACTCCTCACGTGTTTGTGAGCGGAGAAATTTGCTACAATGTCAAAACCTTTTTCCGACCGGAAAATGTGTTCAAAAATCGGGTCGGCAAAATTGAGAGGATAGGTGCGGTATTCCTCCGGGACATACATTCCGTAAGTGGAACGTAAATCGCGGGTTAATTCCGTCAGTCCGTTTTCATTAATATCCACCACCATCAATTTGGAAGGCCGGAAGGGTAGTATGGCCCTGATGTATGAAGAACCGATTGTGCCGGCTCCACCGATGACCAGTACACTTTTTCCTTCGATTTCTTCTCTTAAGCGGGCCCTGTTTGCTTCGATATCCCGGGCAAACATACTTTCCCGGCGACCGGTAATCGCGTCGGCTATAAATTGATTGACATTCAGCATGCGGTTTGTCTTAATTTAGATGATACATTTATTTCAGGTAATCCGGTCGCTCTGGCAAACCTTGCAGCCACCGGAAAGGCAAATTGCTCTTGGGGTTCACAATGACCCAGATTGTCAGGAACATTAATTTCAGATCCAGTCGTAACGAGGCATGTTTCTGATACCAGATTTCCAATTCTCCTTTGTAAGGTGCAATCTTTTCCGTGTAAAAAGCAATCGGATTTATATCCGGCTGCGAGAGGAAACGTTCTTCATCCCTGAATACGATGGAACCAATACCGGTAATTCCGGGACGAACTTTGTAAATCATTTGTTGTATATGTTCCGGGAAACGTTTAAAATCTACCTCCATCTGAGGCCGGGGCCCCACCATGCTCATCGTTCCATTCAATACATTGAAAATCTGGGGCAGTTCATTGATTTTCGTTTTGCGCAAAAAACGGCCGAACGGCAACACACGCGGGTCATTGCGGGTAGTCAGGCTTCCTGTTCCCATATTCGGGGAATTTTTCAACATCGTAGCAAATTTGAAAATCGAAAATATCCGGTTCTGATAACCTACCCGTTTTTGCAGATACCACACTTTGTGTTCACCTGTGCACCAAAGAATCAACATGCAGGGCACCAGAAACCACCATACGCATCCCAGAATAAGCAAAGCCAGGAATACGTCAGAGACATATTTTAAGATTTTGTACATAAAAGAAACTATTTTACAGCTTTATAAGCTTCAATGACGGTATCTACTACAGTACGCAATTGTTCTTTTGACAAATGGTTGTAAATAGGCAAAGAAATCTCATTGACATACAGTCGGTAAGTGTTGGGATAATCTTCAATATTATATCCCCGGGACTTAAACAAGGTTAACATAGCCATTGGAATGTAGTGAACATTCACACCGACTCCTTTTTCGCTGATATATTGAATCATGGCATCCCGGTGGGCTTCGTCAAATCCTTTTATTCTCAACAGAAACAGATGATAAGAACTTTCTGCATACTGGTCATGATAAGGGGGAAGGATAGCCCATTCCTGTGAGGAGAATTCTTTTATATAGAACTCGAAGATTTCTTTCCGTTCCGGTAAAAGTTCCTGCCGGTATTTTCTCATTTGAGCCAACCCGACGCTTGCACATAAATCCGGCATGTTTACTTTTAATCCTTGGTCAATAATATCGTAACGCCAGGCTCCCAGTTGGTTCTTTTCAAAGGCGCTTTTATTTTGTCCGTTCAAAGCCAAAGCCCTTAAAAAAGTCAGTTCCTGCTGATTGTCAAACGGAAACGGCAAATTCAAGACAATGGCTCCTCCTTCTCCTGTCGTGATATTTTTAACCGAATGCAAAGAAAAAACAGTTACGTCCGCTATTGTGCCGGAAGTCTTTCCTTTATAACAAGCCCCCAAAGAATGGGCGGCGTCTGCCAGAACCAGAATACGTCCCAATTGCTTTTGTTTTTCCGATTCTGCCCGGTACAATGCTTTTACTTCGGGAGCTGCCAGCACTTCACGTATGGTATCATAATCACACGGATAACCGCCAATGTCTACCGGAAGCACTACCTTGGTATGTTCATTGATGGCGGCTTTTATCTTTGCCGGATCGATGGTAAAATCATCTTTCACATCCACCATCACCACTTTAGCCCCCATATTCATGGCGCATAGAGCTGTGGCACTGTAAGTATATGCCGGAATGATGACCTCATCTCCCGGGCCTACCCCCAACCAACGCAACATCAGCATAGCCCCGGAAGTCCAGGAATTCACACATAAGACAGCTTCACCACCCGTGAACTGCCGGATTTCTTCTTCTAAAGCCCTTGCTTTAGGTCCTGTCGTTAACCAACCGGTATGGGTGAGGGTGTCTTGCATCTCCGCAATAACCTCCTCATCAATGACAGGCAAGGAAAAAGGGATCTTCATAAATAAAAGATGGATAAATGAAAATATAAATATTCTTAGAATCAGTATATTAAAGAGAAGTGCGCATTATCTCAAAAACCGATAAATCAAATTAAGCAGTTTT